>Ga0326727_10000037_pt1 | contig 545933 bp, 437 predicted proteins | sample MB2enrmetagenome_FD_207643 | JGI IMG/M metagenome (GOLD analysis project Ga0326727, IMG submission 207643) | Lab enriched peat soil microbial communities from McLean, Ithaca, NY, United States - MB29MY | ecosystem: Environmental > Terrestrial > Soil > Wetlands > Peat | place: USA: New York... | reverse complement strand
GTTCGGGCCATCGCCTGAACCATTTTGCCTCAGGCCCCCATGGGGGCCTGAGGCAAACAACCTCACCCCAACAACCTGCCTAAGTAACAAGGAAGATCAAAAGTGCGAAAAAAGCTGGACACTACCTGTCATATCTCTGCACCCACCAACTGGTGAACAATCATATATAACGCTGATACCGAAAAGGTTATGAACATCACTGTCCACGACCAAGAGCGAACGCCAAACCACCGGGCAAGCATAGGCCCTCGTCACCGCTGCCCTATGCTTGCCCATCAACCACGCTTCTAAAAACTAGTTTGAGCGCCATCCTTCGGTTCGTTTTCGTCTAGGTATTCACGCCCCGCGCCTCGCCCAGAATCAATTTGAGGGTCATCTGCCTGCGCCCGCGATAGATGGTCACGCTGATCGTGTCGCCCGCCTGGTGTTTCTCGATCAGGGCGTTGATGGTCTCCGGGTCGGTGACTTGCTGGCCGTCGATGGCCACGATCAGGTCGCCGCCCAGCATGATGGGCGTGTTGCCGACGTACGCCTGCTGGTTGCCGCCGCGCAGGCCGGCCCGCTCGGCCGCGCCGCCGGGAACCACCTTCTGGATCAGAACGCCGTAATCGGCGGAGAGACCCATCTGCGAGGCCAGATCGGGACCGATGGCGTAGGAAGAGATGCCCAGCGAGGGCCGTTTGACGCGCCCGTAGCGGGTCAGGTCGGCCAGCACGGCCTTGGCCGTATTGATGGGAATGGCAAAGCCGATGCCGGAACTCTGCTCGGCGCCGTTCGAGGCGATCATGGTGTTGATGCCGATCACCTCGCCGCGTGAATTCAGCAGCGGTCCGCCGGAGTTGCCGGGGTTGATCGCCGCGTCGGTCTGGATCGCGTCCTCGATGGGCGCGCCCTCGGCGCCGCGGATCGAGCGGATGGAACTGATGATGCCGCGCGTCATGGTGCCGCTCAGGCCAAAGGGATTGCCGATGGCATAGACCTTTTGGCCCACGGAAAGCTGGCTGGAGTCGGCCAGCGTGACCGGCTCGAGGTTGGGGGCCTCAATCTGCAACAGGGCCAGGTCGTGCACCTTGTCCGAGCCCACCACTCTTGCCGCATAGCGGCGCTTGTTGCTCAGCATCACCTCGATGCCGCGGTTGGCGTTCTCGATCACATGGTAGTTGGTCAGCACATGGCCCGCCTTGTCGAGAACGAAGCCCGAGCCTTGCCCGTGCGAGGGAACAACTCCGTTGAAGAAGTCGAAGACCAGGGTCGTCGAGGTGATATTCACCACCGACGGCAGCACCCGTTTATAGACGGCAATATTGTTCTGCTCCTCGGCGTCGTAGGCGGGCGCGGCCTCGGCCTCGGTCAGTTGGAGCGGGGAGCTGGAGCCGCTCGCATTCAAGAGCGAGAAATGGCTCAGACTGTTGGGCAGATGCGTTGTGAGGAACCAGAATCCACCCACCAGCAGGACAACCAGAAAAACCCGGCGCAGTTTCATGGCTTTTGGACCCGAATGACCTTTCTAAAGTCGTCAACTGTCGGTGGTCTGTCTCCAGTCGGGAACCGCACGCGGCTGAGTCGACGATCGCTGACAACTGCCAACGGAAAGCTGACAACTGAAATACGGCGAACGCGCGGCCCAGTTCCATGGGGAAGGGCGCGGCCGCCTGCTCTTATTCTAATGACTCCTCTGGCAGAGATTTGTTGCTCTCCGCCTTCAGCCGCTGCCAAAGCGCGGCTGTCTGGCTGTGCAGATCGGCTTCCGTGCCTGCATTGTCAATGACATAGTCGGCGCGGGCGGCCTTTTCACCGTCGGGAATCTGGTGCGCCAGCCGCTGGCGGGCATCGGCTTCGGCAGCCGCGCGGCCAACGCCATTCGGACAAAGCCGCGCGGCATAGCGGGCGATTTTTATTTCGTCCGGCGCCGTGACCACGACAATCCGGTCGATGCGCCGCCGCCAGTCGGCCAGCACGGTCTCGCTTTCGCCGCGCAGGCGGGCATCGCGCTCCACCTCGAAGATCAGCGCCGACTCCACCACCGCCACGGCCGCCGGATCGCGCCGAAAGACTTCGTCCATCCAACGCCGCTGCGCCGCAATCACCGCTGGATGCACAATCGCGTTCAGGTCTTGCAGACGGCCGCCCCTGAAAGCCAGATCGGCCAATCGAGCGCGGTTCAAACGGCCTCCGGGAGCCACGACTTCGGGGCCGAATGCGCGCACAATGTCGTCATAGACCGGCTGGCCCGGCTCCATCATGGCCCGGCCGATTTCATCGGCCTCGACGACCTCGGCGCCGAGACCGCGCAACAGGCCCGCGACGGTGCTCTTGCCGCTGCCCAGGCCGCCGGTAAGGCCGACTCTCAGCATCTTCTAGAGTCCCCGCCGCATTTTGGCCGCGCGCACCGTGTTGGCCATCAGCATGGCCACGGTCAGCAAGCCCACGCCGCCGGGCACGGGCGTATACGCGCTCGCCAGCTCGTAGGCTTTGGGATCGACATCGCCCACAATCGTCGAACCCCGTTTGGCGAAGCCGGCTTCGCGCTTGGCGTTCCCGGCAAAAAAGCGGTCGAACTCGGCTTGCTCCGTGATGCGGTTGATGCCCACATCGACGATGGTCGCGCCGGGCTTGACCATCTCCGGCGCGATGAAGCCCGCGCGGCCGATGGCGGCCACCAGAATGTCGGCCTGGCGGGTGATCTCGCCGAGGTTTCGTGTTTTGGAGTGACAAATTGTCACCGTGGCGTTCTGGTGCAGCAGCAGCATGGCGGCGGGTTTGCCCACCAGGTCGCTGCGGCCCACCACCACGGCGTGCTGGCCGGCGATGGAAATACCGCTGCGCTTCAGGATTTCGATGATCCCCGCCGGCGTGCAAGGGGCCAGCGCGGGGCGTCCTGCCTGCAGGCGGCCCGCGTTCACCGGATGAAAGCCGTCCACATCCTTGGCCGGCGAAACGGCATCGAGCAGAGCCTTGGCGTCAACCTGCTTGGGCAGCGGCAACTGGATGAGGATGCCGTCGATCTCGTCGCGGTCGTTCAGCGCGGCCACCAGGTCCAGCATCTCTTCCGTGGTCACCGTATCGGGTGGCGTGATCAGGTCGCTGTAGAGGCCCAGATCGGCGCAGCTTTGCACCTTGCTGCGGACATAAATCTCCGACGCCGGCACATGGCCCACCAGCACCGCCGCCAGTCCCGGCCGGATACCCTTGGCGGCCAGCAGCTTCACTTCCTCCGCGACCTCCCGCTTGATCGCCGCGGCAATCGCTACGCCATCGAGAATTTTTGGCATCGTGCGCTCCAAGCTCCCATCCTATCGCGTCCCGCCTCCTGGCGGGGGTCGTGGACCTTAATCGCTGGAAGGGCGGTTCGCGCGGCCCTGGAAGCAATCTGCGTCACGTCGTCATGTGATTTGCCTCACATACAGCCATGAGACGAATTCCTGTACGGTCATCCGCGTGACGAATGTTCCAGATCACACGGACTTCGAGGTGCGGAGCCCTCTGGCTGGGCGTTGCGGAGATAGGACTTGATGAGCGTCTTCAGGGATGCAGGACATCTTTTCCGGTTTGCAGGCCTGTTCGTCCTCGCCTTTCTGGCCTTTCTGGCGGTGCGCCACTTCGTTGTCCCTAAAAGCTTCGGACAATATGGGCACTATCGCGGAGCTGCCATCGGCGAGATTGCCGCCCTTCCGGTCCGCTTCGCCGGCCACCAGGCTTGCGAGGCCTGTCATGGGGACGTGGTGGACATGAAGAAGGCTGGCAAACATGCGCACGTGAACTGCGAGGCCTGCCATGGGGCACAGGCCCAACATGCCGGCGCCGAGGACCCATCGACGGTCAAGGTGGTTCTGCCGGATACGGCCGTGCTATGCGCCCGATGCCACACGGCCAGCGCCGCCAAGCCCAAGGGCTTTCCGCAGGTTGTGCCGGAAGACCACTCCCAGGGGCTGCCTTGCGAGACGTGCCACAAGCCGCACAACCCAGGAACGGATGCGGGAGGCGCGAAATGAAGATCACACGGCGCCAAATGCTGATCCTGTTGCCCGCCGCGGCCGTGGCGTGGGAATCCGTGCTTGCCGGAACCCCGGAGGCCTCGCCCAACTACAAGATGTCCGATCACTGGTGGGGCATGTTGATCGACATTTCCAAGTGCATCGGCTGCGGCAACTGCGTGCGCGCCTGCCAGACTGAGAACGACGTGCCGGACGGGTTCTTCCGCACCTGGGTGGAGCGTTATCACAGGTCGGACTGGCGTATGACCAACCCCGAGGTCGTTGCGGCCAACCCTTTGATCGCCCCCGAGGTCATCTCGCCCGACGGCGGCAAGGAAGGATTCCCGGTTGCCGCGGATACGAAGGGAGAGTATTTCTTCGTTCCCAAGATGTGCAACCATTGCGCGGACTCGCCCTGCACCCAGGTGTGCCCGGTGGGCGCGACCTTCATCAGTCCGGATGGCGTCGTATTGGTGGACCGGAGATACTGCCTGGGCTGCGCCTATTGCGTGCAGGCCTGCCCCTATGGCTGCCGCTACATTCATCCCGAGAAGAAAGTCGCCGATAAATGCACGCTCTGCTACCACCGGATTACCAAGGGACTGACGACCGCGTGCTGCGAGGCCTGCCCGACCGGGGCTCGCCAACTGGCCGACCTGAAAGACCCCAAGGATCCGATCCACGACTTCCTGAAGACGCACAGCGTTCAGGTGTTGAAGCCGCAGATGGCCACTGGCGCCAAACTCTTCTACAACGACCTGGACGGTTCGGTGCGCTAAGAACAGCTACTATCTCATCGCCTTTTCCCGGAGAGATTGAAAGGATTAGGTCTTCGCGCTGAGGTTAAGAGCTAAAAGGTGAAAGCTAGCGGCTAGGAGCTGATTGATGAGCGGTGTCGAAGGCTACATGTATCCAAACGAAGTCACTCTCTATTGGAGTGTGCTGATCGTTTTGTATCCGTACATCACAGGACTGGTGGCGGGCGCATTCATCCTGGCGTCGCTGGAGCGCGTCTTTCGCGTCGAGGCGGTGAAACCCACCTACAGGCTGGCGCTGCTCACGGCCCTGGCCTTCCTGTTGGTTGCTCCCCTGCCGCTGGTTTTGCACCTGGGCCACCCATTCCGTTCGCCGGAGATGTACTTCACTCCGCATAGCACCTCGGCCATGGCCATGTTCGGCTATGTGTACCTGTGGTATCTGATGGCCGTGCTGGTCCTGGAGATATGGCTCGACTACCGGCGCGAGATCGTGCTCCTGTCGCAATCGAGCAAAGGCCTGCTGCGCCTTGTCTACCGGGGGATGACGCTCGGCTCCAGCAACATCGGCGCGCGCGCGCTGGCCATCGACGACCGGGTGGGCTGGATCGTCACATTGATCGGCATTCCCTCCGCCTTCCTGCTGCACGGCTATGTCGGCTTCATCTTCGGCTCCATCAAGGCCAATCCCTGGTGGTCGTCGCCGCTGATGCCGGTGGTCTTCATCTTCTCGGCCATGGTGTCGGGGATTGCCGGGGTCATGCTGCTCTACATGGCGCTGACCAAACTACGCAAGCAAAAGATCGACATGCACTGCGTGGACGCTGTCGCAATGTACATGTTCTATATCTTCATCATCGACTTCAGCCTGGAGATGCTGGACCTGATTCACCGCATCTACGAGTCCGACGAATCGTTCCGCAGCCTGGATTTCATGGTCCACACCCAGCTCTACTTTTCGCAGATCGTCCTCCAGATATGCCTGGGCACCATCGCGCCGCTGCTTCTGTTGTTCCTGACGCAGGTGGTGAAGCTGCCGGAAATGGCTCGCAAGCGCATTTACGCCGCCTCCGGATGCCTGGCCCTGATCGGCATCTTTGCCATGCGCTGGAACGTGGTGATCGGCGGCCAGTTGTTCTCGAAGAGCTTTCTCGGGTACACGACCTACAAGATGAGTCTGGTGACGCGCGAAGGCTTGCTGGTGGCGATTGCGTTGACCATCCTGCCCCTGGTCTTCCTGTGGGTGCTGGTCAAGCTGCTGCCTCCCTGGCCTGAGAAGAGTGCGCACGAAGCCGCGGCGGCGGACTGATCGCAACGGTTGTTGTTCAAGATCGGGTGAAGACGATGAACGATCTTCCCGACGCATTAAACCGGCTGGCTACGCGCCTGGAAGCGCTGGAGCGGAGGGTCGATGCCTTGGAGCATCCATCCGCGGCGCCCGGCTTTCTTCCCCCGCCGGAGCCGCGCGCGGTCCAGGCGGCGCCGGCAGATGAGACGCTTTCCCCGACCCTGGCCGGCGGAATGTTTCCGGTGCTGGGCAAGGCAATGCTCGGCATTGCCGGGGCCTACCTGCTGCGCGCCGTGGCGGAGTCCACTTCGCTGCCCAAACCGGCGGTTGCGGCCCTCGCCATCGCCTACGCGATCCTGTGGCTGGTGGGCGCGGCGCGCGTACGCGCCGGGGCATGGTTTGCCAGCACGGCCTATGCCTGCACCTCCGCCCTGATTCTCGCTCCCATGCTCTGGGAACTGACACTGCGTTTCAAGGTGTTGCCGGCGGCGGCCGCGGCCGGCGTGCTGGGAGTATTCGTCTGCGCCGCCGCGGCCCTGGCGTGGAAGCGCGATCTCGCCTCGGTCTTCTGGGTGGCCAATTTCGCCGCGATCCTGGTTGCTCTCGCCTTATCCGTCGCCACGCACGAGATGGCGCCCTTTCTCGCGGTCCTGCTGCTGATGGCTGCGATTGGCGAGTTCGCGGCGGCGCGCAACCGCGAGCCGAACGTCAGAACCCTGATTGCGCCGGCCGCCGACCTCGCGGTTTGGGCTCTCGTCTACATCTACTCAAGCCCGCAAAACATGCACGGGGATTACCCGACCCTGAGCACGGCAGCCCTGCTTGCGCCCGGTTTTACCCTGTTCCTGATCTTTGGCGTGAGCGTGGCCCTCAAGACCGCGCTGAAGCGGGAGACAATCACCGTCTTTGAGACGGTTCAGGCCACGATCGCGTTTCTGCTGGCGGCCTCTGGCTTGCTTTTCTTCGAGCCGCGCTGGGGCGCAACCGCCCTGGGGATTTTCTGCCTGGTTTTGTCCACCGCAAGCTATGCGGCAGCTTTCCTTCACTTCGATCCCGCTTCGGAGCGGCGCAATCACGCGGTGTTTGCCGCCTGGAGCGCGGCGCTCTTTCTGGCTGGCAGCCTGTTGTCTCTTCCGCCGCTGCCTGCGGCGGCCTGCCTGGGTGTGGCTGCGATCGTGGCTACGATTTTGGGCCTTCGGCTGAGCCGGCCGGCTCTCGAGTTCCACGGCCTGATCTATCTGCTGGCGGCCGCTGCGGCCTCCGGCCTGCTGGAATATGGCTTTCGCGCCCTCGCGGGGACGCTCCCCGGCGCGCCCTCGCCCGGCGTGCTTCTGGTCTCGGTCTGCGCGATCTTCTGCTATGCGGCCGGGAAGAGTCGTCCTGCAGAGTCAGGGCAGCGCCAGTTTCTTCGCATCGCTACCGCATCCGTGGCTCTTTGTGCCGCGGTTGCGCTGCTGGTCGAGGGCTTGATGAGCGTGACCGCGCTCGGCGTGAATCCCGGCGCTCCTCACCTGGCCTTCATCCGCACCTTGGTTCTCTGCGCCGCGGCTCTTGCGCTGGCTTATAGCGGAGCGCATTGGCGCCGGATGGAACTGACCCGGATCGGCTACGCCACTCTCGTACTGGTTGCCCTCAAGCTGGTTCTCGAAGACCTGCGCCACGGACACCTGGAATTCATTGCCGCTTCGATCTTCCTTTTTGCGCTCACGCTGATCGCAGTTCCCCCCCTGACGCGGATGGGACCGAGAATGTAAGTCTCGGTTCCGCCGCATCGGAAGACGATTTCTGTGAGGCGAACAATGGAATCCCATCCTTGACGCAAAGTGCGCGTCAAGGATGAGGCGCCTGCGATCAGCGATAGAACTGCGGGGAGTAGAACGGCAAAGGTTTCATCCGGCGCCCGGCGCCAGCGGAAGGCGCGGCCGCCAGTTCCATCTGTGCGATGGCTCCATGCACTGAGTCCCGCACCTGGCGCCGATCCTTGGCGACCATGGCCTGCTCCCGCACCGTGGGCTGCACCATGAAGCCGTAGCCGGGCATCCTTGCCGCCGCGCCAAAGAGGGCCGAGCTCTCGGTCCAGCGGCCCGGCTCGATGCAGAAGACCGAAAGATCGATCGGCTCGCTGCCGGCCGGAACAATGCGGCCCTTGGCTATCGCGCGATCCTGCTTGCCTCCGGTCGCAATCTCGCCGGCCAGCAGCAGCAGCGGCTGTTTCGAGCTGTTCACCAGGACCAGCGCATTCACCTGGTCGCCGCGATAGGGATTCTGAATGGGAGGCGGAACGGGCCATCCGGGTACGAGGGAATGCCGGCGTCGCTTCTCCAGCCTGCGCAGGTCTTTGAGATTGGGAACGATAGCGACCTGACCTGGGCGAGCGCCGACGGCAGAACCTGGAAAGCGAAATAACGGTGAATTCTCCTCTGCTTTCCCACCCCTGAAGGGATTCCGCCTGTAGAGAATCCCCTTTTATGCCGACATACTCCTTACCGGGGATGCGGAGACGGCAAAAGTTGTAGTGCCGGCTTCGCTCCGGAGGGGAACGGCCAATTCGCCGCGTCTCAAGATCGAAAACTCAACGAACGGGGATCCCGGCGATGCCGAACAACGGGCAAAACAAGGAAGCGATAAGCCCGCCCTGGGCCCATTTGCGTCTTCCCCCATTTCCCCAGGTCGCCATCCGCGTCTTGCAACTGGCCCACAAGGACGACGTTCCGCTGAATCAACTGAGCGAACTGGTTTCGTCCGATCCGACCTTCGCCAGCGAAGTCCTCACCATCGCAAATTCGTTCCTGTACGCTCCTCGTTTTCCGGCCAGCACCATTATGCAAGCGATCGCCGTCCTGGGCTCGAACAACCTGCAAGGCCTCTGCCTGACCGTCGGCGTACGGGCGTTTCTTGGCAAATCGCTGGGCCTTCCTTTGATGCGCGGCCTGTGGCGTCATAATCTGGCCTGCGCCCTGATCGCCGAACAGTTGGCCGCGGCTGGCTTCATGGACAAAGACTTGGCGTATACCTGCGGCGTGATGCACGATATCGGCCGGCTCGCCTTGGGCGTGCTCCAGCCGAAAGAGTATGCGGCCCTATTGGAGACGCAGAGTGGACCGGCCGCCGGCATTCTCCAGTCGGAGCGGGCGTTGTTCGGGTGGGACCATTGCGAGGCGGGACGGCGTCTCATTACCGAGTGGAAACTGCCCGCCTACTTTGAAGCCATCGTCTCCGAGCATCACTGCCCGGGAGAGACCGAGGGAGCCTGGGGCATGGCCGAGCTCATCAACATGAGCTGCCGGATGGCCGACACCGCCGGTTTTCCCGCGTTTCCGGGGTGCGAAATTACACCGTATCCAACGCTGCGGGAAGAACTGCCCGAGCGGGAACGCCGGCTCTTCTATGCCGAGGTCGAAGCGCTCACCGCCGAAGTCGCCCGGAGAATGAAGGCCGTAGAGTCGGTTTGACGCCCCGCCGCAACCGGGCAGCGGCAATTCCCCGCCGCATTCTCGAGGGTACTGCCTGCCGTGTCAGTGAGCGGAAGAGGCTTCCGCCGCGGCCATCCGGCCGCGCATGCGCCGCTCCGCATCCGCGCTCCAATACTTGCAGTCGAGACGGATGAAGACCGAGGTGTACGGCAAGGTCATTTTCGTCTTGAGCACGAGAACGTGAAACTGGCTGCCGGCATCGCCGATGGTCGCGATGAGCTTGTCGTGCGGCAGGGATTCGATCGGTACGCCGTGGAGAAGAGCGGCGATCCGCGCCCGGTACGCCGAGATGCCGGGCGCGTCCTCCTCGGCGACAAAGGGCAGCTCCGCATCCATCGAAAGGAGCGGACGAACGTGAATCGAGCCGCCAATGGCGCCTAAGACATACCGAATCACGTCCACCTGATCCGCGTTGGTCTCGATGGTCTCGACCCCTGGAGAGCTCTGCAGCGGATAGGCGGAATCCACGATGAGAATCCAGTTGCGATGGCCCAGCAGGGGCAGGTTCTGGGTGACCTTCGCCTTCCAGCCCGCGGGCGCTGCTGGCGGCGCCGCCCAGGTGATGGCCGACGCCGCCAAAAGACCGAGAACAAGAAACAATTTCCGCATTCGAAGAACACCCTCCCGGATGCAAAGAACGGATGACCGCGCCTCAAAAGCCGCCTGTTGCGCCAGCCCGTCGTGACTGCGCGAAACTCTCCGCAGCCGGCTTGGTCAGCCCAGGCCGGCTGCGGGGCAAATCTACTCGGTCAGCTCCTGGGTCATGGTGGCCCCGCCCATCGAAGCCACGACCGCGGAGGCTTTCACCACCTTGCGGGAATCCTTCGCCACCCAGAGCGTCTTCTTGTCCGCGCCGCCGTCCGCCGAAGAGATGTCGACCCGGAAGGTCTCGAACTTCCCGGCGGGCACCGTGACGGTCTCAACGCCCGCAACGTTCAGTTGCAGCAGTTTTACCTTTTGCGTCTGGATATCGAAATTCCTGAAGGTTGCGCTGTAGCCCGCCGCCAGAGGCAGACATGCGATGACCTGATCGCCGCCGGCCGCTTCGCCGAACAGCGGGCCGCCCAGGTCGACCGCAATCGGCCGCTCCTGCCCGTTCATGCTCATCTTGCCTGCCGCCTTGTCGCCGGCAAAGTCCAAATCGATGGCCACCGGGCCCTGGCTCACGTTCTCCTTGCGCGGAATCAGGGTGCCCTTCTCAATGGCCGTGGTGATTGTCGCCGTGCCTCCAGGCGTTTCCATCGTGTCCGTTGCGTTCCACGAGGCGCCGCCGTCCTCGATGGTTGTGGATACCTTGAGGGCCATCTTCTGGCCGCCCATTTCGATCGTCACCTGGTAATGGTAGGTTCCCGGCTGCAGATCGGCGGCCGGTTTGGGCAGGCCAACGGCGCCGGCATCCACCTTCTTGGCCAGCACAACCGTCTTGGGATCGACCGTAATCTCCTTCAGGCGCGCGACGGACTCGGGCGAGCCGCCCTCCTGGAATCTCCCACCCAGATGCTGAGCCAGGAACTTCTCCGACTCCGTGAACAGGGCCAGATTGTTGACCGGACGGGCGAAGCCGTGGCCTTCGTCCGGAGCCAGCAGATACTCCACCGGAAAGCCGCGGTCGCGCAGCGCGATCACAATCTGCTCGGCCTCGCGGCGATTGACGCGCGGGTCGTTGGCGCCCTGCGCCACCAGGAGGGGCGTCTGGATCTTGCTGGTGAAATTCAACGGCGAGCGCTCCGTCAGCAGTTTCTTGCCTTCCGGCGTGCTCACGTCGCCCATGCGCACGGCGAACATCTTGCGGGCCGCTTCCCAGTAGGGAGGAATCGATTCCATCAGCGTAATCAGATTCGACGGGCCGACGATGTCCACGGCCGCCGCATACACGTCGGGAGTGAATGCGACCCCGGCCAGCGTTGCGTAGCCGCCATACGATCCGCCGATCATCCCCACTCTCTTGGGATCGGCAATGCCTTCGCCCACCAGGTATTTCACCCCCCAGGTCAGATCGTCCTGCATCTTGCGGCCCCATTCCAGGTTGCCCGCATCCAGAAACTTTCTGCCATAGCCCGTCGAGCCGCGGAAGTTGGGCTCCAGCACGGCGTAGCCGCGATTGGCGAAGAACTGCGCCAGCGGGTTGTAGCCCCAGGTGTCGCGCGCCCAGGGACCGCCATGCGGCAGGATGAGCGTGGGCAAATTCTTGGCAGGGACCCCCTTGGGCAGGGTCAGAAAGGCGGGAATCTCCAGGCCGTCGGAAGACTTGTACGTAACGAACTTCATCTCCGCCAAATCCTGGCGCGGCAGCTTCTCCCATATTGTGTACTGCGGCGTCAGGGCGCGGGTTTTGCGGTCGAAGAGCAGCGTCTGGCCCGGCTCCCGGTCGCTGGTGGCCGTGAACAGCCAGTACCTTTCATCCCTGGTGTGCGATGTCACCTTGATATCTTTGCCGGGGAACTGCCTTTCAAGCCAGTGGTTGTCGTCGCCGTACGCCTTGTCTCTGTAGTAGGCCTTGGCGCGGTCGTATTCGTAGTAAGTCTCCACCAGTTGGTCGGTGGCTTCTGAGAAGATCGCTCCACCGAAATCAACCTTGCCCAGCGGGTCCGATTCCACCATCTCTGTTTTGCCGGTCGCCGGGTCGAAGAGCGCCAGAGAGGTCAGGTTCGCATCCTTGTTGGTCTCCATGTAGACACGGCTGCCGTCGGGAAGATAATGCAGCGGGGCGCAGTCCTCGAAAACCGTGCAGGAGTAGACCTGGGTCAATTTGTCCGGATCGACGCGGAGGATTTCTGTATCCCCGTTGTCGGCATTGCGCGTGGCCAGCCGCAACTGGCCCTTGAGATCGAACGTCCAGCCGACGATGCGATCCGTATTCTTGCGCAACAGCGTCTTTTCGCCGGTCGAAATCCTCAGCTTGTAAAGATCGTGCCAGGCCTTGTCGCGGTCGTTCAGGCCGATATAGAGGATATCCGGGTCGCTCTTGGGCGCCTCGTAGAGCGCGACGCGCACGCCCTTGAGACCCGTCAGATCGCGGGAGGGCGGGGCATCCGCGCCTGCCGCCGCCTTGGCCGAAGGATCGACCGCATAGACATTGAAGTTCTCGTCGCCGTCGTTATCCTTGGCGTAGACGATGTATTTGCTGTCCCGCGTCCAGAGATATCCGGCAATGGGCCGCTTGCTCTCGGTGGTCAGCAGACGCGCCGCGCTGAACGGCTCGCCGACCGCCTTCACATAGATGTTGCGCGTGTCTTTCCAAGGCTTGAGAAAGGCAAGGTACTGGCCGTTGGGAGACAACTCCGCCGCGGCTATCTCGGGATTGCCGAAGATCAGATCGCGATCGATCAACGGCGGCAGGCCGGCGGGCTTCCTTTCTTGCGCCCCGGCTGCCGGGACGAGCATCAAGACGCAAAGCAAGCTGTAGAGGAAGGTTTTCATCGCTGGGTAAGTGCCTTTCTTCTTGCGGGTTCAAGGTGATCGGGAGGGATGGTTTCAGCGTGATTGGAACGGCAAATCGGCGATCCGCGCAAGTTTACTCCTGCGCCAAAGGCGTTTCAAGCGAGAGCGCGCGCCAGCGCATCACCGCCAACGGCCGCTTTTCGCAGTGCTTACCTGGATCTCATAAGGGGGAATTCCATCCGGGTTGATGCGCGTGCGCTGTCATGCCCGGTTTGAGGAGTTTCAGCCGAGTTTCGCCTGAGCCCGTGCCGCGCTTTCCTTCAGATCGCGGCAGAGGGCATCGACCCGCGCCAGATCCGTATCCCAGGGAAACATGAAGCGCGCAGCGCCGCCGATGAAGGTGTAAAACTTCCAGCCGCGCTCCCGGACCGGACCGAGGATCTCCTCCGATGCTTCGAGAAAAACCGCGTTGGCTTCAACCGGCGCGGTCACCCGGATGCCGGGAATGGCTGCAATCTGCGCTGCGAAGTGCTTTGCGCTCTCGTTGGCGTGCGCGCCGTTGCGCAGCCATGCACCGCTCTCCAACATGCCGATCCACGGCGCCGCCAGAAAGCGCATCTTCGAGGCGAGTTGGCCGGCCTGCTTGCACCGGTAATCGAAATCCGCGGCCAGCTTGCGATCGAAGAAGAGCACCGCTTCGCCCACCGCCATGCCGTTCTTTGTTCCGCCGAAGCAGAGCACATCGACGCCGCTTTTCCACGAAAGCTCGGCCGGCGAGCAGCCGAGGCTTGCGCAGGCATTGGCAAAGCGCGCGCCGTCCATGTGCAGATAGAGCCCATGCGCCTTGCATTCATCGCTGATGGCGCGCAGCTCCGCCAGGGTATACACCCGGCCCGTCTCGGTGGATTGCGTGATGGTGACCACGCGCGGCTTGGGGTAGTGGATGTCCTGGCGCTTGGTGGCGAGCTCTCGAATCTGCGCCGGCGTCAGCTTCCCGTCCGCGCTTTGCGCCACCAGCAGTTTGGAGCCGTTGGAGAAGAACTCCGGAGCGCCGCACTCATCCGTCTCGATATGCGCCGAGTCGCAGCAGATGACGCCGTGGTAGGACTGACACAGCGAAGCCAGCGCGAGAGAATTGGCCGCAGTGCCGTTGAAGACAAAGAAGACCTCGCAGTCGGTTTCGAAGAGCGAGCGGAATGCGTCCGACGCTTTCGCCGTCCAGGGATCGTCTCCGTAGGCCGTTGCGTGCCCGCGATTGGCGGCCTCCGACGCGCGCAATGCCTCGGGGCAGATGCCGGCGTAGTTGTCGCTTGCGAATTGCTGCAGCAGGTCTTGCGGATCGATCCCGGTCATTTCATTGTCCTTTCCAACGCGAAGGCTCTCTGTTTTCCCGGCGTTGCCGGGCCGGGAGATGGACGCGCCGGAGAGCGTTCGTCCTACCGATATTTCATCACACGATGCGCGCGGCCCATCCCACGCTTCCCGCGCCGCGCCGCCGCGGCCTCCATTCACGGCGCATTTGCCTTACTTCGCGCCCAGGCTTTCTTCCGGCAATTCCTGATAGCTGACGAAGGCCAGCCGCAGGCTGTCGGGCGACCAGGAGGGAACGTTGATGGTTCCCTGGCCGCCGAAGAGCTTGGCCAGGACATGCACCGTCTTGTCCTTCATCGACATCAGCCGCAGTTCCACATCCTTGCCCGGCGGGTGACCGGCGACGCCCTTCTCATAGGCGAGAAAGACCATCCATTGCCCGTCGGGCGAGATGTGCGGGAACCAGTCGTTGCTCTCGTCGAAGATCACCTGCTCCTGCTCCGATCCGTCGGCTTTCATGCGCCAAATCTGCATATGCCCGGTGCGCTCGGAGTTGAAGTAAATGTACGCCCCGTCGGGAGAATACTCCGGGCCGTCGTCGAGCCCGGGGGCGCTGGTCAGCCGCGTCTCTTCGCCGCCCGTCGCGGCGATGCTGTAGATGTCGAAGTTGCCGCCGCGCTCCGCGGTATAAGCCAGCGTCTTGCCGTCGGGCGACCATCCGTGCCAATAGGACGGCGCATTGGGCGTAACCAGCCGCGGCGCTCCGCCCGCGAGCGGCAGAATGTAGATGCGCGATTTTCCGTCTTCATGCGACTGATCGCTGATGGCAAGCAGCCGGCCGTCCGGCGAGATGCCGTGATCGTTGTTGCAGTGGATTTGCGGCGCGGTGGGAATGAGCGCGGGTTCGCCTCCGCCCAGCGCAATCCGGTGCATCGTTCCCCCTTGGTTGAAGACCAGAAAGCCGCCGTCGCGGGACCAGTTGGGAGCTTCGAAGTGCGCCGCGGCCGCGTATTCCACGCGGCGGTCGGTGGAGGCGATGGCGACCGTCTCCAGAGCGCTCACCAGCACGCGTTTGCCGCTGGGGGACGGGAGCGCTTCGAGGCTCACATTCGAGAAAACGGCCTTCTCCACCACGTCCTTGTCGTGCGAGCAGACGCCAATGCCCACATAGAAATCGCCGGTCAGCGCCAGTTTGGTGGCCGCGCCCGAGGGTTGCAGCTTGCCGTCCTTGCCCGAGACAAAGGCGTAGATGAAGTCGCCGCGCTTCTCGATGCGCACCGTCTTGGGGGCGGAGACGTTCGACTCGACCTCGTGCGTATCGGCGCCCGCGCTGTCGCGATACTGCAGCGAGGTCAGGCCGCTCCCGTGCACGGCAATATCGACCGACGCCGAATTTCCGTCCAGCGATTGGCGGATCATCAGGACGGCTTTGCGATGGGGATTGCCGCCGGAGCCAGGGAAGGCGATGTCGGCCGCGAGGGCAACGTCTCCTGAAACCTTCTTCCACGCAAAATGGAAGTCGTCCGCGCCGAACCACATATTCTCGCCGCTGCCGGCGATCGTGTAGGCGTTGCGCGCGCTGTCGAACTGCGCGGAACCGGGATGAAGCACCGTGCCCACGTCCTGGTGGCTGTCAAAGATTCCCAGGTGCGGAGCCGCCGCCAGTGCTACGAAGGGAACAAACGCGAACGCGGCCGCAACTCCAAACCCAACCGCTTGATGCAATGCGCAAGCGCACATCTTCAGCCTCCAAAAGGATGATTCGATCGCTGGAGCGCGGCATCGATAAGCCGCGCCCGTTCAGGCCTGCCTACCGGTTCGGCCAGTTATAGGTTGCCAGCAGCTTGCCATCCGTGCCTACCAGCAGCAGTGCGGCTCGTCCGCCGGGCAGCGCACCGGAAAACTTTCTGCCGCTGCGCAAATCCTGAAACGAAATCTCCTGCCGGTTCGACTCCGAAGTCAGCACATAGAGGGTTGCGTTGGGATAGCGCGTGGGGCAGATCAGGATTCCAGGATCTTTGAGCGCCGTCGAATAAACGGGAGCGATGCCGGCAATCTTGAGCGCATAGCTATAGACATCGGCTACCGCCTGCAGATTGTCGTTCAATTCCAACGGGAGCGCGGCGAAAAGAATCTTGCCTTTGCCATAGGGTTTCTCCGTCCAATCCTCGCCGCCGGGCAATGCCGCCCGGCTCAGCACGGTCGTCTTCAGGCCGGAGTAAGTCACCGCTTCGTCTCCGCCGGGAAAATGGAAGAGATTCTCGCGCAGCGTGAGCGGCTCGACAGCATACGGCAGCCCCACGCTCTCCTGTCTGCCGGTGGGATGAAGATGAGGATCGCCGGCAAAGGGCCCGGTCACCAGCAGAACGGCTCCGGCTTGCACCCGCGTCGCGATTGTCTGCCACGCCGCATCGGTCAGTCCATCGGGCGAGGGAAGAAGAATCAGCTTGGGAGAGCCGAGCAACTCGCTCTGGTATTCGCCGACGGCATACGCCTGGGCATGAGCAAGGTTGTAGAGCGCCCGCACGGCCGTCTGCTGCGCCTCGACGGCATAGGGATTGGATATCGACAATTGATTGGACTGCGGCAGGACAATCGCAACATCGGGCAAAAGGAGCGACTCCGCGTAAGGAGCGGCGGCCTGGGCAAAGCGGCCCAGATCGCGCATCCTGTTCTCCCACACCTTCGCCGAGCCGTCGCTGCGCTGCATTCCGAAGTCGGGTTCGCGGGCCCAGTCCCATTGCAGCGCGCCGGTGCTGCCAGCGGCAAAGCCCAAAGCCCATTTGCGCTCCGTGAGGCCCAGGCCGGTGAGTTCGTCGTAGCGCCAGCTTCCATCGGCGGCCCACGCCGGCTGATAACCCGTTTCGCCGGTGATATTCGGCACGCCGGGCCGTTTGGCCGCCACCGAGTCCCATAGCAGCGCATCGTCTTGCCAGTAGGTGTGATTGGTGGTGAACGAAACGCCCGCGCCGCCGTAGAACTGATTCAGTACGCGGTCCGTCACGCCGCCTTCGTCCTGGCCCACGTCGATCAGTTGCTTGCTGCCGGACGAGCGGATGAGCGAGACCATCGCTTTGACCCAACCGCCGAACATATCCTGCGCGAACAGGTTATAGTCCAGCGCCCGCACCTCATCCGGATTGCCCGAGCGCTCGTAATGGAGATCGGCGAGCGAGGGCAGCGGGATGGCGTCGAAGCTGGCCAGATTCTCTGCCGGCACGCGCCATGCATCGGCCAGCGTGGAGAGGCTGCCGTACTTCTGGCTCAGCCATTTGTGCCACGCCGCCGTCTCGGTCGGATCGCCGTTGGGATAGTTTCCTTTGAAGATGTGGCCGGGGTTGGAGAAGCTGGGTTCGTTGATCAGGTCCCAGGAGAGCCAGGGCACGTTCTTGAAGCGCTCCACCACGGAGCGGACATAGGCCTGCTCCGCTTCGACCGAAGCAGGATCGGTGTAAGGATTGGGCTGCGCCGCGTCGGCCTGGTTGCGCGGAGCGGGACCGGAGTGGGGCGAGAAGGCAAAGAAGGTAAAGTTGACGGCGATGCGATGGCGGTGAGCGCAGTTGAGAAAGGCCTCGACATTGCGCAGGAATCGCTCGTTGGCCCCGCCCGTCTCGCCTTCAATGAATTTGCCGTTCTGCATCCACACGCCGGTGCGGACAAAACTGACGCCATGGGCGGCCATCTCGGCAAAATCCTTCTCCCACACCCAGGCGTTTCTCGGGGCGGAGAAATCCCAGCCGTTTTCTTCGGTGGTGAAGTAATTGGTCCCAACGGGAAAGAAGGGCCTGCCATCGAGCGTGAGAAAGTCGCCGCGAACGCCGAGAGCCGGCCCCGAGGCGAGCGCGTTCAGGTCTGTGACCAGGAACCCGTTGCGATAGAATTCGCGCGCATGACCGCCTTCGCTATAGATGCCGGCAATGGTATAAAAACCCGGCGGCAGCGGCTGATGGAAGGGCGCATCCAGGTCGGCGATTCCGCCAGCCGGAACCGCAAGCGTTGCGGTCGCAATCGATTGCTTCTCCGAGGTGAGTTCGAGCTTGACCTCGCCTGGCGCCGCGGCGCCCGATCGCTGCTGGCGCGGAATGCGCAGATGAACGGTAACGACAGGCGGCTCGCCCGAGCGCAGCGCCGAGAAAAGCGTCTCGATGGAAAAATCGATGGCGCCCTGGCGTGCGTATTCGGCCGCCTCGCGCACAAGCGCCACTCCGTCGGCGCTCTCCCAATAGCCGGGCGCGGGATCGAAGTCGAGCGCCGCGATGCGACTGCCCGAAGCAGAGTGCCCCGGGCCGCCTCCCGCGCGGCTGGCGACGATCACCGGGGCCGCGACCAGCAGGCCGTCGGAGTCGGCCATGTAGCCCAGACCATCGACCCGGCCCTCCACCGCGAAGAATCGCTGCGCCCGCAGATGCAGCGCGGGAAGCCATGAGTAGCCTTCCTTCCAGCGAAAGGCCGCGTCGCCGGCGACGGGAACCTCATAGCTATGGCGAAACCCGAGCGCCCGCGCATAGGTGTCTTGCTCCGGGCCGGCGACGTATTTCCCGTTCACCATCCGCACCGGAACGCGCAGCGGCTGGCCGCCAACGATCAGTAGGTCGCCTCCCGCGCCGAGATAGCGCTCGATGCTCTTCCACGCCTCCACCGGAACCGCCGAACCATAGGGCAGCACGAGCAGCTCGGCATCCGCAAGCGTCTCTGGCAGGGCGAGACTCGCCTCATCGGCGAAAACCGGTTCGAGGCTGCCAAGAGCTTTATCGAGGCTTGTGCGAGCGATGGGCTGGCTGGCCACGGTGGGAAAACCCGGCTGCCAGAAGACGACAACCTTGGCTTGAAGTTGCAGCGAAGCGAGTGAGGCCGCAAAGAGAATCCAGAGATATCTGCGCATGAGCAATCTCCAACGATGCTGTAGCCGGAGCGCGATTCCGTGGCGATCGGCCGGCGCCGCCGTTGTCTTGCCGGCTTTCGAATGCCAAGCGGTGCGATGCTTATTCCGAATTCAGGCCAGGCTTACGCATCGCGCACCCAACCATGGTAACGCTATCATATCTGCCGCTTGCCGATCTTGCCGCGCAGCTTTCCATCGCGAAGCATCCAGGTTTCTGACCGCATGATTTCGTGCTTTGAGTTCGCGCTTTCCCAGGTCCCCATAGTTGGTTCATCAACAAGCGGTCAAAGACCAAGGGGGAGCGTTCCGCGGGCAATTCGGCAGAGCGGAACGATCATGGATTCAAGCAGGGTTGGAGATCTCGCCCCCCCCCCTGCGCGTCCGCATCTCCGGCGCGAAGGGGAGAAAGAAAAAAAAAGAGCGGACGCAGGCAATCGCCTGCGTCCGCTCTCTTTTTGTTATGCAGGACAGAGGTTACTTCTCCGCCGCGGCCTTTTGCGCCGCCCAGCGCCGCTTCACAGCCTCGGCAATGCGCTTGCGGCCTTCGGGGCTGAGGTTCCTTTTCTTTTTCTTGGCGGCCTTCTTGGCGGCCGGAGCCGCCGTTTCCGCCTTCTTGGGCGCGGAGACTAGCTTCTTGGGCCTTCCTGCTGTCTTCTTCGGCGCCGGCGCTGCGGCACCACTTAGCAGCGCGCGTGCCTGCTGCAACTGTGCAATATCGCGATCGATACTTGCCAGAATGTCTGATACTCCCATATGTTCTCCCTGATGGATGCCGGTAGAAATGGTTCAACGCCGCAGATCTGGGTAGAAAGATGCGGCATGGAATCTTCCAGCTTCCTTGCATCACAATACCTTCCCCGTCCATCTAGCGCAAACCCGTTCCTTCCCCGGTGGCGCTACTTACCCATCGCGCCGGGCAGGCGGCGTGTGCGAATCGCAAAGCGGAAGGAAGCGGCAAACAATCTCTTCGGCTGTAACGTGCGAGAGTTTTACGCACCCTCGCGCGGCGCATTGGCCGCGCACATATACTGGGATTCAGCAGCCGATCTGGCGGCGTAGGCGGCATGTTGCGCACTCCCGCATTCGAAGTCATCGTGGGTTCACCGGCGCATCCGGGGTTTTCCGCTCCTTCTCGCTTCGTTCAGAGGTGTGCGCGGCGAGCGATCCGGCTTTCGCCTCAATAGCCCGATCCGATGCACAAGCTCCTCGCCTCGCGCGAGACAAGGAAAAGTGGTCATGAATCGAATTCGAACTGTTGTTCTTTTGCTTCTGTGCGGCGCGGCGGCCCTCTGCGCGCAGTCTCCGCAACAGCAGCCCTACTCCTGGAAAAGCGTTCAAATCGTCGGCGGCGGATTTGTCGACGGAGTCATCTTTCATCCCACGGCCCCTGGTATTCGCTATGCCCGCACCGACATGGGCGGCGCCTACCGCTGGGATGAGGCCGCGCATCGCTGGCAGCCGATTCTGGATTGGGTGCCTTACAAGGACCTCAACCTCATGGGGGTTGAGTCCATCGCCGTCGATCCCGCCGATCCCAATCGCGTCTATCTGGCGTGCGGCACCTATACCAACGCGGGCACTCCCAACGGCGCCATCCTCCGCTCCAGCGATCGCGGCCGCAGCTTTCAGCGGAGCAATGTGCCCTTCAAGTTCGGCGGAAACGAAGACGGGCGCGGCAACGGCGAGCGCCTGGTTGTCGATCCCCGCGACGGACGCATTCTCTTCCTCGGAACCCGCCACGACGGACTCTGGCGCTCCCAGGATCGCGGAGTCACCTGGACCCGCGTCGCCAGCTTTCCCGATATCGCCGAGCCCATTTCCCCCCTGCCGGTTCCGGCGCCGGGAGAAACGCCCGAGCAGCACTGGCGGCGCATGCCCATCCGCGGCAGCGGCATCGTCTTCGTCAAATTCGTCCCGGCCGCCGGTAACTCAACTTCCAACTCCGCCACGCAGACGATCTATGCTGGCGTCTCTCTGATGAACCGGACCAACCTCTTTGTCTCCAACGACGGGGGCGCAAGCTGGAGCGCGGTCGCGGGCCAGCCAACCGGATACCGGCCCACGCGCGCCGCGCTCTCGGGCGACGGCTTCCTTTATGTCGCCTATGGCGCAGCGCCCGGCCCCACCTGGATGCGCAACGGCGCCGTATGGAAGCTCAACACCCGCACCGGAGCCTGGACCGATATCACTCCCGACCGGCCCGTCGCCGGCAGCAAGCAGTTCGGCTACGCGGCCGTCTCGGTCGATGCTAAAAACCCGCAAACCCTCATCGTCAGCTCCTTTGGCCGTCCTGGCTCCGCAGGCAGCGAAGACATCTTCCGCTCCACCGACGGCGGCGCGACGTGGAAGACGATCTTCGGCAGCGGCGGAGTCTACGACTACACCGGCGCGCCCTACGTGAAGCGCACGCCCATCCATTGGCTCTTCGACATCGAGATCGATCCGGCCAACCCCGATCATGCCGTCTTTACCACCGGCTATGGCGGCTGGGAAACCTTCGACCTGACCGCTTCCGACCGGGGCAAGCCCACACATTGGAGCATTCTCGCCTCGGGCATCGAAGAGACGGTGGCCCTTGAACTGGCCAGCCCTGCGCAGGGCGCTCACCTCGTCACCGCGATTGGCGACTACGGCGGCTTTGTCCACTGGGACCTGGACCGTCCCGCGCCCGAGGGCTCTTCCGCGCCGCCGCGCATGGGCAACACCACGGGAGTTGCCTTTGCCGCGCTTCGCCCCGAGATCCTTGTCCGCGTAGGCAATAGCGCCGAGCACAGGTTCGGCGAAAACATCGGCTATTCGCTCGATGCGGGTCGCACCTGGAAGCCCGCGCCGGCCGCGCCCACGGCGGAGAGCCATAGCGGATCCATCACCGTTTCGGCCGACGGCAAGACATGGATTTGGACTCCGGAGCGCGAGCACGCGTCGGTCACGCACGACCAGGGCGCCACCTGGACCGCCGCGCAAGGGCTTCCCGCGGGCATTCGCGTTCTCGCCGATCCGATCAACGCGCAGCAGTTTTATGCCCTCTCGCTCAAGGACCGCACTCTCTACCGCAGCGACGACGGCGGAGCTACATTCACCGCCCGGCAATTCACGCTGCCGGACGCCGCGCCCGCGCCGGCCTCGTCTTCCCGCGGAGACGAGCGTGGAGGCCAGGACCGCATCTATGCCACCCCCGGTCGCGCAGGAGATCTCTGGCTGGCCGCTTTCGACGGGCTCTTTCACGCCGTTCCTCCTGCGCAACAAACCAGCGGCAGTGTCGCATTCACGCACATGCCAGGCGTTGAGCAAATTCACGCCTTCGGCTTCGGCATGGCCGCTCCACGCCATTCCTATCCGGCCCTCTACCTGGTCGGCACGGTGCATGGCCAGCGCGGCATCTTCCGCTCCACCGATGAGGCGCGCACCTGGGTCCGGATCAACGACGACAAGCACCAATGGGGACTCGTCCTGCAGATCTCCGGCGATCCGCGGATTTATGGGCGAGTCTATGTGGGCACCCACGGCCGCGGCGTCTTTTACGGCGACCCCGCGCGCTGAGAATGACGCGCCGTTCCTGCCGGCAGCAAGGCCGGAGCGGAACCGAGTTTGTCCCCTTCCCTAGTTTTGCCAGGCAGCTTTTTCCCTCAGGAAGAAGCTGCCTGGCAGACTTTCGCCAAAAGTCACATGACTTGAGTTTTGTTTCAGAATGGCACGAACAATAGAACCATGGGGCGAAGACGAGTTGCAGGCGGGCGAGATAAGACATTGATAAAGAATGGCTTGCGAAGGCCGCTCATCCGTAGATCGCTGCCGGTCCGTCGGCTTTTCTGTCCCTGCCGCCCAAAAACTCCGCTCGATAACCCGGAAGTGTTATTTACCCAGGAAAGAGTATGCCGTAAGTTACCTAAGCGTACTTACTTCGGGTACTTTATGCGCAGTATTGCCAGCTAGACCCAGGCCGGGGCTGCCAGGAAGCATCGAATGGCCGCCATCTTCCGGAGCAAGGAGAACGAATGATTTTCGCGCTGATCCAGATGGTTGCAATCGCTGCCGTGGCTGCGTATCTCTCCTGGAGAAAAGCCGGCGCGCGCCGCCGGAACGCGCAGTCCTGGGAGTCTCTTGTGGCTCGCCTGCGGCCGGACTGGGGTGCCCGCGAGTGGAGCGGCCGTTTCGAGGAAGAGGATCTGCGCGCCACTCCGGAAGAAAAGTGGCGGCGTATCCGGGGCGCTCAGGGGCTGTGGGCGATGTATGAGAATTCCTGCGTCATGCTGGAGATGGCCGACTTTGCCGCGCGCAACAGCGATTCGGTGGATCGCGATCTTCTGGCTGCCTTGCGCAGCGATGCCGTGCAGATTCGCCTGTGCGTGCTGCTGGCGCTGGGCAGGTACGCCGTGAGTCAGGTGAACGAAAGCATCTGCGTCAACGCATTCCGCGCGGCGGCCATGTATACCGAAATGGCCTCGCGGATGACCGAGCTGCTGCAGGGCAATGCGGGTCTGCTGCCCGAATTTGTGGCCGCGATGTAGTCCGGTCTACCGGCTTGCGACGAACCCCGGTCTTGGCCGGGGTTTTTCGTGCGACAAATCCGCGATCCCGCAGCCAGAACCTGCCCGTTGCGGACAAATCCTCAATGCGTAAAGCTACAGGCAGCCCGGAGGACTCCATTGCAAGCTTTCTGATAAAAGACCCGCGCGCGAGACTTTTTGCCGGGCCGGCCGAATCCGCCGTCCTCCATGAAGCCCAGATTCATACAGCTCTCTATTTGTCCGCCGTCCCATGCCTTCTCAAACAGGTCGCTTGCCTTGGTATAGAGAGCGCGCCTTCGCGCGATCCTGGGAGACGCCGTCGCCGTAAACGGTGCATCGAGGCATTCCCTTGTAATTTGGCTTCGGCCTCAACCGCCGCCAGACCCTCTTGCGAGGATTGGACGAATCGCCTTTTACTGGATGGGCCGGATCTACGCGTTCTTTCGTCCGGGCTTGTGTGGCTTTCGGAATGCACCAGGTGGCGCGGCCGTGCATCTCGATGTCCAGCCGCTCGATAGGGGAACTTCCCCGATGCATGTCCCCCGCGGCTCAGGCCTTCCTGTGCTCGCCGTAACCATTTTCTCATCCGTCCTTCATGTATACTTGCACGCGTCAGGCGGCTATGCTGCTCTTCACCACTTTGACCATGAGATCGCTTCACCGTCCTCTAAAACAGGATAAAGAGGGGCCGTTCGACGCGGAGCCGGCCGCTCCCGTCGATGCAGAAGAGGTGCAGGGTGCATTTCCAGGTCCGGGCCTCTGAGCAAGAAGGATAAGTTCGATGATTCCGACAACCAAGAAACTCACCTTTGCCGAGAAAACCGGATATGCTTTCGGCGATGCGGCCTCCAATCTGTTTTGGATGACCTTCATCTATTTTCAGGGCAAGTTTTATACCGACGTCTTTTTCTATACTCCCGATGCCGAACTGGAACGCACGCTGCTGGAGAAGCTCGCGGCGCTGCTTTTGCTGACGCGCTTTGCCGACATGGCGTTCGACTTGTTCATGGGCGTGCTGGGCGACAGAACCAAGACGCGATGGGGCAAGTTCCGTCCCTACCTGCTCTGGTTCGCGGTTCCCTTCGGCATCATCAGCGTGCTCACGTTTACCACGCCCTCTTTTGGCCCGTCGGGAAAACTGATCTATGCCTACATCACCTTGTGCCTGATGATGATGGTGTACTCCGCAATCAATATTCCCTATTCCGCCTTGATGGGCGTCATCTCTCCCGATTCGCAGGAACGCACCAGCGTATCGTCGTACCGGTTCGCATTCGCGTTCGCGGCCGGCCTGGTGGTTCAATACTCGACGCTCTACCTGGTGGACTACTTCGGACGAGTCAAGCCGGAGATGGGCGGCGTGCTGATGGCCGCGGCCAAGGCTCATGGCTATCAGTTGACGATGGGCGTCTATGCTGTCGCGGCGGTGGCGCTGTTCCTGCTGACTTTTGCGCTCACGCGCGAGCGCGTGCAACCGTTCCATGAGAAGAGCACGCTCCGTGAGGATTTGAAGGATCTGACCAGCAACGGCCCGTGGCTGATCCTCTTCTTTGTCGGAACACTGACCGTCTGCTCGGTCGCCATCCGCAGCGGAGCCATCCTCTATTACTTCCAGTACTACGTGGGCAATGAAAAACTCGCGGCATCCTTCATGGTGGCCGGCACGCTGCTGTCGTTGCTGGGAACGATCGCGATTCAGCACGTCACGCGATTCGCCGGAAGAAAGGCAACGTACATCGGGCTGGCGGTGCTCGGCTCCGTCTTCCTGGTCGCCTCTTATTGGGTCAGGCCGGAGCAGGTGGCGCTGATGTTTGTTTTCCAGGTGCTTTACAGCGCGGTTACCGGGCCGACCTCCGCTGTGCTGTGGGCCATGTTTGCCGACTCCGCCGATTACTCCGAGTGGCGCACGGGCCGCCGGGCCACCGGGCTTGTCTTCTCGGCCGCCGGCATGTCGAACAAGCTCGGCTGGGCGATTGGAGGGCCGGTGACCGTGTGGCTGCTCGCCTTCTTCGGATACCAGGCCAGCGTGGCGCAAACGCCTCATGCCCTGCATGGCATCTTGCTCCTGTTCACGGTCATTCCCGCCGCCGGCTTCCTGCTTACAGGGGCGGGACTTGTCTTCTATCCGCTCAACGAAGCCAGGATGAAGAAGATGCAGGGCGAATTGCAGGAACGGCAGGCGAAGGCCGAAGCGGTGGCGCTTCCCTGAGCTGCGCCGATGCGCAAAACAGAATCGAGCGGAACGCGCAGTTCGAGGGACGCCCCCCGAGCTGCTCGTTCTTTCTGGACCGGTTTCACGACAAGAGGAGAGTCCATTCAATGCAATTCGGACATTTTGACGACGCGAATAAAGAGTATGTGATCGATCGGCCGGATACTCCCCGGTCGTGGAGTAATTATCTTGGCTCGACGGAGTACGGCGCCATTCTTACCAATAATGCCGGTGGATACAGCTTCTATAAGTCGGCGGCCTTGGGGCGCTTCATGCGGCTGCGCTTCAACGCGGTCCCCATGGACCAGCCGGGCCGTTATATCTATCTGCACGACCACGACAGCCGCGACTACTGGTCCGCGTCGTGGCAGCCGGTCGGCAAGCCGCTGGATAAGTACAAGTCGGTGTGCCGCCACGGCAGCGCCTACACGGTGATCTCGTCGGAGTACGACGGCATCGGGAGCGAGACCACGTATTTTGTTCCGCTGGGAAGGAACTTCGAATGCTGGCATGTAAAGCTCGCCAATCTGAGCGGAAAGCCGCGCCGGCTGAGCGCCTTCACCTACGCGGAATATGCCGGGAACTGGGATGCCTGGAACGATCTGATCAACCTGCAATACACGCAGCACACCGTGAAGATGGAGGTCGAGGACAACATCATCGATCACGGGACCAACGTCTACATTCCCAACATGCCGGATAACTTTGCGGAGAAGGACCAGGGGCGCCACACCTTCCAGGCTTTGGTGGGCGCAGAGGTGGTCGGCTACGACACGGACCGAGCCTCCTTCATCGGAACCTATCGCGGCTATGGCAATCCGCAGGTGGTAGAGCAGGGACAATGCACAAACTCCCTGGCCGTGGGCGACAACGGCTGCGGCTCATTGCAGGCGAGGATCAGCCTTGCGCCCGGCGAGACGAAGGAGTTTCTCGTCCTGATGGGCATTGGCCGGGCCCGCGAGGAGGGAAAGCAGGCGGCGGCGGAGTTCGCCAGCATGGACCGGGCGCGCGAGGAGCTTGCCAAGTTGAAAGACTACTGGCACAGGCGCATCGCCGGGCTCACGGTGGAAACGCCGGATGCCGCATTGAACAGCACGCTGAATATGTGGGGGCCGTTCAACTGCCTGATTACCTATGCGTGGTCGCGCGCGGCGAGCTTGATTTATGCGGGCGAACGCGACGGATTGGGATTCCGCGACACGGTCCAGGACATGCTGGGCGTGATGCACACCATTCCCCAAGAAGCCGGCTTGCGGCTGGAATTGATGATTACCGGGCAGGTCTCGACCGGCGGAGCGATGCCCGTGGTGCGGCAATTCGACCATCGACCGGGAAGCGAAAAAGCTCCGCGGGAGGATGAGTACCGCTCCGACGACTGCCTGTGGCTTTTCAACGCGATTCCGGCTTATGTGAATGAAACCGGCGACGCGTCTTTCTATCGCAAGGTATTGCCGTATGCCGACCAGGGCGAGGCCACGGTCCTGGGCCACATGAGACGCGCAATCGAGTTCAATCTGGAGCGCTCGGGCGCGCATGGCCTGCCCTGCGGCCTGTCCGCCGATTGGAACGACTGCATCCGCCTGGGGCAACAGGGAGAATCGGTCTTCGTGGCGTTTCAATTGCGCTACGCCCTGGCTGTCTACCTGGAAATTTGCCAACTCCTGAACGCGCACGAGGAAGAGACGTGGGCAAAGGCGGAATTGGCGAAATTGGACGAGCGCCTGGAACGGGATGCCTGGGATGGGGAATGGTACCTGCGCGCGTATCGCGCCGATGGCTTCAAGTTCGGCTCGAAAGAAAGCAGCGAAGGCAAAATCTTTCTCAATCCGCAATCCTGGGCGCTCATCAGCGGACACGCCAATTCCGACAGGGCCGCGCGCACCATGCAGGCGGTGCGCGAGCGGCTGGCCACGGAGTACGGACTGATGATCTGCGACCCGCCCTATATCGAGACGGACTTCCACGTCATGCGGGCCGCATTGTTCAATGCGGGCCTGAAGGAGAACGGCGCCATCTTTACTCACACCCAGGGATGGGCGGTGATGGCGGAGGCGCTGCTCGGCCACGGCGATCTGGCCTACCGGTATTTCAGCTCCTATCTGCCTGCCGCCTGCAACTCGCGGGCTGAAGTGCGGCAGATCGAGCCCTACGTTTACTGCCAGTTCACCCACAGCAAACACAGTCCGCGATTCGGCGCGTCGCGCGTTCCCTGGCTCAGCGGCTCCGCCGCGTGGTCCTTCTTCGCTGCTACCCAATACATCCTCGGAGTCAGGCCGGAGTATGGCGGTCTGCGGATCGACCCCTGCATTCCTTCCGCTTGGAAAGGATTCAAGATGACTCGCGTCTTTCGCGGAAAGAAGCTCGCCGTGGAAGTAAAGAATCCAGCCGGAGTGCAAAAGGGCGTGAAGAAACTGGTTCTCAACGGCAGGCAATTGGAGGGAAACTTCATTCCGGCCGAGATGCTGCTGGCCGAGAACCACGCCGAAGTCGAGATGGGATAGCGGACGCGGGCGAAGTCTTGCATCGCTGGCGCCTGATTGACCGGAACGGCATCCATAGCAGCCGATCCGGCTTGCACGCATAAGCATGACCGCAAAGCCGGCATACACAACCAGCGGAACGCGTTGGCATCTAACCGGCGATCTGCTTGGGGCCGAGGGAGACGAACTTGAGCCTGGCCGGCGGATACGCCAGGTCCTTGGGCGGAAGCAGGCTGCCGCCGGGGGTATCGATCAGGCGGGCGGAGCCGATGGCCTCGGCGGTGAAATTCGGCACGGCATGGACGCAGTTGCGCAGCCAGCCGATATTGCCGTCCGAGCAAACAGTTTGTACGTCCCCGGTCATCTCGTAGTTGATGTAATTGAGAATCGCCAGGTCCTGGAAAAAGGGGCTGCGTGAAACGATCAGGCTGCTGGGCTTGCCATTGGGAAAAGCATCGGTCTTTTCGAGCGGGCCGATGTTTTCGGTCGGCAGCCGGTTGCCGAAGACCGCTTCGCAGATGCACAGGACCGCGCGCTTCCTGATCTCGGCATTCATGCTGATCTCCCTCAGCAGCGGGCCAGTGTGAAACTCCCTTGCGCCGCCCTGGTGGGCGATTTTGGCGACGTTATCGGCCAAACCGAGCAGATTCTTCATCGCGCCCGTCGCGCCGCTGAAGTGTTTCTTGAACAAATGCAGGTTGATCAGATAATCGGCGTCCATCACCGGCTTGGGGATTTCGATCGAGGGCAGGCCGCCGCTGAGCGCAATGCTGGCGCCGGAACCGGCAACCTCGCCGCGCCCCTGGGCCAGGACGTTGGGACACTGGGCGAAGAGGTCCGCTTTCCATTCTTTTTCGAAGGTCCGCGAACGGTCGAAAAAGGTGATGTTCCGCTGCGGAATGCCCGCGTTTTCCAGGCTTTTGGCCAGCGCGGCCATCATGCTGGGCGAAGTGTTGGGAGCGCTGGCCCAGTGCGCGCCGTGGTCGCCCTCCAACTCATGCGCGCAGTTGATGTTGATCTTGACCGCGATTCTCGCGGCTGGCGAGAGCCCGGGCAGCAGCTTGTGCCACGCCGCGGCCGGAGTCGAGGCTCCGCTGAGCTGCCGCAGCCCCGTCTCCAGCATCTGTTCGAGCTTGGCAGTATCGAAGGCGCGGTAATAGAAATTCTTCTCCGTCGTGCCGAAGACGAAGGAGGAAACCGACGGGTCGTAGACGCGGACAACCGTGTTGTCGTTGTAGGGGTCGGATTCGAAGTGGCTGCCCAAAGCGAACAGGCTCTGCGGCGCATTCGCCAGGACGGCGCCTGTCGCCAGGGCAGTGGCGGAACTCTGAATGAAATCGCGACGGGTCAAAGCAAAATCGGACATGAGACGCCTCTTTGGAACCAGCCAAAACGGACACCGCCATCCCAGAGCAGACCCGCTTGCGCTTGGCGTACGGCGGCGGCGTGCTGTGGCGACGGCTCGATCGCAGTGGTGGCGATAACAGCAATCATCGTACAAACAGGCTGCCGCTGTCTAAGGCTGTTTCTAGGCACGTGCTTGGCCGAAGTGCCGGAGCGATGCGTTCATGGCATCTTTTGCCCCGGCTGAATCCATGTAGTATTCTTCCATCAATCCCCACCAACAGATTCTTCGGCAGCGATATTCCTGCGCGAATTGGAACACTGGATGAGTGGAGTGTCTCCACGGCAGGACAAAGCATGAACGAGCAAGGCAGCTTGCAATCGATTCGGCGATTATTCGAGATTCTCTTCCCCTTGAACAGCCCTGAACGAGACGACTATCTTGCCGCGCATCCCGAGTTTTCAGCGATCGAGGTGAAACAAGCGCTCCAATTGCTGCAGGCCGACGGAGACGACGGCGCTTTGCCTCCCCTGGATACGGCTCTGCCTTCCCCGCTCATGCCTCACGAAGAGCTGCAGCCGGGCGACCTTCTGGGACATTACCGTCTGGTTCGCCTTCTGGGCAGCGGGGGAATGGGGGTTGTTTACGAAGCGGTGCGGCAGGAGGGCGATATTCGCCTGCGTACTGCCATCAAGCTTCTCCACCCTGAGCTGTGCACGCCCGAGTGTCTGCTGCAACTACGCGGCGAAGTGTCAAAGCTCGCGTCCCTGTCGCATCCCAACATTGCCCGTCTGTTCGATTGGAATCTGGATCAGGGCGGCGACAGCTTTTTTGTCCTGGAGTATGTCGAGGGCGAGTCGCTGACCAAATACTGCCGCCTCCACTCGCTCGACACGCGTGCACGACTGCGATTGTTTCTCGACGTTTGCTCGGCTGTATTCCATGCGCACCAGAACCTGATCGCTCATCTCGATCTCAAGCCGGAAAACATTCTTGTTCATGCTTCCGGTGAGGTCAAACTGCTGGACTTTGGTATCGCGCGTACTTTGGCGAAGGCCAAGTCCGACCTCAAGAGCAGCCCGCTGCGCGCTCTCTCGCCACGCTATGCAAGCCCGGAGCAGATGAGCGGCGGTCCGGTGTCCGCGCTGAGCGATGTCTATTCGCTGGGGATTGTGTTGCGCGAGCTGCTTGCCAACCCCTCCAGTTCAACGGGAGAAGAAACCGCAGCTACCCCCTTGTCCTTTGAGTTGCAAGCCATCGTCGCGCGTGCTTCCGCGCCGGAGGCGGGCGAGCGGTACGCCTCAGTGGAGGATTTGAGGCAGGACATCCTGCGGCTTCTGGAGATGCGTCCGGTACTGGCCGTTCCGCAGACGCGATTCTACCGGATGAATCGCTTTTGCCACCGTAACTCTCTGCGGCTTATCACGCTGCTGGTGGCGGCATCCACGCTCGTTGCGGTTTCTGTTGCCTGGTACATGCATCGCGAGGAGCGACTGGAACATTTGCGCGCCGAACACTTGCGGCAGTCTGTCCAACAACTTTCAAGCACGATTCTCTTTCCTCTCGAAGACGAGATGCGCAACCTTCCGGGAGCCACCCCAGCCCGCATGTTGGCGGTGCAAACCGGCTTGCAGTTTCTCAGGAGCCTTGCCGACGAGGGAAGCAACGATCCGACGCTGATGACGGAAATTGCCAGGGCCTACTTGAAGCTCGGGGACATTCAGGGCAACCCCACCAATTCGAACCTGGGCGATGAAAAGGGCGCTCATGAGAGTTTTGAGATGGCCCGCCGCCTGGTCGGCAACAACAAGACTCCCGAGGGTCGCTACGTTTACGGCGTCGTTCTCACCCACGAAGGCGATCTGGTTTACGAACAAGGGGACAAGCTGACCGCGGGACGGTTGTATGCGGATTCCGTTCAGGTTCTCACCGCATTGAACAGAGGGGGAAATGCCGACATCAAGGTCAAGCAGAGCCTGGAGTTGGCGCTCAACGATCTGGCCGACCAGCAGTCGGAGGAGGGACACGATGACCTCGCCCGCCTCAGCTACGACAAGGCCCTGAAATTGGCGCAGCAGTTGATTCAGATCAAATCAGGCGACATCGCTTTCCAGCGCGATTTGGCTCGCTGCTACAGCCGCCACGGCGATCTTGCCTGGAACGCGGAAAACTGGGAGCAAGCGGCAAAGGCCTATCGCAGCAGTCTCGACATCTATGACCGCCTGCTGCGCCAGTACCCGGACAACATCAAAGTTCAGCACTCGTGGATTGCGGGGGCCAATAATGTCGCCCTGTCGGACGAAAAGCTCGGTCGCCTGAACGAAGCTTTCGATCTCTACACCCGCGTTCTTCAAGTCGAAAGCAACGCTGTCGCCCTTGATCCCAGCAATAGCATGGTATTGCGCGACCAGGAGATTGGCTACTCGAATCTGACCCGAGTTTTCCTGCGCCGGAACCGTCTCTCTTCCGCCGAGGACTCATGTCGTCATGAGCTGGCCATCGCCACGACACTATGGAGCCGAAATCGCCAGAGTGCCAGGGCCATCGACGACCTTGCGGGCTCGGAGGAGCAGCTGGCGGAAGTCGCAAGCAAGAGACATCGCTACTCGGCCGCGGTCGCATACGAGAAACAGGCTGTACAGTTGCTCCGTGAAAACCTGCACAACAGCGGGTCCGCTGAAAGCGTGGCCGGCGTTGCGGACGGCCTGGCGCGGCTCGGCGATTATCAGTTGGATCTTGCTTCTGCGACTCCGTCTGCGCAAAGCGCTGCGCTGAAGGAGGCTTCTGAAACTCTTGCCGAGGCGCATCGGGTTGAGTCGCGCCTGGGCTCCGGCACTGCGGGGCAAGGAGGGCGGGTTGAGAAGATGAATGCGCTGAAGGAGCGGTTGAAGACGCTTTACCAACGGTAGCTGGAAGACTTCATACGCCAGCTTCGATCTTGTCGTTCCGGCACAGGCGCTGTTTCAACCATGCCCGCCCAAACCGCCAGTCGCGCTTCACGGTCTCCCGTGAAACGTTCAGCACCTCCGCCGTCTCTTCTTCGGTCATGCCTGCGAAATAGCGGAGTTCCACCACCCGCGCATAGCGCTCGTTCGCCTCGTGCAACTCGGAGATGGCCTCATCGATGGTCAAGACATCGACCGCGGCCCGGTAACTTTCGTCAAACTTGAATTCGTCCTTGAATGTTGTTCCCGCTTCAGAATCGGTACGCTTTGTTGCGCTGCGACGGCGGGCATGATCCACCAGAACGCGCCGCATGGCCCGCGCCAGCGTGGCAATAATCTGCTTCTGGCTCAATTGCTCCGGCACCGCGCCGCCATAGACGCGGAGAATCGCCTCGTGAACCAGCGCTGTCGGCTGCAAGGTATGGCCCTTGCGCTCCATCTTCATGTAGTAGGCCGCCAGCCGCCGAAGGTCATGATACAGCTTGGCGTCAAACTCGTGATCCATATCACCCACGGGGCCCTGTTTGGATTTCCCCTCCATTATAAGGCGATCCGCCGACGCGGGGGAGGCAGTCAAGGAGGTCCTTCGTCGAACCGTAAGCATCCGGGAGAATGCGTTGTCGGAGTATTCATCGGAAGAAACCTCAAACAGTTTGAAAGAATAACCAGAGCGTGTTTAAGAAACCCGTTTTGTAACTGAGCGCGATTTCAGTCGTGCCGAAACGTCCAGCATAAGAAGGGGTATTTCATCCCTGAAGGAGGATAACCGCAATGCTGCCGCAGTTTTTGAAACACGCTCCAGGAAAATCGGGAAACTCCACAAACGATTACCCATTTCCACGCCCAAATGCGCTTACTGTGCAGTTATCCATTTTCTCCGATCGAGATCTCCGCAGTCTGAGGCGCAGACAATCCGTGGAAAGCAGGGGGTCGGACTGGCAACGGGTTCTGTGGCAAATGTCAAACGACTTTCCGCGACGAGGCGCCGAATGGGCGAAAAAAGCGAACTTCTGCAGATTCGCCAACTCTTTGACGTTCTGCTTCCTTTGAGCGAGGACAGACGGAAAGACTATCTCGTCTTTCACAGGGAACTGCCCTCTGGCGTGGTAGGGCAGACACAGTCGCTGCTGCAAGCCGACCATGGCAAAGGAGCTCTTCCACCGCTTGAAGAGTTGTTATCGGCATCCGAGACCATAGTCTCAGAGCCGCCGAATGGCGGGCTGCCGACCACGCCATACTCTTGAGCGGCGGACTCGTCCAAACGCAGCCATGCCAAAGGCATGCCGGCCGCATATCATCGAACACAAAGGCAAGAATATGTTTGCTGGAGATCGGCTGCGAACTCGGAAGGTGCGGGCAGAAATGCTCCCGCTTGCTCGTCCTGAACCAGACCGATCACCCCATCCGGAGCCGCGATCGGAGAACCGAATACGGCCGAATCGATCGGCTCGACTATCGCAGTACACAAAGCCGTTTTCATGCACCGTCCTGCTCTTGTTCAGAGCCAGAACTCCGTGCGAAACATATGGTCGCGCACTCAGGCCGGGCAGATTTCAGTCCGCAGCAGCCACGGCTGGCTTACATATCGAGAACCGTGGCGCCGGCGGGGGAACTCAGCCGCGCCAGTTCGATGCCGATGTTGTCGTGGCCACCGGCATCCAGGGCCAGTTCCAAAAGCGCCTTGGCAGCGGCTTCCACTGTGAAATCGGGCGCAATCGCCACGGCTTCAATCGCCTCTCCAGGGACGTATCCCCACAGGCCGTCGGAACAAAGCAACAGGCTGTCGCCCGCCTGGAGTGAAACTTGCTTGACGTCAATATCAACCTCCGCCCGATGACCGAGACTGCGTGTCAATACTGAGGCGTCGGGATGGTGAAAGGCCTCTTCCGGAGTAATCAGATTGCGGTCGAGAAGAACCTGCACCGCAGAGTGGTCGTGCGTGATGCGGCTTATCCGGCCGTCTCGCACCAGATATGCGCGGCTGTCGCCAATGTGGCCGATCCAGGCTTGGGTTCCGAGAGCACTCTGTTGAACCAGGGCCAGCACGACGGTGGACCCCATGTGCCGATGAAGCGAATCCGGGGCGTTCGCCGCGGCAACAATGCTGGAGTTGGTCTGCGCGGCGGCTTCGCGGATCGCAAGGCCGGGCGGATAACTCTGCGGCAGTGTCTTCAGGTAGCCATCAAAGCCATCGATCACCATTCTCGATGCGGTCAAGCCGCCTTTGTATCCACCGATGCCATCGGCCACAATCATCAACTCGCCCAGAGCTATGCTGGAATGCAGAATCGAGTCCTGATTCTCTTCACGCTGCCTGCCCCGGTCGCATTGCTCGGCAAACAGGAGAACCGGCTGCCCTGGGTTTGATGCATCGTTCATAAGTAAAACCTCACTCCCATAAATTGGCTGGCAGAACCTGCCTGCCGGGAAGATAAATTGACTGAGAAGGATTCTGGAGAGATCCGGCAGGAGACTCCACTTCCGAGGCTCATTGTGGATCGCTGTCGCGTTTTCGCAGGATGGCGATCACTGAGCCTACCAATAGAGTCAGCATGGCGGCCAGCGCCGCCATCGAATCGTGGAGCCGGTGCCGGTATGGAACGGCATGAGCTGTCGGGTTTGTCGCCGGATAGCCCTCGCCGGCGGAGGCACGGCACGTGTGCTCTACCCCGTCCGCGCCGGTAAAGGTGATGATGTAGTTTGGGATGCTGCTCTCCGCCGCGTCGCCGAGAATGTCGAGCGAGGGATGGATGTTTCGAGGGTCGATGGCTCCGGGCGGCGGGTTGCCAGCGCGCGCAGTGTCCGGCGCAGATGCGCAGCTCAGGTCGGGCTGCGGCTTCTTCGCTCCCCAATCTTTGGCCGCAACCTCGTCAAGGAGATTGGCCTCAAAGGACCAGCGGGAAGGAATCGCATAACTGATGACCCGGCCTGCTTTGGGCATCAAATAGATGGGGCGCATGCCGCCGCCCAGGGCGATGATCGGCAGAAGTACGACCGGCAACAAAGCAATGGCGCTCTCATTGGTTTTGGAGAGTGCCGAGATGCACAGCCCCAGTCCCGCCCCGATCATCGACGCCACCAGAAGGACAACAAAGTCGTAGAAGAGATTGCCGTGCAGCCCGCAGACCAGGTAGACAATGCCCAGCATGGAGCCGCACTGCAAGATGGACAGCGCCATCAGGACCGCGAGCTTGGAAAAAATGTAGGGAATGATCTTGAGCGTAACCATCCGCTCGCGTTTGTAGATGGTCCACTCTCCTACGATGTCGCGGGCAGCATCGTTGCAACCGAACCAGATGGCCGCCACCACCATGAGGAAGTGAACAACGGGAAGCTTCTCGGCGAGTTCCTCGAAATGGTCTGCCCTCAGCGGGTAATTGACCAGCACCACCAACACGGCGAAGAGCGGCGCCTGCAACAGAAGAATTGCCGTCTGGGCACGATCCTGGAGTTTGACGATCACATTGCGTTTGACCAGAGCCGCCCACTGTGAGAATCCGAACTGGCGGCGAGGCTTTTCTCCGCTGGTTCGATTCCCGGAGGCGGGTTGCTTGCCGGATCGGTTGGTGACGAACTCCTGCCGGTAGTGGGAAACCTCGTAGAACTGCCGCCAGGTCTCGGTCCGGTCGCCTTCGTCCACAGCGTTCATTCCGGAGAAGAGCATCTCCGGGTTCAGATCTTGGCGTAGGCTGCCGGGCGCAGTATCGGTGGCGGGAGGGTTGAAGAACTGGATCGAATCCGGATACGCGGGTCCGAAGTAGACCATTGCGCCCGGATTGTTTCCCTTGTCGCGGGAGACCATGACCAAATCGTCGAATTGCTTGTAGACCTTGAGGCTGGGCTGATGAATGGTGGTGAGGATGGTCTTGCCGGTCTTCGACAGGGATTTCAAGAGGGCGACGACCGACTCGGCATCGTAGGAGGACAGCCCGGAGGTCGGCTCGTCCAGAAACAGCACCGGGGTATCGGTGATGAGTTCGAGCGCAATGTTGACCCGCTTGCGCTGGCCGCCGCTCAGGGTCTTGCGCTCCGGCGAACCGATCACGGTGTCGATTTTGTCGGGAATGCCCAGATCGGCGAGCACTTTTTCCGTGCGCGCGTCGATCTCCGCGTCGTTCAAGTCGGTGCGCAGTTTTGCGGAAAAATAGAGCGCCTGGCGCACCGTCAGTTGCGGATGGACGATGTCGTCCTGGGGCACGTAGCCCATCATGTGACGGTAGAGGTCGTAGTAGTCGTAGAGGCTTTGGCCGCGAAACAGCACCGTTCCCTCGACCGGCCGGGTGTAGCCGTTCAACGCTTTCAACAGCGTGGTCTTGCCGGCTCCCGCCGGCCCCATCAGCGCCACCATCTCATAGGGAAAGATGGTGAGCGAAACCGGGTCCAGCAGGCGCTTGCCATTGGGCGCGTGGACCACGATCTCCTTGGCCTCGATGGTGACTTTGCCGTTGTAGTCGCGTTGAGCCAGTTCGCCGCCCTCCAGCAACTGAAAGCGGAAGCTGCCGAGCCCGATCTCCTGGCACGTGCCGACCAGCACCTTGCCGCGGATGCGGACGCCATTGACGTAGGTGCCATTGCGAGAGCCCAGGTCTTCCACCAGGATTCCGTCCGGCGTGCGCGTGAGGCGGGCATGATGCCAGGAGACCATGGGAAACTCCAGCGGTACATCGCACCGCGGGTCGCGCCCGATCACCATCGTGTCGCCATGAAAGGGGAGCTTGTGAAACGAAGCCTCGCCAATCGCCATTCTTCTTTCGGGAGAAATCAGTTGCGAGGCGGCGATTTTGTACGACCCCAGATAGACTTCGTCGGTGGGATTCAGCGTGGCGCGCCGGATGCGATTGCTCAGTTCTCCGATCGCCGTTCCATTGCGCGAGTTGCGGTCTTCCAGGATGTACCGGCCGTTCTCGACCGTGATAGCGGCGTGGTTCCAACTGACGATGGGAAGGTCGATCTGGACATCGGACTCCGGCGACCGGCCGATGGCGATTGTTCCGGCCGCGCCCGGCCTTGCGCCAGAAAGTTCGTTTGGCGCGTGGGGCCAGGGCATTTGTGTATCGAGTCCGAGAGTCACATGCGCCCCATAAGCCACCGGGACGGGCTCGCCGGGCGCTATCTTCGCACCATTCACATAGGTGCCATTGGTCGATCCCAGGTCCTCCACCGTAAATCCATCTGCTTGGTGCGTGAGACGGCAATGATGGCTGGAGACGCCGCTATCCGGCACGCGAAGGCTACAGTCCTCGGAGCGTCCGATTACCCATGCGGCTTGCGATATGAACTCTTTCTGGCCCATCGGAATGCTTTTCTAAATGCGTGCGGAGATCTGCGTTAGCGTTTTACCTCTGCCAGCTTGCGGCTGATGTATTTATCCAGCATGGCGGGAATCTCGGCGTTCATGCGGCTCACCATGCGGTCTTCCGCCTGTCTCATCTTTGCGTCCATTCCGCCCGCCATCTCTTCCTCGGCGGCTTTCATCTTGATGTCGATGCCGTCCATGCGTTTCTCGAAGACGCTGAGCCTGGCATCGAGCGAGGGCGTAAGCTGGCCCACGGCGGACTGCGCCTGCGCGCGCAACTCGCGCAACTCTTGCCGGTTCTGCTCAAGCTGCTGGCCCAGTTGGAAAACCAGCAGCAACAGCACCGCCAGCACCGCCAGATTGGCCCAGAGAATGATGCGCATTCCCTTCAGCTTGCCTTCAAGGGCATGCAGCTTCTCGCTGTCGGCGGCACATTCCGCGGCGGCGGGCTGCGCCGGCGGTGCGACCGGCCCCCGGCTCTCGCGAGCGAGGTTTCCCTGCAATTTGGAAGCTCCCGGCGCAGGCGCATCCGGACGGCGCGGTGCGGCCGCCGATGGGAGGCGCGGCTGCGCAACCGGGGAGACGATTGTCTCCGCATGAATGGATTCCGTTCCGTAGCCATATCTGCCGGGCGCTTTCGTTGGCGGAGGAGGCGCGGGAGAAATGGCCGTCGCCACCGGGATGGGAGGAACGCGCGCGGGTCCAAACTCAACGCTGGTCGCCTCATAGGCGGCCTGCGGCGCCGCATCGAGAACGCTCGTAGGCACATAGCCGGCAGGCGGAGCATAGGACTCCCGCTCGATCAGGCGAATGCGCAACTCCGGCCCTCCGGCGCCCAGGCGAAGCGCATCGCCGCTGCGCACCACGAAGCCAGCCGCCGCCGGATTGTCGTTGAGGAACGTGGCGCTACCGTCGCCGCCCAGGCTGGCCAGCCGGAGGGTGCCATTCACCACGTCGAGCGCCACATGCTCGCCGAAGACCGCGGGATATTGCGCCGCAGGCAGGTTCACTTCGCACTCCGGGTCCCGCCCTATGCGGATGTGCGGCTGACTCAAGACCCACCTGCTGGATGTACCGATGACAACAATCTCAATGTCCATGGCTCGACCTGGCTCTTCTGGTTGCTGCTGCGGGAGTATTCGATCGCCGCGTTTCAGGCTCTCGGAAGGATGCGCTCTGGTCTCTGATGCAGACCGTCACCGCGAAGACGGAACATCCGGCTTGCCGGATGTTCCGTCGATTACTGCTTTGGAGGTTCCTTTATTTGGTTGTTCCAAAGTCATACGACAAGGTAACGACCGGAGAAGGCTTGTAGCTCATACCGGTGTTGCTTGTGGCGTCGATCATCAAGTTGACGCCAACCAGAAAATGGTCGGCCAGCTTGCCTTTGGCGCCAACGACAACCGTGCTCTTGTTGGATGCGCCGCTAAATGCCACAGGCACTTGAAGTCCCGCGGCGTTCGCCATAAATGCCTTGCTTCCATCGTTGGAGAACACGCGCTCAAGCAGGTCGGCGTCCACATTCAAGCGCCGGTTCAGCGCAAGATCCGCGCCCGCAGAAGCAGTGAAAGCATTCGGAAGTTTGCTCGCTGATAGCTTGTTGGAAAACTCACCGCTGCTAGGGTCGATGGTGTCGCGAACATCGTTGACTGAGCTGCCGTTGTACTGGAAGCCGATATTGGCGTGCGGCGAAATCCTGCCGTTGTATCCCCAGGCCAGGAAAGGACGGAGACCGGTTGCACCGGAGCCACGAAGATTCAGCGGGTCGCCGGTCGGCAAACGATACTCCAAACCAAACGCCAGCCCTTGACGCTCCTCTTTGATGAATTCATACTTGCCACGCAGGGTCAGGTCTCCAATGCCTTTGGATTTCAATGATTCAGAGCCAGGATTGAAAAAGAAGACGTCGTACCACCCTGTAAGTGGGGTAAGACCGGGTTCGTCTAGAGCAGTAGTATCGACCGGATATGTGCAAAAAGTTTGGCCATTGATCGTCAGATCGGACGAATCGCTCGCCAAGCATCCGGTACTGACGCCAAATCCAACGTGGGACCATGGAATCACCGCCGAAACTTCCAGGCGATCCGTTATGCCATACGAGACATATGTGTCCACATTGTGGACCTTGAGAGATGCGGACGCCTGATTCTCATGCCAGACCTCAATGCTTACGGTATCTCCCGTGGTCGGATCGGTTCCAGCGTCTGGATCAATCAGGGCTTGATAGTAAGGGAAGGATTTGATGTCTTTTCCCCCAATCCTGGTGAATTGCATCCACTGGTAGGATGTACCGACATACATACGGTGGCGTCCAATCGTCTGCGGGAGGTCGCTAAAGAGCGGACCAAGGTCTGCCGGCTTGGCTGAAAGCGCGCCTTTCTCAAAGGTAAAAACATATCCTGCAGAGGTTGCCGCGGAAGGTGCGGTTGATATCTGGCTGGCGAACTGATAGCCGAGTGCCAAGGGAACGGCGGCGGGCAGCTCCGTTTCTCCGTTATATACAGCGCCATTCTTATTGATCAACACGTTGAAAGTATTCATGTCTGCGGTCCGAGTGGGCAGACAGGCGATGGTATTTGCGTATTGTGGCAGGTAGCAGACCTGGCTGAACGCCGGCGCAGCGGCAAGAATCAAGAGGAAGATGGTTAAGGCAGAGAGACTTCGTACTTTCATCGGTGGCTTCTCCATTGGCAATTCCCGGAGATCGTCTGCCCGGGAAGATCAGTGCCAGTCGAGAAGAATCAACTGGCTCGATCAGAGAAGCGCATTTCGCCGGAAAAATGGGTCATGGTTCTTCACGAGGATGGAAATCTTAAGGGAAATAGGGATGCGAGAATTATCAGAAAATAGAAAAGCATCGAGAAGTGGCCACGGAGAGTCTCTCCGTGGCAAGCCAGCCAAGGCCGGACGGACCGAGCCGGCCATTCCGGGCAATGGATCTTAGGTGGCAGAGATAGCCCTGCCAGTCCGCGTCCCGCCATGCGGGATCAGCGCGCCTTTCCGTAAACGACCCTTTCAATCACCCAACCGCCTGCTCTCCTTTGAAAAAAGAACGTTGCGCTGTTGGCCACGGGGTATTTTCTGCCTTCGACCGTAATCTGCATGGTCTGTGCGCAATCCGATTGGGCCGTATCGCCGGTCACTCGCAGAGACTTTTCCTGCAACGTCATTTGGATGGCGCTGGCTTTCTGAAAGGTGTTCTGGTTTTCATTCGCCTGCTGTGCGGTCATGGCCGGCCAGATCCGGCGCAATTGATCGATGCTCCTGTTCTCGTAGGCCTGGCGGTAGGCGGCCATCGCTTCGCGCACGCCTCGTTCATCCGCCGCTTGCTGGTTCTTCCTGGCGTCGAGGGCCTCCTGATTCTTTCTCGCATTCGTTGCGTCCTGATTCTTCTTGGCCTCCGCCGCATTCCGGTCGCGGATGGACTGAAGCAGGGTGCGGGCCGTGGCGGCATACCTCCCTTGCGGGTATCCATTCAGATAGCCTTGCAATCGCTGCTCATCGCCGGAGTTCTTCACCGCGTCCCAATCGAGTTGTTCCAACTGCTCTCGCGCCTGCTGGGCGTGCCCGCCGCTGCCATGGCGCTGGAGATAGGCTTGCAGCCGGCCGCGATCGTTGCTGGCGCTGGTCTGGTACCAATCCAGTTCTTCCTGGCGGGCGCGCGCCCTGTCGGCATACGGTCCGGTGGGGTGACGCTGGAGAAAGGCGTTCAACTGATTGCCGTCGTTGCTGGACTTCACGGCTTCCCAGTCCTGCGCGGCGGTATCGACGGACGGGGCGGGAGAAGGCGGCGCCGGCTGCGGCTTCGGTTGCGGCGGTTGGGGTTGCGGCGGCGGCTGGACGGGGATCGTCAACGTGGAGATCTCCACCCGTTCGCGCGGGCTGAACTGCCGGGATAGCGGGTTGCTGCTGGCGCGGCCGGCGGCGAGTTGCAGGTTGTGCCAGCCGGGAGGAACTGTCGTCTCAAAGGCGCCATTGGCCGCGATGGCGCCCACGTCCTTGCCGTCGATCAGCACATCGGCGTGCGGCGTGGCGTTGTGCAGGACGAGTGTGGCCGCGTTGGCCAACTGCTTCAGTCGAACCACGATGGTTTCGGTGGGATGGGCCAGCGCAATGACCTGTTCGGGGGACGGTTCATAGCCGTCCTTTTCGACGCGGACCCGGTAGGTCTTGTTCAGCGCTCCGTTGAGGTGCAACTCGGTTCCCGAGGTCGCGTACGCCGTGCCGTCCACATAGACCATCGCGTCCTGCACCCCGGGAGTCTGTACCACCAGGGCAGCCTCCGCGCCTCCCGCGTCGCCTGAGAGCGGCTTCGGCGTCATGCGAATCTCGACCGCCCCCATGCCCGGCGCGGCATTCAGGCTCTGCACGGCCGGCAGGTAACCGCTGAGGGTGGCAGTCACGTTATAGTTGCCAGGCGGTAAAGACAGCGCGCATCTGGGAGTGACGCAATCCAGGCTTTGCCCATTGCCTCGCACCTGGATGTTGGCGCCCTCGGGAGCCGTCGCGATGCTGAGATCGACGGAATTGCCGATCGGGGCAGGCGCCGGGTTGCGCAGCTTGACTGCCAGCAGCAACCCGCCCAAGACAGCCACGCCCAGCGAAGCCCAGACCAGCCAACCATGCCGCTGACGCTTCTCCGGCCGGGGCAGGCCGCTCTCCGCGATCTCCGGTTGAATCTCAAACGCGGCCGTGTCCTGCTGCGCGGGCTCCGGAGGGGCTTCCTCATAGGGAGCCTCGCAATAGGGAGCCTCGCAAAGCAGCGTGGGCGGCGGGGCGGCGGAAAGCACATCGTCGCTCGCCGTCTGCGCCAGCGTTTCCTGGAAGGGCAGGATTGCGTCCAGCCGGGTGGGCTCCGGCCTTTCGGCCGCTTCCCAGGCGGTCGCATTTTTCGCCTGCGACTCGGTCTCATCGTGCTGAGGATTCCGGGGAGGTGGTTCCGGCCGCGGGCGCAGTTCGGCAAGCTGCCGTTCGAGTTCCAGCAATTGCGGCTCGCCGGGAAAGCGGCGGAGGGCGCCGGTCAACTGCGCCGCGGCGCGGTCGAATATCTTCCCGGAGAGCAGCTCGCGCACCGCGCCGCTCAGGTCATTCAGCTCCCGTTGCCGATTCTCCCGCTCCTGCCCCTCTCGCGCCTGCTGAATCATCGCCTGCAAATCTGGGGTGCCGGCGTTCAGGTTCTCCGCCTTTGTCAACAGGTCAAGCGCGCCAGCCCAGCGCTTGAGCGCCAATGCCTGGCGCGCCTGCCCCAGGAGCGATCGCTCCTGCGAGCGCCGGGCCTGTTCCGCAAAGGCCTGCAGGATTTTGCTTTGCAGTTGCTGCGCCTGGGCATTGGATGGATCGAGCCCGAGCGCCTCCTTGACGGCGCTTTGCGCATCTCCCCATCGTCCCGCAAGCAGGCATCTCTCCGTGCGTTCCACCGCCAGGCGGATTGCCTCTTTGCGGCGAACTTCGGAAAGCTGCCGATCCAGCTCCAACAGCACCGGCTCGTCGGGATAACGTCCCAGGGCGCTCGAAAGACTCGCCCCGGCAAGGTCCAGTTCCACGCTGGAGATGAGCTTGCGGATATTTCCGGCGAGGCTGTTCAGTTCTCGCTCGCGCCGCTCGCGCTCTTGCCCCTGGGTGGCTTGCTGGAGCAGCAGGCGCAGATCAAAGGCTTGCTCGTCGATGGATTCCACTTTCCTGAGCAGAACCAGCGCGCTGGCGTATCTGCGCTCGGCCAGTTCGTCGCGCGCCTGACCGAGGAGCGACTGCACTTGGCCGCGTTTGAACTGCTCGGCCAGAGCCTGCGCGATCGTGGCCTGCAACTGCCGCGCCGTCGTATTGTAGGGATCGAGTGAAAGAGCCTCGTTGACGGCGTCTTGCGCGGCCTCGAGCCGCTGCGCATGTAAGCTGCTCTCCGCGCGCTCGGCGGCGAGCCTGGCCTTTTCCGAACGGCTCAACGTATCGCGAATCTCGTCGCGCAAAACCACGAGATCGTAATCGGAGTTGTCCAGGCTCACCGCCTCTTCGGCAAAATCCAGCGCGGCCTTGAAGCGGCGCTTCGCAAAGGCGTCCTCCGCATGTGCCTTCAGGCTCGCGGCCTCGCTGGCGCGCGTCTGGCGGCGAATGATCTGCTGTACCTCGCGCAGCAGATCCAGGCCGCGCGCATGTTCGCGATCCAGCTTGAGCAACTCAACCAGAATCTCCCTGGCCTTCGCCCAATCCGAACGCTCGACGGCAGCTTCAGCCGAAGCCAGATACTCGGCCCCAACCTGACGGCGCAATTGCGTCTGCACCAGGGAGAGATCGAAGGCCAACTCCTCGGCGGTTTGATAGCGATCTCGGGGAGCCTTCTCCAAGGCGCGGCGCACAACGTCTTCCAGTTCCTGGGGGCAATCCGCCAGATGCTCCGACAGAGGCTGCGGAGCAGCCGTCAGAATCCGGATCATCGTGGATGCCGCGTCGCGGCCAACGAAGGGCAACACTCCAGCCAGCAACTGATACAGCACAACGCCCGTGGAGAAAATATCGGTTCGATGATCCAGCTTGATCCCGTTGGCCTGTTCCGGCGACATGTAATAGAGGCTGCCCAGAACCTGCCCGGTGCGGGTCATGGCATGGTCCTCGCCCTCCGCCAGGCGCGCCACGCCGAAATCCACCAGCTTCACCGAGTCGTCGTCCAGCACAAAGATGTTTGCCGGCTTGATGTCGCGGTGCACAATCTTCCGCTCGTGCGCATAGTTCAGGCCGGCGCACACCTGCTCGATGATATTGAGCTTCTTCAGCAGGACCAGGGGGGGCGGACCATCGATCCGCCAGCGATCCAAGCTCCTTCCATCGAGATACTCCATCACGATGAACGGTGAATTGCCCTCCTGTCCCCAGTCATAAACGGTGACAATATTGGGGTGATGAAGATTGGCCGTAAACTGCGCTTCACGATGGAACCGTTGAATCAGCTCGGACTCGCCGGCAATACTGGCCAGCACCATCTTGATGGCGACTTGGCGGCCTAGAGTGTCATGCCCTCGATAGACAACGCCCATCCCGCCACGGCCGACAATCGCATCCACGTCGTATTTGCCGATTCGGCTTGGTTGCTCGTCGCCCACTTGCGTAATCCCTGGCACTGGCTTCCTGGAATATGAAAGAATTGAGAAAATCGCTGGGCAAAAGCCAAGCCAAACTGAGCGGCGCTCCCGCGAAACCGGGAAAGCAGGCTCAGTGTCTCAGTTGCTTATTCGAATGATGCCATAATACTCCACAACATTCGTTCAGGCGAAAACAGCCTTGCTCCTTCGCGAGGCCCTATTCCTGGGGCCAGCTCAAGGATGCCGACAACCGCGTTATCACCATCTCAAAGTCGAACATCGCACTGGACCGGGGCGGATTTGCGTACACCATCGAACCAGTCCAGCTTGCCAACGGCGTGAACGCACCCGTGGTGAAATGAGGAGCAGCGGTTGTCCCCTCCAACGAGCAAAAGCTCGGCGCAGTCCATCCTTATCTGATGCGGAGGGAATCTAGCGTGAAAGCCTTTCATTGAGCCGCGTTGGCGAAGCGGAGCTATTCTTGCATGAAGAATTGAAGGGCGGACCCCGGCCAGTTCGGGCCTCAGTCCTTCCCATGGGTAGCCTGTTTACCCACTAGGGCGTGAGGTATGCACTACAGGATGCAACTCACGAACATTCAGTGACAGAATGATTCATCATTTAGCCGTTCTTTGGTGTGCGAACCAACATTCCAGGGGTTGCAACTATAGCATGAAGAATTTCCATTGTTTCATCCTTGAAAAGGTAGACTCCATCTGTGTATTCAATTTTGTCAGCCTGAAGAATGTGGGTTGGCTTGCCGAGTGCTGTAGTTGACGATTGATCCCAGATTTCGAATGTTTTCATATTGACTCCATTGCTTCGGTTAGATTTGAATTCGAGCAATTTTACGTTAAACCAATTCATAAACGAGTATCAATTGTAAAAAAATCGTCTCGCTACAGCGATTTGCGCTACCCGTTGGACACTGACTTGCTTACCTGTGTATGAACATTCCCCAAGAACACTTCAGAGGGCAGGTAGCGCCGCAACTCGCCACAAAGCGGACACGATACCACGATGGATTGGAACGGAAACACCTTCAAGCCAGACGGTACGTCACGACGGCAACGCTTGCACGTCACCACGAATTGCTTTCGCGCGAAGATTGGGAATCCGAATGCCACGGGGGGCAGTATAGGCGAACGAAAGGCGAATGCGCTGTGATTCGTCAGACAAGGGAATACGACAGGCGAGTACGTAATGGGGGCTGGCCCCAATTTGTGTTTGATTCCCCTGGATTGACTGAGTGAGGGGCGCGGCGCGGCACAGGCCCTAATAGGGGGTGTGGGGAGGCTCCAGGCACTCCAGGCTCTCCGCACCGGCAGACGTGACGGAGTGAGCACAAACGACACTCCTGCGCCGGGCTTATTCGACACGTAACGCGATATTTTCGATTTGGAGTGGTCTGAAATCTTCTAAGTTATTGATTTAATTGGCGTCCCCGACGAGTTCGAGTTGGAACACCCTGCTAGCGCACATGAAAACGCTCGATTCCCTACGCCAGAGCTTCACAGCCACGTAGAATCAGCTACTTGCAATGCTGAATCTGCAAGGCTTTGCCGCTGCTCAATACATCCCTAAGGCGTGTTGAACCTGTCCGGGTCGGTGTAGCTAGTACAATCCAAATTTGAATAGGAGGACGTGACGGACATGCGGGATCGGGACGAGTTTCGTGACATGAGCTTCAAGCTATGGGGGGAATTGATGAATGACCTCTTCCCAAACGGAATACCAAGGTCGGGTCAATGGACTGATCTGGCTTCCATAAGCTCCGTCCTAAATAAGGTTGGTTCACGGCCAAACTCGAACCATATGTTTTACCCGACATCTGGCGGAATGGATTTGGAAGGAGCAAGGCCGTTTTCCGAAGAGCGTGGCTGTCTCGCGCTCAAAACCGGTGACCATGTTTTTGAGGTGGTGAGGCCATCGGCTCTTTTGTTTGAGTCCATTGGCACTGGGTTGGACTGGACCTACTTTTGGTTGGAATGTGAACCGCTGGAACCTTGCGGGGTATATGAAGACGCAGAGGAAGAGATTGACGACGGGGATCAGGACCATTCGCCAATCCAAAGCGAAGAAGTCGTGTTAGTTGCTCCGGGTACATATGCGCCTCGCGCGGCATGGGACGCGAACGAATTTGAGGGCGAGCCTCTACCTGAAACTGCTCAACTCATTGTCCGCTTTCTGGGCGGAGGCCCTTTTGTGATCTTCTCGAAGGGATCGCTGTACAACCTCGGCCGCGCCCGCGACTTTGATGCTTACGACGCTCCGCATGCCAAGATGAATGCTGCCCAATTCAGAAGTTTCATTGAGAGGTTCGCCGGGATTTCCTGATGGCGACGACTTTGGAACCGCTGGAATCTCAGGGGACTGTACACGGTCATCCTTCGCCGTTCTGTTCGGCTTTGTCTTCGACTTCATGAATTGTCTCCCACAATTCAGTATTGAACTTGGTCCATGAGTTTGCGCGTTTGGCGAGACCCTTCACGTACTCAGGATTCACATTGGCAACGTGGAACGCATAATCAAGGTCTTCCAAAACTGTTTGTTCATTCAAATAGCTAAGACGATTTCGGAGTATTCCGCGAACGTAGAGCGCGTCACGCATATAGGGCTTCTCGCGTTCTACGCGTCGCATCTTGCAGATTTTAGGAATATACGCGAAGGCTTTGGACTGGGAGTCAGTGTCTGGAGCCCCTTCGCTATAAGCTAGGTACTGGGTGGCACTGATATCAATTGCGGCGAAAACCTCTTCTAACGAATACTCGCCAAACCATTTTGAAATCTGCTGCCGCCCATAATCGCTCACAGTGGTCCCCTCCTTCCAATGTAGTTTCTCGGAGATATGTTGAGCTACCAAGTTCACTTTGCTGGTTGCGAGTTCGTCGAGTCCCTTTCTCCACTCAGCCATCATCTCTAACTGCAGCCTGCGCTCGTTTAGTTCCTCAAGCTGTCGGCGCTGTTTCTGGAGAACTGTTTGATCCGATAAGGCACATGCTCCTTTACCAGAATTGCACGCGAAGCATGAGGTGATCAGGTTGGTGATTTCGTTCTTTCCACCATTTGCCACGGCGATGATGTGGTCGACGTGGAGCAGTACATCTGGAGCTTTGGCACCGCAGTATTGACAAGTAAAGCTGTCTCTCTTGAAGACCTCAAACCGAGTTTTCTTTCCGAGTTCAACCCTTTTTTCCATACTTGCCTCGCGTCCAAACAGCAGTCGGTGTGCAATCACTTCGGACGGCATGCTTCGAGAAGTCGAACAATGGTGTTTGGAGACTTGCTGAGTTCCGTTGCAATCACTCGGATGCTGTGTCCCTGCGACCGAAGCCCCCCGATTTTGGCCACCAGCCTTGGGTCCGCATCCTCGGCCTTAGGGCGACCTCCAATACGTCCCTGAGCCTTTGCACGCTGTAGACCGGCAAGTGTGCGCTCTGAAAGCCGTACACGCTCCTGTTTGGCCACAGCAGCGAGGATGCCGATGACAGCCTCCTTGAACACCCCTGTACTGTCGAGGTACTGTTCCGTGAATGAACGATAGTTTACACCGTAGCTGGTGAGCCTCTGGAGGTGATTCAGCGTCTCCACGGTCCCTTCCCTACTCAGGCGGTCTAGGCTCCAGAACAGGAGACAGTCGAACTCCCTCTTGGATGCCGCCGTAAACATCTTCTGGAACTGATCACGGTCCCCACGCTTCCCGCTGGCACGATCCACGTACTCATGAACGATGGTCCAGTCCTGAGTGGCTGCAAACGCTCTGAGCTGGAGCAATTGGTTCTCAGTGTCCTGCCGTCCGTCTTTCGTGGAAACCCTTGCGTAGATCGCTGCCTTCATCATGAAGACAACTGTATCATAAAACGGTCGTATGTTGATACTGGCAAACCATACCCCTGTACTCCACGCCAATTGCATTCTGGGACCGACCCCTTTTTGATACAGTCTTCACTTGAATCGAACAAACCGCCCTGCACGGTATGCAGCCCATACCGCTAGGGGGGCCGACCAATCGCTGGGGTTCCTCTCATAGGGGACCGTCCGTCGGGCCAACAGAAGGATAAGCTCGTGGACACTCTCCTTGATGGTGTGATCACCGAGAGTACCTACAGGGAGCAGGACGCGCGCCTGAGCGAGGATATCGATGCAGCCGAAGTGGAGCTGCGGCAGGTCGAGTCTCAGTTTCTTGACTTGGAAGGGGTTTTAACGTTCGCCGAGAAGATCATCACCAGTCCCGCCGACTATGGCTTGAACCCTCGCTGGATCAGCGGCAGAGGCTGCAACAGACACTTTTCCCCGATGGCGTTACGTTTGATGGGGGAGAATTTTGGACACCCTCAACTTCTTCATTCTTTAGCGTGTTAAGGGTGATTTCGGAGGGAGAATCTCAATTGGCGTCCCCGACGGGATTTGAACCCGTGTTATCGCCGTGAAAGTAGCCGAACGCCTGGTAACTTATTGAAACTAGGTGGCATGGATAGCGCAATAAGGCACTTTCAGGAACCGTCGGAGCCGCTTATCGGACGCCTATTGGAACAACGCAGTACGGGGTTCTGGAGACAAACCAATGGAACCAGAACTTCAGACAATTCTAGAATCTCTCCCTGAAAAACCATACCGCTCGAAACTCGAACCTCACCGCGAACTGATCCGCGAGCTACGACGCAAGGGGCGGACGTACCGCGAGGTTGCGCACCTCTTTGAGGAGCGCCTTGGCTTGTCCGTTGCGCCGAGCACTCTGCATTCCTTTGTGAAGGTCCGCGCCAAGCATCGCAAGCGCACACAATTCGAACTGCCGCCAATCCAGCTTGCTACGGCAGATTCGCCGGTGCTCGACCGCGTTAGCGCCTTCAAAGCAAAGCCGGTGGTACGGACTGCGAAGCCTGCCCGCTTTGTTTTCCGTGAGAACGAACCTTTGACCCTAACAAGCAACGGAGGTGAGCAATGACAGCGTATTCAAAGCGTGTTGTCTTTACCATGGGCGGCAAAGGCGGCGTCGGCAAAACCGGTGTCATGGTTGCCCTGGCCGAGTGGTTCGCCACCAATGAAATTCCGGTCACGCTGCTCGATCTCGATACGGAGAATAAGGCGCGCGGTTCGCTGAAGCACTTCTTCAATGGCACGGTAACCAAGGTCAACATTCATACTCCGGCGGGTCTCGATGCCTTTGTCGATCACCTTGACGGCGATACGCCGATCATCCTTGCCGATATGGGAGCCGGTGCCGGACAGGTGGCCGCTGACTGGTTCGAGTCGATGTACGAGGACGTTGCCGCGATGGGCGTCCGCTTCACAGCGGTCGGCGTGGTCACCCCGGACCCGGCCAGCGTCGAAAGCATCCTGGCCTGGGCCAGCCGGTTACAGGATCGCGTCGAATACGTTGTCGTCGAGAACGCAACCAGCGCCTTGGCGGATTTCACATACTGGAGGTCAACCGAGCAAGCGAGTCGTTTCCGCGAAGTTTTCGCGCCTGAAATCCTGCAGATGGAATTCCGGCTCGCTGAACTTGAAAACCCAGTCCGGCAACACGGAATACAACTGGGACAGGTAGCAGACCGCAAGGCCGATATTGACGAGTTGAAAAGAGCATCGCTCGTCATGCGCGCGCAGAGCTATCGGCGGCGGCTCTTCTCCGAATTCGACCGTGCAAGGCAGGTGTTTCTGCCATGAGCACGAATCCAGTCGATTCCCAACTTGCCCTCATCGCAGCGGGAGAGCCGACGCTCTTCGACTCTCTCGCCCGGCTAGTGCCGGATGAGTTACAGGCAGAGTATTACCGCGTTCTTGCTCACACTCGCTCACTCAGTCCCGACGATGAAATGTTGCGTATTCTGGAAGCAATGGGCATCCTGGCTCTGCTGACCCGCCATACGCCCAAGGATATTGCCGACGAGCGCGAACGATTTCAGGAGTTGCTTGAACTTCATCGGCAGTCTTCAGCGGAGACGCAGCAGAAAACGCTCGCCTATGTCCGCGCGCTGGAAACGCGGATCGCGAAATTACCGAGTGAAGTCGAATCTGGCCTTGCGCCGGAACACATCGCAAAGATGCTGGGGGAGAGTCTGCGCCAGTATTTCCTCCAGTCTGGCATTACGGAATCTGCGCAGGGGTTACAGGCCACGGGCGCGGCGATGACGAGCGCGCAAAAGGAACTTTCCATTGTCCTGCGGAGGTTATCGGATTCGCAAAGCGGCATCGCTGCCCAGGTCGAGTATGCCAACAACCGATTGACCTATTCCCTCGAAAGCCGGGCCAAGACGATTGATGCTCTCCTGCACGAATTGCGAGGCGATTTGCTGCGCATCTGGATTCCTCTTGCGTGCGGCGCAACCCTTCTTGTCGGTATGTTCTGCGGGATGGAGATTCAGGGTTGCCGGGATTCGCCTTCCGAGGCCGCCACAGCGCCGACGCCGGCCACGGTACAACCTGCTCCAACGCTGCAACCGAACCAAAGCGGCAGTTCAGGCGGCAATTCACAGAAACCGCATCATTTCCAGCAGGGCGCGAAGCCCGACGCCGGGCAGGGGCGGTAGAATCGGGTAGTGGCGATGACGGACGGCTATCTGAAAGGAAATGAATGGCTTTGCAGGCAATCATGCGCTTTCCGATCCGGCTGACCGCGAAGGCAAAACACTTGACAACTGGCGGGAATGCCGTCACTATAGTGATGACACACCCGCCAAGCCTCTCCCTGGAAACAGGTGACGCTCAAATCGGCGGGTTTTTCATTTTCCGATGAAATACGGCAAGCCTCATCTTCCTTACGAAGATCAAGTCGATTTACTGATCCGCCGCAGTCTCGCTTGCGCAGACAGGGCGAGTACGCTGTTTTGGCTGAAACGAATCGGCTATTACCGCCTGAGTGCGTACTTCATTCCCTTCAAAGATGCGGCCACCGGCAATTTTCGTCCGGGGACGACCTTTGAGCAAATCATTGATCTCTATCGATTCGACGCCGACCTGCGGCGACTCGTGCGCGAAGCTCTGGACAGGATTGAGATCAGCGTCCGCGCTGTCATTACTTACGAAATCGGAAAAGACTTGGGCGTCTTCGGCTATGCAACCCCGGTCAATTTTGCGGCGACATTCAATCATGCCGACTTCATGAGGATTCTACGGCGCGAAGAGGGGCGTTCGACCGAGGTTTTCATCGGCCACTATCGGACCAAATACACATCCGAAACAGACTTGCCCGTGTGGATGGCAACGGAGTTGATCAGCTTTGGCGCGTTGTCGAAGATGTATGAACACCTGAGAACCAGCCTGCGGAAGAAAATCGCCCGCGAATTCAATCAGCCGCAACCTGTGTTTGTAAGCTGGCTTCATGCGTTAACGGCGGTCCGCAACGTCTGCGCCCATCACAGCCGGTTGTGGAATCGGGAACTTGCCGTCAAGCCGGAATTGCCCGTGGCGTGGAAAGCAAGCGGCATTGGCAACGACCGCTTTTACGTGATTGCGCTGATAATCCAAACGCTGCTCGCCGACGTTGCTCCTGATTCCCGTTGGGGCGAACGGCTCAAGGCTCTCTTCAACGCTCATCCGACGGTCAATCTGCGGGCAATGCAATTTCCGGCCAACTGGCAGAGCCGCCCTCCCTGGAATTGAAATCTCCCTGTAGCTTGTGCGACCTAAACGCACTGCAAGCGTAGGACCCAGCCTTCCAGAGGCGCGTTGGCGTAATAAGCCCGCTATATTCTCTTTGCTTTTAGGCGGCTTCTGACCGGAACTTCTGCAGCTCGCCGCTGATCCGGCTGAACGGCTCTTCGTGGTCACGGACAGAGACATACTTAATTCAGTCATGTAGGCGGAGCACTGCGAGCACCCCGCGTTAGGGGGGCTCGTGGTAGCAGTTGTGCTACTCTTGTTCGCGGACCAAGGAAGGTAGTCAACAGATGAGCGATAACGCTACGCAATTTCAGGTGGGCGATGTAGTTCGACTCAAGTCGGGCGGACCAGATATGACGGTCAAAAGGTTGATGGGCGTGGGGGCCGATTGTGTGTGGTTTCAAGGCGACAATAGGTTAGAAGCGGCTTGGTTCGAGTTTGATTTGTTAATGAAGGTCGAAAATCCGGGAGCGTCAGAGTAGGTAGCGGCTTCCGTGAATTCAAAGGTGGCTGTTCTATACTGCTGTTCATGGAAATCCAGAAAATTCTGTACCATCGGTACTACTTGGTACTGGCACTGGTCTATATGATTTCCGTTACGGCACTCTGTTTTAGAGCACCGGTGACTCAGCGGCCAGTGGAACTGACCTCGGCTGATGTTGAAATGGAGCCGAATCAATCCGCAGACCCCTACGCCGCCATCGCTACACCGATTGACCAGAGTCGGACCGAGTCGGCCACAAAGCGCGTCCCACTCTGGGCGATTGGATCACAATTTTCACTCAACGCTCCCTTATTCGCAGAAGAGCAAGGTGAACTTTTTGGCTTTGCTTTATTTGTCGCCGTGTCGTACCGGTTGAGAACTCGACTGGTGAATTGGGGCGCGACAGTGATGGCATTTCTTGCTTCCCGGAGACGTGGAACGTGCATTTGGTTAGGCTTCTTGGTCGTCCTACTACTCACACTCTTTCCTCCTTGGGTACAGATCAAGACGTATGGCGGCAGGATTCCTACTCAGCGTGTGAAGCTTTGGCACGCCCCTATTTTTCGCGCGCCTGTTGATGCAACAAGATGGGAATCTTCCGACGTGGACTATGCCCGGATGCTGATGGAAATTGCCGTGGGGGAATGCTTCGTGGTGGCGCTGAATTTGACGTGGGCACGAACCAAGCCAAAATAGAATACTGCCAGCAAGCCTAAAATGAAAGACAAGCTGGAGGACGGATGGTGCTTCTTGAGCCAAAGTTGGCAACTTGTACGGGATGTGGTTGTCCAAACGATTTCCACTGAAATCAAGGTTTCCAGCGAGATATTCCGTTCTGAGCCTCCGGTTGGCGGCCGAGTTGAACTCGGGAACGGCCTTTGGCTGGGGCCTCTCGGGCACGAAACTCTCAATGCGATCTTTGCTGCGTGCAGCCAGCGCGGGCTGAATTTTGGCGATACGCGACAATTCTTCAGTCACTATTGTTTTGTGAGAGAGCAAGATTTCCTAGGTGTTTCGTCGATAAAGTGGGATGATGACCGACAGCTGCGAAACTGCATCGCATTGTCGCGTCTTGTGCATCCAACGACCATTTCGACTTATATTTCAGCTCGCCTTTTCTATCAAAATGGTCGGATCGATATGCCTTCGATGATTGTTCCCGTGCCCTCGCAAGGCATGGGGGACTTTGCATGGGTTAACGACGTAAACTCGCGGAATTGGCTCACGAACGATGAGGCATTAGAATTGAAAGGACTATTAGCTTACTATAACTTCGATACGATGCCTTTTCGGGTAAAGCGAGCCATGAGGCACTTTGACTATGCTTGCTTGACGTATTACCCCGATGTGAGGCTTACGCTGGCTGTGACTGGGCTTGAGGCTTTCGTAAATACCTATCGTCATCGATCAACCGCTCAGTTCAAGAAAAGAATCGCGGTTATCTCAAAGGAAGTTGGTATGGCAGTTTCAGAGGTTTTTGCGGGAAAGGTATACGACTATCGTTCGTCCGTGGTGCATGGCAAGGGTGTGCCGGAGCCTGGCATAAGTGGAGAATTCGATAACATCTATGGAACCACCGAAACACTACTTCGTAAACTCGTAAAGAAATGCATCGAGGATTCGAGCTTTGCAAGCCGCTTCGAGTCAGCAGTATCAATTGACTCGATGTTTCCTTCCGCGTGATAGGATATCGGGCGAACTACACACGAGGTTCCTTCGTCTCGAAGAGCTAAATTCGCGCTTTCCTGTCGGCTTGGTTCGCGACTTTTCGGAACCAGATTGCCGCCTGCGCAGTGTCCTGCTGCACGCCGAGATTTCCATATTTGAACGTCAAGGCGAGGTCGTACTGTGCGCCCATATCGCCTTGCTCAGCGGCTTTACGGAGCCATTTCAAAGCCTGGGTGTGGTCTTGTGCTACAAATTCGCCTTCGCGGCAACAATCGCTATATCTGTGCTGAGCCTTGGAATGCCCCTGTTCCGCAGCGTACCGATAGAGGGGTACCGCTTTTTCCTTGTCCTGATCGACTCCATCGCCGTAATAATAGTTCTGCGCCAGCCAATACGACAATTCCGCATTCATCGGGTCAAGCTCATGCCCCTTTTCAAAGCATCGGAATGCCTCTTGCTGGTTTTCTTCGAACTTCTTCAAAAGACTTTCCCTTAGTTCATTCTCTTGCTCAACTTGCGCTAGCGAGCCCGGCATATATTTGTGTGCCTCTTTGGCGCTCTCCTGATCTTCCCGCGTCATGTCCAGGTTCTTGGCGGCCACGTCCGGTAGGGCTCCGGCCAATATCTGTTTGATATATTCAAGAGTCGTATTAGGCACAGGAAGAAGAAAGGCTTCCGGGCCAGCATTTTGCAGTTCAAGCCCTTTGCGGAGCCATTCTTCGGCCTCCTGTTTGTCGCGTAGGTGATTGCGGCCACGGGCGGCGAGAGACTTTGCACCGGCCTTCGTCAACGCGGTGGTCTGCACCGGAACCAATGCGGACTGTTTTTCTTCGTCGGCACTCATATCTGCCTCGTCTCGGAGGAGTGCTCCTCAAACTCTTTCCGGGCCAGGTCAATTCGGTGCAGAACATCTTTCTTCATTTCCGCAAGCAGGTTTCGCCCCTTTGTTTTCGCGGTCTCCGCCGTGGCCATCAGCTTCGCAATCTCGGAAGATGTAAGTTCGATGACTTCGGATTCTATCTGGGCAAGCCTCTTTACTATCCGGTCGATCTGGCGCAGGACGCGCACTAAATCGGCACCAATACCCTCGCCCTTTACAGATTCCGGACTGCTCTTGTACTCCTCTAGAATTCTTCTCAGAGCGTCCGCATCGCCACGCCTATAGGCTAGATTGGCCTCTGCCATCAAACGGTTGCGCACCTTCCTGTCCGCCTCATCCGCTGCATTGTCGGGATGGATCTGCTTGACTACTTCACGGAAGAGTTTCTTCAGCTCCGGCGAAGGAGAGAAATCAGCAGCCTTTGCAGCCTCGCCATGAGCGGCAGCGTAGGACTCCTCTGCCTGCCCGCGCGCTTCCGCCGCAGCCGACTTTGCCTCTTCGGAGCCGTCCGTTTCGGCGGCCAACTCGGCGATCTTCGCGTTCCAGTCGTCGAGTTCGGCGTAGAGCACGCCGACTTCCCGCAGGTAGCGCCCTTCAAAAGAGGCGACTTCGGCGCGCAGGTTGGCCAGCGACAATTCGCGGTCGGTGAGTTCGGCTTGCAGGATGGCCAGTTCCTGCCGCTTCCTGGCAAGCTCCTGCTCCTCCGGCGACAGATGGCGAACAATTTCGGAATTCATAGAAGTTTTCCTTGGGGTGCAGTCACTCCACTTCCATCTGGAGTGAGGAGCAAGCCAAGCGGCGAGCTGGTAAGAAGTGACCTGGCGTCGGGCCGCTTAAATATGGTTCTCATTCTCTCCCCCTCGCTGGCACGATGAATTGCGCGATGTGTTGGCGAGGTGGCGTGACTCAATCTCGCTTCTGTCACTTTCCTACGGCTTCGGCGGATGTGCTGCAAACCAATCCGCCGCCCTCTGCTGCGCACTTGATAGCTCGGTAGAGCCTAGCTTCGCTGCGGCTTCATCGCGAGACTTGGCAAACTTCTCTTGGTCCTTCCCCTTGCTCCTCGCGGCGGCAAGGTTCAACCAGAAATACGCTTCCGAATAGTCCTGATGCACACCATGGCCTCCGTAATATAGTGAGCCAAGGCCGAATTGTGCTACCGCATTGCCTTGATCCGCCGCCTTGCGATACCACGCCGCCGCCTGCTCGTAGTCCTGCGGAACACCGTGGCCATTCTCGTAAAGATCGCCAAGGTTGTTTTGTGACCCTGCATCGCCTTGCTCGGCTGCTTTGCGGAACCAGGTCGCCGCTTGCGCGTAGTCTTGCGGCACACCTTGGCCATTGTAGTAAGCCCATCCGAGGTTAAATTGCGCTCCCATGTAGCCTTGGTCTGCGGCTTTTCGATACCAAGCTGAAGCCTGTGCAAAGTCCTTCATGACGCCCTGGCCTTTGCCATAAAGCCTACCGAGGTTATTTTGCGCTTTAGGATTGCCCCGCTCAGCAGCCTTGCGGAACAATTCCGCCGCCTGCACGTAGTCCTGCGCTACCCCATGACCCTTGTCATAAAGCCAGCCGAGGTTGAGCAGTGCATCGACTTCGCCCTGATCAGCAGCCTTGCGATACCAAGCAGCAGCCTGCACGTAGTCTTGCGGTACTCCTTGACCAGCTTCGTAAGCCCATCCGAGGTTGAATTGCGCTCCTGGTTTGCCCTGCTCGGCAGCCTTGCGGAACCATACAACTGCCTGCGCGTAGTCTTGCGGCACACCCTGCCCAGTGGCGTAGAGCCAACCAAGTTTAGATTGTGCTATAGCGTCGCCCTGGTCTGCGGCTTTGCGATACCATTCAGCCTGCTGAACTGAGTCGGTTGGCATGGCCTGTTGGCCAGTATCTACAGGGGTTGCAGCGGCCGGCTGCTGTGGTCTGGAATCGTCTCTTTGTGTGGCGCTCGACGCTACTTTCGCCTCATGCTTTCCCGGCAGATGGAAGGGTATTTCGTAGCGCGCATCACCAATGTCTGCTCTCAGTAGTAGATTGTCTCCGCTCTTCTGATTCGGGAAGAACAGTCTCCCCATCGTATTCTGCCCTGGGTTCAATGTGTTGCGCTTAAGCTCCTCGCCGACAAGACGAGCACCCTGGCTCTGAGTCCTCCTGATATTTGCCTGCGCTCGATTGATGGCGTCGGTCTGAGCTTGAGGATTCGGCACAGTGACGGTGTAATCGGCCGTCGTGCCGTCACTATAATTGACAGTTCCATTTGCCGTTGTCTCACTTCCCCCCGCTGCGGACAAGCCAGCGCCAATAGATTGCACGATCCGCTCTCGACGCTCCATTGACTTTGCCATCTTTTCAGCGTCGGCGCGTTTCAATTCCGATAAGCCGTTTTCGGTGATCTTGAATAAGTGGAAGTTGTCCGGGTTCACATCGATTCGCCCTGTGCTCTCCGCAGGATTTCCCACATAGACTGAAATCGCCAGCTTGCCCGAGTCAGGAATGAGGAAAACAATGATTGAGGCTTGGTTCGTGAACAGCCCCTTTTCTTCCAGTCCATTCTCGTATCTATCGTCGCAACCTGGACAATTCGGTTTCCAAGTCATAACGAACGAATCGGATATAACTCCCGGTGCGGAGTCTTGTCCGGTCGGTGCTTGAGCAAGAGATTGAATGCCAATGCAGCATAGGCAGGCCAAAGCAATATGCTGAATCTTACTATTCACGACTTCCTCCGAGACCTGCTATTGCAACGGCAAATGCGAAGTGTGCGGTCACTCTAACGCTAGGCCGTGCATTGCTGCTACTCGCCGCCTTCGAGGCAAATCAGACATCGTGCGTCCCAACTTCCGCGACACGGAGCCTCTATGATGGCAAGTTTGGCCGGGAAGTCGGTCAGTTTCCCCCGCTTCCTTGCAAACTTCTGCTCTCCCGTAGACATTCAACGAGCGATTTTCGAAGGCATAGGCTCGAAGTCATTCTACCGCCGAACGGCGGCGAAGGGGGGCGAATAGCGGATGTTGCATATAGGAAATGAGTAGAATCGAAACCCGAATGCAGTCGAACAAGTGTCGATCTTTCCTGGACATTGTCCGAAGTTGTTCGAGCTACATTCGATTGTGGCGCATTAAGCCAGCCATCCTAAGCCGTCAGGCTTAGGGATGGTGTCTATCTTCGAAACGAGCGCAGCGAGAACGCTCTTGGCTGGACTCAGCCGAAATGACGCTTGCGGACACAGGCCGTGCTGATGGCTATACAGGCAAACTGAGTGTGGGGCTCAGCTCCTGTAGGCTTCTGCATTGGCATGGCAACCAAGGCGGCAATGTTACAAAGGCTGTTGCGTTCGGAATTCGAACAGCGTTAGCGTCGGTTCATGCTGACGATACGGGCCATGTCGGGCGGTGCCGGGTATGCCCAGAGGCATCTCGAACACAGCGACTACTACGATGAGCATCGCCGCGTTCAAGGCGAATGGAATGGCCGTGGCGCCGAGTTGCTCGGCCTGGGCGGCAATGTGACGCCGGAGCAATTTGAGGCCATCCGGGAAGGGCTGAACCCAGAAACCGGCGAGTTCCTCCGCCCGCGGCACAGTGCGGACCGCGCGAAAGTAGACGGAAGCGAACAGAGCAAGGGGAGGTCGCTGTACGATCTGACCTTTTCCGCACCAAAGTCGGTTTCCATTCAGGCGCTCGTCGGCGGGGATGATCGCCTCGTAGCCGCTCACGACAAAGCTGTCCGGGAGGCGCTTGCAGAGGCCGAAAGCCACACAGCGACGCGCGTCCGGTTAAATGGCGCGAACGAGAATCGGGCAACCGGTAATTGGATCGTCGCAGCGTACAGGCATGACACAAGCCGCGAACTCGACCCGCAACTGCACACCCATGCCGTGGCCGCCAATCTGACCTATGACGGCGTGGAAGGGCGCTGGAAGGCATTGCAGGCGTCGGGACTGTACGAGCGCCGCGCATATCTGACGGAGGTATACCGTAACGCGTTGGCGCGTGAGGTGCGCGGGCTGGGATATGAGATCGAAGCGCGCCGCGATTCCAAGGGCAGAGATCACGGATTCCAGATTCGTGGCGTCTCGAATGAATTGCTCGAAAGGTACAGCGTGCGCAGCGCACAGCGCGATGCCGCTATCGAGCAATTCACGGCGGAGCATGGCCGCAAGCCAACCGATAATGAAGTTGCCGTGCTTGTCCGCGAATCACGCGCCGACAAGCTGGAGGAAGTCTCCACGGAGCGGGTGAGGGAGCAACAGCAAGCCCGCCTTGCGCCGGAGGAAAGACAAACGCTGGAAAGTATCCGCGCTAAGTCCATCGAACGGCATCCGCAGATTTCGCAGGAATTCTCTCAGGCATCGGAATCGCTTCAGTACGCCAAGGCGCACCTCTTCGAGCGTAACTCCGTTGTGCGCGATTTCGATCTGATGACCGAAGCACTGCGTCATGGGCGCGGGCGGATTGATCCTGGCCAGTTGCGTGGCGCACTGGAAGTGGAGCAGTCGCAGGGGACCCTGATCCGCGCCGGAAACAATCTGGCCACACGTGAGAGCCTTGAGCGCGAACAGCGCATGATTGCGGCAGTGGATCGCGGGACTGCGCGCTTTGAGCGGTTGGGTGGGGAACGCGAGTTCCATCTTTCCGAGCGTCTGCGAGATGAACAGCGGCGGGCGGTTCATGAGGTTTTGGCTTCCCGCGATCTTGCCATATATCTGTGCGGCGCTGCTGGTACTGGCAAGACGGCCACGCTTCAAGAGATTGAGCGTGGTTTACGCGAGGCCGGGCGCAAAGTGACGGCGGTTGCGCCGACACGTAGCGCGGTCGAGGAGTTGCACAAGGTTGGCATTCGAGATGCAATGACGGTTTCCCGATTGCTGGAGGATGAAACTCAGCGGGGTGCGATGCGTGGCAAAGTTCTGATCGTCGATGAGGCGGGCATGATCTCTGGCCGCCAAATGGATGAGTTGCTCAAACTGGCGCAGCACGGAAACGTGCGGCTTCTTTTCTCCGGGGACACGCGGCAGATTCAAAGCGTGGAAGCGTCGGACGCCCTGCGCATCCTGGAACGGGAATCACAGATGAAAAGCGTCTCGCTGACCGGCGTGCAACGGCAGACACAGGCAGAGTATCGGGACGCTATTCAAACGCTGCGCGATTCGCCAGAGCAGGGTTTTGAAAAGTTGGAAAAGCTCGGGGCTGTCCGTGAGGTTTCTTACCTGGATACCGCGCACACCGTGGCGGCGGCTTACCGGGAACTTACAGCTGACCCAAGCCGTAATGTGCTCGTCGTTGCTGGAACTCACGAAGAGATTGCCAGGATCACCCATGCGATTCGTCATGATATGACGCAACGAGGCGAATTGCATGGCGGCATGGTCTTCGAACGCCATGCGCCATTGCAATGGACTGAAGCGCAGAAGAAGGACCTGTCGAACTATCAGGAAGGCCTGATATTGCAGTTCCATCGCTCTTCGCACGGGATCGGCAAGAATGAATCGCTCGTCGTCGAAAGTGCAAGCACCTCGCACATTGTCGCCAGAGATCGGCACGGCGTCGAGCGCATGGTGAGTCCTACACAGGCGCGCTCATTCTCCGTGCATGAACGTCATCAAATCGAAGTCGCTCCTGGAGACCGGCTCCTGTTGACGGGAAATCGTCGGGAGGCGGGGTTTCGCGCCACAAACGGCGAGTTGGCAAAAGTGCGCAGTGTCGATGGAGGACGCATCCAACTTGAGGATGGCCGCACCCTGCCTGCAAACTACCACGAGTTCGACCACGGCTACGCGATCACCGCTCATCGCAGCCAGGGCAAGACTGTGGACGCGGTGGTTCTCTCCGGCGACGGAATGAAGCAAGAGCAGTTCTACGTCGCCGCCTCGCGGGGCCGCGAAGGAATTACGGTTATCACTTCTGATGTTGGCCGACTGCGCGAATCACTCGGCATTTCTTCGGCACGCCCATCGGCCACTGAATTGACTCGGGAGCAGACGCGACAGAGTGAGTTGACGCACGGCGTAGCTTTGGTGCCTGAGCCGCAAATTGACCCGCTGAAAATTGGGCGCGAAATCGGCTATGGACACGACCTTGGGATTGGCTTCTAAAACTGACATTCCCCGGATATTTGGATTGTTTGCCGAGGCGGAGAGGGCGGTGTCAAGGGTCTTGACCGCGAAGCGGCGGCGCAGCCGCCCTTGACACCGTCCGCGCCTCGGCTATGCTCCGTCTATCCGGGGAATGTCGGTTCTTTTTAGCGAAACGCAAAATTCTCTTTTCATAAAATCAAAAAAGCGGCTATTCCCATGAATGCCTAAGAATACCTTCCGTTACGCTCCATTTCTCTAAACGCCGCTCTATTTCCTTCGCTCAAAGTGCAAACTTTGATACGGCGGAAGTGCCTCAATTTACAGGGGCTAGACAAGAAATCGGAATCGTCGCATCGTGGATTCAAGGAGCGTGCGAACTATGTTCGATTCCCCCTATTCATTCGAACCTTTATTGAACAGCGAGCAGGCTGCGGCCCTCGTGAAGGTCCATCCCAAAACCCTTCAGCGGTACGCCCGCAACGGCCTTGTTGCCGGATTGCGAGTGGGCAAGCTCTGGCGCTTTCGTGCTTCCGATCTCGACCGCTGCTTGCCGGAAAATGTAAGCTCAGAACAGCTATCCGTGCCGCCTCACCGCTCTTGAAAAGGAGAAAAATGAGACGGACACGCTATCAACAAGGCAACCTCCAGCTTGTGGAGCGCAAGCGCGGCCCACGCGCCTGGGAGTACCGCTGGTACGAACCCCAGGCCGATGGGAGTCGAAAGCGACGCAGTCTTGTGGTCGGAAGTCTGGAGCAGTATCCAAACGAGGCCTCGGCAAAACGGGCCGTTGCGTCGCTGTTGGTCAACATCAACGCCGAAAGTCCGCGCTTTAGCCTCGAAACGGTCAGTGTGCAGACGCTTGTCGAACACTACCGAGAAAAGGAACTAGGTAAGGACTCGAACAAAACCTTCGCAACGTGCGAAACGTACCAAGGCTACTTCAGAAAATGGATTCTGCCTCGCTGGGGAAACTACCGGCTGAAGGATGTCAAAGCGGTTGCCGTGGAGGAGTGGCTGCATTCGCTCAATCTTGCCAACGGCAGCAAGGCAAAAATTCGGAACATCATGCACGCTGTCTTCAATCACGCGGTTCGCTGGGAATGGCACGACAGGAATCCTATTACGCATGTGCGCCAGAGCGCCAAGCGCAAGAATATTCCGACAGTGTTGACGCTTTCCCAGGTGGAGGAATTACTTCTCTATCTCGAAGAGCCGACGCATACCGCAGTGCTTGTGGACGTGATGACCGGATTGAGGGTTGGAGAACTGCTGGCGCTGAAGTGGCGGGACATCGATTTCGAGAAGTTTGAAATCAGTGTCACGCGGTCGATCTCGCTTCAGCACGTTGGCGAATGCAAAACGGAAGCGTCACGCAAACCCGTACCGCTGGATTCTCGCCTTGCGGAAGCGTTGTGGCGCTGGCGGAACTTTTGCGCATATCCGCGCCTTGAGGACTGGGTCTTTGCCAGCCCTCATACAAACGGAGTGCAACCGTACTGGCCGGGAACGCTCAACCGCTGGCACTTGCAACCAGCAGCGAAGGCTGCTGGAATTCAAGGCCGGATCGGCTGGCATACTTTCCGGCGCACCTATGCCACTCTTCTCAAGGCCAATGGGGAGGATGTGAAGACGGTGCAGGAACTATTGCGACACGCAAACAGCTTGGTGACGATGAATCTTTACGCGCAAGCAGTCACGGAAGTGAAGCGTAATGCACAGAGCCGCCTCGTCAGCATGTTGCTCGATGAAAACCCTCAAAACGAGAGCCCCGCTGTTATTGGAACAAAACGGACGTACGAAAAAATCATTCAATCGCGTAAGTTATTGAATTGATTGGCGTCCCCGACGGGATTTGAACCCGTGTTATCGCCGTGAAAGGGCGGTGTCCTAGGCCGGGCTAGACGACGGGGACGCTGAGAGGGCAGAAAAGCGGCGGAAATCGGCCGAGTGCGCCCTTTTGAAGGCTACCAACTCATGGGGTTCATGTCAAAGCATTCAGCCAGCCGAGCCGCTGTCGGCCGGTCCGACCTCGCTCCGCTTCCCGATTTGCCCGCAACTCCTCCAGGACGGACTGGATCAACTGTCTGGCGTCCTCCATGCCCGGTAGAACGGCTTGCAAGTCGAGTGCAGGCTTGGCGGGATTGCGGATCGAGGCGCAATCGACCCCGTGCTGGCCCCCAGAACCAAGGAATCGGTGAGCAGATCCAGCGCCTCCGCCCGTCTGCCCAGCTCCACACCCATCATGAACACGTGCCGCTCCAGTGCCGCCGGCCTATCGTCAAATACGCTCCTGTGCCCAACCTCCCCGAAACGCGGCGAGTGGTCAGCCCCGTGGCTGGAGCGCAGTTCCATTGCAATGCACCATCGGCCTGCAGTCAGAATGGGGCTTTTTGTGGGAGATTCAGGAAATTCAGAAGCAGAGAGGAGTTTGAATAAGATGCCGATTCCTCGATTGAGGACTGAACGGCAGATTGATAAACCCTTGGTGCCGAAGAAGGGACTCGAACCCCCACACCCTTGCGAGTACGTGGACCTGAACCACGCGCGTCTGCCAATTCCGCCACTTCGGCACAAGACACAAGTTCAGCGGGCTCCGCTGAACTGGCAGCAACTCTGAGTTTCGCAAATGCGGCACCGCGTGTCAAATCTAGAACGCCCCTGAAAATGGGCCGGGAGAGCCCCGGTGACGGCTCCCGGCACGATTTTGGACACAGATTAATGTCGACTGGACCTGCGCTATCCTTTTGAAGAAGGACGGGGAACCTTGAACCGCGATTCGTCGTATCAGAAACCGGCGTTGACCCGCGGAGCGGCGGAGCAAGGAGAGCCGCGCTCGAGGAGCGTCGTCCTGGAGCACGGGACGAATCCCTTGCCGCAGGGAGTTCCGCACGGCCCCGCAGCAGGTTTGCCGGCAGAGCGGATGGCCCCGGCGCTTTTTTGCGTCAATGAAGAGGTTCCGGGCGTCAGATAGAGAACAGCGCAATTAGACGATTTTCCGCAACCTGGGGGTACCACCCACATACCGGTTCCGAAGCGGAAGTTGATCAGGAGGGAGCAGACCCGCTCCCGGCATCGCAACCATGACTGGCACACAGCGGAGTCTCCGCCTGTAAGGGCTCCCAACAGAGGAAAGATCGAGTGAGGATGAAGTCGTTGAAACGCATTGTTGGCATGAGTTGTTTTGTTTTGATGGGGCTGGCAGTTACCGGCTGCCACCAGAAGCCGGCCGCTCCGGCCGGGGCGGGAATGCAGGGCATGCCGGTGCAGGCGGTCGCGGTTACGCTCTCGCCGGTGGCGCAGACCAGCGAGTACGTGGCCACCATCAAGTCGCGCCGCTCGGCCACGCTGGAGCCGCAGGTGCAGGGATCGCTGACGCAGATTCGCGTGGCGTCGGGCGCTCATGTCAAGGCGGGCCAGGTGCTGATGCAGATCGATCCGCGGCTGCAGCTTGCCACGGTGGAGTCGGCGCGCGCGACGGAACGGCAGAAGAAGGCCGTCTACGACTACAACGCGGTCGAGGTCGAGCGGCAGCGCAAGCTGTTTGAAGCGGGCGTGACCAGCCGCGACGCTTACGACCAGGCGCGCCAGTCCTACGACAACTCGAAGGCGGATTACGAGTCGGCGGTGAACCTGCGCAAGACGCAGGAGGAGCAACTGGCCTACTACACCATCCGCGCGCCTTTCGACGGCGTGGTCGGCGACATTCCGGTGCACGTGGGCGACTTTGTGGCGCCCATGAACTCTCCGCCCAGCGTGCTGACCACGGTGGATGAGGCCAAGGATCTGGAGGCGTATATCTACGTTCCCACCGAGCGCTCCAGCCAGGTGCGCCAGGGGCTGGACGTGGAGCTGATGGACAACAGCGGCAAGCTGCTGGAGAAGACGAAGATCGATTTTCTCTCGCCGCAGGTGGACAGCACGCTGCAGGGAATTCTGGTGAAGGCCCCGGTGCACGCCTCGCCCGAGATTCTGCGCAACGCGCAGATGATCAAGGCGCGGGTGGTGTGGGCCACGACGCCGATGGCGGTGGTTCCGGTGCTGGCGGTAACGCGCCAGGGCGGACAGAGCTTTGTTTTCGTGGTGCGGCAGCAGGGCGGACACAGCGTGGCCATGCAAACGCCGGTCACGCTGGGCGACACCGTGGGCAACGCCTATTCCATCTCCTCGGGATTGAGTGCCGGCGACCGGGTGATCGTATCGAGCACGCAGTTCCTGGTGAACGGGATGCCGGTGATGCTGCTGCCGGGCGCCTGAGGCGTCAACTGCTCCCGATCGATGGGATCAGGCGAAGTTGATGTTTCTTCACCCTTTTGCCAGAAAAAGCGAAAGGATGGGGCACGGAGTTTTTACTCGGTATCCGGCCAAGGATACTTCCGCAGAGCCGAAAAGGAAGGTTCATCTTGTTTGTCGATTTCTTTATCCATCGTCCGGTCTTTGCCACGGTCTGCGCGCTGCTGATCATTTTGGCCGGGGCGGTGTGCATTCCCAACATTCCCATCGCCATGTACCCCACGCTGGCGCCTCCGCAGGTGGAGGTGGACTGCAACTACGTGGGCGCCAACGCCGAAACGGTGGAGAAGGCCGTCACCATTCCCCTGGAAGAGTCGATCAACGGCGTCGAGGGAATGCGCTACATCAGTTCGTCGAGCACCAACAGCGGCACCAGCTCGATCACCACGACATTCAAGACCGGCTACGATCTTTCCATTGCTGCCGTGGACGTGCAGAACCGTGTCGCCAGCGCGCAGGGTCGGCTGCCCGCGGCGGTAAACGCGACCGGCATCAGCATCACCAAGTCCAACAGCAACTTCGTGCTCGGCGCAGGCTTCTATACGCTGGACGGGCGCTATTCGTCCGAGTTCATCTCCAACTACCTCGATGTCTACGTGAAGGATGCGCTCAAGCGCGTGCCCGGCGTGGGCGACGTGATGATCTTCGGCGAGCGCAAGTACGCCATGCGCGTCTGGCTCGACCCGGTGCGGCTGGCCGCCCGCGGCCTGACGGCCACCGACGTGGTGAATGCGCTGGCAGAGCAGAACGTGGAGATTCCCGCCGGTCAGCTCGGGCAGCCGCCGTCGGATTCGAAGCAGGCGTTTCAGGTGCCGGTGCGCGTCGTAGGAAGGCTCACGAGTCCCGCCGAATTCGACAACATCATCGTGAAGAATTCCTCCAACGGCCTGGTGCTCCTCAAGGATGTGGGCCACTCGGTGGTGGGCGCCGAGGACTACAGCTCTTCGCTCAAATATGTCGGGCGCGAGGCCATGGGCATCGGCGTGCTGCAACTCTCCAACGCCAACGCGCTGGACGTGGACCGCCAGGTGAAGGCAGCGCTGAAGGATCTCTCGAAGAGCTTTCCGCCGGGCCTGGAATACGCCATCGCCTTCGATTCCACCACCGTGGTCGGCGACTCGATCCGCGAAGTACTCGTGACCCTGGGCCTGGCGATCTTCATTGTCATCACCGTCATCTTCCTCTTTCTGCTCGACTGGCGCGCCACCATCATTCCCGCCGTCACCATTCCGGTTTCGTTGATCGGCACCTTCGCCTTCATCAAGATCTTCGGCTTCTCCATCAACTCGCTCACGCTCTTCGGCATTACATTGGCCACCGGACTAGTGGTGGACGACGCCATCGTGGTCATCGAGAATGTGCAGCGGCACATCGCCATGGAGCACTCGAATCCCCACGAGGCCACCTCGCGCGCCATGGGCGAGGTCACCAGCGCGGTCATTGCCACTTCGCTGGTGCTGATCGCCGTCTTTGTGCCGGTTTCGTTCTTCCCCGGCACCACCGGCATTCTCTACCGGCAGTTCTCGCTGACCATCGCCTTTGCCATCGCCATCTCGGCCTTCAACGCGCTTACACTGTCGCCGGCGCTGTCGGCCATGTTCCTGCGCGGCGAAGAGGACCGTCCCCACCAGTTGGATTTCCTGCGCCTCCGTCCGGTGTCGCGCGCCTTCGCGTCCTTCATTCACGGCGCGGACAAAACAATCACCTGGATGGCCAGCAGCTATGCCAGGTCCATTCATGTCGCGCTGCAACTGCGCTATCTGTTGCTGCTGCTCTTCTTTGCCGGACTGGGCGCCACGGTCTGGACTTACCAGCACGTTCCCACCGGCTTCATTCCCCAGGAAGATCAGAGCTTTCTGATGGTGATCGTGCAGGCGCCGCCGGGCTCGTCGCTGGCCTATACCGGTGCGTTAGCGGATCGCGCGCAGGCCATCATCGCCCAGAATCACGACATCGCGGGCTCGTTCTCGGTGATGGGGTTCAGCCTGGCTGGCAGCGCGTCCAACGCTGGCATGATGTTTATTTCGACCACGCCCTCCGATCAGCGGCGCGGCAAAGGCCACTCCACGGCGGACATTGTCGCCGATCTTTCGCCCAAGCTGCAGAGCCTGATGTTTGCGCCCAATGGCGGCCTGGTGGCCATCTTCGAGCCCCCGGCGGTGCAGGGCGTGGGCAGCTACGGCGGCTTCCAGTTCATGCTCCAGGATCAGGGCGCCAACACGCTCAGCGACCTGGATCGCGTGGCTCACCAAATTGTGGGCGCAAGCCGGGCGCAAAAGGATTTGACCGGCCTGATTACTACCTTTTCGGCCAACGATCCGCAGATGCTGGTGACCATCGACCGCGAGAAAGCCAAGGCGATGGACATTCCCCTCTCGCAGATCACCACCACGCTCAGCGTCTTCATGGGCTCGGAGTACATCAACGACTTCGACTACAACAACCGCACCTATCGCGTCTATGTGCAGGCCGACCAGCCCTTCCGCATGACGGCCAAGGACCTGCACAACTACTACGTGCGCTCGGACTCCGGCCAGATGGTCCCCTTGGACAACCTGACCACGGTGGTGGAGAGCTCCGGTCCGCCGGTGATTACCCACTACAACCTCTTCCGCGCGGTGGAGATCGACGGCTCGCCCGCGCCGGGTTACAGCTCGGGTGAGGGACTCGCCTCCATGGAGAATCTGGCCAAGAAGACGATGATGCCGGGCATGAGTTTCCAGTGGACGGGACTGACGCTGGACGAAATCGAGTCCGGCGGCAAGGCGATTCTCATCTTCGGGCTGGGAATTCTGGTCATTTATTTGACCCTCTCGGCGCTTTACGAGAGCTTCGCGCTGCCCTTCATCATTCTGCTGGCGGTGCCCATGGCGGTGCTGGGAGCGCTGGGACTGATCGCCCTGCGCGGCATGTCGAACGATGTCTACTGCCAGATCGGCCTGGTCATGCTGATCGGCCTCTCGGCGAAAAACTCGATTCTGATTGTCGAATTTGCCGAGCAACTGCGCCGCAAGGGCCGCTCGATCTCAGAGGCGGCCATTGAAGCGGCGGAGCTGCGCTTGCGGCCGATCCTGATGACTTCGTTCGCCTTTATCCTGGGCATTCTGCCCCTGGTCTTCGCCACCGGCGCGGGCGCGCTGGGACGGCGATCGGTAGGAACCACCATCGTGGGCGGCATGTTGCTTTCCACGGTGCTCAACCTGTTCTTCATTCCCGTGCTCTATGTGATTCTGAGCCGGCTGCTGAAGCGCGGCGACCCGGTCGCGGAAGCGCCGGCCGAAGCCTAGAACCGGTCCGATCGCGCGGCGCTGGTTGAAGGGAGCGGGCTTCGGTCCGTTCCCTTCGTCGTTTCCTGACAGCTCTGGCTCATTCACTGCTGGTCGCGATGCGCGATCACATAATCCTTGATGCGGTCGTAGACCGCGCCGGTCACCACGCCGCGATCCAGCAGATCCTGCTTGGTGCGGTAGGGCCTGAAGCGCACAATGCGCGCGGCCCAACTGGGCGTCATGCCGGGAACTTTCAACAGTTCGTCCACGCTGGCGTGATTCAGATCGGTGCGCGCCTCGGGCCGCGGGGCCGTCGCGGAGGTCTTCGAGGCCCGATACGGGTCGCGATCCTGGTTCTGCGCGATCCCGGCCAGGGATGCGCAGAGGATCGCCCATGCCGCGAATCGCGCTCGTGCCCGCACGGCTCCATTCTCCGCCCGGTCTTGAGCCATCCGCAAGCGGCTGCGGGAAAAGGCCGCGTTCGACCCGGCTGCGCAGGGTCGCTCCGGCTGCATGGGCTGCGCAGGGTATTCGCGTTTTATTCGCTCCATCCGCTGTTCGGGAAGGCCGAGGAAACAGCGGGCGCAGCATTCCACCAGTTTTTTAGCGTGGAAGCACGGCCGCCTGCCACAATCGATGCATGGCAATCCTTCCCGTTGCTCCCGTTTCCGAGGGCGGCGCTGGCCAGCGCGTCTTTGGCCGGGCCAGCCTCGTCTTTCTCGTCGCGATGGTGATTCTGCTGTGCCTGTGCCTGGTCTTCGCCTGGACTACGCGCGACGCCATGGCGCATCTCCCGTTTCTCGCCGGCCAAAGCAAGGCCGGCAGCGTTGCCGGCAACCAGAAGAACCTGGTCGATCAGAGACCCTGGCAGACGGCCCAGGCGCTGGCGCCGCTGGCCGTGACCGCCGAGGAAACCCAGTATGCGCATGAGGCCGAGCGCCTGGCCGATCACGAGGTGGACCAGGCTTTTGCCGCGGCTTTGCGCCTGGCCAGCGCGCAGGCGCGGCATCGCAACCTCACGGGCGACGCGCAGGCGCTTTCGCAGAGGGTGGAGCAGCTTGAGCAACTCATCCGGGAAGACCAGGCGCTGGTCAAGCGGCTCGGCCCCGCACCCGGTTCCCAGCCTGGCCCGGCCGAGAGCGTCGCGCAGCCAACTGCCGGCGACGACGATCTTGAAGTGGCCAAAGCCCAATTGGAACTCGACTCCGACGAAATGGCCGAGGCGCAAGAGGAACTCGATCGCGCCTCGGGCGACCACCGCGCTCAAATCCAAAGCGAGCTTGCCGCGCATGAGGCGTTGATGCGCAAGTTCGACAGCGCGGCGCAAGGCGACGGCCAGGTCGCGGTTCTTTCTGTCCGGCAGCATGGAACGCTGGCCAGCCGGTTGAAGGCGTGGAAAAGCCAGCTCGACCGCTACGCGCTGATCCAGCAGGCGATGCAGCAGGCACAGGCCGATATCGTCACTCTGACCGCCGCGCACAAAGGACTCGCGGCGCAGGCCAATGCCGGCGCGGGCGCGCCAGGCGGCGCTACATCGGGCCATGCATCGAAGCTGGCCGGCATCGTCGAGCGCAGCGAGCAGCGCCAACTGCTCTCCATCTGCAACGATCGCATTCAAACCCAGCAGCAGCTTGCGGCCGTCTATGACAGGTGGTCGGCGCAGGTGCTTCTGCAACACCGCATTCTGCTGCATCTGATCCTGCTTTCGCTGGCGCTGATCGCTTTCATCGTGATCTGCATCGTGCTCTGCGATGCGCTGGTGCGGCGGCTGATGGCCAACCCCGCGCTCGACCGCAGGCAGATGCGCACCCTGCGTTCCGTCCTGCAGTTGGGAATCCAGGCCGTCGGCGTCCTGCTCATTCTGCTGGTGGTCTTCGGCCAGCCACAGCAAATGTCCACGATTCTGGGCCTGGTTACCGCCGGGCTGACCATCGCCATGCAGGACTTCATCCTGGCCTTTTTCGGCTGGTTCGTTCTCATGGGCAAGAATGGGATTCGCATCGGCGATTGGGTTGAGATCAACGGCGTGAGCGGCGAAGTGACCGAAATCGGCCTGATGAGCACCACGCTGCTGGAAACCGGGGATCTGGCGGACAGAGGGCACCCGACCGGCCGCCGCATCGCCTTCATCAACAGCTTTGCGATTCGCGGACAGTACTTCAACTTCTCCACCGCCGGGCAGTGGATGTGGGATGAGATCACCTTAAGCATTCCCCCCTCGGCCGACCCGCGCAAGGTGGTGGAGCGCATGCACGCGGCGGTGGAGGAAGAAACGGCAGAGAATGCACGCGTGGCGGAACAGGAGTGGAAACGCGGCGCGCGCGACGACGGCCTGAGCCGCTTCAGCGCGGCTCCGCTGGTGAATCTGCGCCCCTCCGGCTCGGGCATCGAGATCCATGTGCGCTACGTGACCCGCGCCTCCGAGCGCCTCGAAATGCGCAATCGGCTCTACCAGCGCGCCATCGATTTGCTGCATCGGGAGAATGGCCAGGCGGCCGAAGATGCAGAGCGGCGGGACCTTACAGGGCCGGCGGCGCTTCCGTAGCCCTTTCCAATGAAAGGATGAGCCGGAGGGGAGCGAAGTTCAGGCGAAGTGGGGGAGGAGGCGCCTTTCGAGTTGGATTTGAGGCCGCTTGGCAGCCGCGCATATCGGACCACAGGCCACAGAGCTGAATCTCGCGTTTCAGAACGCCTAATCCATCCGGCGCATCTTCTATTGGAATCCCCTCCCTCAGGCTCATCTTGCGCTGGATGAGAATCCGGGTTGCATTTCCGCCGCCGTTTCTCTATGATTCAAAGATGTGTCCAAGGGAAATCCCTGGACTGTCATAAGCACCACGGTTTCTGAACCCGTTCAAGTGTTCGCCCAGGCACAGAAAAACGTTGCCTCGGCGGCGAGCCGCGGGTTCCTCGCAAAGCGGGGCTGGCAGAAGCGGTGGGAGACGAGGGAAGAATGGCAAGAAAAGACAGCAAGAACATTGTGAAGGCGCGCGCGGCTGTCACCAAGCCGGCGTATCCGCTGCCGGAGGCCGTTGGCCTGCTCAAGCAGATCAAGTATGCCAAGTTTGACGAAACCGTCGATCTGACCATGCGCCTCGGCGTCGACACGCGTCACGCCGACCAGATGGTGCGCGGAACCGTGGTTCTGCCGCACGGATTGGGCAAAACCAAGGTCGTGGCCGTGATCGCCAGCGGTGATCGGCAAAAGGAAGCCACCGCGGCCGGAGCCGACTTTGTCGGCGGCGAAGAGATGGTCGAGAAGATTCAGAAGGAAGGCTGGACCGCCTTCGATGCCCTTATTGCCACCCCGGACATGATGAAGGTTGTCGGCCGGTTGGGCAAGGTGCTCGGCCCCAAAGGCCTCATGCCGAATCCCAAGACTGGAACCGTCACCATGGATGTGGCGGCGGCGGTCAAGGAGATCAAGGCCGGCAAGGTGGAGTTCCGCGCCGACAAGACCAGCCTGGTGCACGTACCCGTGGGCAAGCTGAGCTTCGATCCGCAAAAGCTGGTGGACAACGCGACGACCGTGATCGGCGCCATCGTCCGCAGCAAGCCTTCGGCGGCCAAGGGAAAATACATCAAGAGCATTACGTTGAGCTCGACGATGGGCCCTGGGGTGCCGCTGGATTCGGCGGTAGCCGACGCGGCCGGCAAGCGCTAAAAAGCAGTTGTCGGTGATCGGTTGTCAGCGGTCAGTGAAGGCCCTTTGCCTGGTGCTGATTGGACTGGTCGAAGAAGCAGGTTGAGATTTGACGGCGCCGGTAGGGGCGCGGAGCAGGGAAACGGGAGCGCTGATCGGCGGGTCGTGGGTTTACTGGCCACTGACAACCGATCACTGACAACTGGTTCCTGTCGGAGCGAAGACAGATGGCGATTTCAAAGGCGAAGAAGACGGAGAAGGTCCAGTTGCTGGCCAAGGAGCTGGAGACCTCGACGACGGCAATTATCGGTACGTTTGCCAAGCTGACCGTGGCCAAGGACTTTGCGCTGCGCAAGGTCATCCGCGAGGCGGGCGGCAAGTATCGCGTGGTCAAGAACAAGCTGGCTGCGGTTTCCGGCCAGGGCACGCAGGTTGAAGCGGCGCTCAAGGGCCTCAAGGGCGTGAATTCGGTGGCCTTCACCGCGGGCGACCCGGTGGCGCTGGCCAAGGCCTTCGCCAAGTGGGCGGCCGACAACGCGGAGTTCCAGTTCAAGCTGGGCATCGTGGACGGCAAGCTGCTGAGCGTGGAGGAAGTGAAGGCGCTGGCGACCATGCCGGGCAAGGAAGAGCTCTTCTCCAAGCTGCTGTTCCTCATCAATGCGCCGGCCCAGCGGCTGGCCACCGTGCTCAATGCCACGGGCCGCGACATGGCGGTGGTGCTTGGCCAGGGCGTGGAAAAGGAAAAGTTTGCCGGAGAGGCTGCGGCTTAAAGCTGCCAGCTTCTAGCCTCTGGCTTCCAGCTCTTCTTGCGGAAGTTGAGGCTGCCGGCCCCCTCGGGGACCAGCTAGCAGCTTAAAGCGAGTAGCTAAAAGCTGCTTTTAAGGGATTTGGCGGTAGAACAAGCCGGAAGGGCGCGGGTCTGGGCGCATCGGAAACTTCCAGTTTGGGATGACGCCGGAAATATCAATTCAAACGTTTTTTGATTGGAGAGAACAATGGCGGATCTGGTGCAGTTGGAAGAGCAAATTGTGGCCCTTAGCCTGCTGGAAGCGGCGGCTCTGGTAAAGAAGCTGGAAGAGCGTCTTGGCGTTTCGGCGGCGGCGGCAGCCCCGGTAGCGGTGGCGGCAGCGGGCGCGGCGGCTCCGGTGGTCGAGGAGAAGACCGAGTTCCAGGTCATCCTCAAGGACATCGGCGCGAACAAGATCAACACCATCAAGGCCGTGCGCGAGGTTACCTCGCTGGGCCTGAAGGAAGCCAAGGACCTGGTCGATGGCGCTCCCAAGGCGCTCAAGGAAAGCGCGACCAAGGAAGAGGCCGAGGCCATCAAGAAGAAGTTCGACGGCATCGCGACCATCGAAATCAAGTAGCTGGGGAACTTGCAAGCTCGGCCGGGACGCGCTACGATAATCGTTGCGCGTCTTTCCGGCTCTTTCCCATTTGAGGAATAGAGCGGAGCCGGGCGGTGCGCCCTGGATTTCAGGCGGCGGCACGCAAACATCCGTAGGCGAGAGCAGAGATCGATACTCTGGCGACGGGCATTGCGCGAGGTTTAAGTGCCTTAGGGTCAACGGATCAGGCGGATTCCGTTGACGAGTGGCGAGTGGCTGGCGGGCGGCTGGCGAGCGGCAGAAGCGAGCTTTGGGATCGGCGAGAGCAGGGTTCAGAATTCGGATGGGGGCACAGGCGATAGGCCGCGCTCGCGAGGCATTGCGTCCTTGCGGGCTTTTCGTGTCTCCCAGCCGTGGCAGATAAGCCTCACAGGCAAATATCTGTCCTTCGCGCATAGGTAGAACAAAACGGCTTCGGCCGGTGCGCCTGCCTCTCCCGATTGTGCGCAGTCTAGCGCACTTGCCGGATATGCGGCAATGTCCTCTTCGCGGTTTTGACGCAGCTCGAACGAACACGTTGACCCGCGCTCGCCGGCCCGCTCCGGTTTTGACGCAGCGCAAGGGTGGGGATTGGGGCTAGCAAATGGTCCAGTCCGGTTTTTCGCAATTTTACCGTAATTAGCCGGCGCCTCGGGACTCGGGTGCTGGCCCGGCATCGGCCTCGCTGAGCGGCCCGGGTGCTGGAGAGACGAGCCTCAGGAGTGAAAATGCCCAACGAGAAGCGCGCGATTCGCAGCCGGCTCGATTTTTCCAAGATTCCCACCGCAACCCAGATTCCCAACCTGATTGAAGTGCAAAGGCGCTCCTACGAGCGCTTCCTGCAGATGGACAAGCTGCCCAACGAGCGCGATGACAGCGGCTTGCAGTCGGTGTTTGTGTCGGTTTTCCCGATCACCGACTTCCGCGGCATCTCGCAGTTGGACTTCGTGGACTTCTCCATCGGCAACTGGGAGTGCAAGTGCGGCCACTTGAAAGGGCTGCACCACCTGCGCACGGCCTGCGTGCATTGCGGCGCGATGGTGATCACCGATCCCTTCCTTCCCGGCGATGTGCTCTGCCAGAAGTGCGGAACCTACAACAAGAACACGCCCGACTTCTGCAACAAGTGCGGCGATCCGGTCAGCCTGCAGTTGAAGTACGACCAGCAGGAGTGCGAGGAGCGGGGCATGACCTTCTCCGCGCCCCTCAAGGTGACCGTGCGCCTCACCATCTACGACAAAGACGCCGAGACCGGCAACAAGACCATTCGCGACATCAAGGAGCAGGAAGTGTTCTTCGGCGACATTCCGCTGATGACGCCGAACGGCACCTTCATCGTGAACGGCACCGAGCGCGTCATCGTCTCCCAGTTGCACCGCTCGCCGGGCGTCTTCTTCGAAACCGCCAACAACCGCACCTACTTCCTGGGCAAGATCATCCCCTATCGCGGCTCGTGGGTGGAGTTCGAGTACGACCAGAAGAACACGCTCTACGTGCGCATCGACCGCAAGCGCAAGTTCCTGGGCACCATCTTCCTGCGCGCGCTGGGCCTTCGCTCCGACGAAGAGATCCTCAAGACCTTCTATACCGTTGACCGGCTGCACATCGCCGACGGCAAGCTGCAGTGGGCGGTCCCGCAGGACGCGCACGCGGCCACGCACCTGGTCGGCGCCAAGCCGGCCCACGCCATTCTGGTCAAGGGCGAGGAGATTGCCCACTCCGGGCGCAAGATTTCGCCGGCATCGCTGAAAGCGATCCGCGCCGCCGCCATCGACCGCATCGAGGTCGAAGCGGCCGAACTGGATGGCGCCATCACTGCGGCCGACGTGGTCGATCTGAACACCGGCGAGGTGATCGTCGAGGCCAATGTCGAGCTGACCGCCGACCGCCTCCACAAGGTGCTGTCCAGCGGCGCCGCGAGCTTCGAGGTCTTCTTCCCTGAGCGCGACGATGTGGGCAACATCATCACCAATACCCTCAAGCGCGACTCCATCCGCAAGCCGGAAGAGGCGCTCATCGAAATTTACCGCAAGCTGCGGCCCGGCGATCCGCCCACGCTGGATACGGCCACGGCCCTCTTTGAAGGCATGTTCTTCGACGCGCGCAAGTACGACTTCTCGCGCGTGGGCCGGCTCAAGTTCAACATCAAGCTCTACGAGAACCAGGACGCCACGCATCTGGATCACCGCACCTTGACGCCGGAAGATTTCTACGCGACCATTCGCTACCTGCTCAAGCTGCGCAAGAACATCGGCATGGTGGATGACATCGATCACCTGGGCAATCGCCGCGTCCGCGCGGTGGGCGAGCTGATGGAGAACCAGTTCCGCATCGGACTGGTGCGCATGGAGCGCGCCATCAAGGAAAAGATGAGCGTCTATCAGGAGCTGTCCACGGCCATGCCGCACGACCTGATCAACGCCAAGCCGGTCATGGCGGCCATCCGCGAGTTTTTCGGTTCTTCGCAGCTCTCGCAGTTCATGGATCAGACCAATCCGCTCTCGGAAATCACCCACAAGCGCCGCCTGTCGGCCCTTGGACCGGGCGGCTTGTCGCGCGAGCGCGCCGGCTTCGAGGTGCGCGACGTGCACCCCACGCACTACGGCCGCATCTGCCCCATTGAAACGCCGGAAGGTCCCAACATCGGCCTCATCAGCTCGCTGAGCTGCTTTGCGCGCATCAACGAGTATGGATTCATCGAGTCGCCCTACCGCAAGGTGAAGGACTCGCGCATTCTGGACTACGTCGAGATCGTCAACGCCGGCGAAAGCGGCCTGCGGGTGGGCGATCACATCGAGAAGGAAGAGGCCGGACGCCTGAATGCCAGCCTGAAGAAGGCCGGCAAGCGCGCCATCGACCACATTCCCTTCAGCTTCTATCTCTCGGCGTGGGAAGAGGACAAGCACACCATCGCCCAGGCCAACATCGAGTTCAACGACCAGGGCGTGATCACCGAGGATTTGGTGAATGCGCGCCGCCAGGGCAACTTCGTTCTGGTGAACCGCACCGAAGTGGACTACATCGACGTCAGCCCCAAGCAGCTTGTTTCTGTGGCCGCGTCGCTGGTGCCGTTCCTCGAGCACGATGACGCCAACCGCGCTCTGATGGGCGCCAACATGCAGCGCCAAAGCGTGCCGCTGTTGGTTGCTGAAGCTCCGCTGGTCGGCACGGGCATGGAGGGCGTCACCGCGCGCGACTCCGGCGCCGTCATCCTGGCGCGCCGCAACGGCATTGTGGATTCGGTCGACTCCGAGCGCATCATCGTGCGCGTGGAAGGCGAACATCATCCCACGCAGTTGTCGCGCGAAGTGGGCTCCGACATCTATCAGCTCATCAAGTTCAAGCGCTCCAACCAGAACACCTGCATCAATCAGAAGCCGGTCGTCCGCGAGGGCGAGCGGGTGGTCAAGGGCCAGGTCATCGCCGACGGACCCTGCACCGAGCAGGGCGAGCTGGCGCTGGGCCGCAACGTGCTGGTGGCCTTCATGCCCTGGCGCGGCTACAACTTCGAGGACGCCATCCTCATCAGCGAAAAGCTGGTGCGCGAGGACTACTACACCTCGGTGCACATCGAGGAGTTCGAAATCGAAGCCCGCGACACCAAGCTGGGCCCCGAGGAAATCACGCGCGACATTCCCAACGTCAGCGAACATGCCCTGCGCGACCTGGACGAGAGCGGCGTGATCCGCATCGGCGCCCAGATCAAGCACGGCGACATCATGGTGGGCAAGGTGACGCCCAAGGGCGAAACCCAGTTGACGCCGGAAGAGAAGCTGCTCCGTGCCATCTTCGGCGAAAAGGCCGGCGATGTGCGCGACGCTTCCCTGACAACCCCTCCGGGCATCGAGGGAACGGTCGTGGATGTGCGCATCTTCAGCCGCAAGGGCCAGGAGAAGGACGAGCGCGCCAAGCTGATCGAGGCCGAGTATGTCGCCAAGCTGGAAAAAAACCTGGGCGACGAAATCCGCATTCTGACCGATGAGCGCCTGAAGCGCCTGGATGGCATCCTGGGCGGCAAGGAAGTGCTCGCCGATCTGCACGACGAGCGGACCAACAAGCGATTGCTGACCAAGGCGGCGATTCTGGACCGCGAGACCATCGAGCGCATCTCCACCAAGAACCTCAAGCGCATCCGCTACGCCGACAAGGATCCCCGCGTCAACGAGCAGATCGATGAGATCGAGGAGATGACCTCGCGCCAGATCGAAGTGCTGCGCAAGATCACCAACGAGAAGATCGCCAAGCTGCAGAAGGGCGACGAGCTGCCTCCGGGCGTCATCAAGCTGGTCAAGGTCTATGTGGCCATGAAGCGCAAGCTCTCGGTGGGCGACAAGATGGCCGGCCGCCACGGCAACAAGGGCGTGATCGCGCGCATCCTTCCCGAGGAAGACATGCCGTATCTGCCCGATGGAACGCCGGTGGAGATTGTGCTCAATCCGCTCGGCGTGCCTTCCCGTATGAATGTGGGCCAGATTCTTGAAACCCACCTGGGTTGGGCCGCGCACGCGCTGGGCAAGAAGGTTGCCGAGCTGGTTCGCGCCAACGCCGATGCGGAGTACACGCGCGAACTGATGAAGAAGGAGTTCGCGGGAACCGCAACGCTGCGCCAGTTGCTGGAACTGGACGACGAGATGCTGCTTCGCGTCGGAGCCGGCATGGAGCGCGGCATCTGGTTCGGCACGGCGGTCTTCGATGGAGCGCAGGAAAACGAGATCAAGGCGCTGCTGGCTTCGGCCGGACTGCCTTCCTCGGGCAAGACGGCTCTCTACGACGGCATGACCGGCGAGCAGTTCGAACAGCCGGTTACGGTGGGCTACATCTACATGCTCAAGCTCTCCCACCTGGTGGACGACAAGATTCACGCGCGTTCCATCGGGCCGTACTCGCTGATCACGCAGCAGCCGCTGGGCGGCAAGGCGCAGTTCGGCGGGCAGCGCTTCGGCGAAATGGAAGTGTGGGCGCTTGAAGCCTATGGCGCCGCCTACATTCTGCAGGAGTTGCTCACCGCCAAGTCCGACGATGTCTACGGCCGCACCAAGATATACGAGGCCATCGTCAAGGGCGAGGCGGCCATCGAGCCGGGCGTGCCGGAGTCGTTCAACGTGCTCATCCGCGAATTGCAGTCTCTGTGCCTCGACGTGGAGTTGATCAAGCGCGCGGATCTGATCAAGAAGCTGCCCGCGCCGGAAGTCACGGCGGCGGTCGCCGACTAAATGCAGCCTCTGGCTGCCAGCTTCTAGCCCCAGCCTGGCTGGGGGTTGAGCTGGCAGCCGAGGCGAATCAAAGGTTTGCTCTAGTTGGGCGCATGAAACAGCTTCGAGCACGTAAAGAGCTAGAAGCTCGGAGCTAACAGCTAGAAGCTGTCGTTAGGGTTCTTCTTGAAAGCGGCAAACACCGCTTCCCGGGAAGGAAGAGCCTTTCAGGAATCCCGGGAAAAGCCGCGGCAGGCGCCGAAAGGCCCGCCAAGGAGGGTCGCCTTGTTCCGTTCGAACCCGTTTGAGCTTTCCAGCCCCATCACCGACTTTGACGCCATTCGCATCATGCTGGCCTCGCCGGAGAAGATCCGCAGTTGGTCGCATGGCGAGGTCACCAAGCCTGAGACCATCAACTACCGCACCTTCAAGCCGGAGCGCGACGGCCTCTTCTGCGCCCGCATCTTTGGGCCGGTCACCGACTGGGAGTGCCTCTGCGGCAAGTACAAGCGCATGAAGCACCGCGGCGTCATCTGCGACAAGTGCGGCGTTGAAGTCACGGTCAGCAAGGTGCGCCGCGAGCGCATGGGCCACATCGAGCTGGCTTCGCCCTGCTCCCACGTGTGGTTCTTCAAGGGCCTGCCCTCGCGCATCGGCCATCTCCTCGACATCTCCTTGCGCGATCTCGAAAGCATTCTCTACTTCGAGTCCTATGTCGTCGTCGATCCTGGCGACGCGCCGGTGAAGGAACGCGAGATCATCAAGGACGAAGGCAAGTTCCGCGAACTCGACCAGCAGTTCCGCCCCTCCGGCTTCAAGGCCATGATGGGCGCCGAGGCCATCAAGGAACTGCTCAAGCGCGTGCAGATCGACGAGCTGGGCATTGAGCTGCGCGAGCGCATGAAGACCGAGACCTCCGCGCAGAAGAAGCTCAAGTATGCCAAGCGCCTCAAGGTCGTCGAGGCCTTCCGCAAGAGCAACAACAAGCCGCAGTGGATGATTCTCGATGTGCTGCCGGTCATTCCTCCCGAGCTGCGCCCCTTGGTGCCGCTGGACGGCGGACGCTTTGCCACGTCGGACCTGAACGATCTCTATCGCCGCGTCATCAACCGCAACAACCGCTTGAAGAAGCTGATGGACCTGCACGCGCCGGAAGTTATCGTGCGCAACGAAAAGCGCATGTTGCAGGAGGCCGTGGACGCGCTCTTTGACAACGGCCGTCGCGGCCGCGTGCTGCGCGGAGCCAACAATCGCCCGCTCAAGTCGCTCTCCGATACGCTCAAGGGCAAGCAGGGCCGCTTCCGCCAGAACCTTCTCGGCAAGCGCGTCGACTACTCCGGCCGTTCGGTCATCGTCGTGGGTCCCGAGCTCAAGCTGCACCAGTGCGGCCTGCCCAAGAAGATGGCGCTCGAGCTCTTCAAGCCCTTTATCTATCATCGCCTGGAACAGACCGGCCACTGCACCACCATCAAGCAAGCCAAGGAGATGGTGGAGATGCAGGAACCGATCGTGTGGGACATCCTCGAGGAGGTCATCAAGGACCATCCCGTGATGCTGAATCGCGCTCCCACTCTGCACCGTCTGGGCATTCAGGCCTTTGAGCCGGTGCTGGTCGAGGGCAAGGCCATCAAGATTCACCCCCTGGTCTGCACCGCCTTCAACGCCGACTTCGATGGCGACCAGATGGCCGTGCACATTCCGCTTTCGCCCGAGGCGCAGATCGAAGCCAGCGTGCTCATGCTGGCCTCGCACAACATCCTTTCGCCGGCCTCCGGCCATCCCATTACCGTGCCCACCCAGGACATGGTGCTTGGCCTCTACTACCTGACCAAGGCCAAGAAGGGAGCCAAGGGCGAAGGACGCGTCTTTGCCAACACTGAAGAGATCCTGATGGCCCTGGAAGCCAAGGAGGTTGAGACCCTCTCGCCCATCCGCCTGCGCTACACCGGCAAGGTGCTCGACATGACCACGGCCTACGACGATCAGGACCTGACCCACACCGAGCCGGTGGATTTCAACAAGGAGTACATCTCCACCACCGTGGGCCGCGTGATCTTTAACGACTCGCTGCCGGCGGGCATGCCCTTCATCAACGGACTGATGAAGAAAAAAGGCATCGGCCAGTTGGTGGACTATTGCAACCAGAACCTCGGCCTCGAGGTTACGGTGGGCATGTTGGATCAGATCAAGTCGCTGGGCTTCCGCTATGCCACCGTCTCCGGACTCTCGGTGGGCCTGGACGACATGGTGATCCCCGATAGCAAATACACGGTCGTGGACGAGGCCGACAAGAAGGTCATCGAGGTCCAGAAGCAGTACATGGACGGCGCCATCACCAACGGCGAGCGTTCGAACAAGGTGATTCAGATGTGGTCGGCCGTCACCGACCGCGTCGCCGACGAGATGTTCGGCAACATGAAGAAGGCCGACGACGAAGGGGCCATGAACCCGATCTACATCATGGCCGACTCCGGCGCCCGCGGTTCGAAGCAGCAGATTCGCCAGCTCAGCGGCATGCGCGGACTCATGGCCAAGCCCTCGGGCGAAGTCATCGAAACGCCGATCACCGCGAACTTCCGCGAAGGGCTCACGGTGCTCGAATACTTCATCTCGACCCACGGCGCCCGCAAGGGTTTGGCGGATACGGCGCTGAAGACCGCCGACTCCGGCTACCTGACCCGCCGCCTGGTCGACGTGGCCCAGGATGTGATCGTGACCGAGTACGATTGCGGCACGGTCGAAGGCATCTACGTGGGCTCCATCGTCGAGTCGGGCGAAATCATCGAGGCCCTCCGCGACCGCATCATCGGCCGCGTCTCTCTGGAGCGCATCAAGGACTACGACGGCAACGTGGTGGTGGATGTGAACCAGGCCATCGACGAGGACATCGCCTCCGCCATTCAGGGCGCGGGCGTCGAGAAGGTGAAGATCCGCTCCGTGCTCACCTGCGAGTCGCGCCGCGGCGTCTGCGCGCTCTGCTACGGCCGCAACCTGGGCTCGGGCCGCATGGTCGAACTGGGCGAGACCTGCGGCGTCATCGCCGCGCAGTCCATCGGCGAGCCGGGCACGCAGTTGACCATGCGTACCTTCCACGTCGGCGGCACGGCCAGCCGCGTGCAGGACAAGTCGCGCCTCGATGCCAAAAACAACGGCTACGTGCGCTTCATCAATCTCAACTACGTCGAAAGCAAGGACGGCACGCTGGTGGCCATGAACCGCTCCGGTTCCGTAGCCATCGTGGACGAGCGCGGCCGTGAAAAGGAGCGCTACCAGGTGGTCTATGGCGCGCGCCTCAGGGCCAAGGAAGGCGAACACGTCAAGCTGGGCCAGTTGCTGGCCGAGTGGGACCCCTACACCTACGCCATCCTCACTGAAATCGGCGGCACGGTCCAGTTCAAGGATCTGCAAGAAGGCATCACCCTCAACGAAGAGGTGGACGAAGTCACCGGCCTCTCGCGCTGGGTGGTGGCCGACTCTCCCGATGAAAAGCGGCAGCCCGCCTTTGTGGTCAAGAACGCCAAGCTCCACAAGCGCTATCTGCTGCCTCGCGGCGCTCACCTCATGGTCGAGGACGGCAACGAAGTAGGCCCCGGCGACGTGCTGGCCAAGATTCCCAAGGAAAGCACGCGCACCAAGGACATCACCGGCGGTTTGCCTCGCGTCGTGGAACTCTTCGAGGCGCGCAAGCCGCGCGAGACGGCCATCATCAGCGAAATCGACGGCGTGGTTCGCTTCGGCGAAGTCGCCAAGGGACAGCGCAAGATCTATGTGACTGCCGACAACGGCGACGAGAAGGAATACTCGGTGCCGCGCGGCATCCACGTCAACGTGCAGGAAGGCGAACGCCTGCGCGCCGGCGATCCGCTGATGGACGGTCCTCTGAACCCGCACGACATTCTCGACGTGCTGGGCGAAAAGGAGCTGCAGGCTTACCTGGTCAACGAAATCCAGGAAGTCTACCGCTTGCAGGGCGTGGCCATTTCGGATAAGCACATCGAGGTCATCGTCCGGCAAATGCTGCGCTGGGTGCGGATCGACGATGTGGGCGATACCAACTTCCTCCTCGAACAGCAGGTGGACCGCTTCCGCTTCCGCGAGGAGAACGATCGGGTCATCGCGCAGGGAGGCCGTCCCGCAACCGGACGCCCGCTGCTGCTGGGTATCACCAAGGCTTCGCTCTCCACGGACAGCTTCATCTCCGCGGCCAGCTTCCAGGAGACCACCCGCGTGCTCACCGAGGCCAGCATCAACGGCGCGGTGGACAACCTGCGCGGATTGAAGGAGAACGTGATCGTCGGGCGCCTGATTCCCGCCGGCACGGGCCTGGAGTACTACCGCAACGTCCAGCTCTCTCCGGAGCTGGAGGAAGCGGCGGCCCGGGTTCAGCAGGAAGTCACAGCGGAGATCGAAGCCGCCGAGCGCGAACTGGAACTCATGCGCCAGGAAGGCGAAGCAGAAGAGATGGCCGCCGAGTAACGGCCATTCTCCAGGGCATTCGCTCTTCCATCAACTCAAAGGCCCGGCGCAAGCCGGGCCTTTTTTGTGCGCTTCCGCGCGCGCAAGCCTGGACCTTCGCTACAGCGGTTCTCCCATTGCTATGCTCCGAAGCCATGCTGCCGAGCGGCTTTTTCCTTAAGAAAAGGCCACCTTGCAAAAAGCCGCCTGGGGTATGTGGAGGGGAGAACCGTTCTAGGGGGCCGATATTTGCCTCGTCAGCTTCTTGGCGTTCTTGGCGGTGTACATGGCGGCGTCGGCGGCGTTCAGCAGGCTGTCCTTGGTGACGCCGTCCTCCGGATACAGGGCAATGCCCACGCTCGCCGTCCCGTGCAGGGCATCTCCCTCGATCGTGAAGAGCCCGTCGAAACTGCGCTCCAGCCGCTGGGCGATCTCTTGGGCGTGCGCCCGGTTGCGAACCATCGGAACCAGGGCCGCGAATTCGTCGCCGCCCAGCCTCGCCAGCATATCGTGCGGACGAAGCTGCTGCTTCATGCGCAGCGCCACCTCCTGCAGATACAGGTCGCCGGCCTGGTGCCCATACATGTCGTTCACTTGCTTGAAGTCGTCGAGGTCGATGTAGATCAGCCCGAAGATCGCGGCCTGCTCGCGCGCCTCTTCGATGAGGGCGTCGAGATGCTTGTCCAGGGAAAAGCGGTTGTGGATGTCGGTGAGCAGATCGAACTCCGAACGCCGCCGCAGATCGGTGTAGAGGCGTCGGGTCTCGATGGCGAGCGTGGCCAGTCCAGCGCCCATTGTGAGCGCCTCCGACTCGTTGACGCTGGCTTTGGCGAGCGGGTCGAGCGCGGCGAAGAGTGTGCCCAGCGGCGTCCCGGAACGGCCGGGAACCTCTTGCTGCACGATGCGCAGGCCTCGCGTTTGTGGCGGGCAGTTGCCCAGTCGCGCTCCATCCGCGATCTGGCACCAGCAGGCCGCGCCATGGAGCTTGAACGACACCAGTTCTGCGATCCCTTCGATCACCTCAGCCAGGGGGCGGGAGCCGTTGATGTCCTCCAAAATGCGGCTGCGCCGCTGCTCGATGTAGGCCGATGCGGCGGTTTGATGGCGCATCTTGCGCTCGATGGACCAGCTCCTGGCGCCCACGGCGAGGACCACCAGCAGCAGCAATCCGACCAGGAGAACCAGGTTGCGCACGCTCAACATGGATGGCCTGGCGACCACTGCGATGTCGTCGTAAGTGCGCAGCAGGATATTGAAGGGAACGTGCCCGTCGAAAGGATTGGAATCGGAGAGGATGCAGATGCCGGTGACGCGGATTTTGGAGCCGAGCGGAACCACCGTCATGGGAGGAGGTACCGGCCCGTAGGGGTGGCGATAGATGGCGGTGAAGAGCTTGTCCTCGGCCCGCAGAACGTATTCGTCCTGAGAACCTTCGCGTACTTCGGTCACGACCTCGCCTTCGATCGAGACCAGATCGAAGAGGTGCGTGCTGGATGTGAGCTCGGTCCAGGTGGACGGCTGGGGCGGCACGGGCGCCTGTACGCCGCTGTCCTTGATCTCGGCCCGGTCGAGGTTCAAAAAGCCATCGTGCACATCGGGAAAGCCGATCGCATCCGCAATGTCGCCGATCTTCATCGGGACACGGGTCTGGGTCGAAATCCACACGCTTTTTGCGCCATCCTGAAGGGCAAGAGCGATACCCGGCTGGTAATAGGTAATGCTGCCGTGGACGCGAACCCTGCTGGTGAGATTGAGCACATGATAGGTGCCAAGCAATTCCCCCATGGGCGTGGCCGGGAGAGACCAGGGATTGGCAGCGGCGCGCTTGAGAATCCTGACATTGGCCAGGGAGGGAACATAAAGCTGGGTTCCGGTAAGCTGATGCTTGCCGTCGAACGTCCCGGCGGAAGCCCCGCTTACCTCGATCTCCGCATCCAGCATGTGCTTGATCGTCTCTGTGTCGTCGCCGCCGATGATCAGTTCGATATACCCGCCGTTGGCGAGCAGTTGCACCCGAATGGCATGTGCGGGGTCGTCTACTCCAAGGTCCACGGCCTGTGCGGTGCCCTTCACGGTGACCCAGAGGCAGTCGTATCGGGCGTGTTCCAGGTCGTCGAAGGTGGCGGGAATGGGCTTGGGAACGCGGCCGTGGCTGAGCAGGGTGATGTCGTCGCTGCGCACATCGGGGTGGAATTCAGACCGCGTGCTGCCCCGCACCAGAATCCGGTCGCCAGGAACGAAGGCTGCATTCCTCGTGCCCTGCACATAGATCGCCTCGTCCTCGTCCTGGACAAACATCATTCCTTCACTGCCGTGATAATAGATGACCGTGGCCTGGAAGGCGACGGGCAGTTCCTTGTCGGCTTCGGCGTTGCTGAGCGCATGAATGGCGTGCAGGGTGGTCAGGGGGGCGGGCGGCGCTGCCCACACGGCCGAGGCCCAGCCTAGGATGATCGCGAAGCTAAGGGTACATCTCTTCATCGGGCAGATTTCCACGGCGCAGCGTGAGTTCCATCTGCTCCCAATCCAAGCCTATCGGCACGAATTGCGAGATAAATCACTCCGGCGTCAACAAAGAGCATATAACCTTTGAGGTGCGGTGGCGATGGATGCAAGCACCGGCGCGAGGGGCTTGGCGCGTCTGGCGAGAGCCATGGAACAACAAGAGCCGCTGCGCCGCATGGCCGTCGGGCCGGGGCTGCGATCGGGCCGGTCTCTTGGATCGTCTGCATGGATGCGCGGCGTGCATCGACTTCCGCCCTGGTGGCGAAACAGTCGGGGTCAATGACTCAGCCAGCGGCTCCCGGCGCGAATCCTGTTAAAGACGGTCTTTCGATGCGCATCCAGTATCCTGCTCTTCGGCCGCTCTCTGTTCTGTCAGCTTCTTGGTGTTCTTTTCGGCGTACATGGCGGAGTCGGCGGTGCTCAGCAGGCTGTCCTTCGTCGTGCCGTCCTCCGGGTAGAGGGCAAAGCCCACGCTCGCCGAACCCTTCAGAACGAACTCCTCCGCGGCAAAGGGCTCGTCGAAACAATGATCCAGCCTTTGCGCGATCTCCGCCACTTCGGCGCGGCTGCGCACCTTCGGGACCAGGACCGCGAATTCATCGCCGCCCAGCCTCGCCAGCATGTCGTGGGGGCGAAGCTGGCGCTTCATGCGCACAGACATTTCTTGCAGATACAAGTCTCCGATCAGGTGGCCGTAGATGTCGTTCACTTGCTTGAACTCATCCAGATCGATATAGATCAATCCGAAGATGCTGGCTTTGAGCCGCGCTTCGGCGATTTGCGCATCCAGATGCGCTTCCAATGAGAAGCGGTTGTGCGTGTCGGTCAGCAAATCGAACTCCGAGCGGTGACGCAGATCGGAGAAGAGCCGCCGCGATTCGATTGCCAGCGTCGCCAGGCGCGCTCCCACTGAGAGCGCCTCCGCCTCGTCCGGCGAGGGCGCCGTCTGCGCGTCGAAGCCGGCAAAAAGTATGCCCGGCGCCGGCCCGGTGCGGGCATGAACCTCTTCGCGCACAACGCGCAGCCGGTCCGCCTCAGGCGGGTAATTCCCCAGCCGGGCGCCATCGGTCACCTCGCACCAGCACGGCGCGCCATGGAGCATCACGGTGACCAAATCCGTGATCTCTTCAAGAATCTCCGCCAGGGCCCGCGTTCCGCTGATGTCCTCGAGTATGCGGCTCCGCCGCCGCTCCAGGGCGGCCTCGGCTTCAATCCGGCCCGCCATGGCTCGCGTCTGCCCATGCACTTTTCTCATCAGAACCGCGCCCCACGCGCCCGCCGCAATCACCGCCAGCAGCAGCAGGATGATGATGCGGGCTAGGTTGCGAATGCTCAGCCAGGAGGGCTTGGCCACAACGGCGATATCGTCGAATGAAGGCAGCAGAATATCGAAGGACGCCCTGCCCGAATAGAGAGTGGTGTCCTGGAGAATGCAGATGCCGGTCACCCGAACTCTGGACCCCAGCGGCACCTGCTTCATCGCCGGAACCGAAATCTGGCTGGTTGCGTCCGGGTGATGGAAGATCGCTGAGAACAGTTGTCCATCCGTGTTCAGAACGTACTCGTCCTGCGAGGCCGCCCGGGCCTCCATCACCACTTGGCCCTCGAGTGAGACCAGGTCGTAGTGGTGCTTGCCGGCCGTTTCCGCTCCGGCCAGTTGCTGCCAGGTCACATTGAGCGGCGCAACGGGCGCTTGCGCCATGGTGTCCTGAATCTCCGCGTGGGTCAGAATCGGAGATCCGCTGGCCACATCGGGAATTCCCGTCGCGTCCACCAGTTCGCCGATCCGCAGCGGTTTGTCGGCCAGGCTTTTCACCCACAGGCTCTCGGCGCCGTTCTGCAGCACAATCGCCGATCCCGGCCGATAATAGCCCGGCTGATAGTAGGTGATGGTTCCCCGCACCAGAACTCTCGGCGTGAGCGCGTGCACGTGATAGCCGCTGAGCACCTTGTCCATCGGTGTGATCGGCATGGACCAGGGGCTGGCGCTGGCGCGTTTCAGAATCCTCACATCGGAGAACGAGGAAGTGCGTACCACGATTCCGGTTTGATGCCACTTGCCGTCGTATTCTCCTCCAGCGGCTCCCGTGACCTCCACATCGGCGTCCAGCAGGTTCTTCAGGGGGTTCTCGTCCTGGCCGTTCACGATCACGTTCACATAGCCGCCGTCGGTGAGCAACTCAAGGTAGGAGACCCGCAATGTGCGTGTAATGGGGTTGCGCACATCCGGCCGCAAGACCAGGTTGGCGGCGCGTACCTTGCCTCGGACAGTGACCAGAAGGCAATCGCTCCGCCCGTTCATCAACTCGTCGAAGCTGATGGGGACGGCTTTGGGCCGGTCTCCGTGGCGCAGAAGCGTGATGCTGTCGCTCACCACATCGGGGCGAAACTCCGCGTTCGTAACGCCTCGGACCAGCACGCGATCGCCGGGAACGAACAAGGAACCCTTCGGAGCATAAACAAAGATGGCCCGGCCATCGTCCTGCGCAAAGAGATAGCGGAATCCGGGAGCGAAATAGGTAACCGTGGCTTCGAAAGCCACGGGCAGCCCGCGCAGGGCTTCGGGCTTGCTCAGCTCGCTGATCGCGCGCACATTTGTGAGCGGGACTGGCGCCGCTGCCCACGCAGCCGAAACGCATCCCAGAATGACTCCGAAAACGGAAATGGACTTCTTCATCGGATAAAATCCGGTAAAGTCGATGGTATCTCTTCTGAGCGAATCTATCTCTATCGGCAAACGCACCAAAGATTTCAGATGGAATGAATAAAAATTTTGCCCATGCGCTGCTCGTCTGAGGCGATCGCCTTGCTACCCTCCAGCCTTTATTGATCCGGCCCCAAAGATTTGCATCCCCGCAAAGCTGTCATCCAGGGCGCCAAACGCAGTCGAAAGACCCGCGGTTGTTTTCGTCGCAGCCTTGCTTGTCGTAACTCGGTAGGGCCGGATCGATAAGCCAGATCCTTCCCTCTACCGCGAATCCCGGCCGGCCATCCGTGCCAATCTCACGGAACTCGCAGTTTTTCTGTATGCGCCCTGCGCGGGCAGCTTCCTATTCGCCTTCAACCGGCGCCGGTCCCATTTGAGGCGCCTCGACAGCTTCGCGCTTCTTGTTCTTCACCGCGTACATGGCCGTGTCGGCGGCGCTCAGCAGGCTGTCCTTGGTGGCCCCGTCCTCCGGGTAAAGGGCCAGGCCCACGCTTGCCGTCCCGTGCAGCGTGTAGCCCTCCACGGTAAACGGGTCGTCAAAGCACCGTTCCATCCGTTGGGCGATCTCCTTTACATCTGCGAGGCTGTGCAGCACCGGAACCAGGACGGCGAATTCGTCGCCGCCGAGTCGCGCCAGAGTGTCGTTGCAGCGAAGCTGCCGCTTCATCCGCAGAGCCACGTCCTGGAGATAGAGATCGCCGATCCGGTGCCCGTAAAGGTCGTTGATCTGCTTGAATTTATCCAGATCGATATAGATCAGCCCGAAGAGGCTTCCCCGCTCCCGCGCCTCTGCGATCAGGGCATCCAGATGCCCGTCCAGAGAAAAGCGGTTGTGGATATCGGTCAGCAAGTCGAACTCCGAGCGGTGCCGCAGATCGGAGTAGAGATGGCGCGTCTCGACCGCCAGCGTGGCCAGTCCCGCGGCCATCGCCAGCGCTTCTGACTCGGCGGGTTGAGGCTTGCGCAGCGGATCGAAGGCGGCAAAGAGGCTGCCCAGCGGAGGCCCCGAGCGCGCGGCGATCTCCTGGCAAATCGTGCGCAGGGCGGCAGGCTTCTGCGGACAGTTGCCCAGTTTGGCGGCTCCGGCAATCTGGCACCAGCAAGGCGCGCCTTTCAGCATGTATGAGACCAGTTCCGTGATTTCTTCGACGATCTCGGCCAGGGGACGGGAGCCGTTGATGTCCTCCAGAATGTGCCGGCGGCGCCGCTCAATACAAGCCAATTCGGCCGTTTGCCGGCGCGTCTTGCGCTCGATGGCCCAAGCTCTCGAGCCCACCGTGACCACCACCGCGAGCAGAAAGCAGACCAGGAGAATGAGGTTGCGCACGGTCAGCAGCGAGGGCTGGACGAGCACTGCGATGTCGTTCGGAGTGCGCATGAGGATATCGAATGGAACATCGCCCCGGTAGGGATTGGAATCATCGAGAATGCAGATGCCGGAGACGCGGACCTGGGAACCGATCGGAACCTGGTTCATGGGGATCGGCTGCAAACTCGATACATTCGGATGGCGGTAGATGGCGGAGAAGACCTGGCCATCGGCGAGCAGAACGTACTCGTCTTGCGAGCTCTCCCGAACCTCCATCACCACCCGCCCCTGGATTGAGACCAGATCGAAGATATGCTTGCTTGAAGCCAGTTCGCGCCCGGTTTCCAGTTGGGGTGCGATGGGAGCGTAGACCGCGCTCTCCTGGATTTCGCCGCCGCTGAGGGACAGAAAGCCTTCATGCACGTCGGGGAAGCCGGTGACATCGGCCTGTTCGCCGACGCGCAGCGGCTTCTCGAAGACGGTCGCAATCCAAAGGCTCTTTGTGCCGTTCTGCAGAACCAGAGCCGATCCCGGCTGGTAGTAGGTGATGGTTCCGTGAACTCGGATTCTGCGGCTTTCATTCTTCACGCGATAATTGCCGACAATGCCGTCCATCGGCGTCAGAGGCAGCGACCAGGGGCTTGTGCTGGCGCGCTTGAGAATCTTCACGTCGGCGATCGAGGGCACGGAAAGGCCGATTCCCGTCGGCTGCATCTTGCCGTCGAACCGTGCCGAAGCCACTCCGGATATCTCGACCTCGGCGCCCAGCAAGCCATCGAGAAGGCTTCCATCGTCGCTGTCCACGTATGTATCGATGGCGCCTCCGTCCACGTTCAACAAAAGGTGCGTGTCGTTGTGGTCGGCGTTCAATCCCAGATCGGCGCTTCGCACAATGCCGCGGACTGCCACCCGCACCCCATCGCGCTCGAAGCGCATCAGTTCGTCGAAGGTTGCAGGAACAGGGGCGGGCATCGCACCGTGACCGAGGACCGCCACGCTGTCGGCGAGGACGATCGGGCGGAAGCTGTCCTGCGCCTTTCCCCGCACCAGAACCCGGTCGCCGGGAGCCAGAGCCACATCTCTCGCCCAAACATAGAGCCCCTCGCCGCCGTCTTCCACAAACAGCGTGGTCTCATGTGCGCGCCTGTAGGTGACGGTCGCTTCGAAGGCGACAGGCGGTTCCTTGACGGCATCCGCGTGACTGAGTGCGTGAACCGCATGCAGCGTGCTGAGAGCGGCGGGCGGCGCTGCCCGGGCGGCCAAAGCGCAGGCGAGAAGGATCGCAAGAATGGAAGTCAGCCGCTTCATCGGGCAGAACCAATCGCTCAACTCATGTTTCTTGGAACTTTCATAGAACCTATCGGCAAACCTCGCCCATCCATCATCGTTTTGTGGGGTATAAGGCGAGGATCGGGATATGTGACGGCGGCGCTTTCTGGATGGAAGCCTGTCCTTGAGAGAGTTTGCCGCGGCGCGCAAGGTGCTGATCCGGCAAAGTGGCGCCGCGCGCGGCAGGGTTGGAGGCAGACGGGGCCGTTCTCGGCTTACCGCGGTTCCTGCGCGTCAGTCGGGATTCTGCAATCCGGACGAGAGTGTTCCTGCCTGGCGCCGGATGTGTTTCGAAACGTACATGGCGGCGTCGGCGGCGCTCAACAGGCTGTCTTTGGTGATGCCGTCCTCTGGATACAGGGCAAACCCTACGCTCGCCGAACCGTGCAGGACCTGTCCCTCGATGGCAAACGCCGCGTCGAAGCTGCGTTCCAGCCGCTGGGCAATCTCTTCCACATCCGCTCGGTTCCGCACCACCGGGACCAGGGCGGCAAACTCGTCGCCGCCCAGCCGCGCCAGCATGTCGTGGCTGCGAAGCTGCCGCTTCATGCGCAGCGCAACCTCCTGCAGATACGCATCTCCAACCTGGTGCCCGTAGAGGTCGTTCACCTGCTTGAACTCATCGAGATCGATGTAGATCAACCCGAAGATGCCCGCCTTCTGGTGCGCTTCTTCAATCTGCGCGTCCAGGTACTTGTCCAGGGAGAATCGGTTGTGTATGTCGGTGAGCAGGTCATACTCCGAGCGCCGCCGCAGATCCGTGTAGAGCCGGCGTGTTTCGATCGCCAGAGTGGCCAGCCGCGCTCCCACCGAGAGCGCTTCCTTCTCGTGAGCGGCAGACATGCTTCCCGCGGGGAAGCCGGCGAAGATCGCGCCCAGCGCCGAGCCGGAGCGGCCGGCGATTTCTTCGCGGACAATGCGCAGCTTCTCCGCCTCCGCAGGAAATGTCCCCAGCCGCGCCCCATCGGTGACTTCGCACCAGCACGGAGTTCCTTCCAGGCGGAAAGAGACGACTTCCGTGATCTGCTCCAGAATCTCGGCGAGCGGCCGCGATCCGTTGATGTCCTCCAGGATGCGGCTGCGCCGCCGCTCCAGTGCGGCCTCCGCTTCCACGCGAGCGGCCAAGGCCGTCGTTTGCCGGCGCACCTTGCGATCCAGGGTCCAGCCCTTGGCGCCCACGGCGAAAACCACCGCGATCAACAGGCCGACCAGGATGACCAGGTTGCGGACGGTCAGCAGGGAAGGCTGGGCAATCATCGTGATATCCCCGAAGGAACGCAGCAGAATATTGAAGGGAGCCTCTTCGCCGGGGTTGATGGAATTGGCGTCCGCCACCACGCAGATGCCGGTGATGCGCACTTTCGCTCCCGTCGGGATTTGCGCCATCGAAGGAAGCGCTCCGCCAGCGTAGGGATGGCGGAAGATCGCCGTGAACAACCGCCCGTCGGAGGCCAGAACGTACTCGTCCTGCGAGGCCTCCCGCACCTCGGTCACCACTTGCCCTTCAATCGAGACTAGGTCGTTCTGGTGCCCGTCCGGCCGGTTGTTGCTCCAGAAGGCCAGTTGCCGCCATGTGGCCGGCTGCGGCGTTACGGGCGACTGAATCTGGCTGTCCCTGATTTCGCCGTCCGTCAGGGTTAACAAACGATCGTGCGCGTCGGGAAAACCGGTCGCGTCCGCCCGATCCCCGATCTGCAAAGGCTCGCGGGTATGCGTCGCGATCCACAGGCTCTTGGCGCCGTCCTGAAGTACGATTGCCGATCCCGGCTGGTAATAGGTGATCGTCCCATGCACCAGCACCCGCGGCGTCAGATCGTGCATGTGATAGCGCACCAGAACCTGGTCCATCGGCGTGACTGGAATGGACCAGGGATCGGCGCTGGCGCGTTTGAGAATCTTCACGTCCGCCAGGCTGGCAACATACAGCACGACCCCGGTCTGCTGCATCTTGTTGTCGAACTTGCCCGCGGCCACGCCGGTGATTTCCACCTCGGCGTCCAACAGGTTCTGCAGCGCGCGTGCATCGTTGCAGTCCAGGTTCGCCTCGAGGTGGCCGCCTTCGGAGAGCAACTGCAGCCGGGAACTGCTCACCGGGTTTGGTGCGCCGCTCACCACCTGGTCCGCGGCGCGGATTACGGCATGAACGGTCACCAGTTGAGCGTCAAACTGGGCGCGAATCAAATCCTCGAAGCTGGCGGGAATCGGCTTGGGCGGGGCGCCGTGATGGAGCAGGATGACCGAACTGGCCACCACCAGGGGCCTGAAGCTGCGTTGTGTCTTTCCCACAATCCGCACGCGATCGCCCACAGCCAGCTGATCTGTCGTGGGAGGGCGTACGTAGATAGCGGCGTCGCCGTCCTGCACAAAGAGAAGACTCTCCCACCCGCGCGAGTAACCGACCGTCGCTTCAAAATCGACCGGCAGTCCCTGGCTCGCCTCCTCGTTGCTGAGACCATGAAGAGTGCTCAAACTAGTGACGGGTCCGGTCGGCCCTGCCCAGACCGCCGTGGCCCACCCGAGAATCATCGCGTACGCTGCAATCCTGCTCTTTATAGGAGGCAATCTTTCACCCCGGCGCCTCTTCGGCCCACTTTCACGGCTCCTGACCGTTGACCCCTTTTGAAATGCGAAGCATCGTTCATTCCGCTCTGAAATCGGACTTCTCTCGCCCGGCGGGCATCTGTCCGTTTTGTTTCTTGATGTGCTTGGCCACGTACATGGCGGCGTCGGCCGCGCTCAACAGGCTGTCTTTCGTGTTGCCATCCTCCGGATAGATGGCAACTCCTACGCTCGCCGAGCCCTGCAGCAAGGCTCCTTCCACGGCGTAGGGCTTGTCGAAGCTGCTTTCCAGCCGCTGAACAATCTCCTGCGCGTCCGCGCGATTGCGCACCATCGGAACCAAAACGGCAAATTCGTCGCCCCCCAACCGCGCCAGCAGGTCATGGGAACGTAGCTGCCGCTTCATGCGCACCGCCACTTCCTGCAAATACTGGTCTCCCACCTGGTGCCCGTAGAGATCGTTCACCTGTTTGAACTCATCCAGATCGATGTAGATCAATCCAAAGATGCCGGCATTCAGCCGCGCCTCGTCGATCAGCGCTTCCAGATGCTTCTCCAGAGAGAACCGGTTGTGGATGTCGGTCAGCAGGTCGAACTCCGAACGGTGGAGCAGATCGGAGTAAAGCCGCCGGGTCTCGATGGCCAGCGTAGCCAGCCGCGTTCCCGCTGAGAGCGCCTCCGGCTCGGCGGGCGCCGGCTCCGTAAGCGGGTCGAGACCCGCATAGAGCATTCCCAGCGCCGCGCCTGTGCGCGCCGGAATCTCTTCCCGAATGGTGCGCAAACCGCTCGCAACCGTCGGGTGATTCCCCAGCCGCGCTCCGTCGGCAATCTCGCACCAGGAGGGCGCGCCATTGAGCCAGAACGAGACCATCTCCGTAATCTGCTCGATGATCTCCGCCAGCGGCCGCGATCCGTTGATGTCCTCCAGAATGCGGCTGCGCCGCTGCTCGAGCTGCGCCATCCGCCGCTCCAGCGCGGCTTCCGCTTCAATCCGCTTCGCCAGGGCCGCCGTTTGCCGGCGCACTTTTCTGTCCAGCGTCCAGCCCCACGCGCTCACCGCAATCACAACCAGCAGCAGGACGCTCACGATGCGGATGAGGTTGCTGATGTTCAACCACGAGGGCTCCGCGATGACGGCCATATCGTCGGGCGAACGCAGCAGAATATTGAATGGCACATTGCGGTCGAACGGATTGGAATCCTCCAGCACGCAGATGCCCGCGACGCGCACCTTGGAGCCCGCCGGAATCTGCTTCATCGGCGGCAGCGCGTCCGATCCCTCCGGATGGCGGTAAATGGCGCTAAACAGATGGCCATTGGCCATCAGCACATACTCGTCCTGCCCGAACTCCCGGATGCCTGTCACCACCTGGCCTTCGGTAGAGACCAGGTCGAACACCCGGTTGCTCCGCACCAGTTGCCTCCAGGTCGCGGGACTCGGCGTGATCGGGGCCGGCACTTGGCTATCCACAATCTCGCCCTGGGTCAGCGCCAGAAAGCCGTCGTGCACGTCGGCAAAGCCGGTGGCGTCCGCCAGGTCGCCGATACGCAGCGGCTCGATGGACTGAGTCATGATCCACATGCTCTTCGAGCCGCTTTGCAGCACCGCCGCCAAGCCTGGCTGGTAGTAGGTGATGGTTCCGTGGATTCTCACCCTCTGGCTGTGGTTTTCCACGTGATAGCTGGCGAGAATCCGGTCCATGGGCGTCACGGGAAGAGACCATGGACTGGCGCCGGCGCGCTCGATCACCTTCACGTTCGCCAGCGAAGTGACGTGCAGCAGAACCCCCTTCTGCTGCATCTTGCCGTCGAACAATCCGCCCGCGATCCCGGTGATCTCCACTTTGGCGTCCAGCATGTCTTTCAGCGGAGCCGGATCGCTGGAGTCCACGGTTGCCTCAATGTAGCCTCCGGCAGTGATCACTTGCAGCCGGGTGGTGCGCTGATTTGACGAGAGAATGATGTCGGCGGCGCGGACCACGCCGCCGACGGTGACCAGCATCGAGTCGTGCCGCGCGTGGATCAAATCGTCGAACGTGGTTGGAACAGCCTTGGGCACGGTGCCGTGGCGGAGCACGGTAATGCTGTCGGCCTTCACCATAGGGCTGAAGCTCGCTTGCGTGATCCCTTTCACCAGGACGCGGTCGCCGGGCGTCAGGTAGATTTCCGCTAGTGGCTGAACATAGATGGCCGTGTCGCCATCCTGAACGAAAATAGTCCGCTCAAACCCACGGCAGTAAGTTACGGTTGCTTCAAAGGCGACGGGCAGAGATTGGCCGGCTTCCTCGTTGCTCAGCGCGTGGATGGCTTGCAGAGTGGCCAGCGTGCCAGGCGCTGCCGCCCAGGCAGCCGAGGCCCACCCGATGATGATCGCGAACGATAGCCCCAACCTCTTCATCAACAAAGTCCAACCTAACCGGTGCTACGCTGCCTGACCCTTAAATTACCTATCGACAGAACTTATCGCGCGAATCAATCGGGCCCGAACAAAAAATGACCCCCTACGCACGCACGTAACGCCCCATATCTAAGTGCGATTATTTTACTCTTCCCAGAATCTGGTTTAATAGCCTATTTGGGGGATGGCTGCCCTGGATTGTTACGCCAAAAACGCCTTGGGCCCGGTCCTCGCCCGTCTCCCGCTGGCGCTTGCGCCGGTGCGCAAGGCTTGGCCCAGCCCAGCGCAAGGAGCCTCTTCATGTCGAATCGTTCCGGGTTTTCCACCGCCGCCTCCACCTTCCCGCATAGCGGCACGCAGGCCCGGCCCGCGCGCCGCATTCGTGTCCTCGGCGTCCCGCTCGATATGGGCGCCAGCCGCCGCGGCGTCGACATGGGGCCCTCCGCCATGCGCGTCGCCGGACTCGCATCGCGACTTGAAGCTCTCGGCCATCAGGTCGCCGACGGGGGCAACATCCGCGTCGAGATCGCCGAGACCCAGACCTCCGGCAACGAATGCGCGCGCTATTTGAACGAGATCGCCGAAACCTGCGCGCGTACCGCCGAGGCCGTGCTTGAGACTCTCCAAGCCGGCATGACGCCCCTGTTGCTGGGGGGCGACCATTCGCTGGCGGCCGGCTCGGTCTCCGGCGCGGCCGAGTTCTATCGCCGCAGAAACCAGAAGATCGGCGTCCTGTGGATCGATGCCCACTCCGACATCAACACGCCCGAGACTTCTCCTTCCGGCAACGTGCATGGCATGCCGCTGGCCGCGCTGCTCGGCCTGGGGCCGGAGCCGCTCGGGAAGATCTTCGGCTATGCGCCCAAAATCGCCGCCGAAAACACCGTCCTGATTGGGGTGCGCGACATCGACGCCGCCGAGCGCGAAAATATCCGCCGCGCCGGCGTGGCCCACGTCTACACCATGCGCGACATCGACGAGCGCGGCATGAGAACGGTCATGGAAGAGGCCGTGCGCGCCGCCGGCCAGGGAACCGCCGGCTATCATGTCTCGCTCGACATGGACTGGATCGATCCCGAGGACGCGCCCGGAGTGGGCACGCCGGTGCGCGGCGGCGCCACCTACCGGGAAGCCCACCTGGCCATGGAGATTCTGGCCGACGACGGCCGCCTGCTCAGCTTTGAGATCGTCGAGGTCAACCCCATCCTCGACGAGCACAACCGCACCGCCGACCTCGCCGTCGAACTCGCCTGCTCGGCATTTGGGAAAAAGATTCTGTGAGGAGTTCTACACTGAATCAGTAGCTTATCTCGTGTACCCAAAGCGGTGATCGAAAGACAAAATGGCAAAAAAACTACGGGTTGGCATTGTTTTTGGCGGGCGCAGCGGCGAGCATGAGGTTTCGCTCCTCTCGGCCGCTTCGGTTTTGAAGGCGATCGATCGCCGGAAATTCGACGTGGTGCCCATCGGCATCAACAAGTCCGGACACTGGCTCACCGCCGGGGCCGCGCAGGGGCTGTTGGAGGGCACGGGAGCGGATGCGGCCCGCCTGCCTGCTTCCACCACTGCAAAAAATCCGAAAAAACTCCGCGCCGGCGACCCGGCGGCCACTCCCGGCGCGCGCGTGCTGGCCCAGGGCCAGCCCACGCTGCTCGCTCCCGAGCCGGAAGAGCCTGCCAAAGCCGAATCGCTCGCTCTCGGCGGTCACTCGGCTCTCGACAGCCACGCGGCGCTGGGCGGCCAGTCGCTCGACGTGGTCTTTCCGGTGTTGCACGGCACCTTCGGCGAAGACGGCACCATCCAGGGCCTCTTCGAGCTGGCCGGCATCGCCTATGTCGGTTCCGGCGTGCTCGGTTCGTCGGCGGGCATGGACAAGGACGTGATGAAGCGTCTCTTTGCCAACGCCAGGTTGCCCATCGTCAAGCACGTTACCCTGCTCCGGGCCGAGTGGGAGAAGTCGCCGCGCAAGGCCATCGCCCAGGTTGAAGCGGCGCTCAAGTATCCGGTCTTTGTGAAGCCGGCCAATCTTGGCTCCTCGGTGGGCATCAGCAAGGTGCACGACCGCAAGGAACTCGGCCCGGCGCTGCGGCTGGCCGCCCGATACGACCGCAAGCTGGTGGTGGAGCAGGGCGTGGGCGGCAAAAAGGCCAAGGCCCGCGAACTCGAGGTCGCCGTCCTCGGCAACGACGACCCCAAGGCCAGCGTGGTCGGCGAGATCGTTCCCGGCAAGGAGTTCTACGACTACGAGGCCAAATATCTCTGCGAGGGCTCGGTGCCGGTCATCCCGGCCAAACTCACCCGCGCCGAGACAAAGCTGATTCAGGAGATGGCCGTCGGCGCCTTCCGCGCCTGCGACCTCTCTGGCCTCGCCCGCGTGGACTTCCTTATGGAGCCCGACGGCAAACGGCGCATCTTTGTCAACGAGGTGAACACCCTGCCCGGCTTTACCCGCATCAGCATGTACCCCAAGCTGTGGGAAGCCTCGGGGCTGCCCTACAAGGACCTCATCACCCGCCTCATCGAACTGGCTCTCGAACGCCGCGCCGAGAAGAGCCGGACAACCTACAGCCGCGAAGAGTAAGGAAGCATGGTCCGTTGTCATGGCTCGGTAGTCCGTCTCCAACGAGCGTCGAATGGAGCGGCCGCTATAGCCTGGGAACCGCCAACCTGCCTCCGGTGTCTAAAGAGAAAGCAGGTTGGCGTGGTAATCGTCCTGTCGCCGAACAAGCGCAACTGACCACGGACAACTTGCCTTTTGCCGTATCCTGATTCCTAAGGAAGTTCACCGATGACTCTGCTCGACGCTCCTGTTTTTGACGAAGCCCGCGACCGCCGCCGCCGCCTGATTTTTTCCAGCGCCGGCGGGTTGCTGCTGGTGTTGTTTGTGGGCTGGTGGCTTGTCGCCGGCCGTCCGGTTGACTGGCCATGGAACTGGAACAATCATCTCCTTGGCCGCTCGGCCGTGAACCGGTTTCTCGCCGCCGTTGAAAGCAACGACCTGCCCACGGCCTATGGCATCTGGACGCACGACAAGAACTGGCAGCAGCATCCGGCCCAGGGTGGCGCATACCCCTTCTCGCGCTTCCAGGACGATTGGAGCTCCACCAGCCCCGACAACGAATACGGCTCCATCCATAGCCACAAGATCGTTGCCGAGCGCATGTACGGCAATGTGTTCATGGTGGCCGTGCTGATCAACGGGCGCAAGAGCAAGGCGCTCAATCTGGACTACGACCCCAAAACCCACACGCTGAACTTCTCGCCGCCCGGCGTGGAACTCTACCTCGAGCCGTAGAAGCGGAAGCAGCCGGCCCGCAAGTCAATCTGCTTCGCAGTGGAGCAAAGTCGCGGCGGCGGGGAATGCCGCCGCAAGGCTTTCCCGCCTCCAGTACTGTGCCATCATCCTGTAAAGCACAGACCAATTCGATTTTCACTTGAATTCATACATCTTCTGTACTACGCTTCCCGCCATGATCGAAGAGAACAAGTTTCTGGCCAGGGAGTGGTTCGAACAGGTCTGGAACCAGAGAAACGAAGACGTCATCGACCGCGTGCTGCATCCGCAAGGCAAATGCTACGGCTTCCCCGAACCGGACGGAGTCATCGTGGGTCCGGATGCCTTCAAGGCCGCCCACCGGATCTTCTGCGGAGCCTTTCCCGACCTTCATCTCGAAATCGAGGAAATAATCGCCGAGGATTATCACGTCGCGGTTCGCTGGAAAAGTACCATGACGCACCGCGGCGGTCATCTCGGCTTTCCCGCAACCGGAAGGACGGGTGAACTGAGAGGGGCGTCCTTCATGATTGCCGACGGACGCCAGATCCTCAGCGGATGGAACTATATGGACCTTCAGGCTCTCTACAACAAGCTGCGGGCTTGATGAAAATCTGAATGGGGTGCCTCGCCTCGCTTTTCATGTCTATCCGGCTGCCACATTCACCAGCGTCTTCTCCAGGCTCGCCGCGTCTTCCACATTCAGGGCCTTTAGCGCCGGGTCGATCTGGCGCAGCAGCCCGCACAGCACCTTGCCCGGTCCCACCTCGATAAACATCTCCGCACCCGCGCCCTTGAGCGCCTCCACGCACTCCACCCAGCGCACCGCGCCGGTCACCTGGCGGATGAGCGCGTCGCGCGCCGCCGCGGCTGTTCTGACCAGCCCGCCGCTCACGTTGGCGGCTACGGGGATGCGTGGATCGGTCAGCGTCAGGCTTGCCAGCACGCCTTCGACCGCCTCTTGCGCCGGCTGCATCAGGGCGCAGTGGAAGGGCGCGCTCACCGGGAGCAGGACGGCGCGGCGGGCGCCTTTGGCCTTGGCCAGCGCCGAGGCCCTTTCCACGGCCGCCAATGCGCCAGAGATTACCGTCTGGCCGGGCGAGTTCAGATTGGCCGCGGCCACCGTCAGGCCGGTCTCGGCCGCGGCCTCCCGGCAGGCTTCCGCCACCTTGTCCGGGTCCAGCGAGAGCACCGCCGCCATGCCGCCCTGGCCGGCCGGAACGGCCAACTGCATGGCCCGGCCGCGGGCCTTCACCGACCGCACGGCATCGGCAAAGCCCAGCGTTCCGGCGGCCACGTGCGCCGTCCACTCGCCCAGCGAGTGCCCGGCCGCCAGCGCCGGCTCCACGCCGTGCTGGGCCAGCACGCGCCAGGCGGCTACGCTCGCCGTCAGAATTGCCGGCTGGGTGTTCTCGGTCAGCCGCAGTTCTTCCTCCGGCCCCTCGAAGATCAGCTTCGAGAGCGGAAAGCCAAGCGCCTCATCGGCCTCGGCAAAGGTCTGGGCGGCGACGGGAAAGCGTTCGGCGAGTTCGCGGCCCATGCCCACAGACTGCGAACCCTGCCCCGGAAAGAGAAAAACAATTTGAGTGGACATTTCAGAGTGGATTGTATCGCCTTGCGCTCCGAAACTCGCAGTTTCTGCCACACTTTCGGCGGCCAAGTGGACGGTAATGGTATCTTTTGTGCTACCATCCATGAGTGATCGAGATTCGCCAGTACATTGATCGTCTGGGACGTAATCCTTTCGACCGGTGGTTCGAAAAGCTGGATGATGACACCCAGGCGCGGATTGTCGTCTCCCTCGACCGTCTGGAGCGGGGCAATCTCTCAGCGGCGAAGAGTGTAGGTGCCGGTGTCCAGGAATTGCGCCTGGATTTCGGTCCCGGATACCGCATCTATTTTGGATGGGATGGAGAGAAGTTGGTGATCCTCTTGGGCGGCGGGACCAAGAGACGCCAACAGGCCGACATCGCTGCCGCGCACGCTCTATGGCAGGAATACAAAGAACGAAAGCGGGAGGAATGATGGCGCTCACGAAAAGCTTCAACATCACGGTAAAAATCAAGCTCCAGCAAAGCGAGGAATTTCGCCGGGCGCTCCTCAGGGAAGCCGTCGGCCGCATGATCGCGGGAGATGTGGAGACGGGGAAATCCGTGCTGCGCAAGTACATCAACGGTACGGTGGGCTTTGTGAAACTTGGAGCCGACCTTGGACGTTCCCCCAAGGTGCTGATGAGGATGTTTAGCCCGGCCGGTAATCCGCAGGCGAAAAGCCTGTTCGAGATTGTCGCCTATCTGCAGAAGATCGAAGGAACCGTGCTTGAGGTGACCGACAGAGCCGCGGCATAGTACGAGTTGGTTTTTGCCAGAAACCGGCCACCCCACCTGCGACATCAGCCAAAACAGGGGAAAATCGTGATTGTCCCGCAACTGCGGCAATGAAGCGATTGTGTGATAAAAAACGAGTCGCTTCAGGCGTGTAGATTCTTAACGGCCTCACGACAGTGCGGACACTTTAGAAACGGGCCAGCAATTTATTCAGCGATGCGATGAGAGGGGATTTCCCCATCGATAAAAAAGCCAGTGGCTTCCCCATACAAAGAATCGCACTTGTCGCCTCAGTTCCACCGCTTCTTGTCGTTCTCGTCGTCGATCTGCTTGCCCTTGCCGTCGAAGTGGATGGTGCGCCCCTGCGAGCGCATGTACACCTCGAACTTGCGGGCGGCGTGGCGGCGCTTCCAGCGGTAATAGCGGTTCCGCACCGCATACCATCCCTCGCTGAGCGCAAGGCTGATCCCCCGTCGCGGCGCCGTGCGAATATAGAGCATCCCGGCCAGCGCACCGCCCAATTGGGCAAACGCGTACATCTTCTGCTCTCCGAAGAGCATCGCGATCGAGACTAGCACGTAGATGGCCACCAGATACCGGGCCTTGATGCCGATGGGGAGCGGAAAAAGCATGAACTGCATATCGCCGTAAAGCGCGCCGATGGCCACCAGCAGCCCGAAAATTCCGCCCATGCAGCCGTAGAGCGGAATCTCGTTTAGCGAGAAGCCCAGCGTGGCGCTGGCGGCGTAGATCGCGGTCGCGGCAGCCGCCGTTCCCAGCACGGATACGGCGTAGAGCCCCGTGATCCACGTCGAATGATGATAATTCTCCAGAAAACCCGCCACGAACCACAGCGAAAGCAGTTCGAGAAGCGTTCCCAACAGCGCGGACGTCGGATGCACCAGGCTGTACGTTAAGGGCTGCCAAAGCCAGCCGTGCAGAAAGGCGCTGGGAAAAAAGGCCAAGTGGAAGCTGACCGAAATGGCCAGGTTCGGAAACGCCAACCCTGTCAATGCCAGCGCAAAATAGGCGAAGAGGTTCCAGAGCACCAGCCGGCGCGTGGCGCCGCTGAACTCGGGAAAGGCAAACGGGCTGGCGCCGATTCGGGTCATGCAGTCAACAGGGTAAATCGTGGAGCAGGCAGGTGTCATGGGCTTTCAAGCCTTCCCCTCCGCGCCTGTGTCCGGAGTGGCTCCCGGCGCTCGGCGCCGTTCCGTTCGCCAATCGCCTCCGGGTGCAATGCCCGGCGGCGCCGCTATAAAAAACTGCAACGGCCGGGAGAAATTGCAGTCTATTCTCCACGTGGAGCAGTTCCGGCCGCGGACGGGTTTTCCACCCCTTGACCTGAGGCCGGGTTCTCCCTAAAACTAGGCGTGTCGTACCGGAAGGTACCGCTATCCTGCAATACGAAATGCTCTGCGAAGAGAGGAGGCTGCCATGACGAGCTGCCCTGAATGCGAGAATGAACTTGACATCGAATTGGACGAAGTGGAAGAAGGCGATGTGGTTGCCTGCGCGGAATGCGGAACGGAGTACGAGATCGTCGGCGTAGAACCGCTCGAATTGACAAGGGTCGACGACGACTTGGATGAGGAAGACGATCTGTTCGATGAGGAGGAAGAGTGAGGTTTAGCCGTACGAAATTGCTCTCCGGGCTGGCGTTCGCCGCCCTGGCGGCAGGTGTGGTTCCCATGGCGCTCCGGAACGCTCCGAGCGGGTTGTCCTTTGGACCGCTCCCCGCGCAGGCGCAGAATCTTGGTCAGCGCGCCGTTACCGGCACCGTTGTGGACGCGAATTCCACCCCGGTGGCCGGCGCCACGGTCTTCCTCAAGCAATTGAAGACCAAGGCCATCCGCAGCTATACCGCCTCTGCCAGCGGCCGCTTCCGTTTTGCCCAGGTGAACATGGCGGAAGACTACGAGATCTGGGCGGAAAAGGGCGGCAAGAAAAGCGTTACCAAGACCGTCAGTTCCTGGGACGCCCGCACGGAATTCGAGTGCGAGTTGAAGATGAAGTAGAGGATCCCTCCTCAATATCTACAATTTGCCGCGGTTTTTATGGCATAATGTATACGAGGCAGAGGAATGTACCCCACATCGGCACAGATTGGATACTGGCTGGGGATCGAGCCGCCCCTGACGGAGGCGGCTGTCCTCGGGATCGTGGAGCGGCAGCTCGACCCGCCGGTGATCCAGCGGTTGCTGGATAAGGGCTTGAGCCGCGATGAGGTTCACTCCGTCATCATTCCCGCGCGTACCTTGCAGCATCGGCGGTCGCGGCGGGAACGGCTCACGGTTGAAGAGTCCGACCGGGTGATTCGAGCGCTTCGCGTGCTCTCCGCCGCCGAGGGCGTCTATGAGAGCCGTGAGCGCGCACTCCAGTGGCTGCGCCGCCCCAATCCACGGCTCAATGACCGGGTGCCGATCTCGCTGCTCAAGACCGACACCGGCGCGCGCATTGTCGAGGAGCTTCTGGGCCAGATCGATGAAGGGTACTTCATTTGAGGCGCTGAATGGTTCTGTGGCGCATCAGCAAACATCTGGAGCTGAATGGTCGGGGAGGCATTTCCTTTGCCGGACGCTGGCATCACGCGGGCGTGCCTGTGGTCTATCTTGCCGAGTCGCCCGCCGGCGCGCTGATCGAGGTCTGCGTTCACACCAGCGTCAACGACATACCGCCCTCCTTCAATCTATTGAAGGTAACTGGCCCCGATCTGTCCTATGACGCGATTGAACTGGCGGCGCTGAAGCAAGGCTGGTCTTCGCGTGTTGAAATCACCCGTGAACTGGGCACTGCGTGGCTGAAGCAGGGGAGTGCGGCACTGCTCCGCGTGCCCAGCGCCCTGGTTCCTGAGACGGCCAACTATCTTCTGAATCCGCTCCACAAGGACGCCGCTCTCTTTCAGATCGAAGAGAGTTTTCTCTACCCGTTTGACGCCAGGCTGAAGAGTTGAGCGGCCTCATCCCTCCAGCTTTTTCGCCACCAGTTCGTTGAGCAGCGCCGGATTGGCCTGCCCCTTCGACGCCCGCATTGCCTGGCCCACAAAAAATCCCGCCATGGTCTTCTTGCCGGCGCGGTACTGCTCCACCTGCTTGGGGTTGGCGGCGATGACCTCGTCGATCAGGGCCTCGATGGCGGAAACATCGGTAAGCTGCTGGGGCTTCTCCCGCTCGTAGACGGCGGCAAAGTCCTCGCCCTTCTCAAAGCACACATCCAAGAGCTGCTTCAGTTGCTTGGAGCTGATCTTCCCCTCGTCCAGCAGATCGGCTGCCAGCACAATGCCGGCCATCGAGACGGGCGACTGCTCCTGTTCGAGATTCAGCGCCTTCAGCCGTCCGCCCACCTCGCTCAACAGCACATTGGCCACGCGCCGCGGGTTGCGTGCGGTCTTCGCCGCGGCCTCAAAGCGGTCCGCGAACTCGCGCGATGCGGTCAGCGTTGCGGCGTCCTGCTTGTTCAGCTCGTACTCGGCGATCATGCGCGCGCGGCGCGCTTCGGGCAGTTCGGGCAGCTTCTTCCGCGTCGCGGCCAAAAACTCGGCGGAAACGATCAGCGGCGGCAAATCCGGCTCGGGAAAATAGCGGTAGTCGTGCGCCTGCTCCTTCGACCGCATCGAGTAGGTGCGGCCCTCGTCCGCGTTCCACAGCCGGCTCTCCTGCATCACGCGCCCGCCCGCCTCGATCACCTCGATCTGGCGTTCGATCTCGTATTCCAGCGCCGCGCGGACAAAACGGAAGCTGTTCACGTTCTTCACTTCGGCCTTGGTCCCAAATTGCGGCGCGCCCTTCAGACGCACGCTCACATTCGCATCGCAGCGCAGCGAACCCTCCTCCATGTTGCAGTCGGAGACGCCGCAGTAGAGCAGAATTTCTTTCAGCTTGGTCAGGTATTCCCAGGCCTCGTCCGGCGTGCGGATGTCGGGCTCGCTCACGATCTCGGCCAGCGGCGTCCCGCAGCGGTTCAGGTCGATGTAGGTGCGCGTCGCGGAGTCGCCAAAGCCGTCGTGGATGCTCTTGCCGGCGTCGTCTTCCATATGCAGGCGGGTAATGCCGATCCGTTTCGTCCCGCCCTCCGCCGTGGGCACCTCAATCCACCCGTTTTCGGCCAGCGGCTTGTCGAACTGTGAAATCTGGTAGCCCTTGGGCAGGTCGGGATAGAAGTAGTTTTTGCGCGCGAAGATCGAGCGCTCCCGCACCTCGCAGTTGATGGCCAGCGAGGCCAGCGTGGCAAACTCCACCGCCTTGGCGTTCAGCACCGGCAAGGCTCCGGGCAGCCCCAGGCACACCGGACAGACGTTGGTGTTGGGGGCCGAGCCGAATTGGTTGGCGCAACTGCAAAAGGCCTTGGTTGCGGTGAGCAGTTGCACGTGGACCTCGAGTCCAATCACGGGCTCGTACTTGGCCAGAACTTCCGGTGAAAGCGCGGCTGCGGGCATATCTGAATTTTAGCGCGAAGCAGCAAGCCCTGTGCGTAGATGGCCGAATGGTGAAGGCTCCTCAAAATCAACAAACAACCGGGAAGTAGTTTCCTGCAACTCGGTCTAGGCATGTCCTCTTGGAGTTTTTTCGTGTAATACAATTGCTTCCGAAGTTCAGTCGGTTGCATTGGGTGACACGAATATGAAGGTCACCGTGACTAAAGGCCGCTCGGAGGCTAAGAATGCCGGTTCCTGACTATCAAACATTGATGCTCCCGCTTCTGCGCCTGACTGCGGACAGTCAAGAGCACACTTTGGCGCAAGCTGTAGAGGTATTAGCTCAGCAATTCGATCTGAGTGAGGCCGAGAGAAATGAAATGCTGCCGAGCGGCGGCCAACTGAAGATATTTAATCGGATTGGCTGGGCGAGATCATATATGGCTAAAGCGGGACTTCTTGAGGCTGTTGGTCGTGGAAGATTCAAGATTACGCCCCGCGGAGTTGCACTCTTGAAGACCAAGCCTGTAAAAATCGACGTGAATTTGCTGAATCAGTATCCCGAATTCGTCGAATTTCGTACGGGGACGGCTTCCGTGAAATCTATCTCCGAGAGCAAAAACGGAGCGGAACTGAACGTAGCACAGGAAACTCCACAAGAGTCGCTCGAAAGTAGCTATCAAACACTCCACCGTCAAATTGCAGAGGACCTGTTAGAAAAGATATCCAAATCATCACCCCGCTTCTTTGAGAAGTTGGTGGTTGATCTCCTCGTGGCCATGGGATATGGAGGATCAAGAAAAGACGCAGGCCAGGCAATCGGAAAGTCGGGAGATGACGGCATTGATGGAATCATCAAAGAGGATCGCCTTGGACTCGACGCAGTGTATGTTCAAGCCAAAAGATGGAAGGCAACGGTCGGAAGGCCAGACGTTCAGTCCTTTGCAGGTAGTTTGGAAGGGCATCGGGCCCGCAAAGGGGTCTTTATTACAACTTCCCAGTTCTCAGGTGATGCAAAGGAATACGTGAATCGGATTGAGAAGAAGATCATCCTCATTGACGGCGAGCTACTTTCAAGCCTTTGTATTGAGTTCGGAATCGGCGTCGAACCGGTGATCGCCTATACAATTCACCGAATTGATGTCGATTATTTTGAGGAAGAATGAGGTGCCTCCACAGGACAACTTCCGAAAAGTGGAGGGAAACGCCCTGAGTTGAACTCAGGGCGTAAACGCGGAATCTTCACCGGAGGGGGAAGCTTCACCGGCGCTTTGGCTCTAGGCCGGAAGTAGTCTCGAAAACGCTTCGGGCCACCGTATCTAGAACTCCCAATTGGTAGAACGTATCCCATAAGCCGCCCCCAACGATTATCCCCTTGCTTTGCAATCAGAGTGCCTTACTCCGCCGGATCCTCCGCCGTGAACGGCGAGCAGCAGGGCTTCTCCGTGGCGTGAAAGTTCATCAGCTCCAGCCGTATCCCGTCCGGATCGTACATGTTGAACTGGCCCTTGCCGTCCTTGCCCATCTGCGTATGTCCGTCGTTGACCACCCCAGTCAGCCGGTTGCCGTCCCTGAGGGTCTTATAGGCCGCGTCCACTGAGTATTCGCCGATCGAGAGGTGGTCGAGCACGCCCAGCTGATGCTGCGAGATGTTGGCCGGAATGCCCGATCCCGACGGGCCGCTGGTCAGCATGTATTCCAGCCAGTCGTGGCCGTCCGGAGCCTGTTGGCTCACCCAGTCGATCTTTCCCTCCTGCATCCCGCCAAACCAGTAGGGGCGGAATCCCAGCAGATCGCGATAAAACGTATCCTCGACGGCCCGGCTGTGCACCAGGAATCCGGCGTGAATGATGTGGTGGCCGATCGCGTTGGGCGCGATCACGGTTTTGGGCAGCCGCGGCGGCTGGACAAACTCCACCTTGTTGCCTTCGGGGTCGAGTACGGTGAACCAACTGCTCCCGTCCGCGCCCTTTTCCACTTTCGATGGCGTCTTCCATGCCTTGGCGGCCAAGTACCTGCGCAGCCCCTCGGCGTCCTCGGTATTCCAGGCCGTGTGGTCCAGCCGGTTGATGCCCGCGCCCGGCGGCAGCGGCAGCACTTCAATAAATTGCGTATCGCTGAGAGCGTAGCGCGCGCCCTTGGGATCCTCGGGATCGGGCAGTTTGGCCGCGCCCACGGTTTCGCGATAGAAGCGGTCGGTGGCCGCGGCATCCGAAGTATAGACGGCCAGGTGCGAGATGCCGGTAATCTTGGGCCGCGCAAGCGGTTTGTCCGGCATTTGAGCGGCGGCGGGGAGGAAAAAGGCAACGAGAAATGCGGCAGCAAGGACTCTGGAATTCATTCAACACCTCAAGGAGTATCGCGGGATCACGATAAATCGATTGTCGGCCGGTTGCAAACCCGGGTCGTCCCATTTCGGCACAAACTTCGCTCATGGCGGTCAGAATCGTTGAAACCTCTGCAATCTTCCGTGCGTATTCTCTCCTATAGGCGATGCTGTCCGGTCATTCCCCAATCGGCAATCTCGCAATCTTCTCTCGCGATCGAGAGACGAGGAGAAAGCGAAATGGCGGAACGCGTATGCCCCTGGTGGCTCGGCTACCTGATGGCCAGCCCCCTGCGGCGATGGCGGATGCAAAACCCCAAAGATATGCTGGCTCCCTATATCCGCGAGGGCATGACGGTGCTGGAGCCGGGGCCGGGGATGGGCTTTTTCACCCTCCCGCTGGCGCAGATGACCGGCCCCAACGGGCGCATCGTCGCCGTGGATATTCAACCCGAAATGTTAGAAAGCCTGCGCCGCAGGGCGCTCAAGGCGGGCCTGTTGCCGCGCATTGAAACCCGCCTGGCGCACGCCGATTCCATGCGCATCGACGACCTCAAGGACACCGTGGACTTTGTCCTGGCCTTTGCCATGGTGCATGAGGTGCCTTCCGCCGAGGTGTTCTTCCGCGAAGTCGCCTCCACGCTCCGGCCGGGCGCTTTGCTGCTTCTGGTTGAGCCCGCGGGCCACGTAAAGCCCGATAAATTCGAGAGCGAACTCGAGGCCGCGCAGAAGGCGGGACTCGATCCGGTGCGCCGTCCTTCCATGCGCCGCAGCCTGGCCGCGGTTTTGCGCAAGATTTAGTTGGGGCAAGGCCCGGCATCGGGCTTCTACAATGCCTCCATGCGCAGAAACGATTCCTCCGTTCCGATCGCCGCGTTCGTTCTCGCGGTCTGCTGCCTCGGCTCGCCTGTCTTAGCCCAGAGCGCGCTTCCCGCCGCCTCCGCGGAAGATCGCGCCCTGGCGCGCGAAATCTTCAAGCAACTCATCGAGATCAACACCACCGACACGCCTCTGGGCAATGTCACCGCCGCGACCGCCGCCATGCAGAAGCGGTTTCTCGATGCCGGTTTTCCGCCCGAGGATGTGCATCTGCTGGGGCCCGACCTGCGCAAGCAGAATCTCGTCGTCCGCCTGCGCGCCGCCGGCCCTGCCACGGAGAAGCCCGTGCTCTTTCTCTGCCACATGGACGTCGTCCAGGCGCTGCGTTCAGACTGGCACACCGATCCCTTCCAGTTTGTCGAGCAGGACGGCTACTACTACGGGCGCGGCACGCAGGACATGAAAAACTCCGATGCCGCGCTGGTGGCGACCTTTCTGCGCCTTCACCGCGAGGGCTACAAGCCAAACCGCGACCTGATCCTGGCCCTCACCGCCGACGAGGAAGGCGGAAAATTCAACGGAGCCAGTTGGCTGGTGCGGCAGCATCGCGAGCTGGTCGACGCGGCCTTCGTCATCAACCCCGACGCGGGCGGCGTGGAGCTGAATCATGGCCATGCGGTGGTCGCCGATGTCGAGGCAACCGAGAAGGTCTACTCCGACTTCCAGATCGCGGCCCTCGATCGCGGCGGCCATAGCTCGCTCCCCCGGCCCGACAATGCCATCTATGAGCTGACGGCCGCGTTGAACAAGCTGGCCGTCTACACATTTCCCTTCGAGATGAACGAGGTCACGCGCACCTACTTCAAGAATCTTGCGGCGCGGGAATCCGGTCAGGCTGCGGCGGATATGCGCGCCATCCTGGCCACGCCTCCCGCTCCGGCCGCCGCCGCGCGCCTCAGCGCCGAGCCCAGCTTCAACGCTAACTTCCGCACCACCTGCGTGGCCACGCGGCTGATGGCCGGCCACGCCAACAACGCCCTGCCTCAATCCGCCCAGGCCAACGTCAACTGCCGCATCTTTCCCGGCCACTCGCCCGAAGAGATTCGCCAGCAGTTGATTGCCCTCTTCGCCGATCCCAAACTGACCGTGAAGTACGTCTCCGACGCCGGCGAACTCTCCGATACCGCGCCCGAGCGCAAAGCCATGGTCCCGCCCGCTCCTATTAAAGAGGTCTTTGAACCGTTGACCCGGCTGACGCAAACCCTCTGGCCGGGCGTGCCCGTGACCCCGGTCATGGAGAACGGCGCCAGCGATTCCATCTACTTCGCGCAGGCCGGCATTCCCAGCTACGGCTACTCGGCCATCGCCCTCGAGCGCGACGACGACCGCGCCCACGGCCAGGACGAGCGTCTTCCCGTGGACTCGTTTTGGAAGTCGCTGGACTTCTTCTACTCGTTCCTGAAGGCGGTCGGCGGGGAATAGTCGTTCGCCTGAATCCCGTCTGCGGCTCCTGAACTGAAGTTCTCCTCAGCCGATTTCGCCGGCGCAATCAAGCCGCGGGCGGAATGCGCCCTAACCGCTCCCAACGAATGCGAGTCTAATGAGGTAGAGGCGGCCCGCGTTGGGCTGTCGGCGGCAGCGCCGCGAGAGGGACAATTCGCATGAACAAGCTAGCATGGTCGAGTGGAATGGTTGCCGTGGCGCTGCTGGCGCCGGCGGCCTTTGCGCAGCAGCAGAATCAGACCGGGCAAGGGCAGGCTGTCGTCACGGTTCTCGCCCGGCAGCATGGCGAGTTGGCCCCCAAAATCTCTCAGCAGGATTTGAGCGTCAAGACCAACGGGAAAGACTCCAACGTGACCGGTTGGGTGCCGCTGCGCGCCCCGGACGACAACCTGGAGCTGGTGCTGCTGATCGACAGTTCGGCGCGCAACCTCGGCGCCGAGTTCAAAGAAATCGAGCAATTCGTTCAGAGCCTGCCCGCGCATACCAAGATCGCCATCGGCTATATGGAAAATGGCCGCGCGGCGCTGGCCGGCCCGTTGTCGGCAGATCGCGCGCAAGTCTTGCGCGGCCTTCATCTGCCCTCCGGCCAGTCCAGCGCCAGTCCGTATTTCTGCCTCTCCGATCTGGCCAAGCACTGGCCTTCCGCTGACCGCGCCGCGCGTCACGAGGTGCTGCTGATCACCGACGGCGTCGATCCCTATAACCCGCGCTACGATCCGGAAGACACCTACGTCCAGTCCGCTATCGCCGACTCCGTCCGCGCCGGGCTGGTGGTCTACTCGATCTTTTGGGACGGGCAGAACGGCGCCGGCCTCTCTTCGAGTGAAACCGCCAACGGTGGTCAGAGCCTGCTGGTGATGGTCAGCCAGGCCACCGGCGGCAAGTGCTACGGAATGCCAACCAGCAGCCCGGTCTCCTTGCAGCCCTATCTGGACGATCTCGCCCGCCGTCTCGACAATCAGTACGAGCTCAGTTTCTCCGCTCACCTTGACCGCAAGCCCGCAATCGAATCCCTCAAGCTCAAAGTGAACGGCTTCGCGGCTGAAATTGACGCTCCGCAGCGGGTCTTTGTCGATCGTGCGGGGGCTGCCGCGGAGTAGAGTGTCCCTGCATCGGCGGATCGTGGCCGAAGCGCGGGCAGGCGCCCTGCTTCCGTGTTGCCGCCCCAACAGGCGATGCCGGGAGGAAAAAGGCGTCAGGCCGCCGCCGTTTCCGCACGGAACAAAGTCGGAAGAAAACTCGTAGATCGACGTATGAATGCCGTGAATGAACTGCCCGGTCCCGCGGCCGACTTCCTGTCGAGCCGCCTCTTTGGCCTTACCAGCCGGATCGAGGAGATCGACCCGCAGTTGTCGCGGGTCCTGGTCCCGTGGGTCGTGCGGCATCCGCGCTATCTGCCCGGATTCCTTCGCCTTGCGCGAACCATTGGCCAATCCAGGCGCGTCCGGGCCCGCTCGCTTGCCGGTGGGGTCAAAGTGCCCCCGTTTCTCGTCCTCAGCGTCACCTCCAAATGCAATCTGCGTTGCGCCGGGTGCTATGCCGGAGCCGTCGGCACGGTGACCAGCGCGCCGGCGCGTCCGGGACTCACGCTCGCCGACTGGTACGGAATCGTCGACGAGGCGGTGCGGCTGGGTGTGATGGCGTTCATGATCGCCGGCGGCGAACCCTTCCTCCTGCCAGACATCGTCAATCTCTTCCGCGACCATCCCGACCGGCTCTTCCTTGTCTTCACCAACGGCACCGCCCTTAAACCCGGCGATTACCAGATCTTGAAGAACTGCTCCAACACGGTGATCGTGGTCAGCCTGGAGGGCGACCGCGACCTGACCGATCTTCGCCGGGGCCGCGGCGTCTACGAAAAAGCCCTCGGTTCGCTCGACCGGCTGCGCGAGGCGGGCGTTCTAACCGGCATCGCCGTAACCGTGGGATCGGCGAATATCGAGTACTGGTCCGATCCGCGAAACATCGACGCCCTCATTGCCCACACCGGGCCGCTCGCCATGTTCATTGAGCAGATTCCCGCCAGCGGCTGCGAAAATGGCTCGCTGCTGACCGATGAGCAGCGGACGCGCTTCCGCAAAGTCGTCGTCGAGTACCGCGATCGCGCAACCAACGGCGCCTTCATCATTCATTCGCCGGGCGACGAAGAAACGCTCGGCGGATGCGTCTCCGCCGGCCGCGGTTTCGCTCACGTGAATCCCAGCGGCGATGTCACCGCCTGTCCCGTCTCCGCGCTGGCCACGCACAACGTCAAAACCTCCAATCTGCGCGAGGCCCTGGCCAGTCCCCTCTTCGCCATGATCCGGAAGAATGCCCATCTGCTTGAGACCGAAGGCCATCCCTGCGGCCTTTCCGCCCACGCGGCGGAGTTGGAGAGCATGGCGAAAGACTTGGGCGCTTACCGCACCGGCGAGCCGGAACCCCCGTCGCGGGCCAGGGAGTGGCCGGTCGCCATCCGTTGACCAAGCCGCCGAATGCCATCGCCTTGTGCAGCCAATCCTGAAATCAATCGGTCCGGAGAGCGTTCGTTCCTTCGCGCGCCGCAAAAAACAGGCTCGGGCGCATATGCTGGACACGTGTCTCTCGACTGGAATTGCGGTGCGCTTGCGGAGGGCCTTGCCTGCTGCCGGCGAGCGGAATTCTTCCTCGCTCACGAACATTGGGAGAGCGTCTGGCTCACATTGCAAGAGCCGGAGAAGAGCTTTTTGCGGGCATTGATTCAGATTGCGGCGGCATTCCACCACCTCCAGGCCGGCAACTCCGCGGGCGCGGTCTCTCTTTTGCGCAGAGCGTTGCGCCGGCTCGAACTCGCTCCCGCCTCTTGCGCGGCCATCGCTGTCACCCCGCTTTGCGAGGATGTGCGCGCGGCGCTGCAAGCCATCGAAAGCGGCGCGACCTCCATTCCGCCCGCCTTCCCGCGCATTTCCCTCCCGTAACTTGCCGCGGAAATCCTCCTCCGCTCCTCTTTCTATGCTCTTTCGCGGAACGCGCTGCGCTCTTTCGCCGTAATCGTTCTCAACTGGATTAAGAATTCTCCGGTTGAAGCGTCATCTCTATGAACCGTCAAAAAGGTGAGCCAATGGCCGCTGCAAGCCCCGCCATGCCGTTAACGGATAGCCGCGAAATGCTTTCGCAATTGTTCGCGGAGCATCACCGGCGCATTCTCGCCGCGGCCTGCCGCATCACCGGCAGCATGGCCGATGCCGAGGATGTTGCCCAGGCGGTCTTTCTGCGCCTCGCGGGCGCTCCAGAACCGTCCCTCGCGAATCCCGGCAGCTATCTTTACCGGGCCGCGATCAATGGCGCGCTGGACCTGTTGCGGCGGCAAAAATCCGCGGCAACAGAGCCGCTGGAAAGTGCCGCCCAGGCCTCCGCCGGTCCGGGCAGTTCGCCTGAGGCCGAGGCCTCAAGCAGGGAACTCGGCGCTTGGCTCAGGCTGGCCATCGGCGAATTGGCTCCGCGCGCGGCGGAAATGTTCACCTTGCGCTACCTGGAGGATTTGGGAAATCGGGAGATCGCGGCCTTGATGGGAACCTCGCAGGCCGTGGTCGCCGTCACCCTCCACCATGCGCGATCCAGACTGAAGAAACGGCTCAAGGAATTGGAACGGAGAGAGCAATGAGACGGGATGACGAAATGCTTCTGAAAGCTGTACGCGCGGCGCAGGCCGATGAGCCCGACGCCGAACAGGTAGCGGCGTCGGCCAGGCGAGTGGCCGCCCGCCTCGAACTCGACTTCGTTGACCATGCCATCGAGAGCTGCAACGATGTCGCGGATTTGCTGCCCTCGTATCGCGCCGGCAATCTCTCCAGCGCGCGTGCGCAGTTGATTGAGGCGCATCTGCGCGAGTGCGGCGCCTGCCGCGGCCTCTTCCGCAACGGATCGCGATCCTCCGTTGTCGATTGGTCCGCGCCCAAGGCGGTCCGCGCACTGGTCTGGCGGCCGCGCCGCTTCGGCTGGGCGTTGGCCGCGGCTTGCGCGCTTCTGGTCTGCGCGCTCTTTCTCTACCAGGCCTATTGGCAAATTCCGCCCGGAGTCCGCGCCGAGGTGCAATCCATCGACGGCTCCGCTTACCTCGTTTCCCATGCCGGCGATCGCCAGATTCTGCCCGGAGACAAATTGACCGAGGGCGAGCTTCTGCGCACCGGCGGCGGCGCTCATGCCGTTCTTCGCCTCGCGGATGGATCGACTGTTGAGGTCAATGAACGAAGCCTCCTCGGCGTCGGCGCCAGAGGCCGCAACATGACCCTCACGCTCGACGATGGAGCCGTCATCGTCCAGGCCGCCCAGCGCAACTCCGGTTCTTTATACGTGAAGACGCCGGATTGCCGTGTCGCCGTTACGGGAACTGTCTTCTCAGTCAATGCGGGAATCAAAGGCTCGCGCGTGGCCGTATTGCAGGGCTCCGTACATCTCGTCCATGCGGGAACCGATACGCTGATTCATGCCGGCGATCAGATGGCGACCAGTGACAACATGACTCCCGCGCCGGTCGAGCAGCAAATCTCCTGGAGCCATGACCGGGAGAAGTACCTGCCTTTGCTGGCGCAGTTCTCCGCGCTCCAGCGCCGTATCGAGCAGATTCCCTTTCCGCAGCTCCGCTACACCAGCGATCTCTTGCCGCGTGTTCCCTCCAGTGCGCTGTTGTACATCAGCATCCCCAACCTCGGCGAATTCCTGAACGAGGCAAACAACGTATTCCACGAGCAATTGAAGGCGAGTCCCGCGCTTCAGCAGTGGTGGGCAGACGGGTCCGGCAGCAAGACCGCCGACCTGGATTCGATGGTCGGCAAGATCCATCGCATGAGCCAGTATCTTGGCGACGAAGTGGTCATCGTCGGCGTCAAGCAGACCGGCAATCCCGGTTTCGCGGTGATTGCCGATCTCAAAAAGACCGGCCTCGACGACTTTCTGAACCAGCAGTTTCCCTCCGCCGGCTCCGCTTCCGGGTTCACTCTGCTCAACGAGAATTCGCTGGGAGCAACGCGCGCCTCCTCCAAAGCAAAAGCTGGCGGCTACGCTCTCATCCGGCCGCACGAGGCGGTCTTCTCCAACAGCCTGGCGATCTTGCAGCAGGTGAATGCGCAATTGAATAAGGGGGCGAGCGGTTTCGCCGCCGGAGATTTCGGACAGCAGATCGCGGCGGCCTACAGACGCGGCGCCGGCATGATCCTGGCCGCGGATTTGCACCAGATGTTGAGTGGCAAGCCCCATGCCGCCGGCGCCGATCCCCATGGCGCCAAACTCCTCGAAAGCAGCGGACTCGAAGACGTCCGCTATCTCATCGCGGAGCATCGCCAGGTCAACGGTCAGCCTGAGAACCACTTGAATCTGCAATTCGCCGGAACACGCCAGCGCGTCGCGTCCTGGCTGGCTGCCCCCGCTCCCATCGCTTCGCTCGACTTCATCACGCCAAACGCGGCCATTGCCGTTGCCGTGCTTTCGAAAAGCCCCAAAGAGATCGCCGACGACATCATGACCATGACCGGAGCCGGCAAGGAGGCGCAGAAGCAGCAATGGAGCGAAGCCGAGTCCAAGCTCCAGATCGACTTCCGCGAAGATTTGGCCGCCAACCTCGGTGGCGAGTTCCTCCTCTCGCTCGATGGGCCAGTCCTGCCCACCCCTTCCTGGAAGGCGGTCATTGGAGTAAACGACTCGGCGCGCCTCGAACAGACCCTCGAGCGGTTGACAGAGTCGATCCGCAATAGGACCCAGGGCACGAGCGCTCACCCGATTGCAATCGAAGCCAGCGAGGCCGGCGGCCAGCGTTTCTACGCGGTTCACGACCTCGCCACCGGCAACATTCCGGTGCAATACACTTTCTCCGACGGCTACATGATTCTGGCGCCCAGCCGCGCTCTTCTCATGGAGGCGCTGCACACTCGCGCGAGCGGCGATTCTCTTTTCCGCGCCGCGGCCTTCCGGGCGCTGCTTCCCAAGGATGACAACGACAACTACTCCGCCGTCGCCTATCAGAACCTGAGCCCGGTCCTGGCGCCGCTGCTCTCCAAGCTCGGCGGCGAGCAGGCGGACGCGCTCCGCCAGTTGGCCGCGGATGCCAAACCGACCGCGATCTGCGCGTGGGGAAAAGACAACCGCGTCGAAGTAGCCAGCGACAGCCGTCTCTTCGGATTCGATATGCTCACTCTCGGAGCGTTGATCGATTCCGGGAACAAGAACGCCAACGCGCGCGTAAAAGAGTGACATGGGCATCGTCGATCTCAATGGATTGGAAGTCCGGCTCGGGAATCGCATCGTGCTCGATGGGCTCACGGGATCGCTGCAAGGGCAGGCCATCGGCCTGCTCGGCCCCAATGGCGCAGGAAAATCCACGCTGATTAACACGCTGCTGGGTTTTCATCCGCCTTCGCGGGGCGCCGCCCGCGTCTTCGGCCTCGACAGCCAACGGGACCGCGCGCGGGTCCGCGGCGCAATCGGTTACATGCCGGAGAACGATTCCTTCATCGGGAATCTCAGCGGCGTGCGCTTTGTCCGCTTCATGGCCGAGCTTGCGGGCCTGCCTGCCGCTGAAGCGTTGGAGCGCGCCCACGAAGCGCTCTTCTACGTCGGCTTGGGCGAGGTTCGCTACCGCAAGGTGAACACCTATTCGCTGGGGATGAAGCAGCTCGTCAAGCTGGCCCAAGCGCTCGCGCACGGCCCGCGCCTGCTCATTCTCGACGAGCCTACCAACGGCCTCGATCCCATGGCTCGTCAGCGCATGATTCAGCTCATCAAGGAGATTCGCAAGGAAGGCAGCGTCCGGCTGCTCATCTCCTCGCATCTGCTGCGCGATATCGATGAAACCTGCGACGAGGTGCTCATTCTCAAGAACGGCCGCATCGCCGCTCTCTGCAATATCGAAGAGGAGCGCCGCTCCAACCGCAGCTTCATGGAACTCGAAACCGTCGGCGCCACGGAGAAATTCTCCGTCGGCATCCGCGGGCTCGGCTGCGAATGCGCCTGTTTTCCCGGCGGGCGAATCAAGCTCATGATTCCCGATCACATTGAAGCGCGCGACCTCTACGTCATTGCCTCCGAACAGGGAGTCCAGATTCGGCGCATGAACCGCCGCCGCGATTCCCTTGAAGATATCTTCCTCAGGGCGATGGAGAACGAAATGGGGAGGACCGCGCATGTCGGTGTATAAGCACATCTATCGCGCCTATTCCGGCAAGGTAACTCCTGTGTGGACGCGTGTCCTGGTGCTCGCGCGCTACGGATTCGCCGAAGCCTGGTCGTCGAAGATCACCATCGGCCTTTTCACGCTCTGCCTCTTGCCGCCCATCGTCTCTCTCATTGGCATCTATCTCGCCAACAACCCCCTCGCCCGGGCTTTGATGGGCGGCCAGGGCCCGCAGAGAGTGACCATCGACGCCGGATTCTTTCTCGTCGCCCTGCAGGTTCAATCCTGGTTCGCGCTGGCTCTTGCCTCCTGGATCGCGCCCCGCTTGATTACCTTCGATCTTGCCGACAACGCGCTGCCCATCCTGCTCAGTCATCCCATCTCGCGCTTCGGGTATGTGCTGGGCAAGTTTCTCGCGCTCTTCGCCTCGCTCTCGGTGGTCACCTGGGCTCCGTGCCTGCTGCTCTTTGCCTATCAGGGTTATTCCTCGCCGCTGCCATGGGCCGCCGCAAATCTTCGCATCGCCGCCGGCCTTCTGGCGGGCGCCTTGATCTGGATCGCCTTTCTCTCCATGCTCGGCCTCGCCCTCTCTTCCTGGGTCAAGTGGCGGGTCGTGGCCACCGGCGCCATCTTTGCGGCTGTCTTCGTCCCGGCGGGCGTCGGCGCCATCGTTACCGGAGTGCTGCGGACAAAATGGGGATTCCTGCTCAACATTCCCTTCATGATGTCCACTCTCTGGCAGCGATTGCTCGGCGCTCCCGAATCCGCCAGGGCAAGGTTCTCCCTGCCGACGGAGGCCATCGCGGCCATGCTGATTTTGGCGTGCTGCCTCTGCGTGGCCATGCTGCATGCGCGCATTCGCGCTCGCGAGGTGGTCCGCGGATGAACGACCAGATCGTCTTCGAAGATGTTTCCAAGTTCTACGGCGAGGTGCTCGGCGTCAATCGCATCTCGCTCGCGATTCCTCCCGGAATTACCACGCTGGTCGGCCCCAACGGATCGGGGAAAACAACGCTTATGAACCTCATGACCGGCCTGGTGCAGCCGTCCAGCGGACGCATCTCGGTCCTGGGTTTTTCTCCCGTCAACTCGCCGGAATTGTTTCGCATCCTCGGCTATTGCACCCAGTTCGATTCCTTCCCCCGCGGCATCACCGGATGGCAGTTCATCTTTGACGGGCTGCTGCTCCACGGAATGAGCGAGACAGAAGCCCTGGAGTTGACCTTCGAGTCTCTCCAGCGCGTGCAGCTCGGCGATGCGGCGGGACGCAAGATCGCCGGCTATAGCAAAGGCATGAGGCAAAAGGTCCGGCTCGCCCAGGCCATCGCCCATCACCCCAGGGTCCTGGTCCTCGACGAGCCGCTGAACGGTCTGGACCCCATGGCCCGCGCCGAGTCCATGTCGCTCTTTCAGGAGCTCGGCCGGCAGGGAATGCATCTGTTGATCTCCAGCCATATTCTCGACGAGGTCGATCGCATCTCCGATCGCGTCATCCTCATTACCGGCGGATACCTGGTCGCGGAAGGGAGCATTCAGCAGGTCCGGCGCGAAGTGCGCGAAAAACCCATGCAGGTTCTCATCCGCTGCAACCAGCCGGCGCTGCTGGCGGCCAAGATGTTCTCCGTCAATCATTGCGTCGAGGCCCGGTTGCACGCCGACGGAAAAGGCGTCTTCCTGCGCACCGGAGATATCGACCAGTTCTATTCCATGCTCAATGGCATTGCGGCGGAGGGACTGGTCGACATCGAGTCGGTCGCCCCGGCCGACGACGACGCCAGCGCCATCTATCAATATCTGATCGGTTCGGATGGGAGTGCGTCGTGATGCGCGAGAAAATCGGCAACTTCTGGAAGCATCTGCTGCAACAGCCCTGGGGTCTGTGGGGCATTCAGGCGCGGCGCCTCGTCCGCATGGAAGTGAGAAGGAATCTCTTCTCGTGGCGGGCGGGCTGGATTTACTTTCTCGCTTTCGTCCCCACCTTCATCGTCTTCATTCACCTGATGGTCGATCACCACCAGGCGCTCTTTTTGAGCGACGATACCAATGTTCTGGCCGGCATCGTCCAGCTTTATTACATCCGGCTGGGAATCTTCTTCGGCTGCCTGGGCATCTTCTCCCGCCTCATCCGTGGAGAGATGATCGAGCGCAGTTTGCACTTCTATCTCCTCTCTCCCGTCCGCCGCGAGGTGCTTCTGCTGTGCAAGTTCGTCGCGGGCTCCATCAGCGCCGTGCTCTTGTTTGGCGCCGCGCTGCTTGCCGACTTCGCGCTGATGTACGCCGGCTTCGGCGCCGCCGGCAGCGACTATGTCTTCAACGGTCCCGGTCTCGGCCAGTTGGAGGCCTACATGGCGATCGTCGTTCTCGCCTGCCTCGGCTATGGCGCAATCTTTCTTCTCTTGAGCATGATCTTCCGGAATCCCATGCCGGCCGCAATGCTTCTCCTTGGCTGGGAGGCGATCAATCCCGTTCTGCCTTCTCTGCTTCAGAAGCTCAGCGTCGCGTCGTACCTGCGCCACTTGATGCCGGTCAGCGTCTCCGCCGAAGGCATCTTCGCCCTGCTCACGGTGCAGACCGAGCCGGTATCCGGCTGGGCCGCGACTCTCGGCTTGCTGCTGCTGATCGCGGTGGTGCTCTGCTACTCCTGCTATCGCATGCGCACGCTCGAAATCCGCTATACAACCGAGTAGTCGCGGCCTGACCGGCGCCCCGGCCGTCTCAGCCGCGCTGCAGCCGGAGGAGCGCCGCAAGCTGCCCGCCCTTGACAGGCCTAGCTGTCTAGGGATAAAGTTCTCCACACCGAGCCATCTAGGGGTAACGCGCATGGCCAAAAACGATCTTCCAAAAAACGAGCTCCAGGGCACGCTCGACCTGCTCGTCTTCAAGACCCTCGCCCACGCCGGTTCGCTGCACGGCTACGGCATCGTGCAGCACATCCAGCGCGCCTCCAGCGAGCTGCTGCGCGTCGAAGAGGGCTCGCTCTATCCGGCTCTGCACCGCATGGAGCAGAACGGCTGGATTGCCTCGGAGTGGGCGCTCACCGAAACCAACCGCAAGGCGAAATACTACAAGCTCACCGCCGCCGGCCGCCGCCAGTTGCAGCAGGCCGAAGAGAGCTTCGATCAACTGGTGAAGGGTGTCCGCGCCGTGTTGCGCTACGCCTGAGAGAGGAGTGCCGTGGCCGTCTTCCGCCGTATCGCCAATCTCTTCCGCCGCACCCGCGTTGATCGCGAGATCGACGCCGAGCTCCAGGCGCACATTGCCCTGCGCACCGACGATAACCTGGCCGCCGGCATGTCGCCCGCCGAAGCCCGCCGCGACGCGCTGCTGCGCTTCGGCAATCCCACGGCGACCAGGGAGCGCGTAGCCGCCGCTGACACCAGCCTTGCCTTCGCCGGTTTTTGGCGCGACGTTCGCTTTGCGCTGCGCCAGTTGCGCCGCTCGCCCGGTTTCGCAATCACCGCCATCCTGGCGCTGGCCCTCGGCATTGGCCCCAACGTGGCCATCTTCAGCATCATATGGGCCACCTTCCTCGCTCCCTTGCCATATCCGCACTCGGACCAGTTGGTCGTCATATGGACGCACTACAAAGGCGAGCGCGAAGGCACCCGCGCCGACGATTACGCCCAGTACGCGGCCCAGAGCCGCTCCTTTCAGCGTCTCGACATCGAGTCCTGGCGCGTCCTGCATCTCACCAATCCCGACCACTCCGAGGACGATGCGGGCGGCGTGCAGGTGACGCCCGGCTTCATGACCAAGACCATGGGCGTGCCGATGGCCCTGGGACGCGACTTCCTGCCCGATGAAGGCACGCCCGGCAAGGACCACGAGGCGATCATCACCCACCGGATCTGGCAGGAGCGCTTTCACTCCGACCCGGAGATTGTGGGCAAGTCCATCCTGATTCACGACGAGCCGTACATGGTCGTCGGCGTCATTCAAGCCGGCGCTTCCGATCGCACCGGCGTTCCCTTCATGACGCCGCTGGTCCTGCCGCCCGGCGTGCACACCGACCATTTCGGCAACGTGATCGGCCGCCTCAAACCCGGTGTTACCCTTGCGCAGGCCCAGGCGGAGATCTCGGTCATCGATCGCCGGCTCGCCTCCCAGCGCAATGCGGGCAACGATGCGAGTTCCTGGTCGGTGAGCGTCGAGCAGCTCAAGAACGACTGGCTCGACCACAAACTGGAGCGGAATCTCTGGCTGCTGTTGACTGCCGTAGGCCTCGTTCTGCTCATTGCGTGCGCCAACGTCGCCAACCTGCTGTTGGCGCGCGGCGCTTCGCGCAAGCAGGAGCTTGCCGTCCGCTCGGCCCTGGGCGCAACCCGCGGCCAGATCTTTGTCCAGCTTCTTACCGAAAGCATCACCCTCGCATTGCTGGGCGGAGCCATCGGCATCGCCATGGGATGGGGCATCATGAAGCTCAGCATGGCCCTCCTGCCCCTGGCGAAATCCACCGCGGAAGCCGAAGTCGGATTGAACATACCCGTTCTCTGCTTCGCCCTCGGCATCACGTTGCTGGCCGGCATCCTCTTCGGATGCGCGCCCGGCTGGCAGGCTTCGCGGCTCAACCTGAGCGACACCTTAAAGCAGGGATCGCGCGCGGTGGGCGGCCGCCATCGCACCTCCGGCCAATCCGTTCTGGTCACCGTCGAGGTTGCGCTGGCCATGGTCCTTCTGGCCGGCGCCGGCATGGCGCTGCACAGCTTTTGGAACCTCAGTCACATCGATCTTGGTTTCACCGCCGATCGCGTGCTCACCGCGAGTTTGCGGCCGCGCCCCACCGGACCGCAGGGCGGCAAACCCGCCTTCCCTCCGCCCGATCAGATCGTCGTGCAGCATCGTCAGCTTCTTGACCGCCTGCGCGCGGTGCCGGGCGTGTCGGATGCCGCCCTCGCCACGGGCATCCCTCTCCACGGCTACGACACCTTTCCCTTTGCCGTCGCCGGCCAGCCCATCAATACGGCTCACCCTCCGGTGGCCGACTTTGAAGCGGTCACGCCCAGCTACTTCGGAACCTTCGGCATTCATCTCGCTCGCGGCCGCTTCTTCAGCGAGAGTGACACAATTGGAACTCCGCTGGTCATCATGGTCAACGAGACCTTTGTCCGGCGTTACCTGTCCAATGCCGATCCGCTGACCCAGCGCCTGCTGCTGCCGCAAATTGGTTCTGGCAACATCGACGGGGCGCACGCCGCCGAATTTCAGATTGTCGGCGTCTTTCACGATGTCCTCGACAACGAGCACCTCACCGGCGACGTGCAGCCCGAGATGTATATCTCGTTGTGGCAGGCCGGCTGGCCCTATGTCTCCTTCGCCGTCCGCACGGGCGTGGATCCCGTTGCCGTGACCGGCGGCGTGCGCGGCGCCATCGCCGTCGCGGCTCCCGGCATGGTCATCAACCATCTCGAAATGATGCAGGAGGTCGTTGACGAACAGAGAACCGGCGACAGGTTTGGCATGGTCCTCTTTGGCGGCTTCGCCGCCGTCGCGCTGCTGCTGGCCGCCGTGGGAATCTACGGCGTAATGGCGTTCGCTGTGGCCCAGCGCACCCACGAGATCGGTTTGCGCATGGCTCTGGGCGCCCGTCGTCGCGAGGTCGTGCTCCTCATGGTGCGCGGTGGCATGAGGCTGGCGTTGTTCGGCATCGGCATCGGGCTCGCTGGCGCCTTTGGCCTGGGCCGGCTCATGCACACCACTCTCTATGGCGTCGAATCCGCCGACGTGGCCAGTTTGGCCGCCGTCGCCTCAATGCTCTTCCTGGTTGCGGTGCTTGCCTGCTGGTTGCCCGCCCGCCGCTCCGCCGCCATTGACCCCATGCAGGCCCTGCGCAACGAATAAGTCAAATGCTTGCCAAGAGATCGCGCGAAGAGATCGATTCTTTCCGTTGCGCCGCGCCTTCGCCACGTCTGGCCCAACCTCGCCGGCAAGACCAGATTTCTGATGTGGAAGATCTCAGTGCGCAAACGGTTGGAGGCCGTTGCGGGCCTCCAGCGAGAGGGCTGGGAAGGGGCGAGAGGGAGACTCCTGCCTGTTGAACTTGGAGGCCTTCTCCGCTACAAAATCGTCTACGGTGGATTTCTCAATCGGGATAAAACGACTGTAAATTATTGAAAATATTGGTCGGGGAGAGAGGATTTGAACCTCCGACCCCCTGGTCCCGAACCAGGTGCTCTACCAGGCTGAGCCACTCCCCGAACATGGGTTGCAGACGCGTATCGCTGGGGCGCTGCCTGGCGCGTCTTCCCCTTGAGTACGCTTCGATCAGTGTAGCAGAATCCTTGGTCTTGCGGGGCTGCCCCGACAAAACCCCAAGGCAATCGCATTTGAAACGGTAGGGTCGTTTTGAAAGGGTACGGCTTCAGCCGCAACTAAACCCATCGCAGATCTCGTGTTTTGAAAGGGCACGGCTTCAGCCGTGCCGCAAAACAGCCAGAAGGCTCTTGGGCTTCAGCCCCCGAGGGATGGTTTGGAAGGGTCCAATCCCTCGGCGGCTGAAGCCGTACCCTTTCAAAACCCGCTCCCGCGGGCTTTTTCGCTGCGCAGGATGCCCATCTGTTCAACGCTATTTTGCTCGGGATGCCCTCTGTTCCCTTCAAACGTTCAAATGCGGCTGCCCGACAAAACCAAAGCCTCCGCCGCGTGGAGCAAACCCGCCAAGCAACTCATTTCTTGAGGAATCGCCCATCTGGCAAGCCCCCGCGCCGTCTTCGGTCCCCCTCTCTAAAATCGTCCCAGCCGCACCCGCACCACCTCCGGCTTTTCGTGGAAGCACAGCCCGCGGTCGGTCTCGTCGCCATTCCATAGCCTCAACGGCTTCCAGACGCCGTTCTCGTAGACGCCCTGTTCGGCCGAGACAATCTCGCTGCGAATCCACGGCAGCTTGCCGGGAAGATGAAAGCTCACGCTCGCCTCCACGCCGGTTACCAGAAACTCATCCGGTCCCAGTTGCGCCACCAGGGCGGCTCCATGCGCGTCCTTGGTGCCCGGCGCGCGTCCGCCGTCGGGCTGGGGAAAGCCGAAGGCGATCGTCGCCTGCCAGCCGCCGAAATCGATCTCCTGCGCTGTTTGGCCCGGCTCCTCCACGGCGGTTTTCACCTTGCCCTCGAACTCCAGTTGGGCAATCTCGCGGCTCATCGGCCCGATCAGCGCAAAGTTGCTGGCGTGCGCCTTCCACGGCTGGTCGCCCAGAATATTCCATCCCGTCTGGTCCACGCCGAAGGGCGAAAAGCCGATCGCTCCCTCCCCCAGCGCAGAAAAGAAGAACTTCGCATAGCTATCGTCGCGGCCGGTCTCGGGAATCCACAGCGGATTGTCCGGGCGATGATAGGCCGCCATCGTCTCCCTCACAAACTGGGAGTCGTTGGCGTAGATGTCCGGCCCGACCATGTCGATCGCGGGCGCCAGTGCCCGCCAAAGCCCCACCAGCTTTTGCACCGCGCCGCCGCTGGGATAGACGATCCCCGGCGCCTGCACCTGCCGCTGCGGCAGCATCGGCAGCGGATAGTCGATCCACACGTTGATATAGAACGGAATGTCGAACTCCGCCTTGCCCGCCGCGGCAATCTCGTTGATGTACTTGGCCTGGTGGTAGGCCTGGAAAATCTCATCGGCCTCCGCGCCGAAAGCCTGGCTCCAGCTTCCCGGTTGCTTGTGCGCCGCGGCCAGCAGGTCGGCCGGCGCTGCGCCGGCAAACTCCTGGTTCGACTCCGCCGAGTTATCCCGCACGCTGCCGATGTTGCCCGACTCGTTCTCCACCTGGATCATCAGCACCGTATGCTGTTCGTTGTCGGTCTTCTTCAGATGGCGCATCAGCGCCGTGAACGCCGCCTTGTCCGCCTCCAGCGTGTTGCGCGACATCGGCGACAGCACGTCAATCGCCTCGCCGTCCGGCCGGATGATGCGCGGAAAGCGCTTCGTGTCGCTCTTCACCCACGCCGGCGCGTAGTGCATGTTGCCGTTCTTCCAGGTGCCGAACCACAACAGCACCGCATGCAGATGGTGCGCCCGCGCGCCCTCCACAATCTGGTCCACGTTGGTGAAGTCAAAGTGGCCCGGCTGCGGCTCCAACTGCTCCCAATAGACCGGCGCTTCGATGGTGTTGGCGTGCAGCGCGGCCATCGACTCCCACACCTGCTGCAACTCGCTCGGCCACGCGCTCGAGTTATGAATCTGGCCGCCGAGTACCAGAAACGGCCGGCCCTCCACCAGCAGAGCGTAGCGGCCGTCCTTCTCGACGATCTTGGGAGCTTCAACGGCCAAAGCCAGTTGCGGAGCGGTGAAAGCGAGCAGGGCTATGGCGGCGAAACGCAACGGAGCCGATGAACGCGGAAACTTCGATTTGCGCATGGAAATCACCCCACAGCAAGGTAATCGCATCCATCGCCGCGCGCAAGCCTGAAATCGCGCAGAGTGCTTTCGTGCCAGGCTTGCCGGGACGCAACCGCCGTGCAATGCCAGGCTTGCCGGGCAGTCAAACTCCGTCTGAGCAGAAGAGGTTCGCGTGAGGCGCAAAGCAGGCGACCGTGAAATCTTCTCCGCGCAAACCCCATGTTAGATTTGAAGTCATCCATCGCCTGGAGAGCACGGCCGCTTGATCTTCAATACATTCATCTACTACTTTCTGTTTCTGCTCCCGTCTGCCGCACTGTACAGGCTGGTTCCGGGGCGGTTGCGCCCGTGGATCATTGTCGGCTTCGGCAGCGGCTTCTTCCTCTATTTCGCCTATGGAATGGCCGGCTTCTGGGGCGCTCTCTGCCTCTTCATCTTCCTATGGGAATCGCTGGTGAGCCGTCTCTACCGGCCCTCCTCGCGCTGGTGCATGTTGGGCATCGCCCAAAGCGTACTGCTGCTGGGCGTCTTCAAATACTGGAACTTCTTCACCGGCCTCTTCTTCGCGCAAGGCGTCAATCCCGCGCGTTGGCAGGGCGCTTTTCTTCCCCTCGGCATCTCGTTTTTCACCTTCGAGTTTTATCACTACGCGTGGGACCGCCGCGCCGGCAAAACCGAGGCCGGCACGCTGGGCGAATATCTGGCCTTCATCCTCTTCTTCCCCACCATGGTGGCCGGGCCCATCAAACGCTATCAGGACTTTTTGCCCAAGCTGCGCGCCAAGCCCATCGGCTGGAACCAGGACTGGGAGCGCGGAATGACGCGCATCCTCACCGGACTGGTAAAGAAATTCGCCGTGGCCGACCTGCTCACTGCCTGGACCAACCACCTGAACGCGCACGATATCCTTCTCGCCGACCGCCGCATTCTGCCGCTCTGGGCCCTGGCCTACGGCATCAAGATCTACGCGGACTTCTCCGGCTACTCCGACATCGCCATCGGCTCCGCGCGCCTCTTCGGCATCCGCGTGCCGGAAAACTTCGACTGGCCCTATGGCCGGCGCAATATCCAGCGCTTTTGGCAGTGCTGGCACATCTCGCTCACCCGCTGGCTCACCGATTACGTCTACATCCCTCTCGGCGGATCGCGCGTCTCCGCGCCGCGCATCTATGCCAACATCGTTGCCGTCATGCTGGTCAGCGGCCTTTGGCACGGCGCGGGGCTGAATTTCATCGTGTGGGGCCTGTGGCATGGGCTGCTGCTGGCCGGCCATCGCCTCTGGCGGCAACTGCGCGGCGCACCCAGCACTCATCCCGTGCCGGTCTTTCTCAGCCGCATACTCACGTTTGTCCTGGTCAATGCCGCCTGGCCCTTCTTCTGCATGGATCTGCACACTGCTATCCTCTTCTACAGGAGGCTCCTCGCAGGCTGATGCTTACCACCTTTCGCGCCACTCTCGATTACCTGGGCGGCAGCCGCGACGACGCTCCCCAGCTTCTTGCCGGGCCCCTCGGCGCCGCGGCCCGCTGCGCTGTCTGGCTGCTCGCCATCGCGCTCATCTATGCCTTCTGCGGCCAGTCTTCCAAGTTCATCTACATCGACTTTTGAGCCATGACAATGTCGAAGCGGCCATTGCTTCCTGTTCTGCTCACCGGCCTCCTCACGCTGGTTGGCCTGAACTTTGCCATCGCCGCCTGGAGCCACCGGCTGCCCTACTACCGCGATCTGGAGGAGATACGGACCGCGCACGATCCGAACCTGCTCGTCGTAGGCAACTCTCTGCTGGATAATCGCGTGGATGAGGCAGCCTTCGCCCAGGCGGCCAACGGCCACACCTTCAGGCTGCTCAACACGGCGCTTGGCGCGTCGGAGCCGCCCGAGCACTTGCTGCTCTTCGATTATGCCGTTCAGAACCACCCAGGCATCCGCACCCTCGTGCTCGGTGTCTACGACTTCCAGCTCACGGTGCCGGATCGCTCCCGGTTGACCGGCCTCACCGGAAATCGCATGGTGGGCATCGATCCCCGCTTTCCCGTCTCCGAGGTGGCGGCGGTCTATGGATTCGGCCCGGTCGAACGCCTCGAACTGGAAGCAATCAGAAGCCTGCCCCTGTTGGCCAATCGCGCCAGTGCATGGAAATATGTTGAGCTGCTGCGCCGATCGATGGCGGCGATGGGCATGCCTGGCGAGGCCACCAACAGCATGGGAAGGGTGAACGACTTTGCCGCCCTCGAAGCCGCCTCGACCGGCCTCTTCGACGCCCAGGCGAGCGCCTTTCTTCAGCATCCCGGCCAATTCAATGCAAGCTATGAAGAAATCTTCCGCCAGGCGCGCAGCGCGGGCATGAACGTGGTCATCGTGGTGATGCCGATGTCGCCTTCCCACCGCCAAACCTTCTATGCCCGCCCTCTTTGGCGGCAGTACCTCGCGGCGGTTGAGGATGTGGCGGCCCGGCGCGGTATCCGTGTCATCGATGCCAGCGACTGGCTCCTCCAGCCGCTGGATTTCGCCGACCACCTGCACATGACCAGGGAAGCGTCCGGCGCCTTTTCCTTCCGCCTCGGCGGCGAACTCGCCCGATCCTGGCCAGCGTCTCGACCCTGAAGCAGCCTTCCGAACAAAACCGGGGGCACAGCTCCCGCTTTTGGAATCTGCGAAAGAACGGTACTCAGTCGAAAAGCCCCCAAGAACGCGATCGGAAACCTGCACCGTCTTAGCAAATTCCGTAGTCCGAAAGCAATGCACTCAAGCCAACGCGGCCCATAAGAGCGAAAACTCTGCACTCACATTGCAAGGTGCCACACCTTTCCCGTAAACGCCTTAGTCGCTCTTCCCCGATCCCTTTTCCACCCCGGCAGGCAAATCCAGCGCCACCAGTGCAAACCGCGTCTTGCCTCCGCTGGGACTTTCAAAGCCCACAATGTGTTGGTGCACCTTGGAGCCGGCCTTCAACTCCAGATTGCCCTTGCCCACGTTGTAATCTCCCTGGTCGATCTGCACCTTTGTGCCCCTGTTCTCCTCGCAGCTCAGCCCCTCGGAGGTCGTCGTCGGCGTACCCACCGGTGCGTTGTTTTGGCAGGTAATCACGTCGCCGTAGCGGCTCAGAGCCTTCTTGTAGAAGGCCGTCACCTTGTCCTTGCCGTCCGGCGTGGCATAACTCACCGCCCGCACCCGCAGCTCCCACTGGCCAAAGCCCAGGTGCACGTCCGCCGACTTGTGCTGGTCGTCGGCTTTCACCGCCTCGGCGCCGGGATACACCGGCAGGCCCAGGTCCGCGGCCGTCGTCTGGTCCGTGTTCACATGCACGCCGCCAAACGGCGTGTCCACCTGCACGTTCTTATCCTCGCCATTGGCGTCCTTGTCCACGTGTACCCGGCATCCCGCGAGCCCGGCTGCCAAAGCCAGGCCAACCAGCAGGCTCGTCGTTTCCCTCATCATGGCCATCGCCCTCTTGCCCCTTTATACGCCCGCAATTGTACAAAGGTTCCGCGAAATGTGGGTGCCCCAGCTTCCGTCTCCGGACCCCGCGATTGCTCCCCTCCAGGAACAGGAAATCCCGATTCCCACCCCTTGGTACGCCGCCGGCCACTCGAAGGTGCATACTGTTGCATAGGCCGCAGTTTTTTTGAGGTGCGCCCCCCCTTGGGTTCCCTCGTTTCCACGCTGGCCATTACACTTTGAACGGCATTCGATCCGGGCGCGCAGCATCGCGGCCGGACCGGTCATTGCAACGAACCGCGAGCGGCTTCGAGGGGCTGTGCATTCCCTTGAATCGGAACGCCTGCGGCGCGCGTCGAAAAGAACGACACAAGAACCGGAGTTACAGAGAGGGATTCATGACGGTTGCTGCTCGTTATCCTGGCATTCGAGTTACGGCAAATGGGAACCAGTTGGTTTCGTACCACACCGAGACGCGCATCGCCGACGCCGGCGTCTTCTATCCCATTACGCCTTCCACCGAGGGCGGCGAACTCTTTCAGCAGGCCTATGCGGAAGGCCACCTGAACGTCTTCGGCCACAACACCATCGCCATCGAAACCGAGGGCGAACACGCGGCCCAGGGCGGGGCCATCGCGCATTCCGTCTGCGGCAAGCGCGTGGTCAACTTCACCTCTGGCCAGGGCGTGGTCTACGGCGTCGAGCAGTACTATCACGCGCCGGGAAAAGCCTCCACCATGGTCATCGAGGTCGGCGCGCGCGCGCTTACCAAGCACGCCCTCAACGTCCATTGCGGCCACGACGACATCTATGCCGCCCTCGACACCGGCTGGATCATGCTCTTCGGCAAAGACGCGCAGCAGGCCGCCGACCAGGCGCTCATCCTCCGCCGCGTCACCGAGCTAAGCCTCACCCCCGGCATGAACATCATGGACGGCTTTCTCACCTCCCACCTCGAGCGCACCTTCTACAAGCACGAGTCGGAGCTGATCCGCGAGTACCTCGGCTCGCCCGAAGACGTCATCGACTGCCCCACTGAGGCGCAGCGCGCCCTCTTCGGACCCACCCGCCGCCGCGTTCCAAAAATGATGGACCTCGCCAACCCCATCCTCCTCGGCCCGGTGCAGAACCAGGAACACTACATGCAGGGCATCGTCGCCCGGCGCAACAACTTCGTCGAGCCGATTCTCGAGTTCCTCGAAGCCGCCTACAAGGACTTTGCCGAGCTCACCGGCCGCCACTACGGCCTCATTTCGAAATACAAAACTGAAGACGCCGACACGGTCTTTGTCTCGCTCGGTTCGGCCGCTGAAAACATCGAGGCCGCGGTCGATTACCTGCGCCAAACCCGCGGCGCTTCCGTCGGCTCCATCCACGTCAACGTCATCCGTCCCTTCCCTGAGGCCGCCATCGTGGCCGCGCTCAGGGGCAAGAAGAACGTCATCATCCTCGAACGCACCGACGAAGCCCTGGCCGGCGACAATCCCCTCGGCCGCGACATCCGCACCGCGCTCTCCAAGGCCGTTCAATCCACTGCGGGCCTGCCGGCCATTTCGCTGGCTGAAGTTCCCAAGATCTACGGCGGCAGCTACGGCCTCGGCTCCCGCGACTTCCGCCCCGAGCACGTCATCGGCGCCTACGAGTTCGCCACCGCCAACCGCGCCCGCACCGACGGCAAGCGCGCCTCCGACGGCGTCTCCTTCTTCGTTCTCGGCGTCGACCACCCCTACGCCGTCCTCGGCGACGAAACCCCCTCCCTGTTGCCCGAGGGTGCGGTCGCCGTTCGCTTCCACTCTATCGGCGGCTGGGGCGCCATCACCACCGGCAAAAACCTCGGCGCCATCCTCGGCGATCTCAACGACCTCATCTTTGAGCGCGACGGCCAGCGCGACGACCTGGGCAACCCCAAGGAAGTCATCCACGTCAGCGCCAACCCCAAGTACGGCTCCGAGAAGAAAGGCGCGCCCACCAGCTACTTCATGGTCGCCGCCAAAGACCGCATCCGCGTCAACTGCGACCTGCGCCACGTCACCGTCGTTCTCTGTTGCGATCCCAAGGCCTTCACTCACTGCAACCCGCTCGACGGCATGGCCGAGGGCGGCAGCCTGGTCTGGGAATCCGACCAGGAAGGCGAGCAGGCCTGGGAGCAGCTTCCGCTCTGGGCGCGCAAACAGATCATCGATAAGAACATCCGCGTCTTCACCCTCCCCGGCTTCGCCATCGCCAAAAAAGCCACCGACCGTGGCGATCTCCAGCTCCGCATGCAGGGCAACGCCTTTCTCGGCGCATTCTTCCGCGTCAGTACCCTGCTTCAGGAGTTCGGCATCACCCAGGAGCAGTATCGCGACGTCGTTCACAAGCAATATGTCAAGAAATTCGGCAAGCTCGGCGAAGCCGTCGTCGCCTCCAACATGGAAGTGATGATGCAAGGCTTCGATCAGGTAAAGGAGATCAAAATCGGCGTGCTCTCCGCGGCCGACCACTCCACCCTCCGCGGCCAGGCGCTGCTGCCCATCCTCGAACTCGCCGCCGCCGGCGGTTCCTGCGGTGCCGGCTGCCGTTCCACACCGCTGCCCGCGGGCCAGGCCGCGCGCACGCCCATCGCCAGCGTCGCCAACTTCGACGCCCAGTTCCGTTCCCACTACGGCTACGATCAGCCCTCCACGCCGCTCTCGGCCATGGGCATGATCGCCGCCGCCACCGGCGACACCGCCTCAAAGTATGTGGCTCGCCGCGAAACCCCGCTCTACATCCCCGAAAATTGCACCCAGTGCATGGAGTGCATCTCCGTCTGCCCCGATACCGCCCTGCCCAACACCTCGCAGGATTTGAGCACCCTCCTCTCGACCGCCATCTCCTACTACGTCGCCGATTCCGTCGAGCGCACCAAAATGTTGCGCGCGCTTCCTGAGATCGAGAAGCAAGCCCGCCAGCGCATGTTGGCCGAAATCAAAACCGGCACTCCCATGCCCACCATCCTCCGCGAAGTCATTGGTTCCATCGATGGCTTGTCCAAAGAGTCAAAGGACGGAGTCCTCGCCATCCTCGACAAGGTCCCCATGGCCTACCAGAAGGTGAACGCCATCTTCTCCTCGCCGGAGCGCAAAAGCCCCGGCTCGGGCGGCATCTTCTCCATCTTCGTCAGCGATCTCTGCAAGGGCTGCGCCGCCTGCGTCACCGCCTGCGGCGATCACAACGCCCTCCGCATGGTTCCTGAAACCCTTGAAATCAACGCCGAGCACACCACCGGCACCGGCTTCCTCGACCTGCTGCCCGACACCTCGCAGAAATATCTCGGCCTCTTCAACGCCGCCAATCCCGCCGACTCCAAAACCGCCACGCTGCGCAACATGCTCATGGTCCGCACCAACTACGATGCCCTCGTCGCCGGTGACGGCGCCTGCGCCGGCTGCGGCGAAAAGTCCGTCCTGCGCTCCATCGCCGCCGTCACTGAGGCCTACATGCGCCCCGTCTTCCACGCCAAGAGCGACCGCCTTCTGGCCAAGGCCGGCGAACTCGAAAAGACCGGCGTGGCCAAACTGGCGGCATTGAAGCAAAGCAACCCCGCCGAATACGCTCTCCTCCGTCAGGCCATCGCCCATCTCGTCCTCGGCCTCGGCGGCGAAGACATTCCCGACACCCAGGCCCGCATCGCCGCCTACCAAGCCGAGCACGGCCTCCTCACCGACGCCGAACTGGTCGAGGCCATCGCCGCCGTCCTGCTCACCGAAGCCTTCAACCACAAGAACCTGCAAGCCATCGACGGCCGCCACGCCAACGGCATGTCCGTCATGGCCATGGCCGCCCACACCGGCTGCAACACCGTCTACGGTTCCACCGCGCCCAACAACCCCCACCCTTACCCATGGATGAACTCGCTCTTCCAGGATGGCGTCACTGTCGGCTGGCTCATGGGCGAGAGCTTCATCGTCGATCACGCCCGTCGCTCCGTCATCCCCGAGCGCCTGGCCGACATGCTTCTCACGCGCGACAAAGACGTCATCGACGACGAGCAGTATTACCACCTCTCCCACTTCACGGATGCCCTCATGACCGACCAGGAGATCGTCGAACTGCCCAAGGTATGGGCCGTCGGCGGCGACGGAGGCATGGGCGACATCGGCTACCAGAACATGTCCAAGGTGATCCTCCAGAACCGCCCCAACGTCAAGGTCCTCATGCTCGACACCCAGGTCTACTCCAACACCGGCGGCCAGAACTCCGACTCCACGCCCATGCTCGGCGGCAACGACATGAACGTCTTCGGCGCGGCCACCCAGGGCAAGAACACTGAGAAGAAGACCGTTGCCGAAACCTTCCTCGCCGGCCACGGTTCGCCCTTCGTCGCCCAGGTCTCCATGGCCAACGCGCCCAAGCTCTACCGCGCCATCCTCGATGGCCTCGAGTACCGCGGCACCATGTTCCTCCAGGCCTTCACCACCTGCCAGCCCGAGCACGGCGTCGCCGACGACATGGCGCTCATCCAGGCCCAGCGCGTTCGCGACTCCCGCGGCGTCCCCGAGTTCGTCTTCAACCCGCGCCTCGGCGAAACCTATCAGGAAGCCCTCGACATCAAGGGCAATCCCTCCATCGATCTCGATTGGTACGAGACCAAAAACAAGCTCACCGGCGAAACTTCGCGTTACACCGTCGCTCACTGGTGCACCACCGAAGCCCGCTTCCGCAACCACCTCAAGAAGATCAAGCCCGAAGCCGCGGCCAAGCTCATCCATCTCGATAACATGCTGGTCCGCATCACCCAGCAGGACGTGGTCTACCGCCGCTATCTCGACCCCGCCCACCGCGCCTTCATCCCCGACTTCGGCGTCTATATCGCCCTGGAAGATGCCGGCAAAACCATCTACTACGCGCTCTCGCGTCAGTTAGTCATGTTCTGCGTCGAGCGCCGTAAAGCCTGGCGCATGTTGCAATCCAAGGCCGGCCTCGTCAACAAGGAGTACGCCGCCCAGCGCGCCCTCCTCGCCGACGTAGACTCCGGCAAACTCCCCTTGGCCGAGTTCCTCGCCCACGCCGACGAGTTACTCAAAGAGCGCCTCACCGGCGGCGTGCTGGCCAAAGCCTAGAACGAGGTGTGGGAGGCAGAGCAGTGCGCTTCCCACATCGCCGCCTTGTAACAGGGCACGGCTTCAGCCGTGCCGAAAACCCACCCCTCCCCTCCAAAACACCACGAACGCGGACCGCAAGGTCCGCGTTCGGCGTCGTCTGCACCGAAACCTCGCCACCCGGCTCACCCAAAAGCCTTGTCATCCTGAGCGGAGCGAAGCTGAGTCGAAGGTCCCGCGGCTGCTTTTCAATGTTCTGCAAGAGCACCAATTGAAGGGTCCAGGCTTCAGCCCTGACTGCCGCAACGGCCTCACCTCAATCTGGTAGGTTCTGGCTTTTGAGACGGCGGCCCAGGTCCGGGCAATCTCAACTCACCAAAAATGGGGGTGCCCCAGGTCCCGCTTTTGGGACCTGGGAAACCACGAACCCGATCTGCTGTTTTTCAGGATTCCACCCTTTGAAGCCCAGCAGTTTCCAGAAACTGCCGGACCGTGACAATCGCAATCCCTGCATAGTTGCCAATCCGCCGCAGATGCCTGTCTCCGCTGACGATGAAATCGGCTTTGCCCGCGACGGCGCACTCCAGAACGCGGTTGTCGTCTGGACCATCCGAAACCGCATTCAGCTCAAAACTCGGATCAACCACGCTCGCGTTGCCTTCGAGTTTTGCTCGAATCGCCTGCGCATCGCGCTCTGAAACAGCGAATTTGCCGCGCAGCTTCTCGTCCAGCTCATCTAGAAGCGCCCTTGAAGTAACAAGAGTGAATCTATGGCTGAGCGCCAGATCGAGAAATCTCCCCGGCAAACCCCCGAACATCAGAGCGGAGATGAAAACGTTGGTATCCGCAACGACGCGCATTATTGGGCTGCGGTTTGAATCCGCTCCTGCCGGAACTCATCCGACAGCCGCTCCACATCCGCCTCCGTGGCAATGCCCATCTCCTCGCCGGTGGCGCGAGTGCGGCGCAGCAACGCCTCCCACTCCGGATCGGCGGCCACGTAGCGGCGCAGTGCCTCCCGGAAGAGTTCGCTGATCGTCCGATCTTCGCGCTCGGCAGTCTTCTGCGCCTTCAGGAGCAGATCGGGGGGAAGAGTAATCGAGATGGTCTTCGCAGTGCGCATACTTGTCAATATAATAAAGTGTCAAGTATTGTCAAGTATGCGAGCCATCGAAATCGACAGAGAAAGGAAGGCCTGAACCATGCCGAAGCACGAAGTGGACTACGTCGTCAGCAGCGGAAATGTCTTCGCCGACCTCGGTCTGCCCAACCCCGAAGAGGCCCTCGCAAAGGCCGAACTGGCCAACAAGATCTCCATGCTGATTCAGGAGCGCAAGCTCACCCAGGCGAAGGCCGCCATACTGCTGGGAATCGACCAGCCCAAGGTCTCGATGCTCCTGCGCGGCCGCCTGACCGGGTTCTCCATCGAGAGACTGATGCGCTTCCTCATCCTCCTCGGGCAGGACATCAAAATCTCCGTACATCCCAGCCCGCAAGGCCCATCGCGCGCCCGCGTCCTCGTAGCGTAAGCCGGTCTTCTCTGCTCAGATCCCGTGGCAGTGGGGTGCCCCAGGTCCCGCCTCTGGGACCTGGGGTAGCACGAACCCAAATTCTTCAAACGGGGCCGCGTGGCAGCTTCATGCCCCGGCCGGCACTTCGTCGCAAACCAGCCGCAACCGGATCGAAGCCGGAGGAGCGGAGTCAAAATAGAACGCCTGCACCGCTTCCCGGACGTTGGCTCTCGGTGCGTCCCACTCTCGTCTGCATCAAGATGCTCTCCCCGATGGCCTTGGCGGTAAACCCGCCGTCGCCTCTTGCTCGACCTCAAAGACGATCTCTTTCATGCCTTTACGCCCCGTCCCCAGCCCCGCTGCAGGTGGTTTGCAGATTATTTCCTTTTTTGGCGCACACTATAAATAAGTGGCGAAACCTCGCCCTGCGAAAGCGAAACCATGCGCAACATCACAGTAGCCATCAGCGACCAAACCTACACCCAGGCGCGTGTCTGGGCGGCCCAGCGCGACACCTCCGTCTCCGCGGTCGTGGAATATCTGCTCAAAACCCTGCCCGGAATTCCCAAGGCCGCGCGCGAATTCCCCGAGCCCTACCCGGTCGCTCCCAACGCCAGCCCCGCTCCGTCCGCCAATCCGCCGGCCTCAAGCTGATTCCGCTGTATTTTTTTGCGGCGGTTTTTTCACGGTGAAACTGTGAAATGGCACCTAAACCATTCAAAATAAAGAGATGTTTTAGCCGCTCCCACAGAAAAGGTGAAACCGTGAAGCGGTGAAACTGTGCCGGAATCCCGGGTCTCGCAAGCAAGCCCCAGGATTCCGGCCCCTACTCCCTACCCCCTACTCCCTAAATCCCTATCTGCTAAAGATCACGTACTTCCGTCCCGCATACAGCCTGAAGCCGCCGCCGGCCGCGTCGGCCAGCACTTGCAGCGGCATGGGCCGCTTCAGCCCGGCATCGTCGCCCGCGCTCACCGTCAGCACATCGTGGCCGCCCACGTCGGTCACCACAAACTTGTCGCCAACAAACCCCATGCCATAGACGCCCGCCGCCAGGTTCTCTCCGCCCAGCTTGAGGGGAACCTCGGCGATGAAGTAGCCCTGATATTTGTTGGCGACGCTGGTCGCGTAGCCGCTGTTGTCCACCAGTGTCGCCAGCACAAAGAACCCGTCGGAGAACTTTACGCCGCCGGAGTTGCGCAACTGTGTCGGCGCCGACTGCCCCTTGTAAAACACGCTGGCCGGAAGCAGCTTTTGCACATCCGCCGGCTTCAGTACCGTCTCGCCGCCTTGTGCCTTCATCTGCGCCGGCACAGCCATCATCGCCGCGGCCATCGTCCCGGCCGCCGCCATCTTCAAAATCGTTTGAAAACGCATCGTAAAACCTCCTGGATTCTGCTGCGTACCGGAGTATACCGCACCCTCTGCATCGCTCGCCTCCACCCGAAGTGCCCGTCCCGCGGTCCGCGCCGCCTTCCACGTCTCTTCCACTTCACGAACCACGGCGCGCGGTGCGACAATCATCGCGTCGGAGCCATCCTGCCATCCGCGCTGGCTCTGCCCGGAGGAGAAACATCGCCATGAAGCGTCTATTCGTCTGTACGGGCCTTCTCGTCGCCGCAACCGCCCTGTTTGCCCAGCCTGGGCCGCCCAAGAGTCCGCCCGCCACCGAGTCGGCCACCATCGCCGGCAAGGCCATCGCCATCACCTACAGTTCGCCCAGGGTCAACGGCCGCGCCGGCCACATCTTCACCAAGGATGGGCTCATCAGCCACGATCCCACCTATCCCGTCTGGCGCGCCGGCGCCAACTCCGCCACCAAGTTGCATACCGACGCCGACCTGGACATCGGCGGCCTGATCGTTCCCAAGGGCGACTACACCCTCTACATCGACCTCTCCGATCCCGCCAACTGGGTTCTGATCGTCAACAAGCAGGTCGGCCAGTGGGGAACGGTCTACGACAAGGCGCAGGACCTGGGCCGCGTCAAGATGACCATGGAAAAGCCGCGCTCGCCGGTCGAGAATCTGACCTACATGATCAATGACCTGGGCGGCAACAAGGGCAAGCTCTCTCTGGTTTGGGAATTCGAGTGCGGAATCGTGCCTATCGCGGTGCATTGAGAGCAGGCAAGCGGCACATTCGAGCGCAGGGCGGCAATTTGCAGGGATTTTGCCGCCCTGCCGATACAATAGACAAAGAGGGTTATCTATTCCCGAAGGGGTGAAGAACTTTGCCTTTGTATCCGTATCGCTGTACCAAGTGTGGTTACCGCTTTGAAAAAATCCAGAAATTCAACTCCAAGCCGGAGCGCGAATGCCCCAAGTGCCACGGTGCGCTCGAGCGCACCATCACCGCTCCCGCGCTGCGCTTCAAGGGCGCCGGCTGGTATGTAAACGACTACGCGGGCAAGAACGCCGCGCCCACCGCCGAGACGGCTCCGGCGCCGGCCCAAGCGCCTGCCGTCGCCAGCGACAGCTCCGCCGCTGCGCCCGCGGCTGCTCCTGCCGTGGCTCCCGCGACTGCAACCAGTTGATTCTTCTGGAATCTGACGAATAGAGTTCGAATCTCCGCGCTTCCTCCGGCCGAACCTTGCTCTGCCGCCCTACGCCCCAGTCGACTTCGCCGCCCTGGGCCGCAACAGCCATACCGCCGTGACGCCCAAAGAGAAATTCTGGGTGAAGATCTCCACAATGTGGATGTAGCGCTGCGCGGGTTCCATCATGGCATTGGGCGCCAACAGGCTCGCGCCGCCGCCCGCAATCCACACCAGAGCGCCCACCGCCAGCGCCGCCTGCCAGCGCCGCAGCCGCAGCGTATAGATGATAGGCAGCACGGCCAGAACCATCAGCACGCAAAAAAGGGGCCGCTCGGTGAGAGCGGCCCCTTGCCGTTCAAGGGACGCAATTTACCGCACGCGGAAACTGTAAGCCATGCCGAAGGAGATGATCGGATACGTCTTCAGCGGGTCCAGATCGTTCTTGTACTTGGCTACCTGGGCTTGCAGGTTGGTTTGCACGTCCTGGTCCGTTGCCACGTCCACGCAATACTGTCCTTGCGCATTGCAGACCTGGCCTGAATTCAGGGCCACGTTGACTGTCGGGGAACCGATGAGAGCCACGCCCAGCTCAAAGGGAAAAGAAAGATGACCGCCCTTGCGGGGAATGATGTTGCCCCATCCGGTGGTGATGGTAAAGGCTGGGTTCTGGGCATGCAGGCCGAAGCTCCCAATGCCCTGCACCGGGTTCGTGGTTGAGGCGTAGTAGGTGTAGTTGTCGAGGGTAAAGCTGGTGCCGCCTTGCGCGGTAAAGGTTGCGCTGGCCGCATTGGTGTTGTGGAAGAGCACTCCAGGGCTCAGGCGAAAGCCATGGCTCGGAAATGGGTAGAAATCGAGCGAGGCCCCGGCCGTGGCAAAGTTCAGCTTGGCGTCCACGTTGAAGCCGTTGGTCGAAATATTGCTCGCGGTGTAGTTGAAGACGTTGCCGGTGACGCGCGCATTCAAATACCGGTTCAAATTGGTCGCCGCCTGCAGATTGATGCCCATGAGCGAGAATCCGCCGCTCAAGGCAATCCGCGAAAACGGCTTGACGAAGGCTGGCGCGCCCTTCACCGGCGAGGCCGCTTGCCCGGCTCCGCCTTCAGGACTGGCTTCAAGGTAAGCCAGGTTCGAAAACGGGCTGGGCGACTGAGCCCTCGACGCCAAGGGCGCGGCGAGCAAGGCAAGCGCGAAAAAGAGAGCGATTCGTTTCATGAAGATGGGCCTCCAGGCGGGTCGAAGAGTTTTCTCGATCATGTGCGGGTTTCCTGTCTGCAGCCGAGGTGGCAAAGGGACTGCCGCTCATTGATTGCGCCAACCCGCGCTCCACTGCTATCGGCAGGGGATTGCCGTTACATTACCATTTCAGATCCTATCGGCAGATTGAACTCCTTGTTTCTCAGGACGGAGGTTCCCAATTCAGTGGGACCCATTCCCGGAATGGATTCAGCCACGCCATTGTGGCAAAGGGCTGAGCCGCTTTGCACAGCGCCGGCCAACGCGCGGACGCCAGAAATGCCATAATCTGAGCCCATGGCCAAGGTGGACAGAGACCCCGGAGAAAACGGCAGGCTGCGCCGGCAACTGCTCGACTGGTATGCGCGCAACCGGCGCAATTTGCCTTGGCGGCGCAATTCTGACCCCTACGCCATTTGGGTCTCCGAGATCATGCTGCAGCAGACGCGAGTGGCCGTGGTGGTCGAGCGCTATCAGACCTTCATGGAGCGTTTTCCCACGCTGGTCTCGCTGGCCCTGGCGCCGGAGCAGGAGGTGCTGGCGCTGTGGAGCGGCCTGGGCTACTATCGCCGCGCGCGCATGTTGCACAAGGCCGCGCAATATGTTGCCGGCCACTTTCAGGGCAATCTGCCCGCCTCTGCCGAGGAACTGCGCACTCTGCCGGGCATCGGCGCCTACACCGCCGCCGCCATTGCCAGCATCGCCCACGGCGAGCGGGTGGCCGTGGTGGACGGCAACGTCGAGCGGGTGCTGTGCCGGCTGGAAGGCTGGGAGGCGGGCAGCCGCAAAGGCGGCGGCGCCCTGCTGCGCCGCAAAATCGAGAACCTGGCCGCGCAGCTTTTGCATCCGGAACGGCCCGGCGACTTCAACCAGGCGCTGATGGAGCTGGGAGCGACCGTCTGCCTGCCTCGCAATCCGCAGTGCCTGGCCTGTCCGCTCTCCGCGGACTGCAAAACCCGCGGCGAGCATAAAACGCCGCCCCGGCCTCGGATGCTGAGCCGTGAAGTGGCCTATGCCCTCTCGGTGCGCATCGGACAAAATCCCGGCAAAGGCTCCGGTAATGCCAGCCGGGAGGTCCTGCTCGAACAACGGCCCGAGGCGCTCACCGTCATGCCGGGCCTGTGGGAGCTGCCCGCCTTGCGCGACCCCGTGGTTTCCCAGCAGGAGTTGCGCATGACTGTCCGCCACGCCATCATGCAGGTGAACTACTACGTGCGCATCCGTACCGTCTTCGAGGACGACGTGGACGCGCTCACGGTAGCCAGCGGCCTGCGGCGCTGGGTTCCGCTCCACGAGGCTGCCACGATGGCGCTGACCGGCCTGGCCCGCAAAGTGCTCACCCGCGCCCACCTGCTTTCCGTGGCGCCGCTGGACGCAATTGCCCCGCGGACAGAGGAAGACGTACCCTGAAGTTTCCTTGCGGCGCGCTTTTGTGCGGCCGGCAATGAGCGCCATCGACTTCAGGGAGATCCCCATGCACCGCAAGAACCTCTTCGTCATCGCGGCCGCCGGCATTCTCGCCGCGGCTCTTGTCCGCGCCCAGCAGCCGGCCGCCAATCCGGTTCCCGCGATTCCCGGTCTGCCGTCCGCCGCCCGTGCCGCCGCGGCTTCCATCGATCCGGAAAAGATTCGCGCCCATGTGCGCTTTCTCTCACTTGATCTGCTCGAGGGCCGTGGTCCCGGCAAGCGCGGAGCCGAGTTGGCCGCCGAGTATATTGCCACCCAGTTCGCTCTCGCGGGCCTTGAGCCGGCAGGCGACAACGGAGCCTACTTCCAGCGCGTCCCGTTGCTGGCCGTGCACACCGTCGAGGACAAAACCAGCTTCTCCTTTGTGCCTGCCAGCGGCCAGCCGGTCGATCTGGCCTATGGCTCTGAAATCGTGTCGAAAGATCAGACCGGCGAGCCCACGGCCGACTTCGATGCCCCCATCGCCTTCGTGGGCTACGGCATCCATGCGCCGGAATACAACTGGAACGACTACGCCGGACCGAACGGCACGGATATTGATCTGAGAGGCAAAATTGCCTTGGTTATCGTCAACGAACCGCCCTCGGACGACGAGAAATTCTTCAAGGGCAGGGCTCTCACCTACTACGGCCGCTGGACCTATAAATACGAGGAAGCCGCACGCCGCGGCGCGATTGGCGTGCTCATCGTTCACCGCACCGACCTGGCCAGCTATGACTGGAATGTGGTGCGCAACTCGCAGGCCGTCGAAAAGAGCTACCTCCAGGGCGATCCCGGCGCCACGCTGCGGGCGGCTGCCTGGATTCAGCACGACGTGGCCCAGCGCCTCTTTACGCTGGCCGGCCTCGGAGATCTCGATCGGGCCATCGACCGCGCCGGCAAGCCCGGCGAATTCCACGCCGTCGAACTTCCGGTCCAGCTTCATGCGCATATCGAGAGCCGCGTCCGCCGCTACGTCAGCTCGAACGTGGTGGGCCGCGTGCCGGGAGCGAGCGCGGCCGATCGGGCAGTTCTTTTCACCGCCCACTACGACCACCTCGGCATCGACCCCGACGCCAAGGGCGACAACATCTACAACGGCGCCGCCGACAACGGCACCGGCTGCGGAATTCTGCTCGAATTGGCCCGCGCCTTTGCCCAATCCTCCGTGCGCCCGCCTCACGCCGTTTACTTCGCCGCAGTCACCGCCGAGGAGCAGGGGCTGCTGGGCTCGCAATATCTGGGAATGCATCCGCCCATTCCCGCCAGCCACTTCGCGTTGGACCTGAACTTTGACATGCTGCTCCCCATCGGCATTCCCCGCTCGGTCAACCTGGGCGGGGCCGAACGCATCGACTTCTGGCCTACCGTCCAGTCCGTTGCCAAGGCCTTCGATCTGGCGCTTCAACCCGATCCAGAGCCCATGGCCGGCCACTACTACCGCTCCGATCATTTCTCCCTGGCCCGCGTCGGCATTCCCGCCTTTTCTGTCGATCAGGGCGACCTATTCGCGGGCCACACGCTGGCTTGGGGCCGGGCGCAGAACGAGGACTACAACGAGCACCACTACCACCAGCCCTCCGACGAGTACCGGGCCGACTGGGATTTCCGCGGCAACGCCAAGCTGGCCCGTTTCGGCTTCGTACTGGGCTGGCTGGCCAGCGCGCAGCCACTTGCCATCCAATGGCTTCCCGGCGACGAGTTTGAAGCCGCCCGAAAGGCCGGTGCGGGCCGGTAGAGTGGGGAAACTTCGAGCTTCCTTCCGCTCTATTCCCAGAAAGCGCCGCACAACCGGGATCGGGAGCGTGCGGCGCCGTGGCGGCCTGCCCGAAAGGTTAGGATGAGAGCAAGGGCGTGTTGCCGCGCTGTATCCCGGCAGGCGCCTAATGCATCAACTTCCCGAACGGCGCCCGGCCTTCCCCTGGCGGGGCGCCCAACCATCAGAGATTGCTACAACCGGATTTCGAATCCCCCAAGGAGGGACCATGGCAAGCAAGGCAAGTGCGGTTTGGACTGGATCATTGACGGCAGGCAAGGGCACCATCTCGACGGCGACAGGCGTGCTGAGCAACGCAAACTACTCCTTCGCCACGCGCTTTGAGGGCGCAGACTCGGGCACCACTCCCGAAGAGCTCATCGCGGCGGCCCACGCCAGTTGCTTCTCCATGGCCCTGGGCGCGCAGTTGGGCGGCGCCGGGCTGACGCCGGAGAAAATTGAAACCCACGCGGCCGTCTCGCTGGGCAAGGTCGAGGGCGGCTTCGCCATCACCAGAATTGTGCTCACCACCACCGCCAGCGTGCCCGGCGCATCCAAGGAAGCCTTCGACAAGGCGGCGGCCGAGGCCAAGGCCGGCTGTCCGATTTCCAAGCTCTTCGCCAACAACACCGAGATTCTGCTTGACGCCAAGCTGGTCTAGGTTCTGCTCGCTGCCCCGGCCGGGGCGCAAAGTCCCGGCCGGCCGGGCAGATTCCGTCCAGAGATCTTCCGTTTGACACCAAACGGGTTTTCCCTTATGGTTTTAACTAGATGCAGAGCCACCGCCATCACGGTCACCACCACCACCACGGGACCCACATGCCGGCGGACTGCCATGGCCTGAACTAAACGGCCTTCCAGATCGAGAGATACCCAAGCCCGCCGGCGATCCAAGCCGGCGGGCTTTTTCGCGTTTGCCAACCCCAACCCCTAACCAAAATCAGGAAAAAATGAGCAACGATACCGTTACGATCGACTTTGACAAGATGGATGGCCTCGTCGCCGGCATTGTGCAGGATGCACGCACCGGCGAGGTGCTGATGCTGGGATTCCTCAATCCCGTCAGCTATGCCAAGACGCTGGAAACCGGCTATGTAACCTTCTGGAGCCGCACGCGCCAGAAGCTGTGGATGAAGGGCGAGAGCAGCGGCAACCGGCTGCGCGTCGTCTCCGCCTCGACCGACTGCGACAACGACACGCTGCTGTTCCGCGTCGTCGTGGAAGGCGATGGCGTAGTGTGCCACGAGGGCACGGTCAGTTGCTTCACCAAACCGCTGCCGGTGGGCCAGACCGAACCGGAAGCCAGCAATCAGAAAGAGGCAAATCGTGGCTAACAAGCTCAGACTCGGCATCCCCAAGGGCAGCTTGCAGGATGCAACCATCGCCTTGTTCAAGCGCGCCGGCTGGAATATCTACGCCGACGGCCGCTCCTACTTTCCCTCCATCGACGACACCGAGATCGAGTGCATGTTGATTCGCGCCCAGGAGATGGCGCGCTACGTGGATCACGGCGTGCTCGACGCGGGACTCACCGGCATTGACTGGGTGGTGGAGAGCGGCCTCGATGTTACCAGCGTCACCTCGCTCACCTATGCCAAGCAGAGCCGCCGCAAGGTGCGCTGGGTGCTGGCCGTCCCCGAGGGCAGCGGCTTTGAGAAGGCCGAAGACCTCGAGGGAAAGACCATCGCCACCGAACTGGTCGAGGTCAGCAAGCGCTACTTCGCCTCGAAGGGCGTCAACGTGAAGGTGGAGTTCAGTTGGGGCGCGACGGAAGTGAAGCCGCCCATGCTGGCCGACGCCATCGTCGAAGTCACCGAGACGGGCAGCTCGCTCAAGGCCAATCACCTCAAAATCATCGACACGGTGATGGAGAGCGAAACCCATCTGATCGCCGGCAAGGCCACTCTCGCCGATCCGTGGAAGCGCGAGAAAATCGATCAGATCGCGCTGATGCTGCGCGGCGCCATCGATGCGCAATCGCAGGTGGGTCTGATGCTCAACGTGCATCGCGCGGATTTGGACGCGGTGCTCGCCGTGCTGCCCGCGTTGAACTCGCCCACGGTTTCCCAGTTGAGCGATTCGGAGTGGGTCGCGGTGAACACCATCGTCGATGAGCGCACGGCGCGTGATGTAATTCCGCGGCTGAAAGCGGCCAAGGCGACGGGCATCGTCGAGTATCCGCTGAACAAAGTCGTGCTCTAACCCGGAGGCAACGATGAAACTGATTCGGACCAAAGGACGCGGAGCGCGGCAGACGGAAGAGACGCTGGCTGCGCTGGAACAACGCGGCGGCGCGGCGCTCGACGCCGTGCTGCCCGCGGTCAGGCGCATCGTGGCCGATGTGCGCAAACGCGGCGATCGCGCGCTGCTGCGCTATGCGGCGCAGTTTGACGGCCTCGATGGCGCGGCCGGTCTGCGCGTCACGCAAAACGAGATGGCCGCGGCCTGGGAGGGCCTCGATCCCGCGATGCAGGAGGCCCTGACCACGGCGGCCGGGCAGATTCGCGGCTTTGCCGTCCGCCAATTGCCGGAGTCGTGGAGCGACGAGCGGATCGAGGGCCTCACCACCGGCCAGCTTGTGCGCCCAATCGGCTCGGTGGGTTGCTATGTGCCCAGTGGCCGCCATCCGCTGCCTTCCACGCTGCTGATGACGGCCATTCCCGCGCAGGTTGCGGGCGTGGAGCGCATCGTCGTCGTCTCGCCCAAGCCCGCTCCGGAGACGCTGGCCGCCGCGCATCTGCTCGGCATCGCGGAGTTCTATCGTCTGGGCGGCGCGCATGCCGTGGCCGCTTTGGCTTACGGAACCAAGGCTCTCCCGCGTGTCGACAAGATCGTCGGTCCCGGCAATCTCTACGTCACCGCGGCCAAGCGCCTGGTGGCCTTCGACTGCGCCATCGACATGCTCGCCGGCCCCACGGAGATTGTGGTCGCCAGTGAGCGTGGCAACGCGGGCAACATCGCATCCGACCTTGTGGCGCAGGCCGAGCACGATCCCGAGGCGCTGCCCATCTTCATCACCACCCGCGCAAATCTAGCCACAGAAGTCATCCAAGAGGTGAAAGAGCGGAGCTCCAACAATCCCGTCGCGCGCCAGGCTCTCGACCGCAACGGCTTGGTGATTATCGCCGCCAATGTGGACGAAGCGCGCGCGATCGCCAATCGCCTTGCGCCCGAGCACCTCACCGTGGACGCGGCCAGCGATCTCAACTGGGTATGGAATGCGGGCTCGGTCTTTATTGGCCGTTGGTCCGCGCAGCCCATGGGCGATTACATCTCCGGGCCCAATCACACGCTGCCCACCGGCGGCATGGCGCGCGTGCGCGGCGGCTTGAGCGTGAACGATTTCGTCAAGCTCATCACCGTGCAGCAGTACAGTGCGCGGGCGCTGCGCGCGCTCGGCCCGGAGGCCGCTCTGCTGGCCGAGGCCGAAGGGCTCATGGGCCACGCCGAAGCCATTCGCACAAGATTGCGCGGGAGGAAGCCTCGTGATTGAAGCCGTTACTACCTTGCATCCGATTCCGCGCGCGCGCGTGCGGGCAATGATGGAGTATCACCCACCGCTGGGCAGCCGCGATGCGTTGCGGCTGGACTTCAACGAGAACACGCTGGCCTGCTCATCCAGGGTGCGCGAGGCGCTGGCGCGCATCTCCATGGGCGACCTTACGCGCTATCCGCAGCGCGAGCCGGTGGAGGCGATCGTGGCCGCGCAACTCGGTCTCGACCCGCAGCAGTTGGCCTTGACCAACGGCGTGGACGAGGCCATTCACGTGCTCTTCGAAACCTTTCTCGAAGCCGGCGACGAACTGCTGCTGCCCGTGCCCACCTACACCATGTATGAGGTCTACGCCTCGGCGACCGATGCGCGCGTGGTTCCCGTGCTCGCCGCCGGCGACTTGAAGTTTCCCTTCGAGCGATTGCTCGCCGCTATCACGCCGCAAACCAAGATCGTCGCCATCGCCAATCCCAACAGTCCTTCGGGCTCCGTGGCTACGCGCGAGCAGCTCATCGAGATCGCAAGTCGCGCGCCGCGGGCCGTGGTACTGGTGGATGAAGCGTATTTTCATTTCCACGGCGAGACGGTGATCGATCTCATCGCAACCATTCCCAATCTGGTGGTCGCGCGCACCTTCTCCAAGGCCTACGGCTTGGCGGGTTTGCGTCTCGGCTTGATTGCCGCTCCGGTGGAGCTGATGCGCTGGGTGCGGCGCGTGCTTTCTCCCTATAGCGTGAACTCGCTGGCGCTGGCCTGCCTGCCGCCCGCGCTCGAAGATACGGCCTATCTCGATTGGTATGTGGGCGAGGTGCTGCAAGCGCGCGCGGAGTTCGAGGCCGCGCTCGATAAGGCCGGCATCCGCCGCTGGCCCAGCCGCGCGAATTTCATTCTGGTCGAAATCGGCCCGCGCCACGCGGAGTTCGTGCGCCGGATGCGCGCCGCCGGCGTGCTGGTGCGCGACCGCTCCAGCGATCCGGGCTGCGATGGGCGCGTGCGCATCACCATCGGAACGCGCGAACAGATGCGGCAGGCCGCGATGGCCCTCAATGAAGCCGCCGCAGCATTGAATCGAGGTTCCTGACCGTGTGAATATGGATCGGCCCGTGCCCCATCCATTCGCTGTTTTCTGGCGAATGGGTGGGAAAGCACAAACCTCAAGGAACGAAATCAAACGGTCAGGGACCTGGCGCGTTTTTAGTTCAACTTTGGGTCCCCATCCTTGAATCGCTTTTTGATTCAAGGATGGGATGGTAACAAAGATCCGTCTCAACCGTAACAAGAAGACCGAAAACGCTCTCGGGGGAAAACAGAAATGACAACCGCCAGAAAAGCGAAACCCGCAGCCGATTCCCACCCGCGCACCTCCATCGTCGAGCGCAACACGGCGGAGACGCGCATCGCCATCCAGCTCACCATTGAAGGCGGCGGCCACTACAAGATCAAGACAGGCATCCGCTTCTTCGATCACATGCTGGAACTGTTCACCCGCCATGGCGCATTCGATCTCGAACTCAACTGCGATGGCGATTTGGACGTGGATCAGCATCACACGGTCGAGGACGTGGGCATCGCGCTGGGCGAGGCCTTCGACCGCGCCCTCGGCGACAAGCGAGGCATTCTGCGCGCGGGATATTTTCTGATGCCGATGGATGAAACCCTCGCCATTGCCGCCGTCGACCTGAGCGGGCGCGCGGCCTTCGCCGTCGAGACCAAGGTGCGCACCCGGCTCGTCGGCGATCTGCAAACCGAGCTGGTCACGGACTTCTTCGAGGGCTTCGCACGCGGCGCGCGCGTCAATGTGCACGTGAAGACGATGTACGGCCGCTCGAACCATCACAAGATCGAAGCCATCTTCAAAGCCTTTGCCCGCGCCATGCGCGTGGCCTGCTCGCGCGACAAGCAACTCGGCGAAATGCTGCCATCAACCAAAGGACTACTCTAACGAACCTCTGCACAAGTCGTAGCTTTGAAAGGGCACGACTTTAGTCGTGCTATAAGTTACCGATAATTAACAATGGGCTTTAGCCCCTGCGGGAATGTGAGATCAAACCTATGCACGAATCGGGAGACGAGTGAATGCGTGTAACCGTAATCGATTACAAAGCGGGCAACCTGACCTCGGTGCTCAAGGCGCTGCGCCATCTGGGCGCGGAGACGGAAGTGACCGACGGCGACCTCGCGCTCGTTGAGCAGGCGGAGCGCATCGTGCTGCCTGGCGTAGGGCATTTCGCGGCTACCGAGCGGCTCGACGCCACGGGCCTCACGCCCGCTATCCGTGCGGCAATTGCGCGCGGCGTTCCTTTTCTTGGTATTTGCGTTGGCATGCAATGGCTTTATGCGGGGTCGAGCGAAGCGCCCCAGCAGCCGGGGCTCGGCCATTTCGCGGAATCCTGCGCGCACTTTGCCGAGAGCAAGGAGAAAGTGCCGCACGTGGGCTGGAACTCGCTCGAAGTGCGCAAGGGATCGCGTCTTCTGGCCGGCGTCGAGCCGGGTGAGTTCGTCTACTTCACACACTCCTACAAAGCTCCGGTCACCGCCGACACCGCGGCCGTCACGCATTACATCGAGCCTTTTGCATCAGCCGTCGAGCGCGGCAACGTCATGGGCGTGCAGTTTCATCCGGAGAAATCAGGAGCGACCGGGCTCAAGATTCTGGGTAACTTTCTCTCCTGGAAAGGAAACTGAATGATCACCAAGCGAATCATCGCGTGCCTCGATGTGCACGGTGGCCGCGTCGTCAAAGGCGTGCAATTCGTCGATCTCATCGATGCCGGCGATCCGGCTACACAGGCCGCACGCCATGCGCGCGAGGGTGCGGACGAGATTGTGCTGCTCGACATTACCGCGACGCACGAGGGCCGCGCCACGCTGCTCGATACCGTGCGCAGAACTGCGCGCGAGTTGTTCGTTCCTTTTTGCGTGGGCGGCGGCATTCGCACGGCCGCCGATGCGGCGCAGGTCTTCGAGGCCGGCGCCGACAAGGTCAGCGTGAACTCGGCGGCGCTGAAAGATCCAACGCTGATCGACGCCATCGGCCGCAGCTTTGGCGCGCAGGCCGTGGTCGTGGCCATCGACGCGCGGCGCGATCCCCAGGCCGTCGATCCGGTGCGCGACGCGCAGGTCTTTGTGCAAGGCGGACGCAAGCCGGCCGGCCGTCGCGTGGTCGAGTGGGCGCGCGAGGCGGAAGAGCGCGGCGCGGGCGAAATCCTGCTCACCTCGATGGACTCCGATGGCATGAGGACCGGCTTCGATTGCGAGCTGACCGCGGCGGTCAGCGAGGCGGTCGGCATTCCCGTGATCGCTTCGGGCGGCGCAGGAACTGTCGCGCATTTTGTCGATGTCTTTGGGCGTGGCAAGGCCGATGCCGCGCTGGCCGCGAGCATCTTTCACTTCGGCGTATCGAGCGCGCGCTCGCTCAAAGAAGAGCTGGCCAAAGCCGGCGTCTCCGTGAGGCTTCCATGCTGATTCCTTCAATCGATTTGCTGGGCGGCCAAATCGTCCAGCTTGTGCAGGGCGAAAAACTGCGCCTGGCCTTCGACGATTTCGAATACTGGATCGAGAAGTTTTCCAAGTTTCCGCTGGTCCAGTTGATCGATCTCGATGCGGCGATGCGCCAGGGCGACAACTCCGCGCTCGTCGCGCAGATCGCCAAGCGGCTTCCGGTTCAGGCCGGCGGAGGCATCCACTCCATCGAGCGCGCGCAACAAGTGCTCGACGCCGGCGCAAGGCGCGTCATTATTGGTTCCGCGCTCTTCTCCGAGCAAGGCGCGGTCAACATCGAGTTTGCCGCCGAGTTAGCCGCCGCTGTGGGCGCGGAGCGCGTGGTGGCCGGCATCGACACCAAGAACGGAAAGATCGCGGTGAAGGGATGGAAAGCGCAGGTCGCGCTTACGCCCGACCAAGCGATTCCGCAACTCGACGCCCACGCCGGCGCATTTCTCTACACGCATGTGGATGGCGAGGGATTGATGAAGGGATTTCCCATCGAGACGGCCGCGCGCCTGCGCAAGCTCACGCGGAAGCAACTGATCGTGGCCGGCGGCATTCGCAGCCAGCAGGAAGTGGATGCGCTCGATGCGCTGGGCGCCGATGCGGTGGTGGGGATGGCGGTCTATACAGAGTTGCTGGCGGTCTGATATTTTTTTCGCGCCAACCTGTATGCCGGAGGGGCTGAATCCGGCAGCGAATTTGCCAGAGCGGACGAGCGGTTCAACATGCGCGAAGGGGCGGAGCGATGACAACGAAGCAGAGTGGAATACGACTGGCAAAGCGGCTGGACGAAGTGGGCTTCTCTGACATTGTGCAAGTCCGCAACAAGGTGATGGGTCTGCGCGCGGAAGGCCTGCAAGTCCACGCGATGCACATGGGCGAGCCCTTCTTTGAGACGCCCGGCGAAATCAAGTACGCGGCGATCGAGGCGCTGGTCGAGAACCAGACGCACTATGCGCCGTCCTCCGGCCTGCTGCCGCTGCGCCAGGCGCTGGTGGAAAAGCTGGTGGCGAAGAACGACATGCGCGCAACGACCGACGAAGTGATCGCCACCGTGGGCGGAATGCAGGCGCTGTATGCGGCGTTCCAGAGCGTGCTCGATCCCGGCGACGACATGCTGGTCTTTTCTCCATACTGGACGCCGATCGGCGACCTGGTGACCGGCGCACAGGCGCGGCCGCTGCTGGTGCCCACCGTCACCGCGCGCCGCAACGGCATCCGCAAAACCCTGGAACAGTTCTCAACGTCGCGAATCCGCGCCATCTACTACAACACGCCGCAGAATCCCAATGGCGCGGTCTTCACGCGGGCCGAGGCGGAAGAGGTTGCCGCATTCGCCGTCGAGCGCGACCTGATCGTGATTGCCGATGAGGCCTATGAGGATCTGGTCTACGATGGAGCGCATTTCTCCATCGCCTCGCTGCCCGGCATGGCGGAGCGGACCATCGCGTGCTACACATTCTCAAAAACGTATGCCATGACCGGATGGCGCGCCGGATATGCCGTGGCCAAAGAGCCCTTCATGACCGCGCTGCGCAAGATCGTGCTCTACTCCACCAATGGAGTGGCCACGCCGGTGCAGTATGCCATGATCGAGGCGCTCAAGACGCCGGAAACCGTGATCGCGCAGCGCCGCGAGGAGTATCGCCGGCGGCGCGATCTGCTGGTGGACGGCCTGAACGAAGTAGGGCTGGAATGCCCTCCGCCGGCGGGTGCTTTCTATGCCTTTCCCAACGTGGAAAAAATCCACAAGAACAGCCGCGTGGCGGCGCAGATTCTGCTCGAGAAAGCGCATATCGCCACCGTACCGGGCTCGGTCTTCGGCGCGCAAGGCGAGGGGCATTTGCGCTTCGGCTACGCGGTGGCGCTCAAGGAGATCGAAGCGTGCGTCGAGGCGCTGCGCAAGTTTTTCGCGTAGCAAAAGCTCTTGAACAGACGTTCTTATTCCTGCACTTCGCCGACGGCGCGGCTGGTCTCAACGCGCGAGGCCCGCAGCAGCCGCGCAATCTGCTTCAGATGAAGCTGCACGGCATAGGCGCGCAGAATCTCGGCCTGGGAAAAGACGATGCCCTTGGGCCGTATCGCGTTCATGCGGGCTTCGAGCTGGACGATGTCCTCTTCCAGATTCATTCCTTGCGGCGGAACGTCGAATCGCCATTCGTAAATGCGACCGGCCACATGGCGGAAGCCGGCGCAGATATCCCCGGCCAGTTGTCCGAGAGAGGGTTCCAACTGTCGTGCGTACCCATCTTCGCGGCTGTCTTTAACGGCGAATTCCAGAGCCACCAGAGCGTCGAAGAGAGAGCGGCCAAACTGCGAAAGCATGCCCAGGCCCTCGCGCCATCCGGGGCCGCCCGAGGGCTCGTTGCGCGCGGCTTGCAGCAATTGGTTATTGCCGCGCAGCATGGCTAGCGCATTGTCGCGCAGCGCGGGCAGGTTCTCTGCGGGCGAGCCGCGAAATTCCTGAAGAATGGCCTCGAAGAAGGCGCCCAGTACCAGAAACTCCTGCGCCAGGCCGTCGCGCAGCCGCAGCCGGGCGCGGTCGGGAAGCACCAGCGTGGTCACGGCGAGCGCCACCACGATGCCCACGATCACCTCGAGGACTCGGTCCAGCGCCAGGTCGCGGCGCGACCCCGCTTGCACCAGCATGACGATGGTGATGGTAACCCCGGCCAGCCGCGAGCTGCTGCGCAGACCCAGCAAACCGCAGACGATGACCGCCGCGAGCACCGCGAGGATATAGTTCCACGGGAGCGCGCCGAACTGGGAAAAGGAGAACCCGAACAAGGCGCCGATCAGCGTGCCCAGCAGCCGGTCGCGCGAGGCATTCACGGTGGAACCCACGTTGGATTGCAGGACGATGATGGCGCTGATCGAGCCCCAGTAGCCGTCGTGCAGGCCGAAGAGCTTCGCCAGCCACCAGCAGAGCGCGGCGGCCAGGGCGGTCTTTGCGGCGTGGATCAGGAGCCGCTTGCGTTCCCAGGAAAGAAATCGCGCGATCTCCGTATGCACCGCGCCCAGCTTGATGGCAAGCTGCTGCTGAGAGGCCGTCTTGTCTGTCTTCAGGTGCATGATTGCAATGGGCGGTGTGGCCGGCGCTGCGTCTTGCCCCGCGCTCGCTGCATCAAGGCTATCAGTTTCCCGGTAGGGCAGGAACGGACAGACCGATTTAACATAAGTTGGAGGCGCCCGCATGGCCGGGTCGGCGAAAAAATGTTGCGAGTCGGATATCCCGCCAGCTTGGCGGAGGAGCTGCTGAAAGGTTTTCCCCGGGGAGTCGAATTGATCCCTCTGCCGGATGGCTTGGATCATGAGATAGACATCGACGTCTGGATTCCCGACCCATATCCGCCGCGGGCTCTCCGGATTGCGCCGCGGCTGCGCGGGATACGTCTGGTGCTGTCGCTGATGGCGGGAACGGAGTGGATTCCCGGCGCGGTGGGGCCGCACGTGACCATCTGCAACGCCCGCGGCGCGCATAACATCTCCACGGCGGAGTGGACCGTTAGCTCGATCCTCGCCGTGCTGAAATACTTTCCTTTCTATTTCGATGTGCAGCGCGAGGGAGCGTGGAAGCGCCGCTTCGAAGCCCCCGCGCGCTATGCGGCGATGAGCGGCGATCCGCGCCCGCTCTATCCGCCCGTCCTGCTGGAGGAACTCACCGGCAAGAAAGTGCTGCTGGTGGGCTATGGCGCCATCGGCCAGGAGATTGAGCGGATGCTGGCGCCGTTCAACGTGGAGATGGTGCGCGTGGCCCGCACCGCCCGCACCGATCCGCCCGTCCACACCGTGGACGAACTCGACGGCCTGCTGCCGCGCGCCGAAATCGTGGTTCTGATTCTGCCCTTGAACGCGGAATCGCGCGGCCTGATCGGCAGCCGCCGTATCGCGCTGATGCGCCAGGGCGCGCTGCTGGTGAATGCCGCGCGCGGGCCGATCGTGGAGACGGACGCATTGGTTGCGGCGCTCCAGGCCGGCCGCATTCGCGCCGCGCTCGACGTCACCGATCCCGAGCCGCTGCCGGAAGGGCATCCGCTGTGGAGTTGCCCCAACCTGCTGCTCACACCCCACATCGCCGGATCGAGCCCGCAGTTCGCGCCCCGTTCGTTGCGCACGGCTGCGGACGAGTTGCGCCGCTATATCGACGGCGAGCCGCTGCACAATGTGGTTCAGGCCGCCATCTAATGGTGTCCGCCACGCAGGGGGTCGTTGATGTTTTGAAAGGGCACGACTTCAGTCGTGCCGCAGACGGCCCAAAATGAGGCGGACTTTAGCCCCTGAGGGAAACCCCTTCTACGAATTCAATCCATGCGCGGGCGTCTGTAAATGACCCTATGTGCGGCGACTTGCGCAAACTTCGATCGGCGTCCGCGCTTCCACAACTCAACGGCTGGCTTCCGCCGCCTCCGCGCGCCGCCAATCGCGCAGTCCCAGCACGGCCAGCGCCACCAGCAGCAGATAGAGCACGGCCGTCGCTCGCAGATCCTTGTAGAGATACTCGCCGATGTAAATGAGATCGACGGCGATCCACAGCCACCAGTTGGCGGTGTGCTTGCGCGCCTGCCACCAACTGGCCACCAGGCTATAGCTGGTCAGCGCGGCGTCCAGATGCGGCAGCGCCGCGCCCACGCGTACCATCAGCCAACCCAGCAGCACCGCGCCCGCAGCGCCCGCCGCCAGGCCGCCAAGCCAGCCGCGCACGCCCAGCGGCGCCACGCGCACCTCGCCCTCCTCGCGCACGCCGCGAGCCCAGTGCCACCAGCCGTAGAGCGTGAAGGCCAAAAAGAAGATCTGGAGAAGCGAGTCGGAGAAGAGCCGCGCGCGATAGAAAACAACCAGATAGAGAATGTCCGCGGCTAGCACGACCGGCCAGCAGACGAGAAGCCGGCGCGTGGTGAGCCAGATGCCGGCCAGCGTGGTGACGAAGCCGGCAATCTCCAGCCAGTTCGCGGCCAGGTAGTTTGCAATTGTCATCCAGTTCATCGTTGCGCCGCTCCCTGCTGCTTGCTTGTGCGGGCCGCGGCCCATCTGCCGATCGCATGCAATAGCTTCTCTCCGCCCTCGGTGTGAAACCAGCGCGCATGGCCGATCAGGTAGTCGTCGTATGCCAGCCGCGCCTTCTCTTCCGAGTGCAGCGCGCCGCGAAAATAATCCGCCTCGGAGAGCGCGAACTCCGCATGGCAAAGCGCCGTCATGGGCGCCAGCGCCGCGGCCTCCCGCTCGCCGAGCGGGCGCACCGACTCATAGCCGTTCAGCAGCGCATGCAAGTGATCGAGGTGCACGCGCACATTTTCGGGGTGGGCGGGATCGTTCATCAGCTCGATCCACTCGACGATGTTGCGTTCGATGGCCTGGGCCAGATCGTGCACGGCATTGGTGCGGTCGGCGAGTCCGAAGTCGATGATCGCCGTGGCCTGCGCGCCGGGGCCATCATCGCTCCACAGCAGGTTTGAGGCGTGCAGATCGTTGTGCGTCCACAGTGGCGGCAGGGCGGGCAGCAACGGCAACAACTCGGCATGAAACGGCGCAAGCAGTTCGAGCGCCTGGGTGCAGCACGTCCGTGTCGGTCGAGAGTCTGCCAGCGAGGGATGCGCGGCCAGATAGCACTCCAACCCGGCGCGCGGGTCCTGCGCGGCAAAGATCGTGAAGCCGGCGACCAGCGGGCGCGGCTTGCGGCGCGGCGCGGCAAATCCCTCTGAAGCCAGATGCATCCGCGCCAGCGCCTGGCCCGCCGAGTGCGCGTGGGCCGCGGTGCGAAAGGGCGTCCAGGAAATCGCTTCTTCGTAAAGGTCCACGTCTGCCGGCGCCTCGTGCACCTCATAGCTCCACTCGCCGGCCTCAATTGCCGTCTCGCCCGATGCGGTGGCAAAGACGCGCGGCACCGGCGCTCCATGAGCGAGCAGATACTCGAGAAAACGGTGCTCCTCCAGCAATCCTTCCCGGTCGCGAACGGTGCGGTGATGGCGCTTGATAAAGACCCGCCCGCCTTGCGCAGCCACCACGCTGGCTGCCGAAAACGGCCGCGGGCTGACGGACAAAATCTCGATCGGCTCGCCGCAGCCGGGGAATTGGCGGAGCAGCGCGCGGACCTCATCGAGCCCCAGGGGCGGCCAGTCGGCCTCCACCAGCGTGCCGTCCATGCCGTGCGCTTTTGCCGTCGTGCTCATTGCCGGTGCATCCTTTCCTCTGATCGAGGGACTTAGAAAGTGTAATGCGCCGAGAGCCGCACCGTGGTCGGCGCGCCCAGATGGATGAAGGTATCGCCGTAACTGGCGCCGGTGTCTTTCCAGTAGCGTTTGTCGGTGATGTTGTCGGCATAGAGCCGCAGGGTCACGCGGCCCTCGTCGCCGCCGGGCGTATAGCGCGCGCCCAGGTTGAAGAGGTTGTAGCCTGAGACGCTCACCGCATCGTCGCGCGTGGCTTCCTTGCGGCCGGTATAGCTCCAGCCGGGCATCAGGTGCAGTCCGCGCGCATGGGGCAGCAGCAGATCGGCAAAGACAGCCGTGCGCAGATGCGGCACGTTGAGCACCTGCTTGTTATCGAAGGCCGGCGTGCCGGTATCGTCGGAAAGCGCGCGAATGGCCGCCGCCGAAGCCGTCAGCCGCAACCAGTTCGCGGCTTTGCCCTCCGCATTGACCTCAATGCCGTTGTGGGTTTCGCGGCCTTCGGACTCGAAGCAGATGTCGCCGGGGGCGTTGAACTCGCTGGCCGTGCAGAAGCTGTCGGGAGCCTGGATCACTTTGGGATAGAAGAACGGCGCGCGCATGTGGAAGAGCGCGGTGGAGAGGAGGATGCGCTGGGCGGGCGCGTACTTGGCGCCGATTTCGGACTGGCGGGTGAGGAAGGTGGAGAGGAACTGGCTGCCATTATCGACCCACCAGGGCGCCTGCGGCCCCAGGGAGAGCAGCACGCCGTAGTTGCCGTAGAGCGTGAGGCTGGTTGCCGGGTTGAAGGTGACGGCGTACTGCGGCAGCCAGACGGGCTTGTCGGAGTTGATGGGCGCGGCCGTCGGGTCGGTGGCATAAAGGGAGTAGTTGTGGTCGCGCAGGGAATCGTAGCGGCCGCCGGCGAGCAGTTGGATGCGGCCGGGGAGATGGATGCGGTCCTGCATCACCGGGGCGGCTTGATGGTTGTCTTCGTAGAGCCTGCGCGGACCGGCGGATTGATGTGGGTCCTCCGCGGAGGCGAGATCCACCGGCGCGTTGGGCTGGTAGATGTTTTCCGAGCCGACGTAGGAGTAGACGGCGCCATCCTGCACGACGCCATCCGGCGAGGTGGGATTGGCGGCCGTGAAGAAGCCGGGCATCTGCACACTGCGCAGGAAAAGAACGCCGCCACCGGTCAGATCGTTGCTGATCGAGCCGATCTTGATGTGGCCGGTTACCATCGCCTCGGCCTGCGCATCGATGCGCAACTCTCCGGGATTGCGGTAGTCGTAAATATCGTAGCTTCCATCGGGCGCAAAGAAATAATCCGGCGCAGTGCCGCCCAGGTCGGTGCAGGAAGCTTCATACGCACAGCCATATGCATAGACCACGTTGTCGTCGATCAGCGAATGACTGAAGCTGGCCGCGGCGAAGGCTTTCCACGCGTGAGGCAGATCGTAGTCGAAGCGTGCTCCCGTATTGAACGTATCGAAGGTGTTCGGCTTGGCCCAGGATTGCTCGCCGAGCATGGTCGAGGGGTGAACCTGGTCCAAATCCGGCACGGTCGTGCCGCCCAGCAACTGGTAGCCGCAGACCGAGCGCTCCACCTTGTGCTGGTACTCGAAATCACCCTTCAGAATTGCCTTGGGGCTCATCTTCCAGTCGGCCGCGCCTGCGCCCATGGCGCGCCAGCCGTTGGCGTCGTTCACGTAGCTCTGGATTTTTTCGCCGGCCAGGTTCAGCCGCGCGCCTACCTGGCTCCGGCTGCCGAAGAGGCGGCCCATATCTACAGCGCCATAGGACGAGCCGCGATGGTCGGTGGCCAGATCGAGGGCTTCGATGGCAGCCGGCCGCTTGGTTACGTAGCTGATCAGCCCGCCCGCCGAAGCCACGCCGCTCTCCACGCCGGCAATGCCCTTGAGAAATTCGACGCGCTCCTTGTTTTCCAGAGGCACGTCCTGCTCGCCGGCGATGGTCATGCCGTTGATCTGGAGTCCCGTGGCCAAGTCGATGGGGAAGCCGCGAATCTCGAAGTCGCCGTAGTAGCCCACCGGCGCGTAATCCTCGCCGATGGAGGCGTCGTTCTTCACCACGTCGGAGAGCACGCGCGCGTCCTGGTCGCTGAGCAGTTCGCGCGTGACCACCGTGGCCGAGAGGGGCGTTTCCTGGAGCGATGCGCCGTCCAGATTGCCCACCGTGACAGCATCCGGGAGATAGTCGTCCTTCACCTCGCCGTGGACCACGACCGTGGTGGTGACGGGCGCAATCTTCTGCGTGGGCGCAGCGGGCTGCGGCGCCTGGGCCGCTGTCTGCGCCGGAGCCGGACTCTGCGCAAGCGTGCCCAGAGGAACGGCCAGACAGCCAGCCAGCATCGTCAGGCGCAGCAGGCCTGCAGTTGGCAAAGGATGAGATCGGACGCGGGACGTGGCGGCAGCGGCGCAACTGAGCATGATTTCCCCTTGTTTCCAAATAGATGAAACAAGAGAACTCACGCTGCGAATCGAGGAAGAAGGCCGATCGGCTTCGAAAACTTCCCACGCCGGTATTATCCGGATCGGGTTCGAGGGTATTTCTCAGCCCCACATCGTGGAGCACCCCTGTTTCAATATTTCGATTGAAACACTCCGGGCCAGGTTTGGCAAATGGGGTCGGGATCGCGCGGAGGCCGCAAATAACAGCGCAATCCGGGCAAATCGAGCGGTAGACAAGATTGAGCGGAAGCGTTGCGGTTCCACGCTCCAGCTTCGCTGCCGCCGGGCGCTGCATTTTTTGGTAAAAATGCCTCCAATTGCACAGCCGCAGGCGATACATTTGTATTGCATACAACTCTTAAAAGAGCAAAACCTCGGCCCCCCTGGGAATTTCACTCGAAAGGCGTCTTGATGGATAGTTTTTGTTCCCCTGCCCGCTTCTGTGGGCAGATCGCTTCGCGGCTTCTGCTGGTCGGTTGCCTGATTTCACTCGTCGCTGGCCGGTTGCCGGCCCAATCGACCTTCGGCGCAATTCTGGGCACCGTGCGCGACTCCAGCGGAGCGCTCGTGACCGGCGCGGAGGTGACTCTGACCGATACCGGCACCTCGGCCAGGCGCACCGTGACCACCGACGCGAGCGGGAACTACGCCTTCAAGAACATCGAGGTGGGCCGCTACGCGCTTACCTTTACCGCGCCGGGCTTTGAAAAGGAATCGCTGCCCGAGATCGTGCTGACGGCGCGCGAGACGCGGCGCATGGATGCGACGCTGAAGCCGGGCGCAGAGACCCAGACCGTTGTGGTCATCGAAGACTCCGAGCCCGTGATCACCACCGACGTTTCCAGCCTGGCCGAGACCAAGGTCGGCGACGAGCTGGTCGAGCTTCCGGTGGCCATCTACTCCCGCTCCACCGGTTCCACCAGCCCTATCTCCACGCTCACCACCGAGGCCGGCGTGCAGACCGACGATGGTGGCAACCTGGCCGTCATGGGCACCACGGCCGCTCTGCTCAGCGTGACCATCGACGGCATCTCCAGCGTGGGCGTCGAGTACTCCGGCCCGGTCAACGAGATGTTTCCCTCCTTCAACTCGATCGAGGAGATTCGCGTCAGCGAGTCCAACAACAACGCCGAGTTCAGCGGCGTGGCCGACATCACCACCGTCTCCAAGGCCGGCGGCAGCCACTTTCACGGCGGCGTCTTCGAGAACCTTGAGAACACGGTCCTGAACTCGGACAATACCTTCGCCCTCTCCAAGCCCAAGATCGTCATGAACGACTTTGGCGGAACGCTGGGCGGGCCGCTGCGGATTCCCTACCTTATACAGGGCGAAAACAAGACCTTCTTCTTTGTGAGCTACGAGGGCCTGCGGTTGCCGCGCGAAACGCCCATCCTGCTCAGCGTGCCTTCCACCGCCATGCGCAGCGGCAATCTTACCGCCTATCTGGCCGGACAGGGAGTTTCCGCCATCTATCAGCCGGACGGAGTGACGCCCATCGATTCCGCCAATGTGCCGGTGAGCGCTGCCTCCGCCAGCCTGTTGCAATACCTCATGCCCACGCCCAACTACGGTGCGGCCGGCTCCTACGCCAACAACTACCAGATCAACTTCCCTTCGCCCATCTCCGCCAACCAGGGCGATGTGCGGCTGGACCGCACGATCTCTGCCAAGCAGACGGTCTTTGCCCGCTTCAGCTACAAGAACCGCCAGGTCACCACCGCGCCCTCCGCCGCCTGCACCTTCTCCTATTGCGCCGAGGCCGGCAGCCCGCTGCAAGGCGGCTACAACACGCCCGAAATCGACGAGGGGCTGACCTTCGCCCACAATTACATCTTCTCCTCCAGCCTGATGAACGAGTTTCGCGGCGGCTTCAACGCGCAGCACACCTCGGAGACGCAGAGCTACTCCACCGCGACCCTGCTGGCGCAGACCGGGCTCAGCGTGCCCCAGCCGGACCTGGATTGGTCCGAGGCGCCGCAGGTGCTCATCAACGGATTCATGTCCACCGGCGCGGGCAACCCCGGGATGCAGCGCGGCCAGATCATCCAGGCCCTGGATAACGTGACCTGGACGCACCGCAACCACAGCTTCAAATTCGGCGCGGACTTCAAGCGGATCGGCGACCACGACGACAACGTCTACGGCAATTACCGCTCCGGCTGGTATGTCTTCAACGGCTCCTCGCCGGTGGGCATGGCCGTCGGCGACCCATACACCGCATTCCTGCTGGGCCTGCCGGATTACACCGAGGTCAGCTCCACCAACAAGCCCACCATGGACGGGCTTGGCTACTCCTATGCCGGCTTCGGGCAGGACGACTGGAAGATCGCGCCCAGCCTCACCCTGAACCTCGGCGTGCGCTACGAGCTGCATCCGCCCATCAAGGAGATACACTCCAACACCGCCGTCTTCCAGCCCGATTACAGCGCCACCACCAACGGGCAACAAGTGAATGGCGCGGTCGTGGTGTCGAACGCCCGGGCCGAGTCCTTCGAGTCCACGCAGTTCGCCAACGCCATTGCGCCCACGCCCATCCTCACCGCCGCGCAGGCCGGCATTCCAGAGACTCTGCGCTATACCGACAAGACCGATTGGGGGCCGCGCCTGGGTTTTGCCTGGCGGCCCTTGGGCAACGACAAGACCGTTCTGCGCGGAGGCTGGGGACGCTTCATTGAGACCCCGCTGGGCTTCTCGCTGGTCTCCGGCTGGGCCGTCCACGCCAGTTATCTGGCCACCTACAACCAGGCCTACGCGGCCGACGGCATCACGCCGCTGATCTCCTTCGCCAATCCCTTCAACACCGCCGCCGGCAGCTCCACCGGAACCGCCAACTTCGACTACGCCTTCCCCATCCACTACAAGGACCCCTCGGTGCAGCAGTGGAACCTGACGCTGGAACAGGATCTCGGCCACAGCATCGGCGTGCGCCTCTCCTATACCGGCAGCCATGGCCAGAATCTCGAGGCCATGGAAGACCTTAACCAGGTGCCGGCCAACGCCATCGGCTATTCCAACCCCGATCCCGCGCCCGCGGCCTCAGGCGCCTGTATCTCCGACGGGGGAACTCTGGTCTCCGATCACCGGCCCTATCCCTGCTGGGCCGTCATCCAGAGTGTCCAGAATGCCGCCGAGAGCAACTACAACAGCGGAACGGCTGAGCTCTCGCGCCACAGCGGCAAGGGGCTCACCTTCGACGCTAGCTACACCTTCACCCGCGACCTGTCCAACGCGGGCGGCGCTACGCCCAACGCCTTCGCCGTGGCCGGCGGCAGCTTTTTGACCGACCGCTTCCATCCCGGCCTCGACTACGGCAACGTCATCTACGACCGCCGCCACCGCTTCCTGGCCACTTATCTTTACGATCTGCCTTTCGGCCAGGGGCAGCGCTGGCTGAGCACCGGCGCTCTCTTGAACCGCATCGTCGGCGACTGGCAACTGGCCGGGGTCACCGTTTTCCAGAGCGGTCCGTTCCTCACGCCCTACGAGCAGACCGTCGATCCGGCCAATACGAACATTCTCACCACGATCGGCCAGGCGCGCCCCGATCGGTTGAGCGGCGTTTCTCTCTATGCGCCCCATCGCACCACTGCGCAGTGGCTCAACCCGGCGGCATTTCCTTATCTCAACCTGCAGTCTCCAAGCGGCGCCGGCATCGGCCGCTTCGGCAACGCTCCCGTGGGCGGAGTCGTCGGTCCCGGCACGGATAACTTCTCTCTTTCGCTGATGAAAAACTTCGCGCTGGTCGAGAAGTCCAAGTTCCAGTTCGGAGTGGAGGCGGCCAACGTCTTCAACCATCGCAACTACGAGCCGCCCAACATGCAGGTGGACTCCAGCGGCTTCGGCTCCATCACCGCTCTGCAAACCGCCGAAGGCGCCGGCCCGCGCAGCCTGGAGTTATCTGGGAGGATCACCTTCTAGTACCGTGTCCGCGAGATTCGGTAATCCGACACAACCCTTGGGTGCCCCAGGTCCCTCGCTCGCATTCGGGGACCTGGGAAAGCACACACCGCGCGATTTCGTAAGGACCAACCGCTAGCGCCGCGGGGTCCCCGGCGAGCGATTTGTGCTCGCTAAGGAATCCGTCGCAAAAGCCGGCGAAAAAAAGCTCCCCGGCGGAAGAGCGACGACTCCCGCTGCGGCATAAGGCAGAAAGATGCCCGCCGCGAGAGCGATTGCGAAGGCCGGCTGAATAGCGGCGCGAAAGCCGTCATTTTGCTCCGTGGCCGTTCACTCCCGCCGCGCCCGCCCGTCTGGAGGCGATCCAGGCGTAATGGAGCCCCGAGACCACGGTCAGCAGCATCGTGGCATCGAGGGCGAGCAAACGGAAGTCGGCGACCCATTGAGCCGCAACGAGTTGGTAGAACAGCACCGCGGCCACCGCCGCCACCTGGGCCAGGGTGTTGCCTTTGCCAAAGATGCTGGGCTTGAATTCGCGCCTGCCCACCGCCGCGTAGAGAATGGCGGCCACCACCACGATGCCCACATCCCTGCCGAAGACCAGCACGGTCACCCGCGCCGGAATCAGGCCTTTGTGCATCAGTACCAGAAAGAGCGTGCTCAGCAGCAGCTTGTCGGCTACCGGATCGAGGTACTCGCCCAGTGTGGAGCGCTGCTTGAGCACGCGCGCGAGGGTGCCGTCGAGCGCGTCCGTCAATCCGGCCGCAACGAAGAGTCCAAAGCTGAGCGCGTAGTGGTCGTCCAGAATGGCCGCGACCAGAAACGGCGCCAGACAGATGCGCAGCAGCGTGAGCATATTGGGCGCGGTGCGAAATGGACTCAATCGTGTCGTCGAAACGTCGGCCATGGCAGATTACCTGCATCGAACGAAGCCCTCGCGCTCCCGCCGAATCGCATTCCGGAACCGGCAACAGGTGCGCCCCGGCGCCAACAGAGCAGCAGGGCACGCCTGGTCGTTGAAGTCCCGCCGCAGAACCCTGCGGCTGAGTGAAGTGCTTCGTTAGTCAACGATGGTACAGCATGGCGGACAGGACAGCCTACCTTCCCTCGCAGCCCCGATCCTGATAAACTAAAAACTACTGTTTTGCAGGCGCGTAGCTCAGTTGGTTAGAGCGCTTCCTTGACACGGAAGAGGTCGCTGGTTCGAGTCCAGTCGTGCCTACCATATTTATCAATAACTTAGAGTCGAATCCGCCGTATCGTTTCAACCCGCAATCCAACCCGTGATCGCTCCTCGCCTTTCTTTTTGCGCTTTCTCCGGCGCTCTGTCTTGCCAATCGCCTTGAGGAACAGGCCCTGGGCGTCCTGCTGGCTCTGCAGGATGTGATGAGTGTATTTCTCGCGGTTGTGGACAGGCGTTTGTGCCGAAGCGTCTTCATGAGGACGAGCGGATCGACCTGCCCCGCCAAGAATTCAGCCAGCGAATGGCGTAAATTATGCCAGCCAAAGCGTTGGGAAGAACCCGCCTCGATCCACCCGGCATAAACTGCCGCCGGACGGAGATCATCCTGGGCGGCAATCGATGCCGTCCTTGGCTTGGCGCCCTTCAACTTCAGACTTGGAAACACCCATTCGTCGTCTTTCGGGTACGGGGACTGATGACGCCATTCTTGAAGAAACCGCTTGGAACCGGATGCATCGCTACAGGCGCCATCGAGTGGTTATTCTTCCTGGGCGTTTCCTTGCCCTTTGACCACGCCCTGCGCTGGGTGACCTGGCCTTTACCCCAGTCGATGTCTGCCCACTTCACGGCAAACCCCTCCTCGGGGCGAACACCGGCAGAGCCATGGAACAGGGCCATCGTCCACTCCCTCTGTGTGGTTGGCGTATCCAGATACTCGAGGATGGAATTCATCTGCGCTGCCGTAACGACGGTGGCCTCGTAATCGGACGTAACGATGCAACGGGACCCCGCCCTCCGTCTTCGGTTTTCCAAAGGGGGACCACCCCGCCGATGTGCCACCTTCTCCGAACTGTAGTCGATCAGTTGGATTCCCGGACGCTGGCCGACCTGCAGGGAGTAATCGGCGCCATTGAGCGCATAGGCGATTTCTCGGGAACCGAGAGCTGGAAAGTGCCAGAGTTTCTTCTTTCAAATTTTCTAGACACCTCTGACCTTGGAATACGAAAATGTCGCAGACAAGGCTGATGGAAAAGAGGAAAGAAGTATGCAGGAAAAACGACTGGATCCGCTTCTCGCCCATCTTGACGCCCTCCTTCCGGAGCTGGAGGACACCTACAAAGACATCCATGCTCACCCCGAATTGTCGATGCAGGAGACCCGGACGGCGGGGATTGCGGAAGCGCGTCTGAAGATGCTGGGGTTTGACGTGACTTCTGGAGTCGGCAAGACCGGAGTGGTGGGTCTATTGCGTAATGGAGGCGGTCCCACCGTGATGCTGCGTGCCGACATGGACGCTTTGCCGATCGAAGAGGCGACCGGCCTTCCCTACGCAAGCAAAGCCGTTGGGGTCAGCCCTGAGGGCAAGAACGTACCCGTGGCGCATTCCTGTGGCCACGACATGCATGTTGCCTGTTTAATCGGGGCCGCCGGCCTGTTTGCAAAGACTCGTAATGCCTGGAAAGGAACACTCATGGTGGTGTTTCAGCCAGGCGAGGAGATAGGCCAGGGAGCGCAGGCCATGATCGACGACGGCCTCTTCGAGCGCTTCCCAAAGCCCGATGTCGTGCTCGGTCAGCACGTGATGAGTTTACCTTCGGGAAACATCGATTGGAGAGAAGGTGTTGTCACTTCGGCGGCCGACAGCCTGCAGATTAGGATGTTTGGGCGTGGAGCGCACGGCTCGATGCCTGAAGCCAGCATCGATCCTGTGGTGATGGCCGCTTCAACCGTGCTTCGGCTGCAGACCATCGTGTCGCGGGAAGTGGCGCCAACGGATAGCGCCGTCCTCACTGTGGGGTCGCTTCAGGCGGGCACCAAGGAGAACGTGATCCCGGACGAAGCGATCATCAAGTTGAACCTTCGCACCTTCGATGAAAATGTTCGCAAGCGTGTTCTGGCATCCATCGAACGGATTGTGAATGCGGAAGCCGCGGCATCGGGTGCTCCGAGGCCGCCCGAGATCACTCCGCTAGACCAGTATTCCCTGGTAACGAACGATCCGGCAGCAACAAAGAGAGTCGTTGATGCGTTTCGTCAAAGCTTCCCTGAGGGATCCATCGAGCAGACAAAACCAACCATGGCGAGCGAGGATTTCGGCTGCTTCGGAGTGCAAGGTCACGCCCCGTCGGTGTATTGGTTCTTTGGCGGAGCCGACGCTGCGATCTATGCAAAGGCCAAAAGCGAAGGCAAGCTGAATACTCTCCCGACGAATCACAATCCTCGGTTCGCGCCGGTTTTGCACCCCACCCTGGAAACCGGAGTCAAAGCTTTGGTCGTTGCGGCGCAAGCCTGGATGGCATCATGAGCGGCGTCCTGACCGAAGGGCAACATCTGCTCGGAGCATTCGCGGTAGCGCTCGATTTAGTCGGCACTTTCGTTTTTGCTTTAAGCGGCGCGGCGGCTGGAGTCAAGAACAGGTTTGACCTGTTTGGGCTCATGGTCCTTGCATTTGCTACCGGCAATGCCGGCGGGATTACTCGCGACCTGCTGATTGGCGCAGTGCCGCCCGCTGCGCTGACCAATCTGCAGTATCTCTGGATTTCGATATTTGCTGCGCTTGTCGTCTTCTTCTGGTATCGCAAGATCGACATCCAGGGGAAGCTGGTTCTTTGTTTGGACGCCGCCGGCCTGGCGCTATTCGCAGTTACCGGGACGGAGAAAGCCCTGGCTGCCGGACTGAACCCGGTGATGGCGGCGCTGCTTGGCATGTTGACCGGAATTGGAGGCGGGATGATTCGCGACGTGCTTGTGAATCAAACGCCCGTTGTTCTTCAATCGGATCTCTATGCTGTTGCGGCTCTGGCGGCGGGAGCGACCGTCGTTGTTGGACATCTGCTCCACCTTCCTTCTTTCGTGGAAATGCTCGTCGGCTTGGCGATTTGCCTCGGAATTCGTTTGATGGCGATACTTTGGGGCTGGCACCTTCCCATGGCAAGCCCATCGCAGTGACGTTTGCGTGAACGCGGAGAGCCGGCGTTTTGAGCCGGTTCTTGGCCCCTTTCAATGAACCATGAAGTAAATGTTTCCTCGGTTGGTGAATTCAGTCCAATGCACTCATTGAACTCAGTTTGTAAGCCCAGAGCTGCGTTCTCTCAAGATCACTCCTCGAAACCGCCCTTTGCGCAGGGGATCGCGTTCTGGATGTCAGAGTCCGAATCCTGGATGCTGGGCGACATTTCAGCACCAATCTCAGTGCCCTTTATAGCAAGATAAAAAACAAGACATAGCCCTGGCGTTCGGGATTACAATCGCTGGCAACCGGGAAGGTGAGAAAATTCAACGCCTGAAAGCGTCTTCAGACGAGCGGAAGATGCCTGTACGGCCAATCTCCCAGTTGAACCAGCCAAGTGGAGGCTTGAATGCGCATCGGTCGCCTGTCGCTCTTCGCTCTATTTTTTTCTGTTGCCTGCCTGTCGATTTCAAATCAGGCGCAAAACCGCAACGACGCGCCACACCTCGAAAGGCACGGCGACGCCACGCAACTGATTGTCGACGGGAAGCCCTTCCTGATTCTCTCCGGAGAGCTGACCAACAACGCGGCGACCGCTCTTGAACCCATGGAGACCATCTGGCCCAAGCTCGTAGCCAGCCATGTGAACGCTGTGCTCGTAGGAGTCTCGTGGGCGCAGTTTGAGCCGGAGGAAGGTAAGTTCAATGATTCACTGGTGGATGGCGTCATTGCCAAGGCCAGGGAGAACCATCTGCACATCGTCTTTCTGTGGTTCGGCTGCTGGAAGAATGGCACCTCAAGTTATCCGCCCTACTGGGTCAAGAAGGACTATCTCCGCTTTCCCCGTATCCAGATCGGGGAAGGAAAGACGGTCTCCGCCTCCGGGCCTGTCGAGTTGCTCAGCACCTTGAGCGACGCCACGCGCGACGCCGATGCCCGGGCTTTCAACGCTCTCATGCGCCACATCAAAGAGGTCGATGGGACACAACATACCGTGGTGATGATGCAGGTCGAGAATGAAGTCGGCGTCCTGCGCGATACGCGCGACCGTTCTCCCGTTGCCAACCGCGCATTCGCCGGCCAGGTTCCTGCGGAACTGATGAACTATCTTCAATCCCACAAGGACACCCTGATCCCCGAGTTTCGTGAGGTTTGGGCAGCAAACGGTTATAAAAAGTCGGGAACATGGGAAGAGGTATTCGGCCCCGGAAAACCGGCTACCCTGGAGATCCCTATTCAGACCACCGTTTCGTTGCTGGGCCCCCTCGAACATGAAAACAGTTGGCAGCATCTGCACTGGGCCTCGGATGAAATCTTCATGGCCTGGAACTATGCGCGCTTTTTGGAAAAGGTTGTGCAGGCCGGCAAGGCCGCGTATGACATTCCGATGTATGTGAACGCATGGCTGCAGCAGCCGAACCACGCATGGCCTGGCACCTATCCCAGCGGAGGCCCGCTCCCGCAGGTTCATGATGTCTGGCGCGCCGCCGCTCCTGACATCGACATCCTTGCGCCCGATCTTTACCTGGAATACTTTGACGATCTCTGCCAGCGCTTCAAGCGTAACGGCAATCCGCTCTTCATTCCCGAAACGAGTACCAATCCCGCCAATGCCATCATGGCTGTCGGCAAATACGACGCCATCGGATTCTCTCCCTTCGGCATTGACGGAAACAGGCCCATTCCGCCGGATCTTGCCACCGTATATGGCCTTCTGGATCAGTTGTCGCCCATGATTCTGGCTCACCGGGGCGCCGACTCCATCACGGCTGTGCGACTCAACCAGGGAGATTCGCCTAAAGAGGTCAAGCTGGGCAACTACACACTGACACTCACCTACACGGGCCGCAGTACGCACATTGCTCCGCAACCGAAGGGCCAGGTTGCCGCTTCGCCGCAATTGTCTGCTATGGCAACCGCCTCCGAGCCGCCGCTCGAAGCAGCTGCCATCCTCATCGCGACCGGTCCCGACGAGTATTACTTTGCCGGGGGTGGCATGCGCATCGACTTCACCCCAAACACTCCCGGGCCACGGAATGTCGGACTCGGAGACGTGCAGCAGGGCAACTTTGTCGACGGAAAATGGGTCGTGTCCCGCCAAATCGCTGGCGACGATGATGCGCAGGGAGAGATTCTGATGTTGCGGCCGTATACCATCCTCCGCGTGACTCTCTACCGGTTTCCATAGCGAGACGACATGGATGGGTCTGCCAGAAGCCCTTTCCGGCAGACTCGCGAACTGCGTACGATGCCGAATGCAAATATGGCTTTGCTCTACGAGGCAAATCTGCATACTCCCAAGAGATGCAACCGCAGGACATCGGGAAGTGAATTCTCGCACAAAAACGGGCCTGCGAGAAAGGGAAAGCGAATGAGAATGAAAACCTTTGTTGTGGCCGCAATCGGGGCCTTATCCGTTGCCGGATCAGCCGCGTACGCACAGGTGGAGAAGCACCCTATCCCAAGCATCGTTCAGCAGAACGGACGCTATGCCCTGATGGTCGATGGTGCGCCCTTTCTGATGCTTGGCGCACAGGCCAACAACTCCAGCGACTGGCCGGCAACGCTTCCAAAAGTGTGGTCCGCGATTGAATACCTGCACGCCAATACACTGGAGATTCCCATTTACTGGGAGCAGTTCGAGCCCCAGCAGGGTCAGTTCGACTACTCGCAGATCGACAGTGTCCTCGCGCAGGCCCGCGCGCATCGCGTTCACCTTGTTCTGCTTTGGTTCGGTACGTGGAAGAACGGCAGTCAGCACTACATGCCGGAGTGGATGAAGCTTGACCCGGAGCGCTACGCCCACGTCGTCAACAGGAACGGGGAACGAGTCGACTCGCCCTCGCCGTTTGCACAGGCCTCGCTGGACGCGGACACCCGCGCATTCACAGCTTTCATGCGGCACTTGAAGGCGGTAGATCCTGAGCGAACGGTGTTGATGGTGCAGGTAGAGAACGAAACAGGCACCTGGGGAACGCTGCGCGATTATTCTGCTGAAGCCAACAAGCTCTTCACGGCCGCGGTTCCTGGAGACGTGTTGAACGCGATGAATAAGACCGCCACAAATGGGGCGGGATGGGCCGAGGTGTTTGGGTCGGATGCCGACATCTACTTCCATGCCTGGGCCATCGCCCGCTACGTGGGACAGATCGCCCTCGCGGGCAAGGCAGTTTACCCGCTGCCTCTGTACGTGAATGCGGCGCTGCGCGATCCGTTCAAAGGCGAGCCGGGGTCCTACGAAAGCGGTGGCCCGACAGACAACGTGCTTTCTATCTGGAAGGCCGAGGCGCCGGCGATCGACATCCTGGCGCCGGATATCTACCTGCTGGACACGCAGTCCTATCTGAAGGTCATCGAGCTATACCACCGCCCGGATAACGCCTTGTTCATTCCTGAGACTGCGGGAACGCCGCGTGCCGCGCGTTTTCTTTTTGCTGCCTTGGGAATGCAGACGATCGGCTATTCCCCGTTCGGGCTGGACTACACACGGACCAATCATCCGGAGAGAATGGTGCCCGGAGAACCAAACGCTTTCCTCGACCCCACAGCGCAGAACTACAAGCTTCTCGGTCCGATGATGCGCGACATTGCCCGCCTGAACTTCGAAGGAAAACTACAGGCTGTGGCAGAAGTGGAGGACCAGCCCAGACAGACGCTTCACTTCGGGATATGGGACGCCGTGGTCTCTTACGGTGGTGGCCGGGGAGGCGTAGCCAAGGGCAATGCCGAGCCAATCGGACGCGCGCTTGTGGCTCAATTGGGCGACAATCGGTTTCTTGTCACGGGATTCCATTGCCGCGTCGACTTCCGTCCTGCAGGCACCGCACAGCAGCAGAAAACGAAGGAGATCGTCGTTGGGACCGGTCAGACGCCCTCGGCCCATATCGATGGGAATTGGCAGCACCGTCAGTTCTTGCGTGTAGAAGAAGGCGCGTATGAAAACGGCGTCTTCCAATCGCACCGCATTCTGAACGGCGATCAAACCGACTGGGGGCTGGACTTCGGGTCGGACTTCGAAGTTCTGCGAGTATCGCTCGCCAGCTATTGAAACTGGGAGCGCGAGGAAAGGTACTGTGAAACGCCGTTGCGTCAGGGAGCCTCCTGGCCGTCACATCGAAGACGGATCGCGGAATTTCAGTCGCAATAGTGACTTCCCGCTTATCGGTGCGCCATGCAGCGTAGCGTAATGCCTGCAGTGTGTCCTCGCGTTCCAGATACGGATAGTCGGCAAGAAGCTCATCGATGCTGACGCCGACTCCGATTTGGCCAACGATCATACCGGCTGAAACCTGCGCCGGCTAGATCGTCTGTTGGCCGTCCTGCTCTATCAGCGCGGCATACCACTGAACAAGGTAGAGAACGCTCTCGTGCTGGCCGCGGTGCGCCGCTTGATCCGGCCTGCCGACGCCCCGCCTCTGACTCTGTGCGCTCTCTGGCGTACTTCCTTCCGGTCATCGAGGAAGTGCTCGAAACAGAAGTTGGAGAAGAGTAGTTCCAAGACGCACGGCAAAAACTCCAGAGGCGCCGCTTAGCCCGATGGCGCATGCGGAGCGCATGTCGCAGCCATGCCTTCGGCGTGGCATCGCACTGAAAAGCAAAACCCATCTGCACCTGCGCTGCGGGATGATGCTCGATATATCCCTACCTCTACCCATGCGTTCTTGCCCTGGGTCGCTGCTTGTAAGTACAGGTGGATCGCTCTTGCCGAGCGCCGAAGAAAGCAGAAGCCGAAACGCTCGGCAAAGGCCGCCATCTCCGGCGTCGGAACCATCGCTCGCTCGGTGCTGCGCAGTACCGCAACGTGCGTCTTGTCGATCTCGATTCGCCGCTTGCAAGACGGCGTGAATGCTTTCTCGTTGCGACCGCTTCGCCTGGGGCGCCTTCGCAATGTGGAATAGGAAACAAGTCGGCTTTGAAATGCCAAAGTGATCTGCCGATAGTGATAATCGACGATCTTACTTTTTGGTGCTAAGCGCACAACACTTGTTCCCCGGAGATGCGCCCGCGTTTATACCTCGACCAAAGACAACTGATTGTTTGGCGTCTCGCTTGCGCATAGCAGCGGGCGGGGCGCACACCTGGGCCCACATCCATTGAAGTGCCGTATCTCCAATCAGCGCTTGGAGAAGGAGCTGATCGTGTCTCTAGTTCTGGAAGAACGTGAAACGCAAAGCGAGATTCGCCTTGAGGGCGCAATTGATATCGCTTGCGCGGCAGAGTTGAAGCAGATTCTGCTCCAGGCATTGGCGTCCGGAAAAGATCTGCGGGTTTCGTTGGAACGCGCAATCTGTCTGGATGTGACCGCCGTGCAGTTGTTCTGGGCCGCCGGATGCGAAGCGAGGAGGTTGGGCCTGGGGTTCACGTTCGCGGAAAAAATGCCGGAGGAGATCTCCAGCGCCCTCACCGTTGCGGGGTTCGAATCGCTTCTGGTTTCAGAGAATGGAAGTCAAGCGGGAAGTGTGAGATGACCTCAATTGCGAACAACGTCGACCAATTCAAGCAGACCTTCCGCGAAGAGGCTCGCGAGGTTCTCGTCGATTTGGAATCGGCGCTCCTGGAACTGAACGAAAATCGGGGCGATCCGGAGCTTGTCGCGCGCGTTTTTCGCGCCTTGCACACTCTCAAGGGCTCGGGAGCCATGTTCGGGTTTGACGAGTTGGCCGCATTCACGCATCACCTGGAAACAGCCTTTGACGAAGTGCGGAGCGGCCGGCTGCAGATTGACTCCGAACTGATCGATCTGACCCTGGCCGCACTCGACCAGATCAAGGTGATGTTGGAAGACGGCGCTGGAAATGCTGCGGCGGATGGCAGCGTCTGCGCGGAAATACTGGCCAAGGTGCTCCGGATGACCGGAATGGCAGAGAGCCGTCCGGCCGGGCCGAAACCGGAACAGGCTCCTCCCGCAAACCGCAACGGCAATGCGTGCAATTGGCGAATCCGTTTTGCTCCCGGCCCCGAACTCCTGTTGAATGGCGCCAACCCACTGCTCCTGTTGCGCGAACTGAAACAGATGGGAGATTTGCGCATCACGGCCAGCATGGCAGCGATTCCGCCCATCGGCGAATTGGATCCGGAGCGCTGCTATGTCAGTTGGGAGATGGTTCTCGCCACTGCTGCCGGACAGGATGCGATCCGCGATGTATTCATCTTTGTCGAGGACAGTTGCGAACTGGAGATCGAGCCGGCTTTGAGCCCTTCTCTGCCCGCGGCTGCACGCGCGGCCGTGATGACGGCCAAGGCGCTCGAAGAGAAGCGCGCCGCCTCCGGAGGTCGGCGCACATACGAAAAGCCCGACAACGCATCGAGCCTGCGCGTTCCGGCTGCCAAACTGGACCAGTTCGTCGACCTAGTGGGTGAACTGGTCACAGTGCAGGCGCGGTTGAGCGAAATCGCCGCACGGCACGACGATCCCGAAGTCGCCGAAGTGTCGGAAGAAATCGAGCGGCTGACCTCGGCCTTGCGCGAGAACTCGATGAATATCCGCATGACGCCCATTCGAGCCACCTTCGAGAAATTCCGCCGGCTGGTTCACGACTTGGCGCGAGACCTGGACAAGGATGTCGAACTGATCATCGAGGGCGCGGATACAGAACTGGATAAGACGGTAATCGATCGGCTGAGCGATCCGCTGATGCACCTGATTCGCAACAGCATGGACCACGGTATTGAACCTGCGGATGTGCGCATTGCCGGTGGCAAGCGCGCCACCGCGTCCATCCGCCTTTCCGCGCGGCACTCGGGCGCCAACGTGCTCATCGCGGTCTCCGACGATGGCAGGGGGATCGACGCGGAGGCGGTGCGCAGCCGCGCCATCGAGAGAGGCATGGTTCCAGCCGATGAACCATTGACGGAGAGCAGTATCTTCGCTCTCATCTTTCAGCCCGGATTTTCTACGGCCAGGCAGGTCACTGATGTCTCGGGCCGCGGCGTGGGCATGGACGTGGTTCGGCAGAGCGTCGAGAGCCTGAGGGGATCCATCGACGTAGCCAGCAACCCCGGCTCTGGAACCAGCGTGACGCTGCGTCTGCCGCTCACTTTGGCCATCATCGACGGACTGCTGGTGAGTGTCGGAGAGGCCTATTTTGTGCTGCCGCTGGCCAACACGCTGGAGTGCATCGAGCTGACGCGCCAGGACATCGAGAAGGCCAACGGCAAGCAAGTGGCCAACGTGCGCGGAGAGATCGTGCCCTATATCGGTCTGCGGCAATACTTCAATATCCAATCGGAACGGCCGGCGATCGAACAGGTCATGGTCGTCGAGACCGAGGAGGGACGCTACGGCTTTGTCGTGGACAAAGTGCTGGGGGATTACCAGACCGTCATCAAGAACCTGGGCCGGCTTTACCGCCATGTGCAGTTCGTCTCCGGAGCCACCATTATGGGCAACGGAACGGTGGCGTTGATTCTCGATCCACAACGGCTGGTGCAGGACGCACTGCGGGCTGAGACCCAGGGGGGGCGCGGTCATCCGGTGCCTGCCACTGGAAGCAGACGCCTGAAGGATATTTCGGCGGCAAATGCTTCGTAGAAATTCTTCGGTGCTGGACTGAGCGCCAGCGCCCGCCATCAACGATTGAACCAGCCGAGCTTCGATCCAGAGGCCATGGATCGACAAGAGTGCGAATTCAGACGACGCACGCAACGGCAGGCTGCAGCGCGTGGCTACGCGAAGGGAGCAAGGGCAATGAAATGGTTTTATGACATGAAGATCGGCGCCAAGCTGATCGGGGCTTTCATTATCGTGGGAGCCATTACCGCCATCGTGGGCTACATGGGCATCCGTAGCATGGGCGAGATTGCCGAGTTGGCAGCTTCATCGTATGCAAACGAAACCCTCGGGCTCGCATACCTCAAGCAGGCCGATGTGGAAATTGTCCACATGGCCAGGGCCGAAAAGAACCTGCTGCTCTCCAACACCCCGGAAGAGCGCGCCAAGTACAAGGGCGCTATCGAGACATTTTCGGCGAAAGTAGATGAAAGCCTGGAGAAGGCCAAACCCCTGATCCACACCGACGAGGGCAAGGAGCTGCTGACGAAGTTCGACCAGGCATGGAGGGAACGCCAAGAGGTCGTCAATCAAATTGTGGCCCTCGCCATGAATGACAAGCTGGAGCAAAAGCGGGCGTCGGTTGATCTTTCCATGGGGCTCGGCCGCGCGAAGGCCGACGCTGCCGAGGGTGTGCTTTCGCAGTTGGAAACGGTGAAGGAAGACAACGCGAAGAAGGCCGCGGAGACGGCGGATCGTACCTATCAGAACAGCCGCACGTTGATGCTCGTCCTGGTTGTGGGAGGCGTTCTGACCGGCCTCGGTCTGGGATTGTTCATTTCGCGCAGCATCGCAAACCCGCTGACCCAACTGGCGGAAACGGCAAAGCATATCGCACTGGGCGACGTGAATCAGGAGGTCAGGTATCGCTCGGGCGACGAGGTCGGCTCGCTGGCCGAGGCGTTCCGGGCCATGATTGATGCCGTGAACGCATTGACGCGCGACGCCTTCATGCTGTCGGATGCGGCTGTGCAAGGCAAACTGGCCACACGTGCCGACGCCAGCAAGCACCAGGGCGACTATCGCAAGATTGTGCAAGGCGTGAACGATACCTTGAATGCGGTCATCGGGCCGTTGAACGTGGCTGCCGACTATGTGGATCAGATCTCCAAGGGAGCCATTCCGGTCAAGATTACCGCGACTTATAATGGCGACTTCAACACCATCAAGAACAACCTGAACGCTTGCATCGACGGCATGGGAGGGTTAGTCGAGGCAAACCAAGTCTTGCAGCGACTGGCGGTGAACGATTGCTCCGTCCAGGTGCAAGGTTCCTATCGGGGAGTCTTTGCAGATGTAGCGAAGGCGACCAATACCGCTCAGGCGCGAGTCATACACGTGGTAGAGATTCTTAGGAATTTAGCCAACGGAGACTACCGGGAAGATCTGCAACTGTTGCAGAAGACGGGCAAACGCTCGGAGAACGACCAACTCGTTCCCTCCATGATCCAAACGATGACTGCCATCGATGCGCTGGTGGGCGATGCTGGAATGCTGGCCAAAGCGGCGGTGGAAGGCAAGCTCGCTACCCGTGCCGAGGCCAGCAAACACCAGGGCGATTACCGCAACGTGGTGCAGGGCGTCAATGACACTCTGGATGCGGTGATCGGCCCGTTGAATGTGGCCGCCAATTACGTGGAGAAGATCAGCAAGGGCGATGTGCCCGCGCAGATCACGGACACGTACAACGGCGACTTCAACACCATCAAGAACAATCTGAACACGCTGATCGTGGCCATGAACGACATTACCGCGGCAGCTGAGGAGATTGCCAACGGCAATCTGACGGTGCAGGTCCGCGAGCGTTCTCCGCAGGACAAGCTGATGCAGGCGCTGGGCGGTATGGTAGGCGGGCTGACGCGGACGGTCTCCGATATCCGCTCGATCGCCGGCGAAGTAGCGGCGGCCAGCCAGTCCATTTCGACGGCTTCGATCCAGGTATCGAAGGGCGCCAGCAGCCAGGCCGCGGCGGCGGAAGAAGCTTCTTCTTCGATGGAGGAGATGGTCTCCAACATCAAGCAGAATGCCGACAACGCGCAGCAGACCGACAAGATCGCGAACAAGTCGGCCAAGGACGCCCAGGAAAGCGGTAAGTCTGTAAGAGAGGCGGTAGCTGCGATGAAGGAGATCGCCGACAAGATCTCGATCATCGAAGAGATTGCCCGCCAGACCAATCTGCTGGCCCTGAATGCGGCCATTGAAGCGGCCCGCGCCGGCGAGCACGGCAAGGGCTTTGCGGTAGTGGCTGCCGAGGTGCGCAAACTCGCCGAACGCAGCCAGAAGGCGGCCGCCGAGATCAACCAGCTCTCCGGCGCAACATTGAAGGTGTCGGAGAAGTCCGGCGAGATGCTTGACAAGCTGGTGCCCGACATTCAGCGGACAGCGGAACTGGTGCAGGAAATCAGCGCTGCCAGCAAGGAGCAGGATACCGGCGCCGAGCAGATCAACAAGGCTCTGCAGCAACTGGAGCAGGTGATCCAGCAGAACGCTTCTGCCTCCGAGGAGATGGCTTCCACCACCGAGGAGTTGACCGGCCAATCCGCTCAACTGGTCAGCGCGCTCTCCTTCTTCCGCACTGGAGAGGATGGTCGTACTTCGGCGCGTAAATCCGTTGCCGATAAGTCGGCCGGATTTGTTGACGACGCAGCTCAGATCGCCGCAAAGCTGAACGGCCACGGCAGCGCATCCACTGCGAAGCCGGCCGCGAAGGGCGGAGTCAGTCTGCGCCTCAAAGACAAGCACGATGACCTTGACGGGGAATTTGAACGTTACTAACCGGTCGGGCGCAAGCCGCTTGCGACTTGCGCCCTGTCTTCAGGATGCGAGAGGAGTTCAACCATGAGCGTTACCGAAATCACGGAGACCCGGCAATATCTCACTTTCAAACTCGGCAACGAGGTCTTTGCCACCGATGTGGCGAAGGTGAGAGAAGTGCTTGACCTCACCACCATCACCGAAATTCCCCGCACGCCGGATTTCATGGCCGGCGTGATCAACCTGCGCGGCAGCGTCGTCCCCGTGGTCGACCTGCGGCTCTGCTTCGGAATGTCGAAGACCGAGAACACGCGCAACACCTGCATTGTGGTTGTGGAAGTATTGCTGGACAACGAATCGATCGTCATCGGCGCGCTCGCCGACTCGGTCGAAGAGGTGATCGACCTGGAGCCGGATCAGATTCAGCCGGCGCCGCGCATGGGAACCCAGATCCGCACCGACTTTATCAAGGGGATGGGAAAGCGCGATGCCCAGTTCATCATGATTCTGGACATCGACCGCGTCTTTTCAGCCGAAGATCTGGCCGCGGTCCGCACGCCGGAGTCCAACAAGCCGACCGTCGAGACGGTCGCTTATTGATTCGGCCCAAAAGCAATGCGACCCGTGCCCCCATCCTTTTCGCGTCTTTTTGCGAAAAGGGTGGGAAGGCAAGATGAATTCGTTTTGGGCCGGATCAATTACGGAGGGAATGGGGCGCACCGAGCGCCCCGTTCATAGTATGGACACTCACGAGGAAGGCATCTCAAACCGGGACTATGCGCGGCTCTGCAAGTTGATCTATGCAGAGGCGGGCATCCGCCTGGGTTCGGAGAGAAGAATCATGCTCGAGGTCCGGATCAAGCGGCGCTTGCGGGCCCTGGATTTGGGCTCTTACTCCGAGTACTGCGATTATCTGTTTGGGCATCATGGCCTGAAGAAAGAGATCGTTCCCCTGATCGACGTGGTGACCACCAACAAGACCGACTTCTTTCGTGAGCCGCAGCATTTCGATTTCCTGGCTGGGAAGGCGCTGCCGGAACTGGCGGCGCGCAGCGGAAACCAGTTATTGATCTGGAGCGCCGGTTGCTCCACGGGCGAGGAGCCTTACACGCTGGCGATGGTGCTAAGCGAATACGCCGAGACGCACCCAGGGTTTCGCTTCAGGATACTGGCCACCGATATTTCCACCACGGTATTGGCGAAGGCCGAGCGGGCGGTCTATACGGACGAAGCGGTGAGCCCGGTGCCGGCGGCGCTCAAGCGAAAATATTTCATGCGCAGCCGTGATCGCGACTCCAATCGCGTGCGGGTAGTGCCGGAGTTGCGGCGGCTGGTCGAGTTTCGCCGCTTGAACTTCATGGAAGACGACTACGGCCTCGCGGAGAAAGCCGACGCGATCTTCTGCCGCAATGTGATTATCTACTTCGACCGGCCCACGCAGGAGCGGATACTGAACAAGCTGTCTCGCCATCTGGTTCCGCGCGGGTATATGTTCGTCGGCCACGCCGAGACCCTGCACGATATGAATCTCCCTTTGGCGCCGGTGGCGCCGGCCTTGTACAGGAGGGTCGATGCCTGAGCCTGACGAGGTACTGCTCGAGGTGTATGTACAACCAGGAGAATCGTGCCTGGTTACAGAGCCTGCAATCATGCGGACCCTGCTCGGCTCCTGTGTTGGCGTTACTTTTTGGGCTCCCAGACTTGGCATCGGCGCGCTATGCCATGCCATGCTGCCCAGTTATCCGGACAGGTCGCTTGCGGATAGGAGTCTTGCCGCTGGCCGCCGTTATGTGGATTTCACGATCCGCGACCTGGCCCGCCAATTCGATGCACGCGGCGCGCTGCGCAGCGAAGTCCAGGTGAAGGTATTCGGGGGCGCCGATGTATTGACGATTGCCAGCGAGGCATCGCGGCCCACCGTGGGAAGGTTGAACCATGAAGCCGCCATCCGGGTGCTGCGCGATGAGGGCTTTGATGTGGTTGCGTCCAGCCTCGGCGGCGCATCCGGCATCAAAATTCAGTTTCATACCGGAACCGGAGAAGTGTTGCTGCGGCGACTTGGTTAAGTTAACGCTTGCGCGGCGAGAGTGCAATGGGGGCATTCCCGCGTAAAAGAGCAGAGAGGCTGTGGTTGTGGATAGAAAAAAGATTCGCGTGCTGATCGTAGACGACTCTGCCGTGGTTCGCCAGACGCTGCGCGAAGTGCTCTCTTCCGATCCGGAGATCGAGGTCATGGCGACCGCGGGCGACCCCTTTGTGGCCGCCGAACGGATCGCGGAGCAAGTGCCCGACGTCATCACGCTCGATATCGAAATGCCGCGCATGGATGGGCTCACCTTCCTCAAAAAAATCATGAGTCAGCACCCCATTCCGGTCGTGATCTGTTCCAGCCTCGCCGAGGAAGGCGCGCAGAGCACCTTCAGGGCGCTCGAATACGGCGCGGTGGATATTGTCGCCAAGCCTCGCCTGGGCGCCAGGCAGTTTCTTGAAGATTCGCGCATCGCGCTCTGCGAGGCAGTGAAGGCTGCGGCCGGCGCCAGGCTGCGCACGCTCATGCCCAGCCACACCGTCGAGCCCAAACTCACCGCGGACGCCATTCTTTCGCCTGCCACCCACGCCATGGCCGAGACCACCGAAAAGGTGGTGGTCATCGGCGCCTCGACCGGTGGCACCGAGGCACTGAAGACCCTGCTGGAGACGCTTCCCGCCGACACCCCCGGCATCGTGATTGTGCAACACATGCCGGAGCTGTTCACCCGCGCCTTTGCCAATCGCCTCGACGGTCTGTGTGCCATCACCGTAAAGGAGGCGGAATCCAACGACACGGTCATTCGCGGACGCGCGCTGATTGCGCCCGGCAATCATCATCTGCTGCTCAAACGCAGCGGCGCGCGCTATTACGTCGAAATCAAGGACGGTCCGCTGGTCTGCCGCCACCGTCCCTCGGTCGATGTGCTCTTCCGCTCCGCCGCCCGCTATGCGGGACAGAATGCGGTGGGAGTCATCCTTACCGGAATGGGCGATGACGGCGCCAGAGGCATGTTGGAAATGAAGCAGGCTGGAGCGATGACGATTGCGCAGGATGAGGCCAGTTGTGTGGTCTTCGGCATGCCCAAGGAGGCGATCAAGCACGGAGCGGTTCATAAGGTACTGCCACTGCAGGCAATAGGCGGAGCGATCCTGGCTTGTGCGCGATGAGGGAGAAATAAGCGGGGCGCGGAAGTTGGCCAGTAGGGATTTACGCGGGTCGAAACAATCGCGGCCAGAGAGAATTGAAGCCCATGAGTGGAAGCAACTACACGACGGAAGCGAGTACCGTGTCCGCGAGATTCGGTAATCCGGCACAACCCTTGGGTGTTCCAGGTCCCGCGCCTTCGGGGACCTGGGAAAGCACGAAATCGTCAAGACACGGTACGAGCAATCTTGAGAAATCAGGAAGTGACCTCCGTTGGCTGCTTCGCACCGCCGAGGATGCGATCAACGGGCTTGTGAATGCCTTTCAGGATCTCGCCGGACACACCGAAACGACCTTGACGCTGGCGGCAGCCATCGTCGACCGCGTCGAGGATGAGAGCGTCGTCTCCGTTCTGCCAGGCGTACGTGCCCTGGGCATTGAGGCAAGACAATTCCTTGGCGAAAGGCTGCAGGCAACCTCCGAAATACTCGAGACAGTGACCGCGCAAATGGAATTGCTTCATCAGTTATCGACGGTCACGGATGGACAGGACCAAATAGCTCTGAATATCAATATGCTCACGGTGCATACAAAGATAGAGGTGGCTCACCTCGGTTCCGTGGGCACTGGGTTCGAATATCTTGCGCGCGAGTTGGCCGACTTTTCGCAAGCGCTGACCCGCAACACCAAGGAATTGGCCAGCCACACGGATGACCGCAGGGCCGCAACCGAGAAAACCAAGCACATGCTTGCCGTCGAACTCCCGCACTTGAGGGAAGAACTGGCTCGCGTCGAGGCCAATCTGAGCGACGATCTGGCGCGGTTGGACGCGGGTCTGACCAAACTCTCCGGGATGCCGGAACAGTTCAGAGTGTCCGCCGAAGAAATTGCCCGGCAGATCGCCGGGGTGGTTGTCGCTGTCCAGGGTTACGACATTACGCGCCAGCAAATCGAGCATGTGCAGGAAACGCTGGAAGTTATCTCGCATCAATATCTCGGCAAGGACGACGCGAGGGCCCGTGTTTCTCCTGAAACCGCGTGCGCCCATGCCGGCCTCGCGATTCAAAGTTGTCAGTTGGACGCGATCAAAGCGACCTTTTCCGAATGGAAATCGCAAATCAGAACCTGTCTTGAAAGCATCTTCAGGATAAGTGCTTCGGATATCGTCGGAATCGGCCCCTTGGTGCTTGAGCAAGAACGGTCGATGTCCGCCCAGCTTTCGCACATCGACTTGCTCGAACGCGAGTGCCAGGCATATGCCGCGAGCATCCGATCGACCCTCGATGGGGTGTCCAGCCTGTCCCAATTGTTCACCGAGCATCTGCGCAATGCTGAATCCGCCCGCAATCGCCTTCGCCTGCTTACCTTCAACTCCGTCATCGAGGCCTCCCGCTTGGGCGCACAGGCCGATACGATCTGTGTGGTTGCGGATGGAATCGCAGAAGTTTCGGCGGAATGGAACAAGATCGCAGAGCAATCCGGGAGCACGCTGGAGAAGATTCTGGATCTCACCAAGCGCATCGGCGAGGTGATGGCGACCTTCTCCGAAGCCAGCAATGAGCAGCTCAATAGCGCTCAGAAACAAACGAAGACTGGTCTGGAAAGCCTTCGCAGGGCCTCTGCGTTTGCCGTCGTGCAAGGTCAGAAGATAGAAACTGCGATTGAGACCATGCGGACCCGGAGCGGCGAGATCGGGAAAATCGGCGACCTGTTGGACGCTTGCTTTGGCCGCATCGACGAAGTGCTGTCAGATATCGAGCAAGTGAAACGCCAGTTGGAAGCCGATGATCCAGATGTAAAAGAAGAGTACGACGCCGCAAAAATTGAAGAGCTGTTCTCCGCGTCTTACACAACCCAGACGGAGCGCGACGTCCTGCGCAGCGCGATCTTCGGCACTGCATTCTCGGCGGCGCAACAATGCTCAACAGGAAACGACGTGGAATTGTTTTAATCGTGGATCTGACTCAGAAACACCAGCAGAACACCAATACAAAGGAGATGAGAGCCAGCGATGAGACGGATTTTAACAGTGGACGATTCAGCCAGCATGAGGCAGATGGTCAGTTTTACCCTGTCCAAAGCCGGTTACGAGGTGACTGAGGCTGTCGATGGCAAAGATGGCCTCGCCAAGGTCGCGGGCGATAAATTCGACCTGATCATTACCGATTTGAACATGCCCAACGTGGACGGTATCCAACTCATCGCTTCGGTCCGCAAAATGCCGGGATACTCCTTTGTCCCTATCCTGATGCTTTCCACCGAGTCTCAGGCGGAGAAGAAGGATGCGGGGCGCAAGGCCGGCGCAACCGGCTGGATCGTGAAGCCGTTCAACGCTGATCAGTTGGTCGCTGTGGTTCAGAAGCTTGTCAAGTAGGTTCGTGACAGCCGTAATAACCGAGCTTGGTGACGGGTAGCCCGTCACCAAGGGCATGTTCGCTCTCTCCCGATGCGCGGCCAGCCATAGGCTCCACGATTCTCCGCACAAGCGGCGCCTCCACCCTAACCCTTATCTTCCCGTCCCCTCGGTAATCGTTACAATCCGGTCCACGCCCGGGACGGTGAAGTGCTCCACCTTGCCGCTGGGCCAGTGAACTTCGATCGCATCCACCGTTGTCGCCGGTCCCAGGCCGAAGTGCGGGCGCGGATCGTTGCTGGAGAGATAGCTGCCGCCGCTCAGCACGTCGCCGCGCTGCTTCATCCCGTTGGCCGTCACGTACACCGTGGCGCCCACCGCGTCGCGCGGGCTCTTCGGGCCGCCCGCCAGCTTCAATTCGAGCCAATGATTCTTGTTGGGGTCCACGTTGCGAAGTAACACCGGGTGGCCGTCCATCACGTTGATCACCGCGTCCAGCTTGCCGTCGTTGAACAGGTCGCCCACCGCCATGCCGCGCCCGGCAATCACCACCGCCAGCCCCGTGCCCTCCACCGCCGGCACCACCTCAAACCGCTTGCCCTCGATGTTGCGCCAGAGCAAGGGCCGCTGCGCCCAACTGGTGCCCCAGTTGTACTTGTCCGCCTCCGGGTAGACGTGGCCGTCGGCCATCAGCAGATCTTTCCAGCCGTCGTTGTCGTAGTCGAGGAAGGCGTCGCCCCAACTGAGAAAGGGAACTGAAACTTCCGCAATCCCCAACTGGTAGCTGATGTCGGTCAGGTTGCCGTCGCCCTCGTTGCGATAGAAGGGCTTGTAGTCGTCGGAGAAGGTGGTGTCGAAGATGGCCAGTTGGCCGTTGTTCTGGTAGTCGCCCACCGCGATGCCCATGGAAGCGGTCTCGCGCCCGGCCTCGTTCAGCGCAAAGCCCGAGGCGTAGCTCACGTCCTCGAAGGTGCCGTCGCCCTTGTTCAGATACATGTAGTTGGGCGTGGAGTCGTTGCCCACCAGCAGATCGATCTTGCCGTCGTTGTTGATGTCCACAAAGACCGTGCCCAGCCCGTAGTAGCCGGGCTTGTCGGCCACGCCGGCTTTTTCGCTCACATCGGTAAAAGTTCCGTCGCCGTTGTTGTGGAAGAGATGGTCCGGCTCGCCCTTCAACCCCCTCGGTCCGCAGGCCGTTTGCTCGCCGCGGAAGGTGCAGAAGGCGTTGGTGGCTCCGCCCTCGCCGCTCACCGGCAGGTTGTTCCAGTCCCAGTGCAGATAGCCGGCTACAAACAGGTCCAGCCGCCCGTCGCCGTCGTAATCGCCCCACGTGGCGCCGCTGGACCAGTTGCCCAACTGCACGCCGGCCTTCTCGGCCACATCGGTAAAAGTTCCGTCGTGATTGTTGTGATAGAGCCTGTTCTTGCCCACATTCGAGACAAAAATGTCGGGCCAGCCGTCGTTGTCATAGTCGGCGATGGCCACGCCCGTGCCCCAGCGATCGTTGGTTACGCCCGCCTGGGCCGCCACGTCGGTAAAGGTTCCGTCGTGATTGTTGCGGAAGAGCGCCGCGTGGGGCGGCGTCTCCTTGCCCGTGAGTGCGTCCACCGTCGAGCCGTTCACCACGTAAATCGATAGCCAGCCGCTGTGGTCATAGTCGATCAGACCCACTCCGGACCCCTTGGTCTCCACAATGTACTTCTTCTCCGGCGTGCCCATCTTGTGGGTCCAGTGCGTCAGGCCGGCCTTCTCCGAGATGTCTTCAAAGACAATCGGCCCGGTCTTCACGAATCCGCCGGCGGTGATGGGCCGATGCTGCGCGTCCAGCGGCGCGGGGTGCCGCGAGGCGCTGCTTCCGCTGCCCATCGGCGCGGAATGCGGTGCGGGTTGTTCGGTTGTTTGCCCTGGGGGAAGAGCACCGGGAGTTGTGGCTTGTGCGGAAAGACATGCGGGAACTCCCGCCGCCAGCACTCCCAAGACAATGGTGGTGCGCAGTGCCTCAAACATGGCAGTCAGTATACGGGGCGGGATGACGGCAGGCATAGATCGAAAGGTGGAGCTTTGCGCTACGCCGATTGCCCGGCAGCGCAGCCATTCACTGGCTCACTGGTCATTCCCGCGAAGAGGGAGCAAAACTGCGGCCTTTGTGCTGCCAGCCGCGGGAACTTCAACGGCAGATGCCTGCGCGGCCAGATCGGCGATCGTGGCCGTCTCGAGGATACTGAGCATCGCCTCCTGTGCCCGCGCCCACACCGGGTGCGCCGGGCACCAGGCCTGCCTGGAGCAGGACCGCTCGGTGGCCAGGCAGACATTCAGGCAGAGCGGCCCGTCGATGGCTTCGATCACTTGGCGCATCGAGGCCTGGCGGCCGCGGGGCAGAATGGCGAAGCCCCCGGTCTGCCCTCGCCGCGAAGCGATCAGCTTGGCGCGCGACAAGGCCTGCAGCACCTTGGAAAGAAAGCTCTCGGGCGCCCCCGTGGCCTGTGCCAGCGCGGGCAGCAAGGCGCGCTGCTGGGCGGGCAGTGTGGCCAGATAGACCATGGCGCGAATGGCGTAGTCGGCGGCGCGCGTCAGTTGCATCGACGAGTTGGTTTTCTTCATGGAATATTCCTGACGAACGGATAACATGGCTTGAAGCGCCAAGCAGCGGCAAGCTCCGCCGCATTGCGGCGACACGTTCGCCTCAGGTCCTCGATCCTATTTGCGCTGCGCCCGCCGCGCAAATAAGGCTTGTCACATCCGCACGTGTCGCGCGTCACAGACCATCCTCGCCGGGGAGCGCGACGCTTGTCTTTCCATATGAATTTGGATCAAAACAGTCCAAAATATCCCGCGGCTTCCCCCCGCTCAAACCCACGCCCGCAGTCCAGGCGTGGAAGTATGATGGTGAACTGGATTGGAGTGCCGCCTGGGACCGGAGGCCGGCGCAGCCCAGCGCGTTGAAGAATCGCGGCAGCCTTCTTCGCAACTTCCATGTCCGCCGAAGAGTGAAAGGAATCTTCACAACCTCATGTATCCATTTCCCGCAGTCGATCCCATTCCTTTGCCAGCTCCGATATGGCTGCTGAAGCTGCTCCATGTCGTCACCCTGGCGCTGCATTTTGTGGCCGTGGAAATGCTGCTCGGCGGACTGCTGCTTGCGGTTCTGCTCAGTCTCTTCCGCGGCTCGCCGGCCTCGATCGTCGCCGCGCGGGCCCTGGCGCGACGGCTCACGGTGGTCATGACCTTCGTGATCAACCTCGGCGTGCCGCCGCTGCTCTTTGCGCAGGTGCTCTATGGCCGCGCGCTTTACACCAGCAGCGTGCTGATCGGCCTCTACTGGATTTCGATCGTCGGCATTCTCATGCTGACCTATTGGCTGCTCTACCAGTTCCAGGCGCGGCTTCAGGCCGGGCGCTCGGCCTGGTGGGTGGGCCTCATTGCGTGGCTGCTGGCCGGCGGCGTTGCCCGGCTCCTCTCGACCAATATGACCCTGATGCTGCGTCCCGAGGTCTGGCGCGAGATGTACTCCGCCTCGGCCATGGGCGCCTATCTGCCCACGGGCGACCCCACGCTGACCCCGCGCTGGCTGCTGATGCTGGCCGGCGGCCTGTTCATCGGCGGATTGTGGATGGTGTATCTGGCGGGCCGCTCGACCTTCACCGCGGAGGAAAAGCGGTTTGTGGCCGGCCTCGGCGGCAAGGTGGCCGCGCTCTTCGGCGTGGTATATCTGGCCGCCGGAGTGTGGGCCGCCAGCGTGCAGCCGGAGGTGGTCAAGGCCGGTCTTGCCGGGCACTCCGGCTATCCGCTCTATAAACTTGCCGGATTTGCCGGTTACGGCTGGCTGGCGCTGGTCGCGGTGGCCGTTCTGCTGGGAGCCATCGCCGGATTCGGCAAGCGCGCGACCGGCCTGCTGAGCTGGGCCGCGGTGCTCGTCGCCGTGCTGGTTGAGATTCTGTTCACCGTCTACCGCGACGGCGTGCGCGACCTGACCCTGCTCAGCAAGGGCTACGACGTGTGGCAGCGGGCCGTGGCCACGAATTGGTGGGTGGTGGGACTGTTCCTGGTTCTCTTTGTGGCCGGCCTGGGCGTGATCGGATGGCTCGTGTCCGTGGTGGCGCGCGCAAGCAAAACGATGGAGGGCGCGGCCTGACGGCCCGCGATGTGAGGACTATGAACGAAGAGACGAATTCTGGAATCATCGTTCCGGAACATCTGGAGCCCGGCGAAAAAGCCACGCGGCGCGCCTTTTTGGCGGCCGCCGGAGCCGCCGGCCTGGCGTATACCGCGGCCCTGGCTTATCCGATCTACCGCTATCTGGCCTCCCCGGAAGAGATGGCGCTGAGCGCCACGGCGGTCACCGAGGTCACGCTCAAGGACGCGCAAAAGCTCCCGCTGGGCTCGGTGCTGATGTTCAAGTTCGGCGCCGCTCCGGCCATGCTGATCCATCACCAGGACGGCCGCTGGATTGCGATGACCGCCGTCTGCACGCATCTGGGCTGCACGGTGCAATATGAGCCGCAGGCCGACCGCATCCACTGCGCCTGCCACGGCGGCGTGTATAACCCGTACACCGGCGCCAACGTCAGCGGCCCGCCGCCCAAGCCGCTCACCCTCTTCAAAGCGGTCAAGAACGACACCGGCGTGGAAGTCTCGCGCGCGTAACGCAAAAAGGATAAGAAGGCATGACTTCAAAGACCGATGCAATTTACGACTGGGTCGATGAGCGCCTGGGACTGAGCGAACTCGCCGCCTTTGCGCGCCACAAGACCGTCCCCGTCCACTCCCAATCCTTCTGGTACTACTGGGGCGGCATCTCGCTCTTCCTCTTCCTGGTGCAGTGCTTCACCGGCGTGCTGCTGCTGGTCTATTACCGGCCGGGCGCCGAGGCCTACGAGAGTGTTCGCCAGATCACCTTCGTCATGCACTTCGGCTGGCTCATCCGTTCGGCGCACGCCTGGTCCGCCAACCTGATGATCTTCTCCATCCTGGTGCACATGTTCTCCGTCTTCTTCATGAAGGCCTACCGCAAGCCGCGCGAGTTCGGATGGCTGAGCGGCATGGCGCTGCTGGGCATCGCCTCGGTCTTCGGCTTCTCCGGCTACCTGCTGCCCATGGACGAGCTGAGCTACTTTGCCACCAAGGTCGGCCTGCAGATTCCGGCCGCGATTCCATGGATCGGACCGGCAATCGCCAATATGCTGCGCGGCGGCCCGGACGTGAGCGAGTTTACGGTGCAGCGCTTCTTTGCCCTGCACGTGGTGGTGCTGCCGGCCATCTTCGTCCCGCTGCTCGGCTTCCATCTCTGGCTGGTGCAGCGCCACGGCAACGCCGTGCCCCCGTCGGTTGAAGCCCTGCCGCCCTCCGAGCGCAAAGCCATGCCCTTCCTGCCCAACTTTCTGCGCAAGGACTTGGCCATGTGGCTCATCTCGCTCAACATCCTCGCGCTGCTGGCCTCGGTCTTTCCCTGGGCGCTGGGAAAACCATACGACTCGCTGGCGCCCGCGCCCATCGGCATTCATCCCGAGTGGTACTTCATGAGCCCCTTCGAGATGCTCAAGATGCTGGGCGCCGTGCTGCCCGGCGAAATCGGCGAGATCGCAGGAATTCTGCTCTTCACCGTCGGCATCGCGCTGTGGGTTCTCATTCCGTTCTACGACACGAGCAGGGAACAAGGCCGGCGCGGACGCGCGGCCCACTACTTCGGCCTGCTGGCGGTCTTCGCGCTGCTGGCCACCACGATCATCGGCTATTGGACCATCCGGTAATGCAGCTCTTAGCTGCTAGCCTCTAGCTTCTAGCCGATTTTGTTGAGAAGTCAGACATGGCGCGAGCTGGATTGAGTCAAGAGTTCGGAGCTAAAAGCTAGCAGCTAGAAGCTGGTAGCTGCCTTTGGAGAGTTATGAACTATCCATTCTGGAACATTCCCTATCTCGGCTCGGGCTGGGTGATCGGCATCATCGCCATCTTCCACGTCATGATCTCGCAGTTTGCCGTGGGCGGCGGACTCTATCTGCCGCTGGCCGAGCGCAAGGCCCTGCGCGAGGGCCGCACCGACTGGCTGGAACAATTGGCCAGCTACTCGAAGTTCTTCCTGATCCTGACCGGCGTCTTCGGCACCATCTCCGGCGTGGGCATCTGGTTCGCCATCGGACTGACCCATCCCGAGGCCACCAGCACGCTGATCCATAATTTCGTCTTCGGCTGGGCCATGGAGTGGGTCTTCTTCCTCGTCGAGCTGAGCACCATCGCGGTCTACTACTACACCTGGAACCGCATCGACGCCAAACTGCACCTGAAGGTGGGCTGGGTCTATGCCGCAGCTTCGGCCGCCACGCTCGTCATCATCAACGGCATTCTCTCCTTCATGCTCACGCCGGGCGACACCTGGATCGCCGTCGCCGGCACAGGCCAGGAAGCCAGCAAGTTCTGGAACGCCTTCTTCAATCCCACCTACTGGCCCAGCCTCTTTTTGCGCACTTGCGTCTGCTGCTCGCTGGCCGGCGTGTGGGCGCTCATCACCGCCAGCCGCATCGACGGCGACAAGCAGCCCGCGCTCAAGTCCAGCATGGTCAAGTGGAGCGTCAAGTGGCTGGTGCCGTCTTTCGTGGCCATGCCCTTCCTCATGATCTGGTACTACAGGATGGTCCCCGCCTCGCAGCAGGCTTTGCTCACCCTGGGCATCGATACCATCAACGCCGGCACCTTCTCTGCGGTCACCCGCATGGCGCTGATCATCATCGTCACTTCGGCCACCATCATCGGCGTCGCCTACTTCCTGGCCTATCGCAATCCGCTGGACTTCAACCTTTCGCACGCAATCGCCGTGCTGATGCTGGCGCTGATCGCCACCGGCGCGGGCGAGTATTCGCGCGAGATGCTGCGCAAGCCCTACGTCATCGGCCGCTGGATGTACTCGAACGGCGTGCGCGTTCCGTATGTAAAGGGGCTCAACGAGCAAGGCTACCTGGCCAAGTCCGAGTGGGTCTGGAACGGATCGACGTCAAGTTACTCGCGCGGCGAGGCCATCTTCCGCGGCGAGTGCGGCTCCTGCCACACGCTCAACGGCTACCGTCCGCTTGTGCAACTGCTGGCCGGACGCGACCGCGCCAACATCGGCAGCTTCATCACCATGTTGCACGACTACAAATCCGACTCGCCCTACCGCCGCTTCATGCCGCCCATGGTGGGGACCAGGCAGGACGTTGACGATCTGGCCGACTACCTGAATGCGCAGGTCAACCCGCCCGCGCCTGCGGCAAAGAAGCCGGTGCTGACCGCGCAGAAATAGTTTGTTCGCTCCGTCCGAAGTCAGCAGCAAAGGCCCGCATTGCGCGGGTCTTTGCTGCGATGGGCAGCCGGAATCGCGTTCCGTGATAGATTTGGAAGGTTTGGAAATCGGGCCCCGCTTCATCGAGCCATCACGAGAAAGCGAACCGCCATCATGAACAAACTGCCGCAAAACATTCTGGATTGCATCGGCAACACCACTCTTTTGGCCTTGCGCAAGATCGTGCCGCAGAACGGCGCGCGCATTCTGCTGAAGATTGAAAGCGAGAATCCCACCGGCAGCATGAAAGACCGCATGGCGCTGGCCATGATCGAAGCGCCGGAGGCCGATGGCCGTCTTGCGGCGGGCGGTCCGGTCGTCGAATACACCGGCGGCAGCACCGGCGTCTCGCTGTCTCTCGTTTGCGCCGTGAAGGGCCACCCGCTGCACATCGTCACCTCAGACGCCTTCGCCAAAGAAAAGCTCCTGCACATGCAGGCCTTTGGCGCCAGGCTGCAAATCGTTCCCAGCGAGAGCGGGCGCATGACGGAAAAACTCACCAAAGACATGATCGAAGCCGCGCGCATCGTCGCGGAGGATACGGGAGCCTACTGGACCGATCAGATGAACAATCGGGACCAGTTTGCCGCCTATCGCAAATTGGCAGAGGAGATCTGGGATCAGACAGATGGCAAGGTCGATGGCTTCGTTCAGAGCGTGGGCACCGCGGCGTCTCTGCGCGGCACCGGGGAAGCCTTGCGCCGCCTGAACGGTCAGATCGGAATCGTTGCCGTCGAGCCTGCTGAATCCGCGGTTCTGTCGGGCGGCCCGTCGGGCGCTCACAAGATCGATGGCATCGGAGCGGGTTATGTGGTGCCGCTCTGGCAGCCGGAGATCGCCAACGGCATCGAACGGGTCTCAACGGAAGAGGCCAAGGCCATGGCGATGCGGCTGGCCAGAGAAGAAGGTCTTTTTGCGGGCACATCCACCGGCGCCAACGTCATCGCCGCTCTGCGCCTGGCAGAGCAACTGGGACCCGGTGCGACCGTCGTCACTATCCTGTGCGATACTGGGATGAAATACCTGAGCAAGTGAAGCCGGGTGCTACTCCTCGCCCAGTTCGTACGGAATCCCGTACCGCCCGATCTGGATCAGCGCCTTGTCGCCCGGAGGCCAGATGCGCAGGCTCGAAACGCGGCTGGAGCCGGCGATGAAATGCGCGTCCGTGGTGCCCACTAGAGTGCCCGTCGCGGCCTCGTGGAAGTGCACGCTCAGCACCTCGCCCGTGTGCTCGTAGCCGAAAACATACTCGCCGGGCTTGAGGGCGACGCCGCCGATCCGCACCGGCGCCTGCACGATCAGATAGTGCGAATACTTGCCGTTGGCCGAGTAGCCGGCCGTGATGAGCAGCACGCCGGCAATGAAATGTCCCCGGCTGTTCACAATGCCCGAGGCGGTGCGCATCTCGGTCTCAATGTGTTCCTTCTCCACCGGAGCCCGCGCCGGCAAGAGCGACGCCAGCTCCGCATCGCTGGCCTGCCGCCAAACCGGTCCCTTCTTCGCCTGCGCCAGCGGAGACAAAAGCGCCAGCAGAACTCCGCAACAAATTACTCGTTTCATCCGTTCATAAGTCATGGTTTTGGCTTTCTCAGCGATTCGAGTGGAACAATGCCGCGCTGGATGGCGGCCGTGGCGGCCTGCGTGCGGTCGGTCACGCCCAGCTTGCCCAGCAGGCTGTTGATGTGCGTCTTCACCGTGGCCTCCGAGATTTCAAGCTCGGTAGCGATCTCCTTGTTGCTCTTGCCGTGCACAATCTGCTCCAGCACGTCGAACTCGCGCGGCGTCAGCTCCTCGGTGCCCATGCGCTCGGCCAGCCGCTGCGCAATCGCCGCGGGAATGTGCGATTTGCCGGCGTGAACCGTGCGGATGGTCGCAATCAGCTCCTCGGTGGTCATGCCCTTCAGCAGGTAAGCCCGCGCGCCGGCCTGCAAGGCGCGATAGATGTCTTCGTCGCCGTCGTAGGTGGTGAGCACAATGACCCGCGCCTGCGGTGATTCCATGCGGATGCGCTGGATCACGTCCACTCCGCCCATCCGCGGCAGGCGCAGATCCATCAAGGTAATATCCGGCTGGTGCTTGCGGAACTGGGCAATGGCCTCCACGCCGTCCGCGGCTTCGCCCACTACTTCAAGGCCTTCCACCACGTTGAGCAGGGCCACCAGCCCCTGGCGCACCACGTGGTGGTCTTCCACAACCAGCACGCGAATCGAATCCTTTGTCACCGTTGCTCCCTCATTGACTCTTTTGTTTCTCTCGGCGCCGCTGCCTTCAGCCGCACCGTGGTTCCCGCTCCCGGCTCGCTCGAAACTTCGAGCCGGCCGTCGATGGCCGCCGCCCGCTCCCGCATTCCGGTCAATCCGTAATGGCCCGGTGTGGATTCCGCTTCGCTGTCCGCGGCAAACCCGCGTCCGTCGTCGCGCACTTCCAGCGCAACCTCGCCTGGCCCGTACTCCAACTGCACAAACAGGTTCTTCGCTCCGGCGTGCTTGTTCACATTATGGATGGCCTCCTGGCCGATGCGCAGAATTTCCCGCTCCGTGCCGGGAGGCAGAGGCCGATAAGCGCCAAAGATGCTGAATTTCGATTTACAGCCGTGTCCTCCCGCGCCTTCCACCATGCGCCGCAACCTCACCGGCAGCGTGGTTTCGTTCGAGTCCTGCGAGCGCAGCGCCCAGATGGATTGGCGCGCGTCGGCCAGTCCCTCGCGCACAGTGCCGCGGGTCAGATCGAGATGCTTGGCCGCGGCCTCCACCTTGCGCTGGCGCAGCAGTTCGGCCAGCACCTCCAACTGTACCGAGATGCCCACGTAGCCCTGGGCCAGCGTGTCGTGAATCTCGCGGGCTATGCGGTTGCGCTCGCCCAGCACCGCGCGGAACTCGCTTTCGGCCGCGCGCAGGCGGCGCCGCAGCAGCAGCAGAACCAGTCCGGCGGCGGCCATCAGCAGCAGAGCGTAGAACCACACGGTCTGATAGAAATGCGGCCGCAACTCGAAGGTCAGCGCCGCGCCCTCGGTGTTCCATAAGCCGTCGTTGTTGGCCGCCTGCACGCGGAAGGTGTAGCGGCCCGGCGGAATGTTGGTGTAGTAGGCCGTGCGCCGCGACCCGGCTTCGGTCCAGCCCCTGTCGAAGCCCTCCAGCATAAAGCGGTAGCGCACCTTCTGCGGCGCGGTAAAACTCAGCCCGGCGTAGTCGAACTCGAAGTGCACATGCCCAGCCGAAATCTTCAACCATGCGGCTGCCCCACGCAGTGGTTGGGAGACGTCGTCCACGGCAAAGCGCTCCAGCGCCACCGGCGGCGGAACGGCGTTCACCGGAAAGTGCGCCGCATCCACTTCGACCAAACCTTTGGGCGTGGCAAACCAGAGGTGCCCGTCGCGGGAGCGCCAGGCCGAAGGATGGCTGTTGGTGGCCGTCTCGCGGCTGCGCAGCCCGTCGGCCGTACCGAACTCGATCCAGTGCGAGCAGCCGCCCGACATGTCGCAGTCGCAGCGCGCGATGCCATCGCCCGTGGCGAACCAGAGATGATTCTGCCCGTCGTCGAGAATGGCGTGGATGGTCGTCCGGTCCAGCCCGTTGTGCGTCACCGGGGAGAAATGCCGGCCATCCCACAGGTTCCAACCATGGTCCTGTGTGCCGATGAGCAGGGTCCCATTGCCGCGGGCCAGGAGCGCCGTGATCACGTTGCTCGACAGCCCGTTGGCGGTGGTGTAATTGGCGACTTTGCCCGCGTGCAGTCGCGAGAGGCCGGCCAAGGTGGCGATCCACAGGTCGCCGGCCGAGTCGCGGGCCATGGCGCCCACCAGGTCGCTGCCCAGGCCGCTGGCCTGCGTATAGGTCTCCATGCGCGCCGGTGCGTGCCCGCCGGCGGGTCCGCCCGTCCAGTGCAGGAGCCCGCGCCGCGTGCCCACCCACAGCGAGCCGTCGGCGTCGGCCAGCAGCGAGCGGATAAAGTCGTCGGGTAGGCCGTCGGCGGAAGTAAAGGAAGCGAGGGCGCCGCGGCGAATGCGGTTCAATCCGTCCGGCGTGCCCACCCACAGGTCGCCGTTGGGCGCTGCGGCCAGCGACAGAATCACGTCGCTGAGCAGGCCGTTGCGCACCGAGTAGCTCTTCGCGGCGCCGCCTGCGCCGCCTCGGCGCAAGGCGTTGAGGCCGCTGCCGCTGGTGCCCACCCACAGGGTTCCGGCCTGGTCCTCGACTACGCTGGTCGTGCCGTCGGAAGAGAGACCCTCGCGCGCGCCGATGGTGTGGAAGCGCTGATCGCGCAGGATGTGAACTCCTTCGGTCTCGGTTCCCACCCACAGATTGCCCTCGCGGTCTTCCATCAGCGTCAGCACCGACGCCGAAGCCAGCGGATCGGTGACCGGAAGCCGTTGCAGCTTGCCGTCTGCCCAACGAGCCAGCCCGCCATTGGTGCCGATCCACAAGGCGCCCTCGCGGTCGGCAAAAACCGCCTGGATGCGGCTGCCGGGAAGGTCGTGGCCGACGGTCAACTTTCTTGCCGGCCCTCCCCCAAATTCAATCAACGAAATCTCGCTCTTGCTCGCAACGGCCACTCCTTGGCGGCCAAAAGGCTGCATAAACTGCAGAACACCTCGAGGAATATCCGGTCCCCTTGCAACCAGAGCGCCTCCAGAGAGAATCGGATCCCAAACTGCATCGCCGCCAGCCAGGTTCACCTGGCCGCCAAGACCGTGCCCCGCTAGGCAGGGGCCGTAGGCACAGGGAATGCCTCGCTTAGCCCATTGTCCATTGATGAAATCGGCGGTATCGTTGGTGGTCCCAACCCAAAGGTCGTCCTTGGCGCCCGCGACGATGGAGGTGATTGTGCCTTCCGGCGCTCCTTTCGCCGCCGGCACAAACTGTTCTCCCACCAGCCGTGCCAGCCCTTGATCTGTCCAAGCCCACACTGTGCCGCCCGATGTCTCGACCAACGAATTGACCGCTCCTCCCGGCAGGCCATTTGCTGTGGTGAAGGCGGTGACTGCGCCATCTTTCCAGCGCGCCAGCCCGTCGCTGGTGCCAATCCAGAGGGAGCCGTCGCGGGCTGCGAGAAGGCAGCGCACGTCGTTCCCGGGCAGCGCGGGAGTGGAATTGCGATCGAAGATGGCAAAGCCGGTGCCGTCGAAGCGCACCAGCCCCACCTCGGTTCCCAGCCAGATAAATCCGTCCTGGGTCTGGACCAGCGCCTGCACGGTGTTCTGCGGCAGTCCGTTCTCCATCACCCACGCCTGGCGGCCATAGCTGGCCAGCGGCGTCGAGGGCTCCAGCGCCAGGCCCGTGAGTGCGCACACCAGCAGAGGTGCGGCCAAAAGCCAGCGGACGGCCGGGCGTAGACGAGCGAAGCTGTGTGGAGAGGGCAAGCGCCGGCCGGCCTTGCCCGATGGATTCCGCGAGTTGGTTTGAATTCGGGCCACGGGAGCGGGCGGATCGCCTCTCAAACAAACTCCAACCTGCGCAAAAAGCCGCACACCTGCCCATTCATTGGGAAAACACAGGAATGCACGGCGGCGCAACCAGACTACAGCACTTCATCCTATGCCAGTCTCCACCTATTGATGGAGGCCAGACTCACTCGAATGGCTCAAGACATGCATCCTGGCTGTCGATACCCTGTACATGCCTCTTGAAAATGTCTCCTGAACTGGCCTTCAGACTTTGACTTTCGGGTGGCTGCCTCTTTCGATGGGCAGCCGCCCGATTCCTTTTTGGGCCTGTTTTCGTTCAGACTCCTGCACCCTGCCCGAGTTACCCCTTCCCAACCGCCGTCAGGATCGTTGTCGCCCGGTTTTTCACAAAGGTGACGGTCCAGTGTCTCCCGTCCTGGTCGTAGCTCACCGTGCGGTCGCCCTCTTTCTCGCCGTCGGGGTGCATCTTTTGGCCGATCGCCATGCGGGTCTCCAACTCGCTCATCCCCTGCTTTACCTGATGGGCGTCGATGGCGGCCCACACGTCCTGCGGCCAGTGGGCATAAATGACGTGCGGATCGTCGTAGAAGAAGAGCAGATCGGTGTAATAGGCCTCCTCGTTGCCCTCCATATAGCCAATGGGCGTGGCGAAGAGGTTCGCGCCGCCGGGCAGCGCAAAGACCGCGAAGGCCTGGCGGCTGCCATGCTCCACGCTGTCATCCACCTTGGCCGGCACGGCGGCTTTCACGATCTTCTTCACCTCCATCCGCTGGGCCGCGGGAATCAGCCCCGCGCGCCGGTCAAACTCCACCTTGCCGCCCGCATAGGGAAAGTAGGGCATGGTGTAGCCGTTCTTCATCCACACCGTCGTCCCCTCCAGTCGCTGGGTGTCGTCAAAGTGCTGCGGAAAGAATTCACGGAGCACCACCAGATCGTCCTTGCTCAGCGTCTCGCCCGCGCCGGCATTCCGGCCCTGGACGCCGGGCTCCTGGCGATGCCTCCACACGGTGAACAAGTAGATGGAGCCGATGGCCAGTGTAAGCAGGGTGGGAACAAGAATCTTCTGCCAGGTTTTCATGCATTCTCCTTTGGATACGGCCCCGAACGATTAGAACAAATCTGCGCGCATTTGGAACCATTCTCCGTGCCCCATCCTTGCGAATTTTTTCTGTCGCAAGGGTGCGATACCGCGAGTTATTTGCCCGCCGCGTCTTCCGTTGCGGCGGCCAGCTTGGTGCGCGGGCGCAAGGCCGTCGAGGTGAGTTCGTCGATGTGGCGCAGGCCGGGGAAGAGACCCATCCACAGTCCGGCCACGGCCAGCGCGCCCACTCCGCCAATGATCGTTGCCCGCACCGCGCCCCACCACTGCGCCGTCAGCCCGCTCTCAAACGCGCCCAGTTCGTTGGAGGCGCCAATGAACAGCGAGTTCACGGCGCTCACCCGGCCGCGCATCTCGGGCGGCGTGGCCAGTTGCAGCAGCGAGCCGCGAACGATGACGCTGATCATGTCTGCTCCGCCGGCCACGGCCAGCGCAGCCAGCGACAGAACCAGGCTGCGCGAAAGGCCAAAGACCACCGTAGCCGCGCCGAAGATGGCCACGCAGGCAAAGAGGCGCACTCCGGCCCGGCGGCGAAACGGAAAACGCGCCATCAGCAGCGACACCGTCAGCGCTCCAGCCGCCGGAGCCGCGCGCAGCAGGCCCAGCCCCCGCGGTCCCTGGTGCAAAATGTCGTGGGCAAAAATCGGCATCAGCGCGGTCGCTCCGCCCAGCAGCACCACAAACAGGTCCAAGGAAGAGGCTCCCAGCAGCAGCGGCGAGCGGCGCACATATTGGAAGCCGGCCAGAATCACCTTGAGCGACGCGGCGCGGTGCTCCATGCGGCCCGGCCTCACATGCAGGCTGCCCACCAGCGCCAGAAACCAGGCCAGCGTGCCCAGGGTGAAGAGATACACAATCCCCGCGCCCTGCAACTCCGCGTCGGGCAGATAACGCGCCAGGGGCAGCGTGAAGAGCAGCCCGCCCAGCGCCGGGCCGGTGATGTTGGCGAACTGGAAGATGGCGCCGCCCCAGGTGACGGCGTTGACAAAGTGCGCCTCGGGAACCAGATGCGGAATCAGCGCCGAACTGGCCGGTCCCGAGAAGGCGCGGGCCGTCCCCATGAAGAACAGCACCGCATAGATCGGATAGACCGTCTGCAAGCCCGCGCGGGTCAGCAGCAACAGCGCCGCGGTGCACAGCATCTGCAGGCCATAGCAAACCAGGATGACTTGGCGCCGGTCGAAGCGGTCGGCCGCGTGGCCCGCCGGCAGCAGAAACAGCAATCCCGGCAAAAAGAGCGCCAGACCGGTAAATCCCAGGTCGAGCGGGCGATGGGTGATGGAATAGACCTGCCAGGCGACCGCAACCGCCTGCGCCTCGGCTCCCAGAACCGCCGCCACGCGCGCCAACTGATACCGCCTGAAGTCGCGGAAGGCAAATGCTTCCATGCCGCGCCGCGGTGGTTTTGGGGGAAGTGGCATCATCTCTGCCCCTAGGTTATACCGCCCTCCGGCACGGATTCTGAAACACGGCCGCGCGCCGGACTATCCTGAAGAATGGAGCCCGGCACCCAATCCGGCCGTTCGGAGCCCAGTCCGCTGGCTGCCGTTGCCGTTGCTCTGTGCGGCGTCTGTGCCTTCCTTGAGCTCTATTGCACCCAGCCGCTGCTGCCGCTGCTGGCGCGTCTCTTTCATGCCTCCAAGACCGGCGTGGGAATGACGGTTTCTGCGGCCACGCTGGGCGTGGCCCTGTCGGCGCCCATCTTTGGCGCGCTTACTGAGCGGCTGGCCCGCAAGCGGGTGATTGTGGCTTCGCTGATCGGCATCAGCGTGCCCACGCTCTTGGCCGCTACCTCCACTTCGCTTGCGCAACTCATCGTCTGGCGCTTTCTTCAGGGCATTCTGGTGCCCGGCATCATTGCCGTGGTCATCACCTACATTGGAGAAGAGTGGCCGCCCGAGCGCGTCGCCCTCATCATGAGCTTCTACGTCAGCGGAACGGCGCTGGGCGGCTTCGTCGGCCGGGTTTCCAGCGGCATTCTGGCCGACCGCTTCAGTTGGCGGGTCAGTTTTCTGGTGTTGGGCACGGCGGCGCTGGCCGGAGCCGCTCTGGTGGCCGCTTGGCTGCCGCGCGGCCGCCGCCGTCCGTCCGCGCCATCCGCCCCGGCGGGCGAGTTGAGCTTCCTCTACCAGGTGCAGGGACTTTTCCGCAATCGCCGGCTGGTGGCCACCTTTGCCGTCGGCTTCAATGTGCTCTTCTCGCTGGTGGGCGTCTTCACCTGGATTACCTTTCACCTCAGCGCCGCGCCGTTCTTGCTCTCCACCACCGCCCTCAGTTCGCTCTTCTTCGTCTACCTGGTCGGCCTGGTCGTCACTCCGGCCGCCGGCTTTCTCATCACCAAGGTGGGTCTGCGCGCGGGCATTGCCGGCGCCATCCTCTGCTCCATGACCGGCGTTCTGCTTACGCTGGCGCCGTCGCTCACGGTGGTCATCGTGGGACTGGCGCTGCTCTCCTCCGGCGTATTCATCGCGCAAACGGCCTCCAGCTCGCATCTGCGCGTGGCCGCTCCGGCCGGAGCGATGGTGACGGCGGCGGGGCTTTACGTCACCTTCTACTACCTGGGCGGAACGGCGGCCGGAGTAGTTCCCGGCGCCTTCTGGGCGTTGGGAAAGTGGCCCGCCTGCGTGGGGTTCATCGTGGCCATGCAGGCCGCGGCGCTGGCCATTGCCCTGGTGGGTTGGCGAGCGCCCAGGGCTGCCTGATCCCTCGGAACCGGAATCCATGAACCCCAACGGCGCCAAATGGAATCTAAAGAACCGTATGCGGATTTGAGAGACTCCACGCATCTTCAAAGCAAGAACCTAAGGTCCCTGTAACGCCGAGCTTCCCTGGCCCAAGAAAACAACCGAACTGAAGGAGCAGAGTTTTGCCCGAGTTGCAGCCCCCATCGCCGCTCCGCGCCGGCGCCGGTACCACCCTCGCCAATCCGCAAACCGGCCTCGCCGCGCCCTGGAAGCCCAGGGTCAATCCCTGGCTCATCGCCATGACCGTGGCCCTGGCGGCCTTCATGGAGGTTCTTGACACCTCCATCGCCAACGTCGCCCTGCCCCACATCGCCGGTTCGCTCGGCGCCAGCACCAATGAGGGCACCTGGGTGCTCACCAGCTACCTGGTGGCCAACGCCATCGTTCTGCCCATCGGCGGGTGGGCCTCCAGCGTCATCGGCCGGCGCAATTTCTTCGTGCTTTGCATCGTCATCTTCACCGTCTCCAGCTTCCTTTGCGGAGCGGCCCCGTCGCTGCCCCTGCTGCTGCTCTTCCGCATTCTCCAGGGCGCCGGAGGCGGCGGCATGCAGCCCATGGCCCAGGCCATCATGGCCGATTCGTTCGAGCCGCAAAAACGCGGACAGGCCTTCGCCCTCTACGGCCTCGTCGCCGTTCTCGCCCCCTCCATCGGCCCCACGCTGGGCGGCTGGATCACCGACAACTTCTCCTGGCGATGGATCTTCTTCATCAATATTCCAGTGGGCATCCTGGCTTTTATTCTGGTCAGCCGCATGGTGGACGATCCGCCCTGGATCAAGGCCGACCGCTCCCTGCTGCGGCAGATGGACTACCTGGGCCTGGGCTTCCTCACCGTCGCCATGGGCGGCCTCCAGATCATGCTCGACAAAGGCGAAGAGAACGACTGGTTCTCTTCCGGCTTCATCCGCTTCTTCGCCTTCCTGTTTGTCTTCGGCATCGTCGGCCTCATCCTCTGGGAGTGGAACCACAAAAAGCCTCTCATCAACCTCAAGCTCTTCCGTTTCAAGAACTTCGCCATCTGTTGCTTCCTCATGGCGCTGGTCGGCGGCGTGCTCAACGCCAACACCGTCCTGCAGCCGCAGTTCATGCAGCAATTGCTGGGCTGGACCGCCACCATCTCCGGCATGGCCCTCACCGCCGGCGGCATCGTTCTGCTCTTTGTCATGCCCATGGCCGGCTATGCCACCGGCAAGGTGGCCGCCCGCTGGCTCACGGTGGTCGGCTTCATCCTCTTTGTCGTCTCCTTCCGCTACGCGGCCAACGTCACCACGCTGAACATGACCTTTGCCTCCGCCTCCTGGCTGCGCGTCGTCCAGATGATCCCCATCCCCTTCTGCTTCATCTCCATCACCACGGCGGCCTATGTGGGCATGCCCAAGGAGCAGAGCAATCAGGTGGCCGGCCTCATCAACTTCGTCCGCAACATCGGCGGAAGCATCCTCATCGCCATCACCAATGCCCAGGTGACCAGCCGCGCCTCCTGGCACCAGCAGCATCTGCAGGGCGCCATGACCTCGGCCTCCATCGGCTTCCAGCAGCAGACGCAGGCGCTCACCGGCTTCTTCGGCGGCAGCTTCGGTCCGGCCAACGGCAAGGGCATGGCGATGGCCTCCATTTACAACCAGCTCAACATGCAGGCCCAGATGCAGGGCTACCAGGACGTTTACATGGAACTCTCCTGGATGTCCGTCTGCTTGGTGGTGCTGGCCTTCATGCTCAGCAAGAACAGGCCCGGCGCCGGGGCCGGCGGCTCCGCAATGCATTGAGGCCGGATGCGGCCCGGCAACCAAAGATCAGCCGCACAATCGATGCGACCGTTTCGGGATCCCCAACCGCACGTTCCGAAGCGAAGCCGCGGGATACTCTCCTCCGCGCGTCCCCGGTGGTTTATGGCGAGCAATTGGGCCTATAATGCGTGGCAGAAATTCATTCGACTGCATGATGCCTGTTCCCGACACCTGCGACTGAGGAGCCTGCTATGTTGAAGTCAGTTCTAGTCTTTTCCGCGGCAATCCTGTTTGCGTTCACTTCCACACCCACTTCCGGAGGATTGGCTCAGGAGGCTGCTCCAACGCCGGCGCCGGCGCCCGTGCCCTCGGGCGTCAAGAATCCCGTGAAACCAACCGCCGAGTCGCAGGCCAAGGCCAAAAAGCTGTATGCGGTCGACTGCGCAATGTGCCACGGGGACAACGGCAATGGCAAGACCGATCTGGCCAACGACATGCAATTGAAGCTTTCGGATTGGACCGATCCCAAGTCGCTGGCCGGCAAGTCGGACCAGGATCTCTTCGACGCCATTCGCAAAGGCAGGGACAAGATGCCTCCCGAGGCGGAAGGCCGCGCCAAGAACGACGAAGTGTGGCATCTCGTCCTCTACATTCGCGCCATGGCCAAGGCGCAGGCGTCTCCAGAGCCCGCCCCAGCGCCAGCGCCCACCCCCGCGCCCACCCCAGCGCCCGCGCCCACCAACTAGCCTTGATTCGCATCGGGAAAGATGCGGCTTCGGGGGGCCACTCGGCCCCTCGGACCGGCTCACAGAGTTCGCCAGCCTCCTGATCCCTACTCCCTATTCCCTTCCTTCCATTCATCCTCCCATTCCCGCCTTCCATCCGCTTTCCCGGCCCTTCGTCGGAAACCCCGCGACCGTCCGTTCTCGTCCATCTACCTTGCCAACAGAACGAGAAACTCTGGAAAGGGAACGAACCCCATGAATCAACTGAATGCAATGGGCGATATCGTCCGGGTCGAAGCCGTCAGTCGAAGGTTCCCCCTGGACCACAGCTTTGTGAGCGCGCTCGACAGCGTCGATCTCCGCGTCGCCGCCGGCGAGTTTCTAGCCATTGCCGGTCCCAGCGGCAGCGGCAAGTCCACCCTGCTGAACCTGATCGGCTGCATCGACAAGCCAACCAGCGGTGGAATTCAGGTGGGCGGCGTGGCCACATCGACGCTGACCCCCAGCCGCATGACCGCGCTGCGCCGCGAAAAGATCGGCTTCGTCTTCCAGACCTTCAATCTCATTCCCGTCTTCACGGCCGCCGAGAACGTCGAGTTTCCGCTGCTCGTCCAGGGCATCGGCGCCGGCGAGCGCCGTCAGCGTGTCGCCGCGGCTCTTGACAGCGTCGGCCTCTCGGCCCGAGCCAATCACCGCCCCGATCTGCTCTCCGGCGGCGAACGCCAGCGTGTCGCCGTGGCCCGCGCCATCGTGCACCGGCCCGCGCTGGTGCTGGCCGACGAACCCACCGCCAACCTGGATACGCACAACGCCACGCAGCTCATCGACCTGATGCGCGACCTCAACCGCAGCCTCGGTCTCACCTTCATCTTCTCCACCCACGATGCCCGGTTGCTGGAGCACACTCCGCGCATCGTCCGGCTGTGCGACGGCCAAATCGAGTCTGACACCCGCTCCCAAGGAGGCAGCCGTGGGTAAGTTCCTTCTCCTCGCCTTTCGCAACGTCTTCCGCAACCGCCGCCGCACTATCATGACTCTCTGCATGGTGGGCGGAGGCGTCGCCGGGCTGCTGCTCGCCGGCGGATACTTCGCCTTCATGACGCACGGGTTGCGCGAGAGCACCATCAACGACGGCCTCGGCCACCTGCAAATCTTCACCGCCGACCACTTCCGCCGCGACGAAACCCGCGTGCTCGATACCGGCATCGAAAACTGGCGGCAGGTCGCCGCGACGGTCTCTTCGGCCTCGCACGTGCGCGGCGTGGCGCCGCGCATCGACTTCTACGGCATGGTCTCCAACGGAACCAAGGCCGCGGGCTTCATGGGCAGCGCCGTCGATCCGGATGCCGAAAAAAGCCTAGGATTCATCACCCGCGTTGTGGCGGGACGCAATCTGGACGCCAGGCCCGCGGGCGAGGTCGAGGCGCTGATCGGCGTCGGCCTGGCCAAGTCGATGAACGTCGGCGTCGGCGACGGGCTGACGCTGCTGGCCATGACCTCCGACGGCGCGCTCAACGGCGTCGATGTCCAGATCGTGGGCCTGGTCAACTCCGGCGTGGCCGAGCTGGATGCGCGCTATCTGCGCATCACGCTGCCCGCCGCCCAACGCCTGCTGCAAAGCGATCGCGTCACCAACCTGGTGGTCGGCCTGGACTCCACCGACAACACCGATCGCGCCTACGCGGAGCTGATTCCGCGCCTGCGCGGCCTGCCGCAGGAGATGACGCTCAAGAAATGGATCGACCTGGCCACCTATTACAAGCAGGTTTCCACCATGTTCAACGGCATCTTCCTCTTCATGGGCGTGATCGTCTTCTTCATGGTGCTCATGTCCAGCGTGAATACGCTGCTGATGGCCATGCTCGAACGCACCCGCGAAATCGGCACCATGCTGGCCATGGGCACGCCGCGCCTCTGGATCGTGGCGCTCTTCATGCTGGAGGCTACGCTGCTGGGCGCGATGGGCGCCATCGCCGGAGTCGTGGGAGGCAATCTGCTCGGCGCGCTGCTGAACTCTTCCGGCCTGCACATGCCGCCGCCGCCCGGATACACCGTAGCCATTCCCTTTAAGGTTCTCCACGTGCCCGCGCTGATGGTCGGCTCCTCGATCCTGGTTGTCGTCTCGCTGGCGCTGGCATCCATCGTCCCGGCGGTTCGCGCATCCCGGCTGCAAATTGCGGAGGCATTGGCCCATGTCTAGCATCAACTGCGTACTGCGCACATTTCTGCTGCTCTTCCTCGTGGGCTTTCTGCTCACCTGCGTGCTGGTGGCTCGTGCCGCAACGCCCGACGCCGAAGCCCTGCTGAAGCGCTCCGACGTCTACCGCAACGGCTGGCCCTCGTATGTGCTCAAGGTGAAGATCACCAGCTACGAATCGGGCAAGCCGGACGAGGAGAAGCTCTACGGGGTCTCGCAGAAGGGAACCGAGAAGACCTACGTCGAGTTTCTCAGCCCCCGCGAAAAAGGCCAGCACCTGCTGATGCTGGGCGACGATATGTGGGTCTATCTGCCCGATACCAGCCGTCCCGTCCGCATCACGCCGCTCGAACGGCTCTCCGGCGACGCCTCCAACGGCGACGTGGCTCGCACCAACTACTCGGTCGATTACACGCCGGTCTATCTGCGCACCGAGAAGGTGGGAACGGAGAACTGTTACGTGCTCAACCTCACCGCCAAGCGCAAGGGCGCAACCTATCAGCGCATCCTCTATTGGCTGCGGGTGGAAGATGCGCGGCCGGTGCGCGCTGAGTTCTACCTGACCAGCGGCAAGCACATCAAATCCGCCACCTTCGACGAGTATGCCTCCGTTGCCGGACGCAGCCAGCTTCGCCGCCTCACGCTCTACGACGAGATTCGCCATAACTCCCACAGCGTTCTGGAATACTCCGGCATCGCGCCGCGCGAATTGCCCGACAAGCTCTTTTACCAGGGACGCACCGACCGCTTTTGATCTGCCTGCGCGATCCCGGCAACTGTTCACATACGGACAGCCGGTTTCGATTCCGAACTTTCCGCGGGAATTCGGCGTAAGACCTTTCAGGGTTAAGTCGCTTCCCGCCAACGCTCGTCCGGCCGCGCGATTTGGCCGCAGGAATGCACCCTCAAACTGGAAATCCATCGCGAAAGGAAACTCAGAGAATGAAGACCCGCTTCGATTGCAAACGATTTGCCGTTTACACGTTGTTCTGCTCCGCCCTGCTGGCGCTCTCCGCCGCATGGCTTGCGGCGCAAACACCGGCAGCGCCCGCACCCGCGCCCGCTCAAGCTACCGCCACGCTCACCGTCCACATCGTGGGAATTCGCAATGCGAAAGGAAAGATCAGCATTGTGCTCTTCCGGGATGGAAAGGGCTTTCCATCCGACATCGCAAACGCCGTTGCAATGAAGCAGGTTGACATCGATCCTCAAACCCTCACCGCCAAGATTGTCTTCGAGAAGCTTCCCCAAGGGGCCTACGCGGCGGCCGTGCTCCACGACGAAAACCTGACCGGCAAGATGGAGTTCGATCCCCAGGGGGTTCCGCTGAACGGCTACGGCATCTCGAACAATCCCGACACCACCCAGGGCCCGCCGACGCCCGAAGCCGCGAAATTCACCGTGGATAAGCCCGAAGCTGCCATCGACATCAAGATGGTGTATTGGCAATAAACGCCGGGGGCCGGAGTTCAACAGTGCCTTTCAACACGTTCAACAAGGGGAATGGAACTCGATGAAGCACCGGCTCCTCATTCTGGCAATCCTCGCCGCGGCATCCTGGCAATCGGTGGCCCAGGATGCCGCCCTTCAGGACGCGCCGGCTCAGGATGCTCCCGTCCAGGAGAGCCGCTACGACTTCCGCTATACCTTCACCGCCATCGACGATGCAACCTTCGATAGCAGCCTCAAGGCGCCGCTGCCGGCGCAGGCCAGCCAGTTGCTCAACGATCCTACGGTCACCCTGTTGCAGAATCAACTGCTGCTTGAGCCCACCTTCGCCCTGCGCTACCGCTCCCGGTGGAGCATCGCATCCAGCCTGGTGGGCCTCGCCGAAAGCTTTCACGGCCTCTCGGTCGCGGAGTTCGATGTGCCCGCCGGCTACACCGCCGCCTCGCAAGCGCTGAGCGCCGCGCTCGAGCCCTTCACCGGCACGCGCACTCAGTTGCGCGTGAAAGAGGCCTATGCCGGTCTCTCCGCCGGCGACTTCGATTTCATGCTGGGCCGCCGCATGGTGCGCTGGGGCGCCGGCTACGCCTTTACGGCCGCCGGCGTTCTTGATCCGCCGCGTATTCCCACCAATCCCACCGACCGGCTGAATCTGAACGAGGGCCGCGACATGGTGAAGGCCGACTGGGTGCATGGCCCTCATGCGCTCACGCTCGCCTGGTCCTCCGCCGCGCTGGCCCCCGCCGCGGCCAACCTGCATGACACCACCGCCTTCCGGTATAACGTTCTGGTGCATGGATTCGACACCGCGCTCATCGCCGGCGACGACCGCGGAGGAGACGCCTTTGGCGCGCTGGCCTTTACGCGCGTCTTCGGCCAGGCATGGGAGCTGCACGGCGAGGCGGCCTGGCGCGAACACGAGGCCCTCCTCCTGGGCGGCAAGTACACCACCAAATCCGGCATCACCTTCATCGGCGAGTTCTATGCGCCGCCGAACATCGCTTACTATCGGGACATGGGCGTATCGCCTCTAAACGGGCGGCAAAACTATCTCTTCATCGACGCCGGAAAGAACCGTCTGCGCGAGCGGCCCGGCTGGAAAGAGTGGGACCTCAGCGCCTACGCGGTCGCCAACCTCAACGACCGCAGTTATACCGCCATCTTCGACGCCAACCGCAGATTCGGCAGTCGCTTCTCTTCGTATCTTCACCTGGAAGTCCCGGCCGGAAGCAGGACCTCCGAGTATGGCCAAACTCCTTACGCCGCGGCGACTTCAGTGGGGGTTCGTTTTCAGCTATGATTTGCGGAACCGATCCTGCGATGACCAAACGTTCTGAAAGCGGCGGCCCCTCCGGCCGTTACACCGCCCATATCCTCCGCGCGCTGCTGATTGCGGCCGGCGTGGCTCTCCTGTGCCTCGCGCTCTTTCTTTCCATGGGCCGCATCCGGCTGTCGCAGATGGGCACGGAACTGGCCATTGCCTTCGCTTACTCCGTTTCCATCGCGCTGCCCTCGATGTTTCTGCTGAACTGGATGGGGCAACACTATACCGAACGATTCCCGCGCCTCATCTATCTCTTCCATACGCTTGCCCTGCTCGGAACCGGCTCCTTTGGAACCCTCGCGACCGGCCTGTTCATGCAAGCCATAGGCATTGTTCCGCGCAGCGCATATTGGCCGGTCTTCCGGTCGAACTTTCCCATCGGCATTGTGATCACCCTCGTGGTCGGACTCACCATCACCTCGTATGAGACGCTGCGCTACAAGTTCCAGACCGCAACGCTCGAATTGCGCACCCAGGAGGTCGAACGGGAGCGCGCCTACAAGCTGCTGGCCGAGGCCCGGCTTTCTTCGCTCGAGTCCCGCATCCATCCCCACTTTCTCTTCAACACCCTCAACTCCATCGCCGCGCTCATTCCCTCCGACCCGATGCGCGCCGAAGACACGGTGGGCAAGCTCGCCTCGCTGCTCCGCTTTTCGCTCAATGCCCATCGCAGCGGCCTGGTGCCGCTCGGCCAGGAACTCAAGATCGTGCGCGACTATCTCGAGATCGAGAAAACCCGCTTCGGCGCGCGCCTCCGCTATGAAATCGCGGTCCCTGAAGCGCTCGACGACGTGAAGGTGCCCCCGCTGGCGCTCCAGTCCCTGGTCGAGAATGTGGTCAAGCATGTGGTTGCTCAGCGCGCGCAGGGAGCCGCGATTCAAATCGCAGGCGCGCGCGAGGCCGGCCGCATCCGCCTGGAAGTGCTCGACGATGGGCCCGGCTTCCGGCTCGACGCCATCGCTCCCGAGCACGGCCTGGGCAATCTCGTGGCGCGCCTCGAACTGCTCTATGGCGGCGCCGGCCAGCTTGAAGTCGCGCGCGAAGGCGAAAAGACAGCCGTCCGCCTGTCTTTTCCCGCATGAGGATGACTCCAATGGATGCCGCTCCGCTTCGCGCCTATCTCGTGGATGACGAATCGCTCGCAATCGAGCGCCTGACGCGCCTGCTCTCCGCCTTCGACGGCCTTTCCATCGTGGGCAGCGCCACCGATCCCGCGCAGGCCGTCGATGCTCTCCGTCGCGATCCGGCCGACGTGCTCTTCCTCGATATTCAAATGCCGGGCATGAACGGCTTTGAGCTGCTCGCGCGCCTGCCGGAACAGCCCTTCGTCATCTTCACCACCGCCTACGACGAATATGCGCTCAAAGCCTTCGAGGTCAACTCGATCGACTACCTGGTCAAGCCCATCGAGACCGAACAACTGGCCCGCGCCCTCAACAAGCTCGACCGCCTGCGTCCCATCGCCAAGCCCCAGTGGCAGCGCGATCCCGATCTGCCCGCGCTGCTCCGGCAACTGGCCGCCTCGCTCCGCCCCCAGCAGCTCGACTATCCGCGCCGCATCGCCTCGCGCGTCGGCGAGCGCATCTCGTTTCTCGATCTGGATGCCGTCACGCACTTTATCGCCCAGGACAAGCTCACCTATGCGGTCGTCGACGGCCATCGCCACTGCGTCGATCAGACCATCGCCGAGTTGGAGCGCCGGCTCGATCCCGCCCGCTTCCTGCGCATTCACCGCTCCGCCCTGGTCAATGTGGACTGGATTCAGGAGGTGAACTCCTGGTTTGCCGGCAAGGTCGTTCTCTCACTCAAGGATGCCCGGCACACGCAGATTCCCGTGGCGCGCGACCGCGTCCGCGGATTGAAATCGCGATTGGGCATTTGACCGCGATGCTTCTTTCGAGCCTCTCTCCCGTAGGCATACCCGCGCGTTCTTGTTTAGGTAGAAAGTTTTGGGTGGGATAAAAGCCAAGCCACCCCTACGGCAACAGGAGAGATGCCCTGGAGCGGCCGCTCAGGCCACGGACCGGAGCGCGTCCTCGGCCCAGGCCACGGCCTCGGCAAAGCACACGAGCAGCTTCTCCTGGTCCAGCCCATAGGCGTCGACGATCGTGTCGCAGGCTTCCCAATCCCCGTTCTCGTGGCGCTCCAGCCATTGCAGCAGAATCCGTTCGGCGTTGAATTCCCCTTCCAGCGCCTGGCGAATCTCGTCGCGCAGCGGCAGCGACGGCGTCAGCATTTCCATGGGTATGCGCAGCATGGCGGGCAGCAGGCTGAGCATGCCGAGCAGGTATTGCTCGGTGGGGTCCAGCGCGCGAATGCCGGCGGCCAGCTCGCAGAATCGCCCGCGCACAAACGCCATGCGCAGAATCTCTACGGGCTGATCGGCGTTCAATTCGCTGGTGATCGCCAGCAGGGCGATGCGGCGGAAGGTGTCCTCGCCCACCACAAACAGCGCCGACTCGATCGACCGGACCTCCTGGCGAACCGCATACATGGGCGAATTGACCAGACGCAGCAGCCGGTAGGTCAGCGAGGTATCGCGCTTCAACAGCCGGCTCAGCTTGTGAAAATCGATCGCATCGCCCTTGAGCAGTTCCAGGATTCCGATGTGGGAGAGCCGGTTGGAGGGAACCTTGCGATTCTTGAGCAGGACCGGGCGGCAGAAATAGTACCCCTGAAAGAACGAGAAGCCCTCCGCGCGGGCCAGCTTGTACTCCTCCTGCGTCTCCACCTTCTCCGCCACCAGCGCCACCGTGACTCCGCGCAACTGGTTGCGAAGCTCCTGGCGCATCGCCGCGTCGGTCTGCGTGAAATCCACCTTGATGTAGTCGGCCAAACGCACCAGCGGCTCGAACTGCGGCTTCCAGATGAAGTCGTCCAGCGCCAGCCGGAAGCCCGAGGCCTTCAGCTTGCGGCAGGCCTCGATCAGGCTGGGCGTGGGCTCCAGCGTTTCCAGAATCTCCAGCACCGTCATGCTGGCTGGCAGAACCTCCACCAGCCGCTCGATCAGCGACTCGTTGGTGCAGTTCACAAATCCCGGCAACCCGCCGGTCAGCTTTTCCAGGCCGAACAAGACCGTGTTGTCAAGCATGGTGCGGGTGGCCTGGTTGCCGTCCCCTTGGAAAAACGGGTCCGGCCCGCTGCGGAAGAGCAGTTCGTACCCGTGCACCCTGGAGTGCAGGTCCATGATCGGCTGGCGGGCCACATAGCGCAGCCCGGCCGTGACCTCGGGGAGAGGACCCTCGGCGCTCCTGGACGGCATTTCAAGTGGCGCCATGCGGACCATCGTAATCCTCTTATCGGACGGTCGTGCCCAAGGGTTTGCGGAATTCTCACATTTTTGTAATGTGGGTACCCATTCCCAAAATGGATCAGCCGCCCATGAACATCCCGCCGTTCACGTCCAGTACATGGCCGGTGATGTACGACGCCGCGTCCGAGGCCAAAAACGCCACCGCCTGCGCAATATCGCCGTCCGTCCCCGGCCGCCCCAGCGGAATTTGCGCCATCATGGCCGACCGCTGCTTCTCGTCGAGCACCGCCGTCATCGGCGTTTCAATATATCCCGGCGCCACGGCGTTTACCGTGATCCCTCGGGAAGCCACCTCGCGGGCCATCGATCGCGTCAGACCGATCAGCCCGGCCTTGCTGGCTGCGTAATTCACCTGGCCGGCCTGTCCCGTGCGTCCTACTACGCTGGAAATATTGACGATACGCCCCCAGCGGTTCTTCAGCATCGGCCGCAGCAGCGCCTGGGTCAGCAAAAAGGCCCCGGTCAGGTTGGTGCCCAGCACATCGTCCCAGTCGGCCCGCTTCATGGCCATCATCAGCCCGTCGCGGGTGATGCCCGCGTTGTTCACCAGGATCTCCACCTTGCCATAGCGCTCGATGGCCGCCTTGGCCCCGGCCTTGATCGACTCCTCGCTGGAAACATCCAGCGCAAACGCCTCCGCCTCTCCGCCGGCCGCCTCGATCTCGGCCTTCACTGCGGCCAGCTTGGCCTCATTCCGTGCCGCCAGCGCCACGTGGGCTCCGGCCCGCGCCAGTTCTAGAGCGCAAGCCCGCCCAATTCCCTGCGAAGCTCCCGTCACCAGCGCAATTCTTTCCTGCAAATTCGCCATATCTCCCTTTTCAGCCCGCGCAAATCCCTCGCGGCGCCCTTCCGCTCCTCATTATAAGTGGGAAAAAACTCAAGCTCTTACAGGCTCGGCGCCGTCCGCAAAGCAGGCGCAAATCGGCGGCAGGCTATCACCCCATCGGCGTCACGGCCACCGTCACCGGCCCGCTCGCCAAAGCCGGACGTACCAGCTCCGCCGGCCAGATGTAAACCGCCAAACGCCGCGAGTAGTGCAGCACGGGTTGCTGGTCCGGCAGACGGATTCCAATCTCGGAAGGCAGATCGTTCTGCTCGATCTCCGCCTCCGCCTCCTCCAGCGGCCAGGAAACATGATGAATGTTGGACCGGATCGGCTGTCCGGCCCGGTTGCGGGTGAAGAGACAATAGCGCTCGGTCAGAAAATACTCCAGCGTCCCGCTGCGGATTTCCGCCAGCTTCCGGGTTGGCCCCATCCCCCGATAGCGCGCTTGAAAAACCGCCGGCTGCGCTGAAAACCGTCTCCGGCTATAGAACGAGAACTCGCGCTCCGACCGCTGCTCGATCCGCATCTCGGCCCAGTGGTAGGGCAGATGATAAAAGGCCCGCGCCACCGCCACGGCCAGCAGGTTGCTGGCATCCAGCGAAAAGCAATAGATCCCCGGAGTGCCCGTGAATTGGTCGCGGACGTAGGTGCGCAGATTCAGGTCGGGAAAGCTGCGCGCTCCCGGAACCGGAGGTACGCCCCGGATCTTGATCCGATCCAGCCAAAAAGGCACGATCCCCAGCCATGCCGAGCCCTGGAACGTGTCCACCAGCAACCCATCGGGCAAGAGCGCCGCGATTTGCCCCACCGGAATCGGCCAGTGCGCCAGCAACAAATCGTTCCAGCGCTGGGTCATCGCCCAGCGGCCCGACGGTAACGGCCTTGGCCTGTGCGACGTGCGAACCAAATACTCCAGCATGGTCTACTCCCGCTTGGCCTGGTTGCTCCCGCGCCGCCGGCTTCGCGGCGCGCAAAGGGTTACCGAAGCTCGAAAACCTGCACCCGCGCCTCTAATGACGTATTCTGTTCGCGAGCCCACACCAATGTCCAGTGAAACTTTTCTTCCTCCCGGCGCCCGAAACCAAACCGAAGTCGTAGCCATTCATGGCGCCGATCCCGAGGTTCTGGCCTATGCCATGGCCAAGTACTCGCGCTCGGCGCTCTCCATGCGAGAGTCGCTCCGCGAGATCAGCAGCCAGCGCGCCGAACAGTTCCTGAATACATTCTATTTCCAATACGGGCACCGCTCCATCGCCGACCTGGCCCACATCGCCATGTCCATCGAGCGACTCAGCCTGCTGGCCGCCATCGCGCTGGTCGACGAACAACGCTGGGACGGCCAGGAGCGCTCCACGCGCTACCAGAACTTTCTCAAGTCCGGCTGGTACTTTCCCGATTTCGGTCCCGCCGTTGAAGAAGGAAAGCTCTACGCCAGCACGGTGCAAAACCTCTTCGCCGCCTACCAGCGCACCACCGCGGCCGTCCTTGAAGCCCTGCGCCGCCGCGTACCCTGCCCCGAGACAATCAAGCCCGAGGCCTACGAGCGCACCCTCAAGGCGCGCGCCTTCGACGTGGCCCGCTACCTGCTTCCTCTGGCCACCAACACCTCGCTCGGCCAGATCGTGAACGCCCGCACCCTTGAAACCCAGGTCTCGCGCCTGCTCTCCCACCCCGTCGCCGAGATTCGCGACCTGGGCCTCAAGCTGCGCGAAGCCGCCACCGGACCGGCCTGGAACGTCAACGGCCAGGCCGGCGCCATCTTCGTTGAGAAACTCGCCTCTCTCGGGACTTCGTCGCAGGAACTGGCCGCCGAGGCCGCCCAACTCCTCACCCGCGACGTCTTCACCGCGCCCACGCTGGTCAAGTACGCTCAGCCCAACGACTACCTGATTCGGACCCAGGCCGAACTCACCCAGGCCGCGGCCGAAGTCCTGGCCGGCCTGCCCATCGCCGCCTCGCCGCTCGTCGACTTGGTCGAGCCCACCGAATCCCTCGAAGTGGAACTGGCCGCAACGCTCCTTTACTCGGTCTCCCACTTTGGCTACCGCCAGATTCGCGATCTCGTCGCCGCCCTCCCCGCAGCCCGCGTCAACGAGATCGTCGAGTTGGGCCTGCGCCACCGCGGCAAGCACGACGAAGCCCTGCGCGCCTTCCACGCCGGCGCGGCCCTGCGCTTCGACATCCTCATGGATATCGGCGGCTTCCGCGACATGCACCGCCATCGCCGCTGCGTGCAGATTATCCAACCCTTCACCGCGCTCCACGGCTACGAGATTCCCGCCTCCGGCGATTTTCCTCCGCAGGTCAATCTCCTGCGGGAGGCCGGCATCCTGGACGAATACCAATCCGCCGTCGAGCAGGCCCACGCCGCCAGCGCCCAGATCGCCGCCAGCCAGGCTCCCGAGGCCGCGCAATCCGCCCTCTACCTGCTGCCGCTGGCCACGCGCATCCGCAGCCTCTTCAAGATGGACTTCGCCGAAGCCCAGTACATCTCCGAACTGCGCAGCGGCCCCGCCGGCCACTTCAGCTACCGCCGCGTCGCCTGGGAGATGTTTTTGGCCCTCCAGCGCCAGCACCCGTCGCTGGCCAAACACATCCGCGTCACCGACTTCACCCAGCCCATCGACATCTTGCAGCGGTAGGTCGTAGCTCGCAAGCAACCGGCGGAGGCTCGCGAATCGAAAAGAGCGCCAGCGGGCAAGCCCTTGTCCTTACGGCTCCCGGATTGCGGTCTTTGCCTGGAAGAGCGCGACGCGGGAGCCCAGTTCCGTGGCCAACTGCGCCTTTCCCTGCTGGCCGGCAAGATCGGCGGCGCGCTGCTCCACATCCTGCGCCCGGTCGAAGTCGCCGGATGCGGCATAGGCCGCGGCCAGCGTGCCCAGAGCTCCCGGATCGTGCCCCGCGGTGAGCTGCGCGGTGTGCTCGGCCAGTCGCACGGCCTCGCTCGCGTTGCGTAGAGCGGCGTCGGAACTGGTGGCCAGCAACCACGCCGCGTCGTTCAGCATTTGCACATTGTCCGGCTCTCTCTTGAGCGCCTCCCGCAAATGCGCCAGTCCCTCCGCCACTTGGCCCTTCTTCACCAGCGCCATGCCCAAATCGTGATGCGCCGCCGCGAAATTCGGATTGACGCCAAGCGCGTTGTTGTACTGCTCGACCGCCTCGTCCAGCCGGCCTTGCGCGGCCAGCGCCCGCCCCAGGTTGTTGTAGGCCAGGGCATAGCCGGGATTCTCCTCGATCGCCAGCCGGTACTGCTCGATGGCTGCGTTCCATTGCCCCAGCCGCGCCAGCGCGATGCCCAGGTTGTTGCGGGCCTCGGGATACTCGGCTTTGGCGGCGATCGCCTTGCGGTATTCGGCGATCGCGTCCTCGGTTCGGCCGGCCATCGCCAGCGTCAGCCCATAGCTGTCGTGCACGCGCGCGTCGCCCGGGCTCATCGCGATCGCCTTGACCCACTCCGGAATCGCCGCCGCGTACTCGCCCTTCTTCGCCAGTTCGCCGGCCACGTCGAACTGCCTGTAGAAGTCCACCGCCGGCGTGTCGATATGCTCGATCTCGTTCGGCCCCATGTTCACGAACTCGGGAATATTCACCGCGCGGTTGGCGGCCGTCGAGTTCTCGATGAGAATCGCCGGCGTATCGTTGCCGCTCTCGTCGATGTGGGTCAAAAACATCTGCGTGTAGGGCGACCGGCTCTTCGACGAGAAAACCAGCCAGCGGCCGTTGGGCGAAAAACTGTGCCAGGAGTTCATCAGCGGCGTGTTGCAGTTCATCCGCCGCGCCTGCCCGCCCGCGGCCGGAACAATGTACAGCTTGCCGTCGGGCCGCATCAGTTGGCCGTTCTTCGCCTGCACAAACACAAGCCACTTGCCGTCGGGCGAAATCTTCGGGAAGCTGTTGCTCATCCCGTTGTTTGAAGCGCCCAGGATGGGCTCCGGCTTGCCCCCTCTGCCGTCGTTGAAGGGAATGCGGTAAAGGTCGTAGTGAATCTGGACTTCCTTGGGGTCGTTGGCGTATTCGGCCATCTTGCCGTCTGCGGGAGAGGAATCCTTGGCCTCCGCGCGCGAAAACACCAGGTACTTGCCGTCCGGGCTCCAGACGGCGTTCGACTGCACATAGCGCGGATCGTCGGCGCCAGGCAGCGGACGCAGCTTCTTTGCATCCCGGTCGTACCAGGCCAGGATGCCCCGCGTGGGATAGAAAACCTGCAAAAACCGGTAATCCTTGAAGTTGGCCACGTAGTAGAACTGCGAGCTTTTGGTCCCCGGCGGCCGGATCGTTGTCACCACGTGGCGCCCGTCGGGCGACACCTGCGACATGAAGCCCACGCGAACCGGGCTGCCCGACTCGGTGGGAAACGAGGACCACGAAAGCATGTCCTCGTTGCGAATCGTCATCTGCTTCGCCACCGGCGCCATCGCGTACAGCCCCTTGTCGTTGCCCGGCCCATCCATGTCCAGGCCCAGCGTCTTGCCGTTGGCTGAGAAGGAGTGGCAGTTGGCGCAGGAGTGCAGGTCGGTCATCACAATATGGCTGCCGTTGTCGGCCACGCTGCGCATCCGCCACTCGATCAGGGGAATCGCGGCCGGGGCCAGCGGCTTGATCACGCCCTTCTCCGCGTCCGACGGCATCAGCGGCACGTCGCGATAGAAGATCGGCGCCCCCACCGGATCGGCGGAGATATGCATCCGCAGGGTCCCGGCCGAAACCGGCGCGCTCGGGCTTGCGGCCGCAAAGCCGCGCAGGGTGATGGTGATGGCGCCCGCGCCGGCCTGCTTCTTGATCGCCGCCCAGGTGGCCGCATCCGGCTTCCAGGTGTGCGCGGCCGCCTGCTCCGGCGTCAACTCCGGCAGTTTGTTGGTGTTGGAGATGCAGCGCGGATCGATCGCGCCCAATTGCATCCGCTCGCCCTTCGAGGTTGTGCGAATGGCCGCCGAGCCGTTTGCGAACGAAACGTCGATCTGCCAGCTCTCCGCATTCGCCGCCGGATCGCGCCAAAGAAAGGTGGGCGCCACCATATCCGGCGGAAAAACCGACCCGTTCAGCGGATAGTCGATCGTGATTTGACCGGTTGTGTGGCCCGCATGAACCACCGCCATGCCCAGCCCGGTCAGCAGAGCGGCTCCCAGCAGGGAGGCGCATCCTGCCGCGAGCGAAAGGCCCAGCGCGGAAAAAAACGGCCGGTAAACCCGGGAGGGAGAAGAGTGCACTGGTTTGATGGATGCCCGTCGTTGAGTCTCAACCATGTCAGCGCCCATTATTCAACTTTATTTGTTCCAGCGTCCATGGATAGGCGGCCGCGCCGCCGATCTAAAGAGCTTAGAAGCGCAAGGCGACGGGTCGAGTTGCAACTCGCCTTGGCCACGCCAATCCCTGCTGCGCTACCATAAAGACAGGATTGGGGTTCAGCATGTTCGTTGTCGTCTGGCAGTTCGAAATTGCCGAAGAGAAAGTCGCCGCCTTTGAGGCCGCCTATTCGTCCGGGGGCGCCTGGGCGCAACTCTTTCGCACCTCGCCCGATTATCTGGGAACGGAGCTGTTGCGCGACGCCTACATCGCCGGCAACTATCTCACCATCGACCGCTGGGCCAGCGAAGATGCCTTCCGCGCCTTCCGCAAGGACCACGACGCCGAGTACGAGACCATCGACCGCTCCTGCGACGAACTCACCAGCCGCGAAACCCGCATCGGCGCCTACACCGTTTGAGCCGCGCGCCGCTCAAACCTTAATTGCGGAATCTTTTCGCCGATAGTATCATCAAAGCTGCAGAGGTCGCGAAAATGCCTTCGATCACCAAACCGATCATCTAGCCCGCCCTGGGTCCTCATCGCAAGAAGGGGAGGTCTCCCCTATCCCGCACCACCCTTGATCAGATTCTCCAGTTTCTCTTTCTGTGCCGATCCCAACTGGTTCAGATCTCCTCCTGTGAGCAGTTCCTTCCTTATCCCCTTTTGCAGTTGTGCAAGGCCTCGGTCCAGTGTGACCGTGCTTTTGAAGTCGTCGATGCCGCTGCCGAGCGCCTGGACCGCCTCGGTGCTGTACTGCTCCGCGGCCTCCGTCTGATTCTGCTCGGCGGCGCGGCCAGCCTGCATGGCAAGAAAGCACCCGAGGTTCAGATAGATGTCGGGAAGGTACTTTTCCCGGTGCAGGCTGGAGATTTTGCTCCGTAGACCCACCAGCCGCCGGGATACGGCTGCCGCGCCCGCGAGATCTCCCCCGTAGTAACGCGCCAGCGCCTGATTGTAGTAGGCTCCCGCGTCCACCTGGTCGCCCGTCCCCTTGCCGATCGCTTCGGCGAAATCCGATTCCGCCGACTGCAGCAGGTGCTTCAGCTTGGTGTCATCGACAGGCGGGGTGATCTTGGAAAGCCGCTCGTAGCGCGAGAGATAGATCGCTCCCCGCAGGCGAAATCCGCCCATGCTGTCGGGACTTAGCTCAATCGACTTGGAAGCGTAGAAGAGCGCGCGAACGTAGTCCGGCTCGCTCAACTCCGGGGAAGTGTTATGACGGCTCACGTAGAAGCGGGCGAAGGCGCCGTAGATGGAGACGAGCCGGGTGCGCACCGAGGGAGACCGGTCCAGCGCAAACACTGAGATCGCCGTCATGACGGCTTCGTTATGCAGAATCTGCTGCCGTTCCTCCTCGTTGAGCGCCCGGAAGGATTCGTCGTCGTTCCAATCGGCCTCGGAAGGCATGTGCAGTTCCATCTCCCGCATCAGCCGCTGTACTCGGCCATCCAGGCTGCTGAATTCAGGGAATTTCTGCTCAATTTCCTCGATCTTCTTGCGGAGAATCTCAATCTGTTCGCGGGCTTCGTCTCGGGCGTACTTCACCGACAAGAACGCGGTGATTCCCAGAATCACGGAATAGACGCCGACCAGCGTGATCAACTTGTCGAGCAGATCCTTTGCGCCCTCCGTCTTCTCGTCGATCCGTTCGTTGGCGTTCTTCCGGTCGGCGTCGATGCGCGCTTCAAGATCCTTTTTTGCGTCGTCGAACCGGCTCTCGATTGCGTCGCGCCCGGCGGAGGAACTTGGCTGCTTCGACGGTGGGCCGGCGGACTCCGGCTTGGCTGCCTTTGGAACAGAATCCGATGGATGGGAATCGGTGGCGCCGAAAACCCAGGGCCGGGCTGCGATCAGGGTGGCCGCGGTGATCGACAGCAGCAATCCGGCGCAGAAAAGAAGCAGCCCGCGCTCCACATCCTTGCGCGTCCAAAAGGTCTTCTGTCGTTTGCCAAGATCCTCGCTCATCGGCTTAGCCGGCCCCCTGATCTACAGAGGATTATGCGCCTTGGCTCCGTTCTCGCAAAAGCAGATTCCCTTGCATCGTTGCCACTCCCGTCTGCCCCCTGGGACGCCTCCGCAGCCTGGGCGGTACGACCGTCGGCAGCCTGATTCCGTGTCCTCTGAAGTGGGATGGATTGGCTGTGCCTGGCCGTGGTTCTTTAGCCTCTTGACTCCGAACGCGACCTGTCGGCGGTGCCTCCCGCCGTATTCTCCATCTCTTCGCCATTTTTTTCTGTCTTTGTCTCTCCAGCCCTGCTACAATCCCATCGAAATCCAATTCAAGCCGCCCCCGCGTTTCCTCAAGAGAAATCGGCAGATGCGCCGGGCGAGCATTCTCAGGAGACCTCCCCATGGCTATCGCCGACGACCGTTCCAAAGCCGTAGAACTTGCCCTTGCGCAGATCGAAAAACAGTTTGGCAAGGGGTCGATCGTGCGGCTCGGGTCCAAGGAGGCGCTGGTGCCGATTGCGGTGATCTCCACCGGTTCCATCAGCTTTGACGCGGCTCTGGGCGTGGGAGGCATCCCGCGCGGCCGCGTCACTGAGGTCTACGGCCCGGAGTCCTCGGGCAAGACCACCGTCACCTTGCAGATCATCGCCGAGGCGCAGAAGCTGGGCGGCCTGGCCGCATTTGTCGACGCCGAGCACGCCCTCGACCCCGCCTATGCGCGCAAACTGGGCGTGGATATCGACAACCTGCTGGTTTCGCAGCCCGATAGCGGCGAACAGGCCCTCGAGATCACCGAGGCGCTGGTGCGCTCCGGAGCCATCGACGTGCTGGTGGTGGACTCGGTTGCCGCGCTGGTGCCCCAGGCCGAACTGGACGGCGAAATGGGCGACTCCCACGTCGGCCTCCAGGCGCGGCTCATGTCCCAAGCCCTGCGCAAGCTCACCGGCACGGTCTCCAAGTCGCGCACCGCGCTCATCTTCATCAACCAGATTCGCGAGAAGATCGGCGTCATGTTCGGCAATCCCGAAACCACCACCGGCGGCCGGGCGCTCAAGTTCTACTCCTCGGTGCGCGTGGATATCCGCCGCATCGCCGCCATCAAGGAAGGCGACGCGGTCACCGGCAACCGGACCAAGGTCAAGGTCGTCAAGAACAAGGTCGCCGCGCCCTTCCGCGAGGCGGAGTTCGACATCCTCTATGGGGAGGGCATCAGCCGCGAGGGCGACGTGCTGGACCTGGCCGTGGCCAACAACATCGTGGAGAAGTCCGGCGCCTGGTATAGCTACGCCGGCGAGCGCATCGGCCAGGGCCGCGAGAATACCCGCACCTTCCTCAAGGAAAACAAGGACACCTTCAACAAGATGGACGCCGAACTGCGCAAGAAGCTGAACATCGGCGCCTACGTCAAGGCCGACGTGCCCGAGGTCCCCGCCTCCGGTCCCGCCGAGGCCAAGGAAGCCGTCCGCGGGCGCAAGGGCTAGGGAATCCAAGATCTCAAATGTATGAAAAGTCTGCGCAGTTGCTCTTGCTGGCCGCGCTGCGGGGGTGTAACACGAAGAGGCCCACGCCCGCGTTGCTCGCATCTGACCGCGCAGGTCATGTCCGAGCGGGTAGTCCCGAACTCTACAAGAAAAGAATTCCTGTCGAAGGCGATCAGGCGCCGACTTGGACAGATTTCCCGGAAGATGAAATTCCATCTGGCTGTAATCGATTCACGCGATGCAGAGCGTAAACCACAAAAGGACGATGCTGTTCTGGCTGTGACCAAACTTGAAATGGAAAAGCCGCGCTTGTTATTTCAGGGAGCAGGTTCTTTGCAGACGTGGACGGGAGGGTAATTTGAGCGGATCACGATATCGCCGGCCATCCCGCCGCCGCCCGCGCTGCTAAAATCCGCATAGAGCTGTTCACATGACCGTAAAAGCCCTCTATCCCGGCACCTTCGATCCGCCCACCAACGGTCACGTGGACCTGATCCAGCGCGGCTCCAAGCTCTTTGGCCATCTGGTCGTCGCCATTCTCAACAATCCCGACAAAAATCCTCTGTTTACCGTCGAGGAGCGGGTGGAGATGCTCCAGGAGGTCACCAGTTCGCTGCCCAACGTTTCGGTGGCCACATTCGATGGGCTCATGGTGGAGTTCGCGCGCAAGCAGGGCGCATCGGCGGTGCTGCGCGGCATCCGCGCCATCTCCGATTACGAGTACGAGTTCCAGATGGCTCTGATGAACCGGCGCCTGGCCCCGGAGATCGAGACCGTCTTCCTCCAGCCGGCCGGCCGCTACTCGTTTGTCAGCTCGCGCATGTTGAAAGAAGTCTTCAGCTTCGGCGGCGACGTCACCGGCCTGCTGCCGCCCAACGTCCTCAAGCGCCTGCGCGGCCGAATCAACCACAGCTAGCCGGCTATCTCCTCGAGCCAGACGCGCGTTCCTTTCCTCAGGAAGTTTGCCGCGGCGCAAAAATCTGTAAAGATAGAGGTGCTATGACAGTCTCCACTCCTACCCAAGTCTTTGCCGACCGGATCGGCCGCATTGAAGTCTCCGCAACCATGGCGGTGGCCGCCGAGGCCGCCAAGCTGCGCGCCCAGGGCGCCAACCTGGTGGATTTCGGCGCCGGAGAGCCCCACTTCTCCACGCCGCGCCACATCAAGGACGCGGCCATTGCGGCCATCGACGCCAACTTCACCCGCTACACGGTGGTTCCGGGCATTCCCGACGTGCGCAAGGCCATCGTCGAGCGCCACGCGACCGACTTCGGGTCCGACTACGACATCTCCGAGGCCATCTTCACCACCGGCGGCAAGCTGGCGCTCTTCAACACCATCCAGGTGCTGGTGGATCACGGCGACGAGGTGATTCTGCCCGTTCCCTACTGGGTCAGCTTCAAAGACATCGTCCAGTACGCGGGCGGCAAGGTGGTGTATCTCCAGACCAGCGAGGCAGAGAGCTTCCGCATCACGGCCGACGCCATCGAGAAGGCCATCACGCCCAAGACCAAGGCCATCATCCTCAACTCGCCGTCGAATCCGGCCGGTTCGGTGGTCTCCGCCGAGGATTTGGAGCGGATCGTCCACCTGGCCCACGAGCGCGGGATTTACCTGCTTTTGGACGAGTGCTACGTCTACCTCAACTATGCCGGTAAGCCGGTCTCGGGCGGATCGTATACCTGGGCCAAGGAGCACATCGTGGTGCTCGGCTCGCTCTCCAAGACCTATGCGATGACCGGCTGGCGCGCCGGCTTTGCCCTGGCCTCCAAAAAGATAGTGGCCAACCTCAGCAAGCTCCAGTCGCAGTCCACCTCGAATGCCACCAGCTTTGTGCAGAAGGCCGCCATCGCCGCTCTGGCCGGCTCGCAGGAGTGCGTCAGCGAGTTTCGCGCCGAGTTCATCGACCTGCGCGACTACATGCTGGCCAGCCTGGCCAAGATTCCCGGCATCACCTGCACCAAGCCCGAGGGCGCGTTCTACGTCTACCCCAACATCTCGGCGTATCTGGGCAAGGGAGGCGTCAAGACCGCGACCGAGCTGGCCACCCGCCTGCTGCACGAGGCCCACGTGGTCACCGTGCCCGGCGAGGCCTTCGGCACCGCGGAGCACATCCGCATCTCCTACCCGGTCACCAAGCAGAACATCGACGAGGGAACCCGGCGCATGGCGGAGTTTCTGGCAAAGTTGAAGTAGAGCGCTCCTCCTCCGCGCCCGGCCTCGCCGCCGGTTTCGGATTGTGGTACGCGCCCATCTCCTCAGCCCCGGCAGCCACGCGCAGCCGGGGCTGTTTGCTGCGAAAAAGTACCGCGCATCACTGTGCAAACGTACTCCTTGTCGAGTAGGATGGCTCTTCGATGTCCAACTCAATCGATTTTCGTCCTGTGATTCTTGCCGGCGGCAGCGGTACCCGCTTCTGGCCGCGCTCCCGCCGGGCCCACGCCAAGCAGGTTCTGGCGCTCGACGGCGAGCGCTCCATGATTCAGCAAACGGTGGAGCGGCTCAAGCCCCTGGCCACGCTGGAGCATACCTGGGTCATCACCAACGAGTATCTTGCCGATGAAATTGCCGATCAGTTGCCGGGCTTGCCTGCCAGGCAGATCGTGCAGGAGCCGGTGGCGCGCAATACCGCCCCGGCCTGCGGACTGGCGGCGTTCCTGGTCGAGAGGCAAAACCCAAACGCGGTGCTCGGCATCTTCCCCTCCGATCACGTGATCGGCGATGAGCCGCGCTTCCTCCGCGCGCTGCAGCGCGGCATCGCCGTGGCCGCCGCCGGTGACAACATGGTGGTGCTGGGCATTGAGCCGACCCGCGCCGAAACCGGCTACGGCTACATCGAGACCGGCGACTACACGCGTGACGACTCTGCCCTGCACGTGCGCCGCTTCATCGAAAAGCCCAACCAGAACCGGGCCGAGGAGTTTGTCGCTGCCGGCAACTATTACTGGAACTCGGGCATTTTCCTTTGGTCCGCGCGCACCCTGGCCGACGCCGTGCGCGAACATCTGCCAGAGACTGCTCCGCTGCTGGAGCGCATTGCTGCCGCGTACGGCACCCCTGAATTCGAGCCGATCTTTCACACCCTCTATCCCAAGTGTGAAAACATTTCCGTGGACTACGCGGTGCTGGAGCCGCGCTCGGCCAAGGGCGAACACACCTCGCAACTCTATTGCCTGTCCGCTGAGTTTAGTTGGAACGACCTGGGTTCCTGGGCCTCGCTCTACGAGTACCAGCTTGAGACCCGGCTGAGCGGCGACAGCGAAGGCAACGTCGCCGAGACCGAAGGCCACATGGCCATCGACGCGGCCAACAACTACATCTTCAGTCCCAGGAAGTTTGTCGCCCTGGTCGGCGTAAAGAATCTGGTCATCGTGGACACCGAGGACGCGCTGTTGGTGGTCGATCGCGATCGCTCCCAGGATGTGGGAAAGATCGTCAAGGAATTGGGAATCTCCGGCCGGACCGAGCTGATCTGAAACTTGCCTGCACTTGAACCCGGGCGCCCTGTCCTTTCGCCTTCTTTTCGGCGAAAGGGCGGAATGCCGCGCTCTCATCCGCACCATCTTCCCGCCCTCGCCGCCGCCATCCTTTACCCTAGAAATCAGGGAGAATAACAACCGAATCATGTCCCATCCTCAGATCAAGTTTGGCACCGACGGCTGGCGGGCCATTATCGCCGACGACTTCACCTTCGCCAATGTGCGCATCGCCGCCGAGGCCATTGCCGCCTATGTGCACGCCAAGGAGGACCCGGCCAAGGGCCTTTGCATCGGCTACGACACGCGTTTCGGCTCCAAAGCCTTTGCGCGCGCCTGCGCTCAGGTCGTGGCCGCCACCGGCATTCCCGTCGAGCTGGCCAACGGCATTACGCCCACTCCGGCCCTCAGCTACGCCGTCCGCGAGCGTGGCAAGGCCGGCGGCATCATGATCACCTCCTCGCACAATCCGGCGCAGTGGAACGGCGTGAAGTACAAGGGCTGGTACGGCGGCTCCGGCAAGCCTTCCATCATCGCCGAGATCGAGTCCTATCTGGGCCAGCCCGTGGCCCGGCCCGCGCAGCCGGCTGCAATCGAGGAAGTCGATTTCCTGCCCGACTACCTCAAGGCCATCGAGAGCTTCACCGATCTCAAAGCGCTGGCCGGCTCGGGCATGAAGTTTGCCATCGACTCGATGTATGGCGCCGGGCGCACCTACATCTCCGACATCTTTACCCGCCTCGGCGTGGCCCACGTGCAGATTCGCGCCAATCCCGACCCGCTTTTCCCAGGCATCAATCCTGAACCCATCGAGCCGCACATCCGCGCCCTCGGCGAGGCCACGGTGGCCAACGGCTGCCAGGCCGGCCTCTGCACCGACGGCGACGCCGACCGCATCGGAGCCACCGACGAGCACGGCAACTTCGTCGATCCGCACAAGATCTTCTCGGTCCTGCTCAGTTGGGTGCTCAAACGCCACAACGACTGGCCCGGCGCCGTCACCCGCGCCTTCAACACCACCAAGATGCTCGACCGCATCTGTGCCAAGCACGGCCGCGAACTCATCGAGCACGGCATCGGCTTCAAATATGTCTGCGACTACATGCTGGAGCGCGAAATCCTCATGGGCGGCGAGGAGTCGGGCGGCATCGGCTTCCAGCGCCACCTGCCGGAGCGCGACGGCCTGCTCAACTCGCTCCTGCTGGCCAACGTGATGGCCGAGGAAGGCAAGACCCTGGGCCAGTTGGTCGCCGATCTGCAAGCCGAGTACGGCGAGCACCAGTACGGCCGCATTGACCTGCATATCTCCGACCAGGTCAAGAACGGCGCCATCGCCCGTGCGCGTGCCCTCAAGCCCGGCGACACGGCCTTTGCCGGCATGACCGTGCTGCGCCAGGAAAATCTGGACGGGGTCAAGTTCTACCTCGACAATCCGGAGGCCGCTGCCAAGCCCAACGCCGCCGAGACCTGGATTCTGCTGCGCGCCAGCGGCACTGAGCCGCTGATGCGCATCTATACCGAATCCTGCTCGAAAGAGTCGGTGGCCCGGCTGCTGGAGTCGGCGCGCGCGTTCGCCTTGGGCAGTTGAGCCGGGCGCGCATCAACCCCGTCGATGCGCCCCTCTCTGGCGGCTGCCAAGCGCCAACCCAGGGAGTCCTCGCCGCCTCCGCTAAGCCAGCCGGCCGGCGTTTGTCTTCGGCTCCGCGTAAAGCGCGCCGGCAATCCCCGCCGGATTGCACCGGTGTGATTCAATAAAGAAGATGGAGACTCCCCGAAGATTGACGGTGCGTGGGCGGTGGGTGGCGGCTACGCGGAAGGTGCGCGAGTTGGCGATGGTGGCGCGCGCTTTGGCGCACACCGGTCACCCGGTGCTGGCGCAGATTGTGCCGGCGCGCTTCTGCAACCTGTCCTGTGGCTACTGCAACGAGTACGACAAGGTGTCGGAGCCCGTTCCGCTCGAGGAGATGGTCCGGCGCATCGACCACCTGGGGCGCCTGGGAACGGCCATGATCGGCATCAGTGGCGGCGAACCGCTGACGCATCCGCACCTCGACGAGATTATCCGCCGCATCCGCCGCACCGGCGCGATTGCCGGCATGATTACCAACGGCTACCTGCTCAGCGTGGAGCGCATCGAGCGGCTGAACCGGGCCGGCCTCGATCACATGCAAATCTCCATCGACAACGTGCAGCCGGACGAGGTGTCGAAAAAAAGCCTCAAGGTGCTGGATAAGAAGCTGCAAATGCTCTCGCGGTATGCCGAATTCCACGTGAACATCAACTCCGTGGTGGGAGGCGGCATGCCCGATCCCAACGACGCGTTGACGATCGGGCGGCGGGCGCTGGAACTCGGCTTTCAATCGACCATCGGCATCATCCACGACGGCAGCGGGCAACTGAAGCCGCTCAAGGACGAAGAGGCCCGCGTCTACTTCGAAATGAGCCGCCGCAAGAAGGCGAACTACTCGCGCTTCGACCAGTTCCAGCAGGCGATTGCCGAGGGGCGGCCGAACGACTGGCGCTGCCGGGCGGGATCGCGCTATCTGTATATCTGCGAGAACGGGCTGGTGCACTACTGTTCGCAGCAGCGCGGCTATCCCGGCGTGCCGCTGGGCGAGTACTCCACCGCGGACGTGAAGCGGGAGTTTTTGACGGCCAAGAGCTGCTCGCCCAACTGCACCATCGGCTGCGTGCACCGGATCAGCTACATCGACCACTGGCGCGCGCCGCAAACGCAGACGATTTCGCCGGGCGGACAAAATGCCGGGCAGCCTGCGCTGGTCCATATTCAAACCGGGGACTGATCCCGAGGGAGATTCGATTTCAAACAAGGACGGCGCATCCGCTGGGGATGCGCCGTTTGCTTTTGAGGGCTGGATGAGGCTTACTTGCCGGCGGCCTTCTTGATGGCTGGCGCGGCGGAGCGGGTGTCGGCCAGGGCCTGGTCGATGAGCTGGTAGAGCTTGCTGCGGTCCACGATCTCGATGAAGGGCGCGCCCTTGCTGTTGGCGGTGACCACCCAGATGGTGGGCGTGTGCTCGATGCCGATGCGCTGGCCCAGCGCGTAGTCGGCCTTCACCTCGGCGATCAGCTTGCCTTGCGGGTCGATGGCGAAGGGCAGCGCGATGCCGTGGCTCTGCGCGAACTTCTGCGTGAACTGGCGCAGCACGTCGGGACTGGTGATGGAGATCTGGTTGGCGAAGACCTGGTCGCGATATTCGTCGCCGACGGCCTTGCCCTTGGCCGCGTCGAACCAGCGGGCGTTGACGGCCGCGTTCATGCTCCAGGCGTGGAAGGGCAGCGGGAAATCGTGGCGAATCCAGGGAATCTTGTAGGTGGCTGCCGCCTGCTTGAGCACCGGATTGGCGTTGGCGCAGTCCGGGCACTCCATGTCTTCAAATTCGACGATGGCCACGCGGGCGCCGGCGGGCGGCTTCAGCGCGGCCGGGTCCTTGACCTGGGTTCCGCGCGGTGGAGCGCCGAACTGGGCGTGGGCGCCGGCGGCCGAGGCCAGAAGTAGCGCGACGGAGGCAAGGCCGACAAACAGGCCGGCGCGGTTGCGGCGAACAGAGACAGAAAGGGCGAGACGTAAAAGGCGAAACATGTCGATTGGACGGCTCCCTATGGCTCATTGTAACGGGAGAGAAGCGGGAAAGTCGCGGCGCTATGGCCGGTCGCGGCGGCGGGCGGCCATCCATTGGCGCCATTTGTAGTCGGCAAACAGCGAGGCGGCGACGAGAACGACGACGAGAATGGCGAGGAAAATCTTCATGATGAAGCCGTATTCAGTTGTCAGTTGTCTGTGAAGTGAACCCAACCCTAACGGCCGACGACGATCACGACAAAGCTGCCGGGAACCATGGTTGGGCGAGGGCGCGGGTTGTCGGGCGTGGGGTCGGGACGCGGGCCGATCTCGGCGGTAACCAGATAAATGCGGTCGGCGGCGGAGTCGTAGGCCATGGTGCGGGCGCCGCGCTGCGTGGGCAGGCTTTCGATGGTGGGGTAGCCCGCGGCTCCGGCATCGACGACAGACAGGATTCCGTCGCCGCTGGAGGCAAAGGCCAGCTTGTGGGTCGCGTCCCAGCCGGCCGCGTCGGGGCCGTCGCCGATGGCGGGATTGGCCAGCACTTTGCCGGTGTTGGAGTCGATCACGGCCATCTTTTTGCCGCCGCAGACCGGAAAGAGCCGCGCGCCAGCCGTGTCCAAGGCCAGGCCGCTGGGGCCGTCGCAGCCGGCCAGCGGCCACTCGGCGGTGAGCTTGTTGCTGTGCGCGTCGAGGCGGACAATCTCGTTTTTGTCCTCGATGTTGTCGAAGACCGTTCCCTTGCCGTCGACGGCGGGGAACTCGGGCTTGCCGGGCAGGGGGATGGTGGCCACTACCTTCCACCCCGGCGACATCGACCCGTCGCCGGGGGCCCCGGATTTCCGCGTGGCGGCGTCGATCACGGTCACGTCCTTGCTGCGGCCGTTGAAGGCCCACACAGTTTGCGTAGCCGGCTCGAAGACAATGCCGTCGGGATTGGTTCCGGCGGGGATGGTGGCCACGGTGGCCAGCGTGGCGCGGTCGAAGACGACCACCGCGTTGCCGCCGCCGTCGGAGATGTAGCCGAAGTTACCGGCGGTGTCGAGAGCGATGCCGTGAGTGCCATGGAGACCGGCGATCGAGCCGATCGGCTTGCCGGTCTGGGTATCGACAACCTGCACCTGGGCGCCGCGCGTCAAATAGAGGCGGTGCGCCGGGGGATCGGCCAGCAGATAATCCCACCCGCCCTCGCCGCCGAGCTTCCAGCGGTCAACGATGTGGTAGGGCTGCTGCGCGGCGAGGAGAGCCGGTGCGGCAAGCAGGCCGCAGAGCAGGGCCGCGGCGACGCGGAGACGGGTGAAAAAGCGAAAGCTGCGGCCGGTTGGCATCGGAATCTCCCTGAGGGTGGCGAACCCGGCAAGAATATCATTTTGCGGTTGGAGGCGCGCCGAACGCAGCATGAAGAAATGAGCTGGGCGGGAACCGTGCCCGGCCCCCGATGCATTACCCTCATAACGGCGGGGTTAGCCGCCTGAGGAACGGTCTTTTGCGCATCATTCTCTCGAATATTGGGACCTTCGGCGACATCAATCCACTCATCGCCATTGCACTGGAACTCAAGCGGCGCGGGCACGTGCCGGTGATGGCCGTGCCGGCGGTCTTCGCGCCCAAGATCGTGCCGCTGGGGCTGGAATTCCACGCCGTGCGCCCGGACATCGACCCGGAAAACACGCTCATGGCGGAGATGATCTACGATGTGCGCAAGGGCACGGAGCGGGGATTGCGGGAGTTTCTCTTTCCCGTGCTGCGCCAGACCTACGACGATCTGCTGGACGCGGCCACCCAGCCCGAGCGCGCCGACCTGCTGCTCTTGGGCGAGCTGAATTATGCCGGGCCGCTGGTGGCCGAGGTCACGGGGATTCCCTGGGCCAGCTATGTGCTGGCGCCGCTCTCGTTCTTCTCCGCCTTCGACCCGCCGGTGCTGCCCATGTATCCCAGGCTGGCGCGGGCCGACAAGACGGTGCCGGGCATGGGCCGGGCCATCAAGCGGCTGGCGCGGCTGGTCAGCCGCAAGTGGCCGCAGCCCATCTACGATCTGCGCCAGGAACTGGGCCTGCCCAGGGGCAGGAACCCGCTCTTCGACGCCAAGCACTCGCCCTACCTGGTGCTGGCGCTGTTTTCGCGCGTGCTGGGCACCGAGCAGAAGGACTGGCCAGAGAACGCGCTGATCACCGGCTTCTGCTACTACGACGCCGACGCCGGCAACCAGGCGCTGCCCGAAAATCTGGAGAAGTTTCTGGCCGCGGGCGAGCCGCCGGTGGTCTTCACGCTGGGCTCGGCGGCGGTGCTGGCCGCCGGGCGCTTCTACGAGTACTCGGCGCGGGCGGCCATCAAGTTGGGCATTCGCGCGGTGCTGCTCATCGGCTCGGACCCGCGCAACCGGCCGCGGGCCGCGCTGCCCGAGTCCATCTGCGTGGCCGAGTACGCGCCTTTCTCCGCGCTGTTTCCGCGCGCGGCGCTGGTGGTGCACCAGGGCGGCGTGGGCACCACGGCGCAATGCCTGCGCGCAGGCAAGCCGATGCTCATCATGCCCTACTCCCACGACCAGCCGGACAATGGCAGGCGGGTGCGGCGGCTAAAGGTGGCGCGGGTCATCCAGCGCGCCTATTACACGCCGGTGAGGGTGGCGCGCAAGCTGAAAGCCATGCTGGAGAAGCCGGTCTTTGCCCGCCGGGCCGTGGCGGTGGCGCAGCGGGTGAACCGCGAGGACGGCCTGCGCACGGCCTGCGATGCGCTGGAAGGGCTGTACCAGCGGACGAAAACGCGATGAGGAGCGTGGGCTCCGGGCGGTTTGCGGGTTAGCGGTCAACCGCCCGCAGGCGGGTGGCCCACATCTCAATTCTTCCTCAGATGTGAGGGTGCCCCAGGTCTCGACTTTGAGACCTGGGAAAGATTGAACCCTACAGATAAATCCCGAAATACGCCGCCGGGTGGCCCACATCTCAATTCTTCCTCAGATGTGAGGGTGCCCCAGGTCTCGACTTTGAGACCTGGGAGAGATTGAACCCTACAGATAAATCCCGAAATACGCCGCAGGGAACGGAGGGTCCCTGGATGGTCGCCATCCGGAAACTGGCCCACGACAGGCTCAGGCCCTCCCACCCTTTCCGCGGTCTTTTTCTCCAAATGAGGCGGAAAGGATGGGGCACGGGGTGTTTATGGCAACGTCCGGCGCTTCCCTCGTGGGATCGGTGCGCGTTTGTGGTACTAGCAGCCGGTTCCGGCTTTGGCTAAGGCTTCCTTCAGGCCCTTCATGCTGATGCGGCTTGAGGCTTCGGGCGTGCCGGCGCCGTGCCAGTGGGTTTCAAGGCTCACGGCATGGTGGTAGCCGTCGCGCTGGAGCGCGCGGAACTGCCCCACCCAATCGATGATGCCCGCGCCCACCGCGGCCCACTCCCATTTGCCGTCGGGCTTGCGGAGCACGTCTTTCGAGTGGCAGTGGCCGATGCGGTTCTTGGGCAGCAGATTGTAGCCGTTGGGGTAGGGCGTGTTGCCGGCGAAGGTGCCCGCGTTGGCCGGGTCCCAGTTGAGCATGAAATTGGGCTCGGGAACGCCCTTGAGCGTCTCGGCCGCCTCTTCGCCGGTGGCCGTGTTGCATTCCATTTCGTTTTCCAGCAGCAGGATCATGCCGCTTTTGGCGCAGGTGCGGGCCGCCTCGGCGAGTTTGCGGTTGATGGCCTCGCGATAAGGCTTCTGGTCTTCGAGCCGCCAGAAGTCGAAGCAGCGGATGCGGTCGGTCTGGAAGGCTTTGGCCAGGGCGATGCAGCGATCCAGCAAGGCATCCTGTTGTTTGAAGTCGAAGTCGGCGTGGAACTGGTCGCGGCGCGGGCTCTCTTTGGATTGCGGCGCGCCGGGCCAGTCGGTCTTGAAGACCGGGCTGGCGATGTCGGTGACCCTCAGCTTGTACTTCTCCAGAATCTGCCGCGCCTTTTCCACCTCGGCCGAATCCAGGTCGGAGACGTTCTTGTTCCACATGCTGCGCAGTTCGATCCATTCGAGCCCAAAGTCGTTGGCGGCCACCGAACAGGCGTGGTCGAAGTCCTGCGAAATTTCATCGTTGATGACGGAAAGCCGGAAGGGACAGCTCATGCGCCCACCCCCAGTTTCTCGCGCAGGTAGCGCAGGCTCATGGCGGCGGATTCCTTGGGCGTGAGAGTGGAGCCGGCGCGCTCGCCGTCCAACTCAACCACGGCCCAGCCGCGGAAGTGCACCTCGTGGAGCGCGGCAAAGACGGCGGTGAAGTCGATGCGGCCCTGGCCGAGTTCGGCAAATTCGTAGCCGCTCTTGCTGGCCGCGTTCTTTACGTCTTTCAGGTGCAGGAAGAGCAGCCTGCGGCCGTATTTCCTGATGATGGCGGCCGGATCGCCGCCGCCCTGCGCATAGTGGGCGGTATCCAGCTCCAACTCAACATAGTTCGGATCGGAGGCGCCGAGAATGGCGTCCACGGCCTCGGGCGCCTGGCCGATGGTGTCCATGTGGTTGTGGAAGCCGGTGCGGATGCCGTAGTCTGCCGCGCGCTTGGCGATCTCGGTAAAGATTTCGCCTTGCAGCTTATAGTCTGGCGCGGACCAGGTGCGGCGGCCCTTGAAGCCGTCGCCGATCAGTTGCAGATAGAGCCCGCCCGCCTCGTGCAGATATTTCGCGTGCTGCACGTGCGTCTCAAGCTGCGACTGGCGGACGGCCGGGTCGAGCGAGGTGACGCCGCTGGAGATGGCCACAAAGGTCAGCTTGTGCTGGGCGAGCAGGTCGCGCAGGGCGTGGGGATCGGGGAACTCCTCCACCGCGTTGGCGCGCAACTGGATGCCCGCGTAGCCCAGCGCCGCGATCTCCTCGATGGCCTGCGTATCTTTGCCGTTCCAGGTGATGGCCGCGCAGCCGGCGCGGATGGCCGTCTCGCCGCGATGAAGAGGCGTGTCGAAGGCCGCCAGGGCCAACGGGTCAAGGGGTGGATAGAGGAGACTGGCTCGCCAGCTTGCGTGGGCCGCGCGCGGCACGGATGCCAGCACGCCCGCGGCTGCAAGACCGGCGAGAAACTCCCGGCGCGATGAGGACATTGGTTTCTCCAGTTGGGTACGCCGTGGTTGGGCGTTCCCTTTGCGAATGCAATTGTAAGCCGAGGGGCGCGGGGATTTCCCATTGCGGTCCCGGAGGACGCGGCGAGCGCGAGCGGCGCTACTTGCGCGGATAGGCGATGGCCGTTTTGTTGCGCGGATTGACGATGGTAAAGCTGCCGTCGGCGTTCGCAATCGCCTTCAAGAACACGCCGTCTTCCGTAGCGCCCTTGGGATTGGCGATCAGGGCCTCGGCGCTGTTGTGCGCGGCGTCGGAGCCCTCGGCGGTGTGGAGCATCCACAGGTCTTCGAGGCCGGGACTCGAGTGGATGGTCTCCCACGCTTCCGGGCTGCCGCCCTTGTGCGCGCCGTTGTTCATGATGGCCGCGCGCGGATGCAGCGCGTCGACCAGGGCGCGGCTGTTGGAGAGGTTCATGCCGTGATGGGTGGCGAGATAGAGATCCACCCTGCCGATGGGGTTGGCCGGGCAAACGAGTGCGATCTCCTTGGCCTTGGTCAGGTCGCCGAGGTCGATGAAGCGGAAGCGGCCGAAGGTGACCAGGATGCCGATGGAGCGGGCATTTTCGCTGGAGTCCACGGGCCAGGCGGGTTCGGCGGCGCAATAGGGATTGGGCGCGGGCTGGATGCCGGGAACGGCGCCAATGCGGTCGCCGTCGGCGGTCAGAACGATGGTTTCGAGGCCCGGGAGGTCAATGGTGTCGCCGGGATGGACGATGCGCCGCGGCTTGCCCTCGATGGCCTTCAGATAGGCGGCGAAATCGCGGCGCGTGATGTCGGAGTCTTCGCGGTTCGCGCCGTGGTCGAGGAACTCGCCGATGGCAACGCGCCTGGCCAGCTCCGGCAGCCCGCCCACGTGATCCACGTGAAAGTGCGTGATGAGCAGGTGATCGATACGCTCGATGCCGGCATCGCGCATGGCGGCCTGGATGCGGTCGGCGTCGCGGCCGTTGTTGCCCGGCCAGCCGGTGTCGATAAGCAGCGAGGCGCCGGAGGGAGCCACCAGCAGCGTCGATTGGCCGCCCTCGACATCGATGGAGTAGATGAGCAGGTGCTTTTCCGCATGGGGCTGGGTCGGGGCGGGCCGCGGCTGAGCGAACAGGGCGAGCGCGCAGGCCGGAAGCAGCAAAGCGGGAATCAGGAGGCGGAGGGAGCAGGGCGCGGCGGGAATTCGCATTTGGGGGAAGTGTACCTGAGAGGACGCCACGGCTGGAACCGTCCGGCCCGGTCTTTCGTAACCTCAGCAGAATGGAAGAGATCTACAACTGGCCCTGGGTGGAAGAGCAGGTGGAGCGGACCATCGGGCTCTGGCGAGAGTGCGCGGCGCGTCCCTGGCTCGGCGGACTGCAATTCAGCCGGAAAGAGCAGCGAACGCGCGAAAAAGCCTACGACCAAGGGCTGCGCGCCGTGGAGCGGGAGGCGAGGAAGAATCCGCGGAGCAGGGTGGAGCGGCTTGAAACGCAGCGGCGCATCGTTGCGGTCTTTCCCGGATTCGCCGCCCTCGCGCTCGGGCTGGAGGGCGAGCAGGTGAATCTGCTCACCGACGGCTTTTTGCCGGCCGCCACGCAGCTTGCCCGCTGGGCCAGGAGCTTTGACCCGGCGCTGAGCATGACCGATACCATCCAGGCCTGCCGCAACGCCTGGACCGCCTGCGGACTGCAACCGCTGCTCGGCGAGCGCATGGGCATCACGCCCTCGATCGTGGGATACAGCCTGCTCTATCCCTACACCGACAACTATCTTGACCAGGAAGGCGTGACCACAACGGAGAAGCTGGAGTTCAGCGCGCGCTTTCGCCAGCGGCTGCGCGGCCAGAGGCTTGCCGCACGCAATCCGCGTGAGGCGGCCGTGTGGACGATGGTGCAGTTGATTGAGGAGCAGTATCCGCGCCCGCTCTACCCGCGGGTCTTCGAGTGCCTGCTGGCCATCCATCGTGCGCAGGAGATGAGCCTGGCGCAACTCGGCGGCCGGTGCGGCGACGCCGAGGTGCTGCGGATCAGTTGCGCCAAGGGCGGAACCTCGGTGCTCGCGGATGCCTGCCTCTCGCATGGCTGGCTCAGCGAAGAAGAGAGCCGGTTCTCGTTCGAGTGGGGCGTCGTGCTGCAATTGGGCGACGATTTGCAGGATGTGCGCGAAGATCTGCGGCGCGGTTCGGCCAGCCTGTTTTCGCGCGCCGCCGCCGCGGGCCAGCCGCTGGATAGCCTGGTCGCGCAGTTGCTCAACTTCAGCGATCGGGTTGCGGACCGGATGGACCGCATGAATCGCGCTCCCGCGCCGCTCAAAAATCTGCTGCGCATGAGCTGGCGATCGCTGACGCAGATGGCCGTGGCCAACGCGCGGGAGTTCTTTTCCAGGGCATTTCTGGCCGAACTCGAAGCCACTTCGCCCTTCCGCTTTGATTTTCTGCGCAAACGGCAGCGGAGATTCATGGGCCGCAGAGGTTTGTACGCGGTGCTCTTCGATGCCTTCCTGGAGGCCGGCGAAGGTGAGATGGAGGGACTGCCCAAGCCGGACGTTTTGCTGGATTCCTCGCTGCAAGCCGAACCGCTTCCGGAGCTTGCGGTCATGGAGGATTCCTTCGCCTGAAGAACGGCGGCAAGACGGCCTCCAGCCAAGGAAATCCATCGTGTTGAAAGGGCACGGCTTGAGCCACGCAGATCGTGAATCGAGCCGCGTCATGCCTGAACCCCATCCACGCGGCAATCTGTAGAGCGTGTTTCAAAAACCCGTTTTGCAACCGGGCACGACTTCAGTCGTGCCGAACAGGCCAGCATGGATGTGGGGTTTTTACCCCTGAAGGATCGTGGCGGCAACGCTGCCCTAATTTTCTGGGACGCCGCTCTAGGAAAGCGGCCTGATTTCGCTCGATGTGCCTCCGGCCGCGGGGATGTAGCACTTCAACGTGTAATCCATGACCATGCGATCGGCGTTGAAGCGCCAGCCGAGGGTGCGGATGGTGCGTTTCATGCGCTTGATCCATCTCAGGGGCAGCCCGTCGCGGTCGCGCTGATAGAAGAGCGGAATCAACTCGTCGCGCAGAACGCGGTAGAGGTCCTCGCCGTCGCGGCTGTCGTGCACATCCATATCGGAGTGCGTTCTGCCTTTGCCGATGGCGAAGCCGTTGAGGCCGTCGTAGGCCTCGGCCCACCAGCCATCGAGCACGGAAAGATTCAAGCCTCCGTTGAGGACCACCTTTTGCCCGCTGGTGCCGGAGGCTTCCAATGGCCGCCGGGGATTGTTGAGCCAGACATCCACGCCCTGCACCAGATGCCGTCCGACATTGATGTCGTAGTCCTCGATGAAAACGAATTTATCTCCTAGCTCGGAGTCGCGCATCATCTCGGCGATCTGTTGCAGAACCTTCTTTCCCGGCTCGTCGTGCGGATGAGCCTTGCCGGCGAAGAGAAACTGCACCGGGCGCTTGGGATCGTTGGCCATAGAGGCCAGCCTGCGGATATCGGCAAGGATCATATTGGCCCGCTTGTAGGTGGCGAAGCGCCGCGCGAAGCCGATGGTCAAGGCGTCGGGCGAGAGCACCTTGCCGAGGCGCAGCAGCGTTTCGGCCGGTTCGCCCCGTCGCTCCGCCTGTTCGCAGGCGCGATGGCGCACGAAGTCGAGAAGCTGGGCTTTGAGGCCCAGGTGCGTTTCCCAGAGTTCGCCGTCGTCGACGTTTTCGATCGCCTGCCAGGTTTTGGCGCTTGCGCTGTGGCGCTGCCAGCCGACGCCGAGATGGCGGTCGTAGAGGCGGCACATCTGCGGCGCCAGCCAGGAGGGAACGTGGACGCCGTTGGTGATGTGGCCGATCGGCACGGCGTCTTCCGGCTTGCCGGGATAGAGGCCCCACCACATGGCGCGCGAGACTTCGCCGTGCAGCGAAGAGACCGCGTTGGCGCGGCGCGAGAGCTTGAGCCCCAGGATGGTCATGCAGAAGGGTTCCTGCTGATCGGTCGAATGTTCGCGGCCAAAGCCCATCAGGTTTTCCAGAGAAAGGCCAAGTTGCTCGCGCAGGGGGCCCAGGTGCTCCTCGATCAGATCGGCTGGGAAGCGGTCGTGCCCTGCCGGTACGGGCGTGTGGGTGGTAAAGATCACTTCCCGGGGAATCTGGCGCGCGGCGGCGGCAAAGTTGATGCCTTCTTCCTCCATGCGGCTGCGAATCGCCTCGAAGACCGCAAAGCCGCTGTGTCCCTCGTTGAGATGGAGGACTCCGGGCGAAATGCCCATCGCCTTCAGGGCGCGATAGCCGCCGATGCCAAGCAGCAGTTCCTGGCGGATGCGCGTGCGCGCGTCTCCGCCATACAGGCGGGAGGTGGTGTCCAGATCCTCGGGCGCGTTGCCGGCCACGTTGGAGTCGAGCAGCAGAAGGTCGCAGCGGCCGACCTTCACCTGCCACACCTTGGCGCGGATGGAACCGCCGCGGGTTTCGATCTCCACCACCACGGGTTCGCCGTTGACGCCGATGGCCGGCTGCATGGGCAACTGATTCACATCGGTCTGCAGATACTCCTCGTGCTGCCATCCCGTGCTGTCGAGACGCTGCAGAAAATAGCCTTGTCCATAGAACAGGCCGACGCCGACGAGGGGAATATCCAGGTCGGATGCGCTTTTGATATGGTCTCCGGCAAGCACGCCCAGGCCGCCGGAGTAGATCGGAAGCGATTCGTGCAAGCCGAACTCGGCGGAAAAATAGGCGACCGGACGGGGCCGGAGCACGCCCGCATTGGCCGCGCCCCAGGTCCGGTCCGCATGCAGGTACTCCTGCTGGCGGCGATAGACGTAGTTGATGCGACTGTGCAACACCAGTTCGGCGGCGCGGCGCTCGATCTCTCCCAAAGGCAGTTCGTTGAGCAGGGAGATGGGATTCTGGTTCAGTTGGCGCCAGCGAGTGGGATTCAGATCGCGAAACAAGGCAACGCAATCGGAGTCCCAACTCCACCACAGATTGCGGGCCAGGGACCACAATCGTTCCTGGGCCGGAGCGATGAAGCGGTCCAGCGTGCGCGCTTCGCTCACCACGGGCGCCACTTGGCTGGCCGCTTCGGCCAGACTGCGGATTTCCTTCTCCTGAAACGTGCGTGGTTCCTTGGTTTGAACAACAAGCACGCCCTGCAGGATGCCGCGGTCGATGAGAGGCACGCCGAGAAAGGAGTGGTACTCGTCTTCCCCGGATTCCTTGAAGTATTTGAAGCGCGGATGCTTCCTCACCTCCCTCACGGCCACCGGCATGACCTGCTCCGCGACCAGGCCGGTCAGGCCCTCGTTGAGCGGAATGCGCAAGGAGCCGATACATCGAGGGTGCAGGCCAAGGGTCGCGGCCAGAACCAGATTCGACCGGTCCGGTTCAAGCAGATAGGCGGAGCAAACGTCGGTTCTGAATCGCGCGGCGATCAGCGCGACCACGTTCATGAGGGTATCGGAGGGCTTGCCTCCTTCCTCGGCGAGGTTCGAAATCTCCTCCAGAGTCAAAACCAGAGCGGCGTCGGTTGCTTCGTAGGGCTGGGTCATGGGCTTGCCTCACCTTTCGAGCGATTTGTACGAAAACGTGTCGACAGTTGTGCGAAGGCCAACAACAAAGCGCATGTGCAAGCGGCGAAGATGGCGAAGGTCGAACAGGAACGGGCAGTTGACGGGCTGAGGGAAATGCTCCGCCGTTCGCCGGTTCGGGATGAGTTCGACGATACCATTAATCCGGCCGCGGTTGCGAATCGACTCCGGAAAACGGGCAATCGGCGGAATCGATAGCGCGCGGATCGAACCGGGAAAGGCAACCGCAGGCGCTGCCAGGATCAATCTCCGGGCGCTTCTTCCAGTTCCGCGCCAATGCGGCGCAGCTTCATCACGCGCCATTGCAGGCGGTCGAAGAACAGGTAGACCACCGGGGTGGTGAAAAGAGTGAGCATCTGCGAGACGATGAGCCCGCCGACGATCGTGATGCCCAGCGGCTTGCGCAGTTCCGAGCCCACGCCCATGCCGATGGCCAGCGGCAGTCCGCCGAACAGCGCGGCCATGGTGGTCATCATGATGGGGCGAAAGCGCAGCAGGCAGGCCTGATAGATGGCCTCGACCGGCGGCAATCCCTGGTCGCGCTCGGCCTGCAAGGCAAAGTCGATCATCATGATCGCGTTCTTCTTGACGATGCCAATCAGTAGGATGATGCCGATCAGCGCGATGATGCTGAGGTCGGTTCCGGTCAGAAGCAGGGCCAGGATGGCGCCGACGCCGGCCGGGGGCAGCGTGGAGAGAATGGTCAGCGGGTGGATCAGGCTCTCATAGAGAATGCCCAGCACGATGTAGACGGCCACCAGAGCGGCCAGAATGAGATAGGGCTCGTTCTTGAGCGAGTCCTGAAAGGCCTGCGCGGTGCCCTGGAAGGTGGCGTGGATGGCGCTGGGCATGTTCATCTCGCGCTGGGCCTTTTCCAGAGCGGTGACGGCATCGCCCAGAGCCACGTTGGGCGCCAGGTTGAAGGTCAGCGTGACGGCCGGATACTGGCCCTGGTGGTTCACCTGGAGCGAGGTGCGTTGCGGCTCATAGTGGGCGATCGTCGACAGCGGCACCATGGCGCCGGTCGAGGACTTGAGGAAGATGCCGTTCAGCGCGTCGGGACTGAGTTGATACTGGGGGTCCACTTCCATGACCACGAAGTACTGGTTGAGCGCGGTATACATGGTGGAGACTTCGCGCTGGCCGAAGGCGTCGTAGAGCACGTTGTCGATGGCGGCGGCGGTGATGCCCAGCCGCGAGGCGGTGTCGCGGTCGATGACCAGATTGGCCGCCAGGCCTTTGTTCTGCTGGTCGGTGGAGACATCGCGCAACTCCGGCATGGTTCGCGCGCGCGCCTCGAATTGCGGCGCCCAGCTATTCAGCTCGTTCAGGTTCTCGTCCGAAAGCGTGTACTGGTATTGCGCGGCGCTGCCGCGGCCGCCGACCTGGATATCCTGCTGAACCTGGAGATAGAGTGTGGCGCCGGGCACGCTGGTGAGCTTGCGGCGCAGGCGAGTCACCACTTGGTCGGCGGTGACCCGGCCAGGGCGCTGGTCCAGCGGCTTGAGCGCGATGAACATATTGCCGATGTTGGTGCTTCCGCCGCCCGGCCCGTTGCCGCCTACAAACGCCGTCACCGAGCCGATGGCCGGATCGTCCAGCACCATCTGGGCCAGTTGGCGCTGCTTTTCGCGCATGGCGGGAAAACTGATGTCCTGCGCGGCCATGGTGCGGCCGCCCATGCGGCCGGTGTCCTGCTGCGGAAAGAAGCCCTTGGGCACCTTGATGTAGAGGTAAACGCTCAGCAACATGGTGGCCAGGGTAATGCACAGCATCAGTGTCTGATGGCGCAAAACCCAGCGCAGGCCCGCCGCGTATTCGTTGTGCAACCATTGGAAGGAGCGTTCGCTGGCGCGGTAGATGCGGCCGTGGCGGCTCTCGTCCCGCGACTTGAGAAAGCGGGCGCAGAGCATCGGCGTGGTCGTCAGCGACACCATGAGCGAGACGGCGATGGCCACCGAGAGGGTGACCGCGAATTCGCGGAAGAGCTTGCCCACGATGCCGCCCATCAGAAGGATGGGAATAAAGACGGCGATCAACGACGTGCTCATCGAGAGCACGGTGAAGCCAATCTCCTTGGAGCCCTTCATCGCCGCGTCGAAGGGCGTGTCGCCCATCTCCAGATAGCGGGTGATGTTCTCGATGACTACGATGGCGTCGTCGACGACAAAGCCGGTGGCGATGGTGAGCGCCATCAGCGAGAGGTTGTCGACGGTGTAGCCAACCAGGTACATGACGCCGAAGGTGCCAACCAGGGAGAGCGGCACCGCCACCGAGGGGATGATGGTGGCCCACACCTCGCGCAGGAACAAAAAGACCACCAGCACCACCAGGCAGACGCTGATGCCCAGCGAGAGTTCGACGTCGCGCACGCTGGAGCGGATGGTGGTGGTGCGGTCCACGGCCACGTTGATCTTGATGGTGGGCGGAATCGCGGCCTGAAGACGCGGCATCTCGGCCATCACGCTGTCCACGGTGGAGATGACGTTGGCGCCGGGAATCTTGAAGATGACGATGAGAATCGCGTCTTTCAACTGGCCCGGCGGTTCATTGGGCAGGTTGATGCCCGAGACGCCGGCGGTGCGGATGTCGGCGACGCTGTCGGTCACGGTGCCCAGGTCGGAAACGCGCACCGGCGCACCGGTCTTCCTGTTATAGCCGGCGATGATGGGCGCGTAGTCGCGGGCCTTGAAGATCTGGTCGTTGTCGCGAATCTGCCAGCGATGGTCGGCGTCCTGGAAGGCGCCTTTGGGCCGGTTGGCGTTGGCGTTGGCCAGCGCGGTGCGCACGGCGTCCAGGCCGACGCCGTTGTCGCCCAACTGCATGGGATTCAACTCGACGCGCACGGCGGGGCTCGAGCTGCCGCCGACAAACACCTGGCCCACGCCCTGGATTTGCGCGATCTTCTGCGACAGGATGGAGTCGGCTACGTCGTAAATCTGCGCCTTGGGAACCACGTCGGAGGTCAGGGTGAGGATGAGGATCGGGGCCTCGGCGGGATTGGCCTTGCGATAGCTCGGATTCTGGGGCAGGTAGGAGGGCAACTGGCTGCGCGCCGCGTTGATGCTGGCCTGCACGTCGCGGGCCGCCGCGTCGATGTTGCGATTGATGTCGAATTGCAGAGTGACGGAGGCCGAGCCCAGTGAACTGGACGAGGTCATCTGGTTGACGCCGGCGATGCGCCCGAACTGGCGCTCGAGCGGGGTGGCGACCGACGAAGCCATCGTCTCGGGGCTGGCGCCGGGCAGGCCCGTGCCCACGCCGATGACCGGAAAGTCGACGTTGGGCAGCGAAGCGACCGGCAGGATGGAGTAGGCCACCGAGCCGGCCAGCAGCAGGGCCAGGCTGAGCAGCGAGGTGGCGACCGGGCGCTGAATAAAGGGTGCGGAAAGATGCATTTTTTAGCCTCTAGCTCCTAGCTCCTAGCTGCTAGCTAAAAACCAGTGTTCCATCAGGCTCTTCTGCCTGCGTGTAGTTCCAAATCGCCGCTACCGTCGAGCAGCCTCTTGACCAAAAGCTAAGAGCGAGTAGCTAGAGGCTAGAAGCTCTTAACTGTTTCCGGTTGCTGTTCCTGGCGGGCGTGGAGTTCGCGCGGCTTCATGCGCTGCGCCAGCTTGTCAAAGTAGAGATAGATGACCGGAACGGTGTAAAGGGTGAGCGCCTGCGACATGAGCAGGCCGCCGACAATGGTCACGCCCAGCGGCATGCGCAGTTCGGCGCCTACGCCTCCGCCCAGGGCCAGCGGCAGCCCGCCCAGCAGGGCGGCCATGGTGGTCATCAGGATGGGCCTGAAGCGCAGCTTGCAGGCCTGGAAAATGGCGTCCTCGGCCGATTTGCCTTCGATGCGTTCGGCCTGCAGGGCAAAATCGATCATCATGATGGCGTTCTTCTGCACGATGCCAATGAGCAGGATGATGCCGATCAGCGCGATCACGCTGAATTCGGTGCGGGTAATGAGCAGGGCCAGCAGCGCGCCCACGCCCGCCGAGGGCAGCGACGAGATGATCGTGATGGGGTGGATGTAGCTCTCGTAGAGCACGCCGAGCACGATGTAGACGGTGACCAGCGCGGCCAGAATCAGCAGCGGCTCGTTGGAGAGCGATGTCTGGAAGGCGGCGGCCGTGCCCTGGAAGCTGGCGTTGATGCTGGCCGGCATCTGGATGCGCTGCTCGACGCGATTGACAGCCGTAACGGCGTCGCCCAGCGCCTTGCCCGGCGCCAGGTTGAAGCTGACCACGGTGGAGGGGAACTGGCCCTGGTGGCCGATGGAAAGCTGCGCCTTCGACTGCTCCCAGTGAGCCACCATGCCCAGCGGAACCTGCGCGCCGTTGCCCGACTTGACGTAAAGGTTGTTGAGCGTCGTGGGATCGGTCTGGAAGTTCTGTCCCACCTCCATCACCACGTGGTACTGGTTGAGCTGGGTGAAGATGGTGGAAACCTGGCGCTGGCCGAAGGCGTCGTAGAGCGTGTTGTCCACGTCGGCCATGGCGATGCCCAGGCGCGCAGCGGTGTCGCGGTCGATGACCAGTTTGGCGCCCAGCCCCTGGTCTTGCAGATCGCTGGCCACGTCGGTCACCACCTTTTCCTTGCCCAGTTCGTCAACCATCTTGCGCGTGTAGGTGGCCAGTTCGGCCGGATCGGGATCTTCGAGAGCGTACTGGAACTCGGTGCGGCTGACGCGGTCTTCCACCGTGAGGTCTTGCAGCGGCTGCAGAAAGAGCTGGATGCCTTCGATGCCTTCCAGCTTGGGCTGCAAGCGGCGGATCACCTCGGTTGCCGAAATCTTGCGCTGTTCGAGCGGCTTCAGGTTGATCTGGATGCGGCCCGAGTTGAGCGTGGTGTTGGTTCCGTCCACGCCAATGAAGGAGGAGATGTTATCGACCGCCGGGTCCTGGAGCAGAATGTCCACGAGCTTTTGCTGGCGCTCGGCCATCGAGGTGAAGCTGACGGTCTGCGGCGCTTCGCTGATGCCCAGAAGCACCCCGGTGTCCTGCACCGGGAAGAAGCCCTTGGGAATCACCACGTAGAGCAGCAGAGTGCCTGCCAGCGTGCCGAGGGTGACCAGCAGCGTGGTGAAGCGGTGGCGCAGCACCACCTGCAATGTGCGCCCGTACCAGGCGATAACGGCGTTGAAGACCTTCTCCGACCAATAGTAGAAGCGGGTCTGCTTCGCCACCTTCTTGTCCTTGAGGATGCGCGAGCACATCATGGGCGTCAGCGTCAGCGAAACGAACGCCGAAACCAGGATGGTGACCGCCAGGGTGATGGCGAACTCGCGGAACAGCCTGCCCACGACATCGCTCATGAAGAGAAGCGGGATCAGCACCGCGATGAGCGAAACGGTCAGCGACATGATGGTGAAGCCGATCTGTTCGCTGCCCTTGAGCGCCGCCTTCATCGGGCTCAAGCCTTCTTCGATGAAGCGCGAGATGTTCTCGATCATCACGATGGCGTCGTCCACCACGAAGCCGGTGGAGATGGTCAGCGCCATCAATGTCAGGTTGTTGAGCGAGTAGCCCAGCAAGTACATGACGCCGAAGGTGCCCACGATGGAAAGCGGCACGGCGACCGAGGGAATGATCGTGGCCGCCAGGTTGCGCAGGAAGAGAAAGATGACCATCACCACCAGGGCGACAGTGAGCATCAGCTCGAATTCCACGTCCCGCACCGAGGCGCGGATGGTGACCGTGCGGTCGGTGAGTACCTTCACCTGCACGGAAGCGGGCAGGCTCGCTTTCAACTGCGGCAGCAGCTTCTGGATGCGATCCACCACCGCGATGATGTTGGCGCCCGGCTGGCGCTGGATGTTGACGATCACCGCCGGCTGGCGGTCCATCCAGGCGGCTTGCTGGGAGTTCTCGGCGGCATCGACGATGGTGGCCACGTCGGAGGCGCGCACCGCGGCGCCGTTGCGATAGGCCACAATCACCGGCTTGTAATCGCCGCTGGCCAGCAACTGGTCGTTGGCGCCGATGGTGTAGGACTGGCGGTTTCCGTTCAGGGTGCCCTTGGCCTGGTCTACGTTGGCCGCGGCCAAAGCGGTGCGTAGATCTTCAAGGCTCAGGTTATAAGCCGCCAACTGCGCCGGATTGGCCTGAATGCGCACCGAGGGCTTCTGGCCGCCCGCGATCGAAACCAGGCCTACGCCGGTAACCTGCGAAATCTTCTGCGCCAGGTTGGTGTCGGCCGCGTCTTCGATCTTGTCCAGAGGCAGGGAATCGGAGGTGAGCGCCAGCGTCATGATGGGCGCGTCGGCGGGATTCACCTTGCTGTAAATGGGCGGGTTGGGCAGATCGGCGGGCAAAAAGCTGTTGGCCGCATTGATGGCCGCCTGTACTTCCTGCTCGGCGACGTCGATGTTCTCGTCCAGGTTGAACTCGAGGGTGATCACCGAGCCGCCGCCGGAGCTGACCGAGGTCATCTGCTTGAGCCCCGGCATCTGGCCGAACTGCCTTTCCAGCGGTGCCGTCACCGACGAGGCCATTACCTCAGGCCCGCCGCCGGGATAGAAGGTGAGTACCTGAATGATCGGGTAGTCCACCTCGGGCAATGCGGAGACCGGCAACTGCTGGTAGCCCACAAAGCCCGCCAACAGGATGGCCGCCATCAGCAGCGAGGTGGCTACCGGGCGCAGAATGAATGGCCGGGAAGGACTCACTGCTTCTCCCTTTTCTCGTGTTTTTCGTTCGCATTGCCCTGGGAGACGCCGGCGCTGGGCGGCGCAAACACCCCGCCGGTCGAGCCCGAGCCCTGGCCTGCCGCACCCTGTCCTGAGCCCTGGCCGTGCGGATGAGCCGTGCTGACGGTGACAATCTGATTGGGACGCAGACGGTCGGCCCCGTCCACCACAACGTTCTGGCCCGGCCGCAGCCCGCTATCCAGGATGGTGACCTGTCCCTCGGCCAGCGCCACCTTGACCGGCTGAATCCGGGCGGTCGCGGTTCCCTTGGCGTCGCTATCGACGACCCACACATACGAGCCTTGCAAGCCGGTCTGGATGGCCGCCGACGGCACCACCAGCGCATTGGGCCGGTTCTCCAGCACCAGGTGGATATTGACGAACTGGTTGGGAAAGAGCGACTGGTCCTTGTTGTCGAAGACCGCCTTCAGCTTGTCCGTTCCGGTGGTGGTGTCGATCTGGTTATCGGCGGTCAGCAATATGCCCGAGGTGAGCTTCTGCACGTCGCCGCGGTCGTAGGCATCCACGGGCAGACGTCTTTCCGCGGCCAGCTTGTGCAGCACCTGGGGCAGTTCATTTTCCGGCAGCGTGAAGTAGACGGCGATGGGCTCGAACTGATTGATGACGACCAGGTTGGTCGTGTTGGCGGTGATGATGTTGCCGGGGTCCACCAGGCGCAGGCCGATGCGGCCGTTGATGGGAGAATGGATAGTACACCAGTCGAGCTGCAACTGAGCGGCCTCGATGGCTGCCTTGTCGGCCTCGATCGCGCCCTGGTACTGGCCCTGGCTGGCCTCGTCGGCATCCAGCGTTTCTTTTGAGGTGACGCCGGCTTCGTAGAGCGCCTTGTAGCGCTTGAACTCCGCCTGCGCGTTCTTCAGCAGCGCCTGATCGTGGGCCAGGGTCCCCTTGGCTTGGTCGAGAGCGGCCTTGTAGGGCTTGGGATCGATCACCATGATGGTTTCGCCCTGCCTCACCTGCTGGCCCTCGGTGAACTTCACCGGCAGCAACTCCCCGTTCACCCGCGCCTTCACCGTGACGCTCATGTAGGGCGTCACCGTGCCCAGCGCGGTGAGAAAGATCGGCATGGGCTTCTCTTCCGCAGCCGTCACCTGCACCGGAACCGGCCGGCCCAGCAGCGCCGCGGCCTGGCTGGCGGAGTTGGCGGCGCTCTGCACCTGGTTCTGGTGGATTCGCCACACGATAAAGCCCAAAGCGCATACCACCAACACGTAGAAGAGAACACGAAGCCAGGTACCCTTGCGGGCGGGCGGCTGTTGCAAAGGATCGCCGTTTGCGGTCAGATGAGACTCTGGAGTGCCTTCGTAGGACATGATGTCGATTCCCGCCGTTTCGTTTGTGTGCATGCCCCAGAAAGAGGCAGCCGTGCGTACTTGCCGGGCAATCGTCAAATTACCCGTATTCGTTTCTACCGACGCAAAAGTTTCACAAGAAGTTTCGTCCGCCCCGATGCGACCGCGAGGCGGTTTGGTTCTGAGCCGATGAGTATGGCGTTCCCTTGCAGATGGAAGACGCGATCATTGTAAGCGAACGGGGCAAGCCCGGCCTACCGGCGGTTTGCCACCGGCAAATAGATAGAGACGCCACGTTGGCGCATGGGTTGACGCCGGGCCCGCGGGCTGTCCTGTGTGTGCGGCGCGGAACCGGCGCCCGGCATGGGAGCGGCGTGTATCGTAAAGAGTGTAGCTCCCCGAAACCGGCCGGGAATCCGGCCGTCTCCTCCGGCGGCCCCAAGCCATGGCCGGACGCACAAGGGAGCGCCAGTGCGCGTTATCGGCTGCGGGCCGCCCTGCCCGGCGCGATTTCCCGTTGAGGATGATTTCTTGAGTCAGAGTGGCAATTCGACCCTCTCCGCGGAGACCGGACGCCCACTGTGCGTCGATCTCGACGGCACCCTGGTCAAGTCCGATACGCTGTTCGACGGCGTCTGCCAGTTTGTGCGCAAAAAACCGGCCCAGATTTGGCGTCTGCCGCTATGGCTGGCCGGAGGCCGCGCCCGGCTGAAGATGGAGGTCGCCCGCCGCGCCCCGCTCGATCCCGCCAGGCTGCCCTACAACGCCGAACTGCTCCGCTACCTGCAGACACAGAGAAACGCGGGCCGCGCCATCTATCTCACCACCGGCGCGGAGGGCGCGCTGGCCGAACGGGTCGCCGCGCATCTGGGCATCTTTGCCGGCGTGCTGGCCTCGGACGGCGTGACCAACCTCACCAGCGGCAAAAAACTGGCCAGCCTGAAAAGCCGCTTCGGCAGCTTCGACTACATCGGCAACTCCCGGGCCGACCTGCCGCTGCTGGCCCAGGCCGAGGAGGCCATGACGGCCAACCCTAGCCGCGGATTGCGCCTGGCGCTCCAGTTGCGGCGCATGACCGTGAGCCGGACGTTCATGGATAAGCGGCCGATGCCGCGCACGCTGCTCAAGGCGATCCGCATCCACCAGTGGGCCAAGAATATCCTGCTGCTGCTGCCCCTGCTGCTCTCGCACAACCTGCGCCCGGGTTCGGTCGCCGCGGCGATCGCGGCCTTTTTCTGCTTCAGCTTCATGGCCTCGGCCAACTACCTGGTCAACGACCTGCTGGACATCGAGAGCGACCGCTGCCACCAGGCCAAGCGCTTTCGTCCCTTCGCCGCCGGCGACCTGTCGGTTTCAGGCGGCATCGGCCTGGCGCTGCTGCTTTCGGCCTCCTCGGTGGCCCTGCTTCCGCTGCTTCCCTATGGATTTGCCTTGTGGCTGGGGCTCTATATCCTCCTCACCGCGGCCTATTCCTTTTATCTCAAACGGCTTGCGGTGGTGGACGTGCTGGTTCTCTCCGGCTTGTATACGCTGCGGATGCTGGCCGGAGGCGCCGCCACCGGTACCGAGATTTCTCACTGGCTGGCCGGATTCTCCTGCTTCCTCTTCCTGTCGCTGGCGATGGTCAAGCGTTTCAGCGAGCTGGAAAACCTGCGCCAGCGCGGCGTCGCGGCTCCGCATGGGCGCGGCTACCTGGTGGACGATCTGGAGCAGATTCGCGCCTTTGGCACCTCCAGCGCGACGGCCGCGGTGGTGGTTTTTTCGCTCTATATCTCCCGCCTGGATGTGGCCGCCCTATACAAGCACGCCGGCCGCCTGTGGCTGATCGTGCCGCTGATGCTCTTCTGGCTTTACCGCGTCTGGCTGCTGGCCTCGCGGGGCGAATTGGACGACGATCCGGTCATCTTCGCCATCCGCGACCGGGTGAGCCTGGCCGTGGGAGCATGCGTGCTGGCGATTGCCGCCCTTGCGCTCTGATGCGGCGGCGGGATTTGCATTCCGGCTGTCCGTTTGAGCCGCGAGCCGCTTGAGGCGATCGGTGTCGCGAAATGCCCGCGGCCCGCGTTGCATCTTTTTCGCCCCGTGGGCCGTCCTACTGGAAAGTGGATGGTGTCTTTCCCCCGTCCGGGCCCTTTTGCCGAACGTGTTCGTCTACCTTTGTGGATTCACCTGTTTTTTTGAGTCGGGAGCGGAGGCCTTGCCGTCTGTTCCCCGATGAGCCGGTCGGGACCGGACCAGGGTCTTTGATAAGCCGGTCGCGAGAAACCCGGCTCAGGAGCGAATAATAGCCCTATGTGGATTGTCCGGCTCGCGCTGCGACGGCCGTATACATTTGTCGTCTTTGCGCTGTTGATTCTCATCCTTGGCGTCTTCAGCATCCTGTCGATGCCCACGGATATCTTTCCGAATATCGACATCCCCGTCGTGACGGTGGTCTGGGGATACACCGGCCTCTCCGCCGAGGAGATGGCCAACCGCATCGTCACTCCCAGCGAACGCGGCTTGACCTCCACGGTCAACGACATCGAACACATCGAGTCGCAGTCGCTCAACGGCATTGCGGTCATCAAGATCTTCTTCCAGCCGCACGTCAACATCGGCAGCGCCGTGGCCCAGGTTACCGCCGTCAGCCAATCGCAGTTGCGCAGCCTGCCCCCGGGCGCCACGCCGCCCTTCATCCTCCAGTACAACGCCTCCAGCGTGCCCATCCTGCAACTGGGCCTCTCCGGGCAAGGGCTGAACGAGCAGCAGTTGAACGACCTGGGCTCGAACGTCATCCGTATCCAGCTCGCCACCATCGAAGGCGCGCAAACGCCCTTTCCTTACGGAGGCAAGCCGCGCCAGGTGCAGGTGGACCTGGATTTGCAGGCCTTGCAGGCCAAGGGACTGTCGCCCGCCGATGTGGTGAGCGCCATCAACGCGCAAAACCTGATTTTGCCTTCCGGCACCATGAAGATCGATCGCTTCGAGTATGCGGTTGAAACCAACTCGGCGCTCTCCGTCGTGGACGAACTCAACAACCTGCCCGTCCGGGCGGTGAATGGGGCCGTGATCTACGTGCGCGACGTGGCGCACGTGCGCGACGGCAATCCGCCGCAGACCAACATCGTCCACGTGGACGGCCGCCGCGCCATCCTCATGAGCATCATGAAGACCGGCTCGGCCTCCACGCTGGACATCATCAAGGGAATTCGCGAAAAGCTGGCGAGCAGCAAGGGACAGTTGCCGCCCCAGCTGCAGATCAACGCCCTCTCCGACCAGTCGATCTTTGTGCGCGGCGCCATCAGCGGCGTGGTGCGCGAGGCCATCATCGCCGCCTGCCTCACCGCCATCATGGTTCTGGTCTTCCTGGGCAGTTTGCGCTCCACGATCATCATCGCGGTCTCCATTCCGCTCTCGATTCTCTCCTCGCTCGTCATGCTGTCCGCGCTGCACGAGACCATCAACATCATGACCCTGGGCGGCATGGCGCTGGCCGTCGGCATCCTGGTGGACGATGCCACGGTGGCCATCGAGAACATCAACCGCTATCTCGAGTCCGGCAAGGAACTGGAACAGTCCATCCTGGACGGCTCGGCGCAGATTTCCGTTCCCGCCCTGGTCTCCACCCTCTCCATCTGCATCGTCTTCGTGCCCATGTTCTTCCTGAACGGCGTGGCGCGCTACCTGTTCGTCCCCATGGCGGAGGCGGTGGTCTTTGCCATGCTCGCCAGCTACTTCCTCTCCCGGACGCTGGTGCCCACCATGGCCAAGTACCTTCTCAAGGAGCATGACGACGCAGGGACCGCGCGGAAACGTTCCAGCCGCAATCCGCTGGTTCGCTTTCAGTTGAGCTTCGAGTCCGGCTTTGAGGCGTTTCGCCAGGGCTACCTGCGGCTGCTCACTCTGTGCGTCGACCACGCCAGGGCCTTCCTCGTCCTTTTCATGGCATTTGCGCTGGTCTCCATCGGGCTGCTGGCGCCCTGGCTGGGCCAGGACTTCTTCCCCTCGGTCGATTCCGGCCAGTTCAAGATCCACGTGCGCGCCCGCACCGGCACGCGCATCGAAGAGACGGCCGCGCTCTGCGACCACGTCGACGCCACCATCCGCGAGCAGATTCCCGCCAGGGAAGTGGTCAACATCGTGGATAACATCGGCCTGCCCACCTCGGGTATCAACCTCGCTTACTCGACCTCGGCGCCCATCGGCCCGGCCGACGCCGATATTCAAGTGCAGTTGAGCGAAGATCACCATCCCACCGGCGCTTACGTCGAGCGCCTGCGCGGAGCCCTGGCCCGCGAGTATCCCGGCGTCACATTCTATGTGCTGCCCGTGGACATCGTGACCCAGATCCTCAACTTCGGCCTTTCCGCGCCCATCGACCTTCAAATCGTCGGCCCCAACCTGTATGGCAACCGCGCCCTGGCCGAGCGCATGTTAAATGAGGTCCGCTACGTCCCCGGCGCGGCCGACGCCCGCATCCAGCAGCCCTTCGACCTGCCCAAGATGACGGTGGACGTGGACCGCACCCGCGCTGAAACCATCGGCCTGTCGCAGAAGGACGTGGCCGGCAGCTTGCTGGTGGCCCTCAGCGGCAGCTTCCAAACCGCCCCGAACTTCTATCTGGACCCCAAGAACGGCGTCAGCTACAACATCGCCATCCAGGCTCCGCAGTACGGAGTGGACACCCTGGCCGCGTTGCGGGCCTTGCCCATCACCGGCGCCTCCACTGCGCTGAAGGTCAATGGCGCGGCCCCCACCGGCGCGCCCGGAACCCAATCGCCGGTCGAGGTCCTCGGCAATCTGGCCCAGATCAACCCCGGAGCCGAACTGGGCACGGTGAGCCACTACGACATTCAGCCGGTCATCGACCTCTATGCCAACGTGAACGGATCAGACCTGGGCGCCGTGACCCGCAGCATGGAAAAGATCATCGACGAACACAAGGCCGACCTGCCCCGCGGATCGCACTTCATCCTGCGCGGCCAGAGCGACACCATGTTCAAGTCGTACATCGGCCTGCTGGCGGGACTGGCGTTTTCCATCCTGCTGGTCTATCTGCTCATCGTGGTCAACTTCCAGTCTTGGCTCGATCCGTTCCTCATCATCTCGGCGCTGCCGGCGGCGCTGGCGGGCATCGTCTGGTTCCTGTTCCTCACCCACACGCGGCTCAGCGTACCGGCGCTTACCGGCGCCATCATGTGCATGGGCGTGGCCACGGCCAACTCGATTCTGGTGGTGACCTTTGCCCGCGAGCAGTTGGAGATTCTGGTCGGCGATGCGCGCAAGGCCGCGCTGAATGCCGGCTTTGTGCGCCTGCGCCCGGTGCTGATGACCGCCCTGGCGATGATCATCGGCATGGTGCCCATGGCGCTGGGCCTGGGCGACGGCGGCGAGCAGAACGCGCCGCTGGGCCGCGCCGTGATCGGCGGGCTGCTGCTGGCCACCGTGGCCACGCTGTTCTTTGTCCCCGCATTTTTCTCTCTTGTCCACGGCTGGCTGGAAGGCCGCCGCAAAACGGCTCACGGCGCCCCATTGGCCGGGACATTCGACGAGTTCGACCAGCTTTCGGAGTAGCTTTGTCATGACCAACGAATCCAAACCGAATCCGCAACCTGACGCCCGCGACCAGCAGAACGCGCCCGAGCAAAAGCCCCTTTCGCCGCGGCTGGCGCTGGCCGGCGTCGCCGCGCTCTTCGTCGTGGCCGCTTTGCTGGCAGCCTTCGGCATCCTGAGCCGCATGCGCGCCGGCGCCGTTCTGGCCGAGCACACCCGGGAACTGGCCGCCCCCGCGGTCATCGCCGCGGCGCCCAGGCCCGGCGCGCCCGTTGACAGCTTTGTCCTGCCCGGCAACGTCACCGCGTATACCGACTCGCCCATCTACGCCCGCACCTCCGGCTATCTGACACGCTGGTACTTCGACATCGGCGCCAGGGTAAAAAAAGGCGCGCTGCTGGCTCAGATTTCCACTCCCGAGGTGGACCAGCAACTGGCCCAGGCCGAGGCCGACCTCAGTACGGCCCAAGCCACCGCCAACAACGCCCGCATTCAAGCCGACCGCTACACCGGACTGGTCAAATCCAACGCCGTCTCCCGCCAGGACACAGACACGTTTGTGAATCAGGCCACGGCCACCGCGGCGGCCGTGCGCTCCGCCCAGGCCAATGTGCAGCGGCTGCGCGAATTGCAATCCTTTGAGAAGGTGTATGCGCCCTTCGACGGCGTAGTCACCGCGCGCAACATCGATACCGGCCAGTTGATCGACCCCGGCGCGGGCAAGGAACTCTTCCATCTCCAGGCCATCCAGACGCTGCGCGTCTACGCCAATCTGCCGCAGGCCTACTCGGGCAATGTCAAGCGCGGCGCCAAGATCGACCTGACCTTTGCCGAGCACGCCGGCAAAACCTACCAGGGCACGCTGGTGCGCACGGCCGACGCCATCGACCCGGTGAGCCGCACCCTGCTGGTGGAGATCGACGTGGACAACCGCGGCGGCGAACTCCTGCCGGGTTCTCTGGCCCAGGTCCACTTCAAGACGCCGGCTGCCGGACCCACCTTCATTGTGCCGGCCGCCGCGCTCATCTTTCGCAAGGATGGGCTGCGCGTGGGCACCGTGCTCAACGGCAATGTGGCGCGCCTCGTGCCGGTGGTCATCGGCGAAGACGACGGAGCCAACGTGCAGATCGTCACCGGGCTCGGCGCCGGCGACCAGGTGATCCAGGACCCGCCGGACTCGCTCATCGACGGCGAAAAGGTCTTCGTGGAGAGCGGCAGCAAAGCGGCCGATGCGGGAGGCAAGTAACGATGCGGGGGCTTTTGCGCAAATCCGCTCTTTGCCATCACGGCCGCGCCGCGTCGCTTGCCGCCCTGCTCGCCCTCGGCCTGCTGGCCGGATGCAAGCCCGTCGGGCCCAACTACAATCGCCCAAGCTATGACGCGCCGCAAGCCTACAAAGAGACCGGCGCAACCACTGCGATCGTCCCGCCTCCCAACCCAACCGGAGGCGGCTGGCAGCCGGCCGCGCCGTCGGACGGAATGCTGCGCGGCAAATGGTGGGAGACCTACCAGGACCCGCAACTGAACAAACTGGAAGAACGCATCGCAACCGACAACCAGAGCCTGCGCCAGGCGGTGGAAACCTACCTGGCCGCGCGCGACCAGGTGACGGCCGCCCGCTCCGCGCTTTTCCCCACGCTTTCGGCAGGTCCCTCCGTCGCGCGCGACAACATCTCGTCGAACGGGCCTTCCTACTCGCCCGGCAAACCCACCGGATACAACGACCTGGTGCTCGCCGGCCAGGCAAGCTGGGAGCCCGACTTCTGGGGCCGCATCCGCCGCACCGTGGAAGCCGCCCGCTCGAACGCCCAGGCCGACGCCGCGGACGTAGCCAGCGTGGACCTGAGCCTTCATGCCGAAATGGCCGCGGATTACTTCCAGTTGCGCGGCCTGGATTCCGAAATCAAGCTGCTCACGGCCACCGTGGCCGACCTCGAGCATCAACTCGACCTGACCCAGCGCCTCTTTGCCGGAGGAATCGGCACCGAGGCGGACGTGGCGCAGGCGCGGACGCAGCTCGAAACCGTGCGCGCGCAACGGATCGACGTGGGAGTGGCCCGCGCCCAGTACGAGCACGCCATCGGTACCCTCGCCAACCTGAAGCTCAGCGAGTTCAGCATTCCGCCTTCGCCGCTCGATCTCCCGCTGCCCAAGGTTCCGCTGGGCCTGCCTTCGCAACTGCTTCAGCGCCGGCCGGACATCGCCGCCGCCGAACGCCGCGCCGCCGCCGCCAACGAGCAGATCGGCATCGCCGTCAGCGCCTTCTATCCCACCATCGGCCTGGGCGGTTCGGGCGGCTTTGAGAGCATGCACGGCGGCACCTGGATTCAAGGCCCGAGTTCGATCTGGACTCTTGGGGTGCAGGGAGCGGAGCTCCTCTTCGACGCTGGGCAGCGCCATGCCCTGACCGGCGAGGCCCGCCACGCCTACGAGGCCCAGGCCGCGGCCTACAGGAACACCGTCTTGCTGGCCTTCAACGATGTGGAAGACCAGCTCTCGGGCCTGAGGATTCTGGAGGCTGAATCGGGCGCCGAGCAAAAGGCGGTCGATTCGGCGCAACACTCCTACGATCTTTCGAATCAGCGCTATAAAGGCGGGGTCACCAGCTATCTTGAGGTGCTCACGGCCGAGTCGGCGCTGCTCCAGAACCAGCGCGCGGCTGTCGATCTCCAGACGCGGCAATTTGTGGCCAGTGTCGGACTGGTTCGCGCCCTGGGCGGCGGCTGGGATACCACGCAACTCCCGAAATAGCAGCGCCTTCCTCACTTCAACTGGCACTCTGTTTTCCCCTCCTTGCTGCGCCGAAAGGCCGCAAGGATGGGACACCGTGTTTCACTCGCCGCTTGCTCCCTACTCCCTACTCCCTCAAAAAGAATTCCTTGACTCGTCACGATAACTGTGTATACTCAGTATATTGACATGCACAGTGACTTCGTCATTTCGCTATCCGACGGCCGCCCGATGTACCTGCAGATCATGGAGCAGGTCAAGCAAAGGGTCGCGGTCGGCGAGTGGGCGCCGGCAGAAGAGATTCCGTCCATACGCCAGCTTGCCATGACCCTGCGCGTGAGCGTGATTACCGTCAAGCGCGCGTACCTGGAGTTGGAACGGGAGGGCGTAATCCTCACCCAGCAAGGCAAGGGATCGATCGTTGCTCCCAACCCCGAGCTGGGACCGCGGCTATATGACGAAGAGTTCCAGGGACACATCGACCAGGCCGCGCGGCTGGGAGCGTTGCTTGGCCTGACTGGCGACGAAATTTCACGCCGCGCTCGAGAGGCGGCGCAACTGCTCAGCCTGGCCCGGCCAACCAAGGAGACCGTATGAATGAACTCTCCGTCCTATTCGAGGGAGTGGGCAAGAAATACCGCCATTTTTCTCTCGAAGAGATCCACCTCGAACTGCCCACCGGAAGCATCATGGGCTTCATCGGCGCCAACGGGGCCGGCAAGTCCACAACCATCCGCATTTTGATGGGGCTGGTGCACCAGGACGCGGGCAAGGTGCGGGTGCTGGGCCATTCGATGCCTGCTGACCAGGCGGCGGCCAAGTTGGATATCGGCTTTGTCTCGGAAGACTTGCGGCTCTATGGGGCGGCAACGCTCGCTTGGCACATGGACTTCATGCGGCCAATCTACCCGCGCTGGGACCAGAGATACGCCGAGAGCCTGCTGCGGCGCTTCGACCTGAAACCGAAGCAGATGATCAGGGGGCTGTCGCATGGGCAGCGCGTGAAGGCCGCCCTGCTGTTGGCGCTGGCCCGGCGTCCGCGGCTGCTGGTGCTCGATGAACCCACCACGGGGCTCGATCCGGTGGCGCGCCAGGAAGTGCTTGAAGAGTTGATGGCGGTGCTGGCCGACGAGGAGCGCACGATACTCTTCTCGTCGCATAACACGCTCGACGTGGAGCAAATCTCCGACCGCATCACCTTCATCGATCGCGGTCGGATCATCGATTCCGACGACAAAGAGGTCTTTCTCGATCGCTGGCGCCGGCTGCGCCTGCTTCTGCCGCCGGAGGTCGATCTGCCCAAGCTGCCGGGAATCGTTCAAGTGGGCGGCAGCGGCCGGCTTCCCGTGCTCACAACCAACACCTTCGAGCCTGCCATGCTCTCGGCATGTGCCCAGATGGGCGCCACCGTGCAAGCAGTGGACACCATGACTCTGGAAGAAATCTTCGTCGCCAACGTTCACAGCAGAAGGGAAGGTCAACCCGCATGAATCTCTCCATGATCCGGCGCCTCGTTCTCAAGGATTGGTATCTGTATCGGTGGCCCATTCTCGCATCGGTGGCCGGTGGCGTCATCTCTCTTGGCATCATTGCCTACGGCGGGAAACCCGGCTTCCATTTCGGCCTCACCATCGCCGTCACGATCTTGGCGTTTATTGGCGCGCTCCTCCCCATCTCGACCATCATCCAGGAGCGGAAGGAACAGACGCTGCCGTTTGTGATGAGCCTGCCGATCTCCTACCTCGAATACACGGCTGCGAAGATTCTGGCCAACCTGCTTATCTTCCTCGTTCCCTGGTTGACGCTTGTGCTGGGCGGCTTTGCATTGATCATGACCAAGCCGGTGATGCCCCATGGCCTGGTCCCGTTTTTTGCCATCATGTCGATGGAGATCCTCGTCAGCACCTGCCTGATCTTTGCCGTAGCCCTCATGACGGAGTCTCAGGGCTGGACGATTGGCGCGATTCTGGTGGGCAACCTGGCCCTCAACCTTGTTGGGTATTTCGTCGCTCACATCCCCAGCGTCGGGAGTGGGCTATGGGGCTCGGCGATCCAGTGGAGCCCGGCGGCGACCATTTTGCTGGGGACCGAATGGGCCCTGATCGTCCTTATCCTGGGCCTGGCATTCTTCGTTCAGTCCAGGAAAAGGGACTTTGTCTAGGAAACCTCTGATCAGGTCCGAGTTTTGCAAGGGCACGGCTTTAGCCGTGCCGAAAAATGGCCAAAATAGAAAGGGGTTTTAGCCCCTGGGGGACGGTGGCCGCAACGCCGCCGCAATTTCCGTAACACGCTCTACGAGTTTTCACGTTCTTCCAACACCGGCTTCGGGCGCCGCTCTTTCAACCGGCTTGAATCCTCCGCCCTCCCCGTTCATCCATAAACGTGTGAGCCATCCCCTGTTTTCGCCTTTCCAGCTTCGCTCCGTCGAGTTTTCCAACCGCTTAGGCGTTTCGCCGATGTGCCAATACTCCAGCCACGACGGCTTCGCCACCGATTGGCATCTGGTCCACCTGGGCAGCCGCGCCCAGGGCGGCGCCGGCCTGGTGATTCTCGAGGCTTCCGCCGTCGTTCCCGAGGGCCGCATCTCCTCGGGCGATCTCGGCATCTGGAAGGACGAGCACATCCCGGCTCTCCAGCGGATCGTCGTTTTTCTCCACTCCCAGGGCGCGCGCACCGGCATTCAACTGGCCCACGCCGGGCGCAAAGGCAGCATGAGCGTGCCCTTCGGCGGCGAACGCCTGCTGCTGCCCGCCGAGGGCGGATGGCAGCCGGTTGCGCCCACTGCGCTGGCCTTCTCTTCCGACTACGCGGTTCCCCAGACGCTGGACCAGGCCGGCATCGACGCGGTCGTCGAGAGCTTTCGCCACGCGGCCCGGCGCGCCCTCGCGGCTGGCTTCGACCTGGTCGAGGTTCACGCCGCCCACGGCTATCTGCTGCACCAGTTCCTCTCTCCGCTGGCCAACCGGCGCACCGACGCCTACGGCGGCAGCTTTGAGAACCGCGCACGGCTGGCGCTGCAGGTGGTGGACGCCGTGCGCGCCGAATGGCCGGCTGATTTGCCGCTCTTCGCCCGCATCTCCGCGACTGACTGGGCCGAGGGCGGCTGGAGCGCTGACGAATCGGTGCGGCTTGCGCGCCTCTTCGGCGAGCATGGAGTCGACTTGGTGGATGTTTCCTCGGGCGGGCTGGTTCCGAATGCGCAGATCCCGGTCGGTCCCGGCTTCCAGGTGCAGTTTGCCGCCCGAATCCGCCGCGAGGCCGGCATCGCAACCGCCGCCGTAGGCCTCATCGCCGATCCTGCCCAGGCCGATGCGATTGTGGCTCGCGGGGACGCCGATCTGGTGCTGCTGGGCCGGGAAATGTTGCGCGATCCCTACTGGCCGGTCCACGCCGCGGCCGCGCTGGGCGAGCCCGCGAGCTGGCCCGTCCAGTACCTGCGCGCCGCGCCCCATCGCTCGCCCGCGCGCGTCGCCGTCCACCGCCCGGAAACAACCTGAGAATCGGCGGCACAGAACACAGGACGGACCGTGGCACGCGGGCACTCCGCTGCGGATTGCGCCTGGCTCTCGATTTTGCTTCACAAATTGTGCAAAGAGTGGCCTATACTTCTGTCAGAATAGGGGGCCCGCGGGTTGCGGCGCTCCCCTCATCCCCATGGCCACGCAACTCTCCCAGAAGCGCGCGCTCGACTCGCCCCCGATTCCCGATCGGCTCTACTTCAAGATTGGGGACGTGGCGCGCATCTGCGGCGTCGAAACCTATGTGCTGCGCTTTTGGGAGACGCAGTTCCCTCAGCTCAAACCCAACAAAAGCGGAACCGGACAGCGGCTCTACCGGCGGAGCGACGTCGAAATGGCGCTGGAGATCAAGCGCCTGGTCCACGGCGAGGGCTACACGCTCTTGGGCGCGCGCCAGGCCATCGAGCAGGGACGCCGGCATCGGAATCCGCAGCCGCGCCTCCCGCTGGCCGAGGGCGACGCCAACCAGCGCCTCGATGCCGTCGCCGCAACCATCGGCCAGGCGCGTGCCGAGCTCAGAGAGATTGCGCGCCTGCTGGCCGCGTCCGATCCGCAGCCGCCCCGCCGCCGTTCGCGGCTGGCCACTATTCGTTCCTCCACCGGCTCCCTCTTTCCCTCTTGACGCGCATTGTTTTTTCCTCCCGTGCCTGAGACTCGGGCGCGGCCGGTTTTCATGAGCCGGCCGCGCATTTCCGTGCTAACTTAAGGCATCTATCCGATTCGATCCGGTTTGATGCTGGAAGGGCCCCTTCTGCCATGATGGTTGTTTTGTTCTTTTCCATACTATGGAGCTTGATTGAGCATGAAATGCCTTTATTGCGGATCGACGATGATGCGCACCTCGCGCTTGCGGCTGGCAGACATCCCTCGTTTGTTTCTCTTCCAATACCCGGTGCGCTGCCGCTTCTGTCATGAGCGGTATTATGTGGGTTTTGTCACGGGATTGAATCTTCGTCAGGCCGAAAAGATTCGTCATCAGGAAGACAGGAATCGAAGAAGAGCGCGGCCCATCGCGGCGCCTGGGGGAGATTTAACCTCGAAAGAAAGTTCATCTGCGCCTGGGAAAACTTCTTCTGCGCCCGGACAGGAGTAATTGCCAGGGCGAGACGCTTGAACCTCCGCAGCCCCGCGAATACATGGGAAAGCGGAAGCGAGCAGGCTGCCAGCCGCGCGCCGGTCTTATTCGTATCGGCAAATTCAATCCAGATCGCCCAATGCGTTCAAATGCGGATTCCGCCCGATGGGCCAAAGCTTCGGATTGCCCGAAGCGAACCGGCGGCGCGATGCAATGCGCCGGCCTTCCTGCATTCGATACGAAGAAGAATGGTCGGGACGGGCAGATTTGAACTGCCGACCCCTCGCACCCCAAGCGAGTGCTCTACCAGGCTGAGCCACGTCCCGACACAATGCAGCCGGCTCAGGGGGAGCCGGCTTTCTGGGGTCCAGATTAGTTTACACCAGCCCGGCCCTGCGCGCCTTCGCCAATCTTCGATGGGCCTGGAGAAACTGAAACAGGCAAGCGGAGAACGGACCGCCAACTCGCCTGGAGCAGAGGAGTTGAGTCCGGTAGAATTCGAGGCATTTCTCTCCGCTTCGCAAAGTGTGCGGCTCACTTGATGCTTACATCCAGAAAGTCGCCGTTATCGGAAAGGCTGTACTGGACAACCCCGTTCACTTCAATCGGCTTGCCATCCTGCACAAAGGGCGCAAATTTCGCTCCCTCCAAGGCATGTTGAGCCGCGGGCGGCAGGGAAAGCAGATGTCTCCGCAGGCCGGCGGTGCTTGCCTGGGCGGTCTCTCCATTCCAGTCGGCGCGCAAATCCGGTCCCAGTTCATCGGGAATCGCCATGGGCAGCGCGAGCAGGTTTCTCGCGCGCAGCGCGGGATGGTCCGACTTGGGATCCATCTGTCCATCGATAATCAGTGCCGGGCCAGTAACGGATCCCGCGAAGACAACGCTTCCGCCAGAGGAGACGGAGACGATTTTGCCCGCTGGCAGATGGACATCCAGAAGGACAGACAGGCCGGGATCGGACGCTTGCCCCAGGCGGAAGGCGCTATCGGCGATCTGAAATCCAGCGCGCATTGGCTGCGTGGCTTTGCCGTCGATGTGCGGCCTGACGTAGGGATCCAGCGGGAGCACCGTGTAAGGTTCGACCGCAAGCTGTTGCAATCCATCCTGCGGCTCGAGAGCAACGGCCCAATGCCGGCCCGAAGCGAACGCAGGAAGTTCAATCGAAATCTGCTTTTGCGTTGCCGGCGCAGACACCGCACTGGAAACGGGCTGCCCATGCACCATGGAAATGCCGAGCCCAAGCGCAGCGAGCAACGCGGCCTGAAGAAGCGAACGATGAGGGGATTTCATCTTCGCACCTCCTCTACATCAGGGGCTTATCCTGGCCAAGCCGATGAAGGCGTATCGTGCATCTTCCCAAGAAGGTTGGACGGCCGGTTTCCCCTTGAACGAAAACCTCTGTCCCCAAATGAGTTCTCGGCTGGATGAAGCCAGTTCGATTGCTGTGCTTCGGCACGGAAACAGATTTCCGTTGTTCTGGGCCAGGGTACAATTTGCGCACCCTCCGCCTTCATCGCCATTGTCGCAACTGTAATAGAAACAACAGATGTCGCCGAGCGGGCCGCTGACCACCGCACTCTAGGCGATGCAAGCGCCCGCGGCCTGCCGCGGAGCCAGCAGGATCGTAAGTGTGACTATAAGAAGAAGGAGAAGCGGTGCACACCGGCCTCTAAAAATCTTTGCGCGCGAGCGAGCTTTGAATAGCTTCATTCAAGACCCCCAGACGCGCAAATCTTGTGCCATTTCATCCGCGTTGTCAATACTTGGCCGACTTGGCCGCGGAGGAGATGGTCTTGCGCCGCCGAACCTTTCGCTGCGATTCGCCGGCCGTTCTCAGTGCGTGGGCGGAACGAATTCCGAGGGCAGAGCCGAGCCCGCGCCGAAGAAGAACTCCTCCATCTGCTCCACCAGGAACTGCTGCGCCTGCGGGGTCCAGGGTTGCAGCCGGTACTCGTTCAGCAGCATCTTCTGCCGGTCGACCCATTCGGCCCAGGCGGCCTTGGAGACGTTCTTGAAGATCTTTTGACCGAACTCCGAGTCGAAGGGCGGCTCGTCCAGGCCCTCCATCTCCTTCTTATTGCGCGTGCAAAAAACCATGTGTGCCATTCTTCATGCTCCCAGGCACCATTGTATTGGATGAAGGGCATACCGGCGGCCGGCGGAGCTGCCGCGGCCCTTCCGAAGGATAAAACGGCCGCGTTGCAGGGGACAGAGCGCGTGGGCAGCGTGCGCAACAACGATTCGCAGTGACTTGAGCAATTCTGACCGGCCCACGGCGCCTGATAAGCCCACAATTCCCTTGGCGCTCGATCGGCTTTCCGGATGCGGTCAATCTCCGATCGAGGGCCGTGTGCCAAAGGAGCTACCATGTCCGACCTGAATCCTTCCGGCCTCTCCAACAACGCCGCCGGCGGTTTTGCCTACATCACGATCATCCCGGCCATTGTCTTCCTGATCGTCGAACCCTTCAAAACAAGCTCGTATGTCCGCTTCCATGCCTGGCAGTCGATCTTCTTTTTCGTTGCCTGGGCGGTGGCGCACATTCTGGTCGAGGTGGTGCAGAACCTCGTTCCCACGGTCGTCTTTCTCACCTTGACGCTCTGGCAATTTGTGGATCTCGCCTTCTTCGTCGTCCTGGTGATCGTCTTCGTCAGCGCCTTCAACGGCAAGCGCTTCAAGCTGCCCATCCTCGGCGGGCTGGCCGAGCGGCAGGCAAGCCGCTAACCAGGCTCCCGGACGCGGCGGTAAACAAGAAATGGCTATACCCAGTCGTTTGCCTCTAATGTTGCCGTTAGCTCTGCCTCCAGGGTTTGAAATGCCGACAGACTGCGCAGGAGTTCCCAATTCATGAGTTCCGCCACCCTGTGTCTACGCTCCTCGACGCGGAGGTCGCGAAGCCTTCTCCCCGTTTGCTCGGACGCAGTTTTGAGCGCTTGAAAGAGTGTTTCCTTGGGGTCCGCGACGCGCTCAATTGAGGCCACCGTCGGAAGATTCAGTGGTTTCCTCCCTCGTGGGTTTCCAGAAGCTGACCGAATTGCCGCTTCATCCAGGAGCAGCCAGGCCTCTGTCATCCGGACCGGTATTATGCAGACTGCGGTAGGATTGATCCCAGATTGATGCACGGCATTCAGGATTTCGGTCCTTCGATCTTCGGGGCTTTGCCTCTCGGCGTCTCGATGAACAAACAGCAGATCCGACGGATAGTATTCCACTGCAAAACGGATTTTTTCCTCAAGACCCCGTGGCGGAACCCTTCGGTTGCGCCAGTCTGCCCACTGGGTCTGCTGGAGCGAGAGCCGGCTTACTTTGCATTGAAGCAGCCAGTCCAAGATTGGAATCAGAGTCCGATCTGAGCTGCCGTCACTCAGCAGGGTAGTCCTCAAAACCGTCATGCCGATACTTCCCAAAGAAGAGCCTCGCGCACATCTTTCCGGTCTATAACGCGCGTGACGGCACATTCTGCCGGCAAGGCAGTGCCCGGCAACCTAATCAGAGAATGTGGCTCAAATGGGCTGAGATACGACAAAACATTGCCTTTTGGGACTGGATTAGCGCCTGAAAGCTTCGCCCGCCATGTGCCTGGCAAGCATCGAAATGTAAGGCCCGTGAAGCGGACACCGCTATCGTCGACCTGCGAGACAGGCTCGGCCATAAGGACGCTGTCATCCGGAGCTTGCGCTACCACCGCCGGAGAGTGCGTATTGATGATTATTTGGCGTAGTGGATTGTCAGTGGAAACAGGCTCGAAAACGTCCGCAGCAACATCGTAAAGCAACCGTAACATCGCCGGAATCCGTGCGGGATGAATCCCATTTTCCGGTTCTTCAAGGCAAAGCACACCCTGCACTCTCGGGTCCATTTGAAGGACTCCGAGAGCCAAGAACCGTAAAGTACCATCGGACAAAGAGCGTGCAGTGAGCTTTGTATGGTCTCGCCCTGCAACCATAAGGGTATACAACTCCCGCTTGTCGTCCTTATCTATGCTTACTTCGGTGACATCGTCGATCAGGTTTGATAGGCGGTTTGCAATCTCTGTATAAATCCTCTCTGTGTGCCCGTTCCCTTTCCAACCTGGAAATAGCTGCGGTGACCGTGCTAATTCATACAGGTTAGCGGCCAAATGAGACCCGTCACTGGAGATTCTAGTGGGTGCGCTGAAAGCGTCGGGCATTCTCAGACATGAAGGCTCAAGCTGAAGTCTGCGCCAGGACTTCATCTCGCACTTTGCAAGAAGGGCTGTTGGACTCTCTGCGGCACTCGCGGCAGAGAGCGCTGTTCTTGGCAAAGTCCTCGCCAGAAGACCGTTAGCTCTTCCCTGGCTTCCTCCGTCCTGATGAACCTTAATAACAACCTGTTCCCGCTCAGTTGCTGTGGAAATGAAGCCTTTCCCAAACCTTTGGCCGGTAACTACAGAAGATTGCCATTTACCGTCGTGCGGGAATGGTAGATTCTCCTTTGCTTCGCCCTTCTTGATGTATGTGAGCTCTTCATGAAGTATCTCGATGCCACCAGCCGAGGGCCTTTCGTCCAGACGGTACCCAAGTTTGAGTTTGTACCGGAGAAATGTAATAGCGGCCTTAGCCATCTGGCTCATATCGTCTTCACCCTTGGCCGGGACGATGGCCACCTGGCCCAAGTCGTCCTCACCTTTGGGCGGGACGATCATCTCGGCTTCAAACGACATTTCGGGGGCGTAAGTGTCCCCTACCCGGTGGAAGATGCTGCGCAGGTCCCCCCCGGAATGGCTGCCATCATCCCGAACACTCAACGCAGCATCAAGCAAGGACTTTTCGGCTAGGCTGCTCAAAAAAGCAATTGCATCGAAGAGGTTCGATTTGCCAACACCATTGACCCCGGCAATGCAGGTAAAGGCACCAAAACGAACATCTACGTCCACCAGGTTCTTGAACCCACTCACTTTAAGGCGCGTAAGCATGAAAGACCTCAAACTGCGACTCTTTGAACGGTCCGCGCAGAACGCTGGCAGTCCGTTATTGTTGTGCCAATCCTACCGCCGCCGGCCCTTCTTGCCCAGCTTTTTCCGGGCCTTGAAGGAGCGCCCCGGCGCGGAGGTGGCTTTCTTCTTCTTGGCCTTCGGGCGGGACTTGGCGGCTGGCTTGCCGGTGAGCGGAATGCCCTCTTCCACAATCGAAAACTGCAGCTTGCGCTCCTGGGCCAGGATGCGGTCCAGGATCACCTGCACACGGTCGCCGGCGCGGAAGCGGCGTCCCGTGCGCTCGCCGACAATCTCGTGCGTGTTTTCGCGCCACACATAGCGGTCGTCGCGCAACGAGTCGATGGGCACCAGGCCCTCGACAAAGAGGTCGGTCAGTTCGACAAAGAGACCGTATTTGGCGGGATTCAGCACCAGCGCGGCAAACTCCTCGCCCACGCGGTCCTGCATGAAGCGCACTTTCTTCCACTCCACGAGTTCGCGCTCGGCCTCGGCGGCGCGGCGCTCGGTCACGCTGGTCTCTTCGGCAATCTGCGCCAGCTCGGCCTCGGGAATCGGCGGCTCGCCGGCGAACTGCGCTTCCACCTTCGGCGCCCGGCCCGTTGCAAGCCCCTCGTTGGGGTGCGTCCAGGGTGAGCTCTGGCGGCCCTCGGCCACCTCGCCGTGCGCGGTCACGCCGGAGCGGAGCAGCGCCTTGGCGATGCGATGCACGATCAGGTCGGGATAGCGGCGGATGGGCGAGGTGAAGTGGGTATAGGTGGGCGCGGCCAAGGCAAAGTGGCCCTCGTTGATCTCGGAGTAGCGCGCCTGCTTGAGCGAGCGCAGCATCAGGTAGCTCAGAATCCGCTCCTCCGGCTTGCCCTCGATGCGCGCGGCCAGCTTTTGATACATGCGCGGCGTGACGGGAATCTCTTCCGGAACCTCGATCTCGCGCGCCTTGCGCCCTGTGCCATAGGCGTCGCGCCGGTCGCCGCGCGTCTGGATGCGCTTGACCGGCAGTGCGCCGAGGCCCAGCGTATAGCCGAAGGCCGCGGCCAACTCCTCGAACTGCACCACGCGGCGTGGTTCGGGCTTCTCGTGAATGCGGTACAGCGAGGGCACGCCCAGGTCTTCAAGCCATGTGGCCACGCACTCGTTGGCCGCCAGCATGAACTCTTCGATGAGACGATTGGCCCAGGTGCGCTCGGACTTGGTCACCCCGCGCATCTGGCCCTGTTCGTCAAACTCGATCACCGGCTCGGGCAGGTCGAAGTCGATCGAACCCCGCTCCTCGCGCCGCTTGTTCATGAGCACCGCCAGCTTCTTCATGCGCTCGAAATCCGGAACCAGAGCGGCATAGCGTGCGCGCGTCTCTGGGTCGCCTTCGAGGATGGCGTGAACCTCGGTATACGTCATCCTCGCGGCGGAGCGGAGGACGCCTTCGACAATCTCATAGCTCTCGATACGGCCCGTGGCGTCGAGCTGCATGATGCAGCTGAGCGCCAGCCGGTCTTCGCCGGGACGCAGGCTGCAGATCCCCGTGGAAAGCTCCTGCGGCAGCATGGGAATGGCGCGGTCGGGAAAATAAACGCTGGTGCCGCGCAGCCGCGCTTCCAAATCCAGGTCCGTTGCCGCGCGCACATATTCCGATACGTCCGCGATGTGCACCTGCAGTTCATAACCGCCGCCGGGGCCGCGCTCGGTCACCAGAACGGCATCGTCGAAATCCTTGGCCGTCTCGCCGTCGATGGTCACAATGGGCAGCCCGCGGAAGTCGCGCCGGCTTTCGGCCTCGGCCGGGTCCCAATGGGCCACGCTGCGCGCCTCGGCCAGCACGTTGTCCGGGAAGATCCGCGGCAACTGGTGCTTGCGGATCATCATCTCCACATCCACGCCGAAATCGTCCTGATCGCCCAGCGCTTCGATCACCCGGCCAACCGGCGGCCGCGTCGGCGTGGGCCAGGCGGTGATCTCCACATCCACCACCAGGCCTTCCAAATTGTCCGCTTCGTAGTGCCCGGCAGCCGCGGCCGCCTCCCTTCCCAGCACGCGGTGCGGCGTGGCCGCTTCGCCTGCTGCGAGCATCTCCTGCCCCGGCGGAATCAGGATGGATTGCGTCATCCGTTCGTCGAAGGGAACCACAAAATTTCCTTGCTCCCGGTTGGAGCGCGCGTAGTGAAAGATGCCCACGACGGTGGGGTTGCGCCGCTCGATCACGCGGACGATGCGGCCCATCCTGCGCCCGTCGGCCTTGGGTGGCTCGACTTCGACCAGCACCTGGTCGCCCTGCATGGCGCCGTTGATCTCGTTGGGAGGAATGAAGATATCTTCCTGCCCTGTAGCCTGCCGCGCATTGGGGCGCACAAAGCCGTAGCCGTCGCGATGCAGGTCGAGCCGCCCGGCGGAAAGATTCTCCCGCGTGCCCGGCGTGCTTGAGATCGGCCGGGGAATGCTCCAGTGCTCGCGGTCGAGCTTGGCCAGTTCGCCGCGCACGGTCAGCCGGGCCAATTGCTCCAGCAGCAGGCGCCGCTCGCGTCCGCCGCCCAGGCTCAGTTCGCGCACCAGTTGCTTGTATCCGGCCTTCTGGCCGGCTGAGCGGGCAATCCGCGCCACCAGTTCACGATCGGTCATACGTCAAGAGTAGGCCATGCGCTGGCCGCGGGCCAGCAATCTGCCGGGCGCCACCCGCAAAGCGCGGATTTGCTTTTGCTTCTCTGCCCGCGCGGGGGCTGGCGCTTGGGTGTTGTCAAGGCTGGCTACCACCTGTTCTTGTCCTCAAGTCTGCTCGATTCAGGACAGGCTGGCGTCTTAAAATAACCAGGACACAATGTTCTGGCGGACTGCGAGACGATAGCATCGTATTCGTAGCCGCGGGCGGAGCGGCGGAACGCAGGTGTTCCGGCTCTTCGCGCTTTCATTTTTTGGCCCACGGCCAGGCCCTTGCCTTGGCAACCCGTCCGAGCAGGACAGGAAAGGAAACTCCTTGAGCGCTATGTGGAAACCCAGTCAATCCGGATCGAATCCTCCCAGCTCCATCCCAGAGCCTCCCCGTCCGGCGCCCACGGCTCCGGCTCCCGAGCCCGCCAGCCGCGCCGTTGCAGCCGCTGTCGATCAGGCCACCATCAGCAAGGGCCTTTACGTCAAGGGTGAGATCACCGGCTCCGAGTCGCTGTTTATCGACGGCAAGGTCGAGGGCAGCATCAACCTGCCCGGCAACCGCGTTACCGTGGGCCGGAACGGCCAGGTGGCCGCCAGCATTGCCGCCCGCGAAATCGTGGTGCTGGGCAAGGTGCGCGGCAACCTCACCGCATCGGACCGCGTGGATATCCGCACCGAAGGGGCTTTGACCGGCGACGTGACCGCGGCGCGCATCAGCATCGAGGACGGCGCCTTCTTCAAGGGAGGCATCGAGCTGCGCAAGCTCGAGGCCAAGACGCCGGTTGTGGCCGGTGCGCCAGCGCCTGAGCCCGAGCCGCCCAAGCCAGCCCTGGAGTAACGGTTCTTCCGCCATCGCCGCCGTGACTGCCTGCCGCAAGCAGGCCGCGGCGGCGAATGCCGCACTTTTCCCCGCACGCGGGAGCGAAAAGCCGAAATCCAAATGAAGTCGCGCCGATTCTTCCGCCGAATCCCATGGGACGGAGTTCTCCATCGCCCGGCTCGGCGGTCGAGCTTTTGCAATGTCGCGCAGTTACTCCTCGACGCGAAGCAAACCAGGTGCCGCCTGCTTTCCCCCACCTTTCCGCAAACTCGGCGAAAAACATGAAACATGCAGTGGAATAGCCTCGGGAGAAACCAATAACTGCCTCTTCAGGTCAAGAATGCATGAATTTCCGGCCTTTCCACCGCGTGCGTGTTTCGCGGCTGCCGCCCCGCCGGCCGGCGTTTTTCGGTAGGCGCATAATCTTCCTTTCCGCCGCGCGGAGATTGTGTTATGGCGCCAAGGCCTCTCGATGACAGACAGATTGCGGGGAGACGCCGCTCGTCGTGCATCCCTTGAAAAATGATTTCCGGTCAGTCTTTTCTGTTACTGGTTCAAGGCGGGGTGTTCTATAATCGGTGGTCGTAGCACAGCAAGGGCCCGCAGGCTAGTTTGAGGCCCTTCCACGAAAAGCGCCTCACTTTGGTTACAACCAAGGGAGCCGGTTGCAATCGGCTCGCGGCCGGAAGCGCCACGCTTTAATCACCCGGCAGTGGCGTTGCTGTCGCAGCTATCTACCCCCAGGAAAGGAAGTACCGCCCGTGAGCGCGATGTGGAAGCCCAACGAGACCGGAACCCCTGCTGTCAGCCCCAACCCAGAGTCGGCGCGTCCTTCGCTGAGCGTCTCCGCCCTCGATTCCGTTGCCCGCGCGGCTGTTTCAGCCGGCGAACAGGCGACTATCGGCAAGGGCCTGGTCGTCACAGGCGAAATTACGGGCGCGGAATCGCTCTTCATTGACGGCAAGGTCGAAGGCAGCATCAACCTTCCCGGCAATCGCGTAACAGTCGGCCGCAACGGCAAGGTGAACGCCAGTATTACCGCGCGGGAAATCGTGGTGCTGGGCAAAATTCGCGGCAATGTTTCCGCCTCCGATCGCGTGGACATTCGCGCCGAGGGAGCCTTGACCGGCGATGTGGCCGCGGCCCGCATCAGCATCGAGGACGGCGCCTTCTTCAAGGGCGGCATCGACATCCGCAAGGTTGAAAACAAGCCGGGGCTTTCCATTGCCACGTCGGCGGGGCACGAGGCGCACAAGGCAGCCCAGTCCTAACTGCGAGCGCGCCGAGCCATCTGAGCCCCTGCTCCGGCGGGGGTTCTTTCATTTTGGAGCCATCGGCTCAGCGCAGCCCCAGGCGCTTCATCGTCACCCTGGGCAGCGCCGATCCCGCTTTTTGCAGAATCCATTTGGCAACCACAAACCAAAGCACCGTACCGGCAACTAGAATCGCCAGATCCATCCAGCGGCCGGGCAGGGGATGGAGCGTACAGTCCAGTACCGCGAGGCCGCCCCAGACTCCGCCGCCGGCTACCATTGAGGCCAGCAGGCAACGGCCCAGTTCGGCAAAGTCCAGGCTGGCCAGCGAGACCATGTGGCGCCGATGGAGCAGGATGGCCAGCACCGCAGCCTGCAGGGCGATGCCCGCGTCCGAGGCCAGGGCCAGGCCGGCAGCGCCGCCCCAGCCGTAGCCCAGGCCATAAAGCGGCAGGGCGATGAGCACAATGATCGTGCTGGCCAGCATGGGCAGCCAGGTGATGCCAGCGGCGTAAAATGCGCGCGCGTAGATGGATTGGGCCGACCAGAAACAGAGCGAGAGGGTATAGAGCGCAAAGAAGAGCGCGGTATGGGTGACGTCGCTGGGGGTAAAGCGCCCGCCGCCGAAAACCAGGCCCGCGATGGGCTGGGCAAGGGCCATCATGGCGGAGGCGGCCAGCAGGCCCAGAGCGACGATGCGGGAAACGGAGTCGGCAATCCCCATCGCGAATTCATAGCGCTTATGCTGCGCCCATAGTTGGGCAAAGAAGGGCATGGAAGCCACGCCGGCGGCCTGCGCCAGCATGGACATGGGCGCGGAGAACAGTTGCTTGGCGTTGGCCAGACGGGTGATGTCCCCAGCGACCTGCGAGGCGTAATAGCTGGAGAAGTATTGATCGAGAAAGGGCAGGCCGAAGCCGAGCATGAGCGGCAGGGTCATCTGCATCCACATGCGGAGGCCCGGATGGTGGAGATCTACTTCCAGGCGGAAACGCACCCCGGCGCGGCGGACGCCCCAGGCGTTGATGGCCAGCGAGCCGAACAGGAAGCCCAGGGTGGCGCCGACGGCCAGCGACGTAATGCCCAGGCGGCGGTGCAGCAAGACGCCGCAGCCGATGATGAAGAGGTTGTAAAAGATCGGTGTGGCCGCCTGGTAGAGGAACTGCTTGCGCACCAGCAGGGTGGCGCCCAGCACGCTGCCGGCAAAGAGAAAGATCTGCGCCGGCAGCAGAATGCGCGTCATGTGCGCGCTCAGCGCCACCTGCTCGGGGGTGAAGCCGGGGTTGGTCCAATGGATAAAGGGCGCGGCCAGAAACATGAGCGCAATGGTCGCGGCACACAGGACCAACACCATGAAATTGAGCACGATGAAAAGCAGGCGCTCGCCTTCGCTCGCCTCGCCTCGCTCGCGATAGCGGTTCAGAATCGTGACAAAGGTGATGGAAACTGCCCCGCCGACCAGGAAGTTGTTCATCAGATCGGGCAGGCGGAAGGCGGCCATGTAGGCGTCGGTCTGCGCCCCGGCTCCGAAGAGCCAGGCAATGAACTTGCCCCTGGCCAACCCGAGGAGGCCGGAAAGCAGAGAAGAGGCGGCCAGCAGGATAGAGGCGCTGAAGGTGGTGTGGGTGTGTGAGGGGCGCAGGATTTCCCACCCACGGGCCCATCGGGAGCGCGCTGGCGGAAGAGATTGGGTTGGGGGCGTACCTGCCACTGCACTCGATTTTACCGGGGTTACGGCCAAGGGCCGTAAAAGACGGCGCCCAACAGTGGCGATCTATATTCCATGGCCCGGGTTCCGCGCGATGGAATTTCAACCGGAAATGGACGAACCCTCCCCGGTTCTGCCGGGTATTCTGTCCGCAGGAGGGCATTGCATGAGGCGGGATTTTGCATGGGGAATGTTGCTGTGGGGGACTGTGGGCATGACTTGTCTGGCCCAGGCCATTCACGGGCGCGAGGGCATCGCGCTGCCGCCTCCGCCGGCCGTCGTGGCGATTCCGGTTGCCGACGATTACTTCGGAACCAGGATCGTAGACAACTATCGATGGCTTGAAGACGCCAAAAGCACCGCGACGCGGGCCTTCATCGACGCCCAGAACGCCTACACCGCCCGCTATATGAGCCAGGCGCGCATCCGCCCCCAGGCGGTGGACGATCTGGAGGATTTGGAGCGCGTTTCGAAGTGGTCGCTGCCCATCCAGCGCGGCGACAACTACTTCTTTCAAAAGCGGCTGGCCGGCGAGGACCAGGCCTCGATCTATGTGCGCCGCGGCTGGGTCGGCCCGGGCGGGACGGCGAAGGACGAGCGGCTGATCGATCCGGCGTCTCTAAGCCGGGACCCCAATACCTCGGTCGATCTGATGGATGTTGCGCGCGACGGGTCGCTGGTGGCCTACGCGGTCAGGCAGGGCGGCGCGGATGAGACCACCATCCGCGTGGCCGACTCTAGGACCGGCAAGCCGCTGGAAGATGAGCTGCCCAGCGGGCTCTACTGGTCGGTCAACTTCACCCCCGACGGTAGCGGCCTCTACTACACGCGCGCCAACGCCCAGGGAACGCTGCTTTATCTCCACGTGCTGGGCACGCGCCTCTCGCGCGACACGCTGCTCTTCGGCCACGAATTCCGCGGCGAGGCGCTGGGCCCGATCGACCTCTTCAGCGCCGATGTGACCGACGACGGCCGCTACCTGGTGGTGGAGATCGACCGCGGCGTTCCCGCCCGGCGCGTGGACATCGTCTTCCGCGACCTCACCAAGCCCGGCTCGTTCTTCGACATTCTGGTCTGGGGACTGGATGCGCGCTTCTCCGCCCTCTACGCCAAGGGCGCATGGTACGTGAAAACCGACTACCAGTCGCCGAATGGGCGCATTCTCAAGGCCGACCCCGGCGTTTTGCCCGACGCCTGGAAGACGATCGTGCCTGAGGGGCCGGACGCCATCGAGGACTTCTCCATCGTCGGTGGAAAGATCTTTGTGAAGCGGCTGAAGGACGTAAAGCCGGAGATCGGCGTCTACACGCTGGAGGGAAGGTCCGGGGTCCCCGGCGGCAAGGTCGATACCGGCGGCATCGGCTCGGTCTCCACCGTCCAGGGGCGGTCCACCGACCGTTACGGCTTTTTCAGCTTCGAGTCCTTCATCGCGCCCCCCACCCTCTACCGCCTCGATACGCTCACCGGCAAGCGCGAAATCTTCGCCCAGCCCAAGATTCCCTTCGATTCCAGCCAATATGAGCTGAACCAGGTCTTTTTCAGGTCCAAGGACGGCACCCGGGTGCCCATGTTCGTCGCCGGCCGGAAGGGCCTCAAGCGCGACGGCACGGAGCGTCTGCTGATGGTCGGCTACGGCGGCTTCGACATCAACATGGCCCCGCAATGGAGCCCGGCCATTGCCTGGTGGCTGCAGCAGGGCGGCTGGTTTGCGCTACCCAACCTGCGCGGCGGCGGCGAATATGGCGAACACTGGCACCAGCAGGGCATGTTCGAGAAAAAGCAGAACGTCTTCGACGACTGGTTTGCCGCGGCCGAGTCCCTGATCACCGGCAAATACACCTCTCCGCAGCACTTCGCCATCCTGGGCAGCTCGAATGGAGGCCTGCTCATGGGCGCCTCCATCGTGCAGCGGCCCGATCTTTTCTCGGCCGTGCTCTGCGGCTTTCCGCTGCTCGACATGCTCCGCTACCAGAAGTTTCTGCAAGGGCCGCAGTGGACCACCGAATACGGATCGGCGGAGACCGAGAATCAGTTTCCCTATTTACTCAAGTACTCTCCGTATCACAATGTGAAATCAGCCACGGCCTATCCTGCCGTTCTCTTCTTCACCGGGGAGAGCGACACGCGCGTGGACCCGCTCCACGCCCGCAAGATGACGGCGCTGCTGCAGTCGGCTTCGTCCAGCGCAAGGCCGGTTTTACTCCACGATAGCGTTGTCGGAGGCCATTCCGCCGGGGTGGGGGTGGAGCAGCAGATCCAGGACCACGCCGACGAACTCACTTTCCTCTGGACGGAAACCGCCCAGCCGGCAGCACGAAAGTAGTAAGCGTTTCCAATCAGGTACTCGCCCCGACAATTCCTGCGTAACCTGTCGCATTTGCCTAGCGTTACCGATAAGGTAGATGCGTAACCCAAGCTACACGCCTTGACAAACGATTGCGCGGGCAAAAGCCGCGCAGATTGGGAAGGGAACGGCCGCGGAAGACCGGCCGGTCCGGCCCAACCGCGCGGCCTGATAAACCACGCAACCGGGACAGTTGGCGACACGGGAGTACCTGCGAGGGTTTCAATGCTCTCCGCGACAGGTCTTTGTTGCCGGGTGGCGTGTCGGAGTGAGAATGCCGCAAGCAGAGTTGGAAGCCAAGAGAATCGATCGCCGGCGGGAGGCTGTTCGCCTGGCCGCGCTCACTTCGACCGGGATTCTCGATACCGCGCCGGAGCCCAGCTACGACGCCATCACCCGCTTGGCTGCCGAGTACTTCCATGCCGAAGTAGCCCTGCTGGGTTTTGTGGACGAGACTCGCTTCTGGATCAAGTCGTACTGGGGCGAAGATGTCCGCGAGCTGCCGCGGGCCAACTCGATCTTTGAAATGGTCCTTGCCGAAGACGGTCCGGTGGTGATCCCCGACCTCAGCCAGCATCCCCGCTTCCAGGGTCATCGGCTGCGGATCAGGCGCTTCCAGGCGGCCTCGTTTGCCGGCGTCCCGGTCCGCTCGAACAGCGGCAGGATTCTGGGAATGCTGACCATCTTCCGCGGCGAACCCCGCGCCGCCATGGCGCCGGACGAACTGAAAATGTTTGAGAACCTGGCCGGCATGGCGGCCAACCAGCTTGAACTCCACCGGCTGCGCAAGAGCTTGGCCAAACAGAGTTTGCGGCGGCCCCGCGCCGCCAGCGCCACTCCCCGGAGCAGCCGGGCCTGGCCGCGCAGGGCAGACCTGCGCCGCGCCCTGGACGAGCGGCAGTTTGTCCTCCACTACCAGCCCGAAATCGATCTCTCGACCCGCAGAATCGTCGGCCTTGAGGCCCTCATCCGCTGGGCGCACCCGGAGCGGGGACTGATTCCGCCCATGGACTTCATCCCCATCGCCGAGGAGAGCGGGTTGATTTTGCCCATCGGCGACTGGGGGCTGGCCGAGGCCTGCAACCAGATTCAAGCCTGGAGCAACGAGGATCCGCGCCACGGCTCGCTGCGGGTCTGTGTCAACCTTTCCGCGCGCCAGTTCTCCCGCGAGGGGCTGGCCGACCATGTCGAGTCGCTCCTGACCCAGTCGGGCATCTCCAGCCGCCAACTCGGCCTGGAGATGACCGAATCCAGCCTGATCCCCAACATGGGCACCGCCCTCGATGTGCTCAGCAGCCTGCGCAAGCTGGGCGTCTCCCTGCTCATGGACGACTTCGGCACCGGCTACAGCTCGCTCAGCTACCTCCATTCCTTCCCCATCGACGTGCTCAAGATCGACCGCTCCTTCGTGGGCCGCCTCACCGAAGGGGAACAACCCCTCCAGATCGTGCGCACCATCATCGAACTGGCCAGGGTGCTGGGGATGGACGTGGTGGCCGAGGGCATCGAAACCCGCGAACAGTATCGCCTGCTCCGCCAGATGGGATGCCGCTTCGGCCAGGGATTTCTCTTCGCGCGCCCCTTGACCGCCGAGGCGGTCACCCAGTTGCTGCGCCTCCCCGGACGTGTCCTCCCCGATCCGGAGACCCCCGAACTCCTCCGCGACTGACCGTCCGCTGCTTGCTGGCCGCCCCTGTCCCGCGCGAATCCCGGCAGACTGCTTGGCTGGGTAGTTCCGTTTCGGGAGCGGCCCTTGCATTTCCTCATCTGGAAACCGCCCAACCGCCCCGTGAGAAATTCCTCACCCCCGCCCCCCCGCTGCGGGCTATGCTCCACTCCATGCAGCAACCCGCCGAACCCGGATTTTCTCCCAGCTTTGCCGGTCTGCTGGCTGCGCTGGCCGCCCCCGCGCAGCCATCCGATCTCCCCAACGACAGGTCCACGTCGTTGGGGTGGAAATCCGGGGCCTCCAGCGGCAGCTCTTCGTCGCCGGGGTTCGCCGGCTATCCCGGCTGGGACGGCGACGATCCTGCCGGCGATGCTTCGCCCCTCAGCTACGAAGACGCCCTGCGCGCCCACGCCCGCTACCGCTCCGCCGGCCCGCCCGCCGGCGATCTTCCCGACGCCCAGCCCTTTACATTCGAACCAGCTTATCCTCGCCCGGCCTTCCCGGCCGATGCATCTCCCAGAACGCAAGCGGCGCCGCTTGCGAGCGCAAACGATAACAACGCAGGGACCGCCTGCGCCTTGCCGCCCGATCCGGAGCTGAAATGCGCCAGCGTCACCATCCGCCTCAGCCGGGCGGAGTCCGCGCAACTGCGCCGGCGCGCCGCCGAAGCCGGGCTCACCGTCTCAGCCTATCTGCGTTCCTGCACATTTGAAGTGGAGAGCCTGCGCGCGCAGGTGAAAGAAGCCCTGGCGCAAATGCGTTTGGCCGCGGCCGCCGAAAAAACCGCGCCGAAGCGCTCCCGTCCCGGCTGGCTGCGGCGGCTCTTCGGTTTCCGACAGGGTCTTACATATTCGCGTGGCCAGAGCGCATCGACTCGTTGAACTGCGGCTTGGTAAAGTTCAGCGCGGCCTCCAGCTTGGCCTGATACTCCGGCGCGCGCGCCATCAGTTGCGGCGTGGCCGCGGCAAACTCGCCCTCCAGCGCCAGCAATCCCTCTCCGGCCTCGTGCCCGGCCATGCGCAGCAAATCCTGTTCGGTCGTATTCAGGTACTGTCCGTCTCTGGGATCGGCGATCCACACCGGCTGCCCCGAGCCCAGCACGCCGCTCAGCCAGTAGACCTTGCGCAGCAGATACTCCAGCCGTTCCGCGTCGTTGGTTTCGGTGAAGAGGAACTTCTTTTGCCAGCGGCTATAGTAGCGGGTGGTTACCGGCACCGGCTGGCGGTTGCCGGACTTGAGAAACTCGAGCTGCCCCAGGTCGATTGTCTTGCGCACCGCGTTGTAGACGAAGCTCTCCGCATAGGGCTGCTCCATCGCCGGCACAATCTCGGCAAAGGTCAGCGTCACCGAGGCGGCCACCTTGGCGTGCAGGGTATGCGTGCCGCCGTCGGCCAGTTGGATCTCGCCGTGGACAATATAGGTGTCCGCGCCGGAGGTCGAGCGGTGAAACGGCCATTGGAACTGCCCAAAGGCCACCGGCAGCCCGCCCAGCGTCACATAACACTCGGGCCGCGGATTGCGCAGCCGCTTGGCCTCGGCGGCCAGGTGGGCCGTGATCGTGGGCAGCAGATGCGGCTTGTCGAAGTCGAAGGCCTCGCTCAGCTCCAGCCGCAGCGTTCGTCCGTCGAGCGCGGAGAGTCCAAGCTCGAAGACCGCCGTGGGCCGGCCGCCCGAATCGCTGCCTTTTGTGACGGAAACCAATGCCAGCCCGGCCTTGCCCGCGGCCGCTTCAAGAGAAGAGACAAGAGTGGATTTCAGATCGACGCTCATTCGTGGGGAATCCTGAGAAGAAGATCGGTGCGTCTCCATTCTAGAGCATTCCCGCTCGCTCGCCGCGAGCCCGCTCGATCCAACGAAACGCTCCCGCCAGGATCTCTTCGCCACACCGCTCATCTTCGACGCAACGCAACGGAATCCTGCCGCTTCGATGCTGGTTGCCAGGTCTTCGACCGCGTGAATTTTCACCAGTTCCGCGCCCCATCCATTCGCCTTTTCTCTGGCGAAAGGGTGGGATGGCAAAAACTTGAAGGAACATATTCATCGGGCCAGAGACCATTCCCCATTTCCCATTCCCCATTTCCCATTCCCTATTCCCCATTCCCTATTCCCACGTGGCGTCCGCTTCACGGATCGTTGTTGACGTTTTGAAAGGGCACGACTTCAGTCGTGCCGCAAACAGCCCGGAATGAGCGGGCTTTAGCCCCCGAGGGATGGTCTTTGGAGAATTGGATCGAATTTAGAGGCTTCTGAAAATGACTTCACTCCCGGCGGACCACACTGGCCAGTAACTGCCGGCTTACCGACGATACGCCCAGAGCACTGTTTAAGGGGATATGTCAGTTTCGGAAGTGTCACAATCCAGGCGCATCGCCCGGCAGGCACGCGCCACTATCGATGGCATGAAGGTCCGTGGTCGGCAAGTGTTGCTTAAAGAGAAAGCTTTTGGATGAGAACTGAGGTCCCATTCCTGACCATTCAATCTGGGCGGCCCGGGTCTCCTTTTTAAGACGAGCGGGTTGAGGCCATGCGTCCCATCCCGCCCTTCTGCGCTGCCTCCTGCCCGCCGCGGATGGTTTGCAGAAGATTACCCCCCGCCGGCGCATACTGGTAGAAAGAGGAGAAAGGGTGTAAGAATCCTTCTCGGCAAACGCCGCGCCAGCCGTGCCTTTGCCTCCGCAAACCCCACGAGCCTCATTTTTTTCGTGCGCGTTTTTGGCTGTGAAACGGTGAAAGCAGACCTAAACCGTTCAAAATAAAAGGCGAAAAATCGCCGCTCCACAGAAACGCAGGAACGGTGAAGCGGTGAAACTGGGGGCTCCGGCCGCGGCAGGATACTGAACCGGACCGGCGGCCGCCTCGCCAGAATTGCCGCCAGGCCGCCGCGTTTACAATGGCTACTGTGCAGCCCGAAAAGTCTTCGCCGATCATTCTCGCCGAAAACCTCACCAAGGTTTATGCGGCGGGCCGACTCCAGGTCACCGCGGTCCATGGGGTTTCGCTGGAAATCGATCCTGGGGAGTTTGTGGCCATTGTCGGCCCATCCGGCTCCGGCAAGTCCACCCTCTTTTACCTCCTCGGCGGGCTGACCCGAGCCACCCAGGGCCGGGTGGTAATCGACGGCGTGGATTTTGCCACGCTCAACGATGCCGAACGCACCAAGCTGCGCAAGCATCGCATTGGATTTGTCTTCCAGAAGTTCAACCTGCTGCCCACCCTCTCGGCAATGGGCAACATCGAGATCGCCTATGCCGTCAGCGGGCGCACCGAACCGCTGGACCTGAAGTATCTCGACCATCTGAGCGATATGCTCTCCATCCAGGGACGCCTCAAGCACCGGCCCTCGGAACTGAGCGGCGGCGAGCAGCAGCGGGTGGCGATTGCCCGGGCGCTGATCACCCGGCCGGCCATTGTTCTGGCCGACGAGCCCACCGGCAACCTCGACACCAGGAACTCCGACGCGGTGCTGCACATGTTGCTTCGCTCCAACCGGGAATTGGGCCAGACCACGCTGATGATCACCCACAATCCCGAGGCGGCCTCGGTCGCCAGCCGAATTCTGTACATGCGCGACGGCGAAATCGTGCGCGAAGAAAAAGGCTCGCGGGCCGATGCGGTCCTGCCGGCGCCGCTCGCGGTTTGACCTCGATTCGGCCGCCCGGTATACTCAATCTTGCAACAAGCGGGAGTAGCTCAGTGGTAGAGCATCGCCTTGCCAAGGCGAGGGTCGCGAGTTCAAATCTCGTCTCCCGCTCCAATCCGCCCTCCGGCGCCAGCCGGGTTGGCTACGGTGGATTGGAGCGAACCGAAAATTAAGCAGCCCTGCCAAGGCGCGGTACCCAAGTGGTAAGGGAGAGGTCTGCAAAACCTTTATGCGGCGGTTCGATCCCGCCCCGCGCCTCCAAACTTTCCTCCTTAAATTCAATAAGATCAGCGTATTATGCTTGTTATCTACGCCTGTCCACAGGTGTGGCTTTTTTGTCCTCAATCGTGGTCAATCGGCCAAAATGGGGCTGAATCGTGTTGTGGGCGGACAAAAAATATGGGCGATCACGCCGCCCTGTCCGCGAGGTCCGCGTATCGGCCAACCGCCGGAGCGTATGCCGGCCGAGCGTCCAGAGACTCTGCGAGGCTTACAATCGCTTTGCGGGACCGGTGAATGGCGCCAGAGATTCAAAGCGCCGCCGATCTCGCGCAGGCAAACCGAACACGATCAAATTCTGAGCGGCCCGCATTCGGACAGCGGCGGGGCGACTGGCTTTCTGTCTGCCCTCCCTTAGGTAGCTTTGCGCGCGATGCAGACTCAGGATGGGAGTATTGTCCTGAGAATCTCGGCAAAATCCCGCACATAGGGCTGAGAGAGCATGGAGATGTGGCCGGCAGGGACATCGAGAATCTCCAGCCCGCCATCCGCAAGTCGTGCCCAACCAAGCGTCGGGTCGTCGCGTTTGCCCAGACTGTCGTCGCGGTCTACGGCACGCATCAGCGTAATCTTCCCCGGATAGGCCTGGAAGGTGTAACGCGACAGGGCTTGCTCATGTGCTTCCTGCACCTGAAAAAGATGAAGGCCGACCGGGAGGCTCCGCCTCGCCAGACGGTAACACCAGCATGTCGCGGTTCGAGCGCGGCTCAGCAGCAGTTTTCCCCAGTGTTTCCTCTTGGTCGCAGCTTTTCGTAGTAAATAAGGCGCACCTTCTTTGCGGAGATTCTGCCAGAATACGGAGATTTGGTCTTTGACCTCGACGTCTTCTTTGCTTCCTGGGATGGAAGAATCGATCAATAGAAGTAACTCTGGCTGCGCGCCTTGCGCATATAGCTTTTGGGACATCTCAAATGCAACAAGTCCTCCAAAAGATGCACCCCCCAGCAGGTAGGGCCCTTGCGGGAAAAAGGCTCGAAGTTCCTTGACGTAGATGGACGCCAGTTCCTCGATGCTTGTTTCGCGGATTTCCGCCTGGGACAGGATGGGAGACCTGAAGGCATAGAAAGGTTGGTCGGGTCCGAGCGTCTTGGCTAACTGCTCATAGAACAGAACGTCGCCTCCGATGGCATGAACGCAGAAAATCGGGATTCGCGAACCTTTCGGCTGAATAGGCACCAAGGCAGACCAGGTTTTCAATTCCATGCGAATCGGCTGTTGCGCATTGCGAATAACCTCCGCGAGTTGTCGTACCGATCGCGCTTCAAAGAGGATGGCCAGTTCGAGATCAACCTGATACGTCTTCTTGATCTTCGCAAACAGGCGCACGCCGATGAGTGAGTGGCCTCCCAGACCGAAAAAATCATCGTCCAGTTCCACGCGTTCCACTCCCAGCATCTCTTGCCACCAGGCAGCCAGGGTACGTTCCACTCCTTCGCTCGGCGGGGCGGTAGCGATTGGCGGTGGCGAGGGAACGGAGTTGCGAATGTTCGGCTCTTCAATCGCCTGAGCCGCCGCGACAATCGCGAGGGGAGTCTTCGCCATAAGTAAACGCGTTAGAGCTCGTGCGCCGTCTTGCGGCCGTATCCCCTCGGAATCGGCGCTTTCAACGAGTTGCCCGCCACCGGCGAAAGCGGCCGCCGGAGCCTGCATATTCTCCTCCGCGGCCTTGGCGGGATCGTCAATGCGACGCATGGTGAAGCCTTCGATCTCCACCAGCACCTGATCCTGCTCGTCAAACAGAGTGATATCGAAAGTCTCCACGTCGCCATGCAGCAAATTCTCCTTGCGGGAGCGAATGTGGCTGAAACACTTGGGAGGAATTGGGTGGTGGACGCACATCCTTTTGTAAGAAAACGGAAGGTAAAGGTCGTCGGAGGACTCGTAGCCGTCCACCAGATAGAGCGAGCAACCTGTGGCCAGATCGAGCAATGCTGGATGTAGAAGAAATCTCGAGGAATCCCCAGAAAACCTCTCCTCCAACACAAGTTCGGCCAGACCCTCCCGGTTGCCGATGTGGAGTCGATCGAGACAGTGCCAGCGGGGGCCGAAATCGAAATAGCGCTCCTGCCTGGTCCGGTATTGTCCATCGAATTCAATCTCCCCTTCTTGGCAGCGTGCCGCGATGGCCGCGCGATCCACATGCCTTGCCGGACGCGTCCGGCAAGGCGCGATGAGGCCAGTAGAATGTTCGATCCACTCGCCAGTTCGCGCAGAGATCGAGAAGCAGAAGATTCCTTTCTCCGGTTCTGTTCCCTGGTGGCGCTTAAACTGGATGCGCACCTCTCTGGATTCAGAAGGGTCGAACGCCAGCGGAGCAAGAAAAAACACATTCTCGAACTCAACCGCGCCGTGAAAAGAACCGCGCCCGAACGCTTCGAAGGCCATTTCCAGGTAACCCGTTCCAGGAATGAGCGCCTTGCCTGTCTTCAGCCTGTGCTCGGAGAGCAACCACTGCTTTTCCATCGAGAACTGGCTCGAGAATACGGTCTCTGGAGGTGTTTCAAGCAGAATGTTCTCCAGCAACGGATGCGGAGACGCAGCGGGTGCAGCCATTCCAACCTCGCGCCAAGCTCCCCAGTTCACTACCGTCACCGGCTCTTTGCGGCTCAACGCGAATGCGTCAAGGAAGGCGTTGGCAGCCGCATAGTCCACCTGGCCCGCGGGCGGAAAGATGGAACTGACGGATGAGAACAGCACGAAGCAGCTCAGTGGCGCATCGCGGAGAGCTTCTTCCAGGACCAGCGTTCCACGCACCTTTGGGTCGAGTACGCGGGCCGCGGCTTGTGCCGTCTTCAGCATCAGAGGACCGTCGTCCAGAATGCCCGCGGCATGAAAGACGCCGTCGATCTTTCCGAATTGTTTTCGCGCCAAGGCAACGACGCCGCGCATCTCGCTGAGATTCGTAACGTCGGCTTGCGCAACCAGCAGCCCGCCGGCAAGGGAGCGAATCTCAAGAAGCTTTCGAATCCTCTGCTCATCGGCCTCAGTCTGCTGGCCATCGTTCAAAGCCGCCTCCCATTGTGGCTCGGGAGGCAGCGCGGAGCGGCTTATGAGAACCAGGCGGGCGTTGAACTCGCGTGCCAGATGCTCCGCGACAACCAGTCCGATGCCGCCCAATCCTCCAGTAATCAGGTAGACGCCTCCGCGCTCCAGCCGTCGGTGCTCGGCGGCGGTGGAGAGACTGAAGGGATCGAGCGATTCGACAAACCGCTCGCCGCCGCGATAGGCAACCGTGACCTGCTCGCGGATGGAGGTCATCTCGGCGATGAGTTGGGAGGCGCACTCCCCGGATCGGCCGTTCTTGAGATCCAAATCGATGGCGCGGCAGGCGATTCCAGGGAGTTCCTTGGGAATGACGCGCGCCGGACCAAGCAGCACGGCCCGAGCCGGATTGCGGACCGGCTCTTCGGAGACCTGTTGCATGTGGTTCGATACCAGGGCGATGTCGATACTCGCAAGATCCTGAGCGGCCAGTGCCTGAGCGAGAAAGAGAGGACTATAAAAGCTGCGATCCAGTGTCTCTTCAAGCAGAGCCTCTTCACCCTCGGGCGCCACAGACCAGAGGTGGAGGATTCTGCTAAACGATTTCCCGCTTTGGAGGATGTCGGCGACAAGGGCGTCGTAGTCTTCGCGCACGCCGGGCCTGACGGTATATCTGTCTTTCCTTGATTGCTTGTATCGGGATCCGGCGGCGACCGAAATCACATCCTGTTTGCCCGCAGTGAGTTGAGCGGCGATCTGATCGCCCAGGCCAAGCGAGTCGCAGAAAACAACCCAGCAACCAGACTCTCGCGCAGATGCGAGAGACAGCGGAGCAGGTCTCCAGATGCGTCGATAGAAGTGCAGGTCCTTGCCGCCCTCCATGCGCTGCGCAGTCGGTTGGACAGGTGCGGCTGAAGGGTGAACTTTATCCGCTTCGATCCAGAACTTCTGGTGCGCAAAGGGATATGTCGGCAAGGGAATGCGCTGAGCGGAACCAGGCGCGTGCAGCTTCGTCCAATCGACATTCACACCCGAAACCCAGAGCTGGCCAAGGGTAGCGAGCGCACAGCGAAGATCGGAGGCGGTCTCGCGGGGATGCGGCAGAGACTGGAATGCTCTTGCCGATGCCCCGCCCTGCTGGCGAGCCAGCGAAGTGAGCGCATTGCCCGGTCCAGCCTCAATGAGAATAGGGTCCGGTTTCCGGAAGAGTTCCGTGAGGCAGTCGGAGAAGCGAACGGTCTGGCGAATGTGCCGTGCCCAATAGGCCGGATCGGTGGCCTCTTCGGCTTTGATCCAGGTTCCGCTGACATTGGAGAGATAAGGGATGCGCGGGGGCTGGAACCGGGTTCGCTGGAGCCGTTTTTCGAAAGGCTCAAGAATGGGGTCCATCATCGCGGAGTGGAATGCATGCGAGGTGAAGAGGCGCCGGCACCATACCGATTGCTTTGCGAGGCTTTCCTCCAGCGCTGCGAGTTCAGTCGTTGGCCCGGAAACCACGCACATGCCGGGGTTGTTGACGGCGGCAACGGACAGCGTGCCGTTGAGGGGAATTTCGGCGGCGTCAAGCGAAACAGCGAGCATGGAGCCCGGAGGAAGATCGTAGATCAGTCTTCCGCGGAAGGCGACATGTTCCAGAGCCTCTTCCACAGAGAAGACCCCCGCAATGCACGCGGCTACGTATTCCCCGATGCTGTGGCCCACCATGGCCGCTGGCTCGCCAATCAGCGACATCCACCACCGCGCCAGCGCGTACTCGATGGAGAAGAGGGCGGGCTGTGTGAGCCATGTCTGATTCAGCTTCTCGGCCGCAGCCTCCTTTTCCTCTTCCGGCGGATAGAGCATCTGGAGCAGATCGACGCCCAGAGGTTTCTGAAGCTGTCGTGCGCAGAAATCGAGGGTCTCGCGAAAGACCGGCTCCTGCTGATACAGTTCCCAACCCATGTGGACGTACTGGGAGCCTTGCCCGGAAAACATGAAAGCAACCGAAGGCGCTGTTCTGGCAGCTACACCGGAGACGAACTGTTTGCGCTTTGCATCGGAGAGTGCGGCGATTGCCTCGGGAGCGTCTTCGACAGCAAGTGCGCGTCGATGCGGGAAGGCGTGCCGGCCAAGTTGGCAGGTGTAGGCAACGTCAGACAGACTCAACTCGGGATGCGCGTGGAGATGGGCGACCAGGTTGTTAAATGCCTGGTCGGCGGCATCCGCGGTTTTTGCGGAGACCGTCAACAGTTGATACGATCTGGCTTGGCGCGAGAGGGACGGCCGCGGCGCTTCTTCGAGAACGACGTGTGCGTTTGTGCCTCCGATGCCGAGCGCCGTGACACCGGCTCGGCGCGGAGACCCGTTGCAGGGCCAGTCGACGAGTCGGTTGTTGACGAAGAACGGGCTGTCTTTCAACTCGATATGCGGATTCAGGTTCTGGAAGTGCAAACTCGGCGGCAATTGCGCATGTTCGAGAGAGAGCACGGTCTTGATGAGACCAGCGACTCCGGCTGCCGCGTCGAGGTGACCTACATTCGACTTCAATGACCCGATTCCGCAGTAGCCGCTGCGCGCGGTCGATTTCCTGAAAGCCTGCGTAAGCGCGCGGACTTCGATTGGATCGCCGACCGCTGTTCCGGTTCCGTGCGCCTCGACATAGGAGATGTCGGCTGCTCCGATTCCCGCGAACTCCAACGCTTCGGCAACTACCTCGGCTTGCCCCTCGACGCTGGGCGCTAGGTAACCCACCTTTCGCGCGCCATCGTTATTGATGGCCGATCCAAGAATGACGGCACGAATGGAATCGCGGTCTTCGAGTGCGTCTTCGAGACGGCGCAGCACAACAATCCCCGCGCCGCTACCGAAGACCGTGCCGCTCGAAGCCGCGTCGAAAGAACGGCAATGGCCGTCGCGGGAAAGAATCTCTCCTTCGCGGTAGATGTAGCCGAGGCCATGCGGAATCTCGATGGTGACGCCGCCGGCCAAAGCCATGTCGCATTCGTAGTTGAGCAGGCTTTGGCAGGCAAGGTGAACTGCTACCAGCGAGGTGGAGCAGGCGGTCTGCACGTTGATGCTGGGACCACGCAAATCAAGCTGGTAGGAAACGCGCGTGGCCAGTACATCCTTGTCGTTGCCCGTCTGCTTGAGCTGAAACAAGCCCGCGGATTCAAGCAGGCGGTGGTTGGCGAGCAGGTTGTGGATCAGGTAGGTGTTCATGCCCGATCCGGCAAACACTCCGATCGATCCATGGAAGCGCTGGGGAGGGTGCCCCGCGTCTTCCAGGGCTTCCCACGCGCACTCCAGAAAGTGTCGGTGCTGCGGATCCATGATGGATGCATCCCTGGGACTGAATCCGAAGAAAGATGCGTCGAACAGGGGCACGTCGTCGAGCAACGAGGCCCTCTTGACGTAATCCGGGCTCGCCAGTTCCTCAGGTGTCGCGCCTGCGGCGATGAGTTCGGCATCGGAGCGGTCACGGATAGACTCGACGCCATCGCGGAGATTCTGCCAAAACTCGATTACGTTACGGGCGCCCGGAAAACGACCCGCCATGCCGACGATCGCAATAGTGGAGGGCTTCATGTCTTTCCCCTTGCTCGTCCACTGGTTGCGCCGACCCGCGAGGGATAAAACGGCTGTCCAATGGCTTGCCTTTGCTTTGTTGACCTTGCATTTTTGTTTGTCCCTAGTGCTGGCGGGCCAATCTGCGGCGCTGCGCGCGCTCTGAAACCTGGCTGTGCGTCTGCATTCCGGAAAGATGGCTGGCAAGCGTAGTCACCGTGGTGAATTGAAAGAGATCGAGGAGCTCAATCTCGCGCCCCAATGCATCTTGCAACCGCGCCTGCACCTCGGCAATCGTGAGAGAATGAGCGCCGAGTTCGAAGAAGTTATCATTCATGCCGACGGTTTGAAGGCCAAGCGCCTCCTGCCAGACGCGGGCGACAATGCGCTCGACTTCGTTTGCCGGGCCGCTCCCGGGATTTGCCGCATCGGCGCCCAAAGTAAGCGCTGGTGGTGGCATTTTGATCAGGGCCTTGCGGTCGATTTTTCCGTTTTCCGTAAGTGGCAATGCCGGAAGAAACACAAAGCTCGAAGGAACCATGTAGTCGGGCAACTTCGACTCCAGCACACCGCGCAGTGCTCCCGCCGCCTCGGGCCCAGTGGCTTCGGCGGCCAGGTAGGCAACTAAGCGCTTGTCCCCTTCGCGATCTTCGCGCATGACGACAACAGCTTGCCGGACTCCGGAGCACTCCTCAAGGATGGCTTCGATCTCGCCCGGTTCGATGCGATGTCCGCGCAGTTTGATCTGGTAGTCGGCGCGGCCGAGGAACTCGATGTTCCCGTCAGGCAGAAAGCGCGCCATGTCGCCAGTTCGGTAGATTCGCTGCTCTGAAAGCGAAGCAACAGTAAGGAACCGCTCGGCCGTAAGATCGGGGCGGTTCCAATAGCCACGGGCCAAGCCGTCTCCGCCAATGAACAGCTCCCCGACTTCACCCGCGGAAACCGGATTCAGTTCCGTGTCGAGAAGATAGACCTGAGTGTTGGCAATCGGCCGTCCAATCGAAACCGTGCTCTCCACTTTTTCCACGCGGCAGGTTGTGGACCAGATGGTGGTCTCGGTTGGCCCGTACATATTGTGAATCTCGCCCTTGAACACCTTGCGAAGATGATGGATAAGAGAGGCGGGCGCCGCTTCGCCCCCTAACAGTATCTGCCGGAGCGAGCCCAGCGCGGCAAAAGCGTGTCGATCGAGCGTCAGCATGCGCGCCAGGGAAGGCGTCATCTGCAGGTGCGTCACATGGTAGCGGGCGATCTCATCGGCAATCGTGGCGGACCCCTCGTCGCCGTGGACAACCACCTTGAAACCGCGGGTCAGGGTCCAAAGAAGTTCCAGCGCCGAGATGTCAAAGGAGATGCTGGTGACGGCGAGCCAGACCCCGGGGGCAGAACCAATAGCCCGGTCCATGCCCGTAAAAAAATTGACGACGCTCCGGTTTTCGATCATCACGCCTTTGGGCTTGCCGGTAGAGCCGGAGGTGTAGATCACATAGGCCAGATTGCGAGAGACGGCGCCGCAGTCGATGGGATTCGTACTATGGAGAGCGATTGCGGAGTCGTCGGCTTCGACAATCGTGAAGCGGCCGCCCTCCAATGGAAGTCGGGCGCGCGTCTCCGCCGTGGTGAGGAGCACGGGCATCCCCGAATCTGCGATGATCCAGGAGAGGCGATCCTTGGGGTAACCTGGATCCAATGGGACATAGGCTCCGCCAGCCTTGAGGATGGCGAGCAGACTGACCGCGAGAGTTTCCGATCGTCCCATCGCGACACCGACCAACATGTCAGACTTGACGCCAAAACTCTGGAGATGTCGGGCAAGACGATTGGATCGCTCATCGAGTTCGCGATAACTCAGTTCGCGGTTCCCTGCGATAACTGCAATGGCCTCCGGAGTATTAGCTGCCTGCCGCGAAAACAGCTCGGCGATGGTGCTGTTGCGTGGGTAATCTGCCTCCGTCCGATTCCACTCAGGCAACTGATCGGGTAACATAAAAGTCCTCCACGAACAGAATCTCTATGCCTGTCCCGAGAAAGGTCTCAATGGCCTCTTCGGGTGTGTTCACGATCGGTTGCCCTTTGACGTTGAAGCTGGTGTTCAGAACCATTTGGCGACCCGTGGTTTCACCGACCGCCAGTAGAAGTGCATGAAAATCCGGATTGTCCTGCGCGGATACGGTTTGCAGGCGGGCGGAACCGTTCACGTGGGTGATGGCTGGAAGAAGCGGCCGCACCTCCGGACGAACATCGACCACGCTAATCATGTAGGGCAGATGGGTGCCCGGAGCCACTTCGAACCAGCGTGGAGCTTCTTCGACGCTGCAAGCCGGAGCAAAAGGACGAAAGGCCTCGCGTTTTTTGACCATCGCGTTGATCCGATCGCGCATCAGCGGATGCCCGGGATTTGCCAGAATGCTTCGATTGCCGAGTGCGCGCGGACCATATTCCATCCGGCCCCGGTGCCAGGCAATGACCCGTCCATCGGCGATAAGCCGGGCTGCGGAAGCGCACGTTTCTTCGAGAGAGTCGAAGCGACGCCATTGGATCCGGCCGCCGAAGCGTCGCAGAGCAGCCTCAATGGCGTCTGTGGAGTATTTGGGTCCAAAGAGCGGCACGGGCAATCGGCGATTGGGAATCTCCTGGGCAAGCGAGGTGCGATAGAGTGCGGCCCCCAGGGCCACGCCATCGTCGCCGGCCACGGGCTGCACGTAGACTTCGTCGAAGAGGCGAGAACGAAGCAGTTTGCCATTCGCCGTGCAGTTCAGGGCAACGCCTCCCGCCAGGGCGATCCGTCGCAAGCCCGTCTGCTTTCCAAAATGCTCGCAGACGTGCATGACCACCCGCTCCAGGCATTCCTGCAGCGCCGCAGCCACGTCTTCATGGATGGAATTGACGGATTGGGTGCCGAGCCTGCGCGGGATCAGGTGCTGGTCGAGCCACGCTCTGGTCGCCAGATAGTTTTCCCGCTCCTCGCGCGAGTGGTTCAGCTTCAGAATCGGGATTCGAATCGTGCCGTCGTCGCGAAATTCCACGGCCTGCTCGAAAAAGGACCGGAAGTGCGCAGGGTCGCCATAAGGAGCCAAACCCATGATCTTGTATTCATCTGAATTGAAGTCGAAGCCTAGATGCAGCGTAATCAGTGAATAGAGGATACCTATCGAATCGTTGGCGCCTACGGCATGGATCCTTTCAAACTCCCCGTCATGAAAATCGTAGACACTCAGGCTCTCGATTTCGCCCATCGCATCATTCACGACGACCAGGCACTCATCCCATCCCGAGGTATAGGCAGCGCTGGCGGCGTGCGCAAGATGGTGGCTGACGGAGAATACTCTTTCCTCGGGGAATCCAGGCAGCTCCCGGCGCACCTGTGCCAGCAATGCTTCCCGGGAAAAGACTTGCCGGTAGAGTTCGGTTGAAACTTCATCTCTTCGATAAAGCTCACGATACGGAGCATAGTCGAATCCATGCGCGATTTCGTCAATCTCGCTGATGTCGAGGCCAGACTCCTCTAGACAGAATCGGATCGCGTCGATGGGGAAATCGCCGGTATGCTTCTTCCGGCTGAAGCGCTCCTGCTCCGCTGCGGCGATCAGGCAACCGTCAACCACCAGCGCGGCGGCCGCATCCATCCCCTGCGCAATTCGGTATTCACGCTCCTCCAGGCCGGGCCACTTGGCCTGCTTGAACGCTACGGAGTTCTCCAACCCGCTGATCCCGATGACTTTCATAACCGCCCCTTCGTAGCAAGAGCGTGAAACGTGCTTCAACCGGGCCCCGCCCTGGTCCTCTGCGGTTTCTTGCTATTTCAATACTAACTCTATTGATCCCTTCATCTTCAACGTGCATGTATTTGCTTGTTTGATCCCTCGCCGCGCCCGCGTACAGTGACATTTACCACAGGACATCCGCACTGTATGCCTTTCCCGGTTGCAGAGCTTCGCGCCTAGAAATAAGGTCGGCAAGCAGAACTTACGTGTCTTCATCGACAGTGTCGGCAGGCTCCCCGATCGACTTTACTTGACTCGCGGGTCCCTGAAGAAATGAGTCCAGTCTTAGCTTGCACGGCCATTAAAGCCGCGCTCTAACTTCCTTCTGCAACCTGGCGAAGCAGGCTTGCTCTGTTCTGGCGTATGCTTCTTCCCTCGTGCCATCCATGGTTCCTTTCGTTCCAGTTTTTCTTGCCTCGACTGGCGCAAAAAAAAACGCCGGGCGCCCAGCATGGCGCATGGGGGTCTGCCGGACACACGGAGCCGCCGTTGTCGCCCAGCAAGGAACGGTAGATGTGACGGAAGGTATGCCACCCGCTTGAGCCCAGTTTCACTTTCTCGGCGGCAACCCGGCGCTTGTCATGCACTGGAATGCTCGAGGGAGAGCGATATGCGGACTATTCAAACTAGGGTTGCACGACTTCAAACGGTATGGCCGGAAGAATCCCCAACGGCACGGGCCGCTTGTTCTTCGCTTGCGGATCTGAAGCGGCGGATGGCTTGAGCGCGGACGCCTCGACAATCAGGTTCCCTGACAATCCAGGTTTGACTTTCCGATCCGCGCTGATGTGAATCTGGAGAAAGCCGCCGGTCTGGCTCACATCCGTTATGCCGATCCCATCCGGAGGGTCGTCGAGCGCCAACTGGATCTGATTTCCCATCTGCCCCGGCGGCAATGCAAGACGCAGCAGCGCCGCTCCGCCTACCGGAAGGCGCAAGCGACTCTCGAATGGGCTCCAGAGCGGCTTGCGGCGGTCGTTGCCAAAGACAAAGAGCATCGCTTCCTGCGTGGGAACCAGACGACGCCATGCGAAGGCTTGCATCATGTCCTCTGCCGGGACGCCGGTATGGCGCACGGTTCCACCGTCAATGGAGGCTTCTCCCTCCAGCGCAAATCTGTGCGGCGTCGCGGTTGCTTCAGACGGAGCAGTCAGGCTGATGCGCACCGTATCCGTTCCAGCGGGAATCGTCCCTCCGCCAAGCGCCAGTCCCGGCGGTCCATCCTTGATGCGCAGTGTGACGGCGCCGTCGAAACCATCCCGGCGAATCAGCAGAACAGTGGCGGGAATCGTTCTGCCGGGGCGCAGGTTGATGCTGGAGGGCGCAACACGCACCTCGAAATCCGGACGGGGATGGCTGATGCGAAGCCGGTAAGCGAAATCGGGTCCGCCGTTTTGTTCGGTGTCGGCGAGTTGCAGATAATATGTTCCCTTTGCGGGGAAGCGGTAGATAAGCTGCGAGTCGGCCTGATGGGTCAGTAGAGCCGCGCCCTTGTCCTCGAAGTCGTCATTGAAAGCGAGTTGCTTGCCATGCGCATCGGTCAGCGTCAGCGCGGAGTCCAGCGGCGATCCCAGGCGGCGGGCCTCAACCTCGGCAACGATCTCCTCTCCGGCCTTGGCCTCGATGCGAAAAAAATGCACATCGCCCGGGTGATCGATGCGCCCGTTGACGACCTGCGGAAGTTTGATGCGTTGGGCATTGGCGGCGCCGGAAGACTTCTGCTTCTGTACGGTTTCCGACAGCGTGTCTACGGAAAAGGCAACGGAATTTTCCCCACTCCAGCCCTTCTCTCCGGCAGGAAACTCATGAATCCCCGGCTCGCTCGGGGAGAGCTTGAATTGTGTTGCAGCCAGATTCCATCCCTCCGCTTCAACCCGCGTATGCGCGCCGGATTTGCCACCCATGGGAAAGATGCCGGTCACATACGGAATCTCGCCCATCGCGATCCGGTAAACAAAGTCTTCGCGGCCGCGGTTCAAAACGTCGCGGACCGACAGAATGTAGTCTCCCTCCTCGGCAATCTCCTCTTCGATCACCGGTTCCTGATTGAAGCGGAAGTGGTCGGCCGAGGCCAGTTCTTTTCCCTTTGAGTCTGTGAGCGTGAGAACCGCCTGGAACCATCCCGGTACGGCATCCGACATAAAGGGGATGAGCGCGCGGGTCATGGCGGCGATGACGATCTTCTGTCCCTTGTTCGCATGAAAGCTGTAGCGGTCTGTGCTTCCCGGCATCATCTGCCCATTCACAATCGCCGGCAAGGCGATCTGAAGCGGAACCGCGGAGGCCTCGGCGCGTGCCTGCACGGAGAGAGGCAAGCCGCCGCCCGCGGCCAGAGAAAGCGGCACATGCTGGAGGGGGCGCGTGGTCTCGGGAAACCGATCGACAAGGAAGTTGAGCGGATTGGTCAATCCCTGATTGGTCAACAAGCGCAGCTCATGGTTGCCGAATGCGGCATGAGCGTCCACCGTAACGCGCAACAAAACCGACTGCGAAAGCGCAGGCGCTGCCCTCATGCGCATGGTTGCATCAATCTGTTTCCGCAGATCGGCTGCGAGCTTTCTGTCTTCAGGCGTCCACGGCGTAGCGACGCGCGGCGGCGCTGGCGTAGCCGCAGTCTGTCCATCCTTGGTTGGAGAGGCAGCGGCGCTGGCTGGAGTGATCGTAAATTCCGGCTTGTTCGCGGCAGTTCCGCCCGGTTGTTGCGCTGCCTGGGGGCTGGGCGCGGTCTTTGCACCGGCAGGAGCTTTAGCGTGGCTTTGCTCCAGTTCCTTCAATTGAGCGCGTAGATCGTCCAGCTCCTTCTGCGCAAGCGGCTTGGAAAACCCAATGATCTCGGCCTTCACCCCATCTCCGGCGAAGAATGCTTCTTTTGCTCCATCCAGGTACTGGCCGCCAACGGTCGCTTCAAAGATGCTTCCCAGCCTGCCTCCAGCGGGATAGACAAAAGCGGCGTGAGGCGAGTTCTGCTGTGCAAGGGCCACTGCGGCTCCCAGCAGCGGCAAAAGGAGAAATCCGCGCATGCGCGAGATCATACGCGCGCGCCCATGATCTCGCGCAGCATTCCCGCGGTTCTCACGTTCTCTTCCTTGCCGGGGCCGACGAAGACGGACTGGCCGAGAGGATGCGGCAGAGTGGCATGAAGGTTGATTCCCAGTTGCGTGTAGATGCTTTCGATCAGGTCCATCGGATAGACCGGCCGGTCCTTCACCTCTTCGCCGCGAGCATCCGAGGAGCCGATCACATGGCCGCCGGCAAAGCCTCCGCCGGCCACCACGGCCGAGAAGGCCTGTCCCCAGTGGCCTCGGCCCCCGTTCCAGGGAGCCTCCCACTGCACCTTCGGGGTGCGTCCGAACTCGCCGCTCCACCACACGATGGTGCTGTCCAACAGCCCCCGGTCGGAGAGGTCCAGCAGCAGGGCCGCCATCGCCTTGTCCATCTCCGGAACGCGGCGGCGCATGGTCTGGAAGTTTTCCTTGTGGGTGTCCCATCCGCCCTGATAGTTGATGGTGATATAGGGAACGCCGCGCTCCACCAGACGCCGAGCCGCCAGGCACGACTGCCCGAAGGTGTTTCTTCCGTAGCGGTCCCGCATCTCGTCTTTTTCCTGGGAGAGATCGAAGACCTTGCCGCCGTCGCCGAGAATCAGCTCATAGGCCTGCCGCTCGCTGTCCTTCCAGGGCGCCATGCGGGGATCGTCGCGCAGAGTCTTGTCGAGCGTGTCCAGATCGTGCAGCAATTGCCGGCGGCTCTGCTGGCGCTGGTCACTGATGCCCTGCAGCACAACGCCCTCGACGGCAAAGCGCGTCTGCGCCGGATCGCCGCCCGTGGCAAAGGGCCGGTAACGCAAACCGAGAAACCCCTCTTCCGCGAAGCGCCCCTGCGGCTCCGTAAGAACAATGTAGGGCGGAATCAAACCCTTGTAACCGGCGTTGACTCCCTTGAAGTAAGAAACCACCGCGCCCACGCAGGGATAGGCATCCATGCCGCCCGACGCGCGGCCGGTCTGCACCTCGTAGGAAGCGGTCTCGTGGCCATTCACTCCGTGCGTCATGCTGCGGACGATCGAATACTTCTCGGCGCATTTGGCCAGATTGGGCATCAACTCGCAGATGCGTATGCCACTGACGTTGGTCTCGATGGGATGGTCCAGCGGCCCGGAATAATCGCTTCCGGCTTCCGGCTTGGGATCGAAGGTATCAAGATGCGACGGGCCGCCCCACATCCAGATCTGAATCACCGATTTGGCCTTGGCCGTTGGCTTGGGCGGAGCGGCAAAGGCCGGCAGAAACCACAGATTTCCCAGCGCTATTCCGGCGCCCCCCATCGCTCCCAGGCGCAGCAGATCGCGCCGCGAGAGATCGGTAAGCAGCCGCAGCTTCAGAATCTCGTTCCGGTCTTTGTCGGGCATGGCATCTGTCTCCTGCGTAGAAAAACCGCCCATCAGTGGCGATAGAGAAACTCCGTGCTGTTGATCAACGCCCAGGTCGCATCGATCGCGGCCTTGCGGCGGTCGATGCCGCTCGACTGTGCGTACGCCATGACGATCTTCACCTCCTCTTCCGTCGGATAGCGGGAGAGGATGGTCAGATACAGGCTGGTTAGCACGGCGCGCGGCTCCGCTTTGCGAAAGATTTCCTGCAACGCCGGTCCCTGCTCAATCCTGCGCTCGATCTGGCTGGAGTTCAAAAGATACAGTCGTTGCGCAGAGGTAGGGAGGTTGTTGCGCTCCGACTCCATCCCGGTGCTGCGCGGCGAGCGGCCGAAGAGTTCGAGAAAGGGACTCGATATGCTGCCGTCGGGCAGAGCGATGGCGCGCTCGCCGTTGGGCATGATTGTGTAGGGTTCGGGCACCGCGCTGAAATACTGCTCAGTCGTCCCTGTGATCTGATTCAACGCGTCGATCAGCACCTCGGCGTCAAGGCGGCGCAGCGGGTAATGGTCAAAGTTTTTCGCCGCTTCCGGCTTTGCACTGCGCGGAATGGAACTAAGTTGATAGGTGCTCGAATTCAGGATCATCCGGTAAATGTGTTTGAGATCGTAGCGGGAAGAGACGAGCTCTCCTTCAAGGAAGGCCAGAAGATCGGGATAGAGCGGCGGATTGTCGGGGCGAATGTCGTCGGGTTCCTCGACGATGCCTCTGCCGTAAAGCCACGTCCACATGCGATTGACGATATTGCGCGCAAAGTACGGATTCCGCGGGCCAATCAGCCAGTCGGCGAAATCCAGGCGCGGATCGCGGCCGGCTTGCAAACGGATTCTCGTTCCGTCGGGAAAGGCCGCATCGGTGGTAGCGAGGGATTTGCTCCGATCGAAGAAGACGATCTCCTCCTTCCACTCTCCCGTCGTCTTGTAACCGACCTGCGAGAAGAAGATCGCCATCTCCGCGCGGCGTGCCGCGGGCCACTTCTCCGTGCGAACCCCCATGAAAGTCAGCGCCACCGCCTGCGCCAGCGACTGCGGCTCCCTGTTCTGCAGCGCGCGATAAAAGTTCACCGGGCCGACGCGGAAATTGCTTCCGCTGGATGTCAACAGCTCGCGGGCGAATTGGTCGTAGGGCTTGTTTTTCTCCAGCGATTCGCGTAGCCAGCGGTAGTACTCCTGTGCGGCGGTGGGCCAGAGGTCGATGGGGAACTCGGCCTTGATGCGCAGCAGGTCGCTCCACTTCATCGCCCAATAGATGGGGAATTCGTCGCGCTGAAGAAGCTGATCGATCAGATCTGCTCGCCGCCTGGACTCGGTGCTGGCCAGAAACGCTGCCGCCTCCTGCGCTGTCGGCAGAGTGCCGATGGCGTCAAGGTAGGCTCGCCGCAAGAAAACCTCGTCCGAAGAGAGTCTGGCAGGCGCGACTCCCGCCTTTGCGAGATGGGCGAAGACCAGTTCATCGATCTTGCCGCGGACAACGGGATCGCTGCCGCTTTCAGGCGCCAAAGCCGCATCGAGGCCCGGGTGGACCCCGCTGCCCGCGGGATGAGAAGCAAAATGACTCAATCTGCACCCTTGGATGCTCGCCTCAGATTGGCTTGCGCAAGCGGAAAATAGCCCTTTACCGGTTGGACCCGGTTTCCGCGCTGAAGTTGCGGCGTTTGGAGTCCCCCGTCAAGGACATCTCGCTTTGCCGTTCGACGTAATTCAATATCGGCCAATGGGGCCAACGGGCTCAATGCACAAACTCGTGGACCACCGCGTGGCATGGGCCGGCCGGGTCTGCGTGGTCTTGGCGACAACCTCGGCAACGGTTTCGGCCATCATCGAAGCTGTGCGCCCGGGCCGCGGCGCGCCTTTGAGCAAACTTCGCACACCGAGGTCGAGAAAGCGGCCGCCCCACAAGGCCGCCATGCGCGTGCTGATACCGAGTTCGGCGGCAATCTGCTGCTCTGCGTGGAACCGTCAACCTCCTGTTTTTCCGTATTGCCGGCGATCCTCAAATTCTTTCCAATGCGTTGCCGATTATTTCAGCGAATTCGCTAAACTGGATTCGAGAGTGAAAACGAGGCGTCTCCCGTGGCGCCTCGTTTTGTTTTGGCTGAACTCGCGCTGAGGCCGAATGGAGGAGCAATTCGGCGGCTAACTCCTTTGTGCAGAGCATTCTGCGGTGAAGTCTTTTATAATCACGATTTTGCATCGGGACAGCTCCAGCATCTCCATGAAAACAAAGCGTTTGTTTACAGAATATGAGGGGGGTAACCAAAGGATATCGGCCCCCGATGGATTCTGACTCCTCGCCAGGGGTGTCCGCCACACAGATGGTGTTTATGTTTTGAGCGGGCAGGACTTCAGTCGTGCCGCAGACGGATCAAAATGAGGCGGGCGTTATAGCGAAACCAGGGTTGCTGTGTCCTGACACGATGCTTTCAAGTGGACGCGACCAACAGGGAGCGGCAACCTCGCAATCTCTCCGCTGGGATACATCGACCCTGGTTTCGCTCTAGCCCCTGATGGAAATCCCTTCTACCCATTCAACCCAAGCGCGGGCATCGGTAAATGACCCCCTTTGCGGCGGCCTGCACGGGCCCGCGCAGGCGTATCGACAGAAAAATCGCTGTAATCGATTGAAAATAAAAGATTTGCCCTCGCGATAGGCGTAGTTGAAAGGCCTGCGTTTGCCTCTTCCGCCAGCCAGCTTCACGTTGTTTGCAACCGCACCGCTGCCGCTCCATCCATTCCGGAATGTCGATCCTGTCAATGAACTCGCCTGACCGCCGGATGGAGGGCTCGTGCGCCGCTCCAAATCCTCCGCGCGGCAGCACTGTTTCCCGGCTGCCACGGTGAATCAAAGGGCAATATGCTTAACGGTCGTCGGCGGTTTCCTCGGTTTCAGCGGTTTCTTCAATCTCCATATCGCGGAACTCTTCGGAGTCAAAGACCTCGCCACACTCCAGGCACTCGACATATTCGGTGTCTTCGTGCCGGGAAACGATGCGTACCCTGGGGTGCTTGCAGATGGTTGCCATTGGTTCGGGATCGGTTGGAAAAACTACTCTTTCCGCCAGATTGTATCGGTCTTTTTGATAATTTGGAACGGATATTTGTTGAATCTTCTTGTTCCTCTTGCAGATTTCTTCCGCGGCCCTCCGCAACGATTTCTTCCCGGACTTGAAACACCGACAGAAACGGTCGTATACTGAATGCGGACCGAAGAAGTCGGATATTCGATGCTCAAGCTCACCAAAAAAGCGGACTACGGATTGATGGCGCTCAAGTACCTCGCCGAGCACCCCGAGATCTCCGCGCTGAGCGCCAAGGACGTTGCCGACGCCTACGGAATTCCCGCGCAACTGCTGGCCAAGATTCTGCAGTTGCTCACCAAGCACGGCCTGCTGCGCTCCCACGCCGGAATGAACGGCGGCTACGCCCTGGCCCGCGAGGCGCGCTCCATTTCCGCATACGAGGTGATTCACGCCATCGACGGCCCGTTTTTCATCACCTCCTGCAGCAAGGGCAAGGCGGGCTGCGAGCTGACCCCAAGTTGCACCATCAAGGAGCCTCTGGCGCGGGTGAACGAAACCATCGCCGGAGTGCTGAAGAGCATCAGTATTCAGGATTTGGCCGAGCACGAACTGCCCGCGGGGCGCGTGCGCGAGACGCAAGGGCTTGTGGAACTGACACGTTAACGAAAGTTTTTTCCTCCGCGCCGAGCGGAGCAGAGCACTCAGGATGATGGAGATCGGGATGAACACAGTTGCCAGCCAAGTAGAAGTGCCGGCAGGCGTCACTCTGCCGATTTACATGGACAATCACGCCACCAGCCCGCTGGACCCGCGGGTTCTTGAGGCGATGATGCCCTACTTCACAACCAAGTTCGGCAACGCGGCCAGCCGTAACCACTCCTTCGGGTGGGAGGCGGAGCAGGCCGTGGAGACCGCGCGCGAGCAGATTGCGCGGCTCATCGGCGCCACCGCCAAAGAGATCATCTTCACCTCCGGCGCCACCGAATCCAACAACCTGGCCATCAAGGGCATCGCCGAGATGTACCGCGAGCGCGGCAACCACATCGTCACCCAGGTCACCGAGCACAAGGCCGTGCTGGATACCTGCAAGCGCCTGGAGAAGCACGGATACCGCGTCACCTATCTGCCGGTGAAGGCCGACGGGCTCATCGATCTCGAAGACCTGAGGCGCGCCATGGACGACCAGACCATCCTGGTCTCCATCATGGCGGCCAACAACGAAATCGGCGTCCTCCAGCCCATCGCCGAAATCGGCAAGCTCTGTCATGAGAAGGGCGTGATCTTCCATACCGATGCGGTGCAGGCGGTGGGCAAGGTCCCGGTCGACGTGATCGCCGACAACATCGACGTGCTCTCGCTCTCCGGACACAAGATATACGGCCCCAAGGGCGTGGGCGCCCTCTACGTTCGCCGGCGCAACCCGCGCGTGCAGATCGCGGCGCAAATCGACGGCGGCGGCCACGAGCGCGGCATGAGGTCAGGCACGCTGAATGTGCCCGGCATCGTGGGCCTGGGCAAGGCCTGCGAGTTGGCCCAGGCGGAAATGCAGGAAGAGGGCCGCCGTCTGCAAGACCTGCGCGACCGGCTCAAGAACAAGCTGGAGTCGGAACTGGACTACATCCACGTCAACGGCTCCATGGAGCACCGGCTGCCCGGCAACCTGAACGTGAGCTTCGTCTATGTCGAGGGCGAGTCGCTGCTGATGGGCATCAACGACGTTGCGGTCTCCAGCGGTTCGGCCTGCACCTCGGCCACCCTCGAGCCCTCCTATGTATTGAAAGCGCTGGGCCTCGGCGACGATGTAGCCCATAGTTCCATCCGCTTCGGGCTGGGCCGCTTCAACACCCAGGCCGAGGTGGACTACGTGGCCGCCAAGGTCATCGACATCGTGAAGCACCTGCGCCAGCTTTCGCCGCTCTACGAGATGGTGCAGGACGGCATCGATCTGACCAAGATTCAATGGGCGGCGCACTGAGAAACAGCTTTCAGCCCTCAGCTTTCGGGCGGAAGCGGGTGCCAACAAGCTGACAGATGACAAACGCGGCTTCCCCCGCAGAAGGAGCAACACATGGCATACAGCGACAAGGTAATCGACCACTACAACAACCCGCGCAATGTGGGCCAACTGGACAAGAGTTCGACCGAGGTCGGCACGGGCCTGGTGGGCGCGCCGGAGTGCGGCGACGTCATGCGCTTGCAGATTCGCGTGAACCCCGAGACGCAGGTCATCGAAGAAGCCAAGTTCAAGACCTTCGGCTGCGGCTCGGCCATCGCCAGCTCTTCGCTGGCCACCGAATGGATCAAGGGCCGCACCGTCGACGACGCGCTGGCCATCAAGAACACCGACATCGTGAAGGAACTCTCGCTGCCGCCGGTCAAGATTCACTGCTCGGTGCTGGCCGAGGACGCGATTCGCGCCGCCATCGGCGACTGGAAGAAGAAGAACGGCGCGGCGCAGACGGCCGATGCCGCAACCGTAGCAGCGGCGCAGTAAGAAGGCGATCATGTCGAATATCGTGACAATTGGAGATCCTCCACGGCAGGAAGTTCTCGCGGCGCAGCCGCGGGCAGCCGCACCGCAGGCGCCCGCGGGTGGCCTGCAAGTGACCGAACGCGCCATCAAGCGCATCCGCGCGGCCATGGCCAAGGAAGGCATCTCGCCCGAGGAGGGCGGGCTGCGCCTGGGCGTAATGGGCGGCGGCTGCTCGGGGCTCTCGTATTCGATCAAGTTCGATACCCAGCCGCGCGAGCGCGACCGCATCTACGAGTTCGACGGTGTCAGGGTCTTCGTCGATCCCAAATCGTTTTTGTATCTCCACGGCATGACGCTGGATTACGAGGAGACGCTGATGCGCCAGGGATTCAACTTCATCAATCCCAATTCCACGCGCTCCTGCGGCTGCGGTTCGTCGTTTTCGTCGTAACGGTAATTGTTCCGGTCCGATGGGATAAAACCGGAAAGAAGCAAGAGCGACCGCAGATCTTTCGACTCCGCTGCGCGTCGCTCGGAATGGCTGTTTTTTTGTTTTGATGTGGTGGGGCCGGCTTAACCGTTTTGCACGAGTTCAAACTATGTTGAAAGTCCTCGATTCCGCGGTTCCCATTGCCTGTTGGTCCTGTTCGATCGGCCACATCGACTCCACGCTCTTTTGCCCGCACTGCAGCAAGATTCAGCCTCCTCCAGGCGGCGATTTCTTCCAGGTTCTGGGTCTGAAGCGCGCGTTTCAAATCGATCTCGCCGCGGTCGAGCGCGAGTTTCACCGCCTCAGCCGCAAGGTGCATCCCGACCGGTTTGCGCGCGCCGGCGAAAACGAGCGGCAATGGAGCCTGGCCGATACCGCGCTGCTCAACGACGCCTATCGCACCCTCAAGGACCCGCTCCGCCGCACCGAATATCTCCTCAAGCTCGAAGGCGCGGAGTTTGGCGAGGAGTACAGCGGAAAAGCCAGAAAAGATCCATCCCGCGTTCCTCCCGACCTTCTTGAAGAGGTCTTCGACCTGAACATGCAGTTGGAAGAGATGCGCATGGCTCGCAAGATGGGCGAAAACGATCCGGCTCTCGAAGCGGGTCTGATTGAAGCCAAGAAAAAGTTTGACGGCCTGCTTGAAACGGTGGACCGGGATCTGCGCGCCCAGTGGAAAGCGTGGGATGAAGGCGACAAGTCCGCGCGCCTGGCCGTGCAAAAGACGATGGTGGCGCAGCTTGACCGGCGCCGCTACCTCAGCAATCTGGTTCGCGACGTGAACGAAGTTTTGGGGGCCTGAAAGAGAGCATGGCGGAAGGACGCGTAGTTGGAATCGACCTGGGAACCACCAATTCCCTGGTCGCTTATATGCAGGGCGATGCGCCGGTGGTCATTCCCGGCGTGGACGGCTCGAATCTGGTGCCGTCGGTGGTGGCGCTCGACCCGGTTCCGGCGGGCGGCGGCCGGCCCACGGTCACTGTGGGCAACACCGCGCGGCGCGCGCTCATCGAGACCCCGGAGCGGGTCATCTACTCCGTCAAGCGCCTCATGGGCCGCGGCCTCAAAGAAATTCAGGACGAACTCAAGCTTTTCCCCTTCCGGCTGGCCGGCGACGGGGAAGACGGGCCACTCGATCCCAATGAGGTCCCGCGCATCCAACTGGGTGAACTCAAGTTCACGCCACCGGAGATATCGGCCTACATTCTCCGCCAGCTTAAGCGCAACGCCGAGCGCTTTTTCGGCGCGCCGGTCACACAGGCCGTCATCACCGTGCCCGCCTATTTCAACGACGCGCAGCGCCAGGCCACCAAGGATGCGGGCCGCATGGCCGGGCTTGAAGTGCTTCGCCTGGTCAACGAGCCCACCGCGGCCGCGCTGGCCTACGGCCTCGATCGCGCCAAGGAAGGCACCATCGCCGTCTATGACTTCGGCGGCGGCACCTTCGACATCTCCATCCTCAAGCTGCGCGACGGCATCTTCGAGGTGCAGTCCACCAACGGCGATACCCACCTGGGCGGCGACGACATCGACAACCTGCTGCTGGCCATCGCCCTCGACGAAATCCACGCCGAGCACGGAGTCGATCTGCGCCTGCATCCAAGCGCTGTGCAAGCGGTCCGCAAGGCCGCCATCGAAGCCAAAATCGCTCTTTCTACCAAGCCCATGGCGCAATTCGACATCGAACTGCCCAATGGCGACCGCTACCAGCGCGAAATTCCCCGCGCGGTCTTCGAACTGCTCATCGAGTCGATCCTCGAACGCACGGCCGGCCCTTGCAGGCAGGCCCTCGCCGACGCCGGCATCGCGCCCGAGCAGATCGACGAAGTGGTCCTGGTGGGTGGCTCCACGCGCATTCCCGCCGTGCGTCAACTGGTCGACGATCTCTTCCATCTCGCGGCGCGCGGCAAAAAGCCGCATATCGAGCTGAATCCCGACGAGGTGGTGGCGCTCGGCGCCGCCGTGCAGGCCGACATTCTGGCCGGCGCCTCGAAATCCACTGAAGAAATGCTGCTGCTGGACGTGACCCCGCTCTCGCTTGGCATCGAGGCCCTGGGCGGCACCGTGGCGCGCATCATCCAGCGCAACTCCACCATTCCCGCCTCGGCCACCGAGCACTTCACAACCGGAGTAGACGGCCAGACCAACGTCGCCATTCACGTCGTGCAGGGCGAGCGCGAACTCGCCGCCGACTGCCGCTCCCTGGCGCGCTTCGACCTGAAAGGCATTCCGCCCATGAGCGCCGGCCTGCCGCGCATCGAGGTCAAGTTCCTCATCGACGCCGACGGCATCCTGCACGTGTCGGCGCGCGAGCAGCGTAGCGGAAAGGCCGCGCAGATCGAGGTGAAAGCTACCTATGGATTGACCGACGAGCAGGTCGAAAGCATGATTCTCGACTCCTTCGACCACGCCGAGGAGGACTTTGCCAGGCGCCTGCTCATCGAAGCCCGCAACGAGGCGGATACCATCCTGGCCGCGGTCGATCGCGCTCCGCAAAGCGAGGCGTGGAACCAGTTGACCGGCGAGGAGCGGGCGGCCATTGCCGGGGCGCGCGACCGGCTGGCCGCCGCCAAACTGGGCCAGGACGCCGCCGCCATCCGCAACCGGACGCTGGCGCTGGATTTGACCACGCGGCGCTTTGCCGAGCTGATGATGGAGGCCGCCGTCACCACCGCCATCCGCGGCAAAACCATGGACGCGGCCGGCGAGGAACTGGGAGAGCAAGTCACCGCGCCCCACGCCATGGCCCCGGCGGAGTTCAAGTAGTAGCGGTAGTGGCGGAGATCGTTGGCTGCCCGGCCTTCGCTGCGTTATTTGGGCTGAGGTGGGATACTCCCCTCGATAGCTCTTCATGAGCGTGGAAGTTCAAGCAAGTTTGCAGGGAAGGACGAATTGGATGAGCGAAACAAACGAAAAAACCATTCCCGCCGACAAGCTGGTGCGCGTCACCTTTCTTCCCGAGGGCCGCACGGTCGAGTTTGAATATGGCACGCTGCCCTACGAGCATCATGGCAAGCCCATGTCGTTCCTCGACGTGGCCGAGAACAACGGCATCTTTCTCGACCACGCCTGCGGCGGCGTCTGCGCCTGCTCCACCTGCCACGTGTGGATCAAGGAAGGGGAGCGCGGCCTCACCCCGGCCGACGACGACGAACTGGACCGGCTCGACATGGCCGCCGATCAGCAGTTGAACTCGCGTCTCGGCTGCCAGGCCGTCATCGCCCGCCCCGGAGACTACACAGTCGAGATTCCCAAGTGGAACCGCAACTACGTCGCCGAGGGCAAGCCGCTCACCCTGGCCGAAACCAAGTAAGCACTCAATCCGGGTGCCCATCCTCGCCGCGCCTTTTTTGCGGTGAGGGTGGGATACCACACAGTCCCGTACCGAAGGAGCCTCATGCCGCGCGAGATTCACTGGACCGACGCCGAAGAGATCGGCATTCAATTGCAGGAGAAGTTTCCTGATCTGGACCCCTTGACGGTGCGCTTCACCGATCTGCACCGCTATGTCACGGAGTTGCAAAACTTCGCCGACGACCCGGCCAAATCCAACGAGTCGCGCCTCGAAGCCATCCAGATGGCCTGGCGCGAAGAGTTCGAGGACGCGCAGGGATAGGCTGCCGCCTGTCAGTCCCGCCAATCCCCATCCCGCCGCTCGCTCCAACCAAAGGCGCCTTCAAAGTGCGCTAACTCCCTCTCTTCTCCCGGCACCAGATACACGCTCAGCACGTCGAAGCGCGCCGGAGGCGCTGTCTCCTGGGGCAACTGGCGCACATACTGCTGCGCCAGCCGGCGCAGGGTATGGCGCTTGTGCGAGTCCACGGCAGCCTCGGCGGGCGTGGCGTCGCGCGCCGTGCGCGTCTTCACCTCGATAAAGCACAGCATCGGCCCATCCCAGGCGATCAGGTCGATATCGCCCGGCACGTCGCCCGAAGACCAGCGCCGCGCCGCCACGGTGTAGCCCTTGCGTCGCAGATAAAAGAAGGCCGCGTCTTCGCCGTCGATTCCCGTGGCCAAGTGCGCGGCCAGGTTTTCCGGCCCTGCACGCCGTCGCGCCGCCCGCTTCAACCTGTCCAGGGCGCGCTCGATCCAGCCGATCCGCATCTCCGCCAGCCATTCCATGGCAAACCATTCTCATCTCGATCGGCGAAACGCGCAAATCTGCGCCGCGAAAGCCGGACCGGAAGCACAGCTTGCAGTGCGCGGAGTTGAAAAAGCCCCTTCACGCCGCCGCAGCCGCCAGCGCGCAGGCCTGCTCGTGCTCCTCTTCCACCAGCGCCAGCGACTCTTCCAGGATGTCGAGCGCGACGGTCGCCTCCTCCTCGCTGACAATCAGCGGTGGCGAAAGCCGTAGCGTGGATTCGCCGCAGCCCAGCACCATCAGTCCCCGCTCGAAGGCCAGCCTCTCCAGCCGGTCGCGCAGCGCGGTGGCCGGTTCGCGCGTGGCCTTGTCCTTCACCAGTTCGACGCCGATCATCAGTCCGCGGCCTCTCACATCGCCTGCCAGCGGATGCGTCTTCACCCAGCCGCGCAGCCGCTCCAGCATGAATTCCCCGATCTTGGCCGCGTTGCCCATCGCCTCGCGCTCGATAATGTCCAGCGTCGCCAGCGCCGCGGCGATCGAAACCGGATTGCCGCCAAACGTCGAAGCGTGCGAGCCCGGCGCCCAGTCCATGATCTCCGCGCGGCTCATGCACACGCCCAGCGGCATGCCGCTGGCAATCCCCTTGGCCATGCAGACAATGTCCGGCTCCACGCCGGAGTGCTCGATCGCCCACCATTTGCCGGTGCGTCCCGCGCCGCTCTGCACCTCGTCCGCCACCAGCAGAATCCCGTGCCGGTTGCAGATTGCGCGCAGCTCGCGCAAAAAGTTGTCCGGCGCCACCACGTAGCCGCCCTCGCCCTGGATCGGCTCGATGAAGACAGCCGCAACCTCCTCGGGCGCGAGAATGGTCTTGAAGAGCTTCTCCTCGATAAAACGCGCGCAGCCCATGCTGAAGGCTTCCTCGTCCTCCGCCCCGCCCGTACAGCCGCGATAGGCATAGGGATAGGGGATGTGGGTCACCCCCGGAACCAGCGGCGAGAACCGGCGCTTCTGCTGCGGCTTCGAGCCGGTCAGCGACAGCGCGCCCATGGTGCGCCCATGGAAGGCGCCAAAAAAGGAGAGAATCTGCTGTCGCCCGGTATGGTAGCGCGCCAGCTTGAGCGCACATTCGATCGCCTCGGCGCCAGAGTTGCCATAGAAGAAACGGTGCGGGCCGGGCATGGGGGCAATCGCGGAGAGCCGTTTCGCCAGCTCCGTCAAATGTTCGTCGTAAAAGTCGGTTCCGGAGATGTGTAGCAGTTCGGCGGCCTGCATTTGGATGGCTGCGACCACTTCGGGATGGCAATGGCCGGTGGAGACCACGGCAATGCCGGCGGCAAAGTCGAGAAACTCGTTGCCGTCCACGTCTTCCACCCGGACGCCGCGCCCGCGCTTGGCAACCAGGGGATAAGAACGGGTATAGCTGGGCGAGATCAGCCTCTCGTCGGCCTCGATCGCGGCCCGCGCCCTCGGTCCGGGCAGGGAACAAACAAGTTTCGGCCCATACTGCGCATGAAGCTCTTGCTTGGTCATCTTCTTGTCTCCCAAAAAAGCTGTCATCCTGAGCGGAGTTTGGCGCGCGGCCTGGGCCCCCGGTGGGCGATTTGTGCCTGCTGGGGTGGCGGGGCGCCAAACGGAGTCGAAGGACCTGCGGCTGCACCCAGCTTGCCGAAGCATCCCCGCCGTTCTGCCGCTGGGATTGTTCACTGCACTCGTGGGACAACTCGACTGCTGGAGCGAGAAAAAGATGCGAGGATATTCGCCAGGCAGGCCGCTAATCGCCGGCGAAGAGGCTGGGCCGAGTGCGGGTGGGCAGCACGCGCAGATGCATCCGTGGGCAGATGATCCGCGCGCGCGACCGCGACCAGCGATGGGTGGCTGGCAGAAACAGCGATCCTTTGGCAGCGCGCGTTTGCATGAGAACCCCCGCTGGCGAGAGCATAGAACACTTTCAATTCCGCTGTATAGCGAAACCGCGGGCGTACCAGGGCAATCGCATTTGGATCGTACCAGGGCAATCGCATTTGGATCGTTGCAGGGAATGAGCGAATCAGATTGCGGAAAACATTTGTCCGGAAAGGTTTTGTAACAGGGCACGACTTTAGTCGTGCCGAAGAAACAGCAGAAGTGTTGGGCTTTAGCCCCTGCGGTATTTGCTTTCAGCCATCGTACTTCCGCCGCGGCTAAAGCCGAATCGTTTTTGGGGCGCTTTTGCGGCACGGCTAAAGTCGTGCCCTGTTACAAGGCCGCTTGCAATTGAGTTTTTACGCATTTTTTGAAAGCATACTCCCTTCATTTCCTGCTTGAATTTCAAATGCGATTGCCCTGGCGGGCGCACGCCCCCGTTTCGCTCATTCGAATCTCTACAATATTCGCAATCCCTGTCCGTCTACAGGAGTGGATGGATAAGCCGATGGAAATTGCTTCGATGATCGAGCAGGACCGCCAAGTCGCCGAAGTCATCGCGGAAGAACGATCCCGTCTGCGTAACTTCATCCGCAAGCGGGTGCCCAACGAAGCCGACGTGGAAGATCTTCTCCAGGAGGTTTTCTACGAGCTGGTGGCCGCCCATCGCCTGCTCATGCCCATTGACTACGTGAGCGGCTGGCTCTTTCGCGTGGCGCGCAATCGCATCACGGACCTCTTCCGCAAGATGAAGCCCGAAACCTTCTCCGGCGCGGCGGCGGAGGATGACGATGGCGAACTGCTGCACATCGAAGATTTGTTGCCGTCGGACGATGCCGGACCTGAAGCGCTCTATCTTCGCAATGCGCTTCTCGATGAGTTGGACCGCGCGCTCGGCGAACTGCCCGGCGAGCAGCGTGAAGTCTTTCTTGCGCACGAACTGGAAGGGCGTAGTTTCAAGGAGTTGTCGGCGGAAAGCGGTGTCAACGTTAACACGCTCCTCGCGCGCAAGCGTTACGCGGTGCTTCATCTCCGCCGCCGGTTGCAGAGCATTCACGATGAATTTCTAGAGTGTGTTTCAAAAAGCCGCCTTGGAACAGGGAACGACTTCAGCCGTGCCGAAAAGCCCAGCATAATGAGGCGTTTTAACCCCTGAAGGATCGTGGCCGCAGCGCCGTCGCATTTTTTTTGAAACACGCTCCAGGGAAATGAGGAAAACAGGATGAAAGACAACTGGATCAAGAGAAACAAGTGGATCTTTTTTGTGGCTCCGCTCGCGCTCGCGGCCTTCATCGCGATCTGCGGCGAAGTGGTGATGTATCTCTGGAATTGGCTGCTGCCCGCTCTCTTCGGATGGCGGCTCATCACCTTCTGGCAGGCGATCGGACTGCTGGTTCTCTGCCGCATGTTGTTCGGAGGCTTTGGCGGTCATGGCCCCGACCACTCCAAATCGTGCCAGCGATCCGACGCGCAGTGGGAGCGGATGACGCCCGAGGAGCGCGAAAAGCTCCGCCAGGAAATGCGCTCCCGCTGGTGCGGCGCCGAAGCGCCGGCCGGCGCATCCGGTGAGCAGGCCTGATCGCTCCGCAGCTTGCACCGCGGCCCGCGGAGAGAGTGCGGCACGATCTCTGAACAATGCGCGTGCCCCAGGTCCGGATATTCACACCGGGGGCCCGCGCATTCTTGCCATCCGACTTGCAGGGAATTACCCTCGATTGGCGCATACTGGTAAATTGAAGGCAAACCGGCGAAACCCCTCATCCGGCGAGTGGCCTAGCTCCCATCGGGTGAAATGAACTGATTCGGGGTGCCCCAGGTCCGGATTTTAAGAAGATTCGGTTTCTCCCAATCCCCTTTTGCCGGGCCTCCCATCCTTCGCTTCTTTCCAGCGAAGGATGGGCGACCACAAACCCTAACCCGGCACAAAACATGGGTTTCCGCCCTTCAGGTCGCTTTCCGCGTCGAAGGCCGTCAGCCCCAGCGCAGGGGTTTGCAGAATAATTCCCTCTGTTGGCGCACAATTGTAGATAGAAGTCGGACGAGCAAAATCCCTCGTCGGCCGGAAAAAGCCACACAGACCAATCGCAACTCCTCCCGCTCGCTGCCCCGCTGACTTGCCGTCTTTTTGTCCTGAGATTCGCAAGCCTGAAAAAATGTTGCGCGTTTTTTGCCTGTGAAACTGTGAAACCGCACCTAAACCGTTCAAAATAAAATCTCGTTTCTGTGAACCTCACAGAAACGGTGAAGCTGTGAAACTGGGACAAGAACCGGGAAGCGCCCGCGAATCGTTCCGACTAGGATGGAATCATCTCCATGACGAACTCCACCCTCCAATCGGCCCATCCGGAACATAGGGCGGCCACCGCCGCCTCCATCGTGCTGGCCTTTGCCAGCGTCTACTTTTTCTGGGGCTCCACCTACACCGCCATTCGCATCGGCGTGGCCCAAATGCCGGCGCTGCTGCTGGCCGGCATCAGGTTTCTCGTAGCGGGCGCGATTCTGCTGGCCTGGTGCCGTTGGCGCGGCCTGCGCCTGGCGTGGCCGCCCAGAACCATGCTGCTCTTGGGCGTGATTGGGTTGCTGCTTCTGGGCGGCGGCAACGTAGGCCTGGTCTACGCCGAGCGCACCGTTCCCAGCGGCTTGGCATCGCTCGCCCAGGCGGCGGTTCCGCTCTATGTGGCGCTCCTTGAGATGTTTCTGCCCGGCGGCGAAGCCCTTCCGGCTCGCGGCTGGTTGGGCATTGTGCTCGGCTTTGCCGGACTGGCCGCGTTGCTTTGGCCTTCGCTGCATGGCGGACTGGCCGGCGATCCAGCGCTTCTGTGGGCTGTGGCCGCGCTGCTGGCGGGCGCGCTCTCCTGGACCGTGGGCAGCATTTTGTCTCGCCGCGCCCGGCTGCCGGTCAACTGCTTTGTCGCCGCCGCCTGGCAGATGCTGGCGGCGGGCCTCTTCAGCACCGTCTTGGGCACGGCCCTCGGCCAATGGCCCCAGTTCCACGTGAACGCCGCGTCGCTCGGGTCGCTGGCTTATCTCGTCACCGGCGGTTCGCTGCTGGGCTACACCGGCTTCATCTATCTCATCGAGCGCGTTCCGGTGGCCAAGGTCTCCTCCTACGCCTATGTGAACCCTTTGGTCGCCGTGCTGCTGGGAATCTTTCTTCTTCACGAGCGGCCCGCGGGCGCGGAGTTCGCCGGCATGGCCAGCATTGTCGTGGCCGTCTTTCTGCTGACCACCGCTCAGGTCAAGGCCAAAGACCAGTCCCACCCGATCGAGGAGTTGGAACAGATTCCGGCGGAGTGACCGCGATGCCGCGGAGCCGGCTTACGATGGCTTTCCCACAAAGACCGTCGCCGGAACCAGTGCGGCGGGCGCTTCCCCGTCCAGCGTGACGGCGCCGTGCTCGAAGGTCTGGAGCGCGGCATCGTCGGCCGCCATGGACATCCAGCAGACCGCGCCCTTTTTCAGAATGCTGCACACCGTTTCCACCGTGTATTTGATCTCGGGATGGCCGATCAGGCTGCCGCCGGCGCGTTCGATCCACATGCTGTGCGTGCCCAGCGAGTAGGCGGCGTGGGAGGGATTGGTAATGTCGAAGTTCTTCTTCAAACCCTCGGCGGCGCCGGTGGCAAAGCCGGGCAGATCCTTGTCGGTCATCGTCTGACCGAAACAGTCGAAGGGCAGGGCCACCACCACCATCACCGAGGCAGGATTTCCGTGCCGCGCCGTCAGCGCCACCTGGACGCAGGCAATCCCTTTCCTTTCTTCCTCTGTGGTTGCGCTCTGCGCCTGCTTCTCCTTCACCGCCGGAAGCGTGGACTGTGCGTCCACAACCTCCCAGTCGGTGGGAATGCCGTAGGTGAAGCCGATCTCGCTGGAGTGAGTCTGGGCCGCGCCTGCAGAAGTGGCGGCAGTGGACGCGGCGGCGGACGCGGCGGCGGGGGCCTGGGTCTGGGCCAGAAGCGGCGCGCAATATAACGCGAGAATCGCGGAAAGCAGACGAACGTTCATGATGGCCGCCAGTCTACCACAATGGAAGATCGGCCCGGCTGGCTGCGGAAGAACTCTCATCGACGCAGCCGGCAAACCGGGCAATTGCTGCGCTTTACTTGAGAAACAGCGCCCAAAGCGCCGAAACGATGCCGCCCAGAGAGAAGGCCATGCCCAGATACCAATAAGCGCGCTTGCGGGTAAGCAGGGTCACCGAAGTGATGACTAGGCCAATCTCCAGCAGCGCCTCGCCCAGGTCGAAGCAGACGGCGTGAGCCTCTGCCTGTTTCACCTCGGTTTCCAGCGCCTTGGCTTCCTTGAACTCCTCGGTGGTTTTCTCCGTCCATTCGGCCTGGTGCTTGCGATAGTCCTCCACGATTTTCTTCGCGGCGTCCTTGTCCGCGAGCGGCAAAACCTTCATCAGATTGATGCTCAGGTCCGCGTTGTAGGAACGGGTCTTCTGCGCCTGGTATTCGCCCCACATATCGGTGGCCTTGTTCTGATCGAGAACGGCCTCGGTGTGGGCGCGGTGGCCCAGCACGGTGACCACGGCCACCAGCACGGCCAGCACGGTCATGGTCAAGGCGACTGGTCGCAGCGTCTGCTCGTGTTCGGCGTGTTCCGCGTGCTCTTGCAATTCCTGGGCTTCGTTGGCTTCCATGGGGATCTCCTGATACTGGTTTCAAGGAAAGGAAACTACTTCCGCTTCCAGCGCACGCCGTCTTTCGAATCCTCAATGACGATGCCCTTCTCCGCCAGTTCGTTGCGAATCTGGTCGGCGCGGGCAAAGTTGCGCTGTTTCTTGGCGGTGGTGCGTTCGGCCACCAGCGCGTCGATGGCCTCGTCGGTCAACCCCTGGCGGGCCAGCAGCTCGGGAGCCACCTCTGCCATCCGGCCGGCCTGCTCCGCCCATTCCATGGCGCGGCGCGTGGGCTCGGCGTCGCGGTCCTCAATCACCTCGAAGACCGCGTCGAAGCTGGCCAGCACGGCCTGAATCGCGTCCCGGTCGCCGGCCAGCAGTTCGCCCCGGTCGATGGCCGTGTTCGCCGCGCGAATCAGGTCGAAGATGGGTGCGCGGGCCTCGGCCGTGTTCAGATCGTTGGAGAGAGCGGCCAGATACTCGGCCTGCGCCTTCTTCGCCGCCTCTTGCAATGCTGGATTCTCACCCAGGGCGAAGCTGCTTGTTGCCAGCCGCTGATGGAAGGTCCGCAGCCGCTCAATGGCGTTGGTGGCTTCCGTGAGCCCGTCAAAGGTGAAGTTGAGCTGATGCCGGTAGGGCACCGAGATCAGCGCCAGCCGGATCGCCGAGGCCTTGTAGCCCTTCAGCAGCAGGTCGCGCAGGGTATAGAAGTTGCCTTCGCTCTTCGACATCTTGCGCCCGTCTACCAGCAGGAAGCGCACATGCATCCAATGTCGCGCAAAGGGCTTGTGGGTCACGCTTTCGCTCTGCGCAATCTCGTTTTCGTGATGCGGGAACATCAGGTCCTCGCCGCCGGCGTGCAGGTCGAAGCTCTCGCCCAGGTACTCCATCGCCATGGCCGAGCACTCGATGTGCCAGCCGGGCCGGCCGCGGCCGATCGCCGTCTCCCACGAGGTCTCGCCCGGCTTGGCCGCCTTCCACAACGCAAAGTCGCGGGCCGAGTCCTTCTCGTACTCGTCCACGTCCACGCGGGCGCCGTCTTCCATCCCGCTCAGGTCCTTTTTGCTCAGCTTGCCGTACTCCGGGAAGGCCGCTAGCCGGAAATACCACGACCCGTCCTCGGCCTGGTAGGCAGCGCCCTCCGCAGCCAGCTTCTCCACCAGCTCCACCATGCGCGGAATATGCTCGGTGGCGCGCGCAATCTGCTCCGGCCGCTCGATGCGAAGGGACTCCAGATCCTCGAAAAAGGCCTGCACGTAGGGGGCAGTGTAGTCGCCGATCGAAACGCCCGCTGCTGCGGCATTGCGGATGATCTTGTCGTCCACGTCGGTGATGTTCATGACGTGGCGGACATGGATTCCGAGCAGCTTCAGCGTACGGCGAAGAACGTCGATCTCAAGGAAAGTGCGAAAGTTGCCGATGTGGCCAAAATCGTAGACCGTCGGCCCGCAGGCGTACATGCGCAGCGCGGTGCCGTCGGCTGGAACCAGTTCGTCCAGTTGTCCCGTGAGGGTGTTGAAGAGGCGGAGGGTCATTGCTCGGACTTCTTGCTCATACGTGCTCGAAAAGGCTGTTGAAATTGGCGGTTTTCGGCCTTTTCGATTGTAGCAAGACAGGGATCGAAGATTGAGAATCCGTGCGCCGGAGAGCGTGGAGCGAGGGTTCAGCGAACGCGCAGGAGGCTGGGCAGGCTGGGGGAGCAGCCGCTCTGCGCGTTCAAACCGTCCTCGGTCCGGCTAGCGCAGGACATGCCAGAGTTGCCAGACGCCGTATAGCAGGAGCGCGCCCACCGCTTCCAGGCCAAAGGCCACGACCGCGCCCTTCATGAATTTCGAACCTTCCGCGTCGCACACGTACAGGGACTCCGCTTCATGGGCGAAATCCCGGGCCTCGCAGACGCAAGGCGCCGAGATCGAGTCGGCATAGACTTCCGCAAGCATAGTGGCCTGCAAAGTTTCAATTGCGAGGTGGTTGAGAGCTTGACTCGCCATGTTTCTACCTCTGTGCTGAGATCCTTATCGGTAAAACGCCAGAATTCGTAACCCCGGGGCTTTGAAAATCGGGCCTCTGCCCGTTTTCCGCACTACAACCCAAGCACGCACGGGTCCAAATGCAAACTCTCATTGAACTCTATGGGAACAAAGCTCTTGGCTTAGCGGAGTGCGGGGTCGCCTCGACTGGTTCGCCGTCTCCCTATCGGATCGGCGCTCATAAGTGAGCGGAAAATTAGAAAGCTCTCGCGAAATCGATGACTGCCACTTGGGCGCAGTCCCGGCCTTCGGCGGCTCTCCTCCTCACCTGCCCAGCGCAAGCGAGGGATCGGCGGAGAGCGAGGCAGCAGCGAATTCACCGGCCTGGAAGCGGGGCCAGGCGGCGGCGGCGATCATGGCGGCGTTGTCGGTCGACAGGGAGAGCGTTGGAAAGGCGATACGCAGCCCGCGCCGCGCGGCTTCGGCGCTGAACCGGGTGCGCAGTTCGTGGTTGGCGGCCACTCCGCCGGTAACCAGGATGCGCCGCGCGCCGAGAGATTCCTGGGCGGCGAAGGTCTTCTTCATCAGATCGCCGACCACCGCGTGCTGGAAGCTGGCGATCAGGTCGAGCGTCTGTTGCGGGCAGAGAGCGAGCGCCTCTTCTTTGGTTTTCGGCGGCGAGAAAGGCAGGCGTACTTCCGTCGCCTCGTTCAGACTCCCTTCGGAATGGCCGTCCTGCGGCGGGAAAAACCGCGCGGCGCGGGCCTGGGCTTCCGGGCGCAGATTGTGGAGTTCGACGTAACGCAAAACGGCGGTCTTGATGCCCGAGAACGAGAAGAGAAAGTGGGGATCGAGGTTGGCGATGGGCGCGGTGCGCGCGGCTTTCGTCCTGGGTGCCTTGCCGGCCAGATGCAGCTTGGTCTTGATCTGCGAAAAGGCGAAGGGCACGGCGAGCGGGTTGCCGTGAACGGCGAGTGCGTCGATCCAGGGTCCTCCTGGATAGCCGAATCCGAGCAGCTTGGCCACCTTGTCGTAGGCCTCGCCGGCGGCGTCGTCGAGCGTGCGGCCCACCAGCGAGTAGCTCCAGGCGCCGTGGGCCGGGCGGCAGAGATAGAGGTGAGTGTGTCCGCCGGAGACAACCAACGCCAGCGCCGGCTCATCGTCGAGTGAACGCTGCCCGTCCGGCAAGGACCGCTCATGCAGCAGCACCGCGTGGATGTGGCCTTCCAGGTGGTTAATGGCGATCAGCGGCAGCCCCTGGGCAAAGGCCAGCGCCTTGGCGTAGGTGATGCCCACCAGCAGCGCACCGGCCAGCCCCGGCCCGGAGGTCACGGCGACGGCATCCAGATCGGCCAGGGTGATCCCCGCCTGGCTCAGGGCGCCGCGCACAACGGGAACAATGGCGCGGAGATGCTCGCGGCTGGCCAGTTCGGGAACCACCCCGCCGTAGCGGGCGTGGGTGGCGATCTGCGAGGCCACAACCGAGGAAAGCGTGCGCGCCCCGCGCTCGACGACAGAAGCGGCGGTCTCGTCGCAGGAGGATTCAATGCCGAGGATGAGGCCGCGCGAACTCATTTATATAGTTTATCCGGCTCGAATGTTGGGCATCGGACGGATTAATCTCAAACCAAGCCATGCTTCCGGCAACGCCCCAATTCGATGCGGCTTTGCAAGTGCTGGCGAAGCTGCGCGCGGCGGGGCATGAAGCCTACCTGGCCGGGGGTTGCGTGCGCGACCTGCTCCTGGGCCGCGAGCCGAAAGATTATGATGTGGCGACTTCGGCCACGCCGGATGTGGTGCTGGGGCTGTTTCCGCGCACCTTTGCCGTGGGCGCGCACTTTGGCGTCGTGCTGGTAGCCACCTGCGATGGGGCAGACGCCGCTTGCGCGGCCGAAGCCGAACGAGAGAAACCGCGTTATGAAGTCACCGAGGTAGCAACCTTCCGCTCGGACGGGGCGTATTCCGATGGGCGCCATCCGGATGCGGTTAAGTACACGAAAAGCGCCGAGGAGGACGTGCGGCGCCGCGACTTCACCATCAACGGCCTCCTCCTCGAGCCCCTGCAGAGCGCAAACGACCTGCGCTCTGCGGTCATCGACCACGTGGGCGGGCTGGCCGACCTCGATGCCGGGGTGGTGCGCGCCATCGGGCGGCCGGAGCTGCGCTTCGAGGAAGACCATCTGCGGATGCTGCGCGGGGTGCGCTTCGCCGCCCGGTTCGGCTTCGCATTGGAGGCGCAGACCGCTGCCGCGATGCGCCGGCTGGCGGCAAAGACCGCCGCGGTGAGCCGCGAACGGGTGCGCGACGAGCTGACCAAGATGCTGACCGAAGGTCGCGCGCGCCCGGCCTTCGAACTGCTGGACGAGACCGGCCTGTTGGCCGAAGTGTTGCCCGAAGTGGCGAAGATGAAAGGCGTCGAACAGCCGCCCCAGTTCCATCCCGAGGGCGATGTCTGGACGCATACGCTGCTGCTCCTTGACCAACTGGAGGCCGGCTGCCCGCTGACTTTGGCCTGGGGAGCGCTGCTCCACGATGTGGGCAAGCCGCCCACCTTCCGCCGGGCGCCGGACCGGATTCGCTTCGACGGGCACGTGGAAATCGGCGTGGCCATGGGGGCGGAGATTTGCCGGCGTTTCCGCTTCTCCAACGACGAAACGGAGCAGATTCTTGCGCTGATCGAGAACCACATGCGCTTTGCCGACGCGCAGCGGATGAAGGCCTCCACGCTGAAACGTTTTTTCCGGCTGGAGAGCTTTGACCAGCACTTGGCGCTGCACCGCATGGACTGCCTGGCCGGAAGCGGCAATTTGGACCATTGGGAGTTTGTGCGCCAGCGCTTCGCGGCCATGCCCGAGGATGTGGTGCGCCCGAGGCCGCTGATTACCGGCCGGGAGCTGATTGCGGCAGGGTACAAGCCGGGGGCGGGATTCAAGCAGATGCTACGGGCCGCCGAAGATGCGCAGTTGGAAGGAACGGTCGGGACGGCGGAAGAAGCCCTCCGGCTGATTCAAAAGCGATTTCCCATTATGTGATGCAACGCACTGCCAGGTGTGACAGTGGATGAGATAAAAAAAGTGTGCACTTTTTTGTTTTTTGCTTGATTTGAGTGCCTATCCTCCCCCCAGGAAAGCGAGAAAAATATGACCACCGAAGCGGCCAATGGCGCTCTTGTCGATTTTCAAGCTGGTTGGGCAGATTTGGAACTGCCCGCATCCGTGCGCGAGGTGCTGAGCGCGGCGCCTTTGGTGCAAACGCCGGAAACCCGCCAGCAGCTTCTGGATTGGGCACTGGGCCGGGCTACGGGCGAGACCGACTGGACGCTGGGCAACCGCGACGACCATGGGCAGTATGAAACCGTATTTCAGGTGCCGGGATCGGGCCGCGTGACCGAGGCGGTCATTACCAAAGCGCGCAACGGCCTGGCCATCAACTTCCCCGATCCGGCCATGCGCCGCCGCGATCCCGATGCGATGGTGATTGGCGATCTGCTGCCCACCGACAAGCCGACCTATGAGCAGCGCTTTGGCGAGCCCTTCGCCAAGACTCGCCAGCAGACGCTGGACTGGCTCAAGTCGCAAGAGCTTGTGGCCATGCCGTTTTATGCGGGGTCGGATGCGCTGGAGTATGGGGCACTGTTGATTGTGCCGCGCCAGGCGGCGTTTTTTGCCGCTGCGCTGGCCGATTTGCAGGGCATGATTCCCCGCAGCCAGGTTCCGGCGGGATTCAAGATTACCGGCGGCGTGCTGTTTGTGGCTCCGCCCTTCCGGCATACGCATTTTGGCGGGCGGCAGGTGGTGGTGCATGAGCGCACGGCCACGCACCAGGAGATCTTCGCCTACAACCTCTATCCGGGACCGAGCGCCAAAAAAGGCGTTTACTCGATGCTGCTGGATATTGGCGAGCGCGAGGGCTGGATCACCAACCACTGCTCCGCGGTGGCTGTCGTTACGCCGTATGAGAACCAGCTGATCCTGATGCACGAGGGCGCCTCGGGCGGCGGCAAAAGCGAAATGACCGAGCACATCCACCGCATGGAGGATGGACGCCTGCTGCTGGGCAAGAACGTGGTCACCGGCGAGGAACGCACGCTGAACCTGCCCGAAGCCTGCCACCTGCGGCCGATCGCCGACGATATGGCCTGCGCGCATCCCCGGATTCAGGGCAACAGTAAGCGGCTGACCGTGGCCGATGCCGAAAATGGCTGGTTTGTGCGCGTGGACCACATTCACAGCTACGGCACCGCGCCCAATCTTGAACGGCTGTGCATCGATCCGCCCGAGCCGCTGGTTTTTCTCAACCACTACATCGTGCCGGGTGGGACCTGCCTGACTTGGGAGCACGTGGAAGACGCGCCTGGCAAGCTCTGCCCCAATCCGCGGGTGATTCTACCCCGTAGGATGGTCGAAGACATCCTGGTCGGGCCGCAGCGCGTGGACGTGCGCAGCTTTGGCGTACGTTGCCCTCCGACCCATCGCGACAGGCAGCTCTACGGCATTCTGGCCATGCTTCATGTGCTCAGCCCGGCCCTGGCCTGGCTGTGGAGGCTGGTGGCTCCGCGCGGTCATGCCAACCCCAGCATCCAGACGCAAAAGAACGCCGGTATGCAGTCGGAGGGGGTCGGCTCGTACTGGGCCTTCGCCACCGGCCGCCGCGTGGACCAGGCTAACCTGCTGCTGAAGCAGATTTTAGATACGCCCGAGACGCGCTATGTGCTGATTCCCAACCAACACATCGGCGCCTGGAAGGTGGGCTTTATGGCGGAGTGGATTGCCCGCGAGTACCTGGCCCGGCGGGGCAGCGCCAAGTTTGCCCGCGAACAGGTGCGGGAGGCGATCTGCCCGCTGCTGGGTTACATTCCGAACCAGTTGAGGGTGGAAGGTTCGATGATTCCGCCCGTGTTTTTGCGCGTCGAAGAACAGATTCAGGGTGGCAGAGACGTCTACGACGAAGGCGCGCGCCAGTGGCGCGAGTTCTTTGCCCAGGAGTTGAAGCAGTTCCTGGTGCCCGATCTCGATCCGCTCGGCAAGAAGATCATCGAGGCCTGCCTGGACAATGCGCACCAGGAAGACTATCGCCGCCTGATTCCGCATCCCATGTTCCGCGACGACGGCATGTAAAGACAGGGAGCAGCGGTCACTCGTCTCCAATCGACCACCGCCTAATGGTCTTCGCCCGGCTCGGCCAGCAGATCGGCCAGCCGGTCCAACTGGCGTTCCCACGTGGAGCGCCGATCGGCGATCCATTGCGCGGCCAGCGCAAAGCCGGTGGGACGGATGCGGCATGTGCGCACCCGGCCCACCTTTTCCGTCTCGACCAACCCGCTTTCCTCCAGCACCTGCAGGTGTTGAACCACCGCGGCCAGCGTCATGGCCAGCGGCTCGGCCAGCCGCGAAACCGAGACTGGCCCCTCGCTCAGCTTCTCCAGGATGACCCGGCGCGTGGGATCGCCGAGGGCGTGAAAGACACGATCGATCGTGAGCTCTGTCCTCACATCTTCGGTGCCGCCATTGGCTGTTTCCTTTTCCCTGGTCACGGATTATCCCCGGAATTCCAGCGTGAGCTTGTCCAGCAGCTTGCGCCATCCGGCTTCGCGCATCTCCGGTCCGTCGGCCCCTTCAAAGAATGCGCTCTGGAAAGTGAGGATCAGGCTGGTCCCCTTTTCCGCCGTCAGGAACTCCACCGTGGCCAGCGAGGCCGAGATGCACTTCTCCTCGATTGCCATGGCGGAGGTGAAGACCAGCCGCCGGTTGGGCACGATGTTCAGGTATAGGGTGTCGTTGCTGCACCTCAGCCCTTGCACCGGGATGCCTTCCTTAAAGCGCAAACGCGACTGCTCCCTGCCCCCCACGCGAAAGTCCATCTCATAGTGCTCGACAGTGTGATGCTCGCCTTCCACAAACCATCGGCGCTTCTGGGCCGGGTCGGCAAAAGCGGCGAAGACGCGCTCGGGGGGTACGGGATAGTTGCGCTCAAGAACAAACGTGCTGTGGATTGCGGTTGGCTCTGCCATGGGGTTGGCGCCTCCTTCGAGGGAAATTGATTAAGTTTCCACTTGAATATTGAGCCAACCACGTCAATTGTCCAGCAAAAACTTAGGCGTCATTCGAGTATTCGCTGCGCGGATTTCCCGGCAGTCCATCTCCAGTTTCTTGTTTGGTGGTGAAAAATTCGGAAGAGGAATGCAGTGCGGCTATTCTGAACGGAGCCCATGCCTGCCGCTCCGCGCCAATTCGATGTCATCGTCCTGGGCGCCGGAGCGGCCGGGTTGATGTGCGCGGCGACAGCTGGCCAGCGCGGACGGCGAGTCCTGCTGCTGGAGCACAATGGCCAGCCAGGGCGGAAGATTCTCATCTCCGGCGGCGGCCGCTGCAACTTCACCAATCTGCACTGCGGCCCCAACAACTTTCTCTCGGAAAACAAACACTTTGCCAAGTCGGCGTTGGCGCTTTACCAGCCGCGGCACTTCATCGAACTGGTGGAGCGGTATGGCATTGCCTGGCATGAGAAGGCCCTGGGACAACTCTTCTGCGACGGATCGGCGCGGGCGATTCTCGATTTACTGCTCGCCGAGTGCGAAAAAGGCGGCGTCGAGCTTCTTCTGAATACGCGCGGGTTTGCAGTTGAAGGCGAGGGCGGCGGCTTTCGTGTGACCTGTTCGCTGGGCGAGTTCCAGGCCGAGACGCTGGTGGTGGCAACGGGCGGTCTGTCGATTCCCAAGCTGGGAGCGACCGGGCTAGGGTACGACCTGGCGCGGCAGTTCGGATTGGCTGTGGTTCCATCGCGCCCGGCGCTGGTGCCGTTGGTGCTGGGTGGCGAAGAGGCGCGCTGGACGGAGCTGGCCGGGGTTGCGGCGGAGGTCGTGGCTCAGGCTGGCGGTGCAAAATTCAGGGAAAAGATGCTGGTGACCCATCGCGGGCTAAGCGGGCCGGCGGTTTTGCAGGCATCTTCCTATTGGCGGCCGGGCGAAGCGCTGGAGCTGGATTTTGCTCCGGGGCTGGCCGCCCAGGCGGAGCTTCTTGCGGCTTTGCGGGAGCCGGGAGCGCGGCGGGATTTGCCGGCGCTCAGGCAGGCGTTGCGCGCCGTGCTGCCGCAGCGGCTGGCCAGTCATTTGGCCGAAGTCGCCGGCCCCCAGGGCTGGTCGAATGTGGCGCTGGAGGCCTGCGAGCGGAAGCTGCGCCGGTACCCGTTTCATCCCGTCGGAACGGAAGGCTTCGACAAGGCCGAGGTGACCGCCGGCGGCGTGGATACGGCCGGCCTGCAGGCGCGAACGATGGAGGCCCGGACTGTTCCGGGGCTGTTCTTTATTGGTGAGGTCGTGGATGTGACCGGGCAACTGGGAGGGTTCAACTTCCAGTGGGCGTGGGCTTCGGGAGTGGCGGCGGGCAGAGTTGTGTGAGAACGGCAAGGACAGGGTGTGAGGCGCTAAGGGACTCGGAGAAGAGACTACTCGGCCGGCGGCGCGCCGGGATTGGTGGGCGGGGTGAGCACAAATCCCTTGCGCACCAGCGCAAAACCCTGCTGAGGGAGCTCGGCCTGGAGAAGCTGGTTTTCCGGTCCCGAGAACAGGTGGGTTGCGGCGCCGGCGATGGTGGCGACGAGGTGATGGACGGCTACCGCCTTGCCGTTGAGGGTTCCCTGTTCATCGGCGTAGGTGGTTAGCTGGATGGGCTCGATGGAGCCGGCCTGTTTGGGCAGGATGGCCCACAAATCCCGGTTGTTCTGGCTCACGGCGAGAGCCAACAGCGTTTCCAGCGCGCCGGGGTCGAAGTCGGGCGCGAAAACGGCGGCTGGGTGTGCGGCCAGCCGGGTGGTGGAACTGCGGCCATTGGCCGAGATATTCAACAGAATCTGTGCCGCGTCCGGTGCACCGGTCACCGTGACAGCCTGATTGTTGACCGTGGCGCTCAACAGGACGTGGCGCAGGTGGTTGGCCGGGGAGAGCAGTTCGGTCTTGGAGAGGGCATAGTCCAGGCCTTGCATGGCGATGCGGACAACCGAGGTGGAGTTGTAGCCGTGCGGAGTGGACGTGAAGGTGAAGCTGGCGGTTCCCACGGGGTGGCCGTGCTGCGTGACGATGAAGCTGCCGGACTGGGCGAGGGCTGGCTGCGGAATCAAGGCAAGTACTCCCGCCAGGGGAAGAAAGGCGAAATCGCGCACAAATCTCTTCATGTTCCTGCAGGCTTAGACACGGAATCGGAAAAAGAGTTGTGAAAAGAGCACAGATCAAGGACGGGCGGTCTTATGGCTTCCCACCCTTGCGCCGGTAAAAAGTCGCAAGGATGGGACACGGAGTATGATCCGGGGACCAGAAAGCAGACAGCGGGTCCTTCGATGCCCGCTGATCCCTGACCCCTCCTTTTACCCTTTGGCGATAGCGAAGCGCCGATTGACCTCGGCCCAGTTGACGACATTCCACCATGCGGCCAGGTAGTCTGGACGGCGGTTCTGGTACTTGAGATAGTAGGCATGTTCCCAGACATCGTTGAGCAGGATGGGATAGAGGCCCTGGGTGAGGGGCGACTCCTGGTTCGGTGTGCTGATGACCTTGAGCTTGCCGCCGGTATAGACCAGCCAGCCCCAGCCTGATCCGAACTGTTTGGCGGTGGTCTCGTTGAAGGTCTTCTTGAAGGCTTCAAAGTCGCCGAAGTCGGCCGCGATCTGGGCGGCGATGGGGCCAGTGGGCGCTCCACCAACGTTGGCCGAGCCGACCGGACCCATCAGATGCCAGAAGGCAGCGTGGTTGGCGTGACCGCCTCCGTTGTTGCGGACCGCTGTGCGGATCTCTTCGGGAACTTGGGCCAGATCGCGGATCAGATCGTCGACGGATTTGGCGGCCAGCTCGGGATGGTTGGCCAGCGCGGCATTCAGATTGTTGACGTAGGCCTGGTGGTGCTTGTCGTGGTGCAGATGCATCGTCTCGGCGTCGATGAACGGTTCAAGAGCAGGGTAGTCGTAGGGAAGCGGTGCGAGTTCGTAAGCCATAGGGGAAATCTCCTCCGTTCGGATTGTACTGCGAGGGTTGAGCCCGGCTTTGAGCTGCAAAAGACACGGCTTGCGGGCGGGACTGTGAATCCAGGACTTCACATGCGGCGTGTGGCCTTACATACAGATGGATGCCGAAGAGGGCAGCCAGGGTTCGGGAAAGTTGCCGCTTGGCCTTCTCCAGATTCCATCCAGGCATCGAGCGCTGCACCGCCAACCGCGCCCTCGGCGGCGCCAGCTTCGGCGGGGAGATCGACGCCGGCCGTCAAGCCGAGGCCCTGCCAGGAGAGGGGCGACAGGGCATGGACTCTCCATCGGATAGGAGAGGGACGCTGGCTTGGGTACAATGTGGAAGTAAAGACCGGAGCCGGGTAACAGAAAGTAACAAAACATGACCGGGTAAATGGGTTTATTGTCGCATTCGGCCCTACAACGAAAGGACTCGTACAGACCACTATGACTTCCAGCCTCGCGGAACTCTCTCTCGACCAATTGTCCATCGACACCTTGCGTCTGCTTGCCGTCGATACGGTGGAGAAGGCCAAGAGCGGCCATCCTGGCGCCCCGCTGGGCTGCGCGCCCATCGCCTATCTGCTGTTTCACAAGCTGATGAAGCACAACCCGGCCCATGCCAGGTGGGCTGACCGGGACCGCTTCGTGCTCTCGAACGGGCACGCCTCCGCTCTGCTCTATTCCACGCTCTTTCTCTCCGGATATCACCTGACGCTTGACGACTTGAAGAGCTTCCGCCAGTGGCATTCGCGGACGCCGGGACATCCCGAGCGCGGCGACATCGATGGCGTTGAAGTGACGACCGGCCCGTTGGGCCAGGGCATTGCCATGGCAGTGGGCATGGCGATTGCGGAGAAGCACCTGGCCGCCGTCTACAACCGTCCCGGCTTTGAGGTGGTGGATCACCACACCTACGCCCTGCTGGGCGACGGCGACCTGATGGAAGGCGTCTCGCACGAGGCAGCCTCGCTGGCCGGAACGCTGGGCCTGGGCAAGCTGATCTTTCTTTACGACGACAATTCCATCTCGCTGGACGGACCCACCGAACTGAGCTACACAGAGGATGCGCTGGAGCGCTTCGAGGCCTACCACTGGCACGTGCAGCGGGTAGCCGACGGCAACGACCTTGCGGCGATCGAAGCGGCCATCGAAGCGGCCAAAGCCGAAACTGGCAAGCCTTCGATTGTCGCGGTGCGGACGATCATCGGCTACGGCAGCCCCAAGGCGGGCTCGAACAAATCCCACGGCGAGCCGCTGGGCGCTGAAGCCGTGGCGGCGACCAAAAAGTTCTTTGGCTTCCCCGAGGATCAGAGCTTTTTCATCCCCGAAGACGCCCTGGCCAACTGGCGCAAGGCGCAAGAGCGCGGCGCCGGACTTGAAGCCGCGTGGAAGACGCTCTTCGCCGGCTATGCCGCGGCCAATCCTGAGCTGGCGGTGGAGTTTGAACGCACTCAGAAGGGCGAACTCAAGACCGGTTGGGAGAAGGCGATTCCCAGCTTTGCGCCCGGCAAGGCGCAGGCCACGCGCAACGCCGGCGGTGTAATCCTGAACGCCATCGCAGAGCAGGTTCCGGAGCTCTTTGGCGGCGCGGCGGACCTGACTGCCTCGACCAAAACCATCTTCAAGCCGGGCGCGAACTTCCACGTCGATCCGGCCGGCCGTAACGTGTTTTTCGGCGTGCGCGAGTTCGGCATGAGCGCGGCGGTGAACGGAATTGCGGCTCACGGTGGGCTGATTCCCTTCGGATCAACCTTCTTTGTCTTTTCCGATTACTGCAAGCCGGCTATCCGGCTGGCGGCGCTCATGCAGGTGCACTCGCTCTTCGTCTTTACCCACGACTCCATCGCTTTGGGCGAGGATGGCCCGACGCACCAGCCCGTCGAGCACCTGATGGCGCTGCGCGCGGTTCCGGGACTCACCGATTTCCGCCCGGCGGATGCCAACGAAACGGCCGCGTCCTGGAGGCTGGCCCTGGAGCGCAAGGGACCGAGCTTCTTCGCGCTCAGCCGCCAGGATTTGCCTGTGATCGATCTGGCCGCACACGATCTCTACGCCGGGGTGAGCAAGGGTGCATACGTGCTGGAAGATGTGGCCAACCCGCAGGTGGTGCTCATCGGCACTGGTTCAGAGGTTTGGCCCGCGCTGCAGGCGGCGAAGCTGCTGGCGGCCGAAGGCATTCGGGCGCGGGTGGTCAGCTTCCCGAGCTGGAAGCTCTTCGAGGAGCAGACGGCGGAGTACAAGGCCAGCGTGCTGCCGGTCGGCGTGCCCAGGCTGGCAGTCGAAGCCGGAGCCACGCAGGGCTGGTGGAAGTATGTGGGTCTGGACGGCGACGTGATCGGTATGGACCGTTTTGGAGCCTCCGCGCCGGGGCCGAAAGTATTGGCAGAACTGGGATTTGGCGCCGACAGCGTGGCGGCCAGGGCGAAGAAGTTGGTGAAGTAAAAACAGTTGTCAGAGATCCGTTGTCAGTTCCCAGCTAGCACTTGCGCCGGGACTGATCGCTGGCAACTGACCACTGACAACTGTTCCGAAAGGACGCATTGTGAAACTCGTCATCGCTTCCGACCACGCGGGATTTCCTCTGAAGGAGGAGATTCGCGCGTACCTGGCCCAGGCCGGCCACGAGGTCGTCGACCTGGGAGCCTACAACACCGAGCCCTCGGACTATCCCGATTTCGCTGAAAAGGTTGGTTTGGCAATCAAGCGGGGCGATGCCCCGCGCGGCATTCTCATCTGCGGCTCGGGCGTGGGCGTATGCGTGGCGGCCAACAAGATTCCGGGCATTCGCGCCGGCATGTGTCACGACACCTACTCCGCGCACCAGGGCGTGGAGCACGACGAGATGAACGTGATGGTGATGGGCGCGCGCATTATCGGCCCGGCGCTGGCATTCGAGTGTGTGAACGCCTTCATCGGCGCCAAATTCATCGCCACGGAAGAGCGTTTTGTGCGGCGATTCAATAAAGTGCTGGCCATCGAAGCCAAATACCAGTGTGGAGACGGCGGGAAGAACCCGGCCTAAAGCCGCGCCGTTTTCCCCCCGCCGGCAATGCGCGGTGAGGTCCGCACTTGCCGGCTCAATGAGTAGCTTCATCAAGCTTTCATCGCGCAAAACACATACTGAAAGGCGCCGATGTTCCCCTTCGACGTGATTCTCTTCGATGTGGGCGGGGTCCTGCTCACCAACGGCTGGGACCACCGCGAGCGCGCGGCCGCGATGGAACATTTTCACCTCGATCTCGATGCTTTCGAAGCCAGGCATCCTGCGCCCTACCGCGAGTGGGAGCGGGGCGCGATTCCGGTCGAAGCCTACCTGGACGCGACCGTCTTCTACGAGCCACGCAGCTTCTCTCACGAGGATTTTTTCGCCTTCATGCTTACCCTGTCCAAGCCCCTGCCCAACGGGGCCCTGGGAATCCTTGGCGAACTTGCCGCATCCCATAAATGCATGATGGGCGCGCTCAACAACGAGGCGCGCGAGACCAACGACTACCGCTTGCGGCACTTTGGCCTGCGCACCCTGCTGAGCGTTGCGCTCACTTCCTGTTACCTGGGCCTGCGCAAGCCGGAGCCGGCGATCTACCTCAGAGCGCTGGATATTCTGGGCAAGCCGCCCGGGCGGATATTGTTCATCGACGACCGGATCGAAAATGTGGCCGCCGCTGCCGCGGTCGGGATGAAAGCCATTCAATTCGAGGGAGCGGATAGCCTGCGGCGCGCGTTGGAAAGTTTGGGTGCTTCATAAACAACCGGGACTGGAGGCGCTATGCAACTGGGACTGATTGGCCTGGGCAAGATGGGCGGCAATATGGCGGAACGGCTGCGTTTGGGCGGCCACCAGGTGGTGGGCTTCGATTTCAACGCCGATGCGGTGGCGCGGCTGACGGCAGCGGGCAATGTGGGCGTGTCAACTCTCGACGATCTCGCCCAGAATTTGAAAGGCCGGAGAGCTATCTGGATCATGGTGCCGCAGGGCAAGCCGGTCGACCAGACCATTGCCAAACTGGAACCGCTCCTGAATCCCGGTGACATTCTCATCGACGGCGGCAACTCGAATTACAAGGACTCGATGCGCCGCCACAGGGAAGTTACCGCGCAAGGCTTCGAGTTTGTGGATGTGGGCACCTCGGGCGGAGTGTGGGGACTCAAGGAGGGCTACAGCATGATGATCGGCGGCGACGCGGAGCCGGTCGAATATCTGCGGCCCATCTTCGAAACGCTGGCGCCGGCGCCGGACAAGGGCTGGGGCCATGTGGGTCCGGGCGGCGCGGGTCACTTTGTCAAGATGATCCACAACGGCATCGAGTACGGCATGATGCAGGCCTATGCCGAGGGGTTTACCATCCTGGAAAAGAAGGAAGAGCTGGGCCTGAAACTGCCGCAGATCGCCGAAATCTGGCGCTACGGCAGCGTGGTGCGCAGTTGGCTGCTCGATCTCACCTCCGACGCGTTGGGCAGGAATCCCACGCTGGAGGGGCTCGAGGCCTTTGTCGAGGACTCCGGCGAAGGCCGCTGGACGGTCATCGAAGCCATCGACCTGAATGTTTCCGCGCCGGTGATTACCGAGTCGCTGATGCGCCGCATCCGCTCGCGCGAGCAGAACAACTTTACCGACCGGATGCTGGCGATCATGCGCAACGAGTTTGGCGGACACGCGGTGAAAAAAGACGAGTTGTCAGAGGTCAGCGAGCAGGAGGCGAGCAAGCAATGACGACGATACAGATGAGCGTACGCCCGGAGGATCTATCCCAGGTTCCCAAGGGCAAGGAGAGAATTCCCAATGCGGGGATTCTGGTGATTTTTGGCGCCTCGGGCGACCTGACCAAGCGCAAGCTGCTGCCGGCGCTCTTTCACCTGGAGCAGGCGGGGCTGCTGCCGCAGAACTTCTCTATCGTCGGCGTGGCGCGCCGGCCGCTGGGCGATGAATTCGCGGCGGATATGCGCGCGGGCATTATCGAATTTGGCGGCGTATCGGCAGGCGATCCCAAGCTGGATCGTTTTGTGGGCAACATCAGCTACTTTCCCCTCAAGTTCGACGATCCCTCGGACTACGCCGGGCTGAGAGCCGAACTAGACCGCATCGACAAGGAAAAGAAGATCGGCGGCAACCGGCTCTTCTATCTGGCCACGGCGCCCGAGTTTTTTGCCGGGATCGTCGAGAATCTGGGCGCGCAGCAGATGGCGCAACCGGAGCATGGAGTTGCAGCGGTCGTCATCGAGAAGCCCTTCGGCCACGATCTGGACTCGGCGCGCGAACTCAATCACCAGGTGAACGCCGTCTTCCACGAGAACCAGGTCTTCCGCATCGACCACTACCTGGGCAAGGAGACGGTGCAGAACCTCCTGGTCTTCCGCTTTGCGAACGGCATCTTCGAGCCCATCTGGAACCGCAATTACATCGATCACGTGCAGATTACGGCCGCCGAAACGCTGGGCATCGAGGGACGCGGGCCGTTCTATGAGAAGGCCGGCGCGCTGCGCGACGTGGTGCAGAACCACATGATGGAGTTGCTGAGTCTTGTCGCCCTGGAACCGCCTTCGAGCTTTGAGTCGGAGAGCGTGCGGCGCGAAAAGCTGAAGGTGTGGCGCGCGATTCCGTCGATCCCGATTCTGAACGCGGTGCGCGGCCAGTACGGGCCGGGACTGGTGGACGGCCAGCGCGTCATAGGCTATCGCGACGAGGAGCGGGTCAATCCCAATTCGGGCACCGAGACCTATGCCGCGGTGCGCCTGGAGATCGAGAACTGGCGCTGGGCGGGGGTTCCGTTCTATCTGCGCGCCGGCAAGCGGCTCAAGAAGCGCGCCACCGAGATCACCATCCAGTTCAAGCAGCCGCCACTGTTGATCTTCGACCGCATCGCGGCCAGTTCGGCCTGCTCGGTGATTCAGCCCAACCTGCTGACCATCCGCATCCAGCCCGACGAGGGCATCGCACTGCGCTTCGGCGCCAAAGTGCCCACCACGCCGGAGATGGCCGTTTGTCCGGTCAACATGGACTTCGACTACGAAGCGGCCTTCGGCAAATCGAGCGCCAACGGCTACGAGCGGCTGCTGCTGGACGCCATGCTGGGCGACCAGACCCTCTTCTCGCACCGCGATGGCGTAGAGACCAACTGGGCGCTGTACACGCCGATCCTCGACGCTTGGGCCGCCAAGCAGCCCGAAGTCTTCCCGAATTACTTTGCCGGGAGCTGGGGTCCGGAATGCTCCGACCATCTGCTCGAACGCGGCGGCCACGCGTGGCGGAACGATCTGGGGCGGAAGGTGTGAGAAAGCGTAGTTAGCGCGCTGGCAGGCTTTTTTGCATTCCCACCCTTTCCGCAGAAGAAAGCGGAAAGGATGGGGCACGGAGCGGATTCGCGCTATTCGCGGATGATTTTCACGAAGATGCCGTCGGGGAGTTCGCCTTCCAGCAGGTGAACGACGCCGTCTTTCACATAGCCTTCGAGGGTTTGGCGCGTGGGTTTGGCGGGAGGCGTCTGGGCAGGCCGCGGTATGGGAGTGGTAACCAGCCTCCCATACGGCCGCGCAGCCGCCGTGCTAACCCCGCTCGCACCGCCAACCCCGCCCGCTGCCTTCCCCATCCCTTTGTCCATCGCTTCGTTGGCCAGCCGGTCGGCTTCCTTGTTTCCGCCGCGCAGAGTGTGGCGCATCTCGAAGCTTTCCATGCGGCGCGACCGCTTCCGGGCCTCTTCAAACAGCGGCTTCAGTACGGGGCTTTTCACCGAGTACTTGCCCTGCATCTGCTTGACCATCAGCTCGGAGTCGGAGACCACACGCAAGCGCTTCACGTTGTGCTCGATGGCCCAGTTCAGCACGCCCAGCAGCCCGTGGTACTCGGCGTAGTTGTTGGTCTGGATGCCGAGGAACTCGCTCAGTTGGGCTACCACGCGGCCTTTGCTGTCCTCGACCACCGCTCCGTAGCCGGAGGGGCCGGGGTTGCCGCGCGAGCCGCCGTCGCAGTGGGCGGTGAACCACTCGCCGGCCGCATCGGCGGCGGAATTGGGAGCGTCGAAGAGATTTCCATTCATCGCTTTCCAGTGTACCGGGTTGGGACACGTCCCACGCAGCCGCGCCGGGCCCTTGGCTCACCAAAAGCGCCATTTCGCGTCTATTTCGGTGCGGACATTTTCCTATCCCCCGGAGCAGAGAACGATGGCAACGGATGCGGTGATCTTCCCTTCTTCCCCGGTCTCAGTTCCGGGAGCTTTGGCCTGGCCAGCCGTGCGGAGGGTACAATCCTCCCCAGGCATGGCTGCGACCACGGCAATGAACGGACCGAAGAGCGCGCAAGAGCGCATGCAGGCGCGCGCGCCGGAGATGGAACTGATCCGCGAGGCGCAGTCGGGTTCGCGGGCGGCGTTTGACGCGCTGGTGCGGCAGTATGAGCACCAGGTGCTGCGCCTGGCGCTGCACCTGACCGGTAGTGAGCACGATGCGGAGGATATTTACCAGGAGGCCTTCTTGAAGGCCTACCGGTATATCGGGAATTTCCGCTTCGAGTGCTCGTTCTATACGTGGATTTACCGGATTGTGACCAATCTCTGCCTGGACCAGCTCCGGCGCCGCAAGACCCGCCGCGAAGACCACGCAGTGATCGTGGACCGCTCCGGGGACGAGATCGACCTGCTGGCTTCGGTCTCCGACGACCGGTCGTTTTCAAACCCGGCCAAGGAACTGGACCGCAAGCTGCTGGGCGAGAAGATTCAAACGGCGCTGGACAAGCTGACGCCGCGGGAGCGGATGGTTTTTGAGCTGAAGCACTATCAGGGACTCCGCCTGCGCACCATCGGAGAAATGCTGAACACCACGGAAGAGACCGCCAAGAACACGCTCTTCCGGGCGACAAAGAAGTTGAGAGCACAGTTGGCGGAGTTGCGGTAGGGCGCTCCGTGCAATCCCCTGAGGGGATGCGGATTTTTGGGGCCAAGTGCAGGTTTTTTGAGGCTGGAAGGACGTAGCGATGAATTGCGAACTGGCACACGAGCGGATCGTGGCGGCAGCGTATGGAGAGTTGCCCGACGAGCAGATGCATGAACTGGAGCGGCACATGGCCGGCTGCCCGGAGTGCAACACGGAGCGGGAGCAACTGCTGGCGCTGAAGGTGCTTGCCGGAGCGCTTCCGGTGGAAGAACCGGGAGCCAATCTGGTGGCGCGTGCGCGGCTGCGGCTGGATGAGGCCCTGGATGCACTTCCGCCCAGGCGCTGGTATGAGCGGCTGGGCCAGCGAATCACCAACAACTTTGCCAGCTTGCAGGCCGCACCCGTGGCAGCCTGCCTATTGCTCGTTGCCGGAGCCGGAGCGGGTAGCCTGGGCGGTTACGAGCTTGCCCAAAACCACGCCGCGCACGCTGCCGCGGCAGCACAAATATTGAGAGTGCAGCCGCAGCCAGCTTCTGTGACGGAGTCGGGAACGCCGGCGCCGGCCGAGATTGCCAACATCTCGAGCATCGTCCGCCAGCCTAACAGCCAGATGGTTGAAGTGCGCTACAACCAGGTGGTGCCGCAGCGGCTTCAGGGTTCCCTGGACGACCCGGCGATCCGGCAATTGCTGATGGTGGCTTCGCAAAACTCAGCCTCTGCCGGGGTGCGGGACGACTCGGTGGGGCTGCTGGCGGCCGAGTGCCGGGCCGGACGGGGTTGCCAGGCGGCGGGCATTCGCGATGCGCTGATGGTGGCCCTGCGCTATGACAAGAACGCGGGAGTGCGCGAAAAGGCGCTGGAGGGCCTGGAACCCTACGTGACCGAGGATGTGCGGGTGCGCAATGCAGTGCTGGAGGCGCTGCTGAACGACGGCGACCCGCGGATTCGCACCGCGGCCATCAACATCCTGGAACCCGTGGAGGCCGATACCAGCGTGCGGCAGGTGCTGCACACGGTCGCCAACTCGGACCAGAATCCTCATATCCGCACCGTCTCCAGGGAAGTCTTGAGCCGGGTGCCGGAGATTCAGTAGCAGTGCTTTGCCCTCCGGCGATCGCGCCAGCAAGAAAGAGTGCGAGCCGGAACAGAAGAAACAGGGAGAAGATGAGATGAAGCACTTTTTGAGGCCGTATCACAGTCTCCTGTCTTGCCGTATTGGTTTCGCCGTGGTGTTGGGAATGGGCGTGGCGATGGCTCCGCTTGGGGCGCATGGGCAGGCCGCGCCGTTCACCGGGCTCTTGCAGCAACCCAGCCCGCTGCTCATGCACGCGTCTTCCCAGGGCTACCTGGGCGTGGACCTGGCGGACGTGGACACCGAGAAGGCGCAGAGCCTGAAGCTCAAGGAGGTGCGTGGCGCGGTGATTACGCTGATCGACCACGACGCGCCGGCCGGGCAGATCGGGTTGAAGGTCAATGACGTTGTCCTGCAACTGAACGGGCAGAACGTGGAAAGCGCCGAGCAGTTGCGCCGCATGTTGAGGGAGATTCCTCCCGGCCGCAAGGTGAGCATCGAGATTAGCCGCGACGGCAACGTGCAGACAATGGCGGTGGCGCTGGTCGATCGCCGGGCCATGGAACACGACGTCTGGAACAAGCTCGGCAACGGCGGAGATGTCTTTACGCAGGGGTCGGGGATGGGCATCCTTGCAGGCGGAGGCGACGGGTCGCTACCGGGCGGCTTCCACATGCCCTTCTTTGGCAGCAGCCTGAATGTGGGCGCTCTGGTTGAGCCGCTGACCTCGCAAATGGCCGAGTACCTGGGCGTGCCCAGCGGGCTGATGGTGAAGCAGGTGGCGCGCAAGAGCGAGGCCGCCGCGGCGGGGCTCAAGGCCTTCGATGTGATTCTCAAGGTGGGCTCCGAGCCGGTGGCGAACCTGGCCGGCTGGGACCGCGCGCTGCGCGCCAACCAGGGCAAGCCGGTGCAGGTGACCGTTCTCCGCGACAAAAAACAGCAGACGCTCACCCTCCAGGTGGATTCAAAGCACAAGAGCGAGTTGGACGAAAAGGATCTCTTCCCGGCGGGCGATTGCCCGGTGTTGACCGAAATGGCTGAGGAGTCCGGCCAGGAGCTGGCCCAACCATTCGCGTGGGACGATGAAGCCGCAGCGCAAGCCCTGCGCGACCGGGTTCAGGCACTGCGCGATCAAGTGCATGGACTGGAGCAGTTCAAAATCAACCCGCAGCAGGCCGAGGAGTTCCGCAAGCTGGCCGAAACGATGCGCGACAACCTTGCGGCCGAGAGCCTTCAGAGCGGCCACCAGCAACTCGACCTGCTCAGGCAGCAGACGGAAGAGATGCGCAAGAACTTCAAGCCGGAGCAATTCAAGCTTGATCCCAAGCAGATGGACGCGTTGAAGCAACAAGCGGATGAGCTACGCAGGAGCCTGCCGGAGCAGTTCAAGCTGAACAGGAATCGACTGGAACAGATGAGTCGGCAGATGCGGACGATTCAAGTGCTTCCGCCAACATTCGATGAGCAACAGCGGCGGCAGATGGAGCAGTTGAAGCGCCAGATGGAAGAGATGAAGGCGCTGGGCTTCGGCGACCACATCTGATCTGCAGCCTTTGCATCCTGCAAAGGGCGCCGCCGGATTTGCCGGTTGGCGCCCTTGCTGTTTCTAGAGGTCACTTGAGACCAAGCAGCTTGGCCGTGGCCTGGATCTCGACCTTGTGCGCAGCCACAGTATCGGTGGTGGAGTAGACGACCGCCGGCTTGCCGGGAATCAGAACCGCCTTGATCGAGACGATCCAATCGTGTTCTTGTGGCCGCGATTCGCTATCGGCCTTGGCCCCCAGAGAGGTATTGCTGACTTTCAGCTCCAGAATCAGCTTGTCGCCTTGCTGCGTCGCGTGGTTTACGTCCACGTTGGTGCCGATGTTGTCGGTGAGAATCTCCCCTTTTTCATTCTTGTATGAGACGCGGTCGCCATCGCGCAGGTGTTCGTAGCCGTTGCTGTCGTCGGTAATCACGATGAGGGTGTAGGTCTTGTCCACCAGGGCCTTCCCGGCTTCCGACTCTTTGACCGTGACCGTGAGTTCGTAGGCCTGGGAGGGTGGCTTGGGCGCTTGGGTGGAGTTCTCGCCCTGGGCCATGGCCAGGCAGGGAGCCAGCGCAAGGCTGAGCAGTGCGGCAAGAGTAAGACGGGTTTGGGTCATTGGGTCTCCTTGGTTGCGCCGGATGGGGCGCCGGGGTTGTCGTCGATCGGCGGGATCTGAATGGGCTCGATCGTCAGCGGATCGTCGTGAATGGGTTGAACCGCGATGGGCTTGTCCTGCTCGTCTTCGGCTTGGGCCAGAGAGGCGATGGCCTCAGGATCTTTGGCCAGCAATTGCGCGATCAACTGGCTTTGGGTGGGCTGGGGCGCAACAGCAGCGTGGGAAGCCTGCGCTGGCCGGGAAGGCGAAGCGGTTGCGAGCAGCCGGGGAACCTCCGGGGCAGGAAGGATCGCCGCCGGATGGGCCTGGGCCTGATTTGGCGGAGCAACCGGGGCGCGGAAATGGAACAGCACGGCGCCCAGCACCACAGCCGCGGCCAGCGCGCCGGCTGGAATCGGCCACCGGCTGAAAGCGCGCCGCGGCGCGGGAGAAGCGGCGTCCAGGCGCGCCTCGATCCGGCTTTCCAGGCCAGGGCGCGACCCTGCGGGAGTGTAACTGGCCAGGGCGCGGTCCAGCAAAGCGTCGATGGGATCAGGCCGGTTTTCGGGCATCTCGATCATCCTCTTCCTCCTTTCTTCCGTTGCAACTTGAGTCGCAGCGTCTGGCGCGCGGTGTGAATCCGTCGCCGCACCGTCCCCTCGGGCAGGCCGAGGATTTGGGCGACTTCCACCAGCTTCAACTCGCCCAGCGCGGCCAAGGCCAGCGGCTGGCGCAGCTTCTCCGGTAGAAGGTCGATGGCGCCGTGCAGCCAGGCTTCCAGCTCCGCATCCATCGCCAGCGTCTCGGGACCGGCATCGGGCGAGACGAGCTGCGGCGGAAGTTCGTGTTCCTGCGCCCGCTTTCGCGCGCCATGGCGCCGCACCGCCATCCGCCAGGCCACCCGCGCCAGGTACCCGCGCTCGTCCTCGATCTGTTTCCAGCGGTTTCCCCGGTAAAGCTCGAGGAAGGTCTCCTGGGCCACGTCTTCGGCATCGTCCGGATTGCGCACCACGGCCAGGGCGATGCGATAAACCAGATGCGACTGCCGCTCGACCAGCAAGGCGAACGAAGCCCGCGCATCGTCCCCGGCCCGTTCCGGCACTGCCTCGTCCCCGCTCGCGATGGAAAGCGCGTTCTGCATCACTCCCTAGTAAAGAGCATCCGGGCGGGCAAAACGTTCGCCGATTTCGATGTTTGGTGGGATGGAAGGCGCGGGCGGCAGGAGGATGGCCCACGGTTTCGCAGGACCACGGCATCTGTGTTTCTGTGAATTTTGGCGCGATTGTCGGTGTAATCGACTGATTATAAGTTAGTTAATTTCAGCTTCACAGTTTCACAGCCAAAAAAGCGATGCAAAAAAATGATGCCGACATACAGTTCTGGGGGTTGGCCCACCCCCGGCGGCTTGCCAATCGCTTTCTATTTACTATTATGCGCCAACGGAGGAAATATTCTGCAAACCACCTGCGGTGGGGCGGAGGCCTTCGGCGGCGGCTTTCTTGTGCTCGTTGGCTAGAAACTGCTTCACCTGCTTCGCATCAATCCGCCGCTGATCGCCTCATGCATTCGCTACTACATCTTGCCCCAGACCATCCTGCTGTGGACCGAGCCGGACATGGAGACCGAGGCGTAGCGCCTACGCCACCACCGCCACCTTAGCCCGCTTGCCCAGCCGCACCACGATGCGCGCCGGCAGCGCGGCAACAGAAACCAGATTGCCTGCGGCCACTTCTCCATCCAGCTTGACGGCCTTCTCGGCGATCTTGCGGTTGGCTTCCGCGCCCGATGCCGCCAGCCCCGATTGCACCAGCAGCTTGGGCAGGCGAATCTGGTTCGGCTCCGCTCCAGCCACATCGGCAAACGCCACGGCAACCTCTTCCAGGTCCTCGGCCGTCTCCTTCTGCTGGAACATCTTGGCCCAGTTCTCATCGGCGCTCAAGGCCTCGGCCGCGCCGTGGAAGCCGGCGGTGATGGTCCGCGCCAGACGCTTCTTGGCTTCCATGGGGTGCAACTTCCCGGCCTTCACCTCGGCCTCGAGCGCGTCCACTTCAGACTGTTTCAGGTCGGTCAGGAAAACCCAATATTTCCACATCAGCTCGTCGTTGATGCTCATCAGCTTGCCGTACATCTCGGCCGGCGGCTCGTTGATGCCGATGGCGTTGCCGAGCGACTTCGACATCTTCTGCACGCCGTCCAGGCCCTCGAGGATCGACGTCATCAGCACGATCTGCGGCTTCTGGCCGTAGTGCCGCTGCAACTCGCGCCCGCACAGCAGGTTGAACTTCTGGTCCGTCCCGCCCAGTTCCACGTCGCACTCCAGAGCCACCGAGTCGTAGCCCTGCATCACCGGATACAGCAGCTCGTGCAGGCCGATCGGCTGCTCGGCCTGGAAGCGCTTGCTGAACTCGTCCCGCTCCAGCATCTGCGAGACGGTGAAGTGCGAGGTGACCCGGATCGTCCCCTCGTAGCCCAGCTTGCCCAGCCACTCGGAGTTGTAGCGCACCTCGGTCGCGCTCTGGTCCAGGATCTTGAAGGCCTGCGCAAGGTAGGTCTGGGCATTTTCGTTGATCTGTTCCACGGTCAGCGGCTTGCGGGTGACATTGCGCCCGGTCGGATCGCCGATCAGCGCCGTAAAGTCGCCCACCAGGAAGATGACCTGGTGGCCCAGTTGCTGAAAATGACGCAGCTTGCGCATCAGCACGGTGTGGCCCAGGTGCAGGTCGGGCGCGGTGGGGTCGAAGCCGGCCTTCACCCGCAGCGGGCGTCCGGTTTTGCGGCTTTCTTCAAGGCGCTCGCGCAGGTCGCTCACGCGGATGATCTCCGCCGCGCCCTTCTGGAGCAGGTCCATCTGTTGGTCTACGGGCAGGAATTCTTGCATGTCAGTTCAAGTATAAAGTCGCGGAGCTGGCGCCCTGCCGCAGACCGCCCATTGCCGCCGATTCATCTCTTTGCCTGCATCCCGCGCCCTGCTCGGCTCATCCAAGAGCCGAGGAGAAAACACCCTATGTCTTCCGTATTTGGCCGCGCAGTCCAGGTTCCCGCCCCCGGTGGAGCCTTTGAAGTGGTTCAAAAGGAGTTTCCCGAACCCGGTCCGGGCCAGGTGCGCATCCGCGTCCAGGCTTGCGGCGTTTGCCACAGCGACGCAATCACCAAATTCGCAGCCTTTCCCGGCATCGCCTATCCGCGTGTTCCCGGCCATGAGGTCGCCGGCGTCGTGGATGCGGTTGCGCCCGACGTTCCGCTCTTCAAGCCTGGCCAGCGCGTGGGCCTGGGCTGGCATGGCGGCCACTGCAACTACTGCGCTCCCTGCCGCCGCGGAGACTTCATCCTCTGCGAAAACCAGCAAATCTCCGGCGTCACCTTCGACGGCGGCTATGCCGACTACGTTGTCGCCCCGGCCAACGCCCTGGCGCTGATTCCCGACGATCTGGCCGATGTGGACGCCGCGCCGCTGATGTGCGCCGGCATCACCACGTTCAACGCCCTGCGCAACAGCGGCGCGCGCCCCGGCGACACGGTCGCCATCCTCGGCATCGGCGGCCTCGGCCATCTGGGCGTGCAGTTCGCGGCCAAAAGCGGCTTCCGCACCGTGGCCATCGCCCGCGGCCAGGACAAGGCTCCGCTGGCTCGCCAACTCGGCGCGCACCTCTACATAGACAGTACCGCCCAGGACCCCGCCGCCGAACTGCAAAAGCTGGGCGGAGCGGCGGTCATCCTCTCCACGCTCACCAACGCCGAGGCCCTCGCCGCAGCCGTCAACGGCCTCGGCCCCAAGGGCAAGCTCATCATTGTCGGCGTGCCCGACAAGCCGTTCGAGGTGGGCGCCGTTCCGTTGATTATGGGCAGCCGCACCATCGTCGGCTGGCCCTCGGGCACCGGCCTGGATTCGGAAGACACGCTCAACTTCAGCGCCCTCACCGGCGTCAAGCCGATGATCGAGACGTATCCGCTCGACCGCGCCGCCGAGGCCTTTGACCGCATGATGAGCGGCAAGGCGCGTTTCCGCGTGGTGCTCACCATCGGCGCGTAACCGGTCTGCGCCAGATGTCTACTGGGCCTGTTCGCCGCTTTCGGCGGGCAGGCCCGCTTCAACTTCCGTCGGCGCCGCCTCCATGGCCTCCGAGAGCTTGTGCGTCATCACCTGGAAGTGATAACCCATGACCGCCAGAGTCATGGCCGCGCCGAAACAATGCCGGTAACGCGTCGCCGCCGCGGCCAGAAACTTCCAATAACTCCACTTGGCCCGGCCAAAGACTCCCTGGCGAATGATCGACGTCACCAGCGCGCGCGCATTTTCGCGGGTCAGCCAGGGCTGGCTCTTCACGCGCTGCCCATCCTTCCGCTTGCCAGGCTTGGGCTGGGTGCGGTTCAGGTAGAGCTTCACGCGATCGTAGTAGGCCTCGCAGTTGTAGATCCGCTTCAGCACAGAGCGATAGCCTTCCACCAGCTTGGCCGAGTCCATGCGGGGGAGAAAGTTGAGCTTGTCGTCCGTGTTGTTGCCCCCGCCCAAACTCACAATCCGGCCCTCCTTCCACAGCCGCCGGAAAAGCTGCGTGCCGGGCATGGCCTGCAGCAGTCCCACCATGGCCACGGGAATGCCGCTCTTCTGGATAAACTCCACCATGCGGTCGAAGATATCTTCCCGGTCCGTGTCGAAGCCCAGAATGAAGCCGCCCATCACCTGCATGCCATAACTCTGGATGAGTGCCACGCTGTCCAGCAGGCTGCGCCTTGTGTTTTGCAGTTTGTTGCTGGCGATCAGGCCCGACTCGTCCGGCGTTTCGATGCCCAGAAAGACTGACTTGAAGCCCGCGTCCTGCATCAGTTGCATCAGCTCCGCATCGTCGGCCAGGTTGAGGGATGCCTCGGTAAGAAAGTCGAAGTTGGCGCCGGTCCGCTTGCGCCACTCCACCAGCGCCGCCAGCAGCTCCTTGGCCCGCTTCGTGTTGCCGATGAAGTTGTCGTCGACGATAAACACCGTGTCGTGCCAGCCGGCCGCGCGCAATTGGTCCAGCTCGGCCAGCACCTGCGCCACGGCCTTGGTGCGCGGACGCCGGCCGTAGATTTCGATAATGTCGCAGAACTCGCAGTTGAAGGGGCAGCCGCGCGAGTATTGCACCGTCATGGTCGTGTAGCGGTTCATCTTGATCAGGCTCAGGTCGGGCAGGGGACTGGTTTCCATCTCCGGCCTTTCGGCGGCCTGATAGACGGGCTTGGCCGTTCCTTGCTCCAGGTCGCGCGCCAACTCGGCGATCAGGCTCTCCGCCTCGCCAATCACCACATGGTCCGCCTGGAGGTCGTCCGCGGAAAGGCTGCTGGCGATGGGGCCGCCCACAATGGTGCGCAGTCCCCGCGCCCGGCAGCGCTCCACGATCGCGGCCAGCGACTCGCTTTGAATGTGCATGGCGCTCAGCAGCACCACGTCGGCCCAGGCCAGATCGCGGTCGCGCAGCCGCTCCACGTTGGCGTCCACCAGGCGCTTCTTCCACCCCGCGGGCAGCAGCGCGGCCACCGTCATCAGTCCCAGCGGAGGCTGCGCGGCCCGCTTGCCCAGAAACTTCAGCGCATGTTTGAAGCTCCAGTAGGTGTCGGGAAACTCCGGGTAAATCAGCAGAGCGTTCATGGGCCCCCTCTCGGCGGGAAGAGTGGCTGCGTGCGCAGATGCGGGAGGTTCAGGCCGTGTTTCTCTCCAACGGAAACACGTGCGGCCACGCACAGTGCGGCAGACTGCTCCCGCATCCATTCTCCCACTGCGGTGGGCCAATTCTGCTCAAAATGGACCACTTTACCGCATCCCGCGCGGCAAAAGCGCCATTCTGTCCGTCCGCGCCCGCGCCGCTTGCCTTAAACTTGTCCAATGGAAGAGTTCAGCAGGATTCAGCGCCTCCCTCCTTACGTCTTCAACATCACCGGAGAGATGAAGATGGCCGCCCGCCGCCACGGCGAGGACATCATCGATTTCGGCATGGGCAATCCCGACGGAGCCACGCCCAAGCACATCGTGGACAAGCTGGTTGAAGCGGCGCTGAAGCCCCCGACCCATCGCTATTCGGTCTCCCGCGGCATTCCCCGCCTGCGCAAGGCCATCTGCAACTGGTACAAGACCCGCTACGATGTCGATCTCGATCCGGAGACCGAGGCCATTGTCACCATCGGCTCCAAGGAGGGCATCGCCCACCTTTGCCTGGCCATTCTCGACTCGCGCGACACGGTGCTGGTGCCCAATCCCAGCTACCCCATTCATATTTACGGTCCGGTCATCGCCGGCGCTCACGTGGTCAGCGTCCCCGTTCATGACCGCGAGCAGTTCCTGGCCCAGCTTGAGGACCTGATTCCGCGCATGGTGCCGCGCCCCAAGGCGCTCATTGTCAACTTCCCGTCCAACCCGACCACGGAGTGCGTAGAACTGCCCTTCCTGGCTCGCCTCGTCGAGTTGGCCCGCGAATACGGCTTCCACCTCATCCAGGACCTGGCCTACGCCGATATCGCCTTCGACGGCTACAAGCCGCCCAGCGTTCTCCAGGTCCCAGGCGCAAAAGACGTGGCCGTCGAGTTTTTTACCCTCTCCAAGAGCTACAACATGCCCGGCTGGCGTGTCGGCTTCATGGTCGGCAACCCGAAGCTGGTGGCTGCTTTGGCGCGCCTCAAGAGCTACTTTGACTACGGCACCTTCACGCCCATCCAGGTTGCTTCCATCCAGGCTCTTGAAGGCCCGCAGGAGTGCGTTCACGAGATTTGCGAAAACTATCGCAAGCGCCGCGACGTGCTGGTCGAGGGACTGAACAAGCTCGGCTGGCCGGTGGCCCTGCCCAAGGCAACCATGTTTGTCTGGGCAAAGATTCCCGAGGCCTTCCAGGCTCTTGGCTCTCTGGAGTTTTCCAAGCTACTGCTCACAGAAGCCAAGACAGCCGTCTCTCCCGGCATCGGTTTCGGCGACTACGGCGACGGCCACGTCCGCTTCTCGCTCATTGAGAACGAAGAGCGCACGCGGCAGGCCCTCCGCGGCATGAAACAGATGTTCGCCAAGGGGTAATTCTCAAGCTATGATTCCCATATCTCGGAAGCCGCTTCTGGGACTTGGGAAACAAGAACCCCCATGTCGCCCGCTCCAAAACGATCCGGCGATCCAGCGAAAACTCGCGAGCGCCCCTCCGCCTCGATTTGCAGAATATATCCCATCGTTGGCGCACAATGGTTCTCGCTGGAGTCCGGCCAGGAGCGGCTTTCGCCGCGCCGAACATCGCTGTAAGAAGAACGCGGGTTTAATACTGCAGTTGGACGTGCGTTTTTCCCCGGCGAAATTGCAAATGGCCGCGCCGAATGGCGACGCAAATCTGTTCATTTTCAGGGGGTTGAAGCCCCCTGCTCCCTCCGGAATTCTCGATTTACAACTGTAGTATTAAGCCCCTGGGGGAGCGTCGGCGCCGCGACAGGGAATTCAGAACTCCAATCTGTCAGGAATTTGCACGGTCCGTACCACCGCAGGGTACCCCTTCCCCCATTTTCGTCAATAAACGAAATTGTGAAACTGTGAACGCCCAGTCCTGCGCTCTGCATCCTCGACTCGTGCGCTTTCTGCCCTGAAACCGGTTCAAATTGCTCACACCGCTTCGATTTATGCACCAGAATTGGTGATATCCACAATTTAATCCGTTTTTTGCACTTGCTTCCACAGATGGATCGGACGCACACTCCTTTCCAACTGGTGACCCTGTAGGGAATTGGAAACGCAGTTCCAGCTTGGCAGGACGATGCGGAAAGCGATGGAATGAGGCAGGACATGGCCGGCTGGTCCGGAACGTGTCATGCCGAAATGAGATTGAAGAAGCATCCAGAGTCAGGTGGGAATGTGCAAGCCCCGGTTCGGCACGAAGATTCATCCGCGGCCTAGCCAGAGGATGCAAAGTTCGAGTCGAGTTGGGGAGTCATCATCGACCCAGCCGCAGAGGCAGGATTCGGGGACACCCGAAGACGCAAAAGCGGCACAACCGGAGGATGCGGGATTCGGGGCAACCCGGAAAACCATCCATCGGCGCAGCCAGAGGAGCGAAGAAACGGGGCGACCCGAAGATTTAATCGCTGGCGGCGCAGGAAGATGCAAGAGCCGGGGCAACCCGGAACTTCATCGCCGGGAGCGTCGGAGGGGGCGAAATTCGAGGAAACTCGAAGATCCATCCGCCGGCGCAGCCAGAGGAGCGAAGATGCGGGGAGACTCGCGGATTCACCTTTGGCACGGCCGGAAGATGCGGAATTCGGGGCAACCCGAAGACGCATCGGCAGGCGGCACGGGAAGAGCGGAGAGCCGGGGCAACCCGGGGATGCGCAGCCGGTACCGCTGAAGGATGCGAGATTCGAGGCGACTCGAAGATCCATCGCCGGCACAGCTTGGAGATGCGGGAGACGAGGAAACTCGAAACTCCATCGAAGTGCTGGACGGGACGATGCATGGTCCGAGCAACTTGCGAGTTCATCAATATTGAGGCGCCGGAGATCCTAGGTCTCCGGCGCCTTCGTCTTTACGGCATCTTTGGCGGGCAGCCCGCCTTGAAGCATGTATCACAAGAGGCCGCTCTCGTTATTTCTCGTCCGCCTTTTTCGGCCCCAGCAGGAACTGCACGCCCAGATAGGCGATCCAGTTGGGCTCGCTGTTCCAACGCGTGACGGCCTGGATGGCGCGGCCGCCCATGAAGAGCAGGCGCACGTGCCCGGCGCGGTCCAGCGTCTGCCGGCCGCCCATATCCAGCGTGAGAGCGCGCTGCTTGGGCGCGCTGCCGATGCGGTTGGCGTCTTGCAGGTCGTAGATTTCGCCGTAAAGCTCCAGGCGGTCGCTGAACTCGTGGCCGGCAATCAGCCCGCGCCCCCAGCGGCTAGGAACCAATTGGTTGCCGATCCAGCGGCCCACTTCGCCGTTAAGGCCGATAGAACCCAGCTTGGCGGTGAACTCCATGGGAAGGTAATACTGTGGCCCGTTCTCCACAATTCCGCGACGCACGGCGCTGGTGGGGTTGTTCAAGGAGACCTGCGGATAGGTGCCCAGCGAGAAATCCATATTCTCGTCGGACTTTGGTTCGCCGGCGCGGTGATGTTCGTAGGGCCGCCACTTGATGCCCAGCAGCGACTCGCCCAGCCCCGCGCGCGTGGTGTTGTCTGGGTCAGTGGCCGCGGCCAGGGGCAGCTCGTACTTGAGCTGGATGCGGTCGCCCCATCCGTAGTTCATGTCGATGTCGGGCAGCTCGTAGTAGGACTGGCCCGGATTGTGATTCGCGATCCAGCCCAAGTTGATCTCCCAGTGCCGGTTGCCGGGCGTGCCGGGATCGTCGGTAATAAACGGTGGGCCGCCCTGCGCATGGGCCAGGGACACCGCTGCCACAGGTGCAAGCAGCAGAAAGAATTGAAGGAGCCGATGCACTCGGATGACGAAAGATCTCCGTGAAATGAGCTTCGCTTGGGCCAAGAATCCCCTTTGCTCAAGGTAGCATTTCCGGGCGCGTGTTCCGCTTAAGATGTTGTGCATGGAGACAACGGAAATTGCCGGCGTTGAGGTTTCGCGCATCGGCCTGGGCACCTGGGCCATTGGCGGGCAGGAGTGGGGCGCGGTGACGGACGCGACGGCCGTCGCCGTCTGCCTCTCGGCCGTCGAGCGCGGCATCAACCTGATCGATACCGCCCCCATCTATGGCCACGGACGCTCTGAGGAGATCGTCGGCAAGGCGATCCGCGCCCACGGCCGCCGCGAGGCCTTCTACATCGCCACCAAAACGGGCCTGGAGTGGAACGCTGCCGGCGTCTTTGCCAACTCGACGGAGCCGCGGCTGCGTAAAGAGCTCGAAGATAGCCTGCACCGCCTGGGCACCGAGTACATTGACCTCTACCAGATTCACTGGCCCGATCCGTTGGTGCCCATCGCCGAGGTGGCCGGATTGTTGGCCGAATTCCAGCGCGAAGGCAAGGTGCGCGCGCTGGGCGTGAGCAACTTCAGCGTGGCGCAGATGATGGAGTTCCGCGCGGTGGCGCCGCTGGTCTCTGACCAGCCGCCCTACAACCTCTTCGACCGTCAGATCGACGTGGAAGGGAAGTGTGGTCTGTCTATCCGCAGCTGGTGCGCGGCCAACGGAGTCGCCATTCTCTGCTATAGCCCGCTCTGCCGCAGCCTGCTGGCCGGCCGGGTCCATCGCGGCACGAACTTCGCGCCTGGGGACATCCGCAACTTCGATCCTAAATTCCAGGAGCCGCGCTTCAGCCAATACATGACCGCCGTGGAGCGGCTCGCCGCCCTGGCAAAAGAGCATTACGGAAAGTCTGTCTTGGAGTTGGCCGCGCGCTGGGTCCTGGATCGGCCCGGCGTCTCCGTGGCGTTGTGGGGCGCCAAACGTTCCGACCAACTGGATGCCGTCGCCGGCGTGCTGGGCTGGAAGCTGGATGCAGCCGATCTGGCCGAAATCGACCGCATCATCGCGGAATCCGTTACCGACCCGGTTGGCCCGGAGTACCTGACGCCCAAGGCGCGGAAAGGCTGAGCATCGCACCCTGAGGTTGGCTGGAACACGAAGGATACGGGTCTCTGGCGCGCGCTGTGCGCGGGCGTGCTGATCGAAGTTGAAGGGCTGGCGTCTTCCGCGCGATTTCTCCGCCCAAGGGCGGCCCCGCTCTGCGATACTGGATCGTTATGCCAATCGACGATCTGCAACAAGCCGCTCAAAAAATCGCTGGGTTCCTCGCCACCCTGAACAAGCTGGGTGGAATGCGCCTCAAGTACCGCATCACCGCCGGAGACGGCGCGCCTGACCCCGAAGGGCAGGTTCCAGCCCTTTGCGTAGAACTGGGCGGGCCCGACGCGCCGCTGGTTACCCAGCACAACGGCGAGCTGCTGCTTGCCTTGGAAACCATTGCCGCGCAGATTCTTCGCCTGGACCAGCGCGAGTGCGCCCTGATCAGTTTTGACGCCGGCAACTTCAAGGCTCTGCGCGCGCAGGAGCTGCGCATGACCGCCGAGACAGCGGCGGAGAAGGTGCTCAAAACCGGCGTTCCCTTTGCGTTTCCGCCGATGAACAGCCGCGAACGCCGCCTGCTCCATCTCGCCTTCCGCTCCATCGAAGGGGTTGAGACGGCCAGTTCCGGCGAAGGCCAGGACCGCTTTCTGGCGGTTTATCCCGCGGGCAAGACGAACCTGCCCGTCGCGCCTCCCATCAAGCCCAGAGGTTTCACGCGCCGGTAGGCGGACGCAGTTGCGCCGCGAAGCGGCCCCATTTGCTTTGCAAGTGAATGGAATACAAAGAAGCCCACGCCTTGAACTCCCGGCGTGGGCTTCCATTTTCTACGCAGCCTTGCCGGCTTGCGGGCTCGCTATCCGTTCAGCAGATCCTGCAGCTTGTTGAGCATGCGGTGCAGGTCCTTGTCGGTGCGGCGCAACTCGTCGATCTTGCCGATCGAGTGCATCACCGTGGTGTGGTGCTTGTTGCCGAACTGGCGGCCGATCTCAGGCAGGCTGGCCTCGGTCATCTGCTTGGCCAGGTACATGGCGATCTGGCGCGGCACCACCACATTGCGCGAATTGTTTTTTTGCTTCAGATCGCTCACCCTCATGCCGAACTGCTCGGCCACGGCGCGCTGAATGGCCTCGATCGAGATTTTGCGCACCTGCATGTCGATGAACTGCTTCAGGCACTGCTGGGTCGAGGCCAGGGTGATCTCCATGCGGTTGAGGTGGCACCAGGCGATGAGGCGGGTGAGGGCACCCTCCAGCTCGCGCACGTTCGTGCGCACGTTGGAGGCCATGAAGAGTGCCACATCAGTGGGCAGAACGACCTGCTCGCTCTCGGCCTTCTTTTGCAAGATGGCGACCTTGGTCTCCAAGTCGGGCGGCTGAATGTCGGCGATCAGGCCCCACTCGAAGCGCGAGCGCAGCCGGTCCTCGATCTCCGCCAACTCCTTGGGCGGCCGGTCCGAGGCGATCACGATCTGCTTCATGCTCTCGTGCAGCGCGTTGAAGGTATGAAAGAACTCTTCTTGCGTGCGCTCCTTCTGGGCGATGAACTGGATGTCGTCGATCAGCAGCACATCCACCGTGCGGAAGCGGTCGCGGAAGCTGGTCATGCGATCGTTGCGCAGCGAGGTGATCATCTCGTTGGTGAATTTTTCCGCCGAGACGTAGCAGATGCTGGCGACGGGCTGACGGCGCTTCACCTCATGTCCGATGGCGTGCATCAGGTGGGTCTTGCCCATGCCCACGCCGCCATACAGGAACAATGGGTTATAGGCGCGCGAGGGCCGCTCGGCCACGGCCAATGCCGCAGCGCGGGCAAACTGGTTGCCGTTGCCGATGACAAAGGCATCGAAGGTGTAGCGGGGATTCAGTTGCGCCGCGGTCGACCAGTCGAAGCGCGCCTGCTCTGGCGTGCGCGGCGCGGGAGCGGCTTGGGGCGCGGTGGGCGCGTGGGCCGAGACGGGCGCAAAGCCCCCGTCCTTGCGCTGCGGCGGAATCGAGGGATCTTCTTCCGCGGTCACGAAACTCACGTCGTCAAACTCCAGCTCCTGCAGGTCGATGGCCTCCTGAATCAGATCGCCATACTTGTCGCCGATGTGCTGGAACTCCGGCGACGGCACGCGCACATAGAGCGTGCGGCCCGCGGCGTGACTGTACCGCGTGGGCTTGAGCCAGGTCTCGAATGACTGGCGGATGACCTTTTTTTCCAGGGCCGCGAGAATCTGAAGCCAGGGGTTGAGAACCGTCGCCGGCGAAGTTGCAAATGCCATGGAACCAATCCTTGCCTGCGCCTCCTGTGTACTGCCCGATCGGTTCAGCCGCGAGGTTTTGGCAACAGCTCTCTAGCGGCGGAAAGCCTTCGCTTTCCGTCCGACATTGCCGATTGCCTACTGCCTGGTTGCCGCTGGTCTGCCCGGAAAATAAACTTCGGGGCATGGGACGAAACCGAATCCGTGGGACGCTGGGAAACTTTCTTGAACGGTCCCGATGGTAGCACATTTTGGGGTGGTTGCAATGCCGCTTTCACATAACCCTGCTCGCATCGGAATGAGTTGCACCAAGGATGGTGAAACTTAGCGCGAAAGTTACCAGAGTCACTCCCTGAGAGACCGTGAAAGGCCGATGATTGGCGTATTGTCGCGTCCCGCCGCAGCGGCCCGGCACGCGAAGCTTTTTGTCCTCCGCACAGCTTCTGGCTGGATTCCTGGCGCAACCTGCGATACACTTAAGTTTTGCCGTCAAGGCGCAGATTCTCAAAAGGAAACAGGAGCGCAATTCCATGCCCAAGCGCACATTTCAACCCAATCGCCGTCACCGCGTGAAAACACATGGCTTCCGCGCACGGATGAAGACCAAGAGCGGCGCTGCCGTCCTGAGCCGCCGTCGCGCCATCGGCCGCAAGCGCGTAGCCGTGAGCGCCGGATTCCGCGACTAATCCCGCCCGCCGTTCTGCTCCCGCCATTTCCTGGAGCCGGAATGCGTTGCGCACAGTGACCGTTCCGGCTGGAGTTTCCTCTGGCATTGCCATGAGCATCCCTACCAACTCTGCCCCGGATCAGGGAAATTGTCCCTCCGGACCGCGGTTGCAGTCGCTGGCGGGCTTGCGTCTACGCAACCATGCCGACTATCAGCGCGCCTATGCGGCCAGCCGCAAGCGGCAATCCTCGTCCATGAGCTGGTTCCTGGCCGCGCAATCACCCGCCCATCCCGCGGCCGCGTTGCCAGCGGGTCCGCGTGTCGGGCTCACCGTGGGCAAGGTGCTGGGCAAGGCGCATGAGCGCAACCGCATCAAGCGCCGCATGAGAGACGTCCTGCGCCGTCACGCAGAGCTGCTGCCCCGGGGCTGCGACTTGATCCTCCATCCCCGCCGCATCGTGCTGACCCTCGAATTCACGAAACTTGAGGCGGAGATTCTGCGTATTCTTCAACAGGCAAAAGCCGAAGCGGCCAAAATGGCTGCGGGCAGCGCCCCGTCGTCCGCACAGCCGCCGCATCCCGCTCCGGCAAAGCCCGCACTATGACGCGTCTGCTGCTTGCCCTACTCGCGTTTTATCAACGCTGGCTCTCGCCGGCGGTGCACTCGCTGGGCGCGGGCGGCTGCCGCTACCAGCCTACCTGCTCGGAGTACGCCGCCGTGGCGATTGCCACCCACGGGCCTCTGCGCGGCGTGGCGTTGGCCCTCTGGAGGCTGTTGCGCTGTCACCCTTTTGCCCGCGGAGGGCTCGACCAGGTGCCGCCCGTCGCCCGCCCGGCTTCAAAGAGGCGCGACAATCAAGCCATTTCGCCCCACGAACCATTACCATAGGAGAAGCGGCTGCCCGACGGGCGGTCCCTCTTCAACGACAGGAAGTATCCTTTGCCCGAAATTCGCAATCCTAATCTTCAGTCGCCGGGTTCTGGCGGCGGCAGCGGCAGCGGCGGCGATATGCGTTCCACCATCGCTTTCACTCTGCTGATGCTCCTCGTCGTCCTTGGCTTCCAGTACTTCAAACCTAAGCCGGCCACTCCCGTGCCCGCAGCGCAAAACCAGTCGCAGGCGGCTCAGCAGCCCGGACAGCCCCTGGCCCAGGGCCAGCAATCTCAGGCGCAGTTGGCGCCCGGTTCCGCGCAGGCTGCCGCGCCCGCCCCGGCAGTCGCCGCGGCGCTCGAAACCGAAACCACGGTCGAAAACGAGCAGTACAAGATCGTTTTCACCAATCGCGGCGCGCAGGTGAAGCACTGGATTCTGAAAAAGTACTTCGACACGGCCGGCAAGCCGCTGGATATGGTCCAGCCGCAGGCGGCGGCACAGTTCGGGTTTCCGCTCTCGTTCTTCACCTATGAGCCCGCGCTCACCGCGCAGTTGAATTCGGCGCTCTATCAGGTCACCGCATCCGGCGCGCTGCCCTCAGCCACCGGCCATGCGCTGGCGCCCCAGACCAATGCCCTCACCTTCCACTACGCCGCCAACGGCCTGGACGTGGTGAAGACCGTCCGCTTCGACTCGAGCTACGTGCTCACCGTCGAGGCCGAGGTCAAGCGCAATGGCGCGCCGGTTCGGGCGCTGGTTGCCTGGCCCGCCGGACTCGGCGACATGGAGGAGTTCCTCCCCTCGTCGCCGACCAGGTCGCAGACGCGCACTTCCACGCAGTCGCAGTTCGCCTGGTCACTGAATGGCAAGCAGGACTACCAGTCTGTCGTCAAAGTGGGCAACAACGCCACGCTTGACCAGCCCTACGCGTACGCGGCCATCGCCGATCTCTACTTCGTCTCCGCGTTTCTGCCCGACTCGCTCGATCGCACCTCGGTGGTGACGCTGCACAACACCATCGATCTGCCCAGCGACCTGAGCGACGTCAACAGCCAGAAAAAGCCGGCCCATGTCATTGGCGTGGCCATGGGCGACACCAGCGGCTACACGCGCCTGCGCCTCTATGCCGGCCCCAAGGCGATGGACGCGCTCACCTCGATCCACGTCACCGGCGCCGACGGCAAGCCCAGCGGACAGACGCTGGAGCCGCTCATCCAGTTCGGCTGGCTCACCATCATCGCCAAGCCGCTTTACCTCGCCCTGCGCTTCAACTACGAACATGTGGTTGCCAACTGGGGCTGGTCCATCATCATCTTCACCGTCATCTTCAACCTCCTCATGCTGCCCACGCGGTTCATGATGATGAAGTCCTCGTTGAAGATGATGCGCATTCAGCCCAAGGTGGAGGCCCTCAAGAAGCGCTACGCCCATCTCAAGGTGAACGACCCCAAACGGGCCGAGATGAACACCGAGATGATGGCCCTCTACAAGACCGAGGGCGTGAACATGTATGGCGGCTGCCTGCCCATGCTCATCCAGATGCCGCTCTTCTTCGCCTACTTCCGCGTGCTGCAGAATACGGTCGAACTGCGCCAGGCTCCCTGGTTCTGGCTCACCGATCTTTCCTCGCCGGACCCGCTCCACATCCTGCCCATCCTCATCATCATCACCATGTTCCTCACGCAGTACATCACGCCTTCGCCGGGCATGGACGCGGCCCAGCGGCGCATGATGGCCTTCATGATGCCGGTGATGTTCGGTTTCATGCTGTGGCACTACGCTTCGGGATTGGCGCTCTATTGGGGCACCGGCAACATCATCAACCTGGCTATCCAGATCGGCATCAATCAATCCAGCATCGGCAAGGAGATGCACGCTATCGCCGCCCGGCGGGCCGCCAAGAAATCGAGCGCAAGCCCCAAGACGATTCAGGGCCGCCGTTAAGCGATTTTCCTGGCTGCAAAGCCTTCACAAAATCCCCGCCCAAGCCTTGCTTGAGCGGGGATTTTCATTGCGCGGCCCGCGATGCGGATTCTTCCCGAGTCGATGCGGCCTGGCCGGTTGGTGTATCGTCCAATGCGTATGGAATCCACACCGAACATCATCCCGCATCCCGCGCCAGAGGCGGAAGAAGTCTATCGCCGCTGGATTCAATTTCTGGATGAGGAATTCACCCGGCACCACTCCCCCGAACGCCGCGCCGAGATTGTCCGCGACCAGCTATACCAGCTCTATCTGGGCCGGCCGCACGGGGGCAAGCTCAACCTGACGCTTACCTCCGAGTTGCCCGGAAACGTCGTGAGCCTCTCGCTGGACCCCGAGAACGTGACCCTCGAAGCCGAGCACTTTCCCGACGTCGACCGCGCGCGCTACAACCAGCGCAAGCCGCTGCTCTGGTTCTGGCAGATGTTCGACCGTTCGCCCGTGGGGACCAACCACTGGCTGGGCCTGCGTTTCCGCTGCATGTTGGGCCGCCACATCTTTGCCCACATGGGGTCGGGAGTCAAAATCTACCACGGAGTCGACCTGACCTTTGGCTACAACCTGAGCATCGAGGACGGAGTGACCATCCGGCAGCGGGCGCTGTTGAACGACCGCGGCGGAATCGCGATCGGCAAGGGCGTCGTCATCGGCTCCTTTGCCCGCGTCTATTCCCACACCCACTCGCCGGGGAACTACGATCAGGTCACTCTGGTGCCCACCGTCATCGGTCCCGGTGCGCGCATCGGCAGCCATGCCATTTTGCTGGCCGGCCGGACCGTCGGCGAAGGCGAAGTGGTTGGCAGCTTCCCCGCGGACCGCATTTGAGATCGGGGTGAGAAAGCCGCAACGGCGCGCTGGCGGCGGTCCAGGAGACGGGTGCCGATCTCGATCGAAATGTGGAAGGCATACGCCGCCATGTGCAGCTTCACAGGCTGCTGAAAAACGCCCGATTCTGCGTCCATCGGCGAAGAAGATATCGCAGGGGCTGAGGCCCGCGTCGATTCGATTGTGCTTACGGCACGCTAAAGTCGCGCCATGACACTTCTTGCGGCGCGGATGGTGTTTTCCCGCAGCCTGTTCGGCCGGCTTTGCCTCACTGCGCCGGAGTTACGCCACCGTGCACCACAAACCGGTCAAGGTAATCGTGCAATAGCTGGCGATGCTGCTTGCGGTAGGCATCGTAGTCCTGCGCAATGTCCCGGTCGGCTCCGCTGATCAGAATCCAGCAGTCCAGCATTCCCGCGTCGTTCAACTCGACGACGTTGCGCAGGCTCTCGTCCAGGTCAGCGTTCCTGATTCCCTGGTTTTTGATTCCCTCTGCTACGCCGCTCAGTGCCGCGCTCTCTTCTTTGAGCGAGTGCCGGTACTCTCTTTCGTTGGGAAATTCCTTCTTGAAGAGATCGCCGCGATAGCCGGCGCGAAGCAGCGAATACATCACCCATGCCGAAGCGCCCGGATGCTTCTTGTCGTCGGTAGCCTGCGCATCGATGTTGATGGTGATGTTGTTTGGCTTGCCGGCCTCTGCCACTGGAGCCGCGGGGCGATCGATCTTTGGCGCCAGAATTACCGCTTTCTCGATCTGCGCCCACTGCTTGAGCCCCTGCCAGGCCAGCCTGCTGTACGGTTCGGCCACAATGGCGTCGATGAACTTCTCCCGGGCCGTCGCGGGATCGTCTCCGAACTTCAGGAGGGCGTCGCCCCAATAGCGGTAGGCCGTTTCGCGATTGGGATCGACAGCAATCGCCCGTGCAAACCACTTGGCCGCGGTCTTGAGGTCCTTCTGCACATAGGCCGTGTCGCCCGCGTAGAGCGGAGCCTCGTAAAGATGCGGATCGGCCTCCGCGGCAGCCGCGTATTTGGCCAAGGCCGCATCAAAATTCCCCGCAGTGTAGGCTTTTTCCGCCTCTTGCAGCAGGGCGCCGCCGGGGCTGGCGGGAGCGATCACGATCGGCTCGCTGGGGTCGATATTGGCCATCATGCGCACGTATTCGGCCGTATCGCCCAGCTCGACGGCGCGCTTGGCCGCATCCCGCTCCCGCGTCCTCACTGCCTTGATCTCGGCTGGATCACTCAACTGGGCGGCTTGGGCGCCCAGGCAGTCGGCCAGCCGCTCAAAGTAGAGCTGCTCGTTGGGATGCGCCTTGGCCAGATCCTCATAGAGCGGCAAAGCGTCCGGTCGCTTGCCTGCCTTGTAGAGGCTATTCGCTTTGGCGGCCTCGTCATCCTGCGCCAGGCCCGCAACCGCAGCCAGGCTCAGCACGGCCAGGCAAAGACATTTTCCCGCACTCCAGTTCCGCATGACGTTCCTCTTTCTCACACAGAAATTCCAAATGCTTTCTTCCCGCAACGGGCCGGCGCCCGTTTTGTTCGCCGCTCCGGTTCGAATCTCCGGGACCCTCCATGCTAACCTGAGCTTTCCAGCCTGTGGAGATTTCATTTGCAATCCAGTGCTTTCCTCATCGCCGTCTTCGAGTTTGTCCTGATCATCTTTTCGCTCAGCGTTCATGAGTGCGCGCACGCCTGGATGGCCTCGCGTCTGGGCGACCAGACGGCACGCCTGCAAGGGCGCATCACGCTCAATCCCATGTACCACGTGGACCCCGTCGGCACCTTGCTCTTTCCCGCGCTGATGATCTTCGGACCCTTCTTTGGTTTCGGCATGTTTGGTGGTATGTTGGTGGGCTGGGCAAAACCTACCCCGGTCATTACCCGCAACTTCCGCAAGATCGTCCGCGACGACAATCTGACCACGCTGGCCGGCCCGGTCTCGAATCTGCTGATTGTCCTGGTTGCCTTCTGTACGCTGGCCGTCCTCTCCGTTGCGGTTCCCGACGGCCGCCTGCTGGTCTTCTCCACCTTGAGCGGCGGTCTCGCCCAGGGCGTGCCTTCCGGCCTGCAGGCGATTGTTTTGCTGGCTATCCTGGCCATCGAGATCAACCTCTCGCTCTTCGTCTTCAACCTGCTTCCCATTCCGCCGCTCGACGGCAGCCGTCTGGTGCGCAATCTGCTGCCCTATAACGCCGTGCAGGCCTACGACCGGATTCCCATCTGGGTCAGCTACCTGATGATGATCTTTGTGGGCGGAACGATCATCCGGGCCTTCGTCAGTCCCATGATCGGGCTGGTGATTTGGGGGCTGTTGCACGTATAGACCGCAAAGGGCGCGGGTTCCTGGTTGCCGCTACAATGGAATGAGACCATTCTGCGCGTTTCACCCAGGATGGCCGCATTCTTTTGCATTACCCCGGAATCGACAGGAAAAATGCCCGAACCCGCAATCTCATCGTCCCGCCCTCGCGTCTTGAGCGGCATGCGCCCCACCGGCAAGCTCCATTTGGGCAACTACATGGGCGCCCTGGCCAACTGGGTCAAGCTGCAGGACCAGTACGAGTGCTACTTCTTTATCGCCGACTGGCACGCGCTGACCACCGACTACGCCGACACCTCGCTGATCGTGCCCAATACCAAAGACGTGCTGCTCGATTACCTGGCCGCCGGGCTCGATCCCGCCCGCAGCGTGCTTTTTTTGCAGAGCAAGGTGCTCCAGCACGCCGAACTCAACCTGCTTCTGGGCATGATTACGCCTCTCGGCTGGCTGGAGCGCGTGCCTACCTACAAGGAGCAGCAGCAGAACCTCAGCGGCAAGGACCTGTCGAACATCGGCTTCCTGGGCTATCCGCTGCTGATGGCTTCCGACATCCTTCTCTATCAGCCGCAGTTTGTTCCCGTCGGGAACGATCAGACCGCCCACGTGGAGCTGACGCGCGAGGTGGCGCGGCGCTTCAACCAGTTCTACAAGCTCGACGGCCAGGAAGTCTTGCCCGAGCCCAAGGTGCTGCTCACGCCCTCGCCCAAGCTGCCCGGCACCGATGGCCGCAAGATGTCGAAGAGCTACGGCAACACGATCCTGATGACCGACCCCGAGCCGGCGGTCCGGCAGAAGCTCAAGACCATGGTCACCGACCCGGCGCGCATTCGCCGCACCGACGCAGGCGATCCAGACAAGTGCCCGGTGGGCGATTTGCACAAGGTCTTTTCGACGCCTGAAACGATGGCCAAGGTCTACGACGGCTGCCGTTCGGCCGGGATCGGTTGCATCGAGTGCAAAGGCTGGGCCGCCGACGGCCTGGTGCAGATCTTGCAGCCCATCCAGGACCGCCGCGCCAGCTTCTCGGATTCCCAAGTGGACGAGATACTGGAAGACGGTTCCAACCGTGCCCGCGCGCGCGCCGAGCAGACCATGCAACAAGTCCGAGCCGCCATGCAAATGACGAGCGAGATCAACCAATGAGCATGGAGGGCGTGCAGTAGAACAGCCCGTTGCTTTGACAGGGCACGGCTTTGGCTGTGCCAGATAAGACCGGCAGTCCGAGCGCGGCTGGAGCCGCCGAGGGAATGCAAGTGGCAGAAAAGAAAGTCCCGTGGTGGCGAAAGGCGCTCGAATTTGCTTTGGGCGGAATTCGCTCGGGATTTGGACTTTTTCCCCGGTCAGTGAAGCCCGCACTTCAGGAAAAGGATAGTTTTTTGCATCGTTCCGAAGAGAATCCGGAAGAAGAAGCTGGATTGACCGAGCCGTCCGTCCATCTGGAAGCCGCCGCCGCCATTCCGGCAACGGAGGCAGAGCAGACGCCTGCTCCCGCGCCCGAACCCGCACCGGAGTTCGCTCCGGTCGTTGAGCCGGCTGCCCCGATCGCCTTGGCCCTCTCCGAGGATCTCATCGCCGCCGATGCACCCCAGCGGTCTGCCGTCGCCGCCGAAGTTCCTGAGATCGCACCGGAGTCAGCCGCGATCTCTAAGCCGCAAATCGCGCTGGAGGTCGAATCGGCTGAGGTTGCCGAAGCCGTTCGGTCCCTGCCAATTGCCTCCCCGTCCGAACCAACGCTGGAAGCCGAGGTTGAAGTCGAACTGGAGCCTGAGCCCGAGAGGGAAGCCGTGCTGAGATCAGCGCCGGAGCCGGAAGAGGAGATGGAAGCGGGCTCTGAGGCTGAGCCTGAGGTAAAGTTGGAATTCGCGTTCGAGGCGGAGTTGAAAGTCCAGCCTCAACCCGAGCCAGAAGCGAAGGCCGAGTCAGAACCTGAGCCGGAAGCAGGGCTGGAATCCGAGTTGGAGCCTGAATCGGAAGCCACACCGGCGCACGGACCTGAATCGGAGCCGGAATTGGAACCTGTATCCGAGCCTGTTGCTGCCGCAAAGCCTGCCGCTCCCGAAGAGCCTTTGGCCGCGGCCGACCCTGCTTCAAACGTCGCTCCGGTCCCTGCTTCCGTCGACGACCGGATTGAACCAATCGTTGAGCAAGCAGTAGAGCCGGCCGAGCCAATCGAGCCGGAGGCGCCGGCCGATTTACCCGCTTTCGCGCCAGCGCACACCGTGGAATCCGCTCCGCAGCGGGAGCCTGAAGAAAGCCCTGTCCCTGAAGCGGCCACGCAGGCCGAGCCCGTTCCCCTCGCCGCGCCTGCTGCGGCTACCAGTCCAGTCCAGCCCGCTTCTATGGTTCCTGAACTACCCGCGCTTCCCGCAGTCGAAGCGGCCCCGGTTCAGGAGGCCGCGCCCGTTCCCGCGCCCTTGCCAGAGCAAGGTTCCGCCGGGAAGCCCACGGAAAAGACGCCCATCAAACTGCAGTCGCGGGATAACGAAGCCGATCTCTCGCCCTTTTCGATCATCGTGGAGCAGGTCTACGACGGTCCCCTCGATCTCCTGCTGGATCTGATCCGCAAGCAGGACATCGACATCTACGACATCCCCATCGCCAAGATCACGGCGCAGTTTCTGGCCTATGTGAACCAATTGAAGGCCACCGACGTGGATGTGGCCGGCGAATTCATCTATATCGCCTCGCTGCTGATCCACATCAAGAGCAAGATGCTGCTGCCGCGCGCCGCCACCGGCCCTGAAGACGCCGCCGAAGATCCGCGCCGGGAACTGGTCGAGCGGCTGCTCGAACACGAGCGATTCAAGAACGCCGCCCAGATGCTGCAACAGAAGCAGATGCTCGAAGCCGCCACCTGGACCAATCCCGGCCTGCGCGAGTTCCAAGGTGACGAATCCGCTGAGCCGGAGATCGCCGCCGACACGGTGGACCTGGTGCGCATCTTCCGCGATATTCTGGAACGCGCCCGCAAGCGTCCGGTCTTCAATCTCGACGAGGATGCGGTGACCGTGGGCCAGATGATCCAGTTCCTGTCCCGTCGCCTGACCATGGAAGACAAGCCGGTGGCGTTGCGCCGTCTGCTCAGTCACACCCGCTCCGAACGGGCGCTGGTGGCTATGTTCCTGGCTCTGCTGGAGTTGGTTCGTCTGCAAGCCGTCCTGCTGCGCCAGGACCGCGCCTTCAGCGAAATTTTCATCAAGAAGCACACCGGCTTCGATGCCGTGATGAATCAGGGCCTGGCCAACGCCAGCGATGAATGGCGGTAAGCTACCTATTTAACGAGACTCGGAAGCGGTATAGATGCGCTTCCCTGTCGCACGTACAAAAGCCAACGGAATCTTGGGGTTGTTGATGTCTTTGTTGCCATCGTCGGCCCACTTCTTGGCCCATTTCTTAAAATAGGGCTCAATATCTGCCGGAATCAGAAGATATATCTCAACAAGCTCAATCCCGTCGTAGATGGCAAACACCCAATCCACCTGCCGGCACTTTTGAATGATATGCGGATTCATGTGATGGTGGGTGGAGAAGCTTTTGGTAAGGTGAATGTTGACCGACTTGAGCTCGTATTCTCGGCCGTTTTGGTCCCGAGCGTCATTTCTCTCTCGTCCTGGCAGAATCGTCAAGCCAGTGCAAAGCAGAATCTGGAGAATCTTTCCGCCGTTATCCTGAAAGATGTCGTCTATTCCGTGTTTCGATGCGAGCTTTTGGAGCTTCCGGACGCTGGGCATCAGAGCGCGGAGCTTCGCCTGGTCGGGATGTGGCTTCATGCCTGCCCCTTCGCCAGCAGATCCACTACATCAACCCCCAGGACAATCGCAAGCCGCTCCATGTTGTCGATGGAGATATTTTTCTCGTTTCGCTCAACGCTCCCTATATAGTTCCGATGTAGGCCAGCTCGTGCCGCTAGTTCCTCTTGTGAAAAACCGCGCGCCAGACGTGCCGATCTCAGGTTGAGCGCAAACCTTGCGCGGGCGGTAATCTGAGAGTTCAAGGGCTTCATTATCTTTCATGCTCGCCCCGTGCTAAGCTGAAATCTACAGTCTATAGACTGTATGAGGTGACGATGTCGGCTACCCCCCATTCCGCGAATCCCGCTTATTCGACGCAACTGGGCGCCGCCTATGTGGGCGATTCCTTGGAATTGCTCGCGGATTTGCCGGACGGCGATGTCAACCTGGTGATCACCAGTCCTCCATTCGCGCTCCAACGGCAAAAGGAATATGGCAACCTGGACCAGACTGAATATGTGGATTGGTTGCTGAAGTTTGGGCGATTGGTGCACCGGAAGTTGCGCGAGGACGGGAGCTTTGTCCTCGATCTCGGTGGAGCATACCGGAAGGGAGTTCCGGTGCGGAGCCTGTATCAGTTTCGGGTTTTGTTGAGGTTCTGCGACGAACTTGGGTTTCATCTGGCACAGGAGTTCTTCTGGCACAATCCGTCCAAGCTGCCCAGTCCCATCGAGTGGGTGAACAAGCGAAAGCTGCGGGCCAAGGACACCGTCAATACGCTCTGGTGGTTTTCGCGTTCTGAATGGCCCAAGGCGAATGTCTCCAATGTATTGACCGAATACAGTCCGCGAATGAAAAAACTGCTGGAAGACCCGGCAGCTTTTTACACCCCCAAGCAGAGACCTTCCGGACACGAGATCGGCCTCGCATTCGCAACCGACAACGGCGGAGCGATACCCTCCAACCTTCTGCAGATTCCGAACTCGGAAAGCAACGGCGTTTACCTCGGGGCGTGCAAGGAAGTGGGGGTCAAAGGGCATCCAGCACGTTTTCCTTCCAAATTGCCAGAGTTTTTTATTCGCATGCTGACCGACCCCGGAGATTTGGTGGTGGACATCTTCGCCGGCTCCAATACCACCGGCATGGTGGCGGAGGCCGAAGGGCGCAACTGGCTGGCCTTTGAACTCAACCGCGAGTACGTGGCCGCATCTGTACTCCGGTTTGTTCCCAAAGGACTGCCGGTTGCCAGAATGAAGGATATCTATGCAAGTATCCTTCGTGGAGAGTCGGTCTCTATCGAGGAAGAGATTGGGTTTCAGAGACAATTGCTCGCTGTCTGAACGCCATTGCAACGCTACAGAGAGAAACACCTGGAATGGAAGAAAAGGCAAAACTTCGCGATGATCGCCCCGGCCTCCTTTGGGTGGAACTCCAGCAAAAGGCCGAAGATGACTCGGAACTTGCCGAGCAGTTGGAGGCCGCGAAACACGCGATGGAAAAATACAGCGACACCTTGCAGCGGCTGGCCGAATCCTGACCGTCTGACCCGCAGCCGGCCCCGATTTGCACCGGCCCATTGCCTCCATTTATGGTTTCCTCCATGAACGCCGTGTTAAATTAGTCATAGAAGCTCTATTTCTGGGCTTGCTCAACGGGCAACGGCGCAAAACGCGGTTGTTGGGGTTTTATGGACGTCCACTTATCCGGCTCTTCTTTGTCCTACCGCAAATCATCTCTTTTCTATTTGCATTGCAATTCCGTCGATAAAGTTGAACTTTGGAGGCCCAAGCGCCACCGGAATGATTCCGGCCGCATTGGAGATCTCTGATGGCCGACCTGGCAACGATGGTGGAAGAGCTTCCGGCGAAGGCGTCGCTGCTCGACCGCAAGTTGAAAAGGAAGACAAACCCGAGAGGAACCGCTGTCTTTTTGCTAGCCCTTCTGGCTGGCCTCAGCTATATCGGTTTTCATGTGGCCAGGGACCTGGACGCTGTGACCGTGACCAGTGTTTGGCCCTATCTGCTGCTGGCGCTCGCCTTGCTCATCGCCTTGGGCTTCGAATTTGTCAACGGCTTCCACGACACGGCCAATGCCGTCGCGACGGTAATCTACACCCATTCGCTGGAGCCGAACATTGCCGTGGTCTGGTCGGGACTGTGCAATCTGGCCGGCGTACTCGCTTCCACCGGCACGGTGGCCTTCGCGGTGATCACCCTGCTGCCCGTCGAACTCATCCTGCAGGTCAGTTCCGGCGCGGGCTTCTCCATGGTCTTCGCGCTGCTCATCGCCGCCATTCTGTGGAACCTGAGCACTTGGTGGTTCGGGCTGCCAGCCTCCAGCTCGCACACCATGGTTGGCTCCATCATCGGCGTGGGCGTGGCCAACCAGTTGATCAACATCCATACCGGCACCTCGGGCGTGGACTGGGACCAGGCCATTAAAGTTCTCAAGGTGCTGTTGATTTCGCCGGTGCTGGGATTTGGGGCCGCCGCGCTGTTGATCCTGGTGTCGAAGCGGACGATCAAGTACCCGTCGCTCTATGAAGCGCCGAAAAAGAACCAGCCGCCGCCGTGGCCCATCCGGGTCCTTCTCGTGCTAACCTGCACCGGCGTCAGTTTCTTCCATGGCTCCAACGACGGGCAAAAGGGCATGGGGCTCATCATGCTTATCCTCATCGGCACCGTTCCCACGGCCTATGCGCTCAACCACGCTGTTACCGCGAACGATATTCAGGATTTCATCACCGCTTCAGAGCAGGCCGGGCACATTTTGGACCGGCACGTGGACAAAAGCGGCATCCTCGGCGAAGATGCCCGCGCCGAGGTCACCGACTACATCCGCACCAAGCAACTTCGGCCGGATACCATCCTGGCGCTGCGCGAGCTGGTCGAGGACGTCAGCCACGAAGTGGCTCTGTATAGGGAGTTCAAGCAGGTTCCGGCCAAGGACCAGACCAACGTCCGCAACGATATGTATGTGGCCAGCGAAGCCATTCGCCTGATGCAAAAGGCCGGCAACCCCGCCTTCACACCCACGGAAAATGCGGCTCTCAAGAACTATAAGAGCAAGGTGGACAAGGCCACCAAGTTCATTCCCGACTGGGTCAAAGTTGCCGTCGCCCTGGCTCTGGGACTGGGCACCATGGTGGGCTGGAAGCGCGTTGTGGTGACGGTGGGCGAAAAGATCGGCAAGGATCACCTGACCTATGCGCAAGGAGCCGCTGCCGGACTTGTAGCTATGGGAACCATCTTTGCCGCCGACAACTTCGGTCTGCCGGTCTCGACCACGCACATCCTCAGTTCCGGCGTGGCCGGCACCATGGTCGCCAATGGAAGCGGCCTGCGCCTGAACACCGTTCGCAATATCGCCGCCGGCTGGGTGTTTACGCTGCCTGCCGCGGCGATGCTCTCCGGGCTGCTCTACTGGCTCTTCCGGCAGATCGCGCTCTAAGCCGCTTCCCCTGGCTTTGCCTGTGCTTCGGGACTGTTCTGTGTTCGCGCAAACAGACAACTTCGCGATGCCTTTTTGAGGTCTGAGCTCCTGGCCGCTCTTACGCCAAGGGAATGCCGGCAGCATGGGCCGGCGGCTTGCCTGCGCCTGTCCGCGCGGGGAGCTTGGCGGCAACGGCAGGCAACTCCATGTTCTGCGCGTTCTCAGCCCGGCGCAGATGCTCTTCCATCTGGCGGCGCGCCTCCGCCGGATCGTGTGCGCGGATGGCGCGGTAAATCTCGCGGTGCATCTCGGCCATTTCGCGCAGGTAGCTGGCGCGGTCCACGGTCTTGCGCCGTTTTTCATACATCGCCGAGGTGACGGCCTCGATGAGAGCAGCCAGAATCGGGTTGCCCGAGGCCTGGGCAATGATGCGATGAAACAGCACGTCATGCATGAGAAAGTCCGTCGGATTGTCCGCGATGGCGAACATCTCGGCGACCTCCTCGGCCAAGGCCGCGTGATGCTTTTCCTTGCCCCGTTCGGCGGCCAGAGCGGCAAGACTTCCTTCAATAATCAGCCGCGCTTCGAACATCTGCCAGAATTGAAAGCCGTAGAGCGCGCCCATCAGTCCCAGGGAGATTTTGCTGAACTCAGCCGGGCCATCGGCGATGAAGGTGCCCACCCCGTGCCGCACCTTCATCACGCCCATCGCCGCCAAGTAGCCAATGCCGGTGCGCAGGCTGGCGCGGCTGATCTTGAGCGTGCGCGCAAGATCGCGCTCGGGAGGAATTCGGTCTCCGGGCTGCAAGGCGCCTTTCTCAATAAGAGTACGGATGTGGTTGACCACTTGCATGGCGCGGTCGGTATCGGGCGCATCCTGTCTCTGCTGGCCCATGAGTGGCTTTCCCCAATCATTTTGCGGTAATCGTTAACATTATAAGATTAACATCAAAGGCCCGGTCGGATTTTCTTCTCTCCCTGTTGGCAATCCTGCCGGAGGATGTGTATCCTGGTGGTCAGACCTCATTGCGGAAGCCGTGGCTCCGTCGAGGCAGCACGAGGGTGCGATTTCGCTTGGGAAACGGCTCCGCGAACGGGCACCATACGTACGATGACGGGACAGGTTTCACCCTGTCAATCTTGAGAATTGCAGCTTCTAACAGAGAACGAGGAGTGAACCGCCGATGAGTTATGGATTGAATATCCTTGAGAATGCCGAGTTGGATTTTCTGTCGCTGGGCGCGCTGGTGCACCGGCTCGATCCGGGGATTATCCCGTTCCGCAAGGCGACGGAGTGCAAGATTCACGTCAGCGGCGGCGAGTTCAACGTAGCGGCCAATCTTTCGGATTGTTTTGGCCTGAAGACGGCCATCGCCTCAGCCATCTCCGACTATCCCATCGGCGAATTGATCGCCGAGCGTGTCCGGGCTATGGGCGTCAAGCCGTTCTACAAGCACTTCAGGCACAACGGCGTGACCGGGCCCAATATGGCCACCGTGTACAGCGATCGCGGCTACGGCGTGCGCGCTCCCGTGGTCTTCTACAACCGCGCCAATGAGGCGGCGGCTCTGCTCAAGCCGGGCGATTTCGACTGGAAGGCGATCTTTGCCAAGGGGGTTCGCTGGGTCCACTGCGGCGGCATCTTTGCCGCGCTTTCGCCCACCACGGCGCCGCTGGCCGCGGAGATGATGAAAGAAGCCAAGGCGGCGGGCGCCATCACTTCCTTCGATTTGAACTTCCGCGAGAAGCTGTGGAAGATCTCCGGCGGCAATGAGAAGGCCGTGGAAACCATCGGCAAGATTGTCGAGAATGTGGATGTGCTGGTGGGCAACGAAGAGGATTTGCAGAAAGGGCTGGGCATTCCGGGGCCCGAGGTTGCGGCCAAATCGAAGCTCGATCCGAGCGTCTTCTTTGGCATGATCGACAAGGTGACCAAGAAGCATCCGCATGTGAAGGTGGTGGCCACCACGCTGCGCGAGGTACACTCGACCAACCGTCATAGCTGGAGCGCGGTGGCGTGGATTGACGGCAAGACCTACACCGCGCCGACCGCCGAGCTGGAAGTGGTGGACCGCGTGGGCGGCGGAGACGGTTTTGCGGCCGGATTCATCTATGGCCTGCTGACCGGCGAGAGGCCTGAAGAGGCGGTTAAGCTGGGATGGGCGCACGGCGCGCTGCTGACCACCTTTCCTGGCGACACAACCATGGCCACCGCTGACCAGGTGCGCGCATTTGCCCAGGGCGGATCGGCGCGCATCCAAAGGTAGAAACCATTCAAGGAGATTGTGGAGATCGTATGACCGATGCATCGTGTGATATTGGCCTGATCGGCCTTGCCGTCATGGGACAGAACCTTGTCCTCAACATGAACGACCACGGCTTCAAAGTGGCTGTTTTCAACCGCACCGTCTCCAAGGTGGACGACTTCCTGGCCAACGAGGCCAAGGGCACGCAGGTTGTGGGTGCGCACTCCGTCGAGGAGTTGACCGCCCTGCTCAAGCGGCCGCGGCGCGTGATGCTGATGGTCAAGGCCGGCGCTTCCGTCGACCAGACGATCGAGCATGTGCTGCCGCACCTTGAAGCGGGCGACATCGTCATTGATGGCGGCAACTCGCTCTTCACCGATTCCAACCGGCGCACCAGGGACCTGGCCGCCAAAGGCATTCTCTTCATCGGCACCGGCGTCTCCGGCGGCGAGGAAGGCGCGCGCTTCGGTCCGTCGATCATGCCCGGCGGCAATCCGGCCGCGTGGCCGCACGTCAAGCCGATCTTCCAGGCCATCGCCGCCAAAGTGGAGGATGGAACGCCCTGCTGCGACTGGGTGGGCGAGGACGGCGCCGGTCACTACGTCAAGATGGTCCACAACGGCATTGAGTACGGCGACATGCAGTTGATCTGCGAGGCCTACGACCTGCTGCAGCGCGGCCTGGGCCTAACGCCCGACGAACTGCACGAAGTCTTTGCCGAGTGGAACAAGGGCGAACTCGATAGCTATCTGATCGAAATCTCCAGCCATATCTTCGCCAAGAAAGACGACGACGGGCAGCCGCTGGTGAACAAGATTCTGGACCGCGCTGGCCAGAAGGGAACGGGCAAGTGGACCGTCTTCAGTTCGCTCGACCTGGGCCAGCCGGTCACGCTGATCGGTGAGTCGGTTTTCGCGCGTTGCCTCTCGGCGCTGAAGGAAGAGCGCGTTGCCGCGGCAAGGATTCTCACCGGGCCGGCAGCGAAGGCCGTTGCCAGCGATCGCGCCGCATTCATCGAAGAGGTGCGCCGCGCGCTCTACTGCTCCAAGATCGTTTCTTACGCGCAGGGTTACATGCTGCTCAGAGCCGCGGCCAAGGAGAACGGCTGGAACCTGAACATGGGCGGCATCGCGCTGATGTGGCGCGGCGGATGCATCATTCGCAGCCGCTTCCTGGGCAAGATCAAGGAAGCCTTTGACAAGAATCCGGCGATCGAGAATCTGCTGCTCGACAGCTTCTTCTCCGGAGCGCTCAACCAGTACCAGGCGTCGTGGCGCAAGGCGCTGGTTCATGCGGTCGAGCTGGGCATTCCCACTCCGGCGTTTTCCACCGCGCTGGCGTTCTTCGACGGCTACCGCACGGAACGGCTGCCCGCCAATCTGCTGCAGGCGCAGCGCGATTATTTCGGCGCGCACACCTATGAGCGTGTCGACCAGCCGCGCGGAGAGTTTTTTCATACTAACTGGACGGGCCAGGGCGGACGGGTTTCGTCATCGACCTATAACGTTTAACGCATAACTAACGGTAAGTTGCAGCTTCGCTCCCGCTTGCCGGCGCAAGGCATGTTCCACGCGCCGGCAGGCGAAAGTTATCCAGAAACGCTGCCTCCGAGTAACTTGGCTTAGCAGCTTCTTGCGTTCCAGGAGTGGACATCCAATGAGCATTCTCGATCGTTTTCGCTTGGATGGAAAGACCGCGCTGGTCACCGGCGCGGCCAGCGGGTTGGGCGCGGCCATCGCCGTGGCTCTGGCCGAGGCCGGCGCCACGGTCGCCTGCCACGGAAATCGCCGTCCTGCCGAGGAGACCAGCGCGCGCATTCGCTCTTTGGGCCGCGCGTCGAAGAGTTTTTCCGCCGACCTGGGCGCTCCCGACGGCGCCAGCCGCCTCTTCGACGCCGTAGCCTCCGACCTGGGAGTTCCGAACATCCTGGTCAACAATGCGGGAACGATCTATCGCGACGCCGCCGAGGATTACAGCGTCGAGGCCTGGATGCAGGTGCTTCAGGTGAACCTGAGCAGCGTTTTCCTCCTCTGCCAGTTGGCCGGTCGCGAGATGCTCAGCCGCAAGCAGGGAAAGATCGTCAACATCGCGTCGTTGCTCTCGTTTCAGGGAGGCATCCGCGTCCCGGCCTATGCGGCGTCGAAGGGCGGCGTGGCGCAGTTGACCAAGGCTTTGGCCAACGAGTGGGCCGGCCGCAATGTGCAGGTGAACGCCATTGCGCCGGGCTACTTTGCCACGACAAACACCGCGGCGCTGCTTCAGGATGAGGCGCGCAACCGTCAGATTCTGGAACGGATTCCGGCGGGCCGCTGGGGAGAACCGGACGACCTGGCGGGCGCGGCCCTGTTCCTGGCTTCGCCGGCCAGCGATTACGTCAACGGAGAAGTGCTGGTTGTGGACGGCGGCTGGATGGCGCGGTAAGAACCTGCAGAGCCGGCGGCTACTCCTTCACCTTGGCTACTAGCGCGCTGTAGAGCGTACCCGGCGGAATCAGCAACTGGTGCGGCACGCCCGCCGGAACGATGACCACATCTCCGGGCGCAAGGCTCTGCGACGTCCCGCCCTGGACGCTGCTTCCTTTGGTTTCTCCATCGCTTCCCGTTTTCGGATCGATGACCGTTCCTCCGGTGACCAGCGTTGCGCTGCCTTGCTGCACGATCATCAGGTCGTCATAGTGCGCATGAATCTCAGCGCCGCCGCTGCTGGTGCGCACGGAGATCTTCAGGGCTAGGTTGCCATAATTCGCCAATGTCGATCCGCTGCTGCCCGTGGCCTTGGCCTGGGAAGCCAACTGCGCCAGTTGCGCCCGCACCTCGCGCGCTGAAATCACTTCCGCCTTGTCGCCGCTCAGCGTCGCTGCGGGAACGGCCAGCGACAGGGCTGCCAGCATCGTCATTGCCAGTTTCATCGCATGATCCTCTCTCAGCGCAGGCTTTCGATCGGAGCCGGGTCCATGTCGCCGTAGTCCAGATTCTCGCCGCCCATGCCCCAGCAGAAGCTGTAGGCGCGCGTACCGACGCCGGCATGAATCGACCAGCCGGGGGAAACCACCACGTCGCGGTTGGCCATTACGATATGGCGCGTCTCCGCCGGCGGACCCATCAAATGAATCACGCGCGCGTCCTCGACAAGGTTGAAATACATATACACTTCAGAGCGGCGATTGTGGGTGTGTGCCGGCAGCGTGTTCCACGAACTACCGGGATAAAGATGTGTTACGCCCATCACCAGTTGGCAGCTTCTCGCTCCCGCCAGATGGATATATTTGCAAATCGTCCGGTGATTGCAGGTTTCCGCGCTTCCCATCTCGGTCGGATTTGCCTCTTCCTTGCGCACCAGCGCAACCGGGTAACTGGCATGAGCCGGATAACTCAGCAGATAGAAAATGGCCGGCGCGGCCGTGTCCTTCGACTCGAAACTCACTTTGGCATTGCCGCGGCCCACATAGAGCACGTCGAGATTGTTCAGCTCGTAGCTCTTGCCCTCGATGCGCACAACGCCGGCGCCGCCGATGTTCAGCACACCCAGTTCGCGGCGCTCGGTAAAGTACGCCGCGCGCAACTCCGGATAGGTGGGCAGCGCAATCGGGCCGTCCACGGGCGCGGCCATGCCGATTACGGCGCGGTCGGCATCCACGTAATTGAGGTTGATCTTCCCGGGCTCACAAAGCGCATGAAGCAAGAACGTCTCGCGAATCTCCTCGGTCGTCATGCGCGGATAGCGCACCGGATCAGCCATCAAAACCGTCTTCATTGTTCCTCCCGTCCGAACTCAGTCGCTATGGGCGCCGTCCTCAACCCATGGTTGCTCGTTGCGAATCACCTGTGCAACTATTTTACCGTTTGGAAGCCCGCGCCGGGTCCCAATGATCGCTGCCGCGCAGAAAGGCTCGCGCATCGTACTGCGCTGCCTGCTCTGGAGTCAGAAAGTGCGTGTGCGGATCGCGCTGGTCGTGCTGCGCGCCGGGCCCCGTGGAGTTGTACTCGGCATAGAACACTGTCTCGATGGAATGCGTCTCGCCCGGATGCCACTCGCGCCAGCCCGCCGGATCGATGTGGCTGCCCATCTCGGTGTTGAGAAAAACCACGCTCGCATAGGGACGCCATGGCCGGCCAAGATACACCGGGCGCGTCACATCCGGGCCGGCCGTGAGCGTACAGTGGTTGAGCACAAAGCCGGAGTCTTCCTCGGGATAATGCTTTGCCTGCGCGGTAATAAAGCCGCCGTCGTGGGCCGTGCTGTGAATCTCGCAGCGATCGAAGACCGCTTTGCCGTCGCCAAAGATGAAATCGACATTCCCGGCGATATAGCAGTCGGAAAAATACTGCCGCGCGGGAATGCAATTCGCCCCGTCCGGAGCGCAGTTGCGACTGCCGGCGTAGACCGTGTCCTGGTTGCCCAGCAGACGCACGTTGTGGAAGATGGCGCGGTCGCCGGTGACCAGCAGCGCCAGCGCCTGCGAGCCGGCGAAAAGCTGCGGATGAGTCCGGTTGTAATCGTTCTCGAAGGTGATGTTCTCCGCGAAGAAATTGTCGGCCGTTACATTCACGGTGGCGGAGTGGAGCGTCCCGCCGTTTGCGCCTGCGCTGCGGTCGTTGACCACCACCGTCTTCGACGCGTCGCTGTTGGCGCTGCGCAGGCGAATCTTCGGCTTATCGATCGTCAGCACTTCGCGATAGGTGCCTGGAGCCACCAGCAGCAGCGCCCCCTCCTTCGGCGCCGCATCCAGCGCGCGCTGGATGGAGTAGAAATCGCCTGTGCCATCGGCGGCAACATAGAGCGTCTCGTCCTCTGGCGGAACCTTCCCCGCCATCTCGGGAGCCGTGGCGAGAGCAGGGAAGGGCACGAAGCGCGCATCGCAAGCCAGCGGCGTTCCCCGTGACGATCCCTCCGTCTGCCGTACGGCCACATCGTCTCCGCCCGGTTCCAGATTGCCGCGCACGCCGCCGATTTCGATCTCTGCGTCTTTGGCCAGCATTGTGGATCGCTGCTGGCCGTCGGCGAAAACATTGTCCAGTTTCAATTCCAACTTATGCTCGGCGTCCAGTCCGAGAAATGTGTAACTTCCCGCGGTAAGGATGTGAACATTCTGGAGCGTGATGTCGCGGTAGATGGGGAGTTGATCCCCGGCGAAGGTGGTGTAGAGTGGCGTAAAGACCAGCGGATTCTTGGTGTCTCGGATGCAGACATCGCGATAGAGCAGGTTGTGCACCAGGCCGCCGCGGCTGCGGTCGGACTTGATGCGGATGCCGTTGTCCGCGCCGTCGATGGTCAGATCATCCACCAGCATGTGATCTACTCCGCCGCTGGTTCCGCTGCCGATCGACATGCCGTGGCCGGTATAGAAATGGTTGTGCAGGATGGAGAGATTCGAAGACGGGCCCGCCTTGCCGGACTTTACCGCAACATCGTCGTCGCCGGTATGGATAGAGCAATAGGCGATGGTCACATTGCGCGACGAGCCTGGATCGATGCCGTCGGTGTTGCGGGCGGTCTTCGGCGTCATGATCTTTACGCCCCACGCGGTAAAGCCGTCGGTCTCATTCACGCCCACATGGAAGCCGGGCGAGTTGCGCAGCGTGATCTTGTAGAGCGTGAAGTCGTTGGCGTGGCGCAGCACCATCATCCAGGGAACGCTCTGCTGCCGGTCGGTAACCTTGGCCTCGTGCGCCAGGTCCCACCATGTCACATCCTGGCCCAGCAACTTTGCTCCGCCGCGGCCATCGATGGAGCCATCGCCCATGATGCCGCTGTTCCGGACATCGTCGCCCGTGATCAACGGCTTGCAACCGTGGCCCTTTTCCGATACCACGCCGCAACTGCCGGGCGCGAGATCGTAGAGGCGCGGATCGCGCGATGCTACCAGCGCGGTATCGGCATCCACCACCAGGGTTACACCAGAGCGCAGGGCGATGGGGCCGGTGAGGAACACATTCTCCCGGCCCTTGGCGCGCAGCACAACCGCCTTGCCCGCGGCGCAGGTGTCGATGGCGTTCTGGATGCGCCCGGTGCTCAGGTTTCGCTCGTCTCGGAAGGAAATCACTCCCTGGTTGGCCGCTATGTTGGCCTCCAGCGTGACGCAAGCAGATGGAATACGCGGCTCGGTCACCTTGCGCGTGTCCTGAGCAGGCAAGGCCAAAGCGGAGAGCAGGGGAAGCGCGGCAAAGATCCAGGGAAAACGGGGGAAACTCATGGGAAGCTCCGATCGGCGCGGCTGGGAGTCGTGCCCGCTCGATGCAGTCAGTCTTCGAGAGGACTGACCACTTGTCCCTTCCACTCTACAGGAGAACAACCCGATATCGTCAAGGAATTCCTGCAATACACCCTCATTTTTCTTGGGAATTGCCGGGATAATTCCAGTAATTTGGTGTTTGTAGGACGCTTCAGGTCTCCGGATAAGATCGTATCAGTTGCGGATATTCTTCATTATTGGTCAGACCTCTCGAAAGAACAATTCTTCCATGATGCGGCTGCATGGAGGGGGGCTAGACAAGTGCGCGCGATCAATCACTCGTGCTTCGCCGCGGCGGAGATCCGCCGCGGAAGCTGCCCCAGAATCCAGCGCGCCAGTTCTTTGCCGGCCGCGTAGTTGTCATACTCTGCGGGCAGCTTTCGTCCATCGGTGTACTCGTTGTACAGCCAGGGATCGACGGTTGCGAAGACGGTCCCCTTGCCGAATTTAGCTGTCGCCATCAGAATGTCGCCGCGGTCGCGAAGCAAAGAGACTGCCGGGGACTTCGTCGAGATGGTGCAAATCTCTTTCATATACGCAGTGTGGGCGTCGTGAAAGATCGGCCCGCCGCCCTCGATTGCAACCCTGCCCATCTCGAACTTGTTCCCCTCCACCTGGTTGCGCAGCACATTGTTGTAGTGGATGCCGAAGCGCTCGGCCAGCAGATTGAGATGGTCCAGATCGGCATTTCCCGGGTCGTTCTCCATCATCACCAGCACGCCGCCGGCCTTGACCCACTCCGCAATCTGCGTCGCGTCTTCCGGCTGCACGTAGTGCGGGTTTGGATTCTTCACCGGGATATCCGGAGAGACGATGATATAGACCTGCGCTCCGTGCAACTCAGCGAGCGTGGGAGCGGTGTATAACGTCTCGGTTTTCGCGCCGAGGTTCCGGAAAATGTGGCCGAAGAGCGAGTAGCCGCTGTTGCTCTGGTCATTCCATTTGTAGTGAAAGTAGACCTGCTGGCCGAATGCGTCGGCGCGCTTTTGGCTGTTGTACCAGGCGTCCAGCAGCACCGTGTGGCCGTGCCCCAGCTTCGCACCTTCAGCGTTCTCCATCTCCGTGCTGGCCAGCAGGAATGCCCCCACTCCCTTGGGATCGTTCGTGGCTGCTTTCTCGCCGATGTAATAGGCGTAGCTCCCGTCCCGGTAGGGTTCGCCGCCCAGGCCCGCGCTCTTTACGGTTCCCGTAAGCGAGACCGCGTCGCCCGGCCCGGCCTCGACGAAGCGGCTGAGAATGCCCTTGTATCCGCGCTCGGCATGTGCCAGATAGCGCTGGGGAAGATATCCCTCGCGCACCGCCCTGGCCAGCGCATAGACAAACATGCAGGAGGCAGAAGCCTCTGGATAATTGCCCTTGGCTTCGGCTTTGTCGAGTACCTGATACCAGAGCCCGGTTGCGGCATCCTGGTACCGGGCTACCGCGGCGGCGTCGCGCTGGAGTTGCGCAATCAACTGCTTGCGGCCCGCATCCTCCTCAGGATAGTAAGCAAGCGTGTCTACCAGCGCCATCATCTGCCAGCCCATGCCCCTGGCCCAGAACTGCGAGGAAAGGCCGGTCTGCCTACTGGCCCAGCGCTCCTGGTTCGACTCATCCCATCCGTGGTAGAGCAAGCCTGTCTTCGCGTCGCGAGCGTGCTCGTCCAGCAACACAAACTGGCGGGTGATGTCGTTGAAGGCCTCGGAATGATGGAAGGTGGCGGCATACTCGGCATAGAAAGGCTCGGCCATGTACAACCCATCGAGCCACATCTGGTTGGGGTATTTCTGCTTATGCCAGAATCCGCCCGACGGGGTGCGCGGCTGATGCTGGAGCTGTTCGTACAGAAGAGTAGCGGCCTTTGCGTAACGCTTGTCCTGCGTCACTCCATATAACAGGAGAAGCTGCCGGCCGAGCAGGATGCTATCGAGCTGATATTCGTCCACCTTCCATGTGGGAATGGAGCCGTCGGGGCCGATCAACGGATCGACCGAGTTCTTGATGTAGTTGTAGTAGCGCCGATCTGCCGTATTCAGCCAAACCGCGTCCATGCCTTCCAACAGCGTGCCCAACTCGTAGTTCCAGGCCCAGCGGGCGCCGGCTGGCGCAAAGCGTCCCTCGGGCCAGCGCGCGATTGCCGCATCGGCCGCGCGTTCTGACCATGGCTTCTGCGTAACTTGTGCAAGAGAATGCGCGCAGCACGCCGTTGCGGCGAGCAGGACAAAGCAAACCAGAGTGCGGAAACCGCCCATGGGAACTCCAGGAGTTCTGCAATGAAGTCTTCGAAGCGACGGGACCACTCTACCAAAAAAGCGAAGGGGCTGGAGAATCCAGCCCCTCCGGTGGAGTGCAACGCGAGATTGTTTTAGAAGTTGATGTGCCCCGCGAACTGCCACTGACGGGGGTTGTTTGCCTGTCCGGCAACCGCGCCCAGGCTAGGGGATCCAACGCTCTGGCCGATGGAGCCGGTGGCGTTGCTTGAGGTGCTGCCGAACCACACGTGGTTCAACGCGTTGAAGACGTTGGCTTCAAACACGAACTTCACGTTCTCCTTGTTCCAGAGATCGAAGGTCCTGCGGACGCTTCCGTCGATGTTGTAGTTGCCGGGTCCGCGCAGTCCATAGGGAGCCGTGCGGGCCACATCGCCAAGCACGTAGGGGTTGGCGAAGGATCCGGTTTGCACAAAGGCAGCCGGGTTGATGTATTGAATCTGCCCCAGATTGTTTCTGGTGGCGCCGTGGCCCCATCCGCCGTTCTGACGCACGGGACCGGAGAAGGCGAGGTTGTAGGCGGGCATGCATTGGCCCTGGCCGACTACATTGGTGCAAGTGCTGGAGGTAAGCGCCAACGGGTTGCCCGCAACATAGGTGAAGATGCCGGAGAGCCGCCATCCGCCAGCCAGGTTGCGCACAAAAACATTGTCGCTGCCGATTTTGCCATTGCCAAAGGGCAGGTCGTAGGTGCCAGTGCCGGTGACGTTATGCCGCTGGTCGAAGGTGCTGAGCGAGCGGTCTGCCATGCCTAGGCCCCAGGGCTTTCCGCTGTTGGCCATAACGCCCGCGGGGATGGCATAACCGGTGCGGAAGGTGCCCGCATTGTCGATGCTCTTGCTGAAGGTGTAGTTCAGCATGAAGGTGAGGCCGTGGCTGAGCCGCTGGTTGATGGAGAGTTGCAGCGAGTTGTAGTTGGAGTTGCTGGTCGCCGCCACTTCGTCGGTGACGCCCTTGTATTGCGGGAAGGGCAGCAGCATCTGGCTGAGGTTCTGGCCGGTATTGAAGGTCGGGAACGGCAGGCTCAGGCCCAGTTTCGCGAGGTTGAGAGCTGAAACCTTGGTGCCCAGGCTCGACCCCACGCTGGCCAGGTACTTCGGGTCCATCTGGTTGCTATAAATTCCGCGCTCTGTGCTGCTGCCGTTGTTGGCCACCAGGAAGTGTCCCTCGTTGCCCACGTAGCTGAGTGTGGCTGTCATGTCCTTGGTCACACTGCGCTGGAAGCCAAAGGACCATCCGTTGAACTCCGGCGCGCGGCCACCATAGTAAGGATCGAGATAGCCGAGCGTGGAAGCAATGTTGTCCACTCCGGTGGAGGCTGTTGAATAGGCCGTCGCATAGCCGGCGTCAAAGATTGGCGGAGCGGTAACGGAATATCCCGCGCCGCCGAAGTTCACGTTGGTCGGGTCGTTGACGACGGAGCCGGGCAGCGTGGTCTTGGTTACACCGGGATTGCCGTTCAAATAGAAGACGGGAAGCGCATAGCCCGGCGAAGACGGAGAAGGCGCCGCCGAGTAGCCGAGTTCCAACGCGGAGCCAGGCTGGGTAGAGTTTGCCGTGCCGCCCACGCCGCCGCCCAGCGCATAATAGATGCCGCCGGAAGCGCGGAGAACGGTTTTGTCATTGATTGCATAGGCAAAGCCCAAGCGCGGGCCGAAGTTCTTGAAGTAGGTGTTGATCGGGGTCTTGCAATTGCAACCATCGGTTCCGTTGCCGGCAAACTGCAGCGCGCCCATCGTTCCGGTGTAAGGATTCGGAATGTCCGGATTGAGGAACGAGAAGCGGTCGTGGGCTTCAGTCATGGGCGGAAGCACATCCCAGCGCAGGCCGGCGTTCACCGTCAGCTTGCTGCTCACCTTGTAGTCGTCCTGAACGAACAAGGCGAAAGGATGGAAGCGCGTGCCGGTTTCCTTGGCGATCTGCGCATATTCCGTATAGCTGGCCGAATCGAATGCGCCCAGCAGGAAGCTGGCGTAGTCGTAGCCGGTGCCCGATACCGCCTTTACACCCGAGAGATTGGCGGTTTCAGTGACGGCCGTCTTCAAGGTAAGCGGGCTGGAGCCCGTAGCGTCGGCGTTGTAGTTGTAGCCGAGCCACTGGTACTGTCCGCCAAAGGAGATCGAGTGCTTTCCATGAATCCATTGCAGGTTGTCGAGCGCCGTGAAGTTGTCGGTGTTAGCCATTGCGCTGGCCTGCGGTCCCCAATTGGCCACGTCGCTCGATCCGAACGAGACATCCGGGAAACTGCTTGCAGTCTGCCCAACCGGCAATCCGGTGATCCCGAAGGTAGACGTTTCCCACGGGCTCACGTTATAGGTCGGATTGATGCTGGGCGAGTGATATTGCAAGGCCGCGTACTTGAACTGGTTAACCAGGTTCTGGTTGATCAGGTAGGTATGCTCGAACATCACATCCTTGGTGATCGGGGCATAGACCTTGGCATAGCGGTAGGGCAGCGGAGCCACGTTGGTTGTCTGGCTGCCTGAGGAACCTACGAGCCCCTGGCGGCCCTCACCGAAGATCAGCGAAATCTTCTGATTGGCGGAGACGTCGTAGTCCAGGCGGTCCGATTGCGTCCAGTTGCTCAGGCCCCAGCCATAGGAGCCAAGGTAGTTGTTGGTAAGGCTCGAGTTGCTCAGCGCCGGAAGAAAAGACTCCATCTGCTTGGCGATGGGTGAAATCTCGGTGCTAGGAATTACATTGCTCGGATACGCTGTACGCGAGCAGGACGAGGTCGACTTGCATGTTTGCGTGATCGGATCGTATATCTTGACGGGCGTGGCCAGCGAGAGCAACTCGCCGAAGTCGCCATTCTGCATCCGCGCCGTGGGCATGTCTTGATACTGCGGCGTGGTCTGCGTTGAAAAACGGAATCCCATGTAGTTAGCGAAGAGAAAGACCTTGTTGCGCCACACCGGGCCGCCGAGCGAGATACCGTACTCGTTCATATGCTCGGGAGGCGTGAACCACGTACCGGTCACGATGTTCTTTGCGGGAATGAAGCCTGCCGCGTCGAAGGCCGTATTGCGGAGCACGTCGTACACCGTGCCATGCAGCTTGCTGGTGGCGGACTTGATGGTGAAGTTTTCGATGCCCAGGCCGCGATACTCCGCGGAGTAGGCCGAAGTCTTCAGTTGGAACTGATCGACGGTCTCGACCGAAAACGCGGACCAGATGTAGCGCGGATCGCCGGCAACCGAAACGGAGGTGACGGGAATGCCTTCCATGTACATCTCGGAGGAAGCCTGGTTGCCGTTGATCACCATCGGTTCGTCAGTTTCGTTGTTCTTGGTTTCGTTGTTCGAGACGCCGGGCATCAGCGCGGCAAAGTCGGTGGCGCGGCGCTGATCCTGTGCGCCGGCGGCGCCCATCTCCAGCGGTAGGGACTGATAAACCTCGTTTTCCATCACCGAACCCAGCGTCGCATTTTCGGTTTCCAGCGGCGGCGGCGTGTCGGTGACGGTCACCGTGAGGGTTTGCGATCCAACCTGCAGCGTCAGATTCAGGCCGAGCACCTGCATGCCGTCCACATGAATGTTCTCGCGAACCAGCTTCTCAAAGCCCTTGGCGGTTGCGGTGACGGTGTAGTTTCCCACATCCAGAGGAGAAAGCACGTAAAGTCCAGCGCTGTCGGCGGAGCGGGTCATTTCAGTTCCCGTCGCCAGATTGTGCGCGGTCACTTTCGCTCCGACGACCAAAGCTCCGCTGGAATCGGTAACCGTTCCCTCGATCGCTCCGGTTCCGCCAATCTGCCCCTTCGCAACGAAAGGAGCCATGATGGCTATGGCCAGAAATGCCAGCCATGCCCATCCGGAACCGCACAAGAACCCGCGCCTCGGGCTCCGTATGTCCGTATTCATATCCAACCGTTTTTCTACGATCAACCTTCTCATTCAAGCCTCCATAGGTACCGCTGCGCGTCGCTTCATGGCTCGGTTCGTCAGCCTCTCGGCCAAAGTTCACAATTGTGGTCAGACCACTTGCGAAGCGCAAACAGTGTCTTGCACCGCCTCATGATCTGTCAAGCGAGAAATGTTGAAACCGATAAATCTCTCGGTATTGTTATTGGAATGAGCACTTTGCGCGCATCTTGGCAAAAATTTTCCAATTGAACTGGTCAGACCTTTAGGCCGGGGAAGTCGCTGATGGTGTGGCCTCTGTTGCGGCTTCGCTCCTCGCTGGCATTCCGCTCCAGGCCTGCGCCGCCTCGATGGGCTCGATACATTCTTCGTCTAAGTAGATGGAGGCGCAGCGGAACCGCAATGTCCTTTCGGACGGGGCTCGATCCGCATTCAGGACGCGGTCGATTCCATGTCCGCCTCGAGACTTTGCGCGCGGGGCGCTGCTTTGCCGGTTTTCCTGGGCGCGGGGCGCTCCATGCCCTGTGCGGCCTGGGCCATGCGCAAGTGCTCTTCCATCAGCCGCCGTGCTTCCTGCGGTTTTCGCGCGCGGATGGCGCGGAAGATCTCGCGGTGCATTCCGGCGGATTCGCGCAGGTCGATCGAGCGCTCCACCGTTCTGCGGCGCTTGTCGTACATCGACGATGTAATGGTTTCCATCAGCGCGGCCAGAATCGGATTGCCGGAGGCCTGGGCGACAATGCGGTGGAAAAGCACGTCGTGGATGAGAAAATCGGCGGGATTGTCCACGGAAGCGAAGATCTCCGCCACCTCTTCGGCCAGCGCGGTATGGTGCTCTTCCTTGCCGCGTTCGGCGGCCAGTGCGGCGAGATTGCTTTCTAGAATCAACCGGGCCTCAAACATTTGCCAGGACTGGAAACCGTGCAGCGCCCCCATCATGCTGAGCGAGGCCTTGCCGAATTCGGCTGGCCCGTCGGCGACGAAGGTTCCAACCCCGTGGCGCACCTTCATGACTCCCATGGCCGCCAGATAGCCCAGGCCCGTGCGTAGGCTGGCGCGGCTGATTTTCAGCGAGCGGGCAAACTCTCGTTCCGGAGGAATCTTGTCGCCGGGCTGCAAGGTGCCGTTCTCGATGAGGGCGCGAATGTGGTTGACCACCTGCATGGCTCGATGAGTGTCGGGAGCTTCTTCCTTCATCCGCGGCATAAACGTCGAGCGCCTTCCTGGAACTTTGAAATGCAGAGCAGAATGAGATTAGCACCGCGGGCCTCCTCCTGCCGCAGAAAAATCGCGCGGACCCTGACGTTTTCTCTCCGGGTGTGTATACTGTGGTCTGACCTCTAGCGGTCAGACCTCAGCACTACAAAGCGAGGAGGCAGGGTCCCTTATGTTGATCCATGAAGATCGTTTGTTTCCCGCCGAAGCCAATGCGCGGAAGATCGCCAAGGCACTGTATGAACAGGTGCGCTCGCTGCCCATCGTCAGTCCGCACGGACATACGCAGGCCGCCTGGTTCGCCCAAAACGAGCCCTTCCCCGACCCGGCAAAACTCTTCGTGCAGCCCGATCACTACGTTTACCGGATGCTTTACAGCCAGGGCGTTTCCCTGGAGGATCTCGAGATCGGGAAGCTGGAGCTGAAGGACGCGCGCAAGGTGTGGCGCATCTTCGCCAGCCATTACTATCTCTTCCGCGGAACGCCGACGCGCATGTGGCTGGATTTCGCCTTCCAGGAACTTTTTGGACTCGAGGAACGGCTTTCGGCAGAGACCGCCGATCTCTATTTCGACGTTATCGCGGAAAAGCTGCGCACGCCGGAGTTCTTGCCGCGCGCTCTCTACGAGCGTTTCAATCTGGAAGTGCTGGCTACCACCGATTCGCCGCTCGACGCGCTGGACGATCACCGTGCGATCCGCGAGTCGGATTGGAAGGCGAGGATTCTGCCCACCTTCCGGCCCGATCCTGTGGTCGATCCGGATTTTGCCGGATTCGCTGAAAACATTGCCAAACTCGGCGCGCTCAGCGGAGAAGACACGGCCACATGGGCGGGCTATCTGCAGGCGCTTGCCAAGGCGCGTCTCCGCTTCCGCGCGCTGGGCTGCACGGCAACCGATCATGGGCACCCCACGGCGCAAACCGCCAACCTTTCCGCCGCAGAGGCGGGGGATATCTTTGGCCGCGTACTCGTCGGCAGGGCCGACCTTCGCGAGCAGGAACTTTTCCGCGCACAAATGCTGACCGAGATGGCGCGCATGAGCCTGGAAGACGGGCTGGTGATGCAAATCCACCCCGGCAGCGTGCGCAACCACAATCGCAAGGTCTATGAGCGCTATGGCCGCGATGTGGGGGCCGACATCCCCCGTCCGACGAATTATGTGGAAGCGCTGCGCCCGCTGCTCGATCGCTTTGGCAACGAGAGCAAGCTCACAATCATTCTTTTCACGCTCGATGAGACGACCTACAGCCGAGAACTGGCGCCGCTGGCCGGCCACTATCCGTGCCTGCGGCTCGGGCCTCCATGGTGGTTCAACGACAGCCCCGAGGGGATGATGCGCTTCCGGCAGCAGGCGACTGAAACGGCGGGTTTCTACAATACGGTGGGATTCAACGACGATACCCGCGCCTTTCTTTCCATCCCGGCGCGGCACGATGTGGCGCGTCGCGTCGATTGCGCCTTTCTGGCCAGGCTGGTCGTAGAACACCGGTTGGACGCAGGCGAGGCGATTGAAGTGGCGCGCGATCTGGCCTACGGGCTGGTGAAAAAGGCATACCGGCTGTAAGGAGCGTGGCGTGGCGGACCGCAGCACAGAACTCGATATCGAAGAGGAACTCCCCTCCGGCGCTAGGCTGGGGCACGTGCGTTGGACCATCTGCGCCATGCTCTTCGCCGCCACCTCGATCAACTACATGGACCGCCAGGTCCTGGGGCTGCTTAAGCCAACCCTGATGCAGAGCGTTGCGAATCATGGCATCGGCATGACCGAAGTAGGCTTCGGTTACATCATGGCGGCCTTTCAGGTGGCTTACGCGGTGGGATTGCTCGTCGCCGGGCGCTTCGTTGATAAGGTTGGCACGCGCATCGGCTACATGGTCATCATGGCCGTCTGGAGCATTTCGGCGATGAGTCATGCGCTGGTCAATACCATGTTTCAGTTCGGCATTGCCCGCGTCTGCCTGGGACTGGGCGAATCCGGCAATTTTCCCGCCGCCATCAAGACTACGGCCGAGTGGTTTCCCCAGAGCGAGCGTTCGCTGGCCACCGGCATCTTCAACTCCGGCGCCAACCTAGGCGCAATTCTGGCTCCGGCCATTGTGCCCTGGGTGGCGTATCACTACAGTTGGCACGCCGCCTTTCTGGTCACCGGCTTATTCAGCGCGGCCTGGATCTTGTTGTGGTACCGCAAGTACAACAAGCCAGCCGACCACCCAACGCTCACCGGCGCGGAGTTGCGCCATATCTACCAGGAAGCCGCCGCGCAAATGGGGCCCTCGGCGCCATGGGCCAAATTGCTAGGCTACAGGCAGACCTGGGCTTTTGCCATCGCCAAGCTGCTCACCGATCCCGTCTGGTGGTTCTTCCTCTTCTGGCTGCCGGATTTCTTCAGCAAGAGATACCAACTGGATCTCAAGCACGTTGGACTGCCGCTGATTATCGTCTATACCGCATCCTCGGTTGGCAGCATCGGCGGCGGCTGGCTGCCTGCGCCCTTTCGCAGGCTGGGCCTCTCGGCGGCTCATGCCCGCCTCGGCGCCATGTTCTTCTGCGCCTGTGCGGTGGTTCCCATCTTCATGGTCAACTACACCGGCTCCGAATGGATTTCCATCGCTCTGCTCAGCCTGGCGGCTGCCGCGCACCAGGGCTGGTCGGCCAACCTCTTCACCACGGCGTCGGATATGTTTCCCCGCGCAGCGGTGGGCTCGGTTACGGGCATCGGCGGCATGGCCGGATCGGCGGCCGGATCGCTCTTCGCCATCTTTGTCGGTTATGTTCTGCAACTGACGCATAGCAATTATTCGATCCTCTTCGTCATCGCCGCGAGCGCCTATCTGCTGGCTCTGGCCATCATGGTGCTGCTCGCTCCCGGACTGAAGAGAGTGGAGTTTGCCGCATGAGTCTCTATTGCGCAACGGGAAGCCTCGATACCGATCTGTCTCCGGCGCAGTTGAATGACCTGCTGACCGAAGGTCTGGCCAAGCTCGGGGAGCGGCGCAATGTGCTGGTCGTGCCTCCCGATCAAACGCGCGAACACTCGCGCGCCGGGGAACTGACCGATCTCGCCTGGAGATACTACGGGGACCGTCTCAAGGCCGTGCTTCCCGCTCTGGGCACCCACACCGCCATGCGGCCGGACCAGATTGCGCGCATGTTTCCCGAGACGCCGCGGAATCTCTTTCGCGTGCATAACTGGCGCACCGATGTGGAGACGGTCGGCGTCGTTCCGGCGCAGTTCATCCGCGAGCAGTCGGAAGGCAAGCTGAACTACGAGTGGCCGGCGCAGGTCAACCGGCACATCGCGCGGGACGGCTTCGATCTGATTCTTTCCATCGGCCAGGTGGTGCCGCACGAAGTCATCGGCATGGCCAATTACACCAAGAACATCCTGGTGGGCACGGGAGGCCGCGAGGGGATCAACCGCAGCCACTACCTGGGCGCGGTCTACGGGATGGAACGGATCATGGGCCGCGCGGCCAATCCTGTACGCAATGTGCTCGATTATGCAGCGGAGCACTTTCTGCGCCATCTGCCTATCGTCTATGTGCTCACTGTGGTCGGGCGCCGCGCGGATGGCGAACTGGCTGTGCGCGGCTTGTATATGGGCGACGACGCAGAATGCTTTCACCTGGCCGCGGCGCTGAGCCTCAAAGTGAACTTCGAGATGCTCGACGAGCCCATCCACAAGGCTGTGGTCTATCTCGATCCCGCGGAGTTTCACTCCACATGGCTGGGCAACAAGGCGATCTATCGCACGCGCATGGCGCTGGCCGATGGCGCGGAGTTGGTCGTTCTGGCGCCGGGCGTGAAAGAGTTTGGCGAAGACAAGACCATTGACGGTCTCATTCGCAAATACGGCTATCGCGGCACGCCGGCGACACTCGAAGCCGTCAATGCCCATGAGGATTTGGCGCGCGATCTCAGCGCCGCCGCCCATCTCATCCACGGCTCGTCCGAGGGGCGTTTCACCATCACCTGGTGCCCCGGACACCTCAGCAAGAAAGAGGTCGAGGGCGTCGGATTTCAATATGGCGACCTGAACGAGTTGCTCCAGCGCTACGACCCCGAAAAGCTGAGCCTCGGCTGGAATCACGCCGACGGCGAAAAGATTTTCTTCATCTCCAATCCGGGATTGGGGCTCTGGGCGCACCGCAGCAGATTCTAAGTTGGGAGTGATCATGGCAAATCACAATTTGAAACTCAGCAAGTATTCCGTGGGAACGGGCGACCGGTTCGCGCATCAGGCCAAGGCTCAGTTGCAGGCCTGCATTCAGGCCCTCGCCGCCGGCGTCGAGGTCGTTCCCGTGTGGAACAAATCGAATCGCGAGCACACGATTATCGGCTCCGAGCCTTCATCGGTGCGGCAGGCCGCCGACGCCGCTGTCAAGGCGCTCGGATGGACGTTGCCGTACTTCTGCGACGCAGACCATATCACGCAGGCGACTGTCGGCCGCTTCCTCGATGCGTGCGATTTCTACACCCTCGACGTGGCAGACTTCATCGGCCAGTCCGCGCCGGCGGACGCTATCGACAATTTCGTGAAGCGCCATCCAGAGTTGCTGCGCAGCGTCCGGCTCGAAGGAACCGAAGAGACCTTTGCCATCACGCAGGAGAGCCTCAGTCGGACAGCGCAGAAGTATCTGACCGCCGTGAAAAAGGCTGGCGAGGTCTATCGCGCCATCGTGGCCGCCAAGGGCGAAGGCAACTTCATTCCCGAGGTCTCGATGGACGAAACGGAAACTCCGCAGACTCCCGCGGAACTGCTCGTCATCCTGGCCGCGATCGCCGATGAAGGCATTCCCGTCCAGACCATCGCCCCCAAATTCAGCGGCCGATTCAACAAGGGCGTGGATTACATCGGCGATGTGGCGCAATTCGAACGCGAGTTTGTGCTCGATCTCGCGGCCATTGCGCACGCGGTCCGCCAATATGGCCTGCCGGAAAATCTCAAGCTGAGCGTGCACTCGGGTAGCGACAAGTTCTCCATCTATCCCGCGATTCATGCCGCCATGAAGAAGTTTGACGCCGGCGTGCACCTGAAGACCGCTGGAACCACGTGGCTGGAGGAACTGATCGGCTTGGCGGAAGCCGGAGGCGATGGGCTGGCGCTGGCCAAGGAGATGTATGTCCAGGCCTTCGCCCACCGCGAAGAGCTTTGCGCTCCCTACGCAACGGTCATCGATATCGACGCCGCGAAGCTGCCGTCCCCGGACGCGGTTCGCGGCTGGTCCTCAGACCAGTACACTTCGGCGTTGCGTCATGTCCGCGGCGCGGCGGCCTACAACAGCAGCCTGCGCCAGTTGCTGCATGTCGGCTTCAAAGTTGCGGCCAAGATGGGACGCCGCTATCTCGACCTGCTTGAAGCCAATGAAACTGTGATTGCCAAAAACGTGACGGAGAACCTTTACGCTCGCCACATCGCGCCTGTCTTTTTGGGGCGCAACGCATGATCTTTGCCGGATGCGCCGGCGGATCGGTTCACGATAGAAATGGAGAAACGTGTGATTGCTCAACTTTTCAGTCTTGAAGGCAAAGTCGCCGTTGTAACTGGAGGCACCTCGGGCATTGGGCGCGCCCTGAGTCTCGGTCTCGCCGATGCCGGCGCCGATGTTGTTGCCACCGCGCGCCGCCAGCAGCAGGTGGACGAAACCGCCAGCGAAATCGAAGCACGTGGGCGTAAAACCCTGCGGTTGGCTGCGGATGTCTGCGACCGGGCGTCGCTGGAACGGCTGCTAACCGCCGTGCTCGACCGCTTTGGCAAGGTTGATATCCTCATCAACTGCGCCGGAAAGATCAAGCGCACGTCCACCCTCGACCAGGCCGAGGAGGAGTGGGCCGACATTCTCAACACCAACCTGACAGGCACGCTGCGCGCCTGCCAGATCTTCGGCAAGCCCATGCTGGAGCGCGGCTACGGGCGCATCGTCAACATCTCTTCGCTGAATGCCTTCGCCGCGTTGACTGAAGTTGCCGCCTACGCGGCCAGCAAGGCCGGCGTCGGCTCTCTCACGCGTTCGCTGGCGGTCGAGTGGTCCAAGAAGGGCGTCACGGTCAACGCCATCGCTCCCGGCGTCTTCCTCACCGCACTGAATGAAAAACTGCTCAACAGCACGCCGCGCGGACAGGAATTGCTGATGCGCACGCCCATGGGCCGCTTCGGCAAGACCGAAGAATTGATCGGAGCCGCGATCTACCTTGCCTCCGATGCCGCTTCTTTCGTTACCGGACAGACCCTGGTCGTTGACGGAGGCTTTCTGGCCAGCGGCGTCAATCAGTAACTCCGAACACCGAATTCAACCAAGAAAAAAGAGGCAGCGTCCACCGGCGCGGCTTCTTTTTTCTTGGGGTCATCTCGATCTATCGCAATGTAACCTTTGCTCCGGCCTGTTGTGTCACCGCCTGTCCCTCCGCGGCCTGCACCATCACGCCGTCGCCGGCCACTTCGGCATAGGCGATCGTCAGTCCGTGCTGGGCGGCGATCTTCACGTTGTGCAAGACCACGCCCCGGATGGGCGCTTCCGGCAAGCCCGCAATTGCTCCGGCCGATGTGCTCCCCGTGGCCGTCAGATTCTCGATCGTAATGTCGTGAAAGTGCGGCGTCAGGCGCGTAACGGGCTGCGGCAATTCTCCATCGGGCGGCAGAACCTTGGGATAGTACTCGCTGAGGATCAGCGCGTTCTTCACGTCCTTCATCTCGATGTCGCGAAAAACAAGAGAGCCGACATCGTTGCCGCGGTCGCGGTTGGCCTTCACGCGAATCCCATTGTCCGTGCCCTCGAAGCGGATGCGCTCGGCCAGGATATTCCGTGCGCCTCCCGCAATCTCGCTCCCGATGGAGAGACCGTGCCCGTGCAGAAAGGTGCAATCGGCGATGGAGATGTCGCTGCTTGGAGCATCCGGTCCCGGCGAGCCGATCGCCCCCGACTTGATCGCGATGTCATCGTCGCCCACGTCGGCAATGACATGGTCGATCCGCACATGCGACGACGAAAATGGATCGATGGCGTCGGTATTCGGCGAGTGGGAGGGCGCCAGCACCTTGAGATTGCGAATCGTCACATCGTCCGAGTAATAGGGAACCAACTGCCACATCGGCGAGTTCTGGATGGTCACTCCCTCCACCAGAACATGTCTGCAACGATCGAAGACGACCAGCCTCGGCCGCGGATGGTCGGAGCCCATCACACCGGCGTTCTTGATAGCCCGCGCCATCTCCCACCAGCTTTCGCCGGCCCCGTCGATCACGCCCTCGCCGGTAATGGCGATGTTTTCGGCATCGGTAGCGCTGACCAGCGACTGCAGTCCGGGCTCGCGAAACTCGGTTTTGGCTGGATAATCCGCGTGATCGGAGGAGCCGAGCAGCGTGGCGCCCTGGTCAAGCTGCAAGATGATGTTGCTCTTCAACACGATGGGAGCGCTCAGGTAGGTGCCCGCTGTCAGCCGTACCGTGCCGCCGCCCCGGCGTTCGCAGGCATCGATCGCCGCCTGAATGGCCGCTGTATCTTTGTGGACGCCATCCCCTTTGGCCCCGTAGCTGCGCGGATCGCAGTGACTGGAGGCATCGAGCGCGCTTGCCGGAACAGATCTGAAAACAGCCGCCACGGCGAACAAAAACAAGATGTTGCTCAAGGCCAATCGCCGTTGACTCATCAAGGCTCCTCGCATCGGTTACGCCGCCATTGAAACCATGATACGCCCGAAACATCGAGTGGTCATACCACGCGGCAGCCCGCTTTTTGCCTGTCCGGCGAGTGACAAAAACCTGCCAATCCCCGACCCATCTTCCCTGGCGCGAATCCGATCTGGCCAAAGTTAAGTCATTTGTTCCGCAGAATTCATTTTCCTTTCATCTGCTTCATTTATCCATTGCTGAGTCTGCAAGTTGCCACCCCCAGCGCAACTGGACGGGAACTCATCCCAAAACCTGGAGCCTCTCCATGTCCGATTTAGCGGCAACCGCCGGCACCCCGCCCGCGGGCTCAGCGTTACTTGACAAGAAGATGAAGAAATCTCACGCCATGGTCAGCGGCGGTGTCGTTCTCGCGGCGCTGGTGCTCGGTCTCGGCTTCATCGGCGTCAACATCTTCCAGGACTTCAACGGCGTGGCCGTCGGCAGCATCTGGCCCTATCTGCTGCTCATTGTCGCTCTGCTCATCGCTCTCGGCTTCGAGTTCGTCAATGGGTTCCACGACACGGCCAACGCCGTCGCGACGGTGATTTATACTCACTCGCTCGATCCCAACATCGCCGTGGTCTGGTCGGGATTGTGGAATCTCTTCGGCGTGCTTACTTCTACCGGCCTGGTGGCCTTCACCATCATCACGTTGCTGCCTGTCGAACTCATCCTCCAGGTCAGCTCCGGCGCCGGCTTCGCCATGGTTTTCGCGCTGCTCATCGCCGCCATCCTGTGGAACCTGAGCACTTGGTGGTTCGGGCTGCCGGCCTCCAGTTCGCACACCATGGTCGGTTCCATCATCGGCGTGGGCATTGCCAATCAGTTGATGAGCGTCCGCACCGGCACTTCCGGCGTGGATTGGGAACAAGCCATCAAGGTCTTCAAAGTGCTGCTCGTCTCGCCGCTGGTAGGGTTTACCGCCGCCGCGCTGCTGATGCTGCTGTCGAAGGCCTTCATCAAGTATCCTGCCCTCTACGAGGCGCCCAAGGACAACACGCCTCCACCGTGGCCCATCCGCGCCCTGCTGGTGCTCACCTGCACCGGAGTCAGCTTCTTCCACGGCTCCAACGACGGCCAGAAAGGCATGGGCCTCATCATGCTCATCCTCATCGGCACCGTCCCCACGGCCTACGCGCTCAACCATGCCGTCACCGCCGGGGGGGTGCAGGACTTCATTGCCGCCTCAGAGCAAGCCGGCCACATTCTCGACCGGCACGTGGACAAAACCGGCATTCTCGGCGAGGATGCCCGCGCCGAGGTTACCGACTACATCCGCACCAAGGAGATCAGGCCGGATACGGTGTTGGCGCTTCGAGAATTGGTCGAGGACCTGAATCACGAGGTTGGCCTCTACAAGGAGTTCAAATCGGTTCCATCCAAGGATCAGGCCAACGTCCGTAACGATATGTACGTAGCCAGCGAGGCCATCCGCCTGATGCAGAAGAGCGGCAAACCCGCCTTCACGCCGGAAGAGAACGCTGTCTTGAAGAACTACAAGGGCAAGGTAGACAAGGCCACCAAGTTCATTCCCGTCTGGGTCAAGGTGGCTGTCGCCCTGGCGCTCGGAATGGGCACCATGGTGGGCTGGAAGCGCATCGTCGTGACGGTGGGAGAGAAGATCGGCAAGGAGCACCTCACCTATGCCCAGGGCGCCAGCGCCGAGCTGGTGGCGATGGCCACCATCTTCGCCGCCGACAACTTCGGCCTGCCGGTTTCGACCACCCACGTGCTCAGCTCGGGCGTGGCCGGCACCATGGCCGCCAATCGCAGCGGATTGCAGTGGTCCACCATCCGCAACATTGCGGCAGCCTGGGTTTTTACCCTCCCTGCCGCGGCTCTACTCTCGGGAACGCTCTTCTGGCTCTTCCGTCAAGTGACTCATTGAACTGGTTCTTTGCCGCCCATTTCAGGGCGTCCGGCATCGCCGGACGCCCTTTTTCCTGCCTCCAGACCGGCCGCAAGGCCTGAATCCCCGCACAGGCTGGCTCCAATTCCGGTACGATACTTGAGGTACCTATTGCCGAATGAGCCTGAAAGCAAAGCTGGAAGCTGTCATCTACGCCGCGGAGGAGCCGGTCACACTGGCCCAACTCGCCGCCCTTTTTGCCGCCGACGCCCTCGAGTGGAAGGCGGAGCAAGCCGCTGCGTCTGTCGAACAGGCCGCCGACGCCGCCGATCCGCTGCCCCTGCTGGCGGAGGAGTCCGCCTACCCGGACGAACAGGGCGAACTCGTTCCCGCCGGCGATCAGCCTGACCTAGCCGCGGTTTCCGGTGAGCCGGGCCCCGAAACCAATCCCACGCCTGCCGTTGAATCAACTTTGGAAGCGCCTGCGGCCTTGTCCGGAGACGAGGGTTCCGCCGGGGCAGCCGCGGAGGAGAGGAGCCTTCCGCCGGAATCCAGCCCGGAAGCGGATGAATCGCCGGTTCTGGAAGCGACTGAGGCTGCCGAAACCCTGGCTGATGCTGAACTTGAAGCCAGGCGCCTGGCCCGGCTGCGCGACCGCGAGGTCCGCGCGGTAATCCGGCAACTGCTCGACGAACTGATTGCCTCCTGCTCCTCCGACGGCCGCGGCGTTGAGATTCGCGAGATCGCCGGCGGCTATCGCATGGCCACCAAGCCGGAGTGCCACGATGCGGTTCGTCTTTTTGTCAAGAGCCTCAAGCCGGCGCTCAAGCTCTCGCTGCCGGCTCTTGAAACCCTGGCCGTCGTCGCCTACAAGCAGCCGGTCACCGCGCCCGAAGTGAACGAGATCCGCGGCGTGGACTCTTCCGGCGTCTTCGGTTCGCTGCTGGCCCGCAAGCTCATCGCCACCGCCGGCCGCAAGCAGGTGATCGGCCGTCCCATCCTCTACAAGACCACCCGGGAGTTCCTGCTCCGCTTTGGTCTCAAAGACCTCTCCGAACTGCCCTCGATGGAGGAGTTCGAGAAGATGGCCGCCATCGAACTCGACGAGCCGGAATCCGAAACGGAGCCCGCTCCGGACGCAAACACGGGTTCCAGTCTCGATTTCGACGAAAATGCCGCCGAATCCTCCCCAGAAGAAACCGACCCTGGTGCTGCGCCAGAGTCTGCCGAAACTCCCGCGGTGCAGGAGAATCCGGTTGCCGAATTGCCCGCTCCAACGCCAGTCGTGATGACTGCCCAGAACTCAGCGGAGACGCCAGCCGGGACGGCTGCCGATCCCTCCGCAGCAACCGAACCGCCCCTAGAAGCCGAGGCGGCTGAGGCAGATCCAGAGCCTCAATCCCTCCCGGTCGATGAGCCCGCCGCCAGTGAGCCGGCTCTCCAGGCGGAATCCACCACCGCATAGGCCGAGCCTGCTGCGCCTTCCCCACAGAGCAGGCAGAAACTGAGAATTCCCATCATGACCGACGACCTCAAGCCCGAATCGACCGAGCCCGAGTTGGACTCTGCCGCAGAAACCGAAATCGAAACCTCGCAGCAAGAAGAATCGATCGCCTTCGAGGCGCTGATCGACGCCGCGGACGAAGATCAGGCGCTGATCGAAGCCGCCGAAAGTGAAGCGGAGACCGAAACGGAAGTCGAAGAAGGCTCAGCGCCGGCGGGCGAAGAAGACGAGTCCGGATTCGAGGCCAAACCCCGTCCTCCGGCCAAGCTGGAGCGGCTGCAGAAGATTCTGGCCCAGGCCGGCATCGCCAGCCGCCGCAAGGCCGAGGAGATGATCGAACAGGGCCGTGTACAGGTGAACGGCAAAGTCGTCACTGCATTGGGCACCAAGGCCGATGCAGGCCGCGATCACATCCGCGTCGACGGCAAGCTGCTCCAGGGCGCCGAGCGGCTGCGTTACTTCGTCCTGAACAAGCCCAAGGGCTTTGTGACCACGGTGAAAGACCCCGAGGGCCGGCCCACGGTCATGCAGTTCTTTGAAAAGATGAAGGAGCGCCTCTATCCCGTGGGCCGCCTCGATTACATGAGCGAAGGCCTGCTCGTGGTCACCAATGACGGGGAACTGGCCAACCGGCTCACCAAGGCCGCCTCCGGCGTGGAAAAGACCTACTTGGTGAAAGTCGCCGGCCAACCCAGCGAAAGCGAGCTCGACCTCCTGCGCTCCGGCGTGGCCATCGAGCGCGGCAAGCCTGGCACGGGCCGCGTCCGCACCTCTCCGGCCCGCATCCGCCAGGTCCGCCAGGGCGACAATCCCTGGTACGAAGTGGTCCTCATCGAAGGCCGCAACCGCGAACTGCGCAAGATGTTCGAGGAGATCGGCCACTTTGTCGAGAAGATTCGCCGCGTTGGTTACGGCCCGCTGGTTCTGGACCAGGAGCCGGGCAACCTGCGCGAACTCGATCCCGAGGAGCTTGCCGCTCTGCGCCTGGCCGCGGAAGGCAAGGCGCGCACGCCCAAATCGAAGGAAGTCCGCCGCCGCAACGCCATGGACGCCGCGGGCCTTCCCACCGTGAAGCCCCGGCCGACCATTCATCCGCGTCCGGCCAAGCCCTATGCGAAGCCATTCGAAGACCGCTCCGCCAGCACCGGACGATCGGAGGAATTCCGGCCCAAGAAGGCGTTCGGCACAGGCTCGGCCAACCGTGGAACAGACAGGCCCGCCCGCCCGGCCGGGGAGAAGTTCCGCCCCACCGCCGGCCGCCCGGCCGAACGCGGTCCTGCCCGCGGCTCCGCTGGCGCAGGTCCGGCCAAATACGGCTCTGCACGGCCCACTTCCGGCCCTGCCAAGCGGCCCTTCCGCCGCGAGGAAGGCGAAGGCTCCTTTACGCCCCGTCCATCCCGCCCGGCATGGCAGAAAGACGACCGTCCCACTCGCCCTCCCGCGCGCTTTGCCGCCGGCTCGACCGGCGAAAGCCGTCCCGGTTCCGACCGTCCCCGGTCCACCTCGGCCGGATCGGGCAGAACCAGCGGAGGCCGCAGCTTTGAGGCCAAGCCAGCCTGGAACAAATCCGCCGGCCGCGGCGATCGCCCCGCCTATCAGCGGCCCGCCGGTCCTCGTCGCGAGGCCCTGGATCGCGACGAGGATTTGGGCCCGGTGAGACCGCCCAACCTTCATATTGAAGAAATTCAGCCGTCGGATCGCCCCAGCCGGCCTGCCTCAAACCGGCCCAGCGCTCCCCGGCCCTACTCGGCCCGCCCCAGCTCCGGCCGATCTTTCAGCGAGAGGGGAAGCAGCGAAAGCGCTCTTCCGCGCGCCTACACCACCAGCAGTGGCAAGCCGCGCGCCGGCGGCCCGCGTCCCAGCAGCAAGCCGGGCAAGCCGGAGGGACGTTCCTACGGCTCGGGAGCGCGGTCCGCTTCCGGATCGCGCTCCGTCGACCCTCGCACCGGCTCCGGTTACCGACCGGCGCCGGGCGGAAAGCGCTCCTTCGATCGTCCGCCTTCCGGTTCCCGGCCCTACACTCCTCGCGCGGAGGGTTCGTCCGACCGTCCCACCCCCCATACGAAGAAGTTTTCCGGTTCGTCGTCCCGCGGCACCGACCCGCGCCGCGAGGGTGCTCGCGGCGAACGCAATGCCGGCGCCGGATGGAAGCCGAAAACCAGGTACGGCGGCTCCGGGAAACCCGCTTCCGGAGCGCGTTCCAAGCCCAAGGCCGGAGGTTCTTCCCGGCCCGGTTTCAAGGGCAAGCCCTCCGGCCGCAATCGCCCTCTGTGATACCGTTGCAATACGGCGTCCCTGAGCCGGGCCGCAGGTGTTAGGGCCCGGGCCGAACGTTTGCCAGACGGTCATCCGCGGGTTTGGAGGCCGGGCAAAGACGAAGCGCTGCCGGCTTGATCTCGCTGGGCTTAGCTCATTGAGACGGATTGGCGATTCGGCAGAGATCGGGGGCGGCGTGCGACCATCGAGAATGTCCCAACGGCCGGAATCGACATCGCCTTCTCTCGCCGCGAGCCCGGCTCCAGAGCCCGTGCCCGCGCCAGTTCCCGCGCCTGGGCCGTCGGCTCAGGCGCACCGGCAGCAGCGGATTCCGCGCTGGCTGGAGCGCGCCGAGTTGCTCCTGCGGGTCATGCTGCGAATGTACATCGGCCTGGCTGTCTGCTATGCGCCCTGGTCGCACATGTTCTGGGATCAGAACCCGCTTTTCGTTCAGTTCCCCACGCTCTCAATCTATGCCGCCAACGGCGCCGTGCGCGGCATCGTCTCGGGACTGGGGCTGTTGAACCTGTGGATTGCGTTTCAAGACGCCATCCGCCACCGGGATGGATAAAAGCGATGAGCCAAGACAATCAGAAAACAGGGAAGACAGAACAGGGGAGTACTGCTCCGGCAGACAACGCGAAGCAGGGCGCTTCGCTTCCCGGCAAGGGCACGCCGCCGCCGCTGGAGTCCGCTCCGCTGGCGTATGAGAACTCCGGCTTTCTCAACAGCGCCGACGGCCGTCTCATCCGCATCGTCGCCGAGTACATTGAGCCGCTGGCGCGCTTCCGGCGAGAGAAGATTCAAGACACCGTGGTCTTTTTCGGCTCGGCTCGCTTCCGCGGGCGCGAGGAAACCGACCATGCTCTCGAATTGCTTGACAATACCGGGTCCAGCCGTCCCGCTCCAATCCACGAGCAGCCGGCCAGCGCTCCCGAAATCGCCGCAGGCAAGGCCACGGAGCTGCAGCGCAGGCGCGCCGTGGCGGCTGTGGAGATGGCCCGCTACTACGAAGACGCGCGGCGGCTCTCCGGGCTGCTCACCCGCTGGGCCATGGGGATTCCCTCGCGGCGCCACCGCTTTGTGGTTATGTCGGGCGGCGGGCCGGGCATCATGGAGGCGGCCAACCGCGGCGCTCACGAGGCCGGCGGAAAAACCATCGGGCTGAATATCCGTCTGCCTTTCGAGCAGCGGCCCAACCCTTACATCTCCCCCTCGCTCAACTTCGAATTCCACTACTTCTTCATGCGCAAACTCTGGTTTGCCTACCTGTCGAAGGCGCTGGTGGTCTTTCCCGGCGGCTTTGGCACCCTGGACGAGATGTTCGAAATCCTCACCCTGGCCCAGACCCAGAAACTGGCCAAGAAGATCACGGTGGTCATCTACGGAACGGAGTACTGGAAAAAGGTCTTCAACCTGGACGTGCTGGTGGATACCGGGGCCATCTCGCCCAAGGACATCGATCTCTTCCAGTTTGCCGATACGCCGGAGCAGGCCTTCGAACTGCTGCGCAAGGGGCTCACGGAAAACTACCTGTTGGCCGAGGCGGCTGCAGGCATGCTCGTCGATAGCGAACGGGGATCCCAGGTCGGGCCGTTGGGCGAAGATCTAATGGCGGGCTGGACAGTCGAGGATTTTCTCGGCCCAGAAACGGCCAGGAACAACAAGAACAAAGCGGACGAATCGCGCTGAGGCATCTGCGGCGGCACAGCGCGCGAGAGTCCTCCGCGCGTCCTCGAAAGACATTCCGCCACGGCGAAAGCGCATCCAATTCTGCTAGTTTTATTCCTAGGGTACATTGGGGGCGAGCCCCCGGCCCGGTCCTCCAGCCTGGCGGCCCGAATGAACGCTTGGCAGGTTGAATTGCCGTCTTGTGAGTTTTTTGGGGCTTTGATCCGAGGCCGGTGTCCTGTATCGGATTCGCCGATTTCCAGGATCGATTGCGAAAGAGGGAGCAGAAATGGCCGGTTCGACCATCTCGTATCTGTGGCGCGAACGCAAGGCGTCCCATGGCTTCCGGTCGGGTGTTTCCCTGCACAGCCATACCAACCAGTCCAGAGAGACGCTCTCGTTTCTGGCCAATTTTGGCAAGCAGTTTCCCGCAGTGCAGCCGCTGATGACGCGGCTGGAGCGGCGGTCCGAGGCGAACCACGGGCTGCGCGTCAACTACGCGGCCAGCTATTGGACGCCGCCGATGACTCCCAAGCTGGCCTTCGACCTGGAGTGTGGCCAGATCGAGAAGCTCAACCTGGCGCCGATGATCTCCCTCACCGATCACGACACCATCCAGGCGCCCATGCTGCTGCGCACGGTCCCCAGCGCCCGGCAGATTCCGGTTTCGGTGGAGTGGAGTGTCCCGTTTGGAGTGCAATCCTTCCACCTCGGCGTGCACAACCTGCCCAGCGCCCGCGCCGCCGAGTGGATGGCGGTGCTGGCGGACTATACTGCCCATCCCAAGGCAGACCGGCTGACCGAAATCCTGGCCGCTCTCAGCGACGAGCCGAACGTGCTCGTGGTCTTCAACCACCCCATGTGGGATCTGTATTTGATCGGCCGGGAGAAGCACGAACTCCAGGTGGATGAGTTTCTGCGCAAGAATGCCGTCTGGCTGCACGCGCTGGAACTGAACGGTCTGCGCAACTGGGGCGAGAACCGCGCCGCGCGCCAGTTGGCCGAAAAGTGGAAGCTGCTGCCGGTCTCCGGTGGCGACCGGCATGGCGTGGAGCCGAGCGGCAACATCAATGTGACCAACGCCGCCTGCTTTACCGAGTTTGTGCATGAAATCCGGCGCGAAAAGAGGAGCCATGTGCTCTTCATGCCGCAGTATGCCGAGCCCTGGCAGCTTCGGATGCTCCAGTCGGCCATTGACGCCTTGCGCCACTATCCGGAATTCCCCCAGGGCTCGCGCACCTGGGACGAGCGCTTCTATCACCCGGATGCGAGCGGAACGCCACGGCCGCTGAGCGAGCTGTGGCCCGACGGAGCGGCCCCTTGGCCGCTCAGTTGGGGCGTCGGGCTGGTCCAACTGATGGGCAGAAGGCTGGTTTCCGGCGGCCTGCGCATGGTGTGGGGCGAGGCCCACCAGTTGCGCCTGGCTCTGGGCGAGCACGACGTCTGAGAGACTGGCGACCTGCCTTTTTCCTCGGTTATCTTCGGGATTCTCCGTGTTGATTCGGGATTGTCTAGTAACTCTATTGATTCTTTTGTCAATTGAACCGGCGTTCGCGTCCTCTTAACCCCGCATTGATCCTCGCAACCGATACTGGCACCAGACGTTCCAGCACCTTCGCGGAATGAGGAGCGGAAATGGCCAGGTCGACCATCTCATATCTGTGGCGCGATCAAGACGCATCGAAGGGATTCCGGTCCGGGATCTCGTTGCACAGCCACACCAACCAGTCCAAGGAGACGCTCGACTTCCTGGCGAACTTTGGCAACCAGTACCCCGCGATGCGTCCGCTGCTTTCGCGGCTCGAGCGCCGGTCGGAGCAGGTGCATGGAGTGCGTGTGAACTATGCCGCCAGCTACTGGACGCCGCCCATGACCCCCAAGTTGGCCTTCGACCTGGAGCGCCAGCAGATTGAAAAGCTCGATCTGGCCGCGATGGTCTCGATCACCGACCACGACACCATCAATGCGCCCATGCTGCTGCGCACCGTGCCCAGCGCGCGCCAGATTCCCGTTTCAGTCGAGTGGAGCGCCCCGTACGGCGACCAGTCCTTCCACCTGGGCGTGCACAATCTGCCCAGCGCCAGGGCGACGGAGTGGATCGACACGCTGACGGATTTCACCGCCCATCCGAGCGACGCCCGGCTGACCGAAATTCTGGTCGCCCTGCACGAGGAACCCAATGTGCTGGTGGTCTTCAACCATCCGCTGTGGGATTTGTACCTGATCGGCAAGGAAAAGCACGAGTTCCTGGTCAACGAGTTCCTGCTCAAGAACGGCAACTATCTTCACGCTCTGGAACTCAACGGGCTGCGCCACTGGGACGAGAACCGCGCGGTGCGGCGGCTGGCCGAGAAATGGAACATGGTGCTGCTTTCCGGCGGCGACCGACATGGCGTGGAACCGAACGCCAACATCAACCTGACCAACGCCGCCAGCTTTACCGAGTTCGTGCACGAGATTCGCCGCGAAAAGAAGAGCGATGTGCTTTTCATGCCGCAATATGCCGAGCCGTGGAAACATCGCATCCTGCAGTCGACGATCGACGCGATCCGCCACTATCCGGAGTTTCCGCAGGGTTCACGCACCTGGGATGAGCGTGTCTACCATCCCGACGCCAACGGTGTGGTCCGCCCGCTCAGCGAGTTGTGGCCCAACGGGTCGGCGCCGCGCGCCATGAGCTGGATGATCGGAATGGTTCAACTGATGGGCATCGGCCCGGTCTCCGGCGGCCTGCGCATGGCGTGGAGCGAGTCGCACCAGTTGCGCCTTGCTCTGGGCGAGCACGACGGTTAAGGCCGATTGCGGACGGGGCCTGAAATCCCGGCCGCCGGGATTTCTACTAAAACTATGATCGATCGAATGCCGCGCGTGGCCTACTTTCCCGACTCTTTTCACGAGGTGAACGGAGTCGCCCACACCAGCCGTCACTTTGAAGCCTTTGCGCGGAGGCGCAATCTGCCGTTTCTCTGCGTCCGCGCCGGCGACCGCCCCCAAGCCGTCACCGAGGATGGAAACGTGTGGACGCTCGAGCTGCCGCGCGGCTTTCTATCGTTTGCCCTGGAAAAGGATCTGCGCTTCGATCCTGCCTTCCTGCGCCACATTCCGCTTATCGGCGAGATGCTGGAACGCTTCAAACCCGACCTGATCCACATCACCGGCCCCAGCGAGTTGGGGATGCTGGGCGCGGGTCTGGCCCACCACATGAAGCTGCCCCTGGCCGCCAGTTGGCACACCAACGTCCACGAGTACCTGGCGCGGCGCTCGGACTGGTTCCTGCGCCTTCTGCCGGAGCGCCAGTCGGCCGCCACCGGCCAGAAGATCGAAGACCTGACCATGGCTGCCGCGGCCAGATTCTACTCGATCGCCAAGGTCCTCTTTGCCCCCAATCCCGAGCTCTGCGCGCTGCTTGAGCGCACTGCCGGCCGCCCCTGCCACCTGATGCCGCGCGGCGTGGACGCCGAACTCTTTCATCCCGCCAAGCGCAACCGCAATCCCGAGGAGCGCGACCAGGTTTTGGGATTTGTGGGCCGGCTCTCGATCGAGAAGAACGTCACCCTGCTCGCCCAGGTGCAGGAAGAGCTGGAAAAGATGGGCGTTACAAACTTTCGGTTCCTGATTGTGGGCCATGGCGCCGAGGAACAATGGCTGCGCGAGCGTCTGCCCCGCGCCGAAATCCCCGGCGTGCTCAAGGGCGAGCCTCTTTCCACGGCCTATGCCAACATGGACCTCTTCGTTTTTCCATCGCACACCGACACCTTCGGCAACGTGGTGCTGGAGGCGCTCGCCAGCGGCGTGCCGGCCATCGTGACTCCCGACGGCGGCCCCTGCACGATTGTCCATGATGGCGAAACCGGGCGCATCGTTCCGGACGCGGAGTTTGCCGCGGCGGTCGCCGGCGTTTTGGCCGATCCCGCAAAACACGCTGAAATGCGCCAGGCCGCCCGCGCCTATGCGCTCACCATGAGTTGGGACTCGGTTTTTGAAGGCGTCTATAAGGCGTATGAGACGATTTTGCCCGCGCCAGCGCAGACAGCAGGGTAGTACGATGGCTCTCTCATGCGAGAGCTATGGCGGAAGACCGTTGAATTGTTCCGGGGACATCTGGTTCTCTGGGTGCCGTGTGTATGCGCGGGTCTGCTGAACCTTGGGTTTGCTCGGCTGCAGAAGGCAGCAATCTTCAGGATCGTTCACTGGCTTACGACGCAGCATTCAGTGCTTGGGGGCGATGTTGTCTCTACCGACCCGAGCGAGTTTCAGCACCGTGCATTGATGATCGCCGGGCCCCTGGGACTCTGCCGGTATTTCTTGTGTGTGTGTTTCTTTGTTGTGGCGCTGGCGGTGACGGCAAAGCTTGTAGAAACGATCCTCGAGGAGAAAAAGCCGGAGTTGTCGGTCGCTCTGAGAGGGACTGTACCTGAGTGGCGCGAAATCTTGCTGTTTTCGCTCAAGTACTTGGCAGCGCTTGCCGCGCTTAGTGCGGTGATGCTTCTTTCGACCAGTTCTGCGCTGATCTCATATCGGCTTTCGGTGATTGTTGCCTCGAAGGCTTTCCTTTACTCAGTTGGCCTTGTGCTGGAGGGTGGCGTTGCGTGGTTGCTGATGCCGGCGGCAATGCGGCTGCTGCAATCGCCGGACGTTACCCCGGTTTCGGTTCAATGCAGAAGGCGGGGGACAGTCTTCGTGGTGTTCATGTCAGCGCTCGCGCTCGCGTTGGGAGACATCGTTGGCATGGCAGAAGCCAGGGTGATGCTCGACAACCAATGGGAGCTTTCGGCAGTTTCGGCCTTGAATTCAATCGTAGTGAATGCGCCGGAGGTGTTCCTGTTTATCTCACTCTCATTGCTCGCCTCCGGATACTCGAGGGAAGCCGACAGCAGTAAAAGCTCCAGGGCATCCCTCCTGTTGCTCGAGAGGGGCAAGCCTTCCCTCAGGGGCTAAAGCCCAATCATCCCGGCCTCTTTACGGCACGGCTAAAGCCGTGCCCTTTCAAAGCCACTCTACACCCACGAGAGAGCCGCTGTAGCCGCCAAAAGCAAGAACGCGAGGGCATGCCTGCGGGAGAGATGCTCTAAAATGCGCGGATTCTTGCAAAATCCAATGCCGTTACACTTCGGCCAGGATAAAGAGTCCTAAGAACTTCTACTATGCGCGCACTCCCGTTTTCAGATCCAGCGCAAACGGCGTCTCCTTGTCGGTCCTCAAATCCCAGCCCATTCCGCGGAGCACGCCGTTCTCCACGTTGGTGACGGTCACGCCCTCGGAAGAGAGTTTCTCCGATTTCCACCTCTCGCCCTCCCTCCCCCAGGCCAGAATCGAATGATGGCCCACAAACAGGAGGAGCCTTGCGGAGACAGCCGGCCGAATCTCCAGCACCGGCCGGTAGGAGAGCATGGTGAACCGCTCCGGCGCGGTGGTGTCGATGAGGTAGGCGTACCCGCCCGAGACTGCGCAGAGTTCTTCCGGCCTTGGGGTTGACCAAATCCCCGTGGGAACGGCGGGATCGCGAAACCCCAGCGCGCAGGTGGCCAGAAAGGGCAGAACTCCGGCCGCATGGGGACGGACCAGCACCTCCAGCGCCCCGCGTTCCACCTCATCGGCCTCGCGCGGATAGACGAAATGCCGCGCGGGCAGAACGATCGGACGCGCCGGCAGGATTTCGGCCTGCCAGCCGTGGGGAAAACTGAGGTCCACAACAGGCGCGGTCACGGTTTTGACCTGTAGCGCAGGATCCATTCTTCCTGCTCCTGCGTGTCGGGGACTGCGAGGCCGCGGGCTGCTGCGACAGCCTGCAAAGCTGCCTTGGGCGCCCAGCCTAACTCGATGAGCGTGCACGCCGCCGTAATTGTGGCCCTGCCGATGCTTCCCCGGCAGTGCACGCCAATCTGTTCTCCGGCGCGGAGGCGATCTGCCAGCCCGGTAACAAATCGCCGGAAGGCGACAGGGTCCTGTGGAAGATGAACATCGGGAATCGGGTGCGAGAGAAATTGCAATCCGATCTTCTCTGCGATGGAGCCCTCTTCACCAAGGGCCAACATGTCGGCCTCATCTTTTTCCAAAAGCGAAACCAGGGTCTCGATGCCACTGCGCTTCATTTCGATCAGTTCGCCCTCAAGCCCATCGCCTCCGAGAGGACAAAGCACAATCGCCAGCGGCACAGCCGGAATGCCCTTGATCCAGAAAATGTCGTTCACCGCGCTCACACCCCCACAAACCGCTCGATGCGCTCGCGCACGCTGGCAATGCCAAGTCCCAGCGCAGCCCCTTCCTCGATCAGCGGCAGCAGCTTGTCGAACTCCCGGCCGGAGTGTGCGCCGGTCAACGCGATGCGGACCGGCTGGAAGAGTTCCTTGCCCTTGATCCCGGTGGCGGCCTTGATCTCGTTCATCCACGCTTTGAAGTCTTCGGGCGTCACAGGGCCGCTATGGGTGCGGGCGCGGCTGGCCAACTCGCCGAGCACTGTGCGGGCGGAGTCGGCGGCCAGAACCGCGGCGTTCTCCTGGTTGGCGCGCGCGGTGTCGGGATCGAAGCCGAAGACAAGGCTGGCTTTTTCGGGGAGTTGGGCAAGGGTGTCGACGGCCGGAACAAACAGTGCGAGCAGCCGGCCGAACCAAGCCTTTCTCTTTGCGACGGTCTCATCCGTAAGAAGTTCCAGCGGAATGTGCGGCTCCAATTTGACGGCGGAGATGGGCGCGGTCGATTGCTTCGCCTCAGGCGAAGGCCACAGCGGAAATATGTCGGGGCGACTGACGCAAAAAAACTCCTCGGCCAGTTGAACGATGCGTTCCGGATCGGCCTGCTTCAGGTAGTGCCGGTTGAGCCAGTTCAGCTTGTCAAAGTCGAAGATGGCCGGGCTCGGCGTCACCCGCTCCAGCGAAAAGGCGTGCGTCAGTTCCTCCAAGGTGAAGGTCTCGGTTTTGCCGTCTTCGGCGCCCCAACCGAGCAGCGCCAGGTAGTTGACCAGCGCCTCGGGCAGATAGCCCATCTCGCGGAAGGTGGAGATGGAGGTGGCCCCGTGGCGCTTGGAAAGCCGCTCGCGGTCCGCGCCCAGGATGGTGGAGAGGTGGGCAAACTCCGGCACCGGCCAACCGAAGGCCTCGTAGATCGCCACCTGCTTGGGCGTGTTCGAGATGTGGTCGTCGCCGCGGATCACGTGAGTAATCCGCATCAGCGCGTCGTCGACGGCGACCACGTAGTTGTACACCGGCACTCCGGCCGAAACGCCTCCCGCCCCGCCGGTGGCCGAGCGGACCAGAATCGGGTCGCTCACGGTTTCGGCGGCGAACTCGACTGGACCGCGCACCAGATCGTGGAAGCGCAGCGGGTGGTCTTCGATCTTCAGGCGCACGGCAAAATGCTTTCCCGCGGCCAGATTCTTCTCGATCTCCGCGGGCTCCAATCCGCGGCAGCGGCCGGAGTAGACTTGCGCGCCATGCTCGGCCGCGGCCAGCTTGCGCTCGGCTTCGAGCTCCTCCGGGGTGCAGAAGCAGCGGTAGGCCTTGCCCTCGGCCAGCAGCCGCTCGGTATGCTCGGCATAGATCGCCAGCCGCTCCGATTGCCGGTAGGGGCCAAAAGTGCCCTTGTCTGGCCCGCAAGGATCGCCGGGAATGCCAGTCCCCGGACCTTCGTCCCAGTCCAGCCCCAGCCAGCGCAGGTCTTCAATGAGCTGGGTCTCGTGGCGCGTCTCCGAGCGCTCCATGTCAGTGTCTTCGATGCGCAGGATGAAATCGCCGCCCATGCGGCGGGCGAAGAGCCAGTTGTAGAGCGCGGTGCGCGCATTGCCCACGTGGAGCAGGCCGGTGGGGGAAGGGGCAAACCGGACGCGGGGTTTCGTGGTGGTCATGACACTCCCGATGATAGACGGCGAGGAAAGCTGCGGGGAGTCTTCCGGTCCGATTGGGCAGGCATACCGGCTGGACTTATGCGATCCTCGCGAGCGATTCCATGGCCTTCTCCGCATCGTACCGCTGTTGCGCCGCCAGCATCTGGCAGATGTTGGTTTCGGCCCACTCGCGCAGGGCGTTGACGGGGCCGGTCAGGGCAGCTCCCAACGGGGTGAGCGAGTACTCCACCGTGACCGGGACGGTGGCGAAGGCGCGCCGCGCCACCAGTCCATTGCGTTCCAGCTCTTTGAGGGTCTGGCCGAGCATTTTCTGCGAGATGCCGTCGAGACGCCGCTTGAGGGCGTTGAATCGGACCGGTCCCGCATCCAGAGCGCCGAGCACCAGCACGGTCCACTTGTCGGCAATCTGATCCAGGACGACCCGCGTGGGACATTGGCCGTTGAAGGCGTCGCCTTGGAACGAAGTCGGCGGATGGGGCACGGTTACCTCCTGGTGACCAGAACACCGTCTGGTATCTTCTTGAAACCTGCTCTATTCTAGCGCCTAATGAGTGTTGGGAAAACGCCGGTCTGCGCAGCCTTGCACCGCACCGGAAGCCAATTCTCAACAGACAAGGGAGATTCAGCATGAAAGTTGTACTGTTCGGGGCATCGGGGATGATCGGGAGCCGCATTCTCAAGGAACTGTTAGGCCGCGGCCACCAGGTGACGGCGGTTGTGCGCAACCCGGAGAAGATCACCGCCGCCGGGGTGAAAGCAGTAAAGGGAGACATTCTAGACCCGACCTGCGTGGCTGCAGTTGCCCAGGGCTCGGAGGCGGCGATCAGCGCCTATGCTCCGCCACAAGGCCAGGAGGAGACGTTGCTGGCGGCTACGCGGTCGCTGCTGGCCGGGTTGACGGCGGCGGGAGTGGGCCGGCTGATGGTGGTGAACGGAGCGGGCAGCCTGGAGGTTGCGCCGGGTGTGCAACTGGTGGAGACTCCGCAGTTTCCCCAGGCCTGGAAGCCGATTGCGCTGGCCCACCGGGAGGTGTTGCCGATCCTCAAGGAGTCGAGCCTGGAGTGGAGCGCTCTGAGCCCGGCGGCCTTCATCCAGCCGGGCGAGCGGACGGGCAAATTCCGGCTGGGCGGCAGGCAGATGGTCGTCGACAAACAGGGCGAAAGCCGGATCTCCGCCGAGGACTTCGCCGTTGCCCTGGTGAACGAGTTGGAAAGCCCCAATCATGTGCGCCAGCAATTCACCGCAGCCTATTGAAACGGCAAACCCGCAGGCGCAAGGAGCGCACGATGAACTGCAATTCGCTTTTGGCAACTCTTTTGGCCAGCGCCAGTTTGATGGTGGCTGGCCACGCTTTGGCGGCCCAAGAAAAGGCCGTCCGCAGCGAACCCGCAGCGAAGACGGAGATACGAAGGCTGGTCGAGACGTATATCCAGTCGATCGACGCAGCCGACGCAAAGCTCGGCGCCACCGTCTGGTCCACGACGCCCGACGTCACTTTCATCGAGCCGCGCGGACACGAGCACGGATGGGATGAGATCGCATCCGTGGTCTACGGCAAGCTGATGGGCCAAACGTTCAGCACACGCAAACTGAAGGCCGTGAGCGATGTGAGCATTCATCTCTATGGCGATGCGGCAGTGGTGGAGTTCGATTGGGATTTTGTCGCGACTCTTCGAGGCACGGAGAAATCCATCCACACCACCGGCCGCGAGAGCCAGGTTTATATGAATCTGCCCGGCAAGGGCTGGCGGCTGGTGCATGTTCATTACTCCGGTCCTCCGGTGACCGGAGCCGTGAAGGGATTCTGACCGGGCTTCAGGAAAAATGCTCCCAGCCGCGCGGTTCCAACGGTTGCGCTCCACGCGGCGTGAGCAGGGTAATGGCTGGCCAACTGGCGCGCCGCTTTACGATGCGGCCGATTCGGGTTATGGGCACGCCGGCGATGGTGCGCGGCAGGCGGGCCTTGGCTGAGGCGGTAAACAGCAGTTCGTAGTCTTCGCCGCCGTTGAGGGCCTGGTCGAGGGTTGCTCCCGGGTGGATCGGCAGCAAAGCTGCGTCGACCTCGGCGGCCACGCCCGATTCTTGGCAGAGATGCTCCAGATCGGTGGAGAGGCCATCGCTGAGGTCGAGCGCGGCGGAAGCCAGCCCATGGCGAACCAGCCAGCGGCCTTGGGCGATGCGCGGCTGCGGGTAGAGGTGCGGAGCGAGCAAGGTCTCCAATTTCTTGGGGATAGAAGGCAGTTTGGGGCGGGCGGATGAGACGTTTGCCGTCCGGGCCAATTCATCCAGACGGGCGAGACCGGCGGCGGCTCCGCCCAGGGAACCGGTTACATAGAGCAGGTCGCCTAGCCGCGCACCGGAGCGCAGCAGAGCTTTGCCCTGCGGAACCGCGCCGACAAGCACGATATCGGCAACAGCGACCGGCGATTCGGCCAGGTCGCCTCCGGCTAACGGAGTCTTGCAGGCCTTGGCCAGGGCCAGCAGTCCATCCAGAAAACGCTCCACCCAGGCTGGGCGCCGGCCTAAGGCTGCCGTGAGCTCGCGCGGCAAACCCAGGGAAAGAAAGGCGGCTACGGGCCGGGCACCCATGGCTGCCAGATCGCTCAGCCCGCGCGCCAGGGCCCGGTGCCCGACGGCCTCGGGCGGGTGCCAGTCCAGGCGGAAGTGGCGGCCGGCGATGGAAAGGTCGGTGGTGACAGCCAGCTCTTCGCCGGTGCGCGGACGCAGCAGGGCGCAGTCGTCGCCGATGCCCAGGCGTACGCCGCCGCCGGCCGTCTGGCTTGCGCGGCTGCGGATCTGGCCGAGCAGGGCCAATTCACCCCGCCCGACGGCGTTTGAGGAAGCTGTCCGCTTGGCGTGCATTTCTTGAGAATAGGACAAAAGGGCGCGGACCGGTCCGAAGCGCGCCTTTGATCCTGCCAAAAAAGAAAAGAGATGGCGAATCCAGCAAGAAATGTTGTCCTGGCGCCGACTCCCATGTTGATTCTATTGCGTTTGTGCTGCGGCCAAGCCGCCGGTTCGCTCGCGCGCACTAAACTTTTCATCGGAATGGCCGAATAAGGCTGGGTGGGCCAAAGACTGGGCCGGTCTGAATTGAGACCGCAAAGGATTTTCAGGGCGGTTTTCGTTGACCCGGAGCGGGGCGGTTTGTTAGCCTTGACGAACGCTCCACGAAGTGCGCCCGTCAGGGCGTCTGCTATTTTGTTCACGGGCTGAAAAGCCCTGCTGCCTTGCTCTTCTATTGAGTACACGGCGAATTGCGGCCCTGCTGTCGCAGGGATGAGAGGCGAAGATGCTACGCAAGCGCTATTACATTCTTTTTGTTGCCAGGGATGAGGACGGGCGGATACGCAAAATCCCTCTGCCCCTGCGGTACGCGTATGGATTTGTGGCGGCGGCGCTGGTGGGCGCGTTCACCATCGTCGGTTTGGCCGGTTCCTACACCCGCATGTTGCTCAAGACCGAAAGTTACAATCAGGTTCGCCAGGACCGGGAAAACCTGCGCAAAGATTACAAGCAGATGGCGCAGATTGCGCACGACCGCGATGTGCAGGTAGCCTCGCTCGGAGCGTTGGCCAGTGAAGTGACCGCCCTCTACGGCCTCAAGCAGAACAGGCTGGCCGCAGGCAAGCCCGGCGCCGCCGCCGCTGCCGCGGCGCCCACGCCGCCTTCCCTTGCACTCACCGACGACCCGGACCAGCAGCAGGTCAAGCTCTCCATCGATCAGTTTTATACGCTGCGCACACAGGCGATGTCGGGCCGGGTTTCGCGCGCGATCGAAAGCGGACTCTCGCCCAGCTTTACCGGGGATTGGACGGTTTTGGCGGATGCGCCGTCTCTTTGGCCGGTCGAGGGGCGCGTGGGATCGGGCTTCGGTGCGCGTCAGGACCCCATCAATGGGGAAGGCGCCTTCCACTCGGGCATCGATATCGAAGCGCCCAACGGGACGCCGGTGCGTGCGGCGGCGGACGGCGATGTGACGGGAATGTCGATGGGCGCCGGATATGGCCGCCAAATCGTGCTCGACCACGGTCATGACGTACTCACTGTCTACGGGCATCTTTCCGCGATGGCGGTTGTGCCCGGCCAGCATGTCATCCGCGGCCAGGTGATCGGCTACGTGGGCCAGTCGGGCCGCGCCACCGGTCCGCATCTCCACTATGAGGTGCGCGTCCACAACGTCCCGGTGAACCCGCACAAATATCTGCACACCACCTATGAGCAGATTGCGGTCGTCGATAACAATTCGCTTGCTTCCCCCGGCAGATAGGCGATTTTCTTTGTAAAGCAGCAGCGGCTCCCGTCACGATGGGAGCCGCTTTTGTTTGGTGCGGGGTTGCGGCCGCTCCGGTTGAGGAATTGCCGTTCGCCCTTACTTCGTCAGCCGGCTCACCGTGCAGCCGTCCAGCGCGAACTCGAATGCTCCGCTGTTCAACACGTTCATTGTGAGTTCGGCCGGGACCGCAAAGCCATCCACCGTCTGGTACGCAATTGTTACGTGCATCTCCTGCGCCTGACCGGATGGCGCTCCCGCGGGGAGGACGTGGGCTAGAAAGCTGCTCACCAGCAATCCTTTTTCCGTGGGCTTATAGGCCGGAGCAAAGTCGACCGTCGCCTGATTCATCGCCACGTGAAATTCCTTCAGCAGAAGCTGGTTGTCGAGCACCTCGGTGACTGCCGTGCCGTTCTCCTCGGCGTACAGCCTGTATCCATCTTCGGTTTTCGTCAATTCCAGGCCTTCGGATGAGGCGGGCACGGCCGATCCGTCCACAAAAGGCGTCCAGAACTGCAAAAAGCCCATCAGGGACTGTTCTACCGCCTGGTGCAGACCGTCCAGCATGTTGGCCGAGCTCTCGTCGAGCGGCTTGCCAGCGGTTGCGGGCGGGGTCCATTCAACACTCGAATTGCCCTTCGCGTGGGCGTGGAGTGCAATCTTGGCCGACTTGAGCAAAACAATGCGCGGATCGTCAGCGGCGATCGGAACCCCAGGTTGGGCGCTCACAAAGAGTGCGTGCCAATCCGGGTGGATGGCGCAGTCGAATCCCTCGAATCCGGTATGAGCGGTCGAATAGTAGAGCTTGCCGGCCCTGGCCAACAATTCGTCGTTGGCTTTGGTCGCCGGATGGCTTTGCGCTGGCGTTTGTCCGGCGGGCGGCGCAGAGGCCGCCGGCGGTTTTTGCGCCAGAGCGGCAGCGGCCATCAGGCAGCACGCGGCAAAGGCGGGCGAAAGCCGGTGGAGTTTTGCGAGCGGGAATCTTTGCACGATACGGCCAACTTTCAGCGGGATTCGGGTATTGTGCCTCTTTTGCGCCCGACTCCGCAAACGCGTGACTGAAACCCCTGCATGGTATCGTTGGCACGGGTTTCGTATATCCAATTTGGGAGGATTTGCCGTGCATCTCCGTTTATGCCGCCTTGTCGCCTTGCTTTCCCTGGCGCTTCCCGCCGCCGCGCAGGATCATGCCGCCGGGCTGCAGACCGCCTTTGCCCGCGCCCAGCACCTGAAGCGGGGCATCAATGCCTCGATGTGGTTTGCCCAGTCGGCCAGCGACTACACTGCGGCCCGCACCAACCGCTTTACCGACGCCCAGGACATTGCCCTGATGGCGCGTCTCGGCTTCGACAATGTGCGCCTCAGCATCGACGCGGCGCCGCTGGAGCAGTATCCCCTGGGCAGCGACGGCCTGAACGCCGACTTTCTCGCCCGGCTTGACCGTACCGTGGATACGATGCTGGCCGACGGTTTGGCAGTCCAGATCGACCTGCATCCTGAAGAGAACTTCAAGCAACGCCTGCGCGCCGGCGACGAGGGCGTGGAACGGCTGACCATGCTGTGGCGGCGGCTGGCCGCGCACTATGCCACGCGCGACCCGGAGCGGGTCTTCTTTGAGATTCTGAACGAGCCGGAGGTCAGCGATCTTTACCGCTGGGCCGGTATCCAGGCGCGTGTGGCCGCGGCCATCCGCGAGGTCGCGCCGAAAAACACCATCATCGCCACCGGGCCGAATTACTCCGGTATCGCCGACCTGCTCACCCTGCACCCGCTCGGCGACGGCAACGTGATCTATAACTTCCACTTCTACAATCCCCACGAATTTACGCATCAGGGCGCCGGATGGGGCGTGGCGTGGTGGAGTTCTACCCATGGCATTCCGTACCCCGCCAGCGAAAGCTCGATGCGGGAGCTGGTGAAGGAAGTTCCGGACGCGGCCGACCGCTTTCAGTTGGAGAACTACTGGCTCGATCGCTGGGACGGCCATCGCATCCAGTTGACGATCGACGAGGCGGCAGACTGGGGCCGTGAGAACCATGTGCCGCTGATCTGCAACGAGTTTGGTGTTTTCCGGGAACACTCCGACCCCGTCTCGCGCGCCAATTGGATTCACGATGTGCGCACGGCGCTTGAAGCGGACGGAATCGGCTGGACGATGTGGGACTATCGCGGCAGCTTCGGCGTGGTTTTCAAGGAAGACGGCCAGCCGGCGCGGGTCGATGGCGCTGTCGTCGGTGCGTTGGGGCTGACGAAGTAAGGCGGAGCTGAATCGACAAGATTCCTGGCCCAGATCCCGAGTTTGGGATCTGGGAAGCACAAACCTGAGATAGCCGCTGTTTATTTGCCCGTATAACTCACATGCCAGATGGACCGCGATCCGTCGTCGGAGACGAAGAGCGATCCGTCTTTGGCTTGCGCCACGCCGACCGGCCGGCCCCAGACCGTGCCATCGGGCAGCACGAAGCCGGTGAGGAAGTCCTCGTACTCGCCGGTGGCGTGGCCGTTCTTCATCGGCAGGCGGATCACCTCGTAGCCGGCCCGCTGGGCGCGGTTCCACGAGCCGTGCTCGGCGGCGAATCCTTCGCCCTTGAACTCGGCGGGGAACTGCGAACCCTCGTAAAAAAGCATCTCCAGCGAGGCGAAGTGGGGATTCACCAGAATGTCCGGGGTGATGACCTTGGCTTGCAGTTCGGGGTGCTTGTCGGGGTGGCGCGGGTCCTGGAGGCCGCCCGCCGGGCCGCCGTAATAGAACCACGGCCAGCCGTAGAAGCCGTCCTCCTGCACGTGGGTCACGTAGTCGGGAACCAGGTTGTTGCCCAGGCCGTCGCGCTCGTTGGTCGAGCACCACAACTCGCCGGTCGCGGGGTTGATGGCCTCGCCCACGCAGTTGCGCAGCCCCCAGGCGTAAACCTTCACGAACTTGCCCTGGGGAGTGAACTGGAGCACGTCGGCGCGGTGAAACTCCTCGGGATGGGTGTCGCTGTCGTCCACATTCGAGTGCGATCCGACCGAGGCGAAGAGCTTGGCGCCGTCCTTCGAGAAGACCAGGTCGCGGGTCCAGTGGCCGCCGCCGCGCAGCCGTCCGCCTCCGGGCAACTCCGCCAGGCTCTCGGCAGGCCCGCGCGCCGTCAGGTCGCCATTTCTGTAAGGAAAGCGGACGATGCCGTCGGTGTTGCCCACGTAAAGCCACTTGGGAGCGGGGCCGGCAGGATAGAACGCGATGCCGAAGGGCTGGCGCAGAGTGTCGGAAAAAACCGAGACCTGCCTGGCCTTGCCGTCCGGGCCCACGCCGCGGAAGACCTTGATCTTGCCCGTCGCGCTTTCGGCCAGGAACAGGTCGCCGTTGGGGGCGGTGCGCAACAGCCGCGGGTTGTCCAGGCCGTCGGCGTAGAGCTCCACCTTGAAACCCTTGGGCGCGATGGGCCAGGCATGCGCGGGCCGCGGAACCAGGGTCGGCCCGTTGTCCACGGACTCATTCGGCGCCGGGGCGGGCAGATCGGCCACGGTCAGGTGGCGGCGGATGCCGGGCGCCTCGTGCGCTGCGTCGGTGAAGGCATCCTGGCCGGTCAGCACGGCGTGGGACGGCGCGGGCCGGGCGGGCGTTTCGCCGCCCACGGCAAGGCAAGGCCACAAGGCGAGGCTGAAAACCAAGACTGCGAGCCGGAAGGAACGGGCCGGAGAGGGCAAGGGAATCATGCGACCTCCTGGGGAATCGATGGTTCTATCTGGATGAGGGCTGGGAGCGGCAGGATGCGGAATTGTCCGCTTCCGCACTGCAATGCCGCCGTTTTTCTCCGGAGCCGCCCGGAATCTCCCGGCCTGCTGAGAGCAGGTCTTTCCGATCCTGGAGGAGGATCGTGGGAGATTCCGGGGGCTGGCTTGAGGCAGCTCACAGGAAACCCTGCGGCGGGGAAGCGCGCTAGTGATTACTTCGATGCGCCGGCGTCCGGCCCGGTTGCTGGCGCCGGCAGGGAATCTTCGCCCTGGGCCAGGCCGCTCAGCAGGGAGGGCGACAGGGTGGCCTTGACGACCACGCGGTTATGCTCTTGCGTCACCGCGGCGGTCTTCAACAGCTCTTTCAGGCTGTTGTTGGCGGTGTTCGCGGCCAGCGGGGCGGTAAAGCCGCGGGCCAGAGTCACCAGCGTGGCCAGCGAGGCTGCCTGGCTGGCGGCCGCGTCGTCGCTGGGAGCGATCTCCTCGACCTTGATGTTCAGCGACCCTGCCAGCGACAGGGCCGGGGTGGCGCTGGCCACGATGATCGAGTCGGACTCCAGCGGCAGCGAAAGGCCAAAGACCTTGATGGCCCCGCTCTCTGAGAAGGGCAGGCCGATCTGGCCTACGCCCCAGGCCAGCGAGAGCAGCGGCACGTCGTGATAGTGCCGGTTCAGCAGCGTGGAGCCGGCAAAGGGCAAAGCCGCCGTCCGATGCCGGTCGAGCATGGAGTGAATCTGCTCGGGAGTGGGGGTATTGGAGACGGCCACCATGTCATAGCCGATCTGCGCCACGCGCACGGTGCGGCCCTCCGAGGGGATCGAGTAGACGGTGTGGCCGGCGTAGCTCTCGCGGCTGGCGGCGTGGCTGTCGAGCCATGCGTTCAGCCGCTTGCCGGTCAGCCGGCCCACCAGCACCATGGAGTAGGCGACGGGGCCGTTGGGACCGTTGGGGTCGGGCATCCGGTGCAGGGCGATGGCCACCTGATCCAGATCCTGCTCCCAGTCCACGCCGGTCGCGTCCACAAATTGCTGGTACTCGGGCACCCGCCTGGGCGGCTTCAGGTCCTTGTGCAGGAAGGCCCGCACCGGCTTGAGATTGACGTAAATGATTCCGTCGGACTCGGGCAGCAGGCGCGCCGCCTCGGGCGGCGCTTTCGAGCGCAAAAAGACGGCCACGGCCAGCAAAAGCAGGACCGCGGCCACTATCCAGAGCGTTCTGCGCGTGCGTCTGTGCATCGTGGGCCGTCAGAATTACCGTATCACTCCGGGCGGCCCGGAGATGCACGCTCGCGGCTTCTGTCGTTACTGTTTTGCCGGAGCCTGCTCCAACTCCGCGTTCAGGTGGACGGTGCCGCCTGTGACGCTCAGTGTCTTGCTCCAGTCGGTGAAGCCTTTCTTCTTGACGGCAATCTGGTGGCTTCCAGGAGCTATCGAAACCGTGGAAGGCGTGTTGCCGACAAATGAGCCGTCGATCTCGACGTCAGCGCCGGCGGGTGTGGAGTCGACGGCGAGCGAGGTTTGGGCGGCGGCAGCCAGAGCGGCAGGCGCCGGAATTGCCTCGATGGCTGCGGGCGCGGCTCCAAAGTTGGCCATGTTCAAGTGCATGTCACCTTCGACAAAAGCTGTGATCTCAGTGCCTTGGGGGATGGTGATGTCTTTGCCGTGAACGAAGAGAAATAACGGCGCTGCGGGGAAGAAAATGATGGACGTAGCCACAATCGCTCCCGTCATTGCGCCGACGTGCCCGCCACCTTTGTTATCCTGCGTCGCACGTAGAGCGACCTTTTCTTGATCTTTGAGACGCGCATAACTTATAGCGATATCCAGCTTGCCGGCGCGGCCCATGCTCTTCTTATGCTCGGTAGCGGTCACGGTGGCAATCGCCGTTGCTCCTTTGGGAAGAACAACCACCTGATCCACGCTGACGTCTTCAACGACCTCAAAGGGGATTTCCTGCCCCACTTTAGTGTCCGCGGAGGAGACAGTCTGACTTAGCCGCAGTTTCACGGGAGTGCCATCCAGCAGCGTATGGGCAGGGGGAAGAGCAGACGGGGTGGCTTGTTGTGCTGCCGTGGAAGTCCCAACGGCGGGCTGTGGCTGTTGAGCCACGAGTAGAGGGCAGATTGCCAAGAGTACGACCGCGAAGGGATTCTTCCGCATACAGCTTCTCCTCAACTTTCAGAACGGTAAACATAGCTTTTGAAAGGCAACCAAATCATCCGCTCAAACCTCTCTTTCCGCAAGGAGTTTCTTCATCGAACCGGCCAACCCGCAGGGGGATTCCCGGCGATCCAATGTATAAAACCGAGAGCAGCGAGGAGACGGCATGGACGGGCGGAGGTTACGGTTTCTGGCTACCTCTCGTCTGTAGAAAGGCTGGAGGCAATAGGGCGCGGAGCGTTCTTTGAGTCTTCGGCGTCTGGCATGGCTTCAACGGATCGCTGACCGCTGACCACCGACGGCTGCCGACCGGCTGCCGACGGCCGCGCCCAGGTTCCTGTTCTCCCCGCCCGGTTTGCTCCACCGGCGGCGGTGTGCTAACCTTGATTTCTGTGCCGTTGTACGTGCGGAGCGGGAGTGTGTCCGTGCGGTTTTTTGGGCCTTCGGGGCGGTTCCCGAGTGGGATGGGCTGGCGTAGCTCAGCTGGTAGAGCATCTGATTTGTAATCAGAGGGTCGGGGGTTCAAATCCCTTCGCCAGCTCCACTTAAAGGGCACCGAAAACGGGGTCTGAGACGGTAAGATTGAACCGGCGGGCAATTTTTTTGAGCGCCGGGCCTGTCCTCCGCGGCGATTCCACTGAGGTGCATGCTCCGAGATACCGGATGCTCTCCGGGCGGGGTTTGATGTGCCGAATGGGATTTTCCAAGGGGGCGCTGGCAGGATCTCCGGGGACAGTTTTTCGTCGCCGGGGTGGTTGGGCACAGGTGGCCGAGCGGTTAATGGCAGCAGACTGTAAATCTGCCGCTCCTTGGAGCTACGGAGGTTCGAATCCTCCCCTGTGCACCACTGATTTGAGGGGCTGGAATGCGCGAAGGGCGGCAAAGTGCTGAGGACGTCGCCGGGAAGCGCAGCATGGAAGGGTTTCACAGTGCCGGTTCCGATTTGGACCGGAAGTACTGGGTGGCTCTGGCGTTGTACGGTGTCTTGGCGTTGCTGGTCTGGTTCACAATGGACGCGGGTAAAATCCTCGTCTGGGGCCGGCCGGTAAATTTGCGGCTCCTTCCGCTGATTATTCTGGGCGGGCTGGCGTTGCGCACGGTGTTGGCCCTTCATGCGGACAGAATTCGCCGCGGCGGAGGCAACGGTTAGACGCCTGTAAGGTTGTTGAAGAGGGCTGATGTAGCTCAGTTGGTAGAGCACTCCCTTGGTAAGGGAGAGGTCACCGGTTCAAGCCCGGTCATCAGCTCCAGAGATACGAGTGCACAGTGGACAGTGCACAGTGGATAGTTGCCCGGTGGCGCGAACTGGTTCGGGCGGCATAAGGACTGTTCACTGACCACTGCTCGCTGTCCACGGTTTTCGGGCGGGAGTAACTCAGTGGTAGAGTCACAGCCTTCCAAGCTGTTGGTCGCGGGTTCGAACCCCGTCTCCCGCTCCAGGAATTCAGCTGACAGTTTTCAGCTTGCGCGGTGACAGATTGAGCTGGCGTGACAGACGCGAGCGGGTTGGAACCGAAAGCGGAAGGCTGAAAGCTGTAACGAGGGCAGAAGAGGATGTTCGAGCAGGCAGCGATTGCCGTCCAGGATGAGCAGGGATACGCGCAGCTTCACGCGCGGATCGATGCGGCCTTCGACGCGCGGGACGTGGAAGTCTTTTTGAATCGCCTGAGCAGGGCCAAGGTGCGGATTCGCGATTTCGAGGGCGTTCTCGATCGCGGTGTGCTGGGCAAAGAGGCCGCGCAGCTTTATCGGGCTCTGCCGCTCTCCGACCAGGGCTTGACGCGCGAGCGGTATCTGCGGCTGGTGGAAGCGGTGCCTGCGGAACTGCGGCAGCGGTTTTTCAGGATCTACGCCTACTATTGAGGCTGCGCACAAGGGTTTTGCGTCTCCGGCAATGGCCGGCGGCGACAAGAAAAAAGTCTAACGGAAGGGACTGAAGGGGTATGGCGAAGGAAAAGTTTGACCGCAGCAAGCCGCACGTGAACGTGGGCACGATCGGACACATCGATCACGGCAAGACGACGTTGACGGCGGCGATCACCAAGGTATTGGCGAAGCACAACCCGAAGAACTCGTTCCGTTCGTTCGACTCGATCGACAACGCGCCGGAAGAGCGGGAGCGCGGGATCACGATCGCGACGGCGCACGTGGAGTACGAGACGGCGAACCGTCACTACGCGCACGTGGATTGTCCCGGCCACGCCGACTACATCAAGAACATGATCACCGGTGCGGCGCAGATGGACGGCGCGATTCTGGTGGTGGCGGCGACCGACGGTCCGATGCCGCAGACCAAGGAGCACGTTCTGCTGGCGCGCCAGGTGGGCGTACCCTGCATCGTGGTTTTCCTCAACAAGTGCGACGCGGTCGAGGACGAGGAGTTGATCGAGCTGGTGGAGATGGAAGTGCGCGAGCTTCTCTCCAAGTACCAGTTCCCGGGCGACGATCTGCCGGTGATTCGCGGCTCGGCGCTGGGCGCGTTGAACGGCGAAGCCAAGTGGGAAGCGAAGATCGACGAGCTGATGGAGGCGGTGGACAAGTACGTTCCGCGGCCCGATCGCGCGGTGGATTTGCCCTTCCTGATGCCGATCGAGGACATCTTCTCGATCTCCGGTCGCGGCACCGTGGTCACCGGGCGCATCGAGCGCGGCAAGGTGAAGGTGGGCGAGGATACCGAGATTGTTGGATTCCGCGAGACCCGCAAGACGGTGGTGACGGGCGTGGAGATGTTCAAGAAGCAGTTGGACGAGGGCATGGCGGGCGACAACGCCGGTCTTCTTCTGCGCGGCATCCCCAAGGAAGACGTGGAGCGCGGGATGGTGTTGGCCAAGCCGGGCTCGATCACGCCGCACACGGTTTTCAAGGGCGAAGTGTACGTGCTGAGCAAGGAAGAAGGCGGCCGTCACACGCCGTTCTTCAAGGGCTACCGTCCGCAGTTCTACTTCCGCACGACGGACGTGACGGGCGTAGCCGAGCTGCCGGAAGGCGTGGAGATGGTGATGCCGGGCGACAATGTGTCGCTGCAGGTGGAGCTGATCACGCCGGTGGCGTTGGAAAAGGGCCTGCGGTTTGCCATCCGCGAAGGCGGACGCACCGTCGGCGCCGGCACGGTTTCTGAGATTGTGAAGTAAGAGGGAACGGTTGCCAGCGGTCAGTGGTCAGTTCGCAATGCCAGGCATTCGGGAGCTGATCGCTGAAGACTGAAAACTGACAACTGAAAGGATCATAGGAATGCGGGAAATTGTTACATTGCAGTGCGCGGAGTGCAAGGAGCGCAACTACTCGACGACCAAGAACAAGAAGACGACCACCGGCCGCCTGGAGTTCAAGAAGTTCTGTAATCGCTGCCGCAAGCACCAGTTGCACAAGGAAACGAAGTAAAGCAGCCGTTCGCTTCTAGCTTCTAGCTACTAGCTTTTTACCGGAAGGGCAAGGATCTTGCGTCTCGGGGTATGAGCTAGTAGCTAGAGGCTAGAAGCTGAAAGCTGTTTTTAGGGGCGTAAGCTCAACGGCTAAACTGTCGGTCTCCAAAACCGAACTTGGGGGTTCGAATCCCTCCGCCCCTGCCAGATTGAGCGGGAATGCGGCCGGCAAAAACGCCGGGCGCGAAGGAACTGGAAGTATGGCAACGATCGTGAACGGCGAAGTACGGCAGCCCCCGGTAAAGCGGCAGGAGGCAAATCCAGTGTCGAAGGCCTTCGACAGCGTAGTTGGATTGTGGAACGAGTTTGTCCGCTTTCTGAGCGATGTCCGCGCGGAGATGCGCAAGGTGGTTGCGCCCTCGCGCAAGGAAGTCGAGGCGACCACCACGGTTGTGATCGTTGCGGTCTTCATCTTCGGAGTGTTTTTCTTCGTGGTGGACTGGGTCTTCGGCATCGGCCTGAACGGGTTGCTGAGCAAGCTGGGCGGGCTGCAGCAGTAAGTGCAAGCGCGAATCGAGAACACCATGGCAGATGAGTTGGAACAACCCGCCGAGCAGTTGGAGCCACAGCCGGAGCGCAACGAGCGCTTCAAGTGGTACATCCTGCACGCCTACTCGGGTTTTGAGCGCAAGGTGCGCGAGTCGATCGAGAGCCGCGTGCAAGCCTTCGGGCTTCAAGACAAGGTGGGTCGCGTCATGATCCCCACCGAGCCGGTGACGGAGATCGTCAACGGCAAAAAGCGCACCGTCGAGCGGGTCTTCCTGCCCGGCTACGTGCTGGTCGAGATGGAACTCGACAACCACATGTGGCATGTCTTGAAGGACACGCCCAAGGTGACGGGTTTTCTGGGCACGGGCGACAAGCCGGTAGCGCTCTCCGAGGAAGAAGTAAGCACGATTCTCTTCCGTTCCGAGACCTCCAAAGACAAGCCCCGGCTCAAAATCAAGTTTGAGAAGAACGAGCAGGTTCGGATTACCGACGGCCCGTTCGCCAACTTCAACGGCGTGGTGGACGAGATCAACGAAGATCGCGAGACGCTCAAGGTCATGGTGACCATCTTCGGACGCTCGACGCCGGTCGAACTGGAGTTCGGCAAGGTCGAAAAGATTGAGTAGTTGCAGCTTCTAGCTACTAGCTTCCAGCTTCTAGCCGGTTGAGCCTACCTAGCGGGCGCCGGTTGAAAGCGAACGCCTGGGCGGCAACTCCAAAATTCGCACAAAGAATCAGCCGGCTGAAAGCTAGAAGCTAGGAGCTGGAAGCTGGTTCCAAAGGAACTTATCATGGCACCTCCGAAGAAAATTACCGGCTACGTGAAGCTGCAGATTGAGGCCGCCAAGGCCACGCCCGCGCCGCCGGTCGGCCCCGCGCTCGGTCAGGCGCAGGTCAACATCATGGAGTTCTGCAAGCAGTTCAACGCCCGCACGCAGAACAAGGAGTCGGCCGGGCTGATCATCCCGGTCGTCATCACCGTTTACGCCGACCGCAGCTTCAGCTTTGTCACCAAGACTCCGCCGGCGGCCGTGCTGCTCAAGAAGGCAGCCGGAATCGCCAAGGGCTCCGGTACGCCCAACAAGGAAAAGATCGGCAAGGTGACCGAAGCGCAGGTGCGCGAGATCGCCACGCAGAAGATGCCCGATCTGAACGCCGCGTCGGTCGAAACCGCCATCAAGAGCATCAAGGGAACGGCCCGCTCCATGGGCATCGAAGTGGTGGCGTAAGCCGCAACGTTTTCCTCTCGAAACGCAGTGAAGGCTCTCCCGGTTGGGAGGGCCTTCACTGCGTTTGGAGCGGTTTCAGACGAGTTGCCGGCGCAATTCTAGAGCATTTTCAGCTCAAGTGTTTACAACTGAACCCGTACGTTGTGCTTTCCCACCCATTCCGCAAAATGCGCGGAATGGATGGGGCGCCCAAAGTTTTGTATGCGCCAGAGCTGAAAATGCTCTAGAACAGGCGGCCGATGGTGATAAAAATCTTGCGGTGGCCGGCGTCGCCGACGGAAGCGCCGATGGAGATGGAGCCGAGCGGGGTCGCGGCCACCAATCCGGCGGTCCCATCCTGGCGCAGAATCGCGCGCGCCTCAGGCGACCAGATCTCCCCGGCCTCGTAGCCCAGGACTCCGTAAAGGCCGTGTCCCAGTCCGGTGGGAAGAGCAGCGAGGCGGTGCAGATAGCCCGCGCGGGCAAGGTAGGTGTCGGTGCCGCGATATTCGTCGAACGACGAGGCGGAGAGCCGCCGAGGCCCGCCCAGCGTGAAGCGGTAAGGCTCCGCGACATTGGCGCGCAGATAGGAGTTGACATCCGCGGTCAGGCCGAAGATATTGCGATCCCTCCAGAGCCAGGTGTGCGCCGTAGAGAGCATCACCAGGGGCGCATTGTCGCTTCCGGCGGCATGATAGAGCGCGCCGGCCGACGCCGAAAGCCGGAAGCCCTGGGGCGAGACGGTGCCGGAAGATTCCTTGTCGATGTTGATGTGCAACAGGCCCGTCTGCGCGGTTCCCGAAAGATAGGGTCCGCCGCCTGTGCCGGTGGCGAGGCTCCAGTGCGTGTCTTCGGCGCGCCACTCGGAGGAGATTTGCAGGGAATTGCCGAAGGTGCGGCCCGCCTCGACGCCCGCCTGGAGATCCTGCAGGAAACGCTCGGCGACACGCTTCTGGTTGGCCCAAATGTAGATCGGCTCGCGGAGAACGCCTGTGCGGGGCTGGATGAAGTACCCGCCGGGTGTCAGCAGGCGGTAGTATTCGGCCGAGATATCCGTCATGTAACCGAGCCTGGCGTCGGCGCGGAGTTCGGAGCCGAAACCGCCCAGGTTTTGATCGACCAGCCTCAGGCTCAGTTCCATGCGGGTTATGTTGGAGGTCTCTGCGCCCATATCCGTACCGACGAGGAGATAGGGCGGGCCGGCAGTATCCTTGCTCAGCCGGACCAGAACGCCCGTATCGGGAGCGGATTCCGCCGTGGTCGCCGTGGCAGGCGCGGGGCCGAAGGTCTCGTAGGTTGCGCCATATCCGCCGTTGGACTGGATGGGCTTGAGAGCTTCGAGAGTGGTTGTGGACGAGATGGGCTGGCCTTCCAGCGCCCTGAGATCGCCGAGAACCAGACGCTGGGCCCCCGGTTCACCCCCATCCACGCGCACTTCGCGCAGCACGCCGGGCTGGGCGCGGCGCCGGCTCTGGCGCGCGGCCAGGTAGGCGCTCCAGCCCTGCGTGTCGAGAGCAAAGCGCAGCAGCGCGGCGCGGTTTCGCTCCGCCGCCTGGTAGCCGGCATCGATCAGTTGGGCGGCCTTGTTGTAGTCGGTCGCCGAAAACGCTCCCATCGGCACGCGGATCAGCACATCGGCCAGAGCCGTGGCCTGCTCCACATTGTGCTGGATGCCGGCATCGAAGGCGCGGTTGAGCACGCCGACGATGGAGCCTGTGTCCGGGCTGGATGTGGCGGCCTCTTCCAAGTGCACGGCGATCACGGTTTCTGCATGCAGGTCGCGCCGCAGCACGTCTGTGGGCAGGTTGTCGAGAATGCCGCCGTCGACCAGCATATGTCCGTCGCGCCCCTCTACGGGCGGGAAAACTCCGGGAATCGAGATGGAGGCGCGGACGGCCTGGGGCAGAGGCCCGTTGGAAAAGGTGACCGGCTGCAACGTGTTCAGGTCCGTGGCCACGCAGCGGAAGGGAATGGGCATTCCGTTGTAATCCAGTTGCTGCCGGTTGTAGGCAAGCATGTTCTCGGTCAGGAAGGCATTTACACCGCGGTCGGAGAGCAGAGCGTTGCGCAGCCCTGGCCCATGCTTCAGACCGAAGGTGATGGCTGCGGGGTTCTGGCGGCGATCTTGCCGGCGCCGGTAACTGATCTCCACATACGGTGTCTCCAGGGTGAAGACCCTGGTGAAGGCATCGCTGATCGCCAGCGCGCGCATCTCCGCGGGAGTCTTTCCGGTGGCATAGAGGCCTCCCACCAGAGCGCCCATGCTGGTCCCGGCCACGCGGTCTACCGGAATGCGGTGCTCTTCGAGCCACTGGAGAACGCCCACGTGGGCCAGGCCCAGGGCGCCTCCGCCCTCCAGCGCCAAGCCCACGATGGGACGGCCCGCTGGAACAACGGCAGGCAGCGGAGCCGGCAAGGCTGCGGAGACGGGCTGCTTCTGTTGCGGCTGCTGGCAGCAGACACTGGACGCGAATACGGCGGCGGTAAGGAGAGCTGCTGCACACTTCCACGGCATGAGGATACCCCGCTGAAATCGACTTTCTCAAAAGTACGCGATTTCAGGATGATCCGCCGTGATGAATGCGGCAAAGCGGGGGCCGAGAGCTGAATCCGTCAAACGGGACCCGATCTGGGCTTGCAGGCACAAAGGCCCTCCCGGGCAGGGAGGGCCTTTGTGCCTGTGTGTGCCAAGGCGCGCCGGTGGGGGCGAGCTGCTTGAACTGCCCTACTTCGGCGGCGCGGGCGCAAACCCTTCGCGTCTGCGGCCGGGTTCCGGCTTTGGCTTGGGTTTCGGCGCCTTCTTCGGTTCTTTCTTGCCTTTGTCTTTGCTTCCCATGGGGGTTAGTGTGACACAAAAGGGTCGCTGGAGGAAAGCCAAAAAGCCGAACGCGCATGGCTTTACCCGCTCGCGCGGCGGATTGATTCCTTGGCGGCAGGTCCGCTCTCCGCGCAGAACGATCGCCGGACAAAGGCGAGGGAAGATCGGATTTAGACTGTGGACGGAGGCGGTGAGCCGCCGCAAAGCCTGCGGATGCTCCAACGCGAGCACATGAAAACACACTTTTCCTTCGGCAAGGACGGCATCGAGGTTTCCCTCCCGGACGGTTTCCATTGCCAGGTTCTCAAGAGCCGCTCGGCCGCCGCGCTGAGCGACGCAACCGTCGCGCTCGCCGCCGCGCTCGATGGCCCCATCGGCTGCGAGCCGCTGACGGCGATGGCTGACGGCAAAAAGACCGCGGCGATCTCCGTCTGCGACATCACCCGGCCGGCGCCGAACCGGATCACGCTGCCGCCACTCCTCAGCCGGCTCCATGCGGCCGGAATTCCCATCGAGGGCATCACCATCCTGATTGCAACCGGATTGCACCGGCCGGCCACCGGGGCCGAGGTCGAAACCATCCTGGGAGCGGAGATTGCCGCGAAATACCGCGTCGTCAGCCACGAAGCACGCGCCCTGGCCGAGCATCGCAATCTCGGCGTCACCAGCCGGGGAACGCCGGTCTATATCGACGAGCGGTTCATGGCCGCGGATTTGCATCTCACTCTCGGCTTTATCGAGCAGCACCTGATGCTGGGCTTCTCTGGCGGGCGCAAGCTCATCGCCCCCGGCCTCGCGGCGCAGGAAACCATCAAGGCCATTCACGCGCCGCGGTTCATGCGCGAGCCCCTGGCCACGGAAGGATCGATCGCCGCCAATCCCCTCCACGCGGAACTGCTGGAGATTGCCCGCATGGCCCGCCACGACTTCATGCTCGATGTCACCCTGACTCAGAACCGAGGAATCTCGGCGGTCTTTGCCGGCGATCCGGTCAGGGCACATGCGGCTGGCGTCCAATTTCTTGAAACCTCGACCCTCGAAACTCTGCCGCGTCCGGCGGATGCGGTCATCACCAGCGCCGCCGGATATCCGCTCGACCTGACCTTTTACCAGACCGTCAAGGGAGTCACGGCCGCACAGCACCTGGTCAAGCCGGGCGGCAGAATCCTCATCCTCGCGGAGTGTGCCGAAGGGGCCGGCTCTCCCGAGTTCGCCCGCAAACTCGAGAGCTTCGCGGGCTGCCAGAGCTTTCTCGACGGGCTTCTCGCCTCCGCTGTCGAGATCGACCAATGGCAACTGGAGAAGCTGGCGCTCACCGGCCTGAAATACAAGCTGCTCTTTTACACGCCGGGAGTGACCAAGGCGCAACTCGGGAGCCTGGGCGCCGATTCCTTCGCCACTGTAGACGCAGCCGTTGCCGCCCTGCTCGATGGCCTGCCCAAGGATGCGCTGGTCGCCCTTGTGCCCGAGGGCCCCTACACCTACGCCCGCGCGAACGGCCTGAGGCCTTAGGGCGGTTCTCCCATCCATATGCCCCAGGCGGCTTTTTGCAAGGGGGCTTTTTCTTAAGGAAAAAGCCACTCGGCAGCATGGCTTCGGAGTATAGCAATGGGAGAGCCGCTGTAGCCCTTCCGGCTCACCTTCAGTTGGAATCAACTCCCCCCTCAGGCTCGCCTTGCGCTGGATGAGAGGAATGCGCCCGGGAGAATGCAAAAATGCGGTATGCTGGAAGAGCGCGCCCGTAGCTCAGCTGGATAGAGCGAACGCCTCCGGAGCGTTAGGTCGGGAGTTCGAATCTCTCCGGGCGCACCATATTTCTTCTCCTACACTCCAGCCAACTCACCCCGGATCTTCTCGCGTTCGGCATCCGCATCCCTCGCCGGAAGTAGCGGTGACCGTTGGCTGAACCGGCAAATGCACGCTGCAAGGCCTCCATGGCGCCGCCGGCGGTTAGACTGAAGAGTGGCCGGCGCAGCAAGCAACGCGCGGCCCGGACAAGGCAAAAATGCACTTCAATTTTGGATTTACGACCGTCCAGGTTCTCTGGACGCTGACGTTTGCGGCGCAACTGGTTCTGCTGGTCGTCCTGATGGGCCGGGAACGGATGCGGCGTTTTCCGTGGTTCACCGCCAGCATCGTGCTGGTTACCCTGCGTCTTCTGGCCAGCAGGCTGCTCTTCGGGCGGCTGCCGCAGATCACATCGGCCACGATCTTCATCACCATGGCCGACCTGTTGGCGATCCTCGGCCTTCTGGTTGCTGTGGAACTGGCGCGGCGCGCCTTCACCAAGGCACAGCCGCGTACGTGGATTGCGGGAACCCTGGTAGTGGCGGCCGTGGGCATCGCCGTGCTTGCCTTCTGGGGAGCGTGGCCGGACTGGAAGACGCTCACGTCGGACTTCTCCTACCTGGGCGTGTTGCGGCTGATGCAACTGGTGGCTCAGAAGGGGGAGTTGCTGGTCAACGTGCTCACGGTCGAAGTGGGCCTGCTCATCGTGCTCTTTGGCCGCCGCTTCAAGGCCGGCTGGCGCAACCACACGCAGATGATCGCCATCGGCCTCTCCACGGCGGCAATCGCCCAACTGGCCGTGCAGGCCATCTGGCAGATCATCGCGACCACGGCTGCGCCCCACTCGCGCGACGAGTACATGCGCATTCTTGGCTTGCGTGACAAGTTGCTCAACGCCAACAACGTCGTTTACGTGGTTGTCCTGGTGTGGTGGATCGCGTGGCTGTGGTTCGACGAGCCGGGAACGGCGCGGGCGGATGAAGCGCCGGCGGAGAGCATTACCCCCGCAAAAACCTATCTCGAATTCGCCGCGCCGGAGGAGTTGCCCGCACAGGTTGTGGACGCTCCCGCCGAAAGCCAGAAAAACAACATTCAGTAGCTGGCCTTCCCATCCCGTCGTCCTTCCATGGCCCCCGGCACGCGGTCTTTGCGTGCCGGATTGGCCAAAGTCCTTAAAGATGGCAGCTTGCCTGCCCGCGCTTCTCCAGGTACCGCTGGTGGTACTCTTCGGCGCGCCAGAAGGTCTGCGCGGGCTCAACCTGGGTAACGATGCCTCTGGGCTTGAAGCGGCCCTCGGCGGTCATCTGATCGATCTTTGCGCGGGCCTGCGCCTCCTGCTCCGGGGAGTGGAAAAAGATGGCCGAGCGGTATTGCGTGCCCCAGTCCGGTCCCTGGCGGTTGAGCGTGGTGGGGTCGTGGAGCGCGAAGAAAGCCTCCAGAAGTTGCTCGAAGCTCACCTGGGCGGGATCGAAGTCCACCTCGACCACCTCGGCGTGGCCGGTTGCGTCTGTACAGACGTCCTGGTAGCTGGGCCGTTCCAGCTTGCCGCCCTCATAGCCCACGGCGGTAGCCGTCACGCCGGGAATGGCGGCAAACGCCGCCTCCACGCCCCAAAAACAGCCTGCTCCGAATGTCGCCTTTTCCTGACTCATGCCAATAGAGATGCGCGCGCCTGGCATTGGGTAACAAATCTCTTTTCCCCGGGCGGTGAATGCCGGCGGCGGAGAGCTGATATAGGACTGTACCCAGGATGGCCGATGCGGGCCGTATTCATCGCCGCGCTGCGGCTGCGAGAAGGCCTTTGCCTGAAATTCTTGCGCTCTGTGCAATATTGAACAGCCTGTCGCCCTCCTGGGGGCCATGCTGGACAGTGTGCGATTGCCACAGCACTCGAAGGATGAGTGTTCAGCGGCAGAAATGGAAGTTCGAATCTCCATTCCGCACGGCGGGCCCTGTTCGAGTTGTTCTCGCCCGGATTTCCGCAGGCCTTACGCGAATTTGCCTGGACGAGCTGGTTGATTCCCTCCATCGTTCTTCCCCAATCCTGCGCCACCGGGGTGCGAGCCTGTAGCAGCCTCTTCGTTTGGGGCTCGCACCCCGAAGCTGGAGGTTTCCGCGGTTTGCAGCCGGGACGCAGGCTGTTCGCCGGCCCTCCCGCCTCCTGATCGCATTCCTCCATCGCGGTCTCATCAGAGAATCTCCCGCCGTCCGCGCAGAGTCGTGGCCCGCGCCGCGCCATTTCCCGCACCATCTAGCCCAGTGCCGCTTCATCCTAAGTGGTTGCAGGAATGCGACAATAACCGTAGCGGCCGGTTTGTTTCGCAGTCAAAACCGGTGCGGAGGATTCCTTTCACTATGCTTCGAGTTCTTTCGACGCACCTGTTCTTGAACCAGCGCCTGCACCCTGGGCTGCTGGAGCTCGCCAGCCGGTCCGGAGCGCAGGCGGTCGAGATCTTCGCCGCCCGCCAGCACTTCGACTACACCAGCCGCGAGCACGTCGCCGAGTTGGCGGGTTGGTTCCGCGCCAACCCGCTCGAAGCCTGGTCGATGCACGCGCCGCTCTTTCCCGATCGCGAGATGGGTCGCGGCGGCGCTCCGGCGGTGAACGTCCTGCACCCTGACAAGGCCCGTCGCATCGACGCCATGGATGAGATCAAGCGCGCACTCGAAGTTGCCGAGCAAATCCCTTTCCGTAATCTCGTTCTGCATCTGGGCGGGCGCGAGGACGGCTGGTCGCCGCGCACCATCGAGCACGCGATCACCGCGCTCGAACACCTTGGCGCCTTTGCCCATCCGCTCGGCGTGCGCTTGCTGGTGGAGAACCTCACCGGCGAGGCCACTACGCCCGAGCACCTGATGAGCATTCTCGAAATCGGCCACCAGAATAGCGTCGGCATCTGCCTGGACCTGGGCCATGCGCACATCAGCCCCGGCGTCGGCGAGGCGATTGCCGCCTTCGGCGTGCGCATCGGCTCGGTTCACGTGCACGACAACCACGGTCTGAGGGATGAGCACCTGTGGCCCGGCGAAGGCGCCATCGACTGGCCGGCCACAGCCGCGGCCCTCAAGGCGCTGGCCGCTCCTCCCGCCGCCGTTCTCGAGATCGGCCATGCTTCCGGCGGCGATCTGGCCGCAATTCCCGGGCGCATCGAGCAGGCCTTCCAACTCTTCGCCTGATCTCCGCGCTACAGCAGAGGCGTTCCCGTTGGCGGAGCGCATCGCCCCGGCAGCGGAAGCGAGCGTCCATGACAAACCTGCCGCATCTGCACCAGCACCGTCGCGTCCTGTATCGATTGCAGGCCATCGCCAGCGGCAGTCACCACAATTCTGACCGGCCCTGTGGCCGCTTCGTCCGAGGCAGAGAGCGTCAGTTGAATTTTGTTGGCGCTCACGCTCGCCGTCGGCGCGATGGGGTTGACGGACCACTGCGCGGTGACGCCCGCGGGCAGTCCACTGACCGTCAGTCCGATTTCTCCGCTGAAGCTCCCTCCCGTTGTCGCCGTAAGGTGCATCGTGCCCGACGAGCCCTGCTCGATCGCGATGGAACTCGCTCCGGCCGTCAACGTGAGCGACGGGTCTGCGACCCCGCCCCAAGCGCTCACCAGCAGCGCGCCGTCCACAGAGCCCAGTCCGGTGGCCGGGTTATATGCCGCGCCGCCGGCCGCGAATCCGGCCACTCCCGGAACGCTGTTGTTCCCCGAAGGTGTTGCGTGAAAGGGATTGTGAGCCGCGTTCGACAGCGGATACAGGCCCGCATTGGCGTTGCCCTGCCAGCTTTTTCCCTGCGACTGCGCCACCAGCGCCATCACGCCGGCAAAGGACGGCGCGGCCGCCGAGGTCCCCGAGACAATCCAATAGGAGCCGTTCTCGTAGATCATGTATCCATCGTGGCCGGCGGCCGACAGCGCCACGTCCGGCACCTCCCGCATCCCTCCGCTCGTCCCGCTCACTTCCGTTTGCCACGCCGGCTGCGCGTAAACCGCGCTTGCGCCGCCTCCTGTTGCCCACAGCCCTGTTCCGCCGTTCAAGGCACTCTCGTTCCACGCCTCTTCCGGAATGTAACCCAGCGCTGAGCCGTAACTCGCCGCGTTCGTCGCCGACCAGTACTCCGCGGAATTCGGCCCCTCGTTGAACTCCGTTCCGCCCACGCAGGTCGAATAAGGCGAACTGCACAGTCCATTTACCGCCGCGCCCGAGCCGGTGTCATCCGAGCCCAGGTTGCACCCGGCCGCGCCCGCGTCGCCCGAAGCTACAAATACGCTCATTCCCTGGCTTGCCGCCTGCTCCCACAATTCGTTGTAGAAAGCCAGCTCCGATCTTCCCATCTCCTGCTCGCAACTGCCATAACTGACACTCGCCACCGGCGCCGCCGCGTGGTTCACAATGTATGCGGCCGCCAGATCCACCCCGTCGGTTGTTGCCGTTGAGTCGCCCGCCACCAGCATGACCGCGGATTCCGGCGCCGTCGCGCCCGCCCATTCCACGTCCAACGTAGCCTCATCCTGATCGCCCGCAATCAGTCCTGGATCGGCGCCGGCCAGGATCACCGTCGGATCGTTCGCCGCCAGCCCCGAGGTTGCGCGAAATGCCGCCACATCGCTTAAACGGATGTTGCTCCGGCCCGCAATCGCAATCGAAGTTCCCGCACCGGCCGTTCCCGCGCTGTAGAGCGGGTTCAGGTCGTAGATCGCCGCGAAATCGGCGGGGAAAAGATAATGCGTGCTGCCGGCCGAATATAGCGGCTGCGCACCCGCCTCGACACGCGACCCGATCTGGGATCTGCGCCGGAAATCGTGCAGTGAAACCACCCCGCCCACCACTCCGGCCAGAGGCGAGGGAATCTGCGGCTCCAGAGCGTTGGCGATGTGTTCCGCGCCGTCCACCCGATAGCGGTGCATCGAGGTATGAAATGCCTCCGTCACCTGCCCGGCCGTCCCTGAAAAGACGATCAACCGATTGCCGGCGGGAATCTCCTCCACCGTGAATCCGCATCCCTGGAGCCACGCGATCACCCGCGCCAGATCGTTCGGGTTCAGCCCAAAACGCGCTGCGTATTCGTTCGGCGTCAGCCAGCGGTGAAAGAGCAGCGAGGCTGGATCGTGCTGCGCCTCCACCAGAGCATCCAACTCCGCCTGCTGCGCGACGGTTGGCTCCAATAGCATCACCATCCGGTCGAGTCGCGTCTCCCCGCTTACCGGGCCTTCGTCGAACACCTCCCGCGCCAGCGGATGCACATTGCCCGCGCGCGTCGCACGCGGGCTCTCGTCGGCCGGCCTCGACACACGATTCAGAGGCGCCTGCCCCATTGCCGCTGAAGTCCATGCGCCTAGAGCCAAAGCCATGGCTGCAAATGAACGAACCTTAACCAGACTCAGCATTGGAAGCCTTTCGGGACGAGGAGTTCGCGTCAGAGCGTGGGATGATCTCCCGGCATCTGTGCTCCCTCTCATGCATCGGCGCAGAAAGGCGGCCCCTGAGTGGGGCCAGTTCGATTGTTATGGGAAAGGGCTGACTACGGTACTTAGAATGTGATGAGCGAAGGCTAATTTATATGCGGAATGCCGTCTCTGCCTCGCTCGTAGGGCGGTTCTCCCATCCACATACCCCAGGCGGCTATTCGCAAGGTGTTTTTTTCTTAAGGAAAATGCCACTCGGCAGCATGGCTTCGGAGTATAGCAATGGGAGAACCGCAGTAGCGGTCAAGGCGGAAGACGCTCCATCAAAGTCTTTGTTGTGTTGAATGCTTGTCGAAGACGATCAACAAATGCGCGGCAACTGCTCCCCGATCTGGATCGGAATTACGCGGTTGGCGCCCATTGCCGTGCGCGCCACCAGCATCCGTGGATGCTGTGCGGTGACCTGTCCGATGCGCGCGGCTTCGCGGCCCAATGGATGGCTTCGCAACACGACCAGCACCTGTTCCGCAGCCTCCGGCGCGACAAAGAACACCGCTTTGCCCTCGTTGGCCACGTACACCGGATCGAGCCCCAGCAGTTCGCAGGCCGACTGCACCTCCTGCCGCACCGGCAGCTTCGTTTCGTCGATGGCAATCCCCACGCCGGAGGACTGTGCAATCTCATTCAGCGTCGAGGCCAGTCCGCCGCGCGTGGGATCGCGCATGGTGTGCACCGCTTCTCCGGTCGCGTTCAGAACTTCGCCGATCAGCCCGTTGAGCGCCGCGCAGTCGCTGCGGATTTGGCTCTCGAACTCCAGCCCCTCGCGCACGCTCATGATGGCCATGCCGTGGTCGCCGATGGTTCCCGAAACCAGAATCGCGTCGCCCGGCCGCGCCCGGTGCGGGCCGACCGCGATTCCCGTCCGCAGTTGGCCGATTCCCGCCGTGTTGATGTAGCAGCCGTCCCCGTGTCCGCGCTCCACCACCTTGGTATCGCCGGTGACAATCTGCACGCCGGCTGTGGCCGCGGCCTTGGCCATGTTCTCAACAATGGCCGCCAGTTGTGCCAGTGGAAATCCCTCTTCCAGGATGAAGCTGACGCTGAGAAAGCGCGGCACGGCTCCGGAAACGGCCAGATCGTTCACCGTTCCGTTCACCGCCAGTTCGCCGATCGAGCCTCCGGGAAAGAACAAGGGCTGCACCACAAAGGAATCGGTGCTCATGGCCAGCCGGCCGCCCGCCAGCTCGAGCACCGCCGCGTCGCCCAGGTTTTCCAGGGCCGGATTGCGGAAGGCCGGCAAAAACAGGTTCTCCACCAGCTCGTTGCCCAGCTTGCCGCCGCCGCCGTGTCCCATCACGATCGTCGGGTAGCCAACGAGAGGCAGCGGACAACTCCAATTTGAAAAATCAGGCACACCGGTCTTTCCGTGCTCAGCCATGCGTCAGCCCCGATCCCGCGCTCACCAGCTCTTCGGCCGACAAAAAGCGCCCATAGTTGAAATACGCCGCGCAAGCGCCTTCGCTGGAAACCATCGTGGCTCCCAGCGGATGCCGCGGCGTGCACTCTTTGCCAAAAGCCGCGCACTCGGCGGGCTTGATGGCTCCGCGCAGCACGTCCCCGGCCCGGCAGAGCGCCGACTCCTGGGTATGAATGCCGGTGATATGAAAGCGCTCTTCGGCGTCGAACTCGCGATAGGCCGCGCTCAATCGCCAGCCGCTTTTGGGAATCACGCCAATCCCGCGCCACGCCCGGTCTGTCACCTCGAAGACCTCGGCCAGCAGCTTTTGCGCTGCCTGGTTGCCCTCGTATTTGACGATCCGTTCGTAGGCGTTCTCCACCTCGTGCCGCCCGGCCTCCAACTGCACCACCGCGCGGCGAATCCCGTCCAGCAAGTCCAGCGGCTCAAATCCGGTAACCACCAGCGGAACCTTGTACTTCTCGGCCAGGGGCGGATACTCCCAGTAGCCCATCACGCTGCACACGTGGCCGGCCAGCAGAAATCCCTGCACCTGGTTGCCCGGCGACTCCAGGATGGCCGCAATCGCCGGCGGCACCAGCACGTGCGAAACCAGCAGAGAGAAATTTGTCAACCCGCGCCGCTTGGCCACGTGTACGCTCATGGCATTGGCCGGCGCCGTGGTCTCAAAGCCCACGCCGAAGAAGACCACCTGCTTGCCGGGGTTCTTTACCGCCAGTTCCACCGCGTCGAGCGGCGAATAGACCACCCGTACGTCGCCGCCCGCGCCCTTCACCTGGAAGAGATCGCCCTCGGTGCCCGGAACCCGCAGCATGTCGCCGAAGGAGCAGAAGATCACGCCCGGCTGGGCGGCAATGGCGAGCGCCTTGTCGATCAGTTCCAGCGGGGTGACGCACACCGGGCAGCCCGGCCCGTGAATCATCTCGATTCCGGCGGGTAGCATCTGGTCGATTCCGTTCTTGATAATCGAGTGCGTCTGTCCGCCGCACACCTCCATGATCTTCCACGGCCGCGTGGCGACAGCGGCGATCTCGCGCGCCATCCGCTGCGCAATCTCGCCGTTCCGGAATTCGGTAAGGTACTTCATCGGGTGGAGCAACTCCCGTCGGGGCACGAAGATTGCGGCGCTTTTGCGGCCCGCGCAAACGCGTCTTCTTCGCTGCCCAACTCCTCGTCCAGCATGCCCATGGCGCGGAAATCGGCGAGCGTCTGCTTTGCCGTTTCCTCATCGATCTTGGAGATTGCGAATCCCACGTGGACGATCGTGTAGTCGCCCACCTCGACCTCCGGCACGTAGTCCAGACAAACGCTCTTGAGCACCCCGCCAAAGTTCACCCGACCCACGCGGAGCCCGTTTTCCTCGGCAATCTCTTCCACTTTTCCCGGAATCGCTAAGCACATGGCTTTTACGTTATACCGCGTTGACGGCTGCGTATAGCGTGATTTAAATCACTTTCACGGACAAAACAGCAAAGGCCCGTTCGCACCGCTGAAAAAAGAGGCGGTGCGAACAGGCCCTGGAAAAACCGACCCACGGTCAGCTCAAAGCCGCTGCTCCCCGATTATTTCGATCTCGTCAGCGTCATCTCGCCGCCGGGAAAATCTCCCTGCTCGGTCTTGGTCGTCAACTTGATCTCGTCGTCATGGAGGACGCCCTCATGTTGGATCGTCATGCCGTTGAAGCTCACGGTAAACGACAGCTTATCGCCATCGACCTTGCCGTCCGCGATCTCGATTGGATCGCCCTGGGGACCCTGTACCGTGCCGGTCAGCTTGGCGCCGTCCTGCTTGAACATAAACGAGATATGAAAGCTATTCCCATCGGGAGTTTTCATATCCCCAGACCAGGTGCCCGTCACATCGGCGGCAAAAGCGGTTGCGGCGCAGAACGCTAGCATCACCACTGCGCATACACACAAAAGCCTCTTCATGAAAAACCTCGCTGTGAATTTGTACGGCGGAGCGGCAATCCTATGCAAACGCCGCACATGACAACCAGACGGGAGGTCTTGAACGAAAGTTTCCCGATCATCAGCCTGTGCGAGAGGTCCCGGCCCCGCCTGGGAGACCGGGGCAGCACAAACTCAGCGACCCGGCCTCTTTCGCTCTTCCGCCAGATAATTCAGCCACTCGTCCATCCCCGCCCCGGTCTTGGCCGAAGTCTCGAAGATGCGAATTCCCGGCCGGATTTCGTTGATGTTTTTGAGCGCCTCTGCCCGGTTAAAGCCGCAAGGCTCGGCGATGTCCATCTTGGTAATCACCGCCGCATCCGCCGAGTTGAACATGGTGGGATACTTCAGCGGCTTGTCCTCGCCTTCGGTCACGCTCAGCAGGGCCACCCGGATCGCCTCGCCCAGGTCGTAGCTCGACGGGCACACCAGGTTGCCCACATTCTCGATAAACAGATAATCCAGGCCGTCCAGCGCCACGCCCTCCCAATCCTGGAGATGTTTGCCGATCATCTCCGCGTCCAGGTGGCAAATTCCATGAGTATTGATCTGGCGGACCGGGGCGCCGCTCGAGGCCAGCCGGCGCGCGTCGTTGTCGGTCTCCAAATCGCCTACCAGCGCCGCCACGCGGGCGCCGCGCGCACGCAACTCCGTCAGCGTCCGTTCCAGAAAGGCTGTTTTCCCCGTCCCCGGACTCGAAACCAGGTTCAGCACCAGCACGCCGGCCGCCGCGTAGCTTGCCCGCAGCCCCGCAGCCAGTTCGTCGTTCTTCTTCAAAATTCCCCGCCGCAGTTCCACAATCCTGGTGGTCATATCTTCTCCTCACTCGTATCCGCTTCGTCGATCTCGATGGCCTCGATCTCCAACTCCCGGCCCTGGCGCAGATCGATGGCCGGTTCGCCGCACCGGGGACAGCGAAAACTCTGGACGCCTTCCAGTTCCACATCCTGGCCGCAGGGAGCGCAGTGCATCACCACCGGCAAGATATTGACCACCAGCCGCGATCCCTCCAGCGCCGTCCCCTCCGCCGCGATTCCGTAGCAGAACTGTAGCGACTCCTCGATGACCGCTGCCAGCGCCCCCACGCGCAGCCGCACCTCCACTACCCGCGCGCCGGGGTAAGCCGCCAGCGACTCGGTCACGGTGTCCACGATGCTGGAAACGATTGAAAGCTCATGCATGAAGGTCTTCCCAAAAGGGTCAAAAGCAGCACCCGGCCCCTGCTTCAACTCTAAGCTCCCGGCCGCGCATTCGAGAAATGAAGCCGTTGGCGCGGCATGGCGCTGCTGGCAAATCGTTTCCTGACGCAATCTTGGACATGGAGGCAGGTTCTGCCGATAAGCCCCATTGTGCCTGTGGGCGCTGTCTCGCAATGGGCCGGATTTTATTTTGCCGGCATTCCCGCAACTTCTCTTCGCAAGGGGTGTCTGAGGAAACCGTGAAGAATTCTGCGCTTCAGTTCACGATCCTCACATTCTGCGGCCCGATGGTCGTGGCCGCCACGGCGCGATCCGCTTCTTCCACTTTTGGCACAGCTTTAGACGCCGGACCTGCCTTGGTCGATCCCCGCCAGGCGCGCGACCGCTAGGCCGCAAGCCTGGCCCGAAAAGGGTACAGACAAAATGAGCGACGAAAAGAGAGGATTTGGCCAGGGACAGCGGTTGGCTCACCCGGCTATCTCGCGTCTGCTCAATCGCGAGACAAGCTGCGAGCAAGAGATGATCGGCAAGGAACAGAACGGCAAGTAGGAGTGGCTGCCGTTACGGCTGCCCAAGAAACAAAGGAGTAGAAAATGGATTCCAGACTTCGAATTGTCTTCGCAGGCGCCATTGCGGCAGCTTTTCTGGCCATGGCGGGTTGCAGCAGCGGTGGCGGTTCAACCACAACGTCCAATCCGATTACGCCGGTAACACCGGCCCAGACGGGAACAGTCAACGTCGTGCTCAGCGATGACGCCACCGATGACTGGGCGACCATCGGGGTTAAGGTGCTGAGCATTTCTCTGGTGCCGCAGGGCGGAGGAACGGCCGTCAACGTCTATACCGCGCCCTCTACGCCCCCGGTCATCAACCTCGTGCAACTCGACCAGCTCGGCGAAATCCTGGGCAACGCCACGGTTCCCGTGGGCACCTATTCCTCGGTCAATCTGACCCTGAGCGCCAACAACACCGGATCCGCCTGCGATGTCTCCCTGGTCGTTGCCGCCGATCCTGAATCGGGCTTCGATCTTCCCGCGGGCACCACCGTGCCGTGCAGCCAGATCGCCATCGTGGGAGCTACTGGAACCGCTCCCAATACGACCGTTCCGCTCTCCATCAACCTCGCCACGCCGCTCACGGTCACCGACGCGACCAGCAATGCGCTGGACCTGGAATTCAACCTCAATCACCCGGCCCTCATCGTCGAGCACGATCCGGCCGGCGCCTCCGCGCCCACCTGGGCGGTCAACTTCAACGGACCGGTGCGCCACCATCCGCGCCCCGATATGACGAAGCTCTTCCTCCGCCACGTCTATGGCCAGGTAGCCTCGGTCTCTTCCGACAACACCTCGATCACCATCGATCGGGCTTTCCCAGTGCATCCGGTTACCAGTCCGGAGACGGCGACCGTGGTGAGCACCGCGAGCCTTCCCATCCTGGCCGATTCGACCAATGGCACTCTCTTTTTCGACCTCGACACCAGCAGTGTCCCAGTCACCATCGCGAACTTTTCGACGGTAGCCTCCGAACTGCCCAATCTTTATGTGCGCATCGCCGCGCGCTACCAGGCCAATGGAACGCTGGTTGCCGACCGCATCCTGGCCAGCAGCAGCTTCGACAAGGTGTGGCAGAATCCCGAAGGCCATGTGCTCCACGTCAATACATCCACCAACGTGATGCACGTTGCCACCGAAGACGGTAACGCCAAGGCCATCGCCATCGGACCGAACACCAGTTTCTTCTTCCGGTCAAGCAACACGGTCATCGGCACCGGCACCTCGTTCTTCGACGGCAAGACGCCCGGCGGCCTGCCCAACCTGGCCCGCGGATTCAAGGTCAACGTAACCACCGATCCGCTCTCTTCCGTCACACCGCCGGTTGCGCTTTCCGTTGAAATCGATTCGGCGCGTTACGGCGGCACCATCACGTCGCCCACCACGACGGACTTCGACTACACGCGCCAGTTCGCCATGGCCGACGGACGCAATGGCAACGACAACTATCACGGGACTCTGCCCTACATCTCGTCGAGCACCGCCAACACCACGCCGGCCGGTGCGGCGGTGAACGGATTCCTCTGGTGGAACTTCGGGTTCCCGACTCTGCCCGACACGGGAACCAGCGCGGTTAGCGACTTCGCGAGCGCGACCGGCGGCTCGGTCAACTTTGGCGGAGAAGTCGGTATCCTGAAACCTGTCGGCTTCAGCCATGCGGTCTGGAACGATCCCGCCGCCACCGACGCCTGGGCCACCGATTGGACGATTCTGATGCCGGTTCCCGCGCCGTTGGGAACTATCGCCAGCGCCTTCTCCTCGAGCACCGACAGCTTCACCTACACCGTGCCCTTGCCCGCCAACGCCGCGGCGAACACCCCGGCCGCAGTCCCGGTCACAGTGGACCTGAGCACCGCCAGCGGCAGCGCCACCCTGGTCTATCAAGTGGACCGCCAGGGCGGTGTCATCACCATCACCCCGCAGGACATCAGTAACTCAACCACGCTGGGCACCGTAGCCGGAAACTTGTTGGCCAACGTCCCGGTGAAGGTCTTTGGCGTGCCCCAGGCCGACGGCAGCATCAAAGCCTACACGCTTTTCTATTACACCCACACCGCCTCAACCAAATAACGAATCTCTCTTCGGCGATCTACGCCGAATTCAGGCCGCCGCTCTTCGGAACGGCGGCCTGCTTGTTTGGACCGCGATGCGAGTCGTGGCGCTCAAACACAGCGCAGCCGGGGCGCGACCGCCGCTTCGCAAAGAAAGGCCGGGGCCTCGGCGAAGCCTGCGAACGGCCGCGCAGACCTGGGTTTGTGACAGCATGATTTCGTGTTTTTTTAGATTTGTGCTTCCCACCCTTTCGGCAGAAGCACCAACCGCAGGTCTCCTTCGACTACGCTCAGGGCGGGCTTTCGACTCGCTGGGCTCGCTCAGGATGGCAGAAAGGATGGGGCACGGCAAAGCGCGGGTCCTGCGACGACGTCTCTCGCGATGGAGCCGCGAGAGGCTCCGCTCGGGATGAACGGGGCTTATCCTATGCGTTCCGCCGCGCCGCCTACGGGGCGCGCGATTGCTTTTTGGCCTCTTTCCCAGGACTGCGCTTCGCTTGTCCTGGGCTATTTCCCTGCCGCCCCTCCGGGGCTGATGTTGGCGTGGCCCGTTCCTTCCCGGCCTAACTCGCACCGCGAGTCCGTTGCTCAGGATGAACGGGGCCGGATGAGGGTCTTGGTTTCCCACCCTTTCGCCAGAAAAAAGGCGAAAGGATGGGGCACGGAACTGATACAACAACAAGCGGTCAGGGACCTAGTTGAAGGGCGGGGCGCCGGGCAGGGCGGGTGGCTGCGGAGACGGATAGAGAAGGTCTCCCAGAGCCTGGTAACGGCCGCCGTAGAAGATCAGCGCATACTCTCTTAGGCCCGTGCTCACGGGTCCTCCCAGGCAGATGCTGGCCAGCAACGCGAGGCCGAAGGCGACCACGCCGAAGAAAACCTCGAGAGCGATGCCGGCGACCGCCGAAGCGCCCGTCGCATCGGCGAATGCCGAGTGAATGCCGTACTCGATCGCGCCAAGCGAACCGGCCAGGATAAGCCCTGGAATCAACAGCACGATGAACAAGCCGGCCATGGCAATCGTCGGCAGCACCACCCGCAGCAGCGCGTAGACAAAGAACTGCCGCTTCTCGGCCAGGATGCGCGCCCAGACGCTGGACCACGCCTCTGCGGCCGTTGCATCCTCCAACGCGTAATGCGGCAACATCCAGTCGCGCAGAATCAGGTCGGTCAAGATTCCAGCGACCACCAAAAGAAGGATGACCGGAATCAAGGGCAACACGAGAGCAAGAATCAACCCGATATCGGGTTGGCCGCCTTGTGAAATCTCGCGGAAGAGCCGCCAGAACCCGGCCGCGAAGGGAAGCGCGATCAGCACCACCAGCAGCGTAAAGAGGAAACCTACCCCCAGGTTCAGCCAAAAGAAGCGCGCCGCCGGCGAGCGATAGAGCCGCCAGCCCGGCGCAATCTCCCTGGTGTTGTGAACCAGGCAATGAAAGTAGGCGAAGCGCAGCCGCGTGATCAGGTAGAAGGCCACGATCGACAAAACGACGATGGCCAGCACGGCCGCCACAATCGCCGCGATCCATTCCGGCGGGAGGCTGAAGGGCGAATAGATCATGGGTCCATGTCCTGACGATTGGCCATTGTGCGCCGAGGAATGGAGATTTGCCCCCAGGCCTTCCGTGACGATCGCGACCAGGCCCAGCTTCAGATAGGCTCCCCAACTGAATGGCCTGAAGAGGAAATCCCGGGTGCGTTGCATGGAGAGCGAAACGGAATCGATGGCGGAGATGGCGCGCATATGAGACCTTTCCTGGGAAGGCACAACGTAGCACAGAAGTACGCAGATTTTACGTGCGAAGTTCCGTGGGCGGGCGCGCCGTCCGGGCGAACGCCTTCGGCTGGGCGAACCACCTGCAGTGGGGCAGGCGCCACGGCGCATTTCCACCCCACGGACGAAGACCGTCTCTGGGTCACCCTACTGATTTTGTTTGGACAGGTACAGGGCTTTTGCCTCCTGGAGGTCAATTCTTGCCCGGTGACCGCAATCGGCGAGCAACGAAAGCAGTTCACTCCGCTCAATAACGTGAGAGGTTTATCCCGTGCCTATCCGGTTGGCACCCACAGTCTGGTTCTGGGCAGCCTATCTGATCGCCAGTCAGACACCGGGCATCTCCGCCGTGCAGTTTCAGAGACAACGGGGCCTTTCCCGGTATGAGACCGCCTTCACGCTTTTGCATAAACTCCGCGCTGGCATGGGGCGACCAGATCAAGATCGCATCGGTGGCAGTTCTGTTGAGCATGTGGAAGTCGATGAGACCCTGGTCGGTGGGCGCACACGCGGAGAAGGCCGAGGTGTCCATCACATGGCCTTGGTAGTAGCCGCAGTTGATATTCGCCAGCGCAAACCAGGCAAGAAGCTCGACAAGCGGAAAGGGGGACGCTATGCAGGGCGCGTACGGCTTTCCATTGTGCCCGACCGGAGGCGTTCGTGGGCAGGATTTCGGCTTGTCGGGCAGCCGCTCGACTTCTTGGGCAAGAGAGCCGTTCTAGGCGCGATTTAGGCAAAGCCCCTTGAGGAATTATTTGTCAACCCAGTTTGCTCGTTCTCTGGAAATGAAAACGGATGCAAGGATGGAGACATACCGCCAGCCACATGGTTCGGAATGAAACTCCTCACCGGCATTCAAACGGATTCCTGCGCTTGCCCCGAGGCAGCCCGCCTCGAGCCCACGAACAGCTCCTCGTCCGTGGGGTGAAAACTCGCCGAAGGCCCCCAGCCCCACCGCAGGGGTTTGCAGAATATATCCCTCGGTTGGCGCATACTGGTAGATAGAAGGCAAAAGGGCGAAACTCCTCGCAGCCAGAGAAGCCATGCGCACCGCCCGCAACTCTGCCGACTCGCTACTTGCCGACTTGCTGACTTGCTGTCCCGCTGTCCTGCCGCCCCGCCAGGGACGCTTTTTTTGCCCCGTTTTTTGGCGGTGAAACTGTGAAATGGCACTTAAGTCGCTCAAAATAAAAGCCAATTCTTGCAAACTTCACAGCTCCACAGGAACTGTGTAGCTGTGAAACTGCGCCCTTCCGGGCTCTGCGGTGCGCTGAATGGCTCCGGCCGCTCCTCGCGCCCCGTCCCAGCGGCAGGAACCTTTCCTCTCCCGCCAGTGTCCAAATAGACAGGGATTGCCGCGCGGAACAAGCGATCCTCGGCCCGCTGGGCTGTCAGCGTGTACCCTGAACTCTGGAGTGTTTTCTTGATGCGTTGGATTGCAATACTGGCTTCTTCGGCGGCGCTGGCCGTTGGTTTCGTCTCGTCCCAGGCGCAGGCCGCGCCGGCGAAGACCCCGGCTCCACAGGGCGCCACGCACCTCATGCTTCCGCCCGTGCCCAAGGCGCTGCTGCCCGATTCTTTTGCCGGATGGGTCTCCGATGGGGCCCCCAAAAAGGTGACCGACGCCGCCCAGGCCGACCCGGCCAGCGCAGCGGCCCTCAAGGAGTACGACTTTACCGACGCCGCTCTGGCCACCTACAAGCGCAGCGGCGAAACGCTCAGCCTGCGCGCGCTGCGCTTTCACGACGCCAGCGGCGCCTATGGCGCTTATTCGTTCTATCGCCAGAACGGCTGGCCCAGGGAAGAGATCGGCACGGGCGCCACGTCGAACCACAACCGGGTGCTCTTCTGGCTGGGCAACACGGTGGTGGATGCGAATTTCTCGCGCATCGGCCCCATGTCCGGCTCCGAGCTGCGCGAGTTGGCCGGCCAGATTCCCGTTCCCGATGGAACCAAGGCGCTGGCGCCGCCCATCCTGCGCAACCTTCCCAAGGAATCGATGGACGGGCAGACCACACACTACGCGGTGGGGCCGGCGGGCTACGCAGGCGCGGGCGGAGTGCTTCCACCGGAGCTGGTGGGCTTCGATCGCGGCGCCGAGGCCGTGACCGCGAACTATGTGCTGCGCTCGGGACCGGCGACGCTGACCATCGTCGACTATCCCACGCCGCAGATGGCCATCGCGCAAGAGACGAAGATTCGCGACTACATCAAGGCCGGCGGCCAGGCCGCGCCGCCCTGGCCCAAGCCGCTGGCGGACTCCGACCACGCCTCTCTGGAGGTGCGCCGCAGCGGGCCGCTGGTGGCTCTGGTCAGTGGAGATGCCATTCCCGAAGAGAGCCACAAATTGCTGGCGACGGTGCATTTTGAGGCCGACCTGACCTCGATTCCTCAGCCCTCGATGTCAGAGGTGGCCAAGACCGGCCAACTGCTCATGAGCATCGCTGAGTTTGTGCTCCTCGGCGCCAGCGCGGCCATCCTGCTGGGATTCTTCCTGGGTGGCGGCCGGGCACTTTACCGCATCGCCCGCGGCAAACCGGTCTCCTCGGTCTACGAAGAAGAGTTCATCCGTCTCGATTTGCGGGAAGAATGGGTGGAACCGCTGGCAGGGGTTGACAACCCGCATCCGAAGGGTTAATGGCGCCCTTCAAACCTGTGGAAAACTAGACAGAAACCCGAAGAAACACCGTGAAATGACGGAGTTGCGTGGAGGCAAAAAGGCGAAGAAGCGTCGAAAAGACGCTCCCCGCCTATCCCGCAAAACTACTTGTAAGCTATTGAATTAAAAGATTTTATTTCTTATGCGATTTCTCCTTGACACTCCCATCCCCCGCCCCTACTATGCAGCCAGAAAGTTCTGATGGCTTTGCCTCCGTTGGAACTATTCTCCCTGAGGAAGGAGCTGCCCTGTTGCCGGGCGGCTCTTTCCGTTTTAGCGGGCTGATCGCTCTACCTTTTCCGCTTCCCCTTCCAAGTCTTCCGCCGATTCGGTCCAGCGCCTGCCACATGCCACGCAGCGCCAGTTGTTGCCGGGATTGACGCCTTCGAGCACGGGGTCCGCGGCGCCGCAGACCGGACATTGGGGCGCAACGAACTCCGGCACATCCGCTTGGGATAGATCGACGATCTCCTGCGGGATCGGCTGCCTGGCAATTTCGACCGCCTTTTCAAGCTGATCGGCGGTGACCATGAGCTGAAGACCGCTGGTCTCCATCGCGTAGCGCGAACCCGGCTGCTCGATCCAGCTCTCGATGCCCGCGCGCCGCAGCAGTTCTTGAATCTGCCATGCCTGTCTGCTGTCCTCGCACGCGCACAGAAACGTCTTCCAGGTGTACTCGTGCGGGAGATCGTCTTCCTCGTTGCCATCGGCGGCATTTGCCCCAGAGACGCTGGAATCCGGCTCTTCGGAGCGACCCGGAAGCGGAGCCGCGGGAGGATCGGCGCTCCTGGGCGCCTCGCTGGTTGCGCGCGGCTCATCCAGGCCGCGATTTCGCAGCTCGTTGCGCAGAACCTGCTGCGCGGTCTCGGTCAGGTCGACGAAATCGGCCGCAAGTTCCTCGATTTCCTCGTCGCTCATGGCGCGGTAGTGTTCCGTGAGCCACTGCCAGTCTTCTGCCGGGTTGGCTTGCATGACGGACAGTATAGCCGCCTTGCGGTCCGGGAACAGCGGGCAAACTTTACCTCCGGCCAGCGCAACGATACAATCGGATGAGCAGCACGCCGACGTAGCTCAGTTGGTAGAGCAGCTGATTCGTAATCAGCAGGTCGTCAGTTCGAGTCTGACCGTCGGCTCCATCTCAAGATTCAGGAAACAAAACGCTTCCATGCGAAACAGCCTCTCGTCACCGAGAGGCTGTTGGTGTTTTGCGGCTGCTCCAGCGGTTTTCCCGTCTAAAAGCACTCGATATGGTCGCAGGCGTTCACCAGCGGAACCTGCAGGGTCGAGTCGTGCTCCGGGTCGGAGTAGATGGTGACGGTGGCCGGCTTGTAGTCTTCGGGCCGGGCGGTCATGATGTTGGGCACGAAGATCTGCGGATTGCGGTCGTAGAGCGGGAACCAGGTGCTCTGGATTTCGACCAGAACGGTGTGGCCGGCCTTGAAAACATGGTCCACATCGTGGAGCGAAAAACGGTACTCGTGGATGGAGCCGGCCCGTAGCGGGGTTGGCTTATCAAAGCTGTCGAGGAACCGGCCGCGGAAGATTTCCGCGTTGGTCATCAACTGGTAGCCGCGCATTTTAGGATCGGGTGCGTCATCGGGATACTGGTCGATAAGCTTGACCACCAGGTCGTTGTCGGTGCCGCTGGTGGCGGCGTAGATGTCGGCAACGACCTCGCCGGTGAGGATCAGGTCCTTCTTGAGCACAGGCAGCTTCCACAGCGCCACATCCTTGCGATCGGTAACGAAGCGCTGATCTTCAGTGAGCCAGTTGAACCATTGCGAACCCTGACTGTAAGTGGGCTGGATGGGCCTGGGCCGGTAAGGGACGGGGTTGGCCGGGTCGCTGAGATAGCTGGTGCGGGCCTGCACCGTCGAGTCGCTCCAACTGAGCAGCCCGCCGCCCTGGAGATGCAGGCTGGTGGGCTGGGATTCAACAGGCGGAAAGTGGGGGTAGCGCTTCCATGTGTTGGAGCCGGTTTGAAAGCTGGCCGTATCTTGGAGATCGAAACCGGAGGCATTGGCGCCGGGCTCGTCCTTGAGATAGTGAGCGAAGAACGGGGCTTCGATCTGGGCGCGAAACTCCTTGCCGATGGGTTCGGTGTAGTCGAGATTGCCCAGGTGGCGCGCGGAAGAGGACCAGTAGCCGTGGCGCCAGGGACCGAGGACAAGAAAGTTCTGGCGGTTGGCGTCATGCGGCTCCAACCGGGCGTACTCCTCCTGCGGCCCGTACATATCTTCCTGGTCGTAGTAGCCGCCCACGGTAAGCGTGGGAACGGCGACCGCGTTGAGCGAGTGCTCGACGCCGCGCGAGGACCAGACGCTGTCATAGGCGGGGTGGTCGAGGAAGAGCTTCCAGGTGGGCAGGAGTCTTGCGCCGGATTTTTTCACGTCCTCGGCAAAGGAGCCGCGCTCAAGGAAATAATCGAAGCCGTCGCGGGGCTTTCCCTCCTTGTCCTTGCCGTAGTCGACATTGGTCTCTTCCTTGCTGGACTCCATGCCGAAGACATAGTCGTAGCCGTAGCTCTGGCGGAAGGCGCCGTTGTGGAAGAAGTCGTCGCCCATCCACACGTCGATCATGGGCGCCTGCGGCGAAATGGCTTTCACCGCCGGGTGAGGATCGATTCCGGCCGCCATGGCCAGGAATCCGGGATAGCTGGTGCCGATGAAACCCGCGCGGCCGTTGTTGCCGGGAATGTTCTGAAGCAACCAGGCCACGGTGTCGTAGGCGTCGGTGCTTTCGTCCACGGCTTTGGGGTCGTGGTGGTTGGCCAGCGCCCGGCTCATGATGAACTCGCCCTCGCTCTTGAACCTGCCGCGGATGTCCTGGGCAACATAGATGTAGCCGGCCCGGGCCAGTTCGGGACGGCTGGCGAAGAACGATGTGCCGTTGACGCCATCCACGCCGTAGGGGGTGCGCAGGATGAGAAACGGGAGTGGGCCGGCGATGTCGGCGGGCTTGAGCACGACGGCATGAAGCCGGACGCCGTCGCGCATGGGAATCATCGCCTCGGAGCGCTGATAGTCGTGGAAGAGGTGGCGGACAGGCGGGCCGGTGCGGCGATAGACGGCGTCCGGTTCGCTTGAGGGGGCCACGCTGACGCCGCGGCCGGCGGCATCGAGCGTAAAGCGGTAGGTGGTCTTCGACGCGGCGGATACGAATTCCACGGCCGAGTTGGGTTTGGTTTCGACGGGAACGCCGCGCTCGGTTTCGACAACGAGCTTGCCGTCCTGCACGTAAAAGCTGAGGGGCGTGTCGGGCTCGACAGGGTCGGCGTACTCGCCCGAGAGAGCGTCGAGTTGGGCGGCCGTGGGCACGGCTGCCTGCGCAGAAGCCAGGAAATGAGCGGAATGCTGCAGCGGGCCGGCAAGACCGCGCAAAGAGAAAAGGAGGGAGAGACAGAAGGCGACAAGAATTCGACGGGGATGGAACAAAAGGGAAAACCTCCTCAAGCAAGACTAATGCGCATGGCCGTAGTGCTTGTGCCCCTGACCGCTGGCCATCTCTTCCATGGGCACGACGCAGCCCTCGAGCACCTCGCAGCCGGTGTGTTCGAACTGGATGGTGGTGTGGCTGACGTGAAAATGTTCGTGGAGCACGTGGTTGAGGTTGGCCAGGATGCAGGCGCTCTCCGACGGAGGAATATCGGCGATGGTCACGTGGCAGGCCAGGGCGCGAGACTGCGAACCGAGGCTCCAGACATGCAGGTCGTGAACGTTGATGACGCCTTCGACGGCCTCCATGCCGGAGCGAATGGCCGTCAACGAAATGCCGCGGGGCGTGCCTTCCAGCAGGATATTGAGGGTTTCGCGGACGATGCCAATGCTGGACCAGAGGATGAAGCCGGCGATGAGCAGCGAAAGGATGGGATCGATCCAGTTCCGGCCGGTGAGCAGGATGCCCGCGCCGCCGGCAATGACGGCAGCCGTGGAAAGCGTGTCGCCGGCCATGTGGAGAAAGGCGGAGCGCAGATTCACGTCGCGCGCCACGCCCCACAGCAGGGCGGCGATGACGCCGTTCATGAGGACGCCGGCCGCGGCCACGGCGATCATCAGCCGGGGCTGCACAGCCACCGGGATGGAGAGCCTCTGAACGGCTTCAACGGCGATCCACAGGGAGATCGCGATGAGCGTGGCGGCGTTGATGAAAGCGGCCAGCACCCCGGCCCGCTGGTAGCCGAAGGTCTTCGAGTGGTCGGCGGGACGAGTTTGAAAGTAGACGGCGGCAAAGCTGAGCAGGAGGGCCAGGAAATCCGAGACATTGTGGCCGGCCTCGGAGAGCAGCGCCAGCGAGTGGGCGCGCAGGCCGGCTACGAAGGTGACCACGACATAGACGAGCGTGGCCACGAGCGAAATGCGCAGTACGGATTTGATCCTGCTCGCGCCGGGTCCGGAGGGCGCCGCGTGGACATGCATAAGGGAAGTGTAACCGGGGGGGGGTATCGGACGCCAACCGCGTCGGTCAGCCGCGGCCGGGACGCAGGTGGCTCAGATCGAGGGGGTCGGGGTCCTCGAAAGCGGGCAAAACGGGAAGACCGGCGCGCAGGCCACTCCACTCCTCCGCCACGACGATGCTGTTGTGGGGATTGCCGGGCTGGTAGCGCACCGAACAGGGGAAACCGGCCCGCACCTGGGCCGCGTCCACCACGCCGCTCATGGCGGTAATGTCTTGCGAGCACTCGTAGTCCACGCCGCCGATGCGATAGCTGAAAAGCAGCATGGTGAGGGTACGCCCGGCGTCGTGCTTGGCTGGGGCCTCGACCTCGCAGATATCCAGCAACATGCCGTCCACCAGGCGGCCCGATTGAGCCAGAAACTGGCGCCGTGCGCGCTCGATCTCTTCGGCGGTGGGGCGCTTGCGCAAGATGAGCCAGACGCCGGCCGCCCCCATCACCAGCGTGCCGGCCGCTGCCGCAACAAATTGCCATTCGCTTGCGTTGAGGTAGGTCATCCCAGGCTGGGACCTCACCCCTGGGTCCCAATCCCAGGATATCTCAGCCCGTGTCCGAGAGGTGTGATGCACGATGCAGCAGCCCTCCCGTTTCCCGCTGCGATATACTCGTGACTGCATCTTGAATGAGTTCCGGCCTGCCGGACGCCCGATTTCCGGAGGTTTTTCTTGGCTTTGAAGCAGAGTTCCACCGCATCGACCCATTCCCGGATTCGTTCCACCACCGTGATTTGCGTGCGCCGCAACGGGCAGGTGGTGATGGCCGCCGACGGCCAGGTGACCCTGGGCGAACATGTGCTCAAGCACTCGGCCAAGAAGATTCGCCGCCTTTATCAAGAGAAGATTCTGGCTGGATTTGCCGGTTCCACCGCCGACGCCTTCAGCCTGTTTGCGCGCTTTGAGACCAAGCTGGAGCAGTATGCCGGCAACCTGAATCGCGCCGCCGTGGAACTGGCCAAGGACTGGCGCACCGACAAGATGCTGCGCAACCTGGAGGCCCTGCTGCTGGTGGCCGACAAGGGGCAGACCTTCCTCATCTCCGGATCGGGCGACGTGATCGATCCCGACGAACCGCTGGCGGCCATCGGCTCGGGCGGCCCCTACGCCACCGCCGCGGCCCGCGCATTGATTGAAAACACCGATTTGAGCGCCCGCGAGATTGCCGAAAAGGCCATGAAGATCGCCGGGGAAATCTGCATCTACACCAACGACCGCATCACGATTGAGGAGCTGAAGAGCTAGCGGAGATCTTCCGCCGGCCCCATTCATCCATGGCCATCTACCTCCCCGCATCCGCCGAAGAACAAGATCTCTCGCTCGACGAGCTGACCCCGCGAGAGATCGTCGCCGAACTCGACAAACATGTCGTGGGCCAGCGCGCCGCCAAGCGCGCGGTGGCCATTGCGCTGCGCAACCGCCAGCGCCGGCAAAAGCTGCCTCCCGATCTGGCCGACGACATCATGCCCAAGAACATCATCATGATCGGCCCCACGGGCGTGGGCAAAACGGAGATTGCGCGCCGGCTGGCCAAGCTGACGGGGTCCCCCTTCCTCAAGGTGGAGGCCTCGAAGTTTACCGAGGTGGGCTATGTGGGCCGCGATGTCGAGTCGATGATCCGCGATCTGGTCGAGATCGCCATCGACATGGTGCGGGAAGAACGCCTGGAAGAGGTGGAAGATCGCGCGGAGATGAATGCCGAGGAGAGGCTGTTGGACGTGCTGCTGCCTCCTCCGCCCGCGGTGCCGAATGCCCAGGAGGGCCAGCTCACGCTGCCCGGCACGGAGAGCTATCAGCGCTCGCGCGAAAAACTGCGCCAGCAATTCCGCGAGGGCAAGCTGGACGATCGCCAGGTGGAGCTGGATGTGCGCGAGCGCGGAACGCCGCAGTTCGGCATTATCAGCAACCAGAACCTTGAGGACATGGAGATGAACCTCAAGGACATCTTGCCCAACATCTTCGGCGGCGGATCGAAAAAGCGAAAGATGAAGGTGGCCGACGCCTTCGACTACCTGGTGCAGGAGGAAGAGGGCCGGCTGATCGACATGGACGCGGTGAACCGCTCGGCCGTGGAGCGGGTCGAGTCGAGCGGCATCGTCTTCCTGGACGAGATCGACAAGATTGCCGGCCGCGAGGGCGGACACGGCCCCGACGTTTCGCGCGAGGGCGTGCAGCGCGACATTTTGCCCATCGTGGAAGGTACCACGGTGAACACGCGCTACGGCATGGTGCGCACCGACCACATTCTCTTCATCGCCGCGGGCGCTTTCCATGTTTCCAAGCCCAGCGACCTGATTCCCGAGTTGCAGGGACGCTTTCCCATCCGCGTCGAGCTGAAGTCGCTTACCGTCGACGATTTCCTGCGCATCCTCACCGAGCCCAAGGCCTCGCTGACCAAGCAGTATTCTGCGCTCCTCGAAACGGAAGGGGTCAGGCTGGAGTTCGCTCCCGAGGCGCTGCGCGAGATGGCGGAGTTCGCCTTCAAAGTAAATGAGCAGACCGAGAATATCGGCGCGCGCCGGCTGCATACGATCATGGAGCGGGTGCTGGAGGATGTGAGCTTCCTGGCGCCCGACGTGGCCCGCCGCGCACCGGACGAGGAGTCTGCCGCGACGCTCAAGGCGGCCATCGAGAGCGAGTCTTCCACGCCGCTGCCCTTCGAGGAGCGCATGACCGCATCCGGCCCTGAAAAGGTCTTCCTCATCGACGACGAGTATGTGAAGAAGATGGTCGCTTCCATCGTGAAAGATCAGGATTTGTCGCGCTACATCCTGTAAAGATTGCGCAACCAGCTACCTGGCCGCGCACAGCGCCTCGAGCTGGCGAATGGCCTTGAGCATCTCGCTCAGGGCCGTTTTGCCGATCTCCTGCTCGAACTCCTTCTGCAACCTGTCGAAGGCGCCGATGACGCGCAGGGCGCATTTCTTCCCTTGCGGCTTCAATGCCAGTTGATAGGCCCGCGCGTCTTCGGGGTCGATCCTTCGCTGCAAAAATCCTTTCGCCTCCAACGATGAAACACAGTGGCTCACGTTTCCCCGCGTGGTTCCGAACGCCTCCGCCAATTGCGACGGCTTGACCGGTCGCGGCGCTTCAAAAAACATGGCGGCTAAAACGAGACCTTCGAGAAAGCCAAGGCCGTCGGGCGCCAGAACCTGGCTGGTGAGCGATTCGAACCGGCGCGCCGCGCGGTTGACCGCAAACATGGGGCTCTCATGGAGAAAAGCATCGATGCGCATGGCAAGATCATTCTAGTTGATCGATTCAACTATTTAGAACAACATCAAATCGTCCTTGAAGATGGGCTAGGGCGCGGTCAGGATGGAAGGAAATGCCAACCATGCATCCTGCAAAAGCAATTTGGATCGCCGGCTGCCTCCTGATTGCGCCCGTTGCGCAAACCGCCATGGCGCAAAGCGTCCCCGCGCTTCAACCGCCTGCGCTTCCCCGCCCGACGGAGACCATGGTGGTCCTCGGGTCGGCGGTCCCGGTGCCGCTGGCGGAGTCGGCCTCGTCGGTCCTGGCGCTGCCGGTGGCCGCGAACAGCCTTGCGCTGGAAGCGCCGCAGGATTTGCTCCGCCAGGACGCCTCAATCTTCATCGAACAGCGCGGCGCGGGCGGCGGGCAGGCGGATATCGTTTTGCGCGGAGGAACCTTCGAGCAGGCCCTGGTGCTGCTGAATGGTTTCCGCATCAACGACAGCCAGACTGCGCATCACAATCTGGATCTGCCCATTCCATTCGATGCGATGGATTCGGTCGAAGTCCTGCACGGAGCCGGTTCCACGCTGCACGGCGAAGACGCTCTGAGCGGCGTGGTGGATTTTCTCACCGCCGCGCCGTCCGCATCGTCGCTGCGTCTCCGCTCCGGGGTTGGCAGCTTCGGTTCAAGCGAAGAGTCGCTGCTGGCCGCGCTCGCGCGCAGGCGATGGAGCGGCCGGTTGAGCGCGAACCACAACCTTTCCAGCGGCTTTATGAGCGATCGCGACTACCGCAACGAAGACGCCTCGGCGGAAAGCTGGACCGGCTCGCGGCTGGGCGTGAACGACCTGCTCTTTGCGGTCAGCGACCGCTCCTTCGGCGCAAACCGGTTTTACGGACCCTACGACTCATGGGAACGGACCAAGGGATGGTTCGCCTCGGCGCGGCAGGAGCTGGGCGCCCGCACCGTGGCGGCCTTCGGCTACCGACGCCACAGCGACGAGTTCATTCTGCTGCGCGAAAGCCCTCCGGTCTATGAGAACAACCACATTGACGGCTCCTGGCAGGCATCTCTGCGGCGCACGCTTCCCGTTGTTTCGGCGTCGGTGCTGCTCTTCGGGCTTGAGTCGGACGGCGACAGCATCCGGAGCAACAACCTGGGAGTGCACGCGCGCAATCGCGGCGCGGGTTATCTCGACCTGGATTTGCGGCCCGCAAAGAAGCGCTGGAACCTGTCGGCGGGAGTGCGCGAGGAGATCTTCTCAGGCGGGGCGCAGTCTGCGCTAGCGCCGCATCTGGCGGGGAGTCTGCGCCTCACGGACCGGCTCAAGCTGCGGGCCAGCGCCGGATACGGCTTCAGAATTCCGACCTATACCGACCTTTATTATTCCGATCCGACGACCATCGGCAACCCCAACCTGAAACCTGAGTCGGCCTGGACGGGCGAAGCGGGAGCGGAGTGGGCGCCGCTGAGCCGTTTTTCACTCTCGGCCACCTGGTTCTACTCCCGCCAGCACGACGCCATCGACTATGTGCGCACGGCTCCTGCCGCGCAATGGAACGCGGCCAATTTGAGCGGCTTGCATTTTCAGGGCGTGGAGAGTTCGATCGCCTGGATGCCGGCACGATCGCAGAAGATCATGGCAAGTTGGACCGGGCTCGCGGGCGCGCAGGCATCGCTGCACGGCCTGCAATCGGAGTATGCGCTCAACTATCCGGTGCAAAATCTTCATGCCACATGGACAGTCGCGCTGGGGCGGGCTTTCACCATAACCAACGCTCTGCAAATCGCCCGGCCCTATCAACAGCCGGGCAATCCGCCGTGGAACGCCTCCGCGTATCCGGTGTGGAACGCCGCGCTGGCCCACGACGCGGGACGAGTGCGTCCCTATCTTCGTCTCGGCAATTTGAGCAATACCGGCTACCAGGAGATCAACGGAGTGGCGATGCCGGGCAGGTCGATTACCGGCGGAGTTTCCGTCTGGCTCGGACGATGAATCTGCGCGGAAATTTCGCTGCGAAAAATTGCAAATTCTGCTAACCTATCCGCGTACCTCGCGAGCCCGCGCGCGGCAACCAGGCGGCGGGTTCTACCTGCACTCTCCGGCTCTTGAGGGAATGCGGATGGAGGCGCTTCAAGAGCACGCCTGGAAAGGGTGTGCCCGCGCCTCGGATTCCGCGCCGCCCTTTCCCCGACTCCACGCAGTTCAACGCCAAGGAGAGATGCCATGAGCAACCCCGCGCTGCACCACAAGATCACGTACATCGAGTTCACCGCGAACGATATCGAGCGGACAAAAAAGTTCTATTCCACCGTCTTCGGATGGAGCTTTCAGGACTGGGGACCGGAGTACGTCAGCTTCAACGGAGCCGGCATCGACGGCGGATTCGCCAAGGGCGAGACACACGGAGAGCAAGCCAAATCCGCGCCGCTGATCGTGCTCTACTCCGCGAACTTGAAGGCCACCGAAGAAGCGATCGCGGCGGCGGGCGGCAGCATCGTTGTGCCCACCTTCGAGTTTCCCGGCGGACGACGCTTTCACTTTTCAGATGGCGTGGGAAATGTGCTCGGCGTATGGTCGGAGTAAGCGCCGGCCCAAAAGAAAACTGAAATGAAGTTCGTGCGTCCCCGCCCTTGCGGTGGAATAAGCCGCAAGGGCGGGACATGAAGCGTTAGTACCGTGCCCGCGAGATTCGGTAATCCGGCACAACCCTTGGGCGCCCCAGGTCCCTCGCATTCGGGGACCTGGGAAAGCACGAAATCATCAAGACACGGTACGAGTGGAAGGGACAGAAGAGATCTCTGTCAGTTCACCCGCGGCAGCAGCATCGGCGGCTTGCGCGGCGAGATCTCCTCGCGAACCAGCGTGAGGCCGAGGAGATAGCGCTCGAAGCCGTCGGAGAGGCGCGCGAAGAGCGGCGCTTCCTGCTCATACTCGCAGAGATTGAATTGGCTGACGATGAAGTAGCTTTCCTTGCCGGCGTTGATGAGTTCGCCGAGGCTGGGACAATGACGACGGCCTCGGGAGGCCATCGCTTCGGGATACATGCCGGCCACAAAGAGCGCATAGTCGCCGATGTGCTTGCGCAGGGCGCGCTCCGCATCGAACGACGGCGCCTCGCCGTGAACCGGGTCCGCGGCGAGCATCATCTCCGGGAGCCTCTCGATGGGCCGTCCGGCCTGGTCGCGCAGCTTGTATAGGTTGTCGGCTTCGGTGAATTCGCAGAGCAGGCGGGTCACATAGCCGGTCACGTCCGGATCGTGCAGGCCCAGCTTGTCCTCATAACTGTTGCGGACAGCCTGGTGGAAAAAGGGTTCGAGCGGATGAGCCTGCGCCTGCATACACACCTCCCATACCATTCTCTCGAGGCCGCGGCGGTTGCAGCTTGCCTGAAGCCGGGGACGCCGGCCGCTGCCTGTTTGCCTTGCTGTGACAGTGAGATTATCGGAAATGTCCCGTGGATGGGCAGGGTAAATGCAAACTTAATTGGCAGAGTGCGAAGCCGATTGCAAAGGACGCGCAGGCATGAAACGCGAAGGGCGGCCACGGCGGGCCGCCCTCGTTCGCTCGGCTGTGCGACGATTACACGCCGACCGTGGCGCTGGATTCCAACTCGGCCAAGCGCCTGGCCAGCAGCGCTTCTAGCTTGACCAGCGCGGAAGAGAAGCCCTCGATGCCTTCTTTCAGCTTGTCGGTGGCCATGCGGTCACTGTCGTGGAGCCAGTCGAAGATATCCTTGTCCATCACGATGCGCTCGATGTGCATGCTCTTGGCGGCTTCAGGATCGAGTTTGCGCGGAAGCTCGCCCTCGGTGGCTTCCAGCTCGGCCAGCAGTTGCGGCGAAATGGTGAGCAGGTCGCAGCCGGACAGTTCCTCGATCTCGCCGATGTTGCGGAAGCTGGCGCCCATCACCTGCGTCTTGAAGCCAAACTTCTTTAGGTAGTTGTAGATTTTGGTTACGGATTGAACGCCGGGATCGTCGGCGCCCTGGTAGTCCTTGCCGGTGTCATTCTTGTACCAGTCGAGGATGCGACCCACAAAGGGCGAGATGAGCGTGGCGCCGGCCTCGGCCGCGGCGATGGCCTGGTGCAGCCCAAAGAGCAAGGTGAGGTTACAGTGAATGCCTTCGCGCTCCAGCGCTTCGGCGGCTTGGATGCCCTGCCAGGTGGAGGCGATCTTGACCAGGATGCGGTCGCGGCCGATGCCCGCCGCGTCGTACTGCGCAATGATGCTGCGGGCCTGCGCAATGGTGGCCTGGGTGTCGTAAGAGAGGCGCGCGTCCACTTCGGTGGATACGCGGCCGGGGACGATGGCGAGGATTTTCTTGCCGAAGGCGATGGCCAGCCGCTGGAAAGCGAGATTGGCGACGGCCTGGTCGGAGGCAGCGCCACCCAGTTCCTTGCGCGCTTCCAGCAGAACGCCGTCCACGATGGGCTGGTACTGCGGCATCTGCGCGGCGGCGGTAATCAGCGAAGGATTGGTGGTCGAGTCCTGGGGACGAAACTGCTCCATCGCCTCCATGTCGCCGGTGTCGGCTACGACAGTGGTGTATTGGCGCAACTGCTCGAGTAGATTCTGCGGCATGATTCCTCCTGGGGAAGAGCACTCCGTTCCGGAGCGCATTCTGCTCCAGTGTATCGCTTCTATAGATTCACCAGCATGAATGCAGGATGCATTCCAGGGCAAACCGCAGCTCAGTCTGCGGCCGTTTCCACGGTGTTGGCCAGCACGCCGAGGCCGGGAATACTGACTTCCACGCAATCCCCAGCCTTGAGCGGACCCACCCCGGCGGGGGTTCCGGTCAGCACCAGGTCGCCGGGTTCCAGCGTCATGGCGCCGGTGATGTACGCCAGCAATTGCGAAATCGGAAAGATGAAATCGAGGGTGGTGCCGTGCTGGCGCAGTTCGCCGTTGACGCGCGTCTCGATGACCAGGCCAGCTTCCGGGTCCAGTTCGTCGCTCACCAGCGGGCCAACGGGACAAAAGGTGTCAAATCCCTTGGCGCGCGTCCACTGGCCGTCATTTTTCTGGAGGTCGCGGGCGGTCACGTCGTTGGCCAGGGTGTAGCCGCGCACTACGGCGCGCCAATCGGCGTCGGGCTTGAGCTTGCTCGCGCGGCGGCCGATGACCAGCGCCAGTTCGCCCTCATAGTCCACGCGGGCCGAGGCGGCCGGCATCCGGACCATCCCTCCGGGCTTGAGCAGCGACGACGGCGGCTTGAAGAAGAGCAGGGGCTCGGCGGGCACTTCGTTGCCCAACTCTGCGGCGTGGTCGCGATAATTGCGGCCCACGCAGACGATCTTGGAGGGAGTGACCGGCGGCAGCAACTCGGCCTCGCTCATCGCCATGGGCTCGAAATCGAAGCTCCACGAAGTGGCTCGCCTGTGAGCCAGGCGGAAGGCGAGATCCTCTTCCGGAACTCGGGCAAGGTCTACGATCCAGGGCGCGCCGTCACGATCTTCCACGGCGCCGTAGTGAATCTCGTTTTCGATGAGAAAACGGCAATATTTCATAGGGAAACTCTCCCTGCCATTTGGCAGGCGGCTATGGGTTGGGCACGGTCTCTTCGGCTTCGGCGGAGCGGGCGCTCTCGTGCCCGCCCTGGTCGACGGCGCTGACGGCGTAGCGATAGCCGTGGCCGGGCTGCACCTGGGCGTCATGGAAGGCTGGACCAAGCACCGGCTGCGCGGGCGAGATGCGCTGCCAACCGCCTTGGCCCTCGCGGCGATAAACGCGATAACCGGCCAGATCGGCGTCGGCAACGGGCTGCCAGCTCAGATCGATGGATGCCTCCGCATCGGCTCCCGGCGCTGTGGCTACGGCGGCAAGACCGGCAGGCGCCGCGGGCGGAAAGACGTCCAGGACCTCGACGCGCACCGGCGGCGACAGCGGGCCGGCCAGCTCCTGCATCTGCCCCTTCACGGGGACGCGCGCCACGCGCTGGGCGCGATACTCATAGGCCTGACCAAAGCGGATTTCCTTGTCCAGCGCCTGCCCCGCCTCTGTCCCATTGGCCACCAGGAGGTTTCGCTCCAGCGGTTCGGGTTGCGGAGCGAGGGGGCCCGGTTGCTGCTTGGCGGTGGGCGGTGTCAGCAGTGTGCGATGCAGCCGCACTGCGGTCGTTCCATTGTCCGGTATCCAGCGCAGGACCACGCCGTCCTTGCGCACCTGGGCGGCCAGGCCCTCAACGGCGGCGGGCGCTTCTCCGGCCAGAACGACGGCGGCATTCGACAAGCCCGCCGAACGGCCGTTGTGGTTTCGTAATTCGACGGAATAGGCCAGGGTGCGCGGTGCGCCAGCGGCTTGCGCGGTGGGCAGCGTCTCAGCAAAAGCGCCCCTGCTTCCGGGAGCCAACGACAGTTCAGCGCCAGTCGCATCGCAACCGTCCACGCCGTCGTTGCGGCAAACGCGCACGGCGACATTGCCCTTGAGCAGCAGCTTGTCGGTGTTCTTTTTCGGCATGGTCCAGGCGAGAGAGACCTGGTTGCCGGTGCGAATGGCGGTCAGGTCGGTCACGCGGTCCGGCAGGTTGAGCGAGGGCGGCTGCGGCGCGCCCGGCGTTCCACATCCGGTAAAAACCAGAGCGATCGTCAGTACCGCAGCCAGCGCGCCCGTCCGCGCGGCCCATCCCAGTCTGTTCATTGCGCCCATTGCCCTATCAGTCTACTGGAGCCGCCTGGGTGGGTAAACGTTGGCCTGCCAGCACCGGGCGCGGCGTTGGTCCGGCGCTGCCGCGGGGCGCTACAATGGGCCGTTCATGAGCTGCGCCAACCGATCATCCTCAAGACCGGCTTGAAGACCATTGCAACCAGGCTGGATCGGGGATTCTGCATCCGAATCCGGCCATCGAAAGGAATTCGTCCACGTGTTGATCTTTGCCGCCATTCTCGCCATCTTTGTCTACGGAATGATCGCTGCCATGTTGGGCACCATCCTGCCCGACCTCTCTGATCGTTTCCGCCTCACTCCAACGCAGAACGGCACCATCGCCTTTGCGCAGGCGCTGGGACTGATCCTTGCCTCGGTTGGCGTGGGTCCGCTGCTCGACACGCAGGGCGACAAGCTGGGGCTGATTCTGGGCCTTGCCTTGGTCGCCATTGCGCTCTTTGCCCTGCCGCGCTCCGGAGGGTTCCGCAGCATAGTGTTCCTCTTGTTTCTGCTCGGGGTGGGCGGCGGAATCGTGGTTACCGGTGCCAATGCGCTGGTGAGCGGCGTCGCGGAAGCGCATCGCGCCATCGCGTTGAACCTGGTCAATCTCTTCTTCGGGCTGGGCGGACTCGCCACGCCCTTCATCTCGGCGAATCTCTTCAAAAGGAACTGGGTTCGCCTCTGCTACACCGTTGCCACGCTCACCGTGGTCTCGCTCATGATCCAGGCCGTGACAAAGATGCCCGCTCCGACGGGAGCTGCGGGCTTTGCTCTGGCCGATGCCGGCCCCGTGCTCGGCACGCCTTTGCTCTTCCTGCTCGGTTTCTTCCTGTTCCTCTACATTACCTGCGAAGTGGGCGTGTGGAACTGGCTGCCGCGGCACCTGATCGCGCAAGGCATTCCGGAATCGCGCGCGCTCAATATTCTCTCACTCGGATTCGCGCTTGGCCTGCTCACCGGCCGCATCGGCGTGACGCCCATCCTCATCCGAGTGCCCGCGGTTGAGGTCACCCTGGCGGCTTCCATCGCCATGGCCGCGACCACTTTTCTCATGCTCCGGACCAGCAAGCCCGGTATCGCTTTTGTGCTGGTCTTTTTCGCCGGACTTTCGATGGCTCCGGTCTTCCCCACCACCCTGGCGATTGCCGGCAATGCCTTCCCGCGCATGACCGGCACTGCGATCGGCTTTGTGATTACCTGCGGATGGGCGGGGCTGGCCGTCAGTTCGCGGCTCATCGGCGCCATTGCCGGCCCCGACCCGCTGCGGCTGAAGAAAGCGCTGCTCCTGATTCCCGCATCGGCGGTGCTGATGGCGGGAGTCGATGTGGCCATATGGTCGGCGCTGCGATAAGACGGCGCCAGGGCTCATGAGACGGCTGAGAACGAGCCGGAGAGGTTCGTTCTCAGCGCGCTCTGATGGACGGAGCGAACGCCGCTCAGCCGAGGAATTCTCGATTGCCTGAGTCCATGCGGCACAGGCGGAACCTATTGATCCGGCCCAAATGTAGGAGACGTTCCTGGGTGGGAAAGCACAAACCTCAAGGAACGAAATCAAACGGTCAGGGACCTAGCTTTCCGCAATCTTCTTGCCCAGATACGCGCCGTGGCCAAGTCCCATGAGGATCATCAGTGTTGTGCCAATGTCGGGCAGCCCCAGATTGCAGGCAGTATTACCGGCTTGGGGATCGAAGGGGGGACAATGGGGACAGTGGATGGTTGCGAATACCTGGGAGAGGAAAACTCCGATCGCAATCACGGTCCACAGCACCAGTTGCACCTTGCCCAAATCGGGCGTGCCGGTGTCGTCGCTGAAGATGCCGCTCTTGCTGGGCGTGGGCGGAGCGACTGGGGCGCCAGCCGCGGCAGCTCCGGCGGCGGCAGCGTCATCGTCCGCCTGAGAACCGACGGCAATGGATTTGGCGCTGACCGCGGTAACCACGCTCATGCCCATGGCGATCAGCAGGTTGGCGGGAATGCCGGGCAAACCGTCGTGGTAGCCGCTGCTGAATCGAATTTGGAAGATGGCCAGAAACGCAAAGACCACGGCGGCGGTCCACGCCAGCATTTGAAACTTGCTGGTGCTTGGCCTTCCATCTTCGCCGATGACCAGCGCCCAGGGATGCTTTCTGGTGGCGATCAGAAGAATCAGCCAGAACGCTGCCAAACCGGCCAATCCCGTGAGATACGACATGGCTTGCTGCATGGGCATGAGTTGTCTCCTGGTTGGGCGGCCGGGAAAGGACGGAAGCTGCAACCGCGTTGGCAAAAACGGAGCGATTGCATCCCGTCCTAGCATGGACCGCGTGGTTGAGAATGTAGCTCGCCGATTGTGCGTGCACCGCTATCGGCGCCTCTGTGTTGAGCGATCGGCTTCATTCCATTGTGGCTGCCGGTTGGGATCTCCCAAGCGAATCGCCTGCGAGCCGTTGCAGATAGACACTGACTGCAAAGAGTGCCAGGGAAGCAAGGCCAATCTCCCACACGCCCGCGAAAGGTGTCAAGAACTTTCTTGGCGATTCTTGCAGCGAGCGCGAGGGATCGCTTATCCGGCGTCAAGGTCGCCATCCAGGCTCGCAGTTGATCAACAACGCACTTTGACTTGGCCGTGGCCACTTAGGCATTTTTGCTTTTTCTGTAGACGCCCGTGCTCCATCCTTTCCGCTTTTTTCTGCGGAAAGGATGGGATGCCGATAAAATTCGCGTCTACACAATTTCCGAAACCGCCCTGGTCTCTGACCGTTTGATTTCGTTCCTTGATATTTGTGCTTTCCCACCCATTCGCCAGAAAAAGCGAATGGATGGGGCACGGGGCTGATCCATATTCACACGGTCAGAGACCAGTGCCTCAATCTGCTTCTGCAACTCTCCAGTTCGGGCCCGAGCGGACTCCTTGTTTGCGTCAATATCCCATGATCTCTGGAGTTTCTCTTGTTTAGCCTTGAGAGCCACGAGCGTTCTCGCCCAACGTTCGTTCCAGGCCGCAATCTGCAAATTGGCCTTGAGTTCGGCTTCCTCTTGAGTGACTCCACGAACCACACGGTATGCTTTCAGTCCCTCGTGTTGGACGCTGACTTCCCACATTCCAAGCGTCCCCGAAACAGCGAAGGATAAGCATATAACTCAATCGTGGTCATAGTAGCCGAAAATGCTGATCGATTGCTTAGGTCCGGATCAATAACTCGCCAGGGCCGCGCGCCCGGCAACGCTCCACCAGGCGTCGAAGGCGGCCAGCGAGCGCTCGCAGACCAGACGATGGCGCTCCTTCTTGTCGCGGACTTTCTTGCGTAGCTTTTCTTCGAGAGGCTCCAGCAGATCGAAGGTGATGTTGGCGGGTTGAAAGTTCTTGGGGTCGGCGTGGGTGATGTAGTGGACCAGCGAGCCGAGGGCGGAGGCGCGGGGCGCGGGCACGGGTTCTTCGCCGCGCGCAATGGCCGCCGCGTAGATGCCGGCCAGCAGGCCGGTGGCGATGGATTCCGTGTAGCCCTCGACGCCGGAGAGCTGGCCGGCGAAGAGGAGCTTCCGCTCTCCTGTCTTTAGGAGGAGATTCTCATTCAGGAGTAGAGGCGCCTGGATGTAGGTGTTGCGATGGATTTGGCCGTAGCGCAGGAATCGCGCGTTTTCCAGGCCGGGAATCAGGCGCAGCACGCGGGCCTGTTCACCGAATTTGAGGTGATTCTGGAAGCCGACCAGGTTGTAGCTGTCGGCGCGCAGGTTTTCCTTGCGCAGTTGCACCACGGCCCAGGGCGTTTTGCCGGTGCGCGGGTCGCGCAGGCCCACGGGCTTCATGGGCCCGAAACGCAGGGTGTCACGACCGCGACGGGCGAGCACCTCGATGGGCAGGCAGCCCTCGAAGTAGTCGGCTTTTTCCCACTCCCTGGTTTCGGCGGGCTCGGCGGCCAGCAGGGCATCGAGAAAAACGTCGAACTCGGCGCGGTCCATGGGACAGTTGATGTAGTCGGCGGTGCCCTTGTCCCAGCGGGCGGCAAAGTAGACCCGCTCCATGTCGATGGAGTCGGCTTCGACGATGGGGGAGATGGAGTCGTAGAAGGCCAGATGGCCGGAGCCGGTGATGCGCTCGATCTCGGCGCTGAGCGCGTCGGAGGTCAAGGGGCCGGTGGCCAGGATGGTGCAGCCCTTCGGGCCGTCCTCGTCTTGGAGGAGTGAATCGTCAAGGCAAGTGACTTCTTCGCGGATCACGCGAATGCGCGGCTGGGTGGCGATGGCTTCGGAGATGCGCCGGGAGAACTCGATGCGATCGACGGCCAGGGCATGGCCGGCGGGAACGGCAGTCTCGTCGGCGATGCGCAAAAGGGCGGAGCCCGCCCGCCGCATCTCCTGCTTGAGGAGCCAGGGCGCGGTGTTGGGCGACTCGCTCTTGAGCGAATTGGAGCAGACCAGTTCGCCGAAGTCGGTAGTCTGGTGGGCCGGGGTCAGGCGCGGCTGTCCGTCCACGATGGTCCGCATCTCGTAGAGGTCCACTTCGCAGCCCAAGCGCGCCGCGGTCAATGCAGCCTCAGGGCCGGCGAGTCCGCCGCCAATCACGCGAATTCTCATCGGGTGGCCTCTTCCTGTACGGACGACGGATGAGATTTCCGGTCTCCCGCCCTTTCGCCGGAAAGAAGGCGAGCGGATGGGGCACGGGGCGAATCCGCCGCAGGCGGCGCGATTGCCGCCAGGCGCGCGAGGGCTTCGCCGCTGACGCGCACGTTGCGCCACTCGTCGAGGAACTCGGCGCCCATGGCGCGATAGAAGTCGATGGCCGGCGTGTTCCAGTCGAGGACCTCCCACTGCAGGCGCGGGCAGCCTTTTTCCCGGGCGATGGCGGCGACCTGCCGGAGCAGCGCCTTGCCGATTCCCCGGCCGCGAAATTCCGGCTGGACGAAGAGGTCCTCGAGATAGAGGCCTGGACGCCCTTTCCAGGTGGAGTAGTTGAAAAAGTAGAGGGCAAAGCCGGCGGGCTGTCCGTCCTGCTCGGCTATGAGGCAGGAAAAGAAGGGGTTGGGGCCAAAACCGTGGCGCAAAAGGTCGGCTTCGGTCGCCGTCACGGCCTGCGGTTCCCGCTCGTAAGCGGCCAGGGCGCGAATGAAAGAGAGAATCTGCGGGACATCCGCCGGGGCCGCGGTGCGAATCGTGGTTGCCATCCCTTCAATTCTAGGGCCTGAGGAGTGCAAAAATGATTTCAGATGTGATCCATGCCACACCCGGCGGCCGCGCGGGGGCAATACCATGGAACGGTGTAGACGTTTGGCGCGAGCCAAAGGGGATTCCCGAAGAGCGGGGGATGCACGCCCAGGCGGATACCAAGCACCCATCGATTTGAATTGCGCGCAGGATGTGCCGCCGCAGAGAGTGCACATCCTGCCGTGCGCCCTTGTGTTGAGGGGTCGATTGGATTTAACTTGGGTCCTGCTGGCGGAAGCTGCCCGCTAGCCGGGGAAGCACTGTTGCCGCCAAGGAGTATGCCGGCTGGCATCTACGATTTTTTGAGCCCGCGGGCAACCTGGTTCGCGGCGCTCGCAAGGAGAAGAACATGAAACGCACGATTTCACTTTGGGTGGGCCTGCTGGCATTTGCCCTCTTGCCCGTGCTTGCTCAGACCCCCACGGCGCTTTCCACTGGGCTCAAGGGCAAGATCCACGGCCACGTGACAAATCCTACCGGAGCCTCGACGACCAGCGGCACGGTGAGTCTTTCGACCGACGGCGGCCACAACACGATCTACACCTTCCCGGTTGACGCCAACGGCGACTATGCCGGCGAGGCAGCGCCGGGGACGTACACGGTTGTCTTCCGGCAGTTGGATACGCCGCCCGACAAGATGGTCGACTCGATCGATCTGGTCAAGGTGGTGATGGCCGAGGATGTGGAGCAGAACATCGACATGTCGCGCCGGGAGTTCATCGAGAAGCTGAGCCCCGACCAGAAGCGGCAGCTCGAGGAGTTGAAGAAGCATAACTCCGAAGCCATGAAGGCCAACGCGATCATCAAGGCCCTGAACGCGGATTTGAAGACCGTCACGCAGGATATCAAGGACGCCGACAGTGCGCGCGCGACGGCAATCCAGGCTCTGGGCGCGACGGCGACCAAGGCGGATCTGGACGCGAAGGAAGCGGAGATCAAGCTGGCGAAGTATACCGAGGTGGAAACCCTCATGCTGAAGGACACGGCCGCCAAGGCGGACGCCTCAGTTCTGTGGGCGCAGTTGGGCCAGGCGCAGGTCGGGCTCAAGAAGTACGATCTCGCCGAAGCGAGCTTCAAGAAAGCTCTGGACGTGGAGAACACGGCCAAGAAGCAGAATCCTCCCATCCAGGGCCTGGCGGACGCCGGCCTGGGCGAGATCTATGCGCGCACCGGCAAGATTCCCGAGGCGAACGCGGCCTATGACGAGGCCGCCAAGGTGAACCCGGCCCAAGCGGGTTTCTATCTGAAGAACGAGGCGGTGATCTTCTTCCAGATGAACAATGGCGATGCCCAGGTGGCCGCCGCCGACGAAGCCATCAAGATCGATCCGACTCAGCCGGTCCTCTACTACCTGAAGGGCCAGGGACTCATCCAGAAGGCCACCTTCGACCCCAAGAGCCAGAGGATTGTGCTTCCTCCCGGATGCGCCGATGCCTACCAGAAGTACCTGGAACTGGCGCCGACGGGCACGTATGCCGCGGAGGTCAAGGGCATTCTCGATCAGGCCGGGCAGAAGGTCACCACCACCTACAAGGCTGGCAAGAGCAAGTAAGCTGGCCGGCTGTTGTATCGCCAGAGGGCTCTCTCCCGAACGGAGAGAGCCCTTTGTGTGTGCGCATCCCCGTATCGTTCCTGGGGCATTTCTTTCCCACTGGCGAGGCGGCCGGCGCGACCCGACTACAATCCATTCCATGAGTTCCGCATTGCCCAGCTATGAAGAAGCCGCGGCGGCGGTCGCAGCCTGTGCAGCCAAACTGCGCCGCTTTCCTCCCCGGATTGAGCGGGTTGGCCTGGCTCTGGCGGCGGGCCGGGTGCTGGCCAAGCCTCTTCTGGCCGACCGCGATCAGCCGCCCTTTACCCGCTCAACGCGCGACGGCTTTGCCTGCCGGGCCGCGGAAGCCACCGCGCACGGCCGGCTGCGCATTGTGGGCGCTGCCCGCGCCGGAGACGCTCCCGCCGGGCCGCTGCCGCCGGGCGCGGCGTGGGAGATCATGACCGGCGCTCCGGTTCCCCTGGGAGCCGATGCGGTGATGATGCTGGAACACGTCGAGACGGAGGGCGGAAGGGTCAGGCTGCTCAAGCCCCGCAGCCTGGAGCCGGGCGAGAACCTGGTGGCCCAGGGCGCGCAGGCTCGCGCGGGCGATGCGCTGCTGGCGGCCGGGACGGCGCTCAAATCCGGGCAGATCGCTTTGGCCGCGGCGTGCGGCTACGGATTCCTCGAGGTTTTTGTCCGGCCGCGCGTGGCTATTCTCACCACGGGCGACGAGCTTGTTGCCGTGGAGTCGTCGCCCGCTCCCGGCCAGATTCGCAACTCGAACGGCCCCATGCTGGCCGCAATGGTGGCCGAGGCCGGCGGCGAGCCTTGGGTCTTGCCTACCGCGGCCGACAATGCCCAGGCCCTCGATCGGGCGCTCGAAGAGGCCGCGGAGGCCGATCTGCTGCTGATTACCGGCGGCGTTTCGGCGGGTAAATTCGACCTGGTGGAGCCGGCCCTGGCCCGCAGAGGCGCCCGCTTCCGCTTTACCGGTGTGCGCATTCAGCCGGGCAAGCCGCTGGTTTTCGGGGAGTTGCCCGCCAGGAACGCGCATGACCTCGAAGACAAAAACGGCACGAAGTGCTTCTTCGGTTTGCCCGGCAATCCTGTCTCCTCGGCCGTCACTTTCCTGCTCTTCGCGGCGCCGGTGCTGGCCGCGCTGGCAGGCAGCGTAGAGGCTGGCCCGCGCTTCGCCCTGGCGCGGCTGGCGCCAGCGGACGACCGGCAGGGCAAAGCGGGCCTGACGCGCTTTCTGCCCGCGCATTGCACCTTTGGCGCGACGGACGGGGAGCTGCCGCAGGTCTCGTTCGTCCCCTGGCACGGTTCCGGGGATCTGCGCGCCCTGGCCCGCGCCAACTGCTTCCTGGTGGCGCCGGAAGAGGCTCATCGCCTTGATCCGGGCACACTCGTGCGCATTCTTCTGCTTCCCTGAGGTCGCCCATGCCCGAACTCTCGCATTTCGACTCGTCCGGCCAGGCCACGATGGTGGATGTAAGCGCCAAACAGCCTTCCCGGCGCACCGCAACCGCCTCGGCTTTCGTCGAGATCTCCGCGGCCGTGCTCGCCGCCTTGCCCGCCAACCCCAAGGGCAATCCGCTGGAAGTGGCGCGCTTCGCCGGCATCCAGGCGGCCAAGCGCACCGCCGATCTGATTCCCATGTGCCACCCGCTGCCGCTTGCGCATGTGGACGTACAGACGGAGATCGCGGAGGGCGGCGTGCGGATCACGGCGACAGCAGCCACCGTGGGCCCTACCGGCGTGGAGATGGAGGCGCTGACCGCCGCTGCCGTAGCCGCCCTCACCGTCTACGACATGACCAAGGCGTTGGACAAGGCGATCGTCATCCGCAGCGTTCAGCTCGAAGCTAAAACCGGCGGCAAGAGCGGAGATTTTTCGCGATCGGGCGGACGCGCGTGACGTGGCAGCGGCAGTGGCCAGGTTTGTCTGGAAGCGCAGATGCGTCGATCGCGCGAGTGCCCTTTTGCGTTGACATCAGTAGAAAACCCATCCATACTCTGGCCCATCTCGCAAACGTGCGTCGGAGGTCGGGCGAATGCAAGAAGTTGTCGTCTATGCAACCAGTTTTGTGCTTGCCTTCCTCCCCCTCCTGATGGCAGCCTTCTTCCTCCTCTTCACCAAACCGCGCAAACTCACCGAGATGCACGAAGATCTCAGAAAACTGCGCACGGGAGATATCATCGGGGCGTCGAGCCCCCAGTTCAGAGAGAAGACTACTGGTTCCGAGCAGTTTCCAGGGGCTGGCGCAGGGGCCGATGCGCCCCCCGGCTCGCCGCACTCGGGCAATGGATCGGGAACCGACGATCTGGACAAGCTCTTCACGGAATACCTCAGCACCTTCGGCCTGCTGGCTCCGGCCGCGATCCTCACCATGCTTTACGCGGCGGGATACCTGCTTTGCGATTGCTATCTCTTTTACACTTACTTCGGAAGGGGCGGCCAGACCTTCTTTTCTGCGGACTTCCTGCTGGCATCTCGGCCTGCGCTTTATGCTTTCATTGGCGTCTATCTCTTTACTCTCGGCACCATGGTCCGGCGGCTCTATATCGCCGACCTGAACGATAACGTCTTCTGGGGAGCCATTAACCGGCTCCTTCTTTCCGTCGGCCTCGCCCTGGCGGTGATGACAGAACCCACCCAGCAGCGCTTTGGAGGAGCCATCGGCTTCTTTGCCCTCGGATTCATTGCGAACATTGTGCTTGAATCCCTGCTTTATCGGGTGATCCGATCTCTGAACTTCAACCGATCGAAGCAATTCAAGCGCGACGATGTCCCGCTGCAGATGGTCCGAGGAATCAATATCTGGAAGGAGTACCGGCTGGAGGAGGAGGGTATCGAGAGCGTACAGAACCTGGCCACCGCGAACCTTCTCGAATTGGCCGTCCGCACTCACTACAACATACGAACCCTCATCGACTGGATCGATCAGTCCATCGTGCTCTCGCGCTTTACTGACGAGCAGGTAGACACCATGGGCAAGAATGCAGTCAACATCAGCGCAGTTGACCTGGCAGCCGCCAGCCCCGACTTTATGGGAAACAGTCAGGCCTCCGATGCGCTCGCCAACCTGCTCGGTATCGACAAAACGCTGATGGCAAACTGTCTGAACAACCTGTGCGCCGACAACTATGTTCGCCAGCTATGGTTCGAATGGCAGAGCGGCCGCGGCAGGATGCCCGCGCCATAATCCACAGAGGCATTGGAGCCGGGCTGTTTTTTCACGAACCCCGCGCCGCCAGCGGCTCCGGTGGAAACAGAGTCAATGGGCTTGCTGCGGCGCCGCCCCTGCGGGCGGCGGACCTTGGGGCGAACGCGGGCCGTCATGGTCATGCGCATCCGGCGGGATGACGAACGGCTCCGGGCCCAGGTGGCCGCGATGGCAGGTGCCGCAGGTGACCCCCGCGCCGGAGCTGTCGATCTTGCCGACGTAATTCTTATTGATCTCCTCGGTCATGGTGAACATCAGGCGGGCCGTCGCCTTCTCCGGTCGGGAGTCGTCGGCGAAGTTGAGGCGCGGGCGGCCGTCGGGGCCGATGTTGTTGGGGTCCGGGGTGTGGCAGGTGTTGCAATGCGCGCCCAGCGAACCCTCCCACTGCTCCATGATCTCGTGCACCTGCTGCCCGGTCAGATCCTTGGGCAAGACTTTCAGGTTGGTGGGAGCGGGATAGACGCGCGGCGGCGGGCTGCCGGCCGGGGTCTGCGGGGCCTGGGCGACCGTGGCGGCGGCAAAGCATACAGTGGCCAACAAGGCGGCCGCGAGAGCGAACAGGGACGGGGAAGATGGTTTCAAGCGGGGCGTTTCCTCGCAAATGGGAATGGTTCTTACCGATGGACCGAATTCTACTGGAGGAGGATGCAGTTGCCGGGGAGAGTTTTTGGTCCGGAGACGCAAGCGTGGCCCGGCAAGGCAAAGCGCAGCGGCCAATCCACCGCCTCGTGGATGCCGATGCGCGCCGTCACCAGGAGTTCCGAGACCGGGTAACCGTCGTCGCGCAATTGGAGCGGCGAGGCGGAATCGAGCAGATCGAGGCCGTTGTGAAGCTGCCGGGTGAGGCCCAGCGCTTGGCAGAGCCGGCTGGGACCGGAGGTAAGCTGGCGGGCCGGCGCGCCGGGCTTGAGGCCGCGATGCAAGGCCATTTGCTCCGCGCCCGCCACCGGCTCCAGCGCGCGCAGCAGGACGCAACCGGCCCGGCCCTCGACCTCGCAGCTCACGTTCATGCAGAAGTAGCGGCCATAGATGGCATAAACATACGCGTATGCCGCGGGACCAAAGAGAACGGAGTTCCGCGGCGTGGGTCCGCGATGGGAGTGGGCGGCCGGATCGGGAGGGTTGTTGTGCGGGCCCAGGTAGGCCTCGGCCTCGACGATCCGGCCGGCCAGGAGCTTCCGCTCTCCCATCCTCCGGACAAGAAGTTTGCCGAGGAGGCGCGGCGCCACCTGCTCCGGCGGCGCCTGAAAGAAGGCGCGCGGCAGCAGACGGCCGGGCAGCGTCTCCGGGCGCCCCAGAGTTCGATCTTGCACCCCGGGATTCACGCTACTTGTGCGCCTTCTTCCATTCATTCAAGAGGGCAAGCACTTCTTCGGCGTGGCCCGCGGGGGTCACCTTGGGGAAGACGTGCAGCAGCGTCTGGTCCGGGCCGATGACGAAGGTCGTTCGCTCGATTCCCCAGACTTTCTTCCCATACATGTTCTTTTCCTTCAGCACGCCAAACTGATTGCAGACTTTCTCGTCTACATCAGCAAGGAGCGTGTAGGGCAGGTCGTATTTGGCGCGGAATTTGGCCTGGGCCCGGGGCGTGTCGCGGGAGATGCCGAGCACCACCGCGCCGGCCGCCTGGAGCTTGGTGAATGCATCGCGGAAGCCGCAGGCCTCGATGGTGCAGCCGGGAGTGTCCGCCCTGGGATAAAAGAAGAGCACGACGGGCTTGCCGGCGTAGTCGGAAAGGCTGGCGGCCTTGTCCTCGTCGGTCTGGAGAGTGAAGTCGGCGACTTTCTGGTTGAGTTCCATGGGGAAATTCCTCGTATGGTGGATGGAGGGCCTTCGGTGGCCGTCAGATTCGATTATTCCCGAGGTGGGCGGCAGATGTCATTGCGCAGGATAGGTATTTCGGTCTTCACGGCGAGGCTGGCGGTGCTGGCCGTGCTTCTGGCTGCGCTGCCGGCTTGCGCGCAGTATCCGGGGCAAGTGGCCAAGAACGCCAAGGAAACGCCCGAGCTGCGGGCCGTCGCGGTGCTGGAGTGGACCGGCGAGGCGGGCAAGCCCAAGGCCTGCCGCATCGTCCCGGTGGCCGTGCTGGATGGTGGCGAGCTACAAGATGGCGGCATCTATCTGGCGCGGCCCGAGCCGCTGGCGCTGGCCGGCGAGGTGGAGTACGAACTTGAACAGGATGGCAAGGGCATGGGCCTGTTCGACATCGAGAACTCCGGACGGGAACAGGGTTCTTGGGTGGGCTACGGGACCTGGAAGCCGCTGCCCGCCGCGGCGCCCAAGCCGACGGCCGCGGAACTGTCCAAGACCCGCTTTGACGACGACGCGCAAAGCGACGAGCCGGTTCTGCATCGCAAGCATCATGCCGACGACGAGCCTGCCGGCGGCGCGAACAAAGGCGGAGGATCGGGCAGCAGCGGCGGTTCTGGATCGGCAGGGCAGGCGCCGGCCGTGGACCCGGACCGGCCCACGCTGCATAAGAAGACTTCCAGCGACAGCGCGGGCGATGGAAGCGCAACCGGCACAACCACCAGCGCAGGGACGGGCGGCGCCGCTTCCAGTTCCTCCGCAGACGATACCGGCGCCGCTTCCAGATCGAGCGACGATGCGGACCGGCCGGTGCTGCACAAGAAGAGTTCCGACGACAGCACGGCCAGCGGCGGCGCGACCGCCAGCGATGCGGACCGTCCGGTGCTGAAGAAGACGAAAAAGAAGGAGGAACCGGAGGACATTGGCCACTCCGAGGCGCTGCCCGGCGTGACCGATCCCGACCGGCCGCGGCTCAAGCGCGGCAAATCGACCGGCTATGCGCTGAAAGTGGTTCCGAGTCTGATGGGCCTGCCGCCCGACATGCAGCAGGCGGTGGCCGTCTCCGACGCGAAGACCCGCCCCGACCATCCGTGGGACTATGCGTGGGCCAACCCGGAGGACGAGGCCAAGATGAAGTCGGCCCTGGAAGAGATTGCCCGCGACGCCTTGGGCCTCAAGCCGCCTGCTCCCGCGCCCGTCCCGGCTCCGAAAAAGCCCTCGGCTCGGAAGAGCGCCAAGCCGGCGCCTCCGCCGCCCTCGCCCGCGCCCGCTCCGCTGCTGGACGAGCAGTTCCGGGTCTTCGAGCTGGCCTACGGCTCGGGAGCCACGCTGGTGCTGACCGCGCGCACCGACGGTTCACTGGCGGAGCAGAAGTTTGTCACCCTGGTGGCTCAGCCGGATGTATACGGCAACGTTCTGGTGCTGCTGAAGAACGTGACCGACGGCGCCCACCTGGACGAGGCGCCGCGCATGAGGCTGGTGGACGCCGTGGACGCCATGGCCGACAACCGCGGCGAGCTGCTCTTTGAACTGCGCGGAAACACGCTGCGCCAGTTCGCCCTCTACCGCGTGCTGCGCGGACAGGCGGAGAAGCTCTTCGTCACCGGCGGGGGAGAGTTTGCGAGCGAAAGCACGGATTAGGGAACAGGGAGTGGAAGGCAGCGACCCTTCAAACGGGGCGCCGGGTTTTGGTCTTTTGACTGGAGCGGCGCGGTCCCTTCGCAGGCCAAGCAACTGAGCGAAGGGAGGTCCCGGCCGGAGTTCCGGAGATTGCCTCTCATGTTTCAAGCAAACCGGCCTGAGTTCGTTTCCTATCGGCTTGCGTCCCTATTGAAACCTGTGCTTGACAGCGTGAAATAGCGGTCAGTATGGTTGTCATCGCAAACGCTTCCAAATCTTAAAGCTGCGGTAAACAGGATCGCTCCCTCAACACCTTCTCGTTGATTTCCGATTTGAAAAGGTTTACAGAGCCAGGCGCCCACGCAGGAGAAGGTTCATCGTGAAACAAAGGCATTTCTTTCTCACCCCAGGTCTTTTTTCAGTTCTTTTGATCGCTTTTCTGCTTACTGGGTGCGGCGGCGGCGGTTCATCGAGCGGACCAAGTCCTGCCGCGCCGACCATTGCCAGTTTCGTGGCCACTCCCACCTCGGTCACGGCGGGATCGAGCGCCAGTTTGACGGCGGTGTTTGCCAACGGCGCCGGCATCATCACGCCGGGAAATCTGGCTGTCACCAGCGGCGTCGCGGTCAGCGTAACGCCTTCGGTTACAACCACCTATACACTTACCGTGACCAATGCGGCGGGAACGGCGGTTACACAGACCGTCGTGGTGACTGTAACGGGAAGCGTGGTTGCGCCGTCGATCACCAGCTTCGTGGCGAATCCCAGCACGATTACGGCCGGCGCGAGTTCGAATCTGACGGGCATATTTACGAATGGAACAGGCGTGATTACGCCGGGAAACTTGGCCGCAACCAGCGGCGTTGCGGTCAGCGTAACGCCTTCGGCTACAACCACCTATACGCTCACCGTGACCAATACGGCGGGAACGGCGGCGACGCAGAAGGTTACGGTCACCGTGCAAGCCGCGCAGACCGGCCTGATCGCCAACGGCACCTACACCATCACGGGCAAGAACAGCGGACTTGTGGCCGAGGTTGCCAACAGTTCCACGGCCAGAGGGGCCCTGATCGATCAATGGGCGGCGAACGGCGGCGGCAACCAGATTTGGCAGCTCATCAACCTGGGCAACAACGAGGTGGAGCTGTTGAATGTGAACAGCAACCTGGCGCTGGAAGTGCAAGGCGCTTCCACCTCCGACGGCGCCGCGATCGATCAATCCGCATACAATTCGGCGGCAAACCAGATTTGGCAGGTGGTGAGCGCAGGCGGCGGGTACTACGAACTCATCAACCAGAACAGCGGCCAGGCGCTGGATGTAGCCGGAGCGTCGACCAGCAATGGCACCGACCTTGACCAATGGCCCACGTCCGGAAACGCCAACCAACTGTGGTCCTTTACCGCAACCAGTTATACCCCGCCCACGATCACTTCTGTTACGGTAACGCCCAATCCGGCCAGCGCGGCGATCGGAAACCAGCTACAGCTCAACGCCGTTGTGAACGGCACGGGCAGCGTGGCGAATTCAGTTATCTGGACACTGGCCTCGGCTTCCGGCAGCAGCCTGAGTCCGGGCACGATTTCCTCCAGCGGTCTCTACACCACGCCTTACCCGGCTCCGGCATCCGTAACGGTGACGGCGACCAGCAGCCAGGACCCGACCAAAAGCGGCACTACCACGATCACCCTCACGTCACCGCCGGCTGGCAGCGGTCCCGCCTTGAGCGTCGATGCTGGCAACCCGACGCACGCCATCAATCCTTATGTCTACGGCATGAACCTGTATCTGGACCCGACCACCGCCGCGGCCGCCAACCTTTCCCTCGATCGCTCCGGGGGAGACGCCGCCACGCGCTACAACTACCAGACCGACAGCTATAACTCCGCCAGCGACTGGTGGTTTGAGAATGAAGAGGGCAGCGGTCCCTATCCGGTTTCGTATCAAGAAAACAGCACCTTCAACACGCAGTTGGAACAGAACAACGCCATCGGGACCAAGATGATTGGGACCGTGCCGCTCATCGGCTGGACCACGAACCGGAGCGGTGCGTGCAGCTATTCGGTTTCCAAGTACGGCGCGCAGCAGAAAACAGACACCTATAAAACAGACTGCGGCAATGGGATACTCCTCAACGGGCAGCGGGTGGTCAACGATCCCACCGATACCAGCACGGCGATCGACGAGACCTTTACCTCCGGGTGGGTCAAGTACCTAGTTGGCAGGTTTGGCCCGGGGGCCAATGGCGGCGTGGCCATCTGGGATCTGGACAACGAGCCCAGTTGGTGGAGCGGCGTACATGTCGATGTGCATCCAATCCCTTTCACCTACGACGAAGTAACTCAAAAGGGACTTACCTACGCCAAGGCCATCAAGGATGCCGATCCAACGGCCGAGGTCAGCGGGCCGGTCATGGATAACTGGTGGATGTACTACTATTCGGCGAAGGATGTGAATGCCGGATATGGCACGGGCCCCTGCTATTCGCCGTACAGCAACCCGATCGATCGCAACGCGCACGGCGGCGTTCCCTTCATCGAGTACTACCTGCAGCAGTTTGCCGCGTATGAGCAGGCGAACGGCGTCCGCCTGCTGGATTACGTGGATATTCATGCGTATTACGCGGGCCACTACAACGGAACCTCCGTGGCCTTTACCACCGCGGGAGACACCGCCATGCAAAAGGTGCGGCTGGACTCGACCCGCGCCCTGTGGGATCCGACCTACACCGACACCTATTACTCTTATCCGAATTACCCCACCGACACGAACTATGTAACCAACTGCAATCCCCCGTTGAAGCCTTTGCAGTTGATTACGATGTTGAAGCAGTGGGTGGCCAACGACTATCCCGGCACCAAGATAGCCATCGACGAGTACAACTGGGGCGGCCAGGAAAGCATCAACGGCGCGGTGGCGCAGGCGGATGTGCTGGGAATCTTCGGACGCGAAGGGCTGGATATTGGCGCGCTGTGGGGTACGCCCGACCCGCCCACGGATACGCCCGGCCTGGTGGCGTTCCAGATCTACCGCAACTATGACGGCGACAATTCGACCTTCGGCGATATGGCTCTGGCCTCGACTAGCGCCGATCAGGGTGCGCTTTCCGTTTACGGCGCACTCCGCACCGCCGACAACGAGCTCACCATCGTGGTGATCAACAAGACCTATGGCGATTTGACCACCACTCTCTCCCTCCCCAACTTCACCGCCAGCGGACCGGCGAAGGTCTACCTCTACAGCAACGCCAACCTGGCCGGCATCGTTTCAAAACCGGCGCTTGCGGTTACCGCTCCCGCCGCGGGGAGCACAACCAGCTCCATCGCCAATTACACCTTCCCGGCGCAATCCATCACGCTCTTCGTGGCGCCCAAACAGTAGCCCGCTTGGCTCCCGGTCTCGATGCGAGACGGGGACAGACTCAATCGGCGTGCAGGAAACCGGGCCTCCCCGCTCTCGAGTTCGAGAGCGGGGAGGCCCAGCCAATTTTGGAGAGAAGCCCGGACGCCGGAGAGCGATTTTGCCGGATTGCGAGCAAAATTGCTCACTGATCCATAGATTTGTGCGCTTCGTCACCGACAAAACTATAGTTATCGTGCTTAACGAATCGCTTCTGTCATACAATCAAGGAAGAGTGGGCGCGCCGCCACCCTCAAAAGGATCTTCCCCAGAATGGCATCGGCAGTCACCGTTTCTTCCCCTGAAATCATCCCTGCAAGTTCAACCAATCCGATGGGCGCCGAGCGCGGAAGTTCTTCTTGCGCGGGCGTTCGCGCCGTACCCGCGCGCGATGAGGTTCGCATGGGCCGCGCGGCATCGACCGGCGCGGGCATCAACTGGCTGACGCTGTGGGTGATCGCTGCATTTCACGTGGGCGCTCTGGCCGCGCTCTTCTTTTTCACCTGGCAGAGGCTGGCGGCGATGGCGGTGTTGTATATCGTGGCCATCAATGTCGGCATCGGCATGTGCTATCACCGGCTGCTCACGCATCGCGGCTACCAGGTTCCCAAGTGGCTGGAATACGCGATGAGCGTGTGCGCCACGCTATCGCTGGAGGGCGGGCCGATCTTCTGGGTGGCGACCCATCGCGTGCATCACCAGTTGAGCGACCGCGAGGGCGACCCTCATACGCCGCGCGAGGGCGGATGGTGGGCGCACACGGGCTGGCTGATCTGGGGCAACGCGCTGCACGCGCAAACTAAGATTCTGGCCCGCTATGTTCCCGACCTGGCCCGGGACCGATTCCTGGTCTGGCTGAGCAAATATCACTGGATTCCTCTGGTCCTGAGCGGCGTGGCGCTCTTCGGCCTGGGCTGGGCAGGGGGAGGCTGGAGAAACGCCGTCGGGATGCTGCTGTGGGGGGCCTTTATGCGCGTAACGCTCGGCCTGCACGCCACCTGGCTGGTGAACTCGGCAACCCACCTGTGGGGCAGCCGGCGCTTTGCCACCCGCGACGACTCGCGCAACAACTGGTGGGTCGCCCTGGTAAGCGGCGGCGAAGGCTGGCACAACAACCACCATGCGCATCCCGTGAGCGCGCGCCACGGACTGGCCTGGTACGAGATCGATCCGAATTACTGGGGCATCTGGCTGCTGTCAAAGGTGGGCCTGGCCCGCAAGATTCATGTGGCCAAATACGACCGCTCCAACCCCAGGCCGGCGGGGAATTCATAAACCGCTCCTGGTCGGCTGCGCGGAAAGGGTGAAGGCTAGGGCCTCTCTCCTGTTGCTGTAGAGGGTGGCTTTTATCCCACCCTCGCCGCAAAAACAAGAACGCGGCGAGGGTGGGAGACCCAAAACTCTATCCCTACGGGAGAGATGCTCTAAGGCAACTGCAGGTCCTTCGACTCGCTGCGCTCGCTCAGGATGACAGCGCTGCGGTGGTTCGGTTCATTCCTTTTGGGCAGCGGGAATCGGGCGGAAGCTACTTGCGCAGTTTGGCCCGCACCCATAAAGCGCCGAAGAGCGGCAGAGCCACGGCCAGCACCAGCACCCCGGCGGGAAAGCCGACATAGAGGTAGCTGTCGGCGTAATTCACCGCGTGATGGCCGAGCTCGTTCCAACCCAGCAGGGCGAAGATGGCGATGCAGGTGGTGGCGAAAAAGGTGAAGAACGCCGCCGCAAAGGCCAGCAGCAGGCTGGTGAAGAGCCCGAAGCCGCGGAGGGGAAAGCCCAGAACCGTTCCGCCCTCGGCTGGCCTGGCCGTTGCAGATTCCCTCATCTTTTCGGCCTCCGTCGTCTAGAATACAGACTCATGGCCAGCACTGCACAAATCGAACTGTGGCCCGCGGAAAAGGTAGCCGCGCAGGTCGCCGCGACCATGGCGCCGAATGGAATCCACTATGCCGCCTGGGGCGAAACGCGCATCTCCGAAGCCGACCTGGATCGCCTGGTAGGGGCCGTTCCGGCCTCGCTGTCGGCCGCGCTCATCCATCGTGCCTATTACTTTGTCCCCCTGGCCATCGCCGACACCGGGGAGACGATGCTGGCACCCGCATACAGCGTGGATATGGGCGACCGCGCCATCTGCCACCGCAACGCGAGCTTCGGCACCACCGAGGCGGTTTTTCTTTCCACGCGGCTGGTGGAGGATCGCTTCGGCCTGGCCTTCGAGTTCTTCATCAACGTGGCGCACAACTTTGTGGAGGCCGCCGGGGTCCCGGAGAGCTTTGCCTCGCTGGCCTGGTCGCAGGCCGAGGCCCAGGTGCGCGGCGAAACCAGCCAGGACGCCTGGGAGACGCGCCGCCGCGCGCAAGAGACGCGGACCAGCCCGAAGGGCATCGACGAGCGCGCGCGCAACAGCTATTTCGAGTCGGCATTCTCCGATGCGCTGGCTGTCTACATGCTGTCGCTGGCCGTGGACTTCGACTACCACGACCTGCGCGAGCGCGAGTATCCGCTGCTGGCCGCTCCCGCCCTGGCCGAGCGTCTGCGCCAGGTGGCAAGCCTCTTCCCCGCCAACCCAGGCTACGAGTTCCAGATCCTCTACCGGCGCAAAGGATAAGTCGCGCTCCCAAGAAACTCCGCAACCGGCGGACTGCCATAGGCTTTGAAGCCGGTTGAGACAAGACGGTCATCGGCAGCCAGTTCGAGATATGAGGGGCTGAGCGTGGTCACAGTCATCTCCCGATTCAAGGTTCGCCACGGGATGGAGGAGGAGGTGCGCAAGGCCTTCCTTGCCCGTCCCCGGCTGGTGGAGAGCGCGCCCGGCTTCTGCGGGATCGAGATTCTGACGGATGTCGCGGACGCCTCGGTCTTTCTGGTGGTGACGCGCTGGAGCGACGAGGAGTCGTTTCGCGCCTGGCACGGCAGCGAGGCGCACCATGCGTCGCACGCTCTTATCCCGAAGGGCCTGAAGCTGGATGCGTCGTTCACCTCTGTCACCGTTGGCCGCAGCATCCACGATTCTTCCGGCCTGCGCAACCTGAGCGAGGCCATAGAGGGCCAGAGCTGGGCATTCTCGCAGTGGTTGCAGGACTCCGATGCGGTGTTTGCCCTGCTGTTGGCTCCGGACGGCGCCATTCATGCGCGCAATCGAGCCGCGGAGCGCATCTTTCCTCACGATCCGGCAGACAACCCCGGCCTGAAGCTCTGGGAGTATCTTGTCTCCTCGGATGTCGAACGCCTGCGGGAACGGATGACGAAGCCGGGAAGCGTGTACGAGGGCAGTTTTCTGCTGAATCTGGCCGATGGGCAGAAAAGTCCAATTACCTGGGAGGCGGGATTGCTGCGCCGCGGCGAAGCGATTCTGCTGCTGGGAACGCGGGAGAACCTTCACGCCGCGCGCTTTCAGGCCGAGATCTTCAATTTGACCAACGCTCTGGCGACGATGACGCGCGAGGCGGCGCGGAAGAACCGCGAGCTGCAAAGGGCCAATGAAACGATTGAAAAACTTGCCCGCATCGACGCCCTGACGGATCTGTCGAATCGCCGGATGCTGGAGGAGGCACTGCCGCGCGAGGCCGCGCGCGCCGAGCGTCTGCAAGAGCGTCTGAGCCTGATCTTCGCCGACCTGGACCGTTTCAAGTCAATCAACGATCGCTTCGGCCACAAGGCGGGGGACCAGGTTCTGATTCGCGCGGGCGCGGTGTTCAAGAGCCAGTTGCGCTCCTACGACGTGGCGGCCCGCTATGGCGGCGACGAGTTTGTGCTTCTGCTGCCGGGGACGCCGCTCGATGCCGCCCTGGCTGTTGCCGAGCGTATCCGGCAGGATTTAGCGGCATCGGAGGTGCAAGAATGTCCCCGGCAGATCACCGCCAGCCTCGGCGTTGCCGGCCGGGCGGCTGGTGAAGCGGCAGGAGACTTGTTGGCGCGCGCCGATGCAGCGCTTTACCGGGCCAAGCAAATGGGCGGGAACAGGGTTGAAAGTGCGTCCGCCGCCGACGTTTCTGATCGCGAGAGGAGGGATCGCAAATGACGCCCGAGCCGGTTGCCGAGCGGTTCAACCTGGCGCAAAAGCTCCTCGCCCTGAAGCAGGACGCCGCGCAGGCGATCACGAACGATTTTTTCTCCGAACATCCCGAGTGGACAGCCCGGTACGGGGAGCGCGGACGCCGCTTCTGCACGGAAGACGCCTGTTTTCACATGGAGTTTCTTGCCGGAGCCATCGAGGCCGGATCGCCCGAGGCTTTTGCCGACTATGCGCGCTGGACCGTGCGCATGTTGGGCGCGCGCGGCATCGGTGCGCATACCCTGGAAGAGAACTTCGCTCAGCTTGAAAAGCATCTTTGCCCGCTGCTGCTGCCGGCGGAGCGCGCGGCGGTGTCGGGCTTTCTGGCGCTGGGCCGGCAGGCTTGCGCCGCGCCGGAGGCTGTTGCCGAAACGCATACGGAAGAGAGCCCGGCCGGCCTCACCTGCCGCGCCTTTCTGGCCGCCATCCTGGGCGGACGGCGCCAGGCCGCGTTAGGCATCGTCGAAGAGGCTATCCGGGGCGGCATTGGCCATGTGGACATCTACGTCGATGTTTTCACCGAGGCGCTGCGCCGCGTGGGCGCGCTGTGGGAAGAGAACAGGATCAGTGTCGCGCAGGAGCACGTGGCCACCGCAATCACGCAGTATGCCATCGCCACGATCTATCCGCGACTGGTTGCGAAGGGGCCGAACCGGGGCAGCATGGTGGTCGCCGGCGTCTGCGGAGAGCAGCACCAGATCGGCGCGAATCTGGTTGCGGACGCCATGGAGGCAAACGGCTGGACGGTGCGCTTTCTGGGCACCAACCTGCCGCACGCCACGGTTCTCGCCTTGGTCGAAGAGGCATCCGCCGATGTGCTTTCCATCTCGACGACGCTGGTGGCCCATCTGTCTTCCACGGCGGAGTTGATTCGCGCGGTTCGCGGCAAGTTGGGCAAAGACGCTCCGCGGATCGCGCTGGGCGGAGCTGCCTATCGCTTTGCGCCTCAGTTCGCGCAGGAAGTGGGAGCGGACTGGGCCGCCACCGATCTGCGCCACGCGCTGGCGATGCTCTGCCCGTAGCCGGCGACTCTCGGATCGCATCGGCGATTTGAGCCCTTGGCGGGACGCTCTTGCGGTTCTTCCCGGCGGAATTCTCGCGCGGGCTCTATGCGCTCTCCGCGTTGTAGGCGATGCGTCCTTCGCTGATGGTCCAGCGGATTTTGCCTTGCATGGTCCAGCCGTCGAAGGGGGTGTTGCGGGACTTGGATTTGGTTGCGCGGGCGCTGTAGGTCCACTCGGTCCTGGGATCGAAGACGACCACATCGGCAAAGCTGCCCACGGCGAGGGTGCCGCGGCCCTTCATTCCCAGCAGTGCCGCCGGCTGGGCGCTGAGCAGGCTGAGGACGCGGCCCAGGGGCAACTTCCACTCCTTATGGAGCCAGCGCAACGAGAGGCCGAGGGCGGTTTCAAGGCCGGTGATGCCGTTGGGCGCGTTGTCGAACTCGACTTCCTTCTCGTGCACGGCGTGGGGGGCGTGGTCAGTGGCGATGGCGTCCACCACGCCGTCGAGGATGGCCTCGATCATGGCGTCGCGGTCGGCGGCGGAGCGCAGCGGCGGGCACATTTTGGCGTTGGTCGAGTAGAGGCCGACGTGCTCGTCGGTGAGCAGAAAGTGGTGCGGGGCCACCTCGCAGGTGACGCGCAGGCCGTTGCGGCGGGCCTGGCGGACGGCGGCCAGCGCGGCGGCCGTGGAGGTGTGGGCCACGTGCAGGTGAACGCGCGTGTCGCGCAGCTCGTTGACCAGGCGGATGTCGCGCTCGACGATGCTCGACTCGGCCTCGGGCGCCATGCCGCGCAAGCCCAGCTTGAACGACACGGGGCCCAGATTCATGCTGGCGCCCTGGGTGAGGCGCGTGTCCTCGGCGTGCTGGATGACCATGAGGCCCACGCGCGCTGCGGCGGCGAGGGTCTCGCGCATGATGCTGTCCTTGAGGATCGGGCGGCCGTCGTCGCTGACGGCGACAGCGCCGGCGGCCTTGAGCGCGGCATAGTCGTTGAGCGCCTCGCCCTTCGATCCGCGCGTGGCGGCGGCGATGGGGAAGACGCGGACGGCGGCTCCACGCTCCGGAGCTTGCATCCAGCGGGTGATCTCGGGCGAGTCGTTGACCGGGACGGTATTGGGCATGGCGGCAACGGCCGTGAAGCCTCCCGCCGCCGCGGCAGCGGTGCCGCTGGCGATGGTCTCTTTGTAGCCCTGGCCCGGCTCGCGCAGATGGACGTGCATGTCGATGAGTCCCGGCGCGAGGGTCAGGCCGGTGGCGTCCAGCAGCTCGGCTCCGTTGGCCGATTTCAGCTTGCCGGGAGCGGCGATCTCGGCTACCTTGCCGTCTTTGAGAAGAACGTCCTTGAGGGCGTCCACGCCAGCCGCCGGATCGATCAGCTGGCCGCCACGAATTACCAGAGCCGTCATGCGCGGCCTCCTTGATCTGCGGCCTTGAGCGCGCGCTCGACGACGGCCATGCGGATGGCGACGCCGTTGGTCACCTGTTCGAGGATGGCTGACTGCGGGCCGTCGGCGACGCCGGCGGTAATCTCCAGGCCGCGAATGATGGGGCCGGGATGCAGAACCACGGCCGTGGGGGCGTGGGCCGCGAGCCGCGGGCCGGTGAGCTGGTAGTTGGCCTTGTACTCTTCCAGATCCAGTTGCATCCCGGCCAGGCGCTCGGCCTGGATGCGCAGCATCATGGCGATCTGGGACTGGGCCAGCGCGGTCTCGAAGTTCCGCTCGATGGAGATGCCGGGGCCGGCCTGGGCGGCCAGCTCCGGCAGAAGCTCTTTGGGGCCGCAGAGGACGACACGCGCGCCCAGACGGGGCAGCAGGAGCATGTTGGAGCGGGCCACGCGGCTGTGCAGGATGTCGCCCACGATGGTGACCGTGACGCCGGCCAGGGTTTCGGCGGTGATGGCCTGAATGCCGGGGCGCAGATGAGCCAGGATGGTGCGCAGGTCGAGCAGCGCCTGGGTGGGATGCTGGTGCATGCCGTCGCCGGCGTTGAGCACGGGCAGGCGGGTCTCGGCCTCGAGCAGCCAGGCCGCGCCGGAGGAGTTGTGGCGCAGAATGATGGCCTCGGCGCCCAGGGCGCGCAGCGTGAGGCCGGTGTCTTTGAGCGATTCGCCCTTTTCGATGCTCGAAGAGAGGCTGGAGACGAGCGTGGTATCGGCGCCCAGTCCCTTGGCGGCGAGCTCGAAGCTGGTGCGGGTGCGCGTGGAGGACTCGTAGAAGAGCAGGGCGACGCGGCGCTTGGCGAGGATGCGCGCCCGGACCAGCGGGTCTTCATTTTCGAGAGCCGTGGCGCGGGCGAGGAGATGGCTCACGGCCTCCAGGCTCAGGTCTTCCACCGAGAGCAGCGATCCGGGGTTATAGGGAAACGGCGAGGCTGCGACGGGCGGCGTGTTGAGCTGGCGGCGATCGGGTGCTGTGGTTCGGTTCATACGTTTGTTTCAGCTTTCAGCTTTTAGCTAAATGCCAGGTTTCTGACTGCATGATTTCGTGCTTTGAGTTCGCGCTTTCCCAGGTCCCAAAATCGGGACCCTTCGGCAGGCTCAGGGCAGGCTCTGGGCACCCATCGTTGGTACATCAGCAAGCGGTCAAAGACCAGTATCCGGAGGCTGGAAGCTACCTTTCTTTGCTAATCTGCCCGCTCGACCAGCAGCACCTGCTCGTCGCCGTCGACCTCGTGGAACTTGACTTCAATGATTTCGCGGCTGCTGGTGGGCACGCGTCGGCCGATGTAGGTGGCCTCGATGGGCAACTCGCGGTGGCCGCGATCGATGAGCACCGCCAGTTGCACGCGGCGCGGACGGCCATGGTCGAAGAGCGCATCGAGCGCGGCGCGGACGGTGCGTCCGGTGTAAAGAACATCGTCGCAGAGCACCACGTCGCGGCCTTCGATATCGAAGCCGATGGCGCCATTGGTGACCACCGGGCGCTCGTCCACGGTGGCCAGATCGTCGCGGTAGAACTGGATATCGAGCATGCCCGTATCGACGGGGCGCTTTTCGATGGCAGAGATCAATTTGCCCAGCCGGTCGGCCAGCGGGATGCCGCGGCGCTTGATGCCGACCAGCGCCAGGTCCTCGCTGCCGTTGCTTTTTTCAACAATCTCGTGAGCCAGGCGCACCAGCGTGCGCTCGATCTCCGAGGCGGACATCAGCCTGCCCTTGGTGCGCAGGAGTACTTGGTTTTCGGCTTCGCTCATGGGTGTTTTCTCGCCGCTCTTCTCTCGCAGGATGATACGAGGGGTTGCCGCTCCGGGGCAAGTTGTGGAGAAGTGGATTTGTCTGCGGGGGCTGAAATGGGGACTGGATCGGGCGTGGGGAGAGCCCGCTTCAGCAGGCGAAGAACCGCTTCAGATCGAGGGCTTGCGCATACGGGCCTGGAACCGCGCTCCCAGCGCGCCGCCGGCGACCGCGAAGAAGAGCAGGAAAACCGCATTGCTGGCAAAACCAAAGGCCTCAATGCCGGCATGGCCCTCGGGCGACAGCATGAAGTTCTGAATCTGGGTTTGAGCGGCCTGGGCCTGGGCCGCATCCGCCGGCCCCATCCCTCCCGTCCACTGCTGGGCCATCTCCTGCCCCATCTCGACGCGGTTCTTCCATTCCGTGTCAATCTGGCTGGATTGATGAAGGACAAATCGCTGCACAAAGAGCGCGCCGCCGCTGGCGCCAAAGGCCAGCCAGCCAGCCAGCAGCCCCGTCACCAATCCGATGCGCGCGCCCGCTCCGATGGTGATCCACGCCGGGCGCCGGTTGCGCAGGTAGAGCGATACCGCCCAGGCCGCGGCCCCGGCCATCCAGAACAGCCCCAGAAACCGCATCGGCGACGCCGTGCTGCAGAGCAGCCCGGCGGGAACCGCCAACAGCAGGGCCGCGCGCAAGGCCGGCTGCCATTCGACGGAACTTGCATCCCGCACCGCTCCCATCTCCGGTCCAGACGGGGCCTGTTCGGGAGCGCCGTCCGCCGTGTAGACCAGTTGTGGCAGGCCACAGGCGGGGCAATAGCAGTTTTCCGCCTCGACGGTCTGGTGGCAGCGATTGCAGGTGATCTCCATACAATTAAGAGCCTATAGCATTTCGCCGCGGCTTGGACAGGAAGAGAGCCGGTGGCTCCGCGCGACGCGGGCAAAAGCCCCGCCGTCCGGCGCTTATCCCTGCCCGGCCGTCGGCCCGCCGCGGGGATGTTGGCCAGTGTGCTTCTCGTCCCGGCGCGCCGGTATTTCCCTGCGGCGCTGGAAGAGCCGCGGAATGAAGACATAGTCCCGGTGGCGGCAGATGAGGCAGCGTACTGGATATTGCAGGAGCGGCAGCCGGATCGTATCGCTGAAGATCCTGAAATGCGAGATGCGGAACCTGGTCGATCCGCAGTTGCGGCAGCGCACCGGCATATAAGCCTCCAGATGAGGTGGAATGGAAGCGAGGCTTCGTTTGGACGAAGTTTAGCGTGGAGGGCCCAAGCCCTAGGCGTTCATCAATTCAATAAACCACGGCTACATGATACCGATGCTCGGCATCGCGTCAGGGCTGTATGGCTTCTTTGTCAATTTGGCACGACACCGATGAAAAGCGATTTACGCGATGCAGCGTTTTGCGTGGTGTTTTGTGCCCCAGACAGCGATCGGCAGGCTGGGGAGAGCGGGCACATTGCCAGAGGCTCGGTTGCGGAGCAGGAGAAAAGACCGCCGCGGCCGTTTGCCAGGCAGGGTCAGGAGGGGGAGTTTATCCGCCTCAGCCTGGCTTCTACAATGGCCTCTGCCGCACGCACCACCTCGTCCAGCGTCATGTGGGTCGAATCCAGCAGGACCGCATCCGGGGCGGCTTTGAGCGGCGAGTCGGCGCGGTTGCGGTCGCGTTCGTCGCGAGCGCGCAGTTCGCGGATCACCTCTTCCGGCGGCACGGCGGGCTCGGGGCCCATCTGGTCATAGCGGCGCATGCCCCGGACCTCGGCAGCCGCATCCAGGAAGATCTTGACCTCGGCGCGGGGAAAGACCACGGTGCCGATATCGCGGCCCTCCATGACGACCCCGCCCTGGGCGCCGAGTTGCTGTTGCAGGCGGACCATCCAGGCGCGAATGGCGGGAAAGATACTGACGCGGGAGGCGGCATCGGTTACGGTTTGATTGCGGATGAGGCCGGTGACATCTTCGCCGTCAAGCAGGACACGGTTGCCCTCCTCGCCAGGCTCCAGACGGATGGCGGTTTCAGCGGCGAGGCTTTCCAGGCTGCCGCACTCATCCAAGGGCAGACCCACCCGGAGGGCCTTGAGGGCGAAGGCGCGGTACATGGCGCCGGTCTCAAGGTTCAGCAGGCCGAAATGGCGGGCGAGGTGCTGGGCAACGGTGCTCTTTCCCGCGCCGGCAGGGCCGTCAATGGCGACAATGATCTTCCCGGCAGGCTCACAGGAGGGCAAAAGGCCTTCGTCCGTGCTCATCCGCGCTTCTTCGTCGCCTGCTTGGGCCGGGCCGTAAAGCCAAAGCGCTTGCTATTGCCGGCCTTTGCGCCGGCCGCCAGGGCCGGCTTGCGGCTGCCGCGGGCTGCGGGCCGTGCATCGGGCCGGGAGTCCTTCCGCGGGGCGCTGCCGTTCCTGGGCAGGCTTGTGCCGCGGCTGCTTGCCGTGGGCTTGCCAGCCGGTTTTGCGCTGTTGGCGTGACCGTTGCGCTGGCCCCAGGTCGAAGTGGAGGGTTTCGCCGTCCGGGAGCCCGAGGCGCTGTTGGACGGGCGGCTGGAGCTTCCATTGGAGCGGGCGCCGGTGGTGGAAGCGCTCGCGGCATGTGCTCCGTTGCGCGGTCCGCTGGCGCTTTTGGAGGCAGTTGGAGTCCAGCGGGCGCCATTCGGCGAATGCGAGCCGGTTGACCTGGATTCCGAAGTGGATCGCCGTGCCGGGCGGGCGCTCGATGACGACTGCGCCGGCTTGCGATCACGGGAATGGGCGGCTGGCCGGCTGAAGTGAGGCCGCGCGGCTACGGGTTTTCCGCTCGCCGCCGGCTTGCGCGGAGCAGGAGTGCGGGGAGCGTGGGATTCGTTGGCCGGCTTGCGCGGTTCCATTACGGCAGGCGCAATCGGAGCAGGATCGCTTGGGGCGGACGCGGCGAATGGGACAGGCGCGGCCGTTTGCGGGGCTGCGTACTCGTGGTCCTCTTCATGCGAGCGCAGGAAATAGGCTGAAACCGGCATGGAGGAACTGGCATAGACGGTGGTCGGGGCTGCAAACTCCGGCAGCGTGCCGGCGACGTAGAATTGCGGCGCGTGGCCCAGCGAGAGGGTATGCACCTGGCGGGTAGCCACCAGGCCGCGAAGCACCTCGCGCACCTTGCTGCGGGCCGTGAGAGGCGCCAGGAAGAGCTCGACCTCTTCCATGCCGGCCGCGATCACGGCTTGCAGATAGATGGAGGCAAGCACCGAGATGGCCGTGACCTGCGAGGTCGAGGCGCCTTCGGCGATGGCTTTCTGGAAACGGGTGCGGAGCAGTTGCCACTGGGCCGGCTGGCCGGGAGCCGAGACCACGGGAATGATGCGAAGCTGCTGCCAAAGCTCGGTGATGGCGCGCAGAACGGCGACTTCTGTCACTTCCCTGCCCAACGCATGGGTGAGGGTGGCGATGGTTGCGTCGCCGGTCTCCAATATTTTGTAGGTTTGGACAGCCAATTGCGAAACCTGGCGCGAACCGGTCAGTTGCGGATTGCGGCGCCAGTCGCGGTCTCCCCGGAGGGCATACACATAGGGCAGAACCCAGCCTGCCACCACAAAGTCCGGCTGCTCGCCCGGCTGGCCCAGCAGATTGAGCCTGACTGCCACGCCGTCTGTCTCCAGGCGCACCAGCAGTTCTTCTGCCGTTGCAATGTATTTTGGATCGGGAGTAATGTCCCTTCGGCCGGCTACAGCCTCGACAAAAGAAGGCGCAATGGAGGAGGAATACTGCCGCCTGGGCAGGAAGAGACACAATCCGGTCTCCTCAATCCACGTCCGGGCGTCCTCCAGTGTGAGTGTCCCGTGTCCGTTCTGGCGCATCCTTTCGGCGCGCGATGCTTCCAATTGCTCTGCTGTCAAAGAAAAACCTCACTTCCAGGCTGGCGTTGGCGCCGGGCTACCCGCACTCCTGAGAGTGAAGGCGGCCACCTTCCAAATATTGTAAATGCGATCTAGATTCGATGGAAGGCCCGCTGGATCTCCTTCCAAGAATACAACAAAGCGATTGGACGTCCATGCGGGCAACTGGTTGGGTGGCTGGTTTTTGCCAGTTCCGAGAGTAACCACTCGATGCGCAGCGGATCGAGCGGGGTATTGACTTTGATGGCGGAATGGCAGGCGATGGAAGCGGCAATCCGCGTGCGCAGAGCTGCAAGATCCTCATTCCGCTGGGGTTCTTCTGAGCTTCCGCTGGACTGTTCGATGACCTCGGTCAACATGCGCTCCAGGGCCACTCCTTCCAGGCCCACCGGCGCCGCTTTGACCGCAAGTGTCTGCGGGCCAAAGGGTTCCACTTCGAAGCCGTTGCGTTCCAGCTCTTCGGCGATGCGCGCGAAGACCACCAACTGCCAGGGCTTGAGTTCCACGAGCAAGGGCATCAGCAACCTCTGGCGCTGCACCTGCTCCACCTGACGGTCGCGTAAAATTTTCTCAAAAAGAATTCGCTCGTGTGCCACATGCTGGTCAATAATCCATAATCCGTCGTCGCCCGAGGCCAGAATGAACGACTCGCGCAACTGGCCGAGAGGCCGGAGCGAAGCCAGGCGATTCAGATTGGCGGCGGCTTGCTCGGCCTCCACCTGAGCTGTCTCGACGGCCGGGCTGACGGCGTCGGCCGCAGGATTGGCCGGGTTTGGAGAGCAGCCGTCCAGGGCTGCCGAGGCGGGAGGCTCAAAGAGCGCCGCCGCGGCGTCGCCCCACGCTTTTTGGTCGAAAGTTCGCGGGTTGAAGGCCTGGCCTTCGAAGGGCAGCTTGCCGGGGACGGGAGAAGGCAGACGGGGCGTCAACCGAAAGGCTTCCGCTTCGGTCCTGGCCTCCTGCAATGCTCCCGGATCGGAGTCCAGTTGCGGCTCGAGCGGCGCGCTCTCCGGCGAACCGGGCAGCGGCGAGGCGGCCGGAGGCATCAGCGAGGGGCTGGCGACGGGCGCGGAGTCCAGCGCGGCCAGAAAGCCGGCGGCCGGGCGGGCCTGGATGAGCGCGGTGCGCAGGCTGTCGCGGACGAAATCATGAATCAAGCTGCCCTGGCGGAATCGCACCTCGGTCTTGGCAGGATGGACGTTGACATCGACCTCTTCGGGCGGCATCTCGAGAAAAAGCAGCACCACCGGAAAGCTGGTGGGCGGAATCACGTTGCGATAGGCCTCGGTGATCGCGTGCATGAGCAGGCGGTCGCGGATAAGCCGCTTGTTCACAAAGATATAGATCGAGTTGCGATTGAGTTTCTGCAGCTCCGGTTTGCTGTAGAAACCGGTGAGCCGCAGGGCGCCGGGATCGCGGGCCGGCTGGTCCGGGTCTTTCTTCCACGGGGGCGGCTCGGGCAGGCCGGCGTGGGCCAGGGGAATTTCGGCGGCCAAGGGCAACAGTTGGGCCAGCGTCTCCTTGCCGAAGATCTGATAAATGCGCTCGGCAGTGCGCGCAACCGGCGGCGCGGAAACGATGGTGTGCGTAGCCGAGAGCAGCTCGAAGTGCATTTCCGGATGCGCCAGGGCATAGTGCGTGACCAGTGCGGTGACGTGGGCCAGCTCGGTCGATTCGGCGCGGAGGAATTTGCGCCGGGCCGGGGTGTTGAAGAAGAGATCGGCGACGGCAAGGGTGGTTCCGCGCGGCAGAGCGGCGTCGTCTACGTGCAGAATCTTGCCGCCCGCGATCTCGACGCGGGTCCCGGCAGCCTCTTCGCCCGTGGCTGTTTCCAGGGTGACGCGGGCCACGGAGGCGATGGAGGGCAGGGCCTCGCCGCGAAATCCCAAGGTCGCGATGGAGAGCAGGTCGTCGGCGGTGCGCAGCTTGGAGGTGGCGTGGCGCTCGAAGGCCAGCAGGGCGTCGTCCCGATTCATGCCGTGGCCGTCGTCGGCGATGCGGATGAGCTTGCGGCCGCCGGCCTCGACCTCGACGCGTATGCGGGTGGCGCCGGCGTCCAGGGCATTCTCCAGCAGCTCCTTGACGACAGAGGCCGGCCGGTCCACCACCTCGCCGGCGGCGATCTGGTTGGCAACCTGGTCGGGAAGAATGCGAATGCGGCCCATAAGCACTTAGGGTAACGCAGGTGGGCAGTTGCGTGAGGCCGTTCAAAAACCGGCGGAAATGCAAAATGCCGCGCAAGGCGGCATTTTGCGAACTTGTCCGGGATCGAGGGCTAGACGCCCATGCCGAACTCGCCGGCTTGCTGTTCGCCGGCATTCGAGTAGAAGTCGTAGGGGGTGCGCTGCTTGAACTTGTAGCGGTTGCGGATCTCACGGCCCACGAAGATGCCCACGGCCGCGACGGCCATGCCGATTGAAAACCAGGTGATGACGCGCAGCGTGCTGGTTTCGCACTTCCCCTCTGTGGGGGCTTCATCGGCGGTCGCGATCGGTTCGGATTCAGTGGTCATTTGCGGCAACCTCCCAGGAACATGATAGCGCAGTTTCGACTGGGAGGACAGGCGCGGCCGATGAAGCGGAACGGCGCGAATCCATTCGTATAACGGCGCCGGTTTGCAAGAAACCCCGCGCTAGGCGCGGGGTTCAGCGATCGGAGTGCGCAATCGATGCCGATTGGAATCAGAGCAAAGCAAGGGGCGATGCACTTTCGTACCGAGAGGGCGCCGTACCACTTTTGGAGCAGAGGCTCGATAGGCGCCGCGGCCGAGGCTGCAGCTATTTTGGCTGCAACTCCGGGACGTGCGAAAGAACATACACGAAGACTTGCCGGAATTGCTCGAAGAGTTGTTCAAATTGGCCCACCTCATCGTCGGAGGTGACTTTGATCTCCGTTCCATAGTCTCCGCCCACCACGCGCGTCGCGGCTTGGAGGATGCGCTCCAGGCGCTGGAAGATGAGGCGGCTGAGCATGAGCAGAAAGATGCCCGTGCCGATCAATACGGCCACCACGGTCGAGACGGCAAAGATGATCTCGGTGCGTTGCATCGACTGGTAGAAATTGGAGATATCGCGCACGACGAAGACCGCGCCTACCTTGTTTCCGGCCACATCCCGGATGGGGAAGACGCCGCGAACATATTCGGAGTTGCCTTCGTGAAAGCGATCCAACGCCTTGCCATTGGCGGGCAACGCGCTCAAATCCCCTTTGAAGTCGAAGATGCGGTCGGAATTCGAGGTCTTGTCCCAGATCACGTAATTTGGGGCGTCGTTCCAGTTGTCGCGGCGATTCAATGTCGCGTTGGAGTCGTCCCAAAACTGGTGGTTTACATACTTTTTGTCGAGCAGGAGGCCATAATCGTCCCCGGTCTGGCTCTTCATGGCATGGAGGAACTGGCCGAGTTCCTCGCCAAATTCAACATATCCGGCGACTTCGCCGTGCGAAGCGAACATGGGCGCGATGGTTCGCACGGCGAATCCGGCCTTGCCCATTTCGTTTCCCGAGACCATGGTCAGCGTGGTTGCGACTTCCTTATCCATGGGCCGATCCATGTGGTCGCCATATCTGGCTGGATCGTGGAGGCGCAAAAAGACCGCCGGATCGATCTCCTGAGTATGGAAGGAGAAATCGGTAATCCCGTCATCTTTCAAATTCATGAAGAACGGCGCCGTTCTTTCAATCAGCCGCTCGCGATCGCGGGCGAAGAGCGCGTCGCCGATCTGGGGATTCAGATTCAGCGATTGCGTGAGCGCCGCCATCTTTCTGATTTCTCTGGCCTCCGAGTTTTCAAAAAGGGATTGCGCGCCCGTGACCGCCTGCGCGGCAAGATTCTGCGCGTTGCGGTCGAAGCTGTAATGGATCAGCGCCAGGATTCCGCCGAGTCCCACGACAAGGCAGCAGAGACATGCGACGACAACCTTCGTGCGGATCGACTTCATCTTCATGCTTTCACCATTAAAGAGTTAGATTGAGGATTTCTTTGGCGGCATTTCTGAACCGGGCGACCGACTCGGGATGGTCGGGCGTATTTGCGGAAATCAGGGACATGAGCATGCCTGTCTTCAGCCCGAGTTTTCCTCTTACGTCCATTGCATCCAAGCCGTCAGCGTTGATTTTTTCTTCGACACGCAATCTCATCTCGTAGAGTTGGCTCACAAGGCATTTCCTCGATTATCGCGGTAGAGTATAGACAACGAGCGTCCGGGACTGGCTAATGCAAAATCTCTATCGGCACGGCCGCAGGCGCTCTCCATACCTCGCGTCAAACCTTCACCGTATATTCATGCATCCATCGGGTTTCATTGCTTGAGTTATCTATCTGCTTGCATCCATGCCGCGCAATTGATTAGTTCACCAAGCGGATTTGGATAACTCAAATGGATTGAAGAGGTTTATGGCGGCGGTACCGCGCTATAAGACTTATAGGGCAGAGCGGACGGATCTAAGGCGGCCGCGGCCGACGCGGATATGCGATTGAAGCGGCGCCAATTAATGATCCGGCCCTATTGAACTGCTCCTTGTAAGGCTGCGAAGAAAAACAATCGCGGGTCCTTCGACTGCGTTTGGCGCCCAGCCACCCCAGAGGGCGCAAATCGCCCGCCGGGGGCCCCGGCCGCGCGCCAAACTTCGCTCAGGATGACAACTTTGCAAGGTTGCAAATCTTTGGGACCGGACCAATAAGCTGAGCCGGATGCAGGCGAGGGCAAAAGCGGCCGGAGACGGCGCCCACTTATTGAATCGATTCGATTTGGGCCAGCCACGCGGTCTTTGCCGGCGCGGGAAGAAAGCTGGCGCGGATGGAGTTGGCCGCAAGCCGGCGCAGTTCCTCGCGCGTGAAACCCTGGATGGTGTGGGCCAGCAGGTATTCGTTGGCCACATCGGAGCCGAAGAAGGCCGGATCGTCGGAGTTGAGCGAGACCAGCAGGCCGTCGTCGAAATAGCGCCGCAGCGGGTGATCGGCAAAGGACGGGCAAACCCCGGTGCGGACATTCGAGGTGGGATTGAGCTCCAGCGGGATGCCGCGCTCTTTCAACTCCTGCACCAGGTAGAAATCCTTGAAGGCCGAGAGGGCGTGGCCGATGCGCTCCGAGCCGATGGAAAGCGCCTCGCGGATGGCCTCCGGGCCGGTGGTTTCGCCGGCGTGGTTGGTGAGGCGCAGGCCGGCTTGCGCGGCCTCGGCATAGAGCGTGCGGAAGGGATCCGAGCCGGCTCTCCGCTCGTCGCCGCCCAGGCCGATGCCGACGATGGAGGGATGAGCGGCCTTGAGTTCGGCGGCCTTGCGGAAGACCCGTTCCGCCTCCACGACGGTGAAGTGGCGCACGGCGTCGAAGATCCAATAGATCGTGAGCCCCAGTTCGCGCTCGCCGCGCTCGCGGGCCCGTTCCAGGCCGGCAAAGATCGGCTCGAAGGCTTCGGGATCGTGGTTGCGGCTCACGTAGAGGACGCCCACGGAGATGAAGACCTCGGCGTGGACCACGCCCTGCTCAGCCAGATGCTGCATCATGCGCCAGGCGGCGATCTCATAGTCCTCGGGACCGATGAGCCGCTGACAGACGGCTTTGAACGACTCGATGAAGCCGGTGAAATCGGTGAAGCGGTAGAGGGACTCGGCTTCGGCCAGTGTGAGCGGCCGGGAATCGTGGCGGGCGCTCAGTTCTACCAGGGTGGAGGGCAGAATGGTGCCCTCCATGTGCAAGTGCAACTCGGCTTTGGGCAAGCGGCGAATGAAGCTTTCAATATCCGACATCGTAAATCTACCTGGGTTTTGCGAATTCCGACCGGTGGCGGCTGTAAAGGAAATAAATGACGAGGCCGATGACCAGCCAGATGAGGAAACGGTACCACGTGATGATCGGCAGGCCGGCCATGAGCAGGAAACAGAAGACGACGCTCAGCACGGGGATGACAGGGCCAAACGGAACCCTGAAACCGCGGCGGCGTTCGGGCTCGCGATAGCGCAGCACGATAACTCCGACGGAGACCAGGACAAAGGCAAAGAGGGTTCCGATGTTCGAGAGGTCGGCCAGCGTGCCGATGTCGAAGAGGCCGGAGGGGATGGCAACCACGAATCCCGCGACCCAGGTGGAAAAGGCCGGGGTGCGGAAGACGGGATGCACATTGCTGAAGACCTTGGGCAGCAGGCCATCCCTGGACATGGAGAACCAGACGCGCGACTGGCCGAGCTGGTAGACCAGGATGGACGAGAGCATGCCCATGATGGCGCCGAAGAGGACGACGAGCCTGATCCAGTGGAGGGAATGTCCGCCGGGGAGCAGCGAGAGCTTCTTGAGCGCGTTGACCACCGGCGCGCCGTCGTCGACCATCGACTGCCAGGGCACCAGGCCGGTGAGGCAAACGGCCACGGCCACGTAGAGCACGGTGCACACGACCAGCGTGGCGATGATGCCGATGGGCAGGTCGCGCTGCGGGTTGCGGCACTCTTCTGCGGCCGTGGAGACCGAGTCGAAACCGATGTAGGTGAAGAAGATGATCGACCCGCCGGTGAGCACGCCCGACCAACCGTTGGGCATGAAGGGGCGCCAGTTGCCGGGATGGATGAAGCCGATGACCGCGAAGACGAAGATGAGGATGGCGACGAGCTTGATGCCCACCATCGCGTTGTTGGTGCTGGCCGACTCGCGAATGCCGCGCACCAGAACCACCGTGAGCACGAGAACGATGAGAAACGCGGGAATGTTGAAGCCGTAGTGCCAGCCGGGATGATAGAGCCAGTTGCCGGCCAAATCCTGCAGCCCGTCGGGCAGATAGGCGGGCGAGATCCATCGGGCGGATGGATGCAGGCCGAACCAGTCCAGCAGGTCGACGACATGGGCGGCGAAACCGACGCTCACCGTCATGTTGGAGCCGGCATACTCCAGAATCAGGTCCCAGCCGATGATCCAGGCGATCAGCTCGCCCATGGTGGCGTAGGTGTAGGTATAGGCCGAGCCGGCGATGGGAATCATGGACGCGAGTTCGGCATAACAGAGGCCGGTAAGGGCGCAGACGACGGCCACCAGGATGAGCGAAAGAGCGATCGCCGGACCGGCGCCGGGGCGTCCGGCCAAAGCGGTGTGAGTGATGACGAAGTGCACCAGCGGCGTATTGGGGATGCTGGGGAGATCGAACTTTTCCCCGGAGATCGCCGTGCCGATGACGGTGAAGATGCCCGAGCCGATGACGGCGCCGATACCCAGCGCGGTCAGCGACCACGGCCCGAGGGTCTTCTTCAGCGCGTGCTCGGGCTCTTCCGAGTCGCGGATCAGCTTATCGATCGATTTGCGGGCAAGCAGTTGGCTGGCCAGTGCAGTTCTCCTCATCCCGTCAGTTATGGGTCCTGTCGGCCGCGGGCGATTCCGGATTCAGGATGCCTTCGCCGCAGTGTGCGAGGAGAGGAGGGAACTCCCCACCCTGCAGTTTGGGTCCGGGCCAGCCAACTCCCCGCGCAGAAAGGAGAGAGGCCATCTGGATGGGGGAGGGGGTGGGTTCCGCGCCGGCTTGTGCCGGGCCGGCCGGAACCCTGGGCTCAACGTGGAACGGCTCGATTACCGTTTTGACACGCCGCGTGCCAGTTTCTTCAGCTTTTTCTTGTTTTCGCCGCGCGGTCCGGTCCGTTTCGCCTTGGGGGCGGCCTTCTTGCGGGCGGCGCGTTTTACTTTCTTCCGTTCCAGCTTGTCTTCGATCTTGGTGGTGTCTGCCACTTGTAACCTCTTTCGCTGCAATCTCTTCAGGGTTCCCCACAAATTGGGTAGATGTGACATATATGGTAGCAGGGATTTCAGCTTGATGAAAGCGGCGCGCGCACGCTTGGCCCGCATGGAGGCCTCGGCGTCCCAGCATCCGAATCCAGCGTACAATGAGAGTAGAGATGAACCTGGATTAGAAAAGCCTGCTCGGCTTCGGCCGCCCCACCGCTTCGGACGAGCCCCGCACCCCACGCGTCAATCAACCAGCACCACGTTGACGGGAGTTCGTTATGCGTTCCGATCAGATACACCGCGCGCTCGCGCAGGGAATGAACCGCTTTGAAGTCTGCCAGCTCGTTGCCAAAGGGGTGAAAGCCACCCACAAGACCGGCGGACGCTTTGAAGATTCGATCAACGATGTCCTGCAATATTTAGGCACCCACGATACATCGAAGGAAACCCTTCATCCGGCCATTCCGGAGGTGAGCGTCAAGAGCCTGAAACCGGCCGCTTAGCAGAATAGTGGTCAGTGGTCCGTTTTCGGTGAATGAGCCGCAGATCAAATTCCAGAACCGGCCCGGAATGGGCAGAGATTCAAGCAGACGCAAAAGAGGGACGGCAGCGATGCCGTCCCTCTTTTTTCAAGTTCGAACCAGGTGCCCAGGGGGGTTGCCCTGAGGCGGCCGGGACTAGATGACCTGAACGTTCTCAGCCTGCCAGCCCTTGGGGCCCTTGGTCACGTTGAACTGGACCTTCTGGCCTTCCTGCAGCGAACGGAAGCCGTTCGACTGGATGGCGGTGTGATGGACGAAGACGTCCTCGCCGTTTTCACGGCTCAAAAATCCAAAACCCTTGGCGTCGTTAAACCACTTGACTGTGCCTGTTTCCATTGTGTTGCTCCTCTGATACTGAATTACCGTCCGAATGCAATGTGGAAGTTTGCGAGTAGGCGGTAACCGGAACAGGCAAGAACTTCAGATCGAATTCTACGATTGAACCGAGTGTAGCACGGATTTGGAAATGCAAAGGGAAATAAGCGGAGGAATCGGAGAAAAGAACGAACCGGGCGACTTTTCTTTGGATCGCCGGTCGCTCGGCGCATTTTGACGGGATTCGTGGGCCGGCCGGCGTCCGCGGCAACGATCTCCCCGAAGCGGGGGGCGGCAGCGTACACTCGATTTCGCCGGAAGGGGTGAACTTTGACCAACGAGAACAACCGGGTTCTTGCCATCAACCCCGGATCGACGTCCACAAAGTTTGGCATCTACACGCGGGAGGGCGCCGAGATGGTGCGCAACCTGCGCCATGGGGACGAGGAACTGAAGCGGTTCCAGGGGCGGCCGATGGTGGCGCGGGAGGGCTATCGCGCCGCGACGATCGAGAAGGCGCTGGAGGAGGCCGGATACAAGGCGGCACGGTTTGCCGCGGTGGCCGGACGGGGCGGACTGCTGCCGCCGATGACCTGCGGCACCTATCTGGTGGACGAGGCGATGGTGGAAGAACTCCACCTGGCCCTGCGGGGCGAGCACGCCTGCAACCTGGGCGCCCTGCTGGCGCTGCGCTTTGCCAGGGCGGCGGGCGTGAAGGCGTACATTGTCGATCCGGTGACGGTGGACGAGTGGCAGGCGTGCGCGCGGCTCTCCGGCTCGCCGCTGATCGAGCGCGCCTGCTTCGGACATGCGCTGAACAGCAAGGCCGTGGCGCGGCGGTTTGCGCGGGAGCAGGGGCGCAGCTACGAGTCGCTGTGCCTGATCGTGATTCACATGGGCAGCGGGATCACCGTCTCGGCGCATCGCGACGGACGCACGATCGACAGCAATTCTCTCGGGGAGGGCCCCTTCGGCCCCGACCGGACCGGAGGGCTGCCGGCGCGGGAGTTGGTGAAGCTCTGCTTTAGCGGCAGGCTGGCGCGGAAGGAGATGGATCGCCATGTTTTTGGAGACGGCGGTCTCTTCGCTTACCTCGGGACGCGGGACTTGCAGGAGGTGGAGCGGCGGATCGAAGCGGGAGACGCGCAGGCCGCGCTGGTCTTCGAGGCGATGGTCTACCAGATCGCGAAAGAGGCCGGGGCCATGGCGGCGGTGCTGCAGGGAAAAGTGGACGCGGTGCTGCTTACCGGCGGAATGGCCTATTCGGAGCGGGTGGTGAAGCTGCTGCGCGGATTCCTGGAGTGGGTCGCGCCGGTCAAGGTCTATCCCGGCGAGGACGAGTTGCAGGCGCTGGCCGAAGGCGTCTTCCGCGTGCTGGACGGCGAGGAGAAGGCCAAGAAGCTATGGGAAGAGGGCCGCAACCCAGCCCAGGCCGCGGCGGGCAGGAAGCCTTTGATGATCGGGTTGGAGTGAGGGCGCGGGGCGCAAGACAGAGGCGTTTTCTTCGCGTGTTTGGTGACGCCGAAAAAACAAGACAGCCACAGGTCCTTCGACGCCGCTGCGCTCCGCTCAGGATGACAACCTTCGTGGTGGCGCGGTTTTTCAGCGTCGCTCAAGGGTGTTTATATCTTTTGTAAATTCGCGAATTTCTCCATCAGCTTCTTCATACCGTGACGGTTGAACATGACGGTCAGCTTGGCATCTTCGCCGTCGCCTTCGCGGAAGAGGACGGTGCCTTCGCCGTATTTGGAGTGGCGGACGCGCTGGCCTTTTTTGAGGGCCGCGGCGCCGTTGGAGTCGGGACTCTCGGTGGATGGGCGGGGCAGAACGCCGGGCTTGAGGGCTCCGGCTTTGGCGCCGAAGAAGCGGGCGATATTGTCGATGGAATCGGGCGGGCGTCCGGCCGGAGTCATCACTTGCCTACTCCCGCCAGCGTGGGGGCGCTGGTCTTCGTCCTCATAATTGTAATGCTGGCCGTCAAATTCGCTGGCGGGATTTTGCCTGCGGCCGGCGTGATAGGCGCTGGGATAGCCGGGCGTGGACCAGGCGGGAGAACGGCCGCCGAGGTTTTCCACCAATTGGCTGGGAACCTCTTCGAGGAAGCGCGAGGGCATGCTCACTTCTGGAGCGTCGTTGCCATAGCGGCGTCGATAGTGGGCGCGGGTGAGGACGAGCGTATTCATGGCGCGGGTCATGCCCACATAGCAGAGGCGGCGCTCCTCTTCGAGCTCGTCGGGGTTGTTGAGGGTGCGGGAGTGGGGAAAGAGGCCCTCCTCAAGTCCGGCGAGAAAGACCAGCGGGAATTCGAGGCCCTTGGCGGCGTGAAGGGTCATCAGAGTGACGCGGGCGTCGGGATCGAACTGGTCGGTGTCGGAGGCCAGGGCGGCGTGGTCGAGGAACTCGGCCAGGGTTTCACCGCGGGCTTCGGCGTCGTGGGCGGCGTTGGCCAGTTCCTTCAGGTTTTCAATGCGGCTGAAGGCCTCTGGCGAACCCTCGGTTTCGAGAGCCTTGATGTAGCCGGTGCGGTCGATGAGGAAGCGGATCAGCTCGGGAAGAGTGGCGGCGTCGCCGGGAGCGCGAAAGGGGCTCACTGGCTCTTTCCCCTCTTCCGGGTCCGATTCAAAATCGGGGTTGGGCGGATTCGGAATCCCCGATCCCGAAAGCGGGACCTGGGGCACCCCGGTCTTTTTCGGCATGGTGAGGAAGGGGCGCTTGGGCGCGGCGGCGAAGGGCGAAAAGCTGCTGGCGTCGAGGAGCGGGAGCTGATCTTCGTTCTCACTGCCGAAGTTGAAGCTGGCGGCGGATTCCGCGCTGGCGGCGTCCGGGCTGCCTGAGCCGGCCGCGCCGAACTCGAAGCCGGTGTCGGCGTCTTCTTCCGATTCCGCGGCGGCGGCTACATCGGCGGAGAGCTTGCCGGCGAAATCCGGGTCCATCATGGCCTGGGCGTCGAGGATGAGCTGGCGGAAGGAATCCAGAGCCATGAGGGCGCGGTTGGAGATGAGGCGGTTCTTGAGGGCGGCGCCGAGGGCGTCCCAGGTGGACTGGCCGGTTTCAAGGGCCAAGCGTTCCAGGGTTTCCAGTGTAGTTTTGCCAATGCCGCGGACCGGGGTATTGATGACCCGCTGAAGGGCCATGGAGTCGTGCGGGTTGCGAACCAGGCGCAGGTAGCCGAGCAGGTCCTTGATCTCGGCGCGCTCGTAAAAGCTGAAGCCGCCGACCATGGTGTAGCGAATGTTGTAGCGGCGCAGGGCCTCTTCAACCAGGCGCGACTGGGAGTTGGTGCGGTACAAGACCGCGCAATGCGCCCCCGCTCCGCGGTTTTCACCTTCGGAGGAGTTTTCTGCCTGGCGCAAAAACGTCTGGATTTTGTCAGCGATGAAGAGAGCTTCGTTTTCGCCGTCGGGAGCCTCGTAGTAGCCGATGAGCGAGCCGCCCTGGCGATCGGTCCAGAGCTTTTTGCCCTTGCGCTGGAGGTTGTTGGCGACGACGGCGCCGGCGGCTTCGAGAATGATCTGCGTCGAGCGGTAGTTCTGCTCCAGCCTGACGATCTTGGCGTTGGGAAAATCCTTCTCGAACTCAAGAATGTTGCGGATATCGGCGCCGCGCCAGGAATAAATGCTCTGGTCCTCGTCGCCGACGGCGCAGACGTTCTTGGATTCGCCGGCCAGCAGCTTCATCAGTTCGTATTGGGGGCGGTTGGTGTCCTGGTACTCGTCGACGAGCAGATAGCGGTAGCGGCGCTGGTAGCGCGCGCGCACGTCGCCGGAGACTTTGAGCAGGCGGACGGCCTCGAGCAGCAGATCGTCGAAGTCGAGGGCATTGTTCTTGCGCAACTCGGCCTTGTAGCCCTGATAGATGTGGGCGACGCGCTCGCTGTTTGGATCTTTGGAAGAGAGGTAATACTCCTGGGGATCGACCATGTGGTTCTTGGCCCAACTGATCTTGCCCAGGACGGTGCGCGGCGTGAGCTGCTTGGTGTCAAGGCCCATCCGCTTCATGATCTGCTTGACGATCCCCTGCTGGTCGTTTTCGTCGTAGATGGCGAAGGAGCGGGTAAGGCCCTCGCCGCCGACCTTGAGAGCTTCAATGTCGCGACGCAACATGCGGACGCACAGCGAATGGAAGGTGGCGATGAGGGGCTTGGCCAGCGAGGAGTGGTCCAGGAGCCGGTCGACGCGCTCGCCCATCTCCTTGGCGGCCTTGTTGGTGAAGGTGACGGCCAGGATGGAGTCGGGCGCGACGCCCTTTTCACGGATGAGCCAGGCGATGCGGCTGGTGATGACGCGGGTTTTGCCGGAGCCGGCTCCGGCCAGGATGAGCAGGGGACCTTCCGTAGCCTCGACGGCGGCGCGCTGTTCGGGATTCAGGTTGGAGAGCTGCTGCTGCAAGGCGCAAGTCCGGAAGGGAAGGGTCCTTGAACCAGTGTACCGTCCGGGGCGACGGATGGAGGGGGAGGGGGTTGGAGTGTGGGATGGGGAACCTTGAATGGAGTTGTTGGTATTCTCCATAAAATATATAATTTGAATAAAACTTAGAAATTATGGATAATGTAGGTATGCAGACGATTTCCGCCACCAAGGCCAGTCAGAATTTTGCCGCCACTCTCGATGCTGCGCAGCGGGAGCCGGTGAAGATTCAGCGCCATACGCGAGACATCGCGGTGATTCTTTCTGCCGCCGAGTACGACCGCCTGTGCCAGGGCCGATGGGCGGAATTCAATCGCCTGTCCGCGATTGCCGCAGAGCAGGCGAAGGCCAATGGCCTGACGGAAGAGATTCTGGCTGAAATTCTGGCTGAGAGATGAGCGGCGCCGAACGGCTGGTCCTGGACACCAACGTGGTCGTAAGTGGATTGCTCTTTCCGGGGTCGATTCCCAGCCGTGCCTTGCAGAAGGCGCAGACTGGCGACGTGCTGGCATCGGATGAAACCCTGCTCGAACTGGTTGAGGTCATGGGGCGTCCCAAGTTCGATCGCTTCGTTGAGCAGAGCATCCGTCAGCAGTTGGTAGCAGAGTTTGCCAGCGCCATCCAAACGGTGCAGATTTCCACGCCCATCCGCGCCTGCCGCGACCCCAGGGACGACAAGTTTCTGGAGGTGGCCGTGCATGGGCAGGCCGATGCGATCGCGACCGGCGACGCGGACCTGCTGGCGCTCCATCCATTCCGAGGAATTGCCATTCTTACGCCGGCGGATTACCTGGACCGGGAATAGGCTGCCGCGCCGCACGTTATCCTGTAGGCACCATGACACCTGCCAATGAACCTCTTCGCCGCGTGGCCGTGTACTGTGGATCGGCCGACGGAAACAACCCCGCATTTTTGAACGAGGCGCGCGCGCTGGGCAAAGCGATTGCCGCGGCCGGGCTGGGGCTGGTGTATGGCGGCGCCAAGGTGGGACTGATGGGCGCGGTGGCCGACGCGGCGCTGGCCGGCGGAGCGGCCGTGACCGGCGTGCTGCCCGACGTGTTGGCCGACAAGGAGATCGCGCACGGGGGGCTGAGTTCGCTGGAGCTGGTGGCTACCATGCACGAGCGCAAGGCGCGGATGGTGGAACTGGCCGATGCCTTCCTGGTGTTGCCGGGCGGCTATGGAACGCTGGAGGAGTTGCTGGAGGCAGTGACCTGGGCGCAACTGCGGCTGCACGCCAAGCCCTGCATCCTGATCAACACGGCCGGGTACTGGGACGGGCTGCTGAAGTTTCTCGATACGGCGGTGGCGGCGGGATTCTTGAAGGCGAAAAACCGCGGGTTGCTGCGAGTAGCCGCGGATGCGGCCGAGGCGGTTGGGATGGCGATCGCCGGTTGAGACGGAGCCCAGGTTTCAAAATCGAGGGGCGCACGATGCCCGACAAAAGAAACCGCAGGTCCTTCGACTCGCTGCGCTCGCTCAGGATGACCGCATTATTCTGTTGGTCAGGATGACAGCATTGTCTTGTTGCTCAGGATGATCGCGTTGTTCTGGTGCATTCCTTTGTACCGGACGGAAATTTCGAGATTGTTGCAGGACCGACCGAACAGCCAGGCCCCTGGCCGCCTCTCAGATAGTGGAGGGCAATTTTGGACGACCGCGCCCACGAGACGCTTTTGGTTCTTCGCTCCCAGTGCGGGGACAGGGAGGCCCTTGAAGAGCTGTTGCGCGGGACGCAGGCGATCCTGTTGCCCTACATCCGCCGCATGGTAGGCGCGCAAGGAGCGGGAGATGTCTTGCAGGATGTGTTTCTGCAGATTTGCCGCAAGCTGCGATCGCTGCGCGAGCCGCAGTTCTTTCGCGCCTGGGCCTACCGCATCTCGACGCGCGCCTCGTTTGCATTCCTGCGCAGAAAGCATCTTTGGGAAGAGCGGCACGAGGACGGCGTCGAGGTAGACGATCTGCCCGGCGGCCACGAAGAAGACGCGGCGATCCTGGCGGCGGAGCTCAATTCCTATCTGGACCGGGTTTCCCCGGCCAGCCGGGCGGTGCTCGATCTGCATTATCTGGAAGATCTGACCATTCAGGAGGTCGCCGCCATTTTGCAACTCAGCGCGGGCACGGTGAAGTCGCGGCTCGCATACGGTTTGCAATGCCTGAGAGGCGCAACCGAAAGGAAAGGGTGAATTCCATGACAGAAGCCTATGAGAAGATTCTCCGCAAGTCGCTGGACTCCGTGGATCGCAGACAGAAATGGATGAAGATCATCGCCGTCGTGATGATTGTTTTTGCCTGCGTCAACGCTGGGCTCGGCATGGCCAATCTGCAAGACATGCGGTTGTTGTACATCGTGACCTACGTGGGGCTGGTCTTTTGGACGGGCGGGCTGGCTGTAGCCATTCTCGGCGTATCGGGCCGGAATGCGCAGTTGATTCTGAGGGCCATTGCGCTGATTTCGGAGGCAAACGGAGACGCGTCCGCGCATCCCTCGCGCCAGACGAACGACCAACAGGAAGGCTGAAGCGGAGCGCGGCCGATGCCCCCGGATCAAGGAAAACGCCGGGGAATGCAACGAAATGCCTCCGATTGCCGATAGTATCGCTGCTAAAATCACTTTTTCCGGAAAGCACACTGCCCTGAAGGCCGGGGTTCCATGCGGAAGCCCAGGCGCCGGGGCAGTGCGGCATTCCGCACGAGAACCGATTTGAACTGCTTTGGCAGGGCCTGCGGCCAGGCACGGACAAGAAAGGATGGCCGGTGATCGCGAAGGAAAAACGGCGCAACCCGCGTTTCGAGTGCTCCGGCACGGCAAGCGTCCAGGTAACGGACGCCGAGGCGCCGCTTTCCGCCAAACTGGTCAATCTCAGCGAAGAAGGATGCCTCATCGTGCTGGAGAAGCCGAAATGCCTTCCGCCGGACACGATTGTGGAGCTGACCTTCAAGGTCAACGATGTATCGTTCCGGGTCGGCGCGCAGGCAAGGGTCATCCGGTCGGAGACCACGATCGGTTTCCAGTTTCCGCTGCTGAGCGACCGCGTGCGCAAGCGGCTGGCGGACCTGATCGAGCAGCTCGTCGAGGACCTGCTGGCGAAGAACGCGATCCGGCCCCACCGGGAACAGCGGCGCTATCCGCGGGTTGAATGCACCGGTTCAGCGGCTATCCGGGTAACGCCCGAAGAGCCGCCCGCCCCCGCCCGAATCGTGGACCTGAGCGCGGGCGGATGCCTGATGGTGTTGCGGCAGCCGAAGCGCCTGCCACAGGACGCGCTGGTGGAACTCGCCTTCGATGTCAACCATCTGCCCTTCCGGGTGCGGGGCCAGGTAAGAGCGATCCGATCGGACAAGATGATCGGCTTTCAATTCCCGCAACTGAGCGAGAGAGTGCGGCGGCAGCTCGAAGACCTGATTCAGGAATTGATGGACAGCATCGTGAAGCGGTATGCCAAGCATCCGGTTGCGCGCTGAGGAACTTCCAATTATCGATATGGCCTAGGCGGGTGCGCCGGAAATCGGGTCATTTACCGATGCCCGCGCATGGGTTGAATTGGTAAAAGGGGTTTGCCTCAGGGGCTGAAGTCCAACTCATTTTGGGTCGTCTACGGCACGACTGAAGTCGTGCCCTTTCAAAACATCAACGACGATCTGTATGGGAGAACCGCTCTAGTTGGGCGCGCCGGTGGTTTCCTCGGCGGCGAAGGTGCATTCGCGGCACTGGCAGACGCGGCGCAGGTATTCCCAGGAGTAGATGCCGCCGGAGTGGCCGTCGAGCCAGTTGAACTGGATGGCGTAGCGGCCCACGGCGTGGGCGCTGGCCGGCTTGGGCGGCGGCGTGTACATGGGCAGGACCGCGGTGGGCTTGGGCCGGGGCTGGCCGGGTTTGCGGCCCTCCGCCTTGCGCTCGTCGTTGCAGGTAGCGCAGGGGCAGGCCTCGCGCAGCCAGGCAAAGCTCCAGGCGCTCTTGTGCCCGTCCACCCAGTCGATCTCCATGCCCTTGCCCTCGGTCAACAGCACGCGGACCTTTTCCGGAGTGATGGCGATGCGGGGCAGCGGGCGGTTCTCTTCCGCCTCGCGCTCTTCCCGTTCTTTGTCGGCAATGCGAATGCCTTCGTGGCTCATGGATACAGTTTACAGGGGGCAAGGAGTAGGGAATAGGGAGTAGGGAGTAGGGAGTAGAAAGAGGATTCCATCCTCGATGGGCGCTGCCGCCACCGATCCTTGTTCCCTACTCCCTTTTTCCTGCTTTCCTGTCGTAGCGCAGCTTGAGCGCGAGGATGGCCAGGGCCAGCGCCAGGGTGACGGCGTTGGCGGCGGCGATGGGGCCGGAACCGATGCCGAGGCCGTAGACCAGCCAGCACGCCACGCCGAAACTGAAGAACAGAAACATGGTGAGCGAAATGTCGCGGGCGCTCTTGCGCTGCCAGACGCGAATGAGCTGGGGCAGAAAAGAGACGGTGGTGCAGACGGCGGCCGTGGAGCCGATCGCGTTCAGCACCCAGCGGGGCGGTAGGCCGAGGGGGAGCATTCTTAGGGGTTTCTCCAGAAGAACCACGCGGCCATGGAGAGGCCGATGAAGACGACCAGGCCGCGCAGCACCGATTGAGGGACGCGACGGGCCAGGCTGGCGGAGGCGTAGCCGCCGATGGCGCAAAGGACCATGGAGAGCAGGCAATAGCGCCAGATGACCTGGCCGCCAATGGCGAAGATGACGACCGCGATGCCGTTGGCCAGGGTGGTTGAGACCACTTTGAGGGCGTTGATCTCGTTCAGGTCCTGGTAGCCGAAGAGCGATAAAACAGTGATGAGCAGAAATCCGGCGCCGGCGCCGAAGTAGCCAATGTAAAAGCAGACCGCGATGGTGGCAAAGAAGACCGGCAGGCGGCGCGGACCGTGGGTCGCGCCGGCGATGGCGCCCTTGCGGCGCTGGAGCCAGCGGGAGACGGGACCGCTGACGGCAAAGATGCCCGCGGCCACCAGCAGCAGCCAGGGCACCAGATGGAGGAAGGTCATCTGCGGAGTATTCAGCAGAATCAGTGCGCCGGCGGTGCCTCCCAGCAGGCCGGCCAGCGCCATGGGCAGCGCGAGGCGAAGATTTTTACGGATATCGTCGCGGTATGCGGCAACCGAGGTGAGCTGTCCCGGCCACAGGGCCACGGTGTTGGTGGCATTGGCCTGCACGGGCAGCATCTTCATGCCCAGCATGGCCGGGAAAGAGAGAAACGAGCCGCCTCCTGCGACGGCGTTCAGTACCCCAGCCAGAAACGAGGCCACGGTCAACCAAATCCAGTGCCAATTCAAATCGGCGGGGAAGCTGGAGAGATGCATCATCTCGTTCCATTGTAAGAGGCCGTTGGGCCGGGCCAGGAGTTGCAAGTGGGCATACCCGCGTCGGGCCCTCCACAATCCGCCGCATTCGGATCAACTTTCAAAGCTGGAGATGCCCATGAAGAAACCCTGTAGATTGTTGGCCGCGTTGGCCCTGTTCGCTTCCTATTTTGCCCGCTCAGGTCCCCGCCGAGGCCGATCCATGGGTGAGCGTGGCATCCTCCTTGTCCCGTAAGCAATTGAAAATGAATATGATATTAAAATTTATAAAATATGAGTGTAAATCGCGCATATTTTATGAATTGTTTATGCTATAGTGTCATCAGATTGGTTGAGCGGCTTGGACTCAGATCTTGGCCCCATCCATACCAAATATCCATCTGGAGGTACACATCATGGCAATCACTCGTTGGGACCCGTTCCGGGAAGTCGTCGCCTTGCAGAACCGCATGAACTCGCTGTTCCGCGATCTGAATACAGGCGAGGGGGAGACACCCATGACGACGGCCAGCTTTGTGCCGGCGGTCGATATCTATGAGGACGACAAGAAGGTGATGCTCAAGCTCGAAGTTCCGGGCATCGAGCAGAGGGATCTGGACGTGAGCGTGGAGAACAACACGCTGACGGTGAAGGGCGAGCGCAAGTTCGAGCAAGAGGAGAAGGAAGAGAACTTCCATCGCATCGAGCGGCGCTACGGCAGCTTCTTCCGCGCTTTCACGCTGCCCTCGACGGTCGATACGGAGAACGTGCAGGCCAGCTACAATGCGGGGGTGCTGAAGCTGGAGCTGAAGAAGAAGCCGGAGGCCCAGCCCAAGCAGATCAAGATCAGCGTAGCGGCGTAAAGGCAGCTTCTAGCTGCTAGCTTTTAGCATCCAGTTTTTTCGTGGCTGGCTGAGAGCTCGGGATTAGACGCGCCGGGAGGTGAATCGCATTTGCCTGCCCGGCGCTCGTCTTTAAGCAAGGCGCAAGGCGAAGAAGAAATCTTTGTGAATCAAAGGCTGTAGTCTGGCGGCTGGCAAGAAACCAGCTAGAAGCTAGAGGCTAGGAGCTGAAAACGATGGCGATTCGTTGGGAAAAACTGACTGTGAAATCGCAGCAGGCGATGGAACAGGCGCAGGCGCGGGCAAGCGAACTGGGAAACCCCGAGGTGCTGCCCGTGCACCTGCTATTGGCGCTGATCGAGGACCGCGAGGGCGTGATTCCCGCGGTGCTGGAAAAGGTTGGCGTTCCCACCGAACGGCTAGAGCACGAGTTGCACGGCATCGAGGAAAAACTGCCTCGGGTTGCCGGCGCGGCCACGCAGGCGGGCCTGAGCCAGGCGCTGAACAAGGCGCTGGAGCAGGCTTTCCGCGAGGCCGCAAACTTCAAGGACGAGTACGTTTCCACCGAGCACCTGCTGCTGGGCGCGGCGCACCTGAAGGGAGATGCGGCCAGCGCGGCGCTGGTGGCTCTGGGCGCGACGCACGAGGCCATCCTGAAGGCTCTGACGGCGGTGCGCGGCTCGCAGCGCGTGACGGACCAGAATCCCGAAGGGAAATTTCAGGCGCTGGAAAAGTACGCCAAGGACCTGACCGAGCTGGCGCGCAGAGGCAAGCTGGACCCGGTGATCGGGCGCGACGAAGAGATTCGCCGCGTGATCCAGGTGCTCAGCCGGCGGACGAAAAACAATCCCGTACTGATCGGCGAGCCGGGCGTGGGCAAGACGGCGATCGTCGAGGGTCTGGCGCGGCGCGTCGTCTCTGGCGACGTGCCGGAGAGCCTCAAGGACAAGCGGGTGATCTCGCTGGATTTGGGCTCGATGCTGGCCGGCGCCAAATTTCGCGGCGAGTTCGAGGACCGGCTCAAGGCCGTGCTGAAAGAGATCGAAGAATCGAACGGCGAGATTGTACTCTTCATCGACGAGCTGCACACGCTGGTGGGCGCAGGCGCGGCCGAGGGCGCCATCGACGCCAGCAACATGCTCAAGCCGGCGCTGGCGCGCGGCGAACTGCGGGCTATCGGCGCAACCACGCTGAACGAGTACCGCAAATACATCGAAAAAGACAAGGCGCTGGAGCGGCGTTTCCAGATCGTCTATGTGGGCGAGCCGAACGTAGAGGACACGATCGCGATCCTGCGCGGATTGAAGGACCGCTACGAGGCGCATCACAATGTGCGCATCAAGGACGCGGCGATTGTGGCCGCGGCGACGCTCTCGCATCGCTACATCAGCGACCGCTTTTTGCCCGACAAGGCCATCGACCTGGTGGACGAGGCCGCGGCTTCGCTGGCGATTCAGATTGGTTCCGTTCCCACGGAGATCGACCAACTGGAGCGCGAGAAAACATCGCTGGAAATCGAGCGCGCCGCGTTGAAACGCGAGACCGACGCCAACAGCATCGAACGCCGCGAGGTGGTGGAGCGCGAAGTGGCTACACTGACAGAGCAAATTACGGCTCTGCGCGCGCGCTGGACAAAAGAGCGCGAGGCCATCAGCCGCGTCAGCGAATTGAAGAAGAAGATCGAGGCGTTGCGTTTCGAGGCCGAAGAGCAGACGCGCAAGGGCCAGCTCGACCGCGCCGCGCAAATCCAGTATGGCGAGTTGCCCAAGCTGGAAGCCGAGTTGAAGCAGTTGAGCAGCGTGCAGGACGGCAAGTCCGGCCACGCGCGCATGTTGAAGGAAGAAGTGGACGAGGAGGATATCGCCAGCATCGTGAGCAAGTGGACCGGAATTCCGGTGTCGCGGATGCTGGAGGGAGAAGTGACGAAACTCGTGCAGATGGAAGAGCGGCTCCGGGAGCGGGTGATCGGGCAGGACGCGGCGCTGACCATCGTGGCCAATGCGATTCGCCGCTCGCGCGCAGGGTTGAGCGATCCGCGGCGCCCCATCGGGAGTTTCATCTTCCTTGGACCGACGGGCGTGGGAAAGACCGAAACCGCGCGCGCGCTGGCCGAGTTTTTGTTCGACGACGAGCAATCCATGATCCGCATCGACATGAGCGAGTACATGGAAAAACATGCCGTAGCGCGGCTGATCGGCGCGCCTCCGGGCTACGTGGGCTACGACGAGGGCGGGCAGTTGACCGAAGCCGTGCGCCGCAGGCCCTACGCGGTGATCTTGTTCGACGAGATCGAGAAGGCGCACCCGGATGTTTTCAACATTCTGCTGCAGGTGATGGACGACGGGCGGCTGACCGACGCCAAGGGGCGCACGGTGGACTTCAAAAACACGGTGCTCATCATGACCTCGAACCTGGGCGCGAATCTGCTGGTGGGCGATGCGCTGAAGACCGAGCACGACTTCGACATGGCGCGCGAATCGGTGATGCGTGTGCTGCGCGAGCATTTCCGCCCGGAGTTTTTGAACCGTGTGGACGATATGGTGATCTTCCGTCCGCTCGGCCATGCCCAGTTGGCGCAGATTCTGGAGCTGCGGTTGAACGAAGTGCGCAAGCTGCTCGAAGATCGGCAGATTTCGCTGGAATTAACCGAGCCCGCCCGGCAACTGATCCTGGCCGCCGGTTCGGATGCGGCGTATGGCGCGCGTCCGCTGAAGAGAGCCTTGCAGCGCATGATTCAGGACCCGCTGGCGATCAAGATTCTGAATGGCGAAGTGCTGCACGGCGCGCACGTGCGCATCGATGTGGACCGCAAATCGAATCAGTTGAAGTTTGAGCCGATGGGGCGTGAGGCAATGGCTTAAGCAGCGTCGCGGAATCCCAGGTCTCAAAATCGAGACCTGGGGCACCCGGCGATGGCCTAGCGCCTGCCACCTGCGGTGGGGCTGGCGGCCTTCGGCTAGCCCGCGCTCGTGAGACGCGCGGGTTCAGCATGGTTCGTTTGGGAGTGGAATAAAGCGTGTTCTTACCTCCTTGTCGCGTTTCTTTATTTGCGGCAAGGGTGGGATACCACGGTGCGCATCTCAAGGCGCAAGGTCTCGCGAGCAGACACTAGATCGTCTGCGTCGCAGAATCGACCGTGATGGACAAAGCGGCACGCGCCCACCCAAATCTGGACTTCATGGCATCGTACTCAGGCCCTTCCTTCAGAAATGAAGCTGTTCCTTTAATCAGGAAGCCCGTCCCCGGACCGTTTAACCCACGCACATGGCTACTGCCCAAGGTCACAAGAACCTGATTGTTGGCTGCAATATTGGCTTCTGTCTTGTGAAAATAGCCCGCTGGGATCAGCAAACGGCCATCTTCCGTGACTCGTATATAGCTGTTCCAGGTGTTCACCATATGCGGCCCATCCGGCCCCAGGGTAGCGATGGCGACGACGCCATCCTTCTTCAACACTTCCAGTAAGGTTTCTGGGATTTTCACTGTATTCCTCCATTATTTGGATAGCTTGTTCATGGGCAAATGAATTTTCTTCGGGCGCTCCAGAACCCGCTTTCGGGGCTTGGGAGTGGGGAGCGCTCGTTCAGAAATTGACGGCTTTCTTATCAACTTCCGCGTTGCGCAGCGCCTCGTGAATCATCATTTTCAAGTAAGTCTGATAGCGCAAGCCGCGTGCGGCGGCCTGCACGCGGGCCTTAGCAATATCCTCGGGGTCGAGGCGGATGGTGGTCGTGGGAGTAGGGGTTGCCTTCTCTTTCGGAAACGGAATGCCTCGTTCGGCAAACAGACGGCGCGCGCCGCCGCGGCCCAGAGTGCCGGCCTTCGCTGCCTTCTCGAATTCGCCAGCGATCAACTCCTCGTTTTCGAACCACCACTTGGCCTCTTCCGCTTCCGTGGCGAATTTAGGAACCTTCAAATCGCTCTTGAAAACCTTTGTCTCGGTCATCGCTGTCTCGCTTTCCTTTCGATGTAGAAGTTCTTCAGGTATCTAGACGGATCGAACGCCGTCAACACCCGAATTCGCTCCCCGCGCATGGTGATGAGGACGCGCAGAATTCGCCCTTCATCCGTTTCCCCGAGATAGGACCAGCGCTCCTCGTCATTGACAACATCGAATCCGACATCGAGCGGATCCCCGAGGAGAACCTCCTCAGCCTCCTCGGGCGCCACATCGTGCTCGGCCAGGTGGAGAATGTTCGCATCGTCCCAATCAAACAGTTCGTCGTCCATGCCCGGTCTTTTCTGGTGCCGACAGGATCAATGTAGCTACATCGTAGCTATTTTGCAACTACTACTGCCTGAGATCCACCAGCGTTGCGCCCTGGCCGCCTTCGTTTTGCGGGGCTTCGGCGATGGTGGCGACATGGGGATGGCCTTTGAGGAATTCGCGGACGCCGCGGCGGAGGATGCCGGCGCCGTGGCCGTGAATGATGCGGACGCGCGGCAGACCGGCAAGAAAGGCGCGGTCGAGATACTTTTCCAGCTCCTCGGTGGCTTCGTCCACGGTGCGGCCGATGAGGTTGATCTCCATGCGCAGGTCGTCGGTGTTGGCGCTGGTGACGGTGACGTGGACGTTTTTCTGCTTGCGCGCGGCGGCCAGCGGGTCGGGCCTATCCCCGGCCGAAGAACCTTCAGAACGCGAAACCTCGGAGAGGTCGGAGCGGTTGACGCGCATCTTGATGGGGCCGAGAGCCACTTCGAAGATGTCCTTCTCCACCTCGCGCTGTACGACGGCGACCTTATTCATGGACTTGAGCAGGACCCGGTCGCCGGCGGCGACGTGCTTGAGCAGGTGCGGCTGGGCGTTTGCATCTCCCACGTCCGCGCCGGTGCGATGGGCGACGACGGTCTGGTTGAAGCTCTCCTGAAACTCGCGGCGCAGGCGCAGGATGCGGCGTTCCGCTTCCTTGGAGAGCTTCTGCTGCGCGGCGCGGTCTTCAATTGCGCGCACGGTCTCGCGCATCTGGAATTCGAAGTCCTTGAGCAGCGAAGCCAGCTTTGTTTCGAGTTCGCGCGTGCGGTTGCGCAGCTCGACATCGCCCTCGCGGGCGAGCTTGGCGCGCTCCTGATTGAGCGCGTACTGCTGCTCGCGCGCGCTTTTTTTCTCGACTTCGAGAGTGGCAAGTTCGGTATGCAGCTTGTCGAGGAAGCGGGCGATATCCACCTGCTGCGAGCCGAGGCGCTGGCGGGCGGCGGCGATAATGTCGGGATTCAAACCTAGACGCGCCGCGGTCTGGATGCCGGCCGAAGCGCCGGGCACGCCGAGACGCAACTGATAGTTGGGCGCCAGGGTGACTTCATCCACGCCGGCCGCGGCGTTCATCACGCCCTCGGTGTTGGCGGCGTAGACCTTGAGCGAAGTGTGATGCGTGGAGATGAGCGACCACGCGCCCGCGGTGAGAAAGTGGCTGGCGATGGCGACGGCCAGCGCGGAGCCTTCTTCGGGATCGGTGGAGGAGCCAAGCTCATCGAGCAGAACGAGGGTGCGCGGGTTGGCGAGACGCGAGAGGCGGTCGAGGTTGGTGATGTGCGCGGAAAAGGTGGAGAGCGCGGCCTCGATGGACTGCGCGTCGCCGATGTCGGCCAAAAATGCCGTGAAAACCGGAAAGCTGGCCGCTGTGGCGGGGATGGGCAAACCGGCCTGGGCCATCATGGCCAAGAGGGCCGTGGTCTTGAGGGTAACGGTTTTGCCGCCGGTGTTGGGGCCGCTGATGATGAGCTGGCGCTCGGCCGCGGTGAGTTCGAGCGTGAGCGGAACGATGCGCCCGCCGGTGGAGCGCAGGCGCTTTTCGAGGAGTGGATGGCGGGCGGCGTCGAAGCGCAGAAGGTCCGGCGTAATGGCCGGGGCCACGCACTCGTAATCGCGGGCAAAACGGGCGCGGGCCTGGAGGCTATCGACCAGCGCCAGCACGCGCGCGCCCTCGCGCAGGCCATGGGCATAGCCGCCCACCTGGCGGGTGAGCGCGACAAAGATGCGGTGAATCTCGGCCTGCTCTTCTTCGATGAGGCGGACCAGTTCGTTGTTCTGCTCGATGGTTTCGAGCGGCTCGACGTAGACGGTCTGGCCGGAGGAACTGGCGCCGTGGACCACGCCCGAGATGCGCCGCTTCAACTCTGCGCGGACGGGAATGACGAAGCGGTCGCCGCGGATGGTGATGAGGTCTTCCTGGGTTGCGCCGTCACTGGAGAGCTTGCGCAGGGCGGCGCGGAGGCTTTCTTCGATCTGCCGCTGCTGGCGCTCCTGATCGCGGCGGATGCGGCCCAACTCGGGCGAGGCATTGTCGGCCAGGGTGCCGTCGGGCTGGATGGTGCGCTCGATGGACTCGGCCAGAGGGCGCAGGTTGCTGGTCAGTTGCGACGAAAGAGAAGAGAGGCTGGGAAGTCGGCCCACCAGGCGGGCCGGAGGCGACTGCAACAGCGATTGCCAGGAAGCTACATCGTTGGCCAGGCGGGCGATGGCCTGCAACTCATTGGCTTCGAGCGCAGCGCCGGGAATTTGCGCCTTGGCGGCCAGTTGCGTGGGATCGAAGAGGCCGCCGAGAGGGATGGAAACCTGCTCCGCGAGCGCCAAGCGGACCTCGCCGGCAAGCTGATGCTGAAGAGCGATCCAGGCTTCGTCGGTGGAGGGCTTGAGATCGAGAATGGCGCGGTGGCCGACGGGCGAGGCGGCAAAGCCGGCGACGAGAGCCAACAGCGGCTCCCACTCCAGAGCGGCAAAGTCGGCATCTTCCACCGGCGACGGAATGGGATCGAGCAGCGGCATGGTTTTTCTTCTGGAACTCCCTTATCAGCTTGTGGTGAAAGTCCGATTCGCAGAAGAACTTCCCTCGGGGGCCAAAGCCCGCCCATTCTAATCTGCGTCTCACGGCACGACTAAAGTCGTGCCCTTTCAAGAATCAACTTTCACCACAGGCTGTTATCCCAGCAACTCTCCGACGATTGCCTGCGCTGCCTGGAGCGCCGCGTCGATCTGCGCCTGGTCTTTGCCGCCGGCTTCGGCGATTTCGGGCTTGCCGCCGCCCGAGCCGCCCACCAGCTTGGCCACGGCGCCCACCAACTTGCCGGCCTGGATGCGCTTGGTCAGCCCCGGCGTGACGCCGGCGATGAGCGCGACCTTGCCTTCGGGCTGCGCGGAGGCCAGCACCACCACGCCTTCGCCCAGCTTCTGCTTGAGATTGTCGACGAGCGTGCGCAACTGGCCGCGCTCCAGCGAGTCGGCGCGAAGTGTGACGAGGCGAATGCCCTTCACGTCCACCGCACGGCTGAGCGCCTCGTCCAGCGCGCCGGCGGCGGACTTCATGCGCATCTCTTCAAGCTCGCGCCGCAGCCTCCTCATCTCCTCTTCCTGTGCGGCCATCTTTCCCCGGAAGGCCTCGAGCAGATTGTCGGTAGACGGCACAAGCTGCCCGGCATACTTCGAGAGTTCAAAATCCTCGCGGAAGGCCGCCAGCGAACCCAATCCGCTGATGGCCTCCAAACGGCGCACGCCGGAGGAGACCGAGCCTTCGCTCACGATCTTGATGAGGCCGATTTCGCCGGTGGCGCCGGTGTGCGTGCCGCCGCAGAGTTCGGTCGAGAAGCCGTCGGAGAGCTTGACCACGCGCACCTTGTCGCCGTATTTCTCGCCGAAGAGGGCCATGGCGTGGTACTCGTTCACGGCCACGTCGATGGGCACGTCTTCGAGAGTCTCGACGCGCGCGTTGGCCAGCACCTCGCGGTTGACGATGCTTTCGATCTCTTCGAGCTCCTCGTCGGCTACCTGGGCAAAGTGGGAGAAGTCGAAGCGCAGGCGCGTGGGATCGACCGAGGAACCGGCCTGCTTCACGTGCGTGCCGAGAACCTGGCGGAGCGCGGCGTGGAGCAGGTGGGTGCCGGTGTGATTGCGGCGAATGGAGTCGCGGCGTGCTTGATCGACCACGGTGCGGACCTGATCGCCTACCGCGAGATCCTGCTTGAGCAATGCCTTGTGGGCGCGGACGCCCTGGACGGGGAGCACGCAGCCCTGAATTTCGGCGACGGTCGTGTTGCCGTCGGCGGCGGTGAACCAGCCGGTATCGCCGGCCTGGCCGCCGGAGTCGCCGTAGAAGCTGGTCTGGTCGAGGACGACATCCACTTCGTCGCCGGCTTTGGCGGCGGGAACTCCGATGCCGTCTTTCACGATGGCCAGGACTTCGGCGCCGGAGGCGATGAGCTGCTTGTAGCCGAGGAAATCGGTCTTGGGCAGTTCGCGATAGGCGGGGCTGGCGGTCTTCTGGCTGCCGCCCTTCCAGGAGGCGCGGGCGCGGGCCTGCTCGGCCTCCTTCGCACGCTCGAAGCCTTCATGATCAAAGCCATGTCCCGCATCTCGGGCAGCATCCACCATGAAATCGATGGGAAGGCCGTAGGTTTCATATAAATGGAAGGCTTTGTCGCCGGGTAATACCTGCTGGAATCTATATGCTTCTCGCAGCATTCCAGCCTTTAGAATGGCTTCACGATTGGCCTGTTTGGCGGTGTTCAATTCCTGAATTATCTCGTCTAGCTTCCCCATGCCAAACTTCAGCACGCGGTCGAATTGATTTTCTTCAGCTTTGACGACCTTGGCCACGCGGGCGGCGGAGTCGGCCAGGTCGGGATACGCACCCTGCATCTCGTCGCGGACGGCGTAGACCATTTGGTAGAGGAACGGCTGCTCCTGGCCCAGCAGGCGGCCGTGACGGATGCCGCGGCGGAGGATTTTGCGCAGGACGTAGCCGCGGCCTTCATTCGAGGGCAAAACGCCGTCGTTGATGAGGAAAGTGGCCGCGCGGGCGTGGTCGGCGATGATGCGCAGGCTGGCGTTGGCGACGAGGGCCGCGATTCCCTCAGGGGCTAAAGCCCCTTCCTTTTTTCCGGTGTTTTCGGCACGACTCAAGTCGTGCCCTGTTCCAAGCCCGCTCTCTGTTGGCTGCGGTGGTTTTGCGAGCCCGCTGTCTTGCTGACCTGCTGACTCGCTGACTCGCAGCCCCGTCAGCTCCGCTGCTCTCACGATCAGGGGCACAAACAAATCGGTTTCGAAGTTGGAGACCTTGTCTTGGAGGACGGCGGCGACGCGCTCCAGGCCCATGCCGGTGTCGATGGAGGGCTTGGGCAGCGGGGCGAGCTTGTAGCCGGTGGTTTTGCCGGCGGCATCCACGATGGCCGAGCGGTCGAACTGCATGAAGACCAGATTCCAAATCTCGACGTAGCGGGCTTCGTCTTCGCCAAAGGGCTTGTCGATGCCGGGAGTCTCGGCCGCCTCCAGGCCCATGTCGTAGAAAATCTCGGAGCAGGGACCGCAGGGGCCGGTTTCGCCCATCTGCCAGAAGTTGTCCTTGAGGCCGTATTCCTTGATGCGCTCCTTGGGAACGCCGGCCGCGATCCAGAAGTTCTCGGCCTCGGTGTCGCGCGGAACGCCGTCCGCGCCTTCGAAGATGGTCACGTAGAGGCGGTCCTTGGGGATGCCCAGCCACTCCGGGCTGGTGACCAGCTCCCAGGCGAAGGGGATGACTTCGCGCTTGAAGTAATCGCCGAAGCTGAAGTTGCCCAGCATTTCGAAGAAGGTGTGGTGGCGGCGCGTAAAGCCAACGTTTTCAAGGTCGTTGTGCTTGCCGCCGGCGCGGACGCACTTCTGCGAGGTGGTGGCGCGGGTGTACTCGCGGCGCTCGGCCCCCAGGAACAGGTCCTTGAACTGGTTCATTCCGGCGTTGGTAAAGAGCAGCGTCGGGTCGTTGGCAGGCACCAGTGAGGAAGAGTGCACGCGGCGGTGCCCCTTCGACTCAAAAAAGCGCAGAAATGTTTCGCGTATCTCGTTCCCAGAGCGGAATTGCATGGCGTTACCAGTGTATCCAATGCAGGGGGCAGCCGGGCAGTGGTCCCCGAAAGACAAGAGCAACCGCAGGTTCTTCGACTCGCCACGCGCGCTCAGAATGACAGCATCGTGGGGGAGTGAGTGCTTTTTAAGAGCCTTACTCCCTCGCTGCCTCTTCGTCCAGATTGTCCAACTGGGCCAGGGTTTCGTCGGGCACGTCCCACTGGCGAAGGATCTTGTAGATGACGCCGGTGGAGAAGCCGGCCGCGACCAGCCGGCGCATCACGCGCGCGGTCTCTTTTTCGTTTTCCGGCTTGCGGATGCGCTTGCGCTCCAGGTGCTCGCGGGCGAGGGCTTCCTCATTGGTCTGGGCGTAGCGGGCTTCGAGGGTCTCATTGATGAGTTCCGCGCCTACGCCCTTCTGCTGCAGGTCCTGGCGAACGCGGCGCTGGCCCAGCTTCTGGTTTTCATGGCGCAGGCGGGCATAGGTTTCGGCAAAGGCGGCGTCGTTCAGGTAGCCGTAGCCCTTGAGGCGCAGCACGACCGCATCGACCTTGGCCTCGCCGCTCTCTTCCGGCTCGACGCGGTTCCTCATCAGCCGGCGCAGATCGGCCTCCGAGCGCATCTGGCGGCCCAGGGACCGCACCGCGTAGTCGAAGAGGCCGGCGGCGTCGAGGAAGGCGCGGGGCTTGGCGGATTTGCGTGGAAAGGGCAGCTTTTAGCCTCTCGCTTCTAGCCTCTAGCCCGCCTGCTGAGGCTGAGTGCTGTTGAATCGGTATGACTACGTTCCAGTTTGTGCTTTCCCACCCTTTCCGCGGAAAAAAGCGGAAAGGATGGGGCACGGAGTTTTTCTCGCTAAGGAACGGGCTAACAGCTAGAAGCTAGCGGCTAGAAGCTGCTGCCCCCGTCCACTGGTCAACCCAGTCGTTCACCGTCTTATACCAGAGCTGGGAGTTCTGCGGCTTCAGCACCCAGTGGCCTTCGTCGGGGAAGTAGAGCATCTTGCTGGGCACCTTGAGGCGTTGCAGGGTGTCGAAGAGCTGGAAACCCTCGCTCACGTCGAGGCGGTAGTCGAGCTGGCCGTGGATCACCAGCGTGGGCGTTTTGAAGTTTTTCGCCGACATCATGGGCGACCATTTGCGGAAGGGGTTCTCGCTGTCCGGCTTGCCGTAGTAGTCCCAGGGCTTGCCTTTGAACTCCCACTCGTTGAACCAGAGCTCTTCCGTTGTGCCGTAGGCCGACTCGGGATTGAACATGCCGTCGTGCGAGACGATGCACTTGAAGCGGTTGGTGTGGCCGAGGACCCAGTTGGCCATGTAGCCGCCATAGCTGGCGCCCAGGGCGCACTCGCGGGTTTTGTCGATGAAAGGATAGTGCTGCTCGGCGTAGTCGAGGCCCTCCATCAGGTCGGTGAAGGGCTTGCCGCCCCAGTCGCCGTTGACGCCATCGACGATGGCCTGGCCGTAGCCGGTCGAGCCGCGGGGATTGATCATCACGACAACATAGCCGTTGGCGGCAAAGAGTTCGGCGTTCCAGCGGTAGCTCCAGGAGTCGCCCCAGGCGCCCTGCGGGCCGCCGTGGATGAGCAACTTCGTTGGGTATTTGTTCTTCGGATTGTAGCTTGGGGGAGGAATGAGGAAGCCTTGCAGCTTGGCGCCATCAGCGGCGGTGAACCAGAAGGATTCCATCTTCGGCAGGTCGAGCTGGGCGAGGAGAGCGTCGTTGATATGGGTGAGTTGGTGCTCTCCGGTGTATTCAGAGCTGTAGCCGCTTGGAGGAAACTTCAGGACAAAGACCTCAGACGGCTGGTCAGCAAACATTCCAGTAGCAATCAGCGTCCTTCCATCACCTGAGAGTCCCAGACCAGAAAACTCGCCATTGGTTAACGTATGGATGAAGAAACGATCTGCATCTATGCCTACGCTGTAAATTGGCTGAGTGCCTCGGTCGCCCGAGGTAAAGTAGAGGCGCTTTGAATCCGGTGCCCAAACGAATTCTTCGATCCACCGCTCCATATGCGGCAGCAAATCCCTGGTGGTCTTCGCCGCCCGGTCGTAGACCATGAGCCGGAATTTGTCGCTCTCGTAGCCGGGACGGGCCTGGGAGCGCCAGGCGATGTACTTGCCGTCGGGCGAATAGGCGGGATTGAAGTCGCCACCCGGAGATGTGCTGATCTTGACCGGCTTGGCCGCCGGGTCGGTCAGGTCGAGGGTGAAGATGTCGGCGTTGGTGCTGATGGCCGGCTCGGGATCGAGATTCTCGGTAAACGCCAGCTCCTTCGAGTCCGGCGAAATGGCGAAGCCGCCGCCGCCTTCCAGCGAGAAGGGCGGAACGTCATGGGAATCGTTGGGCGTGAGGTCGCGCAGCGCGCCGGTTTCGACCGAAGCCAGAAAGAGATGGCTGCGCTTGTCGCCCATGTAGCGGTTCCAGTGACGATACAAAAGGTGGGTAAAGATCTGCGCCTTGACCTTGCTGGCGGCCTGCGCCGCGTCGCGGTCCGCGTTGCACTTGTCGCCGGTCGCCGCGTCCGCCGCCGTGATGGCCGGGCAGTCGGGATAAACCGAAGAGGTAAAGAGCACGGAGTGCCCGTCCGGCGACCAGAGGGCGTTGTCGGCCTCGGTCGAGATCGCCGTCAGCTTCTTGGGATTGCTGGCCTCGCCGGTGGCCGGGTCGAAGTTCGCCAGCCAGACCTGTTGCGAACCACCTCGTGCAGAGAGAAAGAGCACGGAGTGCCCGTCGGGGGAGAACTGCGGCCCCGAGTCGCCGTCCTTGGCCACGGCCAGCTTTTGTGGCTCTCCGCCGGCAATCGCCTGCAACCACAACTCCGCTGTCTTGGTGTTCTGGTCGAGATTCGCGGTGGTGACGGAGTAGGCCAGCCATTTGCCGTCGGGCGAGACGGCGGTTTCGCCCAGCCGCTTCATCTTCATCATGTCCTCGAAGGTCATGGGGCGTTTGGCGGGGGCGGCGGGCGGCGGCGCATTCTGGGCAAAAGCGGAGGGAATTGGCGCAAGGACCGCAAGCAAGGCAACGGTGAGAGCGAGTGCGTTTTTCGGCATGGGAGTTCCTATCCGCGCAGAGGGAGCGACCGGTTGTGCGCGAAGGAAAAGTTTACACCGCGCTCCCGACGAACGGCCGCAAGTCGGGGTTCGTGCTTTCCCACTCTTTCCGCAGAAAAAAGCGGAAAGGATGGGGCACGGAGCGCGTCGAGGCTCGTCGCCCCCCACCTTTGCGACAGGAAGGCGAAACGCAGGTTCTTCGACTCGCTGCGCTCGCTCAGAATGACAGCAGTGGTGGGGAGCTAGCTGGGCTGGGTTGCGAAGTATGCGGCGACTTCCTGCCAGTTGGCCACGCGGACGAAGCCGGTGGCGGCGAGGTTGTGGGGCGCGGTATAGAGGATGCCCTGCCCCTCGAAACGGAGCAGGTTGCGGGGCAGGTCGTCGATGAGGTAGTCGGCGCGCAGAATGCTCTTGTTGCCGCAGAAGACGTAGTGGGTGCAAGGGATGAAAGGGAAGTGGCGCTGGAGCCAGCGGTACTTGGGGCCGAGCGAGTTGGGGACGGTCATGGCCTGGGTGGCGATGAAGATCTCGAAGCGGGTGGAGAGGTCTTTGAGCACCTGCTGCGCGCCGGGCATGAGGGCCAGGTCCTCGAAAAAGTCCTCGGCGTCGAGGAAGGCGCGAAGCTGCTGCTGGCGGTCGAGCGGCGCGATCTCCCACAGGCCCTTGCCGGCCAAATCTTCCGGGGTCACGTCCTCGTCGAAGGTCTGGTTGTAGCGGCGCAGATGTTCGGCGAGGGTGTCCGCCATCACCTCATCCATATCGACACAGATGCGCAGCACGGCTTGCTCCTCGATTCAATCGACCGCTTCCGCGGCCGGGTTCCCCAGAAAAGGTTAGCAGCCCAGGGGCCCGCGCGGGTTGGAATGCAGAAAAAGCATAGCGCAGGGGCTGGGGTCCGCGCATCTTCGAGGTTTCGGATTGTTCAGGAGATTGCTAGGCGCCGGAGTGCGAGGATTTGCGGACGGCGCGGCCGGCGCCGGGAACGGGCTCAGGCTGGGGCGCTTTGGGAGCGGGCGCCATGGCCGGGTCCCAGTAGAGCAGCCTGCCGCAACTGTCGCAGGCGAGCAGTTCGCCCTCGCGCAACTGGTTCCAGGTTTGGGGACGCACGCCCATGCGGCAGCCGGTGCACTGCTGGTTTTCGACGCGGGCCAGGCCGGTGCCGCGGGAGCCGGCGAGGCGGTCGTAGCGGACGAGCCATTCGGGCCCGATGAGCGGGCGGAGGGCCTCGCGCTCGGCGTTGAGCGTGGTCACTTCGGCGTCGATCTCCTGCTGGCGAAGCGCGGAGCGGGTGCGGGTTTTGTCCAGGGCGGCGGCGAGGGATTCCACCTCCGCGCGCGCGGCGGCCAGCGCGGCTTCCTGCGCCTCGCTGCGCTCCAGGCTGGCGAACTCCTCGTTTTCCAGGCGCTCGGCCTCCTGCAAGGCAAACTGCAGCTCGTGCTCGATGGCGGCGGCCTGCGCGGCGTTGGTGACCGAATCCTGCTGGACGCGGAAGCGGGCAGCCTTCTGGCGGTGGCCGGCGATCTCGCGCTCCAGGCGGGTGCGCAGCGAATCCTCGCGGCTGAGGGCGGCGGAAGCCTCGGCGGAGTGGCGCTCGGCGGCGGCCAGCGCCGCTTCGGCCTGGGCGATCTCCGCGGGCAGCGCGCGCGCCGCCTGCGCCAGCCGGGCACGCTCCAGATCCACAGCTTGCAGCTTTACGAGGTTTTCAATGTGCGCTTGCATCCGTGCCAAGAAGTCTACGTCATGTACCGTCTATTCAGAAAATGGGGGCGGGCGAATCCTGCGAGAATGGATGCGATCGGGAGGCGGGTTTTGGCGAGCGTACGAGGATCATTCTGGCGCAGAAACCGGTGGCTCAAGTGGTTTTTGGGCGGATTGCTGGCGGCACTGGCGGGGCTGGCGGTGGTTGTGGCCGTGTTGTTGCACCGGGCCGAGCCGTTCTTGCGCGCCCGCATCGTGGAAGAGTTGCAGGACCGCTTTCACGCCCGGGTGGAGCTGGACAGCTTTCACGTTTCTCTGGCCGATGGCCTGTGGGCCGAAGGGAAGGGCTTGCGCATCTGGCCTCCGGCACAAGTGGCCGGGGTCACGGTTCCCGGCCCGGCAGAGGCGGAAACGGCGCAAGCGGGCGAGCCGCTGATCCGGCTGGAGGAGTTCCGCTTTCATGCGCCCTTGCGCTACCGGCCGGGCCAGCCGATTCACATCTCCCTGGTGGAGTTGAAAGGGCTCGATCTTCGTCTGCCGCCGAAATCGCACTTCGAGCACGCTTCTTCGGGGGACGCACCATCGAAGAGCGCGGGAGTGCTCAGCTTCAGACTGGACAACCTGGAATGCAGCGGCGCGCACCTGGTGCTGGAGACCGGCAAGCCGGGCAAGCTGCCGCTGGAATTTGCCATCGCGCGCTTCAAGCTGAGCAATATTGCATCGGGCGGAGCGATGACGTTTGACGCCGAGCTGACCAATCCGCGGCCGGTGGGAACGATCCACTCGACCGGCAGCTTGGGGCCGTGGCTGGTGGCCGATCCGGGCGAATCTCCAATAACCGGCGACTATCGCTTTGAGCACGCCGATCTTTCCAGCTTCAAGGGGATTGCCGGCATTCTTTCCTCGACCGGCCACTACCAGGGAACGCTGCGCGACCTGACGGCGGATGGGGAGAGCGATACGCCGGATTTCCGGCTGACGCACTTCGGCAATTCCCTGCCGCTGCATACGCGCTTTCACGCCCGGGTGGACGCCACCAACGGCGACACCTGGCTCGATCCCGTGGAGGCGACGCTGGGCCGCTCGCACTTTTGGGCGCGGGGGCAGATTGTGCGGGTGCTGGCCGCGGCGCCCGGTGCGCAGCCGCGGAGCATCGGGCACGATATCGCCCTCACGGTCAACGTGGACCAGGGGCGCATCGAGGACTTTCTGCGTCTGGCCAGCCGCGGGTCCGCGCCGCTGCTGACGGGCGCGGTGACCTTGAAGACCACGCTCCACATTCCTCCCGGGCCGGCGCCGGTGCATGAGCGGCTGGCGCTGAAGGGCGCTTTTGCGCTGGACCAGGCCCGGTTCGCCGACGCGAAGATTCAGGAGCATGTAGAGGAACTGAGCTTGCGCGGACAGGGGCGGCCCGACGAGTTGAAGACCACCGATCCGGCCAGCATTCGCTCGCGGATGCAGGGAGATTTTCAGTTGGCGGGCGGGGTGCTGACGCTGCCGGCGCTCCAGTGGACGGTGCCGGGCGCGGCCATCGACCTGAAGGGAAGCTATGCGCTGGAGGGCGGAGCGCTGGATTTTATTGGAACGGCGAAGACCGATGCCACGGTCTCCCAGATGGTGGGCGGGTGGAAGGGATTGCTGCTGAAGCCGGCCGACCGCCTGTTCAAGAAGAGCGGCGCGGGGGCGGCGGTTGGGATTCAGATCGCGGGCACGCGCGAGGAGCCGAAGTTCACCGTCGATTTCGATGGCATGAAGGCGACCGTGGGGCCAAAGAAGAAGCGGTAGAGCTGAGTTAGCTGTATCCCGCCCTAGCCGCAAAAACAAAGACGCGGCGAGGGGGGGGCATCCAGAGGAATTCCTGATTTTTAACCTATTGTCTGGCGAAAATCCATCCCCGAAGGGCGCACCGCTGTGTTAGTTTTGCTTGGGTTACACCGTTGCCGGGTGGATGAGCAGCGGAAACAGAATGAGGAGACCGCAATGCACTGGACCAAAAGTATCGTACGCTGCGCCCTAGCCCTGTCTCTGGGAGCCGTGGCGCTACCCGGCGGCGGGCAGGCAGCGTTCGCCCAAGCCACGACCCAACCCGGAGCCACAACCCCCGCCAGCGAACAGGACTGGTGGAAGAACGCCGTCCTCTATGAGATTTACCCGCGCAGCTTTCAAGACTCGAACGGGGACGGCATCGGCGACCTGAAGGGCATTACCGAGAGGCTGGACTACCTGAAGGAACTGGGGGTGGACGCCATCTGGCTGACGCCGGTCTATCCTTCGCCGCAGGTGGACTTCGGCTACGACATCTCGGACTACAAAAACATCGATCCGCAGTATGGCACGCTGGCCGACTTCGACCGTCTGGTGGCCGAGGCCCGCAAGCGCAACATCCGCGTTTTGATGGACATGGTGATGAACCACACCTCGGACCAGCACAAGTGGTTCCTGGAGTCGCGGTCGTCGCGCGACAACCCCTACCGCGACTGGTATATGTGGCACGATGGCAAGGGCGAGACGGCGACCGACAAGGGCGAAGTCCCGAACAACTGGCAGTCGGACTTTGGCCACTCGGCGTGGGAGTGGGACGAAAAGACGCGCCAGTACTACTATCACAAGTTCTACATTCAGCAGCCCGACGTGAACTGGGACAACCCCAAGATTCACGAGGCTTTCAAGGATATCGTCCGCTTCTGGCTGAAGCGCGGGGCGGGCGGCTTCCGCTTCGACGCCATCACCACGCTCTTTGAGGACCCCAACCTGACCGACGAGGACGTTCTCAAGGACAAGGACGGCAAGCCGTACCTCAATGCCTACGGCGACATCGCGCTGAACGACACGCGCACCAACAACCTGCCGCGCAACCACGAAGTGATGCAGGAGATGCGCGCCTGGACCGACACCTTCGGCTCGAATGCCTTTCCCGGTTCGCGGGTGCTGATCGGCGAGACCTATGTGCCCAACATCGCCGAGTTGGCCAAGGAGTATGGGACGGCGGAGAAGCCGGAGTTCCAACTGCCGATGGATACGCAGGTGGCCTTCATCAACAAACTGGATGTGGCCCAGTTCCGCGCCCGGCTGACCGATGTGGAGACGCAGATTGGCGGCAACACGCCGCTGCTGCTCTTTGACAACCACGACAATCCGCGCCTCGACGCGCGCTACGGCGACGGCGTGCACGATACCGAGATTCAAAGGGCGCTGGCGGCGGTTCTCTTCGCCAGCCGGGGCGCGGCGCTGTTCTACTATGGCGACGAAATCGGCATGAAGACCACGCCGCCCACCCGCAAGGAAGACGTGAAGGACCCCATCGGCGTGATTGGCTGGCCCAAGGAGAAAGGCCGCGACGGCGAGCGCACCCCGATGCAGTGGGATGCGACGGCCCACGCCGGCTTTACGGCCGCGGGCGCCACGCCGTGGCTGCCGGTGCCGCCCAGCGCCGCCACTATCAACGTCGAGGCCGAGAAGAACGATCCCAACTCGCTGCTGGCCTGGTACCGAAGCCTGATTCAACTGAAGAAAGCCAACCCATCCTTGGCGCGGGGCGAAAACGCGATGCTCGACACGGCCAACACCAAGGTGCTGAGCTGGGTGCGCCAGGCGCCCGGAGCGGCGCCGGTGGTGGTCTCGGTCAACTTTACGGCCGAGCCGCAGACGGTGTACCTGAGCGTTCCCGGCTGCGGCGGCAAGACAAAAACCCTGCTCAAGACGCCCGGCGCGGCCGATCCGGCGTGGCTGGGGCAATTTCAATTGGGACCGTACGGGGTTTACATCGGGGAAGTGCAATAACTGACAGCTTGTAGCTTTCGCGAGGCACATCCGGCGGTTTCCGTTGCAACGGAAATCGCCGCTTGTGTTTGAGGCCAACGCGGCGCCCAGCCGGGCAACCGGACGGAAATGGCGGCCCTGTATAATCCTCCGTTGCTTCCAATGGGAAGCGCCGGAGGATTCAAATGGATACGCTCTTTCTGGTTTTTCTGGGAGTTGCCGCTCTCATCGTTCTCATCACGGCACTGGGCAGCTTTTTCACGGTCAACACGGCCCAGGTGGCCGTCATCACGCGTTTCGGAAAGTTTCTTCGCGTGGCCGAGCCCGGATTGAACTGGAAGATGCCGTACTTCGACACTGTGGCGGGCCTGGTGAGTCTGCGGGTGAACCAGATCACGCTGACCATGGAGACCAAGACCAAGGACAACGTTTTCGTCACCATTCCGATCTCGGTGCAGAACCGGGTTCGACCGGAGAAGGTCTACGACGCCTTTTACAAGCTCTCCGACCCGGTGGCGCAGATCAAGAGCTATGTGGAGCAGGTGATTCTGGGCCACGTGCCGGGGATGACGCTGGACGAGGTCTTTGCCACGCAATCCTCCATCGCCGCGGCGGTCAAGCAGGAGCTGGACGCGGATATGGCCACCTTCGGCTACGAGATCGTGAATGTGCTGGTGACCGACATTGTTCCCGACGCCAAGGTGAAGTCGGCGATGAACGACATCAACGCCGCCCAGCGCGAGCAGGTGGCCGCGAACGCGCGCGGCGAGGCGGAGAAGATTCTGGTGGTGAAGAAGGCCGAAGCCGAGGCGGAGAGCAAGGCCCTGCAGGGCCAGGGCATCGCCAATCAGCGCAAGGCGATCATCGAAGGCTTGCAGACCTCGGTCGAGCAGTTCCAGAAGGCGGTGGAAGGCGCGTCGTCGAAAGAGGTCATGCAACTGGTGCTGGTGACGCAGTATTTCGACACGCTCAAGTCGATCGGCGAGAACGACAAGACCAACACGCTCTTTCTGGCGCACACGCCCGGCGCGGTGAAGGATGTTTCGGAGCAGATTCTACAGTCGATGCTGGTGGCGGAGAGGTCGAACTGAGGATGGATGCTTGAGTCGATTGACGCAGGGTCCTTTTGCCGGGCTTCTCGGAGGAAGCCCGGCAAAAGGAGTGGCCGATCGCCTCAAGCAGAGACACCGCGCGGCGCCAGACCCGGTCCTGGCGGCGCCGCGCGGCGATGCCCTGCGCTGCTACGAGCGGCTTACCGCTTGACGATCTTGGCCAGGCGGGGATCCTTCCAGAGCGCGGAGAAATCCGGGTCGGAATAGACCTTGGCCAGGTCGGTGTAGTGCTGCTCTTTGGCCCGCTCCAAGTAGTCCAGGGCTCCTTCGAGGTTGCCGCGTTTCATATACGATTTGGCAATCAGGAAAGAAATGCGGGCGCGCTGTTCCGGCGTCCTGACCTGGGCGATCACGCCGTCCTGGCTGCTGCTGAGCACGTCGGCGTCAAGCTCCAGGGCGCGGGCGTATTCGGTCATGGCGCGGTCGATCTCGCCCAGGCCGACCCAGGCTTCCGCAAGGTTGACATGGGTCGCCGCATTGGACTCATCCATCGCCAGCGCCTGCTTGAAGTAGACGACGGCGGGCTTGTACTTCTTGTCAAGAAGCGCGACCGCTCCCAGGTTGTTGAGCGCGGCAGTGAGCCGGGGATCGTACTTGATGGCCAGGGAAAAGTACTTGCGCGCGCGCCCCCGCTCGCCCAATTGCAGTTCGGTGATGCCTACCTTGTTGGAGAGCTCCGCATCCTGGCGTCTGATGCGAAGAGCCTCCAGATAGTAAGCAACCGCCATCTGGTTGTCTTTATGGATGCGCGCCAGGTCTCCTTTCACCTCCGCCATCCTGGCCGCTTCCGTCTTGTCCGTCTTGGCGGCGTCCCCCACCGGGTCCGTTCTTCCATACGGAGCCGCGCCGATCAAACCCGCCACCACCACCACCATCGCCAGTCTTCTCATAAGGTCACCTCTCCTGTGCGGGAGTTTTTTGCCGGATGCAATCGGTTGAGCCTTTGGCCCCGGCAATCCGCTCGCTGCATCGATTCCAGTAGAGATCGGCTCCGGCAAGTCCACAACGCTATACCTGCTACGCGTCCGTTGAGCGGGGGTTAAGTTTACGGAGCGCGCTGAGGAAGTCGTGTATTTTCTGCTCTTTGCAAAAAACGTGACGTTCGAGGCGAAGTAGCCCCGAGGCGTCAGGGAGGGAGGTTACACGCCGTTACATCCGGATTCTCGCAGCGGCCTACACGGTTAAGCACTAGCCAAGGTGGAGGGCGGTAGCATTACAGTCAGCCCAGTGTAGAGGAACGATGGTGATTGAAAGCCCACAGTCGATCAATCGCGACGCCCAGCGCGCGGAACTGGAAGCGGTGCTGCGTTCAAAGCACTTTGCGCACGCGCCCACGCTGGCCAATCTGCTTTCGTTTCTCTGCGAACGACTCTTTGCCGGCGAGGCCTACCAGATCAAGGAGTATTCCATCGGGGTGGAGGTCTTCCATCGCGGAGCCTCTTTCGACCAGAACTCCGATTCGATTGTGCGGGTGGAGGCCAATCGGCTGCGCAAGCGCCTGGCTGCCTACTACGCCGGCGAGGGCGCATCTCATCCGCTCCGCATCGTTATTCCTCTGGGACAATATGTTCCCGAATTTGAAGCTGCGGCTCCGCACCAGGAAGAAAGAGCGCCGGCTCTCGCCGATCCTGCTGTTGCCGGCCGGCCGGGAATCGAGAGCGGGGCGCCAGGGAAGCGGCAACCTTGGTTGCGCCTCACCGGGCGCCGGGCCTGGGGCCTGGCCGCCGCGCTCCTGCTGCTGGCGATCGGGCTGGTGGGCGCTTTCGTTGTCTTCCGGCAGATGAAACCCGCGCCGCGCAGGGCAGGGCAGAACGCGTCCTTCGACCAGCCGGCGGAATCGCTGCTTGGCCCGCCGGGCGGCGAGGAGATTCGCATCCTGGCCGGCTCCGGCCGCAGCTTTGTCGATCATGCGGGCAAGCTGTGGAACGCCGACGCATGGTTCGATGGCGGCACGGTGGTCAAGGACTCCGTACTGCATATCTGGCGCACGCAGAATCCCAGTTTCTATCACACCAGCCGCCAGGGACAGTTCCGCTACGCGATTCCGCTCAAAAAAGGCATCTATGAACTGCGGCTGCACTTTGCCGAGACGGTCTACGACCCGGAATCCACCGGAACGGGCGGAGAAGGCAGCCGGCTGATGACCGTGCGCGCCAACGGCAAGCCGCTGCTGACCCGCTTCGACATCGTGGCTGACGCCGGCGCCAGCCGTACCGCCGATGTGAAGGTGTTCACGGATATTCAGCCGTCGGCCGACGGGTTGCTGCATCTGGAGTTCTCTGGCGACGACGGCAAGCAGGCGCTTCTCTCGGCGATCGAGATTCTGCCCGGATTCCGGGGGCACATCCGGCCTGTGCGCCTGCTGGCCCGGCAAACGCCCTATTACTCCAACGACAGCCACTGGTGGAGTCCGGACAACTACTTCGAGGGCGGCCAGTTGGCGGCGTACACGGTTCCCGTAAAAGGCACCGAAGATCCTGAACTCTACGAAACCGAGCGATGGGGAAACTTTACCTATGCGATTCCCGTGACGCCGGGAAGATACTCCGTATCACTGCACTTCGCGGTGCGCCACGGCGACTGGGACCAGTCTTCTTCGCCTTCCGGCGAGGGCGCAACCCCGGTGACGCATATTTTTAATGTCTTCTGCAATGGGAATGCGCTTCTGAGGAACTTCAATCTGGTGAAGGAAGCCGGTCTGAGCGACGTGACGATCCGCAAATTCACAGGTCAGGAACCGAATGCCCAGGGAAAGCTGCTGCTGAGCTTTGTCCCGGTGGAGGGCTACGCGACGGTGACCGGCATCGAAGTGCTTCCCGAGTGATCCCGCGCGGTCCCGCTCGCCGGGGACCCCGGTCAGGAGACCGGCGCTACAGGTTGGCCTTTACGAAATCACGCGGGACTGTCCCTAGAACGTATTGCCGCGGAAGAGGTAGACCAGTTCGACCACCAGAATGACCACGACGGTCAGCTCCAGGAAGAAGGCGCGGCTCTGGTTGAACTGGTCCACCATGAAGCGGTAGAGTTCTTCGGCCGTGCGCACTTTCTTTGTAACCAAGTCCTTGTAGTCGGGCACGCCGACCTTCAAGGCGGCCAGCTTGTAGAGGCGGGCCGCAAACATGTCGCTGAGAAACTTGATGGCGTTGTCGGCGTGCTCCGTCAGCTCCGCCACGTCGAGCAGCACCGTATGCAGGCGGGTGGCCGACCGGGCCAGCCGCCAGCGCGCCAGGATGCCGGTTCCCTTGTCGAGCAGTGTGTAGACGCGCTCCAGCTCTTCGGTGAGCAGATCGTCGTAGTGGCGGAATTCGAGCAACTGCGAGTTCGCGTACTCCAGCAACTGCACGGCGGTCTCCGCGCCCGCGGTGCTGTCAAAGAGGAACGCCGCGTTCCATCCGATGACCGCCAGGTCGTTGGCATAGTAGGAAATGCGCGACTGCAGCACCTCGTTGCATTCGCTCTCGGCCAGTTGCCCGGTGTCTCCGCGAACCACCTGCGCGATGCATGCGCCATGCCGATGAATCAATTCCGAGATGGTGGGCGAGCCCTCGATTTCGCGCACGTGAAAGATCAGATAGTCTTCGCTGAGCCACTCCTTGTAGGGCTTGATGAGCGCGGGCGCGGCGCGTTCCAGGCTGGCGCGGACAATGGCCGTGGCCTGCGCCGCAAAGTCCACATCCCACACCCAGCGGCTGGCCAGCGCGGCCAGCTTGTCCCAGCCGCCCGCGAAAGGCAGCTCGAAGACCACGCTCAACACGCCGTAATCGTAGTACTTGATCTCGCCGTGGAGCTGTTCGCCGCTTTCCAGCACCAGCGTCTCCACCGGCACCACCACCGGCGGCCTCTGGTAGCGGACATATCCCGGCGCGGGATGCTTCATGCTGGGTTTGTCGACCTTGCGCGCGCGCACAATCTCCTGCAACAGGTCAAGGCGAATGGCCTCGGCCACGTCAAACTGCAACAGCACCAACACCGACCCGCGCAGCAGGGTTTCTGTCGATTGGGTTCCTGTTTCCTGCATGATGATTCGATCTTAATCTTCCATTCCTTCGATATGCCTCACTCCCCGGCAGGCGGCGATCGGGCAAACCACTCGCTGCCGTGGCTCCGGGGGCCTTGCCCGCCGACAGCCCTGCGTGATTGACTGGTTGCCAAAGGCGGAGCGGAAGAATGTCCTACATCCTTGCACTGGACCAGGGAACGACCAGTTCCCGCGCGATTTTGTTCGACCAGGCGGGCGCGATTGCCGCCGTGGCGCAGCATGAATTCGAGCAGTTCTATCCCCAGGCGGGATGGGTCGAGCACGACCCCATGGAGATTCTGACCAGCCAACTTGCCTGTGCGGTGGAGGCGCTGGGCAAGGTCGGCGCGCGCCCGCGCGATGTGGCGGCCATCGGTATCACCAACCAGCGCGAGACGGCGATTGTGTGGGAGCGGGCGACGGGCAAGCCGATTCATCCGGCCATTGTCTGGCAGGACCGCCGGACCGCTGCGCAGTGCAGCCATTTGGAGGAGAGCGGGGCCGGGGAGAGTGTTTCGAATCGCACCGGCCTGGTGCTGGACCCTTACTTCTCCGCCACCAAGATCGCCTGGATTCTGGACAACGTGCCGGGCGCGCGGGCCAGGGCGGAGCGCGGCGAACTGGCTTTTGGCACCGTGGACAGTTGGCTCATCTGGCACCTGACCAGCGGCACCAGGCACGTGACCGACGTGACGAACGCATCCAGGACGCTGCTCTACAACATCGCGAAGGGCGAGTGGGACCAGGAGATGCTGCGCCTGTTTGGCGTTCCGGAAAGCATGTTGCCCGAGGTGGTGTGGTCCAGCGAGCGGGTGGGCGAGGTGACCACCACGCTGGGTCTGGGCGGCGCGGTCATCGCGGGCATTGCCGGGGATCAGCAGGCCGCGCTCTTTGGCCAGTTGTGCTGGAGCGCCGGCGAGGCCAAGAACACCTACGGGACCGGCTGCTTCCTGTTGCAGAATATCGGCACCCGATTTGTGCGCTCGAAGAACCGGCTGATCACCACGCTGGCGGCCAGCGCGCAGCACCGGCTGGAGTACGCCTTCGAAGGCAGCATCTTTATCGGCGGGGCGGTGGTGCAGTGGCTGCGCGACAACCTGAAGCTGATCGGCTCGTCGGCCGAGGTGGAGGCGCTGGCGGCCAGTGTGCCCGACTCCGGCGGCGTGGTGCTGGTGCCGGCGTTTGTGGGCCTGGGCGCGCCCCACTGGGACCCGCACGCCAGCGGCCTGCTGATCGGGCTGCGCCGCGACACCTCGCCGGGACAGATTGCGCGGGCGGCGCTGGAGAGCATCGCCTTTCAGGTGGCCGACGTGCTGGAAGCGGTGCAGAGCGAGACCATCCCGCTGGCGGCGCTGCGCGTGGATGGCGGCGCGGCGGTGAACAACCTGATGATGCAGTTCCAGGCCGACGTGCTGGGCGTTCCGGTGGTGCGGCCGCGGGTAACCGAAACCACGGCGCTGGGTGCTGCTTACCTGGCCGGCCTGGCCACGGGCTTCTGGGCCAATCCGGAAGAGTTGCGCGCCAAACGGAAAGACGATGTGCGCTTTGAACCGAAGATGGAAGCCGCGGAACGGGCGGAACGCCGTGCGCGCTGGCGCCGCGCCGTGGACCGGGCAAAGAACTGGGCCGAATGAACGGGAGCGAACGATGCGAAGAGAAGAGATGGTGCGCAACGTCCGGGAGCGTTTTGCAGCGCAGGTTCCGTGGGACATTGCGGTGATAGGCGGCGGGGCCACCGGGATGGGCGTGGCCGTGGATGCGGCGGCGCGCGGGCTGAGCGTGGCACTGGTCGAGGCCCACGACTTTGGCAAGGGAACCAGCAGCCGCTCGACCAAGCTGGTGCACGGCGGGGTGCGGTATCTGGAGCAGGGCAACATTCCGCTGGTGATGTCGGCCCTGAAAGAGCGCGGCCTGATGCGCCGGAATGCGCCCCACCTGGTGCACGACCTGGCCTTCATTGTGCCCAACTATTCCTGGTGGGAGGCGCCGTTCTACGGCATCGGGTTGAAGCTCTACGACCTGCTGGCGGGCAAGTACGGCTTTGGCGCCTCGCGCCTGCTCAGCAAGGAAGAGACGCTGGAGCGGCTGCCGGCGCTGGAGCCGGAAGAACTGCGCGGCGGGGTGATCTACTTCGACGGCCAGTTCGACGACGCGCGGCTGCTGATTCATTTGGCCATGACCGCGGCGGACCACGGGGCGACGCTCTTGAACTACTTTCCTGCGACCGGCCTGCTGCGCGATGCGGACGGCTACGTGAACGGCCTGACCGCCCGCGACGAGGAGACCGGCGAGGAACTGACGATCCTGGCGGGCATGGTGGTGAATGCGACGGGAGTTTTTACCGATTCCATCCGGCGGATGGCCGACCCGGCCGCGGAGCAACTGGTGGTCACCAGCCAGGGGATTCACCTGGTCTTCGACCGCTCGTTCCTCAAGGGCGAGACGGCGCTGATGGTTCCCAAAACCAGCGACGGGCGGGTGCTGTTTGTGATTCCCTGGCACGGGCACGCCGTGGCCGGCACCACCGACACGCCGGTGGACGCGCCCAGCCTGGAACCGCGTCCGCTCGAAGAGGAGATCGAGTTCGTGCTGGAGACGGCCTCGCGCTTCTTTGCCCGCCCGCCCAGCCGCAGAGATGTGCTGGCCGTTTTCGTGGGGTTGCGGCCGCTGGTCAAGGGCGAGGGCAAGACCTCGGCGCTCTCGCGGGATCACGTGATCCACGTGGATGCCTCGGGCCTGCTGACCATTACCGGGGGCAAGTGGACCACCTACCGGCATATGGCCGAGGACACCGTGGACAACGCCATTACCCTGGGCCGGCTGCCGGAGGCGGAGTGCACGACCAAGAACCTGCACATACACGGTTTTATGGAAGACGCTGCCGCGCTGGGCAGCCTTGAAGTCTATGGCTCCGACGCGGAGGCGATTCGCGCGCTGGCCGAGGACCCGGTGCTGGGCGCGCAACTGCATCCGGCGCTGCCCTATCTCGCCGCCGAGGTGGTGTGGGCGGCGCGGGAGGAGATGGCGCGGACGGTGGAAGACGTGCTGGCGCGGCACACGCGGGCGCTCTTCCTCAACGCGGATGCGGCCATTGCCATGGCCGAACCGGTGGCTCAGTTGCTGGCCACCGAACTGGGCCGCGACGAGGCCTGGGTCGAGGCGCAGGTGAAGGAATTCTGCGCGCTGGCCCAGCAGTACCGGGTGGTGTAAAAAGATAGAACGAACAGCACGACCGTGCGGAGGCGGCGATGGCAGCAGCGGTTTGCACTCATGTTGCGGAGCACCTGAAGAAGGTGCGGCCGCGGACCAGGGGTTGTGAGGAGTGTTTGGCGAGCGGCGACCCGTGGGTCCACCTGCGCATGTGCCTGGATTGCGGGCATGTAGGCTGCTGCGACTCGTCGAAGAACCGTCATGCGCGAGCGCACTTCCACGCCACGCAGCATCCGCTCATCCAATCCGCAGAAAAGGGCGAGGACTGGCGCTGGTGCTACATCGACCAGGTGTATCTGTAGCGCGCTACGCCAGCTCCACCTCGATCTTTTTGGCTTCCGCATCGAGTTTCACGATCTTGAAGCTGCGAATTTGGCCTTCGCTCAGGGGCTCGGGTTTGGATTGAGCGGCGGGCGCGTTGCCTTGCCAGCGGTCTTTCAGCATCGAGGAGAGGCTGGACAGGTCAACCTTGGGCTGGGACTTTGTTTTGGGCGCGGCGCTGGGCGCCGCGGGCGCGAGCGCCGCACCGCAAGTGGCGCGAATGCCGTCGCCCAGTTCCACGAAGACGAAATTTCCCGACGCCTCGACCACGCGGCCGGAAACCTCGTCGCCCACTTTGTGCTCGGCGATGTACTCGTCGATGTCGGTGGGGACGAGCTGCTTCATGCTCAGCTTGATCTGGCGCTTTTCCGGGTCGATGGCGAGGATTTGCGCCTTGACGATCTGACCGGCGCGCAGAACGTCCTGCGGGTGGTTGATGCGCTTCTCGGCGCTGATCTCGCTCACATGGACCAGGCCCTCGATGCCGGGTTCGATCTCAACGAAGGCGCCGAAGTTCATCAGCTTGGTGACCGGGCCGGCGATCTGCGAGCCGACGGGGTACTTGCGCTGCACATCGCTCCAGGGATCGCTGAGGGTCTGCTTGAGGCCGAGCGAGATGCGGCGCTCTTCGGGCTTGATGCCGAGGATGACGGCGTCCACGGTGTCGCCCTGCTTGAGGATGTCGCTGGGATGGCGGAGCTTCTTGCCCCAGGCCATCTCGGAGATGTGAATGAGGCCCTCGACGCCGGGCTCGATCTCGACGAAGGCGCCGAAGTCGGTGAGCCGCGTGACGGTGCCGGTGATGCGCTGGCCGGCGACGAACCGCTCGGGAGCCGTTTCCCACGGTTCGGCCTGGAGCTGCTTGAGGCCGAGCGAGATTTTCTTGGTTTCCGGGTCGATTTTGAGGATCTTGACTTGCAGTTCCTGGCCGGTGGCGAGTACGTCCTCGACTTTGGCGACGCGGGCGTGCGAAATGTCGCTGATGTGGAGCAGGCCGTCGACGCCGCCCAGATCGACGAATGCGCCGTAAGGCGCCAGGGTGCGCACCGTGCCGGTGACGGTATCGCCCTCCTTGAGGGCTTCGCGCCGCGCCTGGGAGAGCCCGCGGGCCTGTTCTTCGAGCACTACGCGGCGATCGACCACGACATCCTCGTCGGTGACGTCGAGCTTGGTGATGCGGCAGGCGATCTCGACACCAACCAGCTTTTCCAGCTCCGCGGCGTCGCGGGTTCCGCTGCGGCTGGCGGGCATGAAGGCGCGCACGCCGATATCGACGGTGACGCCGCCCTTTCTGACCTCGGTGACGGTGCCCACCACGGCGGTCTTCTCGGCGAAGGCCGCTTCGAGGGCCGACCAGTCGCGCGGCTGGGCCACCTTGAAGCGGGAGAGCTCGTAGTAGTGCTCTTGATTGCGGCCCGTCACGGAGACCGGGAAGCTGTCGCCGGGCTTCACGCCTTCAGCGTTATTCTCGAAGGCCGAGCGGGGCAGCACGCCCTCCGCCTTGTAGCCAATGTCGAGGAAGACCTGATCGGCGGAGAGGGAGACGACGGTTCCCTCCAACTGCTTCGATCCGGGTTCGGCCTTGTGGGAGTGGCTGCGTTCGAAGGCGGAGAGCAGATCGGCAAAGGACTCGGTGGGTTCTTCGACGGGCTCGGTGTTTGCGGCGGCGGATTGGGATTCTGGCAGATTTTCGTTGGTCATGGTCGTTTACTGTTTCATTCTCCCATGATTCAACGGCTTGCGCCTGTGAGCCCGGCCTCCGGTGCGCGAGCGCGAGCAAAGCAGCGTTTGCCCAACGCCGCGCCGTGTGGACACCGGAGAGCCCAGGGAGAGAGAATTGCGCTCACTGGGAGTAAGACTCGATGAGGGCATCTTCTATGACACGGCGGGATTTTGTGCGCCTGAGCGCGGGCGCGGTTGCGGCCGGAGCGGTGGTGAATTCCACGCTGCTGGAACCGGCGGCGGCTCAGGCGGCAAGCGGAAGAAAGATTCGCTTTGCAATTGTGGGAACAGGAATTCGCGGCAGCGATCTGCTGCGGGCCGCGCGGCTGGTGCCGACGGGCGTCTGCGTGGGCGCGGCGGATTTGTACGAGACGCGGCACGAGACGGCCAAAGAAGCCTGGGGCGCGGATCTTGCCACCACGCGCGATTACCGGACCTTGCTGGACCGCAAGGATGTGGAGGCGGTCTTTGTGGCCACCTCAGACCATCTGCACCGGCGCGTCACACTGGACGCCGTCGCCGCCGGCAAGGACGTGTATTGCGAAAAGCCGATGTCGCATAGCGTGGCCGATGGATTCGCCATGGTGAAGGCGGTTCAGGCCGGCAAGCGCATCTTTCAGGCCGGCAGCCAGCGCGTTAGCTCGATTCTCTACGCCAAGGCCCGCGAGATTTACGCCTCGGGACGACTGGGCCAGGTGCATGAGATCGACGCGCAATGGAACCGCAACTCGCCGGGCGGCGCGTGGGTCTATCCGGTGCCTTCCGACGCCAGCCCGAAGACCGTCGATTGGGAGAGCTTTATCAAGGACGCGCCGGCGCATGACTTCGATCCGGTGCGCTTCTTCCGCTGGCGGCTCTTTGCCGACTACGGCTCGGGTCTGGGCGGAGATTTGTTCGTCCACCTGCTCTCCGGCATTCAGGTCATCACGGGGATGAACGCGGTGGCCCGGCGCGCCTATTCGAGCGGCGGGCTCTACCACTACCAGGACGGGCGCGATTTTCCCGACCTGCTGGAAACCGTCTACGACTACCCGACAGAAAACGGCGGCGTGCAGGTGCATCTGCACTGCAACCAGAACAACAACGACAACGACGAGAGGCTCAGCTTTTTCGGTTCTGCCGGAACGCTGGTGGTGACCGGGAGTTCGGTGACCTTTACGCCGCAGGACACGACGCCGCGTTTCGAGAGCTATGGCTGGAACGGCATGACGGCCGCGCAGCGCAAGCAGGGCGAAGAGGAGTGGCGCGCCGCGCATCCGGCTCCGCCGCCGCCGCTGGGCGAGGTGGAGAGCTTCACGCTGCCCAAGGGCTACAACGACACCGCCGATCACATCGCCAACTTCTTCCGCGCCGTTGAGACGCGGGAGCACGCGGTGGAGGACGAGGTCTTTGGCAACAACGCGGCCATCGGCTGCCACCTGGCCAACTACTCTTACTTCCACCACACGGTGGCCAAGTGGAATGCGGCAACCGGGACGATCGAAGGATGAAATTTTCAAAGAGCGAACTGCGGCTCTCGCAGAGGAGAAAGAGAAAAATGAGCAACACATCGCGTCGAAGTTTTTTGAAGGCTACGGGCGCGGCGGCCGCGGCGGTTTGCGCCGGCGCCGGCCGCTTGTCCGCCCTGCCTCTCCGGTTGCCCATCGGCCTGCAACTTTACAGCGTGCGGGAGCTGCTGCCCAAGGACTTTGACGGCACTTTGCGCAAAGTGCGCGAGGCAGGCTACACCGAAGTGGAGGCGGCGGGCTACTACGACCGCAAGGCGGCGGATTTCCGTCACGCCATGGAGCTGGCCGGACTGCGCTGCGTGAGCACGCATCACGCGCTGGCCGCATTGCTGGAGCATCGGGACGAGCTGATCGAGTACGGTCACGCGCTGGGGCTGGAATACATCATCTGCCCCTGGCCGCGGCGGCGCGACCCGGCGGCCAAGGGATCGCTCACCCTGGACGACTGGCGCTGGGTGGCCGGCGAACTGAATCGCATTGGCGAAAAGGTAAAGGCCGCCGGCATGACCTTCGGCTATCACAATCACGGCCCGGAGTTCGACTCCGAGGGCGGGGTGGTTTTCTACGACGAGCTGCTGCGGCTTACCGATTCGAGCCTGGTGAGTTTTGAGCTGGATTGCGGCTGGGTGGCCGCGGCCGGACGTTCGCCGGCGGAATACCTGAGCAAGACGCCGGAGCGTTTCCCGCTGCTGCACGTGAAAGACATGGTGAAGGGAGCAAACGGCCAGTACCACTCCACGGTGATGGGGCGCGGCGTGGTGGATTACCGCCCGATTTTGCGCGCGGCCACGGGGCTCAAGCACTACTTCATCGAGCAGGAAGAGTTCGACATCGACACCATCGAGGCGATCCGGCTGGATGCGGAGTACATGCGCAAGCTGGATGTGTAGGCGCGGTTCTTTGCGCTCTGCGCCGCGGCTTCTTTCGATCCCAGGTCCTCAAAAGCGGGACCTGGGCGCCCAGGGGCTGACCCTCGACCAGCGGTCGGAGAGCTAAATGGGATGCGGCGTGGTGTTGCGGGCGTTGGTCACGTTGTCGGGCGTATCCGTGGCCGTTTTGCCCGATCCGTAGGCGAACTTCTCGTAGACGGGGCCGACCTTGCGGATCACATCCAACCAGCCATCGTCCCAGGTCACGCGCGCCTCGCCGTCTACATAGACCCATTTGCCGTGTTCGCTGCCGATCGAACGCAGAGCCTCCCCATTTTCCTTGAGCGTAATGTAGAAGTTTTGGCCGTTTCCCTCGCCCACTTCCCATCTGCCCAGAAAATGACCGCGCGACGGCAAAGCGGTGCTGGCGGCGGGTGTCTCGCCGCCCCCCGGAAACTCCACCCGCGCGACGTCGGCGAGGTTGAAGCTCTGCCGGTGGCCATCCTTGAAGACGATGACGATCTTCTCGGTCCCATTCTTGGCTGCCGAGGAACGCTGGGCAACAACTCCCGGAGCCGCAAGGCAGAGCATGGCCGCCAATCCGGCAACGCCGATGTATTTGTGCATGGGATACTCCCTTCCAATCAGCGGCGCGGCGGCCATTCCGGCACAGCCGCGCCTGTTCTCTTCTACGCTGGCCGCGTATCGATGGTTCCCAGGGAGTCCATCTTAACCGCGCAACGTGGACCTGCGTTCAACAGGTTGCGAAAAAGCGCGGGCGCCGGTATCGCTACGGTTGCACGGGATTCGGCTGGCTCGTGCTGTCCGGGCCCGCCGGCGGCTCGTCCAGCTTTGTTACATGTACGCTGGCCTGGGTTTCGGGGACGGTTCCGTCGTTCACCTGCACCTCGAAGGGCTTGCCCTGGATGAGGATGCGCTGGCTGGCCTTGCCGCGGGCGGGAACCAGAACCCGCTGCGTGACGGAGTTGGAGCCGGAGCGCACGGTGACCGGGACCTCGGCCTGGGCGTAGCCGCTGTTGGCCACGTTCACGGCCACCAGCCAGTTGCCGGCCGAGGCGGCGGAGGGAAAGACGCCGTCGATGCTCAGGTCGGGCAGACCCTTGTCCCCATCCACCCAGTCGGCAAAGAACCAGGAGAGATCGCGGCGGTCGCCGGCTTGTTCGAGCAGTTTCTCGAAGGAACTGCGGCCCGTGTCCTTGCCCAGGTCGGCCGCGGGATCGTAGGCGCGCAAAGCGGCGGAGAGCGCGGGGTCGCCGGCCAGGTCGCGGAGCATCCACAGGACATAGGCGGCCTTGGTGCGGTAGTAGACGGGCGAGATGGCCGCGGCCAGCGGCTGTCCGGCGCTCTGGCCAGGACTTTCAGGCTCTGCCAGGGTGAGCGCGGAGCGCGCCGACTCCAAAGCGCCCAGAGCCTGTTCACGGCCGCGCTGCTTCTCAATCCAGAGCGTGCCCATGAAGTGCGCCACGCCCTCGCTGAGCCAGGCGCGCGGCGACTGCATCCAGGCATGGGTGAGCGCATGGGCCAGAATCCCTTGCAACTGTTCCGGAGTGGCCTGGCGGATGTCGGTGGCCAGCAGCGCGCCGGTTTCGAAGGGCGCATCCTGGGGATCGGGCAGGTCGAGCAGGGTGAGCTGGGCGCGCGGACGCTGTCCAAGCCAGCTTTGCAGGAAGGGCGTCACCGCGGTGGCGGCTGTCGTCCAGGCCTCGACGGCGGAGTCGTCTTCCGGCGCGGTCCACAGCGTGGTGTTGACGCCGGGGTGGGGGGTGCGGATGGCCACAAAGAGGCTGGGCGCTTCGAATCCGAGGGTTCCGGAGCCCGAGTCAGCCGTGGCCACGCCCGCCACTTCCTGTCCCAGGTCGCTGGAGTCGGTGACGGTCAGAGCCGCCGGATGGCCGTTGATGAGGGCGACCGTGGGAGTTTGACCATGGGGAAACTCGACCGTCAGACGTAGCCGGAAGCTGGCTCCGGCCAGCCGCAGCTTGTGCTCGCCGATCTCGTCGAAGAGCCGCGCTCCGTCGCCCAGGATGACGGGCACGCTGGAAACCGGGTACCAGACCACGTTGCCGAAGCCGCGCAGCCCGGTGAAGGGAACGCCGATCTGGTCCCAGTCGGAGTGCAGCGCCACATCGTCGGGCGTTCCAATCACCAGCAGCCGCTGGGCCGAGGCCGGAACGACGCCGGAGTAGGTTACGTCGAGTTGGAGGCTGGCGCCCGGCGCCAGGGGCTGCGTGAGTGGAACCGCCGCCTCGTGCAACTGCCCGGTATGGTCGCTATCGGAGTTGAGCACGGCCACCTGGAACGCGATGTCCTTGCCGTTCAAACGGATACGCTCCCAGTTGAGGGTGGAGGAAATCTGCAGCGGAATGCGGACCAGCGGAGCCTTGGCGTCGTTGCGCACCGACACCAGCGCCCGGACCGCGATCTGCTGGGCGGCCGAGCGCAGGTGCACGTCCATGTCCATGCCGGTGAAGGCGACCGCCTGCCGCTCAGAGTCTGAAGCGGAGGGCGCGAAGGCGATCTGGACGGCCGGCTGGACGGCGGCCGGGCCCACCTGCGTCGTGGTCTGGCCGCTCTCGTCGGTCGAGCGCGAGAAGATGACCTGGCCGACGGGTCGCGCTGTTTGCTGGTACGGCTGCGGCGCCTGCTGCGGGGCCGGGAGGGCGGGAGCTGTGGTCTGCGCCAGGCCGGGAAGAACCGCCAGGAGGGCGATCGCCCATGTCGGAGCCGCGGTCCGTTTTATAGAAAACCTCATGAACCCAAGCCTTTCTGCTTCTTTGGTTTGGACGCGCCAGCGGCGATTGGGCCAACCGCGCCCTCGGCGCGGCGGGCGGCCAGGCGGCGCTGGCGGAAGGCCTCATAGAGGACGACCGCGCCGGCGGCAGAGACGTTGAGCGAACTGACGCCGCCCGCCATGGGAATCCGCAGCAGGTGGTCGCAGGTGCGCCGCGCCAGGTCGTGCAGGCCCGCGCCCTCGCGGCCGAGCACCAGCACGCAATTGCCGGTCAGGTCGAATTGGTCGTAATCCTGCGTGCCGCGCTCGTCGAGGCCGATAATCCATAGATTCTGCTGCTTGAGCTGTTCCAGCGCGCGCACCAGGTTTACCACGCGAGCGATGCGCAGGTGCTCGGCCGCGCCAGCGCTGGCCTTTACGGCAACCGGGCTCAGGGGCGCCGAGCGCCGCTCGGTGAGCACCACGCCGTCCACGCCGGCGCCGTCGGCCACGCGGAGCAGGGCGCCCAGGTTTTGCGGGTCCTCGACGCCGTCGAGAGCCAGCAGCAGCCGCGCCGCGCCAGGATTCCCGCCGGGTGCGAAGAGGTCCTCGATGGTGAGAAACTCCTGCGGACGGACCATGGCCACCACGCCCTGGTGAGCGGCGGTCTGGGCCAGCAGAGTCAACTGCTCCCTGGGCTCCTGGCGGACGCGGACGCCGGCCTGGCGGCAGAGCGCCACCAGTTGCGCCAGCCGCGCATCCTGGCGCTCCTGGGCGACCACGACATGGTCAAAACGCCGACGGCCGGCCTTCAGCGCTTCCTCGACCGGATGAACCCCATATAGAACTTCCATGAGGGATAGTGTAGAAGATCGACGAGTCGGGCGAGGCGCGCTGTTACCAGGACAGCTCTTTGCGCAAGGCCGGTTCGAGATCGTCGGCGATATGCCGATGCTGCGCGTGGGTCGGATGACCGTCGCAACCGTTGCCGGGATAGTGCGTGGCCTGGAGCCATTGAATTCCGGGGTCGTTGGTGCGGCGGACAGCGTCTTGAACGTAGCGCCGCAGGAGGGGATCGGTCACAATGGCGCCCTCGGTGGCGAAGATCGCGGCATGTGGATAGTGCGCGCGCAAGGTCGTGAGAAGGCGGGCATAGTCTGCGACAAAGGTGTCTCCGTCGAGAGGCTTGGTCTTTTGCAGGTTGAAGTCGTTGGTTCCCAGCGAGACGACGATGGCGTCCGGAGTCCAATTGCTGAAGTTCCACGCCACGCGGCCGGCCGGCTCGTCCGAGGCGATCGACAGATCGAGAAACTGCGGCGCGTTGAGCACGTTGTCGGCAATGCCCAGGCCGCGATAGTCGCGATCGATGCCCCGGCCCCCATAGCAAACCAGATGCGTCTGCGCGTCCAGCCGGCGGCCGAGTTCCATTCCGTAGGCGTCGTAGGCATCGCTGGCGGGATGCGCGGGGTCCGGGGTGCAGGTCGCGTTGTTTTCCACTCCGGCCCCGCAGGTGACCGAATCGCCCACAAACATCAGTTTTCTCGCCGGCAAAGGCGGAGGTGGAAGCAGAGCGCCATCGGCTGGCAGCTCGATGCCGAGCAAGGTAAGAATCCCCTGCCAGGTTTCCGTTCGCTTGTAGACCTCGGCGGTGTGGGGGCCGGCATCCAATCCGCTGGCCAGGACGACGCTCTGCTCGCCCTTCTTCAGCAATTGGAGGGCGGGAGCGCCGTGGTCGAGAACGATGGTCAAGGCGGATTTCTCCGAGTCGCTGCTCAGATCGAGGGAGAGAGACGTGCCCTGAAAGCGCAGCAGCAGTCCCGTTCCCGGATAGCCCAGACGCGGCTGCTTGGGATTGGTTGAATCGATCTGGCCCAAAAGAAGAATGCGGGGATCGTCCATGCCGAAGCTGTTCTTGGCTGGCGTTGCCTCCGGGGTTTGCGCGGCAAGCGGCAGAATCGAACCCGCAAGCATCGTCAACAGCACGGCTATACTTCCAATCTTCACAATCTCTCCTTGAATGGATCAGACAGCTTTACTTGTTCCAGCGGGAAAGCCCCGGCGAAGGATAGGCGGCTGGTTTATCCGGCCAGCCATCTGCGCCTCCTCGGCCGGATGAAGCCCATCTTGGACTTCCACGAGAATTAGTCTAAAGGGATAGGGAGATCCCCCGCCTCTGGCGGGGTGGCAGTAGCAGTTTGACATTTGCGGAGTTGTCCCCGGTTTGTTTTTTTTAGCTTCTTCCGGCAAGAAGGTTGGAAGGCGCGGAGCCTGAGCGCCGTCCCTACGAGACTCCGGCTGAATGGTTGGTTTCGCCATCCCCACGCTGAAGCGCGGGGCTAACAACTACTGCGCCTACGGCGCGGAGGATGGGCTGCTGCCGACGCTCTGGCCAAGTCGCAGCGCGTCGTACCTACGGCGCGGAGGATGGGCTGCCGCCGACTGGAGCGCTTCTACACAGGCCCCTTGGAGGGGCCACCCTAAAGCCCCCGGCTCTCTCAAGGAGCAAAATTCGTTTGCTCCTTTCCTTATTGCCCAGACCTTCGGTCTGGCGCTCCACTGCCGGGGGATATTTACAAGATCGATGAGTCCGCATGGTTCTTTCCTCTTGTTGCAGCGCGCCATGGGCGGCATACTGTGGCTGTCGTGAGGCCATGATCCCTTCCGCCACGAAATTCTTCACTGCGGTGCTGGAGCCGGACCGGACGCGGCTGCGCCGGGTGATTGCGCGCGTTCCGTTCGACGTGGCCAAGGCATGGCCGATGCGGCGCGGGCTGCGCGTGCGCGGCGAGATCGAAGGCTTTGCCTTCCGCACCTCGCTGTTTGCCGATCCGCGCGGCCAGGGGCACATTCTGCTGATCAACAAGAAGATGCTGGCGGCGGCGAAGGCAGGCGTTGGTTCCAAGGTGCGGATTCGGCTGGAGCCGGATGTGGAGGAGCGCGTGGCCGCGGTTCCGCCGGAACTGGCGCAGGCGCTCAAAGGCGATCGCCGGCTGCGCAAATGGTTCGACGGGCTCAGCTACTCCTGGCGCAAGGAGATTGGCACCTGGATTGAGGAGCCGAAGAGCGCCGAGGGCCGCCAACAGCGCGCCGAGAGGATGGCCGAGCGGTTGCTGCTCACCCTGGAGGGCGAGCTGGAGCTGCCGCCGATTCTTCATGCGGCCTTCCTGCGCCAGCCGCTGGCGCGCAAGGGATGGGAGGCCATGACAACGGTGCAGAGGCGCACCCAACTGCTGTCGATCTTCTACTACCAGAGCGCCGAGGCCCGCGCGCGCCGTGCCGCAAAAGCGGTCGAGGATGCGCTGCGCGTGGCCAGGAAAGGTTCAGAGGCAACCGGGTAGGCTCCGTCCGCGGCGTTTTTTGCCGCGTGGTTGGCGCTGAAAAGAGTGCATTTGCGGGGGCAAGCCATTTTCCGGCGACCTGAAGGGCAATTCTGTCGTCTAATGGAACAAGATGAGTGCCATCGCGTCTCTTCGCCCTTTATTCGGTCTGGGTTCCGTCACCGCGGAACAAGAACTGGTGCGGCAGGAGAGCCTCGCCGTATCCGCAGGACTCAAGCGCCAGGACGCGGGGCTGCTGGATGAGCTGATCGTCCGCTACCAGCACCGGCTGTTGCGCTATCTGCTTTATTTGTGTGGCAACCGCGAGATGGCCGAGGACCTTTTCCAGGAGGTCTGGATGCGGGTTCTGGTGCGCGGGGCGCAGTTCAACGGCAAGGCGCGCTTCGACACCTGGCTCTTCACCATCGCCCGCAACCTGGTGATCGACCAGCGGCGCAAGCGCACCATGTCGAGCCTGGACGAGCTTTTCGAGGGCAAGAACGACGACGACCGTCCGATGACCTTCGAGGCCGCCGACGGCGAGCCGACGCCCTTCGACCGGTTTTCAAACCTTGAAGACCGGGAGCGGATTGCGGGGGCGCTGATGCAACTGGATACCCTCTACCGCGAGGTGCTGGTGCTGCGCTTCCACGAGGAACTGTCGCTGGAAGAGATTGCCAAGGTCACGCGGGCTCCGCTTTCCACCGTAAAATCAAGACTTTATCGTGGCATGGCCGCAATCAAGCCCAAGCTGGAGCGCAATCGCCCGCGCCACTGGGAGCCGGTGTGATGAGCTTCCGCGGGCCGGCCGGCGAGCCGGAAACGGGCGCCAAACCCGAGGCAGGCGCCGACCGCGACCTGCTTTCGGCCCTGGCCGGGAACCAGGCCAACCGGGAATGCTCGGTGGGCCATCGCACCTGCCGCGTGGTGAACGCTTCGCTGGGCGTGATGCAGGAACAGAAGACGGGGCGCAAGCGGGCTCGCGCCCTGGCCCTGGCGGCGACGCTGGTGGCCGTGATTCTGCTGGGCCCGCCGGTCTGGTGGGCCGTCGATACCTTCATTCAAGAGGAGCACCTGGCCGGGCTGATGGGCCAGCTCAGCCTGTGGATCCTGCTTTTCAGCGCGGCGGTGCTGGCCTCGGCGGTGCTGGCCGGCTGGATGCGCCGCAAATTCTGACTTTATCCTGCTTTGCCAAAGAGAGAATGCATTCACGGAGGCGCAACTTCCGGATTGGCTTTCCCGTCCATCGGTGTAGGGGTTAAGCTGTTGCTTAATCTCCTGAAAAACCCTCCGAGGGAGGGATTGTCTTATGCGCGAGCCACAGTCCATTAACGCCAATGACAACACACGCCTGATTCCGGTGTGGTCCATCGTGGCCGCCAGCGCGGCTTTTCTGCTGGTGGAGTACTACTTCTGGGTGGTTTTGCCACCGCAGCAACACCATTTGCCGCCGCTCGGGCTGCGCACTTACTTCAACCTGTCCTGGGGGCTGCTGGCCGCCATTTACCTGCTGATGGTCGGCTACGTCAGCCGGGACGCGCCCCGGCGGGCGATGAGCGCGCGCTTCTGGATCGTGCTCTGCTTTGTGATGCCGGCCGGCATCGGCGCCGTGCTCTACTTCCTGCTGCGCCAGCCGGAGGTATCCCGCTGCCCGGCCTGCTCGACGCATGTGCAGAGCGACTTCCACTTTTGCCCTCAGTGCGACTACCGGCTGACGGCCAATTGCGGCCACTGCTTCCGCACCGTGCGGGCGACCGACCAGTTCTGCACCCGGTGCGGCCATGAATTGGCAGCGGACCATATGCCAGCGCGGTTGCGGGTGCTGGGCGAGTAAGACCGAGCGAGCACGGGCCGGTTCCCGATTGGCCCGCGCCGCCCATTGATCCGGCCAGAACAGCTTCCACCCATTGAAGTTCCGGTTGCCATGACCCTCTCCGCGCTCATCATCGACGACGAACAACTGGCTCGCGACGAGCTCAAGTACCTGCTCGACCAGGTGGGCGGCGTGGATGTGGTGGCGCAGGGAACCAACGGCATCGAGGCCGTGGAGTTGATCGAGGAGCACCGTCCCGACCTCGTGTTTCTGGACGTGCAGATGCCGGGGCTGGACGGTTTTGGCGTAATCCGGCGGCTGATGGAGCGCAACGGAGCGAATTCGGAGGCGGGGCCTGGCAAAGAGGCCGAGGCGCTGCCGCAGATCGTCTTTGCCACGGCCTATGACCAATACGCGGTGCGCGCCTTCGATGTAAACGCCGTCGATTATCTGTTGAAGCCCTTCGATCGCACCCGCGTCGAGCAGGCCGTGGAGCGGGTGCGGCGCCGCATGGCCGGGGGCGGCGCACCCGCGCTGCCGGAGGCGCAGGTCGAGTCGCAACTCGACGCCCTGCTGCGGCTGCTCAACCGTCCCCAGGGCGCCTCGCGCACGCCCCAGCCGGCCAAGCTGATTGTGCAGGCGCAGAGCCGGCTGCTGCTGGTGGACCAGGCGGAGATTTGCTACGCGGCGATCGACGAGGGCGTGATCCGCGTGGTGACGCCGCACTTCGAGGGGCACTCGAAATGCCGCACGCTCGAAGAGTTGCTGGAGCTGCTCGACCCGGCGCACTTCTGGCGCGCCCATCGCGGCTTTGTGGTGAACATCGACCACATCCGCGAGGTGGTGCCATGGTTCAAGTCCAGCTATCAACTGCGCATGGACGACAAGCGGCAGACCGAGATTCCGGTGAGCCGCGCGCAGACGCGGCGGCTCAGGGAGCTGTTCAATCTGTAGCAGCGCGAACTCAGTCGTATCTCTCGAAGACAATCTGCTTGCGATGCCAGCCGTAGCCAGCCATCCGCTCGCGCACGCTGGCCACCATTTCGTTGAGGCCGCAGATGTAGGCGTAGATGTCGAAACGCAGCTCGGCGGGCGGAATGGCCGGGTCGGGCGCGGGCTGGACGAGCGGCAGGCCGAGGCACGCGGCGCGCTCTTCCACGATTCGCGCAACATGCTCCTGCACGTAGCCGCGCAGGCCGGTCCAGCTCGGCTGGGCGCGGCTCAAAGTGACGAGATAGTGGAAGTTCGGTTTGCGCCGGGCGAGCGCCTCGAACTCCTCGCGGTAATAGATGTCGGTTTCGTAGCGGGTGCCGTAGACCAGCCAAATCTGCTTGCCCTGGCTGCGGTCGGGGCCGTCGGCGGGAAACAGCCACTGGAGAAAGCCGCGCATGGGCGCGATGCCGGTGCCGGTAGCCACCAGAATCGAGTCGGCGATGGGCTCGCGCAGCACGAAATGGCCATGCGGCCCATGCACCTGGATGGTGGCTCCGATGGGCAGATCGGGCAGGTCGGCCAAGTGATTGGAAAAGAAGCCTTCCTCGACGCGGTTCACGCACAGGTCAAAGCGGTTGCCGCTGGGCGCCGAAGCCAGCGAGTAGGCGCGGGTTTGCAGCTTGCCCTTGGCGTCCTCGGCCACGGCGGAGACAAACTGGCCGGCGGCAAAGGAGAAGCTCTCCAGCTCGTCGAGGACAAACTGGAAGTGGTAGCACTGCGCCGTTTCCGAGATGCAATCCTTGCGTTCAAGACGTGCGGTGTAAAGTTCGCGTTCCAAGGCGGTTCTCGCTGGGGAAGAGATGCAGCCCGAGGGCTGGCTACAGGGAGTATCGCCAGAAGGGCGGCGAAGTGGCAAGCGGGGAGCGCGTGCGGCTGGGCGAGTCGTGCTGGCTTCAGAAGAAGCGGGGTGGATTTGGAGGCCACTGCCTTGCCGTGTGAAGCAGCCTGAGAATCTGAACCGTGTTTCCGCGAATTCTGTAGATGAGCAAGTAATGACGATGCGCCAGCAACTCCCGCGTTCCTGAAACGCGTCCCGGCCGGCCCATCTCGGGAAATCCGGTCAGGATCTCAGCCTTTTCCGCGAAGAGCAAGTCCATTTTGCAGGCTGCACGGGTGCTGTCTGCGGCGATAAACTCGAAGATTTCACGCCGGTCAGCTCTGGCAGACCGGGTCCAAACCAGATTCATCAGGCTGACCTGGGTAAGTCCTTATAGGAAGCCGCACGGAGGGCCGCAAACTCCGCCTCGACATCTTCGGCGGGAAGGAGATTCCCGGCGTCTGCATCCTCGATGCCGATTTCAACCTGGCGGCGAAACCACTGCTCATATTCCGCATCCGTGCGCTGGGTCTCGACAAAGTCCTGCATGAACTCGCGCAGGAGATCCTCGCCGGTTCGTTCCCTGGCTTTGGCCGCATCTGAAAAGGCCGTCTTCAATTTGGGATCGACCCGGATTGTAATCGTCGTTTCGGCCATTCTCGCCTCCTGAGGGCGAAGATTAGACTCAGCGTACCATGAAAGGCGAACTCGGGCAGCACACGGTCTTTGCGAGGCGCTTCCCCCTATAATGGACGGGGAGCCGGATGCGATTCCCGGTGGAATTCACGGCTTCTAACGCCTGTCTTTTTTGAGGATTTCATGGCCGCACTGCTGGATGCCATCAACGTCAAGCGCAAGATGTATTTTGAGTTTGAAAACACCCCCTATTACTGCCTGGAAGCCGAGGTTTCAACCCCCACGGCGCGGGGCGGCCAGACCCTGGTCCGGCTGAAGATGCGCAACCTGCTTACGCGCGCGGTCTTCGACAAGACCTTCAAGGCCAGCGACAAGTTCAAGGAGCCGGACCTGGAGATGGTCGAGGCTTCGTACCTCTACAGCGACGGCGAGGGCTCGTACTTTCTCGATCAGGAGAGCTTCGATACGCTCACGCTCTCGGGCGAGATGATCGGCAACGCGCTGGAGTTCCTGATCGAGGGCGCCATCATCCAACTGCACAAGTTCAACGGCAATCCCATCGGCCTGCAGTTGCCGGAGAAGGTCGAGCTGACGGTTGCCTATACCGAGCCCGGCGCGCGCGGGGACACCAGCGGCAACGTGACCAAGCTGGCCCGCCTCGATACCGGCCTGGAGATCAAGGTTCCGCTGTACATCCAGGAGGGCGAAAAGGTGAGGGTGTATACGGAGACCGGGGAGTTCGCGGGACGGGCCTGAGGGGCTTTCTGTTCAGGGGTTGGATGCGTGGCATCCCACCCTTTCCGCGGTGAAGCTGCGGAAAGGATGGGGCGCCCGGCGAGTATCATGATTGCCATGTCGAACCCGCTTCGCTGGGGAGTTCTCAGCACCGCCAACATCGGCCTCAAGAAAGTTCTGCCCGCCATGCAGCGGGGCCAACACACAAGCCTCCGCGCCATCGCCTCCCGCGATCTCACCAAGGCGCGGGAGGCCGCGGCTTCACTGGGCATTCCCACGGCCTACGGCTCGTACGAGGAGCTGCTGGCCGACCCGCAGATCGACGCCGTCTACATTCCACTTCCCAACCACCTGCACGTGCCCTGGACGATCCGGGTCGCCGAAGCCGGCAAGCACGTCCTGTGCGAAAAACCCCTCAGCCTCACCGTTGCCGAGGCCAAAACGCTGCTGGCCGTGCGCGCCCGCACCGGAGTGAAGATCGGCGAAGCCTTTATGGTCAACTGCCATCCGCAGTGGCTGCGCCTGCGCGCGCTGCTGGCCGAGGGCCGCATCGGAGAAGTGCGCTCCATCGCGGGCGCCTTCAGCTACTTCAACGTCGATCCCAACAATATCCGCAACCGGGCCGAATGTGGCGGCGGGGCGCTGATGGATATTGGCTGCTACCTCATTCACGCCGCGCGCTACGCCTTCCGCCAGGAGCCCACGCGCGTGGTCGCCGCCATCGACCGCGATCCCGCGATGGGCACCGACCGGATGACCTCGGCGATTCTCGACTTTCCCGGCGGTCAGGCCATCTTCACGTGCAGCACGCAACTGGTTCCTTACCAGCGCATTCACTTTTTCGGGACCAAAGGACGCATCGAGATCGAGATTCCCTTCAACGCGCCGCCCGACCGCCCGACGCGGCTCTTCCTCGACATGACGGGCGATCTTTTCGGCGAGGGCATCGCGACGGAGAGCTTCCCGATCTGCGATCAGTACACGTTGCAGGGCGATGCCTTCTCGAAGGCCGTTCTGGAAGACACGGAAGTTCCCGTTCCGCTGGAAGACGCGATCGGGAACATGGCGGCGATCGAAGCGATTTTCAACTCGGCCAAGTCGGGGCGGTGGGAGACGCCGCGCGGGTGAGGGTTCGTGCCCTCCCCGGTCTCAGAATCGAGACCGGGGGCACCCGGCTCCGCCCAGTCGGGGTTGTGGGAGAAGGTGCAGGGATAAACGCCGGCGCACTCCCAGGTCTCAAAATCGAGATCTGGGGCACCCGGCATTTCTGCACTGCGCCAGTTCGGGGTTGTGGGAGGCCCCGCGGCCATGAGAGATTTGCCGCTGTCGAAGGTCTATCAACTGCTCGAACCGGGGCCGGTGGTTCTGCTGACGACCGCCCGCAAGGGCCGCGCCAACGTCATGGCGATGTCGTGGCAGACGATGGTCGAGTTCACTCCGCCGCTGATTGCCTGCGTGGTCAGCAATGCCAACTTCAGCTTTGCCGCCTTGCGGGCGACGAAAGAGTGCGTGATCGCCATTCCGGCGCTGGAATTGGCGCAGAGAGTGGCGGGAATCGGCAATTGCTCGGGACGGGATATGGACAAGTTCGAGAAGTTCGGCCTGACGCCCGTGCCGGCGGCGCGCGTGGCTCCGCCGCTGGTGGGCGAGTGCTTCGCCAACCTGGAATGCAAGGTCGTCGATACCCATCTGGTGAACAAGTTCAATCTCTTTGTGCTGGAGGTGGTGAAGGCCTGGATCGATCCGGCGCAGAAGCGACCCAAGACCATCCACCATCGCGGGTACGGCAGCTTCGCCGTGGATGGGGAAATCATCAAGCTGAAATCGGGCAAGCCGTAGTTCTCTGACCGCGTGAATTCGTGCTTTGAGTTTGTGCTTTCCCAGGTCCCAAAATCGGGATCTCCACCCCACGGACAACGACCTGTGCGTAAGGACCCCGGACCTGGGGCACCCATCGTTGGTACAGCAACATGCGGTCAGGGCCCTCGATGGCTTGCCGATCAGGCCATTGGCTCCAGGTGCGCGGTGAAGTGGCGCAGGAAGGGCGCCTCGTAGGTGAGCTTCATGCCTTTGATCCGCGCGCGGCGCTGCCAGACTTTGAGGATGACTTCCACCACGTAATCGATGTGGCTCTGCGTGTAGACGCGGCGCGGAATGGCCAGCCGCACCAGTTCCATCTGCGCGGCGCCGCCGAACATCAGGCTGCCGATTTCGACCGAGCGGATGCCGCCTTCGAGATACAACTCCGCGGCCAGCGCCACGCCGGGAAACTGCTCCGGCGGAATCTGCGGCAGAAAGGCCTTGGAGTCGATGTAGATGGCATGGCCGCCGGGCGGCTGCACAATGGGCACGCCGTGCTCGGCGATCTTGTTGCCCAGGTAGGCCGTGGAGGCGATGCGGTAGCGCAGGTAGTCTTCTTCCAGCGCCTCCTGCAAGCCCACGGCGATTGCCTCCAGATCGCGGCCGGCGAGTCCGCCGTAGGTGGGATAGCCCTCGGTCAGTATCAGCAGATCCTTTTCCTGGCGCGCCAGAATGTCGTCGTTGGTGCAGAGAAAGCCGCCGATGTTGGCCATGCCGTCTTTTTTGGCGCTCATGGTGCAGCCGTCGCCCAGGGAGAACATCTCCTGCGCAATCTGCTTGGGCGTCTTGCCGGCATAGCCCGGTTCGCGGAGCTTGATGAAATACGCGTTCTCGGCAAAGCGGCAGGCATCGAAGTAGAGCGGGATGCCGTGCTTGTGGCAGACAGCGGAGACCGCCCGCGCATTTTCCATCGACACCGGCTGCCCGCCGCCAGAGTTGTTGGTCACCGTGAGCATGACCAGCGGCACGCGCTCGCGTCCGACGCGCACGATCAGATCATCGAGCGCCGCGACATCCATGTTGCCCTTGAAAGGCAGGCGCGTTTCGGGCTGGCGTCCCTCAGGCAACAGCAGATCGACCGCCTCGGCGCCGACCGACTCCACATTGGCGCGGGTGGTGTCGAAATGGGTGTTGTTGGGCACGAAGTCGCCCTTCTTGCACATGACATGAAACAGGATGCGCTCCGCCGCGCGGCCCTGGTGAGTGGGGATGACGTGGCGATAAGCGAAGATTTGCTGCACGGAGGTTTTGAAGCGATCGAAGCTGCGGCTGCCCGCATAGCTCTCGTCGCCCTCCATCACCGCGGCCCACTGGTGGGTGGACATGGCGCCGGTGCCGGAGTCGGTGAGCAGGTCGATGAGCACATCGTCGGCCGGCAGCAGAAAAAGGTTCGAGTGGGCGGCGCGCAGCAACTGCTCGCGCTGGGCGCGGGTGGTCCAGCGGATGGGTTCGACGCTCTTGATGCGAAAGGGTTCGATAATGGTTTTTGTCGACATGCGGAAAGGCTCCTGAACTGAGGCGAGTTCTTGCCGCCCCTGGCCCAGGTCGCCCGCCAAATCCAAGGGAACCGCGAAAGAGTTTATTCGACCGTGACCGACTTGGCCAGATTTCTGGGCTGATCCACGTCGCAGCCGCGGCGGACGGCGATGTAGTAGGCCAGCAGTTGCAGCGGCACAATTTCGAGGAGCGGCGACAGCAGCTCGATGGCCGGCGGAATGAAAATGACATGCTCCACCAGGCCGCCGATGGTGGTGTCGCCCTCGGTGGCGATGGCGATCACGCGGCCGGAGCGGGCGGTTACCTCCTGGATGTTGGAGAGGGTCTTCTCGTAGCGCAAGCGCGATGCGGGATCGTTTTCGTCGCGCGTGGCCAGCACCACCACGGGCAGGGTTTCGTCGATGAGCGCGTTGGGGCCGTGCTTCATCTCCCCGGCCGGGTAGCCCTCGGCGTGGATGTAAGAGACTTCCTTGAGCTTGAGCGCGCCCTCCAGCGCAATGGGGAAGTGGATGCCGCGGCCGAGGTAGAGGAAGTCGCGGGCGGTGGAGAAGTCTTTGGCCAGCAGTTCGCACTGCGCCGACCGCTTGCGCAGCACCTCTTCCATCTTGACCGGGATGCGGCTGAGTTCTTCCATGAGCGCGACGGACTGCGCCGGGTCGATGCGGCCGCGCAGTTGGCCCAGCTTGAGCGCGAGCAGGAAGAGGGCGGTGAGCTGGGCGGTGAAGGCCTTGGTGGAGGCGACGCCGATCTCAGGGCCGGCATGGGTATAGATGGCGCCGTGGGCCTCGCGGGCGACCATGGCATCGACCACATTGCAGATGGCCACGGTTTTGGAGCCGAGCGCGATCATCTCCCGCTGCGCGGCCAGAGTGTCGGCGGTTTCGCCGGACTGAGTAATGAGCAGGCCGAGGGCGTTGCGATCGGGAATGGGGTTGCGATAGCGGTACTCGCTGGCGTAATCCACGTCCACGGGCAGGCGGGCGAGGCGCTCGATCATGTACTTGCCGGTGAGCGCGGCGTGCCAACTGGTGCCGCAGGCGGCGACGTTGATGCAAGAGGCCAGCGCCAGTTCCTCGTCGGCGATTTTCATTTCGGCCAGATAGACCGATCCGGAGTCCAGGGATACGCGGCCGAGGGTGGTGTCGCGGACGGCCGTGGGCTGCTCCCAAATTTCCTTGAGCATGAAGTGCTTGTAGCCGCCCTTTTCGGCCTGGATGGGGTCCCATTGGATGCGGGTGATTTCGCGGTGAATGGGCTTGCCGTCGAAGTCGGTGAGTTCGACGCCGGCCAGGGTCAGGATGGCCATGTCGCCGTCGGCCAGGAAGTAGATGTTGCGCGTGTGCTGCAGGATGCCGGGCACGTCGGAGGCGACAAAGGACTCGCCCTCGCCCACGCCGACGACCACCGGAGGGCCGAAGCGGGCGGCGACGATCTTGTCCGGCTCGGCGGCGGAGAGAACGCCCAGGGCAAAGGCGCCGGTGAGGTGCTTGACGGCGCGGCGGACGGCCACTTCCAGCAGAATCGGGCGGCCGTCCGCTTCCGCGTCCGCCTGCACCTGTTCGATCAGGTGGGCGATGACCTCGGTGTCGGTTTCGGTGACGAACTTGTGGCCCTTGGCGGTGAGTTCGCTCTTCAGTTCCAGGTAGTTCTCGACAATGCCGTTGTGGACCACGACGATGCGGCCGGTGCAGTCGCGATGGGGATGGGCGTTCTCTTCGGTCGGGCGCCCGTGCGTGGCCCAGCGGGTGTGGCCAATGCCGAAGGTGCCTTCGAGCGGATGCTCGCGCAACACCTCCTCCAGGTTGTGGAGCTTGCCGGGAGCGCGGCGGACCTCAAGCGTGGAGCTGGAGGGGCTGCCCACGGCGATGCCCGCCGAGTCGTAGCCGCGATATTCCAGGCGCCGCAGCCCCTCGATGATGACCGGGACCACCTTCTTTGGACCGACGTATCCGACGATTCCGCACATGCAAGAATTCTAAGCGACTGAGCGGCGGCGGGTTGGGTCGAGGTCCGCCAGGTGGGAAACGGAGGGCCGGGCGGGGGGCAGCGCGCCGAGAAAAAGCGCGGCCGGGAGGGCCTCAGTCTTTCTTTTTGTCCTCTGCGGGCTTGTATTCTTTGCAGCGGTCTCGAACCTCGCAGGTGGAACAATCGTCGTCGGATTCGCAGACGATTTCTTCCGGCGCGAGGTCTTCGCCGTCGGGGGTGTGGGTGACGGAGGGTACCGCGTTGCATTGGAGAATGAACGGGTTTTGGGGGACATTCTTCGATGCGATCTGGAGGCCGTAGAGAAACAAGCCGGCGCGCCGCGGATCGAGCTTTGAGGAACCAAGGGCGTTGAGAACCTGGGCCAGCGCGACCTGGATGGCGCTTCGGTCTTCCAATACCGGGAGCTTGAGCGACTTTTTGCGGGCGGAGCCTTGCTCGGCGGCCGGACGATGGAGACGAGTGTGGAAGTAGCAATACGGCATGCCGCGGAGGGCGGGTGAGCAGCACCTGACGCCGTTGGGCATGATATGACGACATTTCTGATACACTTCGACCCTCCCCCCCCTCCCATATTCTGCGAGGAAGTGGTTTGTTTTCAATTGGTTGCGTGGCGAGTGGCGCTGTAAATTCCTGATTCCGCGGGAGTTATTTGCAGAATCTTGACGCCAAAGGAGTTACGGGCGGTTTTTGAGCGCGGTCAAGGTTGTGAAAGGCACTCTAAAACAATTGTGCGCCAAGTGAGGGAATTAATCGGCAAAGTGCCGGATAGAAATTTTCGAATTTTTTGCTTTACAGCTTGCAAGGGTTTGGGGCGGGGTGAGGATGGCGGGGTTTGCGGGCGGATTTCGCGTGCCGATTCGGTGAGGGCGGCGGGACTTGGCGCCGGCCGGCGTCATGGAGAGGTGTCTCCGAGTAGGCGGCGATGCAGGCGCAACAGCGATTCTGGAGCCTGGGGCGTTTGTCGATCCCGATCCTCAATTTGGCACGTAAACCCCGCTGGATGAGTGCATTGGGCTGTTACCGTTAACCCAGATTTCGGGTCTGGGGTGCAGTGTGGCGAGAGGAATTGGGTTAGAATCGATGTCGTTAGATGGGTAGAGAGATGAACTGCGACCAGTGCGGTAAACCGGCTATTGTGAACGTGAACAAACACCCGCTTTGTGTGAGCTGTTACGCACTACTCCAGCAGACTGAAACGGCGCGGGTTGAAGCGAACAATGATTACCTGCGGCTTCTTTCCGCACAGATCAATCACGAATTAGATCAAATGAATATGGTCTTTGGCATTCCCATGAATTTGGGCAGAATCCAAATACCGCAACGAGCAGGGCAACAATATAACACTGTTCATAGCGTGAGGGTCGAAGGCGGCACCGTGGGAGCAATCAACACCGGCGAAGCACAGAGCATCGCCGTTGCGATAGGTACGTCTGAGAAACAGGGGAATAAAGACCTAGCATCGGCGCTGACGGCGTTCACTGACGAACTTACGAAGGCGCAGATTGACGAAAGCCAGAAGCGCGAGATGGGTGAACAGCTGGCGGCATTGTCCGAGGAACTGACCAAGCCTACAGAATCACGTCGTCGTGCCGTCGTAGCACCAATGCTAGACGCCCTAAGCAAGGCCGTGGCGGTTTCTACCGGCTTAGTGACGCTCTGGGAACGACTGCACCCACTTCTAAAACAGACATTTGGTCTGCCGTAGCGTGACCACTATATCTCTGGGCTTGGATCCCCGGTTTTGGACAGGCCCCGCAGCGCCGATGTAGCCAGAATGGATTCTGGATTTCCACCAAATCGTCAAACCATATTCTCAGACCGAGAAAGTCTGGAAAAGTGCTTCGGACTGATGGCATCAACCCGGAATTCCGTGGAAGCTGACCTGCGTATACTTGACGACCTATGAGAACTGATCTACCGGGGAATTGCGATGACGACGCGGTACTCGAATGCTACGGCGAATCAGCATTACATCTCGCAAGCCGAGCAGCGGCTCAATGCACGGAATCCTAAAGCGAAGCCTAGCAATCAGTGCATCTATTCCTTATCACTCGTCAACAGAGAAGCTTTTACTCTCGCACTCGGTCCACAGGAAGGGCGCTTGATTTCCAAGAACCTGTCCCTACGCGATCTCTTCAGTTTCGACGTACTTCCCAACAACGCACGCAGAAACTACGAGGAGGCGTTTCAAGAGTATGAAGGCACCTTGCGAGCCAATACAGTTTCGCTTCTAAGAAAGCTCGATCAAGGCCACGAAGATATCAAGGAAGAAATTCTGGCGATCTTTGTCGCCAAATTCATGAACTTTCTTCGCAATCCGTACTCCATTAAAAAGGCGCTAGACACCGTTGGTGGTATCACGCGTTTCGCGCCAACAGATGTTGCCTTGCTAACCCAATTCAACGCCGTGCTCACTGGAAGCAAACCGCACCAGGATCACTTGTGCGCAGAACTCAGAATCACCACCGACGAATATCGCATGTGGCTCGCTTCATTGTTCATGATGCTCATGCGGCCAAATCCACATGAACCGAATCTCATGGAGTTGACTGTCAAGCAACTATTCGAGAAACCATCCGGCTTCCCTATGGTGTGTATTCATCGGTACACCGGCGACGATGCAGATAAACGATGCCTTCTGTCTGATCGAGGCTTTGCAAGCCCCTTGCCGGACAAGCCCCATCTCTCCTTCAACTTCAATCTTTGTTCGACTGCATTCATCACTTATATTTTTGCGTCGGTTGACGACATTAAACTCCCAGTCGCTCCCCCGCCGCATGTCATTGAGCGTTATAAGACCCTAGGAGCGCGTCTGAGTAAGGTCTTGGCGGATAGTGACGGTGGGCTTCGGATTGGCGGAAGCCGGAGCTTGTTGTTGAAGCGGCGGATTAACGGCCGGTAGGCAACGTTTTGTGCTTGGGCGG